>Ga0302324_100000114_pt1 | contig 201035 bp, 206 predicted proteins | sample Palsa_T0_1_FD_201949 | JGI IMG/M metagenome (GOLD analysis project Ga0302324, IMG submission 201949) | Peat permafrost microbial communities from Stordalen Mire near Abisko, Sweden - Palsa_T0_1 | ecosystem: Environmental > Terrestrial > Soil > Palsa > Peat permafrost | place: Sweden: Abisko...
AAGCGAACGTTTCCGCGAGCAGATCAGCGGCGACCTCGGCGTCAAGTACCCGGCGCATGAAGTACGCCAACAGCGGCTCGGCCCACCGGTCATACAGCTCCCGGAAAGCACGGGGATCCTGACGAGATGAGCCGCCCCCGTTCTGGTGGACACGGGTTGACTTGACGGATTTGGACGGTACTGGGCGGGGATGACGGAACGCTTGGGAGCCTGCGCTGCGGGCTGCCGGGAGCGGAGCCGGAGCCCCGAGGGGCGAGGCGGGAGCGAGCGGCTGCCCGCAGCGCGCGCGCCGCCGACAGCCACCCCTCCTTGTGTTGCTCGTGTCAGATGGCGGCGAGCTCGCGCGTGGCAGCGTCGTGCTGGCGCTCGTACTCGGCGGGTGAGAGGTACCCGAGTGTGGAGTGCCGGCGGCGCGGGTTGTACCAGCCCTCGATGTACTCGAAGACCTTGCTGCGCGCCTCGGCCCTGGTCGGCCACGGCCGGCGGTGGATCAGCTCCTTCTTCAGCGATGCGTGGAAGCTCTCGCAGACCGCGTTGTCATAGCAATCCCCGATCGATCCCATCGACACCTCGACCCCAGCCCGCTCGCATCGCTGCGTGAACAGCACCGCCGTGTACTGCGATCCGTGATCGGAATGATGCACCACCCCCCGAGCGGGCCGGCGCTGCTCGACAGCCATCTCGAGCGCGTCGATCACCAGCTCCTTGCGGGGGTGCGCAGCCATCGCCCACCCCACGATCCGGCGGCTGAAGAGATCCTGCACATGAGCGAGGTACAACTTCCCCTCCCACGTCGGGATCTCAGTGATGTCCGCCGACCAGCACCGGTCTGGCGCTTCGGGGTTGAAGTCCCGCTCGAGGAGATCCGGCGCGACCCGCACCCCCGCCACGCGCACCCGCGCCCGTGGCCGTGCCCGCAGAGGACTGCCCGAGAGACCGTGAGCGGCCATCAACCGCTCCACCCGCTTGCGCCCGACCCGAATGCCATGCGCGAGCCTCAGCTCGGCGTGGACGCGCCTAGCGCCATAGGTCGCCCTCGAAGCAGCGTGGATCTCCCGAATCTTCTCCAACAGCCACGCGTCCTCGAGCTCGCGATCGCTCGGTGCCCGGCGCTCCCACGCGTAGAAACCAGCGCGGGAAACGCCGAGCATCTCGCACATCACAGCCACCTTGTGATTGGCCCTCTCCGCGGCGACGAACCGGAAGATGGCTACCGGCTCCGATCGCTCTCCGTGGCGAAGAAGGCCGTGGCTTTTGCCAAGATCTCCCGCTCTTCACGGAGCTTTCGGTTCTCACGCCGGAGCCGCCGCAGCTCCTCGCGCTCGTCCGAGCTCAGGCCGTGCCGCGCCCCGACATCGACCTCATACTGCTTGACCCAGTTACGCAACGACTGCTCAGTGACCCCGAGATCCTTCGCGATCTCCTTGACCGGCTGGCCACTCCTTCTGACCAGCTCGACCGCCTCACGACGGAACTGCTCCGGGTACGGGGGACGCGTCCGCGGCATGACCACCACATCCTTCCCACTGGGCCAGACAGACCCAAGCGCTCAGATGTCCACCAAACCGGGGGCACTCCAACAAGCAACGATCAGCTCGGCGTCGGATCTCACAGCAGCGACTCCAGTCGACGAACGCTCCATTGCTCTATCTATGCCGCCACAGCCCCCCGGCGTTACATCCACGCGGCGCGAGTGCACGAATCAGGCGCATCCACACGCTGCAACATGGCTGGCTTTCGCAGCGATTCCCCGTTGATCGGCTGTCCGTCGAAGCAGGTTAGGTTCCAGCGCCCCACTCCTCGGCCCAGCGTGAGAGTGGCTTGAGCGCTACGAGCAGCGCGTGGCCGTGGCGCGTCAGGCGGTAGCGTCGCGCGTCGTCGGTTTCCATCAGGCCGGCGCCGACCAGCTCGGTCAGTCGATCGCGTAGGACGCTCGAGGACATGCTTGCGCAGCGCTGCTGCAACGCGCGGAAGCCGAGGTGGTCCTCGCGTAGCTCCCACAGCACTCGCAGTGCCCATCGGCGCCCGAGCAGGTCAAAGGCGACGAGCAGCGGTCTGCCCGTCTGGGTTCCCCGAGCGGGCAGGCCGGGTCGCGGCCCTTGCGCTTTGATTTTCGAAGCACTATTGTCCTGCTTCGACATCCGAAGCATCCTACGCCAAGGAGCAGCTCATGCCCACCACCAGCGCCCGCCTCCTCATCGACGCCTTCCTCACCGGCGACGCGCCGTCGGCCGCCGCCCTGCTGGACACCGAAGCAACCTTCCACAGCCCCATCCGCGACTACGCCGGAGCGGAGCGAATCGGGTCGGTCTGGCAGGCGGTGACCGGCGTGCTCACCGACGCGCGGCCCACGTCGCTGCACGAGCGCGACAACGAGACGATCGCGTTCTTCGCCGGCGCGATCAAAGACCAGCCTATCGACGGGGTCCTGCGCGCGCTCAACGACGACGAAAACCGCGTCACTGACATCACGCTCATGCTCCGCCCGTGGGCCGCAGTCAAGGCCGGCATCGCGGACATCAAGATCTGAGCACGCGCCAGGCCCGGCGTCCTCGCCACCCACGCGCCGAGACGCGGCGGTCGTCGACCTCGAACCTGTCAAGGCAGTCATCGACGCGCACGCGACAGGTACTCCAACGCCAGGGCGGAGACCTCGTGCTGCAGTTCAGTGAGCAATCCCCTCCGCATCGCACCTTCCTTGCCCGAAAGTCGAGCACATCTCGGTGGGGGAGCCCGACCGGTCGCCAGCCGTCCGGAACGCCGTCATCGGGTGGCGGTCAGAGCGCGGACGTTTCCATAGCTGCCCGTTCTCGGGCTCGATCTCGAGGGTGTACGCGGCCCGCGACGCCGGCGACGTAGGATCGCGTGCGAACGGCCGCACACCTGGTATGAGCGTGCGCGCGCACCGGGGCAGCAGTCGTGCGTGCGAGGATCTTCTATCGTGAAGAGAGAAAGACCATGAACGCCGAAGACCTGACCGAGATCGAACGCGCCGGACGCCGCTGCGGCGTCTGTCGCTCCCAGCGCGCATGGCGCCGGTTCCACATCGTCCGCCGCGGCGACCGTGAGCCCGTCGTGGTGTGCGGCAGCTGCCGAGCCCGCTTCGGCGAGGACCCCCCGGTCGCACGCACGTCCGCGCCTGCACCCGCGCCCGCCGCTCACGAGCCGCCCTCGCCGGCGACGCCGCGCGAGAGCGAGCACCGCCGCGCCAAACCGGCGCCGGATCGCCTCCGAGCGGCACTGAGCGAGATACCCGGCACGTTCTCGACGGCGATGGCCGCGCGAGCGGCAGGCCTCAGCAACGACAAGACACTCACCCGCCTCAAGGACCTCGCGGAGCGCGGCGACGTCCACCGTGTCGGGAACCGCTGGTCGACCGAGTCCCCCCCGAGCGACCTCGCCGCCGCGATCGACCGCCTCGAGGCGCGCACGAGCAACCTCCGCATCGTCAGAGACCGCGCACGCGTCAGCTGAACAACCTTCAGCGTCCCAGAACGCTCGAGGCGAGCACGCCGCCGATCAAGCTGGGATGCCGCACGTGCGCGAGCAGCAGAGCGCGCGCCTCGAGCGGCGGCGACCTGTGCCTTCCGCGGTCAGGGGCGTCCGGTTCTCGTCGAACGGGCGACCGCGTTCGGGCGGATGCGGTCGTGCGACGACCGCGCACTCTTGACGACTCCTCCGCCGCCGTAGGGATCGCCGGCTCCGGACTCGTTTGGATGATCGCTCTTGAGGAATGCGATCATCACGAGCGCAGTTCCCGCCCTCCGACCTGTCGTAGTCGTCTCGGTTACCTCTTCGCCTGTAATCGGATCACGGACTCGCGTTGATCGGGCGATTGCACGGGTTCACCGTTTACAGACCGCCGAGCAGGTCGCGAAGCGCGTTGGTGTAGGTGTCGAGCGCCGCGCGGCCCTGGTCGGTGAGTGCGATCGAAGTGCGCGATGCTCTCCCGTTGCCGGTCGTCTCGGTCACGAGATAGCCGGCGTCCTCGAGCTTGCGCAGGTGGGTGATCAGGTTGCCAGGGGTCAGCTCGAGCATGTCCTGAAGGCGGGTGAAGGACAGGCTGTCTCGGTTCGGGAGCGCGGCGAGCGTCGCGACGATGCGCAGTCGCGCGGGGGCGTGGATCACCGGGTCGAGCGCGTCCGTGGTCATCGCTGCATCGTTACCTCGTCACCAGCGGCACGGGCCGGTTACCCGTCGCGATGGCGTAGCCGACGATTGCGATGGACAGGCCGATCCCAGCTGCCAGCCACGCTCCACTCGGTCCCACGAACAAGGCGACGACGCCGGCGACAACGACCGTGAGCGCGGCACCGAACTGTGGCCAGTCGGCCTTGCTGCCCGCGACTCCCAGCATGGTCGTGCCGACGATGATCAGCGGCGCCGCGGCCGGGATCACGCCGTAGACGATCGCGTCGCTGGCGCCGTAGTGCTTCATCGCGCCCTGAATCACGGGGCTACCGAGGTACGACCAAAAGCATCGCGACCCCTTCGATCTTCTCCTGTCTCACGTTAGGCCCGCTGACGCCGGACGTCGCTCGCCGATAGGCCTTCACGGACGCGGCGATCGAGACGACGACCGCCGCGTACACCAACCCGACCACGCCGAGGCTCGGTCCCCCGTAGGGGTGCTGCCTCGGGTCGAGAGCCACAGCGCGCCGTAGGCGACGAGGATCACGGCGCCCCCCACGGCCATGATCCACGGCGGCCTGAGCGAGAACTGGCGCCGCGCGTCCCGCTTAGTCTCCTCGAGAAGCCTCGCCGCCTTACGGGGATCAAGCCCATCGCCATCGTTGGCTGTCGTCGTCTGATCGATGTCGTGTGTTCCTTGCATGGTGGTGCTCCTCCGCCAGCTTTGTGACGCAAAGCAAAGCATACTTTGCTGCCCAAAGTCAAGGCCCCGGTTCCCGTTATCAGGATCGATCGCAAAGAAAGCCATCCGATGCGAACAGGATGCGAGGATCGGACTCCTCGGATGCTGCTGTCAGAACCCCAGCAATGAGGCCGCGGCGCAACACCGACACGGCGTACAGCATCGGCTGCGCCGGCGTCTAGGGCGTGATCCTCCTCCTCGCGCGGCGCCGACTGGATCCTCCGACCCAAAACACGCTTCGAATCGTCTGCGGCGGGGGGTGGATGGGATGGACGTCGGTCACCATCGCACGGATCAGCTATCCACCGCCAAAGCCGCTAACGCCCGCGGCCGAGAAGAGGCTCCGGATCGTGTCGACCGGGGTGATCTCGCTCGGCCTCATCAACATCATCCGCCTGCTCGCCGCCGGCAAGCGACCGCCGAGAAACGCGCCGGACACCTGAGACACCCGCGCCGTGCTGCTGGATCCGGGCTGCAAGGAGAAGCCTGCTGCGCGGTATTCGGACCGGCCGAGAGTTCTGAGTTTGCGTGAATGCGGCAGGCCCAACGCACTGCTGGACGAGCTGTCGTTCAGGAAGGTGCGATTTCGACGTGGCGCAGCTTGACCGGGGTGCCGCGGCGGACCGGGTTGGGGATCTCCGCGATCGCGTCGACATGGGAGACGAGTTCCTTGAGTTGTTCGCGGGAGGCATCGCCAGCGACCTCGACGTCATAGGAATGCGTGTTGCGAAACTCGACCTCGAAGCTCACCGGAAGCGATCATCTCTTGAGCATCGCGTGACGTCAACTCGCTCGGGTCCTCTGGCGGCGACGAGACCGTCCAGTACGAGTGGCGTCAGCGGGCACCGGAGATTAGGCTCGCCCTGATGTCTGGTCGTGTCATTCGGCTATATGGGATCCCGCTCTCACACCCGGTGCTGGGGGTACGGGGAATGCTGGTTTTCAAGCGTCTCGCCTATCGGTACGTCGAGTTGCTTGCCGGTGGTCATGCGCCGATGCTGTGGGCGCTGGGTTTTCGGGGCGCGACCGTGCCGGCCATGAGACTGCAGGACGGTCGGCGCGTGCAGGGGTCGCTCGCGATCGCGCAGGCGCTGGAGCACCTAGCGCCCTCACCGTCGCTGTATCCCGCACGGCTCGCTGCCCGCGCCGCTGTGACAGACGCGGAGCGCTGGGGAGAGGCGGTCCTTCAGCCCATCCCGCGACGGCTGATCCGCTGGGGACTGCGCCAGCATCTGGGTCAGCGTCAATGGTTTGCCGACGTTGCCAGCCCCCTGCCCGCCCCCCGTCTCGCGGGCGTGTTGCTGACGCCGATCGCTCCCGTCTTCGCGCAGATCGCCGGGGCGAACGACCCCCAGGTAAGGCGCGATCTCGATCGGCTCCCCGAGCTCCTGGACGAGGTGGATCGCCTGATCGCTCAAGGCGTGATCGGCGGCGACCAGCTCAACGCCGCGGACTTTCAGATCGCTCCTTCAATTCGGATGCTGCTCGCGATGACCGACATCGCCCGCCTCATAACCGATCGCCCGGCTGCGACGCTCGCCCGGAGGGTCGTGGCCGCATACCCCGTGATTCCCGCTGCCCTGCCCGCCGACTGGATTCCCGCCTCGCCAAGCTGCGCGGGCAAGTAGCTGAAGCAGCGGGCACCAACGTTCGGGCGATACTTGCGCTGTACGGATAGCCAAGGATGCTGGCGAGTCGCGGTGAGCGACTTCTGCTCAGTCGCCGCTCGGGCCGCGTGGCGCCGGCTCCTGCTCACGTGCTTGGCCTAGTCGAAGCGGAAGCCGCAGCGGTGGCCGCCCGCGCCGTCGAGACGACCCAGTCTTCGTGGACGGGGGAGTTGGATCCCATCGCGCCAGGATCGGCAGTAACGCACGGACAACGTGGCGTGCGATGCGGAGGGAGCGTGGCCGCGGACGCTCTTTGCGTCTACGTTCCGCTTGGCATAGTGGAGCAGAAGCCACCGTCGGGCGGCCGAGGCCCGCGACGTGGTCGCTGGTGCGTGAAAGCAGGCGACCGCGCTGTCGCCTGGCTGTGGTGGTTGCGACGGGCTGGTGGGCCTACAGGCCGTCGAAGATCGCGGACGCGGCGTCGATCCTTGAATGGTCGTCGGTTGCGTTGTCGTCGAGCATGAGGCCGCGGATGACGGCGAGGGCCAGTGTCGCTTGGGCTTGGGCGGTGACGTCGTCGGGGCTGGACGGTCTCAGCAGTTCGGTGAATTGGGGGAGCCAGTCGTAGACGCTCGCGTGGCCGAAACCCCGAAAACGGTCGGGCTGGGTCTGGGCGAGGGCGTTGACCTCATCGAAGAGCCGAAAGTGTGGACAAGCATCCGCGAGCTCGTCGCGAGAGCGTCCGCGAGGCCCCGGAGAGAGATCTCGCAGCTTTGACGGGCCACGAGCAGTCCTGCTGCTTGAGCTTGGAGACGTTGCCGTTGTCGTTGATCGCGAGGTCGACCAGATGGCTGTAACGTCGTTACAGGAACTGGAGGCTGACCCAGGAGGAATCACGATGCACACCGTGCCAGAAGACTCAAAGCGACGTGCCCCTCGGCAAGATCCATCGCGCCCCCCCGACAACGCGCGCGCCAGCAAAGCGGCTCAGTCCTCAGACCTCTCGCCAGTCAGCACGACGCGCGGCGGGTCTCCCGAGAGTCCGAGAACGGTCCCGGTCTCGTGATGACGACTTTGGTCTTCGTTCACGGTGCCTGCGTCCGTGACGCCGACTGGTGGTGGAGTCAGATGACGCAGCCGCTCGCCAAACTCGGCGTCCCAACCGTCGCGGTGGCGCTGCCGAGCTGCGGCGAGACCGGAGGCACGCTCGGCGACCTCTACGACGATGTTCACGCGTGCCGCGAGGCGATCGCTGAGGTCGACGGTCCGATCGTCCTCTGCGGGCACTCCTACGGCGGGATGATCATCACTGAGGCCGGCGCCGATGAGCGCGTCACCCAACTGCTATACGTGACCTCCGTGATGCCCGACGCCGGACAATCCCAGGCCGATCTCATTGGCTCTGAACCCGCGCCGTGGCTGCGACCGGGCGAGGACGGCACCGTCGGCGTCGATCCCGACATGATCCGACAGTTCTTCCTCCAGGATTGCGACGAGACCACAACCGAGCAAGCGGTCAACCGTCTCACACCTCAATCTCTCACACCATTTACCCAGCCACCACGCCAGGTCGCCTGGAAGCAGAAGCCCGCCACGTACTTCGTCTGTAGCGAGGATCTCGCCACACCGCCCGAGGCGCAGCGTCAACGCGTCAGAGCGGATACGCAACTCGTCGAGTTCAGCGCGGGGCATCACCCGTTTCTTTCGCGTCCCAACGCGTTCGCCGAAAGCATCGTCGCCGCGATCGACTGAAGTTGAGCAAGCCCCGTCGGCTTCTGCTTGTCGCCGAGGCGGTACTCCTGGCGAGCCTCCTGCTCTCCGCACGATCCGGCAGCGACCGCTCGGTTTGGTCGCGCGTCAGAACTGCTGTAAATAGGCGTCGGGTGCTGTCAGAGCGACGGCGTAGGTTCCCAAGACGATGAAGGAGGCCTACGCCGTGAGACGCACCGTACCGCCATCTGCAGAGATACGAGCGAGCATCGACAAGCTGCTGTCGACGGTGGACAACGGTGGCGACGCCGCGCATCGGCCAGCGAAGCGCGCCGTTACCCGCGTCGGCGCCTCGTGCCGATCGCCGGTGCCGTACTCAACGGGCCCTACTCCGCGCGCGGAATCCCGATCTCCGTCGCAATTGTCGGTCCACCAGCGGACGCCCCGAGCGCCCCGTTGAGGGGGTCGGCCGTTGACCGCGGAGCGCGTCTCATATGTCGAACGCTCAGCGACCCCCGCCATCCGGCGGCGCAGAAGCTTTGGACAGCGCCGAAGCCGGCATCAAGCAGCCAATCACCAAGCTCGACCGCGATAAACATGCGCACCGAGAACGTCAAGCGTCGCGTCCGCCCGGCTCGGACGATTATTACCTGATCGTAAGCGTCTCAACGGACGACGCCAGAGAGGGCCGGCTGGGAGTACTGTGCGCTAACAATTGAACTGGGATCTGCGACACCGAAAGTCATCGCTGGTGATCCGGCTGCTGCTGGCCGTTTGGATCACCGTCGTCGTCGTTGTGCTCTGCGCCACGGGACGTTGGTGGGGCCTGGTGTTCGTCGTCCCCCTAGTCCTTGATTTGTACCTGCTCCGCCGGATCTTGGCGGCCGGCTCAGGCCGGTAGCGCGGCGTCAGCGGGGTTTTCGGGGTCCTCAAAGGCTGCGGGGCGGAGCATCGGTGCGCTGGTTTCGGAATTCGCCATCTCGCAGACGACTGTGCCAATCTGGGGTCATAGACAGAATGCCCCGCCGTCGGGAAAGGCCTCAACCGGCAGTCGCATAAGCCGGCGATTTCATTGCCACGAACTCGAGCGTCCGCGGCGAGTAGACCTGACAATCGCCCTGCCTGAAAAGCGAGCGCCCGACCATTTAGCCGCTGTCGCCCGAGCCCATCGATGACCGGACGCATTCCGCGGCTAAGGGCTCGTCAGCGCGCGGCGTAGCCCGTCTCAATCGCCGAACGTTGAGCGGACAGGGGGATGCCGAGCCGCTCGCGCGCGAGTGCCACCATGTCCGCCGACGCGTCCATTGCGTCCACACCGACGATCGAGGTCCTTCGTAGCGCCCGGCCGTTGGCGATGAGCAGGGGAGGCCCAGGTTGGCAAGCGTTGTTCTGCTTCGGTGGCAACTGGCAACTCGGTAGCGCCAGGCGCGATGCTGCTGACCGTCCTCAGCCGTGAGCGACCAGCACGCGGTAACCGAGGTCGAGCTCGTCGACTTCGAGCAGACGGGACCACCGGTGCTCCCACTCGCCGCTATCGAGATCGGCACGCAGACGGCGCATGCCGTCGGCGCGGTCGGGCTCGGGTATCAGGGCAAGTGCCGACATCGCGCGCCACACCTCGGGATCAAGGATCGCTCCTGGGCGCTGCCAGTACGCAGCCTCAAAGCCGTCGACACAGTCGGCCGGAATCGGCACCGGGATCTGCTCCACCGGGCCGAGAACCGCCTCGAAGTCCCGCAGCGGCGTCGACCGCCCGGCCACCAGCCGAGCCGTGGCCGGGAAGTACTCATACAGCCACCAGCACGGCGAAGCCTCCGCAACGCGACCGAACACCACGACGGGCCCGCGCGCGACCCGTCGCATCTCGGCAAGTCCTTTGCGCTTATCACTCCAGTGGTGAACGCACAGCACCGCCATCGCAGCATCAAACTCATCGTCGGTGAACGGCAGCGCCTCAGCCGATGCCTTGACAGCGGGCGCGGCGCTCGCGGGCCGCTGGGCAAGCATCACCTCAGATGGCTCAACCGCGACCACGCGCCGACCGGCCGGCTCATAAGAGCCCGTCCCGGCACCCACGTTGACGATCGACCGCGTGCCGCCGAGACCCGCCCAAATCCACCGTGCGAGGCGGGGATCCTCACGCCGACCCGCCACATAACCCCCGCCGATCCGATCATAGACAGGTCTCTGACGGCCAGTCATCACAACAGCTCTGGCTGGCGTGTACTCGAAGGATGCTCCATCCACAGTATCTACGCGACGAGTACACCGCCGTTACGTCCCATCCGGCAAGGAATGCCTCGGAGACAACGTCATCGACACCGTCCGGTCCGATCCTGCGCAACACAAACGCGCGAACGGCTGGCTCGCACGCCGCATACACCCTCTCGAAATCCCGCTGCGCGTCCATCACCGAACAAAGAGTCCAGCAACCGCCCGGGAATAACACCCTCCTTAGAAGAGTTCGGACAGCTGGTCGGTCCAGGCGGTTGAGACATCATCACGCTGGGGTCGGCGACGGCCGCCGCCGGCCGGTGTTCAAACGCCAACGCTCGGATGATCGAGTAACCGGCTTGGCCGACGCCGATCACGGCGAGCCGCCGACAATCGAAGGCAGGGCTCGCGGCGCGCGATCGGTATCGAAGATGCCCGTACCGGCGATGAAGCAGGGGCGCCAGCAGCTGAACGATGATCGGGGCGGATCGTGGTGAGCGCGATGCCTGCGACGATCAGTGCGACCGCGCCGCTCAGAGCGGGGATCAGCAGGCTGCCTGCTCGTGTCCGTCGCCTCGGTGAACGCCACGCGGCGAGGTCCTCGGCAAGGCCGGCGTCGTCGGGACCGCTGGCCCCTTCCCAACCCGGCATGACCGCTGTGCGCCGAGATCAACCCCGGCTGAGGGTGCGGCGACCGACGCCACCTCCTCCCGCCTCAGCCGTTGCAGCAAGGCGGCGCCCCGGCCATAGGATCGACGCCGGTTCGCCACCACACCGCGGGAGATATTGAAAAGCCACGGCAGCGGACCATCAGGAATCTCCCCGTGCCGCCACCGCTTCACCTCAGTCAGTTCGGCCGGGCGGATGCCCAGTCGTTCTTCACGAAAGCCGTCGCGCAGCGCGACGGGATTCCGCCTGCCAGGAGTGAGCTGATCGTCGCGTACAGCGAGACGGTGACTGCGACCGCGATCATCGGAGCCAAGGCGTCGCCGGCTCTGCGCAGCGAGCTAGCTGCCGTCATCAAATCACTCGCGTTCCGACGGCTCGCGCGGGAACCCAGGTGGCGGACGGCTACATCGTCGGGCCAGCCAGCCGGTTCCCGGTCGGGTCATTCACGCGCATCGAGGCCCGCTTCCTCGGACACAGAGCGACGCCGGACTACCTCGTCCACGCGCCGGGACGGTTCACCATCGACCATCAATGCCCCAAGACCGAATCGTGCACCCCGACCGGCGCGTTCTACGGGATGGGCGAGACCTACAACACCCGGCTCGAACATGCACCAACGTGCAACCTACGGTTCGATCGCAAAGATGAGCAGTTCTACTGCACCAATCTGGGCGTGCGGTGGGACCGCGTCGGGCGAGTCGTCAAGCAACCCGCGGACGAGAAGTACATCGGCGCCATCGGCGGGGAATACGCGAAAGTCGCCTGGGACGGACAGATCATGATCACACCAGGCTTCGGGCCGCAACTGAGTCGAGAAGGGGTCCACCTTCTCTGGCCCCGCTGGCACCAACCCAAACACCCGAACTCTCTTTAGTAGGGGGGTCCAGCACGCGCGAACGCCGCAGGGCCTCAACCGCGCCAGGCGACGTCCCAAGGCCCGCTACCGACCCAGGGAAAGTGGCCACTGGCGCGGGACGCGGGTATTCGTATCGATCGACCGATGAAGTTCGGCGCTTCTGACCGTTAGAGATAGTGAGCGCAATGGGAATCACTGAATTCGACAAGGCCGAGATACGCGTGCTGCTGGCCCGTGCGCAAACGGGCGATGAGCGGGCGTTTCGGGGTCTGGTGGAGCCGTACCGCCGGGCGCTGCAGGTCCATTGCTACCGGATGCTCGGCTCGCCGCACGACGCCGAGGACATCGTGCAGGAGACGCTGCTGCGGGCCTGGCGGGCGCTTGACCGTTTCGAGCCGCGCGCGTCGCTGCGGACGTGGCTGTACCGGATCGCGACGAACGCGTGCCTCGATGAGATCGAGCGCCGGCCGAACCGTCCGGCGCCGATCGAGCCGCTACCAGACGAGCTGCTCGATCAGGCGGCGAGCCCGACGTATGACCCGGCCGCACGATACGCGCTGCGGGAGGGTTTGGAACTCGCGCTGTTGGCGGCGATTCAGCTGCTGCCAGGCCGACAGCGAGCCGTCCTGATCCTCCGCGACGTGCTCGGATGGACGGGTCCCGAGGTGGCGACGCTGCTGAATTCAACCGTCGCGGCGGTCAACAGCGCGCTGCAGCGTGCCCGAGCGACGATCGATAGCGCCCTGCCCGAGCGGGCGTACGGAGCCTCCGATGACGGTGAGCTCGAACTGTTGCGCCGGTACCTCGACGTCTGGAACGCCGATGATTTCGAGGGGCTGGTCGGACTGCTGCGCGACGACGCCGTACTCCGGATGCCGCCGCAACCGTCGGTTGCCGGTGCCCGCGCGATCGCCGCGTTCCTGCGTGGAGCCGCGCACGGCGACTTCGCGAAGATAAGGCTGACCGCAACCCGGGCGAACGGCCGTCCAGCGGTCGTCATGCACGAGGTGGCCTCGGACGGGTCGTTGTTGCCGCACGGGATTTTGGTGCTCGAGATCGTTGGGCCTCGGATCGCGGGTTTCGACGCGTTTATCGACGAGAGGCTGCTGCCGAGTTTTGGCTTTCCGACGGTGCCGATGAGCGGCCGCTCGCCATAACGGCCTAATCCGGCCCGGCCTGGCCCGCGCGGCGCCGCCGCTTCCTGATCCTCACGTCCCGTTTCCCCACCAGAATTCTGGAGGTCCCATGATGTCCCCACCCATTCATCGCTGGAGAGCGTTCTCGTTGCTTGCTGTTGCCGCGTTCATGACCGTGATGGATCTGACGATCGTCAACACGGCGCTGCCGACGATCGGGCGAAAGCTCCATTTCTCAGAATCGAGCCTGCTGTGGGTCGTGACCGCATACGGGCTGGCATACGGCGGCTTTCTGCTGCTCGGCGGCCGCGCCGCCGATCTCCTCGGGCGCCGCCGGATGATCATGATCGGTCTGGTCGTGTTCACGGCCGCTTCGCTGGGAGCATCGCTCGCCGGCAGCGAGCCGGTCCTGATCGCGATGCGCGCCGTCCAGGGCCTTGGCGCCGCGATGTTCCTCCCAGCCGCACTGTCGACCGTTCGGAACATGTTCACCGAGGGCGCGGAGCGCAACAAGGCGCTCGGCATCTGGGGAGGTCTCGCTGCCCTCGGTGCAACCTTCGGGGTCGTGTTCGGCGGCATACTGACGCGGTTCGCCGGCTGGCAGTACGTCTTCCTGCTCAACGTCCCGGTCGGCGTGATCGCGTTGCTGCTGATCCGGCGAGTCGTGCCTGAGACCCGCGTCGATACCGCACGGCGACGGTATGACCCACTCGGTGCGGTGACGGTCACCGGCTCGCTGGTGCTGCTCGCATACGCAATCGCGCAGGCGCCGCGCGTCGGTTGGGGCGCGGCGCAGACGATCGCTGAGCTGGCGATCGCGGTCGCCCTGCTCGGAGCGTTCCTGACGATCGAGAGCCGCGGCGAGGCGCCGCTGATGCCGCTGCGGATCTTCCGGCTGAGCACGCTCGCCGGCGCGAACGCTGTCGGCTTCCTGCTCGGCGCGAGCTTCTACTCGTTCATCTTCATCGGCACGCTGTACATGCAACAGGTGCTCGGCTTCTCGGCTTTACAGGGCGGGTTCGCGTGGGCCTCGGCCGGGATCGCCTCGATGCTGTTCGCCGGCGTCTCCCAGCTGCTCGTCACGAAGGGCTCCGCGAAGCTCGTGATGGCGTTCGGAATGACCGTCATCGGCGTCGGTGCGATCTGGACCGCCCAAGCGCCCGTCCACGGGCACTTCTGGGGCAACCTGTTCGGACCGTTCCTCCTCGCTGTCGGCATGGGAACGGCGTTCTCGTTCATTCCCGTTTCGATCGCCGCGCTTGCCGGCGTCGCCGACCGCGAAGCCGGACTGGCATCCGGTCTGATCTACACCTCCCAGGAACTCGGCGGCGCGCTCGGCATCGCAATCGCGTCAAGCATCGCCGCAAGCCATTCCAAAACCCTCTTGCGCGGCGGGGACACCGTCCACGCGGCGCTGACAGGCGGATTCCACGCCGCTCTCTGGGTATCCGGCGGGATCGCGCTGCTCGGCATCCCGGTCACGTTCCTCCTCATCCGCAAAGACGAAATGGCAACCGCAGTCGCCGCGACCGCCCTCCGCGATCCACTGCCCCAGCCGGCCACATGAGGCGGAGCGCTAGCCAAGCATCACGACCGCATCCAATGACAACGACTCATCGACTCGAGGACCCAGCCATGCGCCAGACCACCACAGCACTTGACGCGGCCGCGAACCGGCTGCGGGAGCTTCACCAGATCGGTCGACCGCTGCTGCTCGCCAACGTGTGGGACGCGGCCACTGCTCGTTCGGTAGCGGCGGCCGGCAGTCCGGCCATCGCCACCTCCAGCGTGGCGATGGCCGCGGCACGCGGTGGCTCGGACGACAACAGCGACCATCAGGCCGCGTTCGACCAGCTCCGACAGATCACCGCCGCGGTCGACGTGCCGGTCACGGCCGACCTCGAGGGCGGCTACGGCTTGAGCCCGAGCGACCTGGTCGACGCTCTGCTGGACGCCGGCGCTGTTGGCTGCAACATCGAGGACACCGACCACAGCACCGGCGACCGGCTTCTCGACGCGGAGAAGCAGGCGGCCTACCTTGCCGGGGTCCGGGCAGCCGCTGAGGAGCGCGGCGTTGGGATCGTGCTCAACGCCCGAATCGACGCGATCATCCGTCACCCTCAGCGCGACCCGGCAGCTGCACTTGGCGAGGTCATTCGCCGCGCCCGCCTGTACCTCGACGCCGGCGCAGACTGCGTCTACCCCATCAGCCTGCGCGATCCCGCGCTCGTGGCCCGAACCGTCAACGAACTCCAGCGCCCGGTCAACGTCAACCCCGCAGACCCTCTCGCCGCTCTCGCCGACGCAGGAGCTGCCCGTATCTCGCTCGGAGGCGGCGTCCACAGCTGGATGATGCGCGAGCTCCAGCGGCGATCCACACGCCTGTTGGCCAGCGACGCAACAGCGTTCGCGTAGCGCCGCCCGCGCGACACTCACCGGCAGGTTCCAACAGGCGCTCTTGGTGCTCGGCGGGATCGGCCTGCTCGCCGTTCCGGCGATCTTCTCGCTCGTCCGCCGGGAAGCGGTCTGACCGCCGTGGCCAAGACGAGCGTCCGCGACCCCAACCGGCGCTCGCCGCCACCAGCTAACCAACCACACAACCCAAGCCCGACACCCGAACACAAACCAGCGATCGGAGAAAACCATGCGCAAGATCATCAATCCGCCTTCGTCTCGCTCGACGGCGTCACCGAAGACCCGCGACCGGGCCCTGTGCAGACGCCATCAACGAGATGCGCAAGTACGTGTTCTCCTCGACGCTGGAGAGCGCTGACTGGAACAACTCCACGATCATCCGCGACGACGTCGTCACCGCCGTGACCGAGCTCAAGCAACAGGATGGCGCTGATCTCATCATGTACGGACACGGCCGGCTTAGCCGAACGCTGCTCAAGGTCCACCTCGTCGACGAAATCCGGTTCTCCGTTCACCCAGTACTCGTCGGCGGGCGAGCGGTGGGTGGCGGCAACGGGCAGACGCTCGCGCTGAACCTCCTCGTGGCAACCCCAACGCCGAGCGGCATCGTCGCGCTCACCTACGAGCCTACATCCAGCTGAGCGCTAAGACCCGGCGTGGACACAAGCCCGCCGGGTCTGAACCACGTCCGCGCAATCGCTGATATGGAGGCCTAGGGCTGAACGCCGACCGCTCGGCTGTCCGCCCAGCTGGGGTCGGTGCCGTCGGCGACGAAAGTGGGCTTTCCGCCTGAGAACGGAACTGTCTCGATTACGCTCCGCGGACCGCCGCAGTCCGCAGACGGCGTCGAGCCCGATATCAGAATCGACCCTCCGGAGGGCGAGATTCCGTAGGGCGCGAAGCTGGTCGGGAACTGGTGCACGATCTTGCGGGCGGAGAGGTTGACGCTGACCGGCCAGACGACCCCGCACGCTGCGCTTTCGGCCGCGAGGTGCGTGCCGTCGCTCGACACTGCCACCGGCCACGCCTGCAGCTTCATCAAGGTCGACGAATGACCGCCTGAGAGCAGATCGAGGTAGGACCTGCCATCGTTGAGCGCGTGCTGGTAGAGGAGCCCTTGAGGTCCCCACACCGGGTACTGATTGGTGCCGCTCTTGGTGAGCTGGACGCTCGGGTGGCCTGGCGTTAGGGACCAGATGTTCGGGTCGTGCCCGACCTTGGTCACGTTCGCGTAGGCGAGCTGGGGCGACGACGTCGGGGAGAACGTCGGGCCTCCCCAGCCGCTCAGGAATCCCGTCGCGACGTTCGTCACCTGCCCGGTGGCAACGTCGATCAGCACCAGCTGCTCGTGGAACGGCGCCTGCTCCGGATTCGCGGCAACGACTGCCGCGACGATGCTCGAATCGGGCGACCACGTGATGCCGCCGAAGGTGTCGTGGCTGCTGAAGAACTGGCCGACGAGCCCGCCGCAGGCGGTGAACAGGCCAAGCCCGGCGGAACCACCGAAGTTGGTCACGGCAGCCATCTCACCGTTCGGAGAAAGAACCGGATCCGCCGCCCGCAACAGCTTCCGTCGATCGGATCCATTCGCATTCGCGAGCCAGACCATCGCCTTCTGTCCGGAGTGCTTACCGGCTGAGTAGGCCAGTCGTGAGTCGCTTCTGCGATCCGACAGCGGAGGGGAGCGCGGGCCTGGCTAGCCTCCCGATTCCTCATTTGGCTGTCCGAACGGACAAGGGTCGACCGCGACGACGTGGCCGGCATAAGTAGGCCTCGGGCCCGCGCAGCGTCTCGGCGCTGGGTGTAATCGCGGCGGCGTGGGTGGACACTTACCAGGTGTGGAGTCACGTGCACGGTTTGAGGCTCTTTATCGAGCGCACGCGGGGGCTGTGCTGGCGTATGCCCGCCGGCGCACCGACGGCGCCACGGCTGATGATGTGGTCGCCGATGTTTTTCTGACGGCTTGGCGGCGGTTGGACGACGTACCGAGCGATCCGCTGCCGTGGTTGCTCGGGATCGCGCGGCGGATTCTCGCGAATCGGCGGCGAAGTGAGGCGCGCACGGCCGCGCTGCACCATCGCTTGGCGACAACCGAGCAGCCCCAGGCGAGTGATGATCGCCGCGGCGTCTGGCTTGACGAGAAGGTGGAGAACGCGCTTCGTGCGTTGAGCGAGCGCGACCGCGAGATTCTGTTGTTGGTCGCCTGGGACGGGTTGGAGCCCGCGCGCGCGGCCCGGGCGCTGGGGGCCAGACCAGGCGCGTTTGCGGTGCGCCTTCACCGCGCGCGGCGGCGCCTGGCAAAGCTGCTGGCAGACCCAGACGATGATGACAGCGCGAAACGGCCCACGGCCGCAGAGGTGAGCTGATGCCTGACGATGTCCTTGAGCGGTTGAGACGCGCCAATCCAGTCCCAGACGAGCTACCAGCGCCGCCGCTAGAGCCGCTGCTTGACCGTCTTGAGGCGACGCCGGCGAGACGGCCAGCGCGGCGGCTCGCGGGCGTCGTGGGTCTGTCGCTCGCGGTCGCAGTCGTGGTGCTCGTCGCTGGCGTCGCGTTTGTCCTCGCGGGACACGGGCATCGCGCAACCTCCCCGGCCGCAACGGCCCCGACTCGATCATCGAGCGTTGTCTTGCAAGCACAGGCCACCGGAGGCGGTGCTCCGGGTGCCCAGGCAATCCACCGAGCGGTAGCCGTCCTTGATCGGCGTCTCACGTCCGTCTCCTCAGGTCTGCACGCGTCACAGTCGGGTGCTGACCAGATCACGATCGCTGGCGTGTCGCCGAACGAGCGCGCGCAAGTACTCGCGCTGACCGTGCCAGGGAGGCTTTTGTTCTATGACTGGGAGGCCGACGCGCTGGCCTCTGACGGCAAGACGGTCGCGAGCCAGCTGACCGCCCGCAGCCCCGACGCGCTGACAATCAGCCAGGGCAGCGCAAGCGCCGCACCGGGATCGCCAGGCGGCGGTGGCGTTTCTCTCTATCAGGCGGTCAAGCTCGCCTCCAAGCAGCCGTTCGTCGAGGCCGGCGGCCCCCAGCAGCTCTCGCGCGAGGGGGCGCAGTACTACCTGTTTGGCGCCCCTGGGAGCGCCGCCTGCGCGACGGTCGCCAAACAGGACATGACCGGGCCGATCCCGGGCGCACATTGCCTGCTGGCCGGTCCGTCTGCGAGCGTCTCTGACCTCCAGGCAGCTCTCCTGTTAGGGACGACGATGTCAGACGGCCATCGCCTGACCGTCCCGCAGGGAACCGTCGTAGTGCAGGCGGTCAACCCCGCCGCGACCGACCAGATCAGCTTCGACAGCCCCTCGGCGCGGTTCTACGTGCTCAAGGACAACGTCGCGCTCACCGGCAACGAGATCACCAATCCCCATCAGTCCACCGATCAGTCCGGCAGCCCAGACGTGACCTTCAGCTTCAACTCGAAAGGCAACTCGCAGTTTCAGAAGCTGACCGCGCAGATCGCACACGACGGCGAAGTCGCCGGTACCGGAACACAGGTGCTCGACCAACATTTCGCGGTCGCGCTGGACACCCAGCTGATCACGGTCCCCTCCATCGACTACAGGATTTACCCCGATGGGATCACCGGCGGGAATGGAGCCGAGCTCAGCGGGACCTTCACAACCCGAACAGCACGCCAAACGGCAGCACTCCTGCGCGACGGCCCGCTCGGGGTCTCCCTCACGCCGCAACGATGACAAACCAGAACCTGCGGCGTACAGCGTGGTCTGAGCAGCGGATCTCGGCACGCGCTTCCCCTAGCGCGCGAAGAGGGCGTCGCAGGGAACGTTCGTGAACTGCGACGTCATCGGGCCCGGTCAGCACGCCGTGATCAGCGGCAAAACGGCGTCCGATAGTCGATCGGCTGTGAGACGGAGACGCGCTGGCCGTGGTGAAGATGCGAATGAACGCGTCCTCTCGCGCTGTCGATCAGTACCCGGGGGTGTTGCGGATCACGATCAGGCTCACGATCTTCCCGTCGCGGACCGTGAGGTAGTTGGTCAGGATCACCTCGTCGGGCAGGTTGGTCTTGTCGAACTCTCCGTCGTAACGACCGCGGACGATGGTCTCGCCGTAGCGCTCGATCACCTCGATGACCTCCAGCGTGATCTTGTCGCCGACCATCTCTTTGGCGACCCAGCGACGGATCGCGTCGGTGCCCCAAAACTCGCGGTGGGCGTCGTTGACGAGCGCGTCATCGGCGAAGGTCGCAACGATCGCGTCTTCGTCCTGCGCGTTGACGGCTGCGACGTGCTCGGCGACGATTCCGTGAAGGTCGGCGGTGGTGCTCACGAGAGCCTCCTTGTTGTGGTTCGAGTTGCCGCCATGGCGGCGACGCTGTCAAGCTTGCGGCCTGCGCCGGGGGGAGAGTCAAGGGTCAGGTTTCCGGTTGACTCTCCGGCAGGGGGAGGGTCGATACTGCGGGGATGAGAGCCCGCGTCACAATCGGCGACTTCTCGCGCGCGTCGCACCTCAGCGTCAAGACACTGCGCCACTACCACGAGGTGGGACTGCTGGAGCCCAGCGAGGTGGACCCCGGCAACGGCTATCGCTACTACGCCGACGATCAGATTCCCGTCGCGCAGGTCATCCGGCGGCTACGGGGCCTGCAGATGCCCGTCGCGGAAGTCAAGTCTGTACTCGCCGCTCCGGACCCGGAGGTGCGTAACCGGTTGATCGTTGCCCATCTCGATCGTCTCGAGGCCGATCTGGCCCGCACGAGGGCCGCCGTCGCAGAGCTACGCGAACTGCTGGAGCGACCTCAAGCACCGCGCGCGGTGGAGCATCGGACCGTGCCGGCGACAGCAGCTATCGCGATCCAGGGGATGATCGATCGAGAGGACCTGCTCGCCTGGTGGCAGGGTGCTCTGGGAGAGCTCCACGCGATCCTCGGCGCGCAGGGCCTGCAGCCGGCGGGACCGACCGGCGGTATGTACGCAAGCGAGATCTTCCAGCACGGTCGCGGCGACGCGACCGTGTTCATCCCGACTGACCGAGCGGCTCGCGTGGTCGGGCGCGTCGAACGCTTGGTCGTCCCCCCGGCCGAGCTCGCGATCATGCTTCATCGCGGCTCGCTTGCTAACGGCGACCTCACCTACGGCGAGCTCGGCACCCATGTGATGCGGCACGAGATCAGCGTCGAGGGCCCATTGCGCGAGTACTACCTGGTCGGCTTCCTCGAAACGGACGACCCGGACCAATGGGAGACCGAGATCGGATGGCCGATATTCCGCTCCGACTCCTGAGCTCGTCGCACGTGTACGCGCGGATCCGCGCAGCGACCCTGTCAACGCCGGGAGCTCAACAGCAGCAGGATGTACAGCTCGACGCGATCGACGGCGGGCGCGTAAGCCCGAGCATCCCCGACGATGAGAGCGCCGACCGCTTGGCCGGCGATCTCAGCTACCCGCAACCCTCCGCCCGCGGCGAGAGCCTCACTACGAGCGCGGCGCCATCGGGTCGACTGGAGAACGGGTCTGCTCCCCATTGGCCCGTCTGCCCACGAGTGACCAGCCATGCGACGGCGTCATCGAAGAGATCCATCAGCATCTGAGCGTCGGCCAGATCGCCGTCCCGGATCTCCACTGCGTCGGCCATGACCGCAACCCTACCCCCTGGCAAGAGCGTTCGCTCGCCCTTCGGATCTGAGACGCCGTCGGGGCCGGATCCGGACGCCGGTGGCCGCGGCCGAGGACGTGCGCTTTCGATCCAAGTTGCGACGGGTCGCCGGCTCGCCGGACACCTTCGGCGCGATCCCAACTGCGCGTTCGCTGGTCGAGCCGCTTATCGGCCAACTCGCTGCCGTTCGAGCTTTACGCGCCCTCGGGAGAACAGGCAGGCTTCGCCCGCGCGTCGCGAAGCGTTGGGCAGCATCCCCGGGAGCGGAGGGCTGCTCATGCGCACTATCGCGGGTATTCGCCCCGTCGAATCCGATCGTCTGGCCGTCCCGGGCACGGGATCGACACGAGCGGGGCTGCCGGACACGCGGCAGCCCCCGCTGTCACATCCTCGGCCGTGGTGCGTTACGCCGCGAGGCAACGGGCGACGGGTTACGCCGCGACCGCATTCTGCGCGGCTGAGTTCGCGCTGTCGCGAGCGTCGTCGCTGCCGTCCCACGCCGGCGAGACACCCGGCGCGAAGTCGGGGTCGCGCGCGACACCGTCGCCAGACCAGAGCGCGGTCATACCCTCAGCGAAGGACCCGATCCGTACACGGAAGCGGTGCGAGACGGCCGTCAGCCCGTCAGCGAAGGATCCGGTCCAGGCGCGTGAGCGCTCCGGGTGTTTGGCCATGCCGGTGGCGAACGACCCGACGGTCCGCTCGGCGCTATCCCACTGTGCCGTCCTCCCGTCCGCAAAGGAGCCGATGCGCCTCCGGACCACGGCCTGATCGCGCTCGCGGGCCAGCGTGTGAATTGGGAGCGTTTCAGAGCCGGCGTCGGCCGGCCGAGGTGTTACTGCGTTGGTGTGCGATGTGGTAGTGATCATGCGATCACCGTAGGGAGAGTCACATCGGCCGCGTAGGGGATGTGTAACCACTCTGACCGATAACTTCGGTGCCGGGCCTGGCGTCAGTCAGACGGGCTGAACTGGTCGAGGTCGGCGGGCGCGGTGCCGGTCAACAGCCAGCCACTGCGCAGCTGAGTCACGAGTCCCTGGTCGGCGAGTTGCGCGAGTGCCTTGGTGACGGTAGGCCGGCGTGAGCCGATCATCTCGGCCAGTAGCGCGTGGGTGATGGGGAGTGGAAGCACCGTCCCGTCGGGCGTGATGTGGCCCCAGCGAGCCGCCAGATGCCAGAACAGCATGTGGACGCGGGTGTCGACACGCGGATAATGGACGATCGCCATGATGACCGCGAGCCGTCGCGTGCGCAGCAGCGCTCGGCCGATGAGGACGCTGGCCAGTTCCGGGTAGGGACCGGCTCGCTCGACGAACTGCGGCCCAAGCACGGCGACCCGAGCCGGATGAATCACGGTCCAGTTGGAGTCAAAAGGTACGGACGCGCCAGCGGTTGGTCGCTGCAGAGGGCGCAGCAGGTCGCCAGGGCCCAACAGCTCGGCGCCATAGCCGCCGCGCCGGCCAACACGGCCGCTGATGAGCCCCTTGAGGACCAGCAGCCCGAATCCAGCGGATGCCTCAGGCGTGTACTGCGCGGCGCTCCAGCGCCCCCGTTGGAGCACCACCGCGCCGGCGACGCACGCTCGCTCGGCCAGCAGCCGCCGCTCCTCGCCGACGGATTGCGCCAGTTCGCGATCCTCCACCAATACGCGCACCGGACGCGACGCGGTCTCGCGAACCCGGAGTTCGGTGATGGCACCCGCCGGGGTCTCGGCTGTCGAGATCTGCATGTCCTACTCCCAATCCTCGCGGTCGTCGCTATCGCCGGCGGCCCGGCAGGACGCGCAGACCCCCCAGAACAAGACCTCGGCCTCGTCGATCACGAACCTGGCGGGATCGGCCGGCTCCAGGCAAGACCGGCCGTCGGGCGTCGAACTCAGCCCAGTGTGGCCGTCGCTTCGCCATTTGGCCGTCCAAGACTAACACAGAAACCGGGCCATCCCAGAACCGGATCTCACCCAGGTTTGCCCTTGCGGCATCGGTGCTCTGGGAGCGTTCGAGCGCCGGCGGAGACGCTCGATCGGGGCGACACCCCTGCCTCGCTCCAAAAAAACAGGGGCCTTCCCGGTCTACCCGACATTCGCTGATCCTTCCCGTCCGAGACTGCTGTGGCGCCGGAATCGGCCGCCCTCAACGTGATCAGCGGTCCGGTTATCGGCCTTGCTCGGCGCTTAAGGTGAGCGCGTCGACGAAGGCGGCGATCTCGTCCAGTGTCGCGGGATCTCCCTCGAGGTGCGGGACATGCGCGACGCCGTCGAGCCATCTGAGTCGAGCGCCCGGGATGATCGCGGCCGCCTGCTCGTCGATCACCTGAATCTCCTCGGCGTCGAGTCGGCCGACCATCACCAGAGTGGGTCCCGTGATCTCGCCCAGGCGAGGCCAGGCCGACGGGATCTCTGCCTGCTCGCCGGGGTCCGATGCCCTCAGCGCCCGGCCGTTCATGTCGAGAAACAGCTCGCGCGCGGGCCCGCCAACACGACCCTCCGGCGCGCCGGGGCCGTCGAGCCACATCCATGCGTCGAGCCGGCCGACCTCATCGACGTCACCGGCGGCATCGGCTGCCTCGATCATCGCGTTCAGCTCCGCTGTTGGCCCGTGCTTGATGTCGGGGTATGGCGCGCCGCGGACAGCGGTGCCAATGAGCACAAGCCCCGCCACGCGATCGGGATGTGCCAGGGCCAGATCGATGGCATTCTGACCACCCATCGAGCACGCGACGATGACCACGGGCCGCTCGACGCCCGCGGCGTCGAGAACGGCCATCGCGTCGGTGACGGGCGACCAGCCTGCCTCGGTCTGGTACGTGGTCTCGCCGAAACCGCGCATGTCAAACGCGACACACAAGTGCCGCGCACGTAGCCGCTGAACGACATGTCGCCAGCTGCGTCGATCGTTGACGCCGGCGTGGATCAGCAAGACGTCGACGCCGCTCTCGACACCCGTAATCTCGTAAGCCAGCTGGGCACGTCCTGAACTCGCGAACATCTGACAGAAGCTTAGGTCTCCCAACCGGACAATCACATCGCCGGGCCGGCACCGACGAACATCTCGGCCGAGCGGCGATCACCACCCACCGCCGCCCGCGGGCACGCTCTGCGCGCTGGCGACCGACCGTCTCGTTCAAGGTTGGGCGTTCTGAAACGGTCGCAGCACCGGAGCCAACGCTGTCAGCGAGGGCTGGTGGATCGAGCCGGAGCGGCCGCGGAATGGCGCGAGACCGCATGGCTTCGTGAAGGCGGACGTGAGCGGCAAGGCGCGGGGCGCGAGCCGCAAGTCGTACCGGCGTCGGAACTAGCGCGCTTCCCTAACCATCGAGATCACCGGCGGGCACCCGCCTGACTGAGATTCCGCGGTGAGGACAAACCCATGTCGCTCATAGAAGGCGACAGTTCGCGGATTTGGAGTCTCCAGGAAGGCGGGGAGATGAGTCCGGTCTACGATCGCCAGGCCATGCTCGAGCAGCTGGCCCCCTAATCCCTGGCCCTGCGCGTCTGGGACGACGCCTAGCCACGGCAGATACCAGTGCTCAAAGGCCGGATGGGCTCGATCCATCTGCTCCAGCACCGAGAACATGTCCTCGTGCTGTTCCGCAGCGACGGCATCTGTGAGCACCTCCGCGATCGCCGCCTCATCGACACCGGCACCAGGCGCCAGCCACAGCGCGACCGCATCAAAGTCACCGAGCGTCCAGACGCTCTGCTGGTCAAACGCCTCGCCGGCGAACGCCGCGACGAACTTCCCAAACCACGCCTGATATTGAGCAAGTTCGGGAAACAACCAGCGCTCCACCGGATCGCTGACAAACGCCGCCACAATCGTTGAGATCGCCCTCGCGCGGTCTCGCTCTGGCACCTGGATGATCGAGGTCGAGGTCACGGTCGCGATCCTATCCGTGCGCGAGTTCACGCCCGACCAACTTCGGGGCGCTCTCGTTACCACCGGCCGGTTATCCAGCCTCGAGCGCGCGGCGGCTCGACAATTTCGTGGACCGAGCCGCGCTGTCGCGATGCTGGACTGCCGCTTGTCGCCTACGCAGCACTCTTGGACCGCTGCCGCTCGCGACCGAATCCAGGAGCAGCCCAGAGCCGATCCGAGCCATGACGATTCCACCGGCAAAGCAGGGCACACGCCTCGGCCGCCGGCTTCCCCGTTCCTAGATGCGCGTCTCTCAACCGTGTTCGCAAGACGTTTGGACAGTGAGACGGTCCCCCCCGAGGACCAGTCTGGGATCGCGGGCTACGGCTCGTAGGGCGGTGCGACTCCCCATCCCCACCGCGGAACTGGCGCATGCTGAGCCACTTGGGCACCGGGCCTTGAGTTGTAGACGGCCAAGCGGGAGCCCCACTCTGCATACCCGATGATGGCGGCACGGAACTCCGGATCCGCCGGCAGGCTGGCGTCGTCGGCGGCTCGGCTAAGAAGCGTGACGAACCGCAAGCGCTGCTGAGGGGTGATATCGAGCCCGACGTGCCGGCCGAGCATGTGCTCGTAGCCGCCCAGCTTCTCGGTGTATTCGGCTGGGCCGCCCATCACCTCGCACCACCAGAGCGTGACGCGGCGGCGATGCTCCTCGCCCACGTTCCCGCCGAATACCGGGCTGAGGAGCTCGTCCTGCTCAACGAGGTCATAGAACCGGTTGAGCCAACGCTCGAACGCCTCCGGGCCCCCGCCCCATTCGATAATCGTGGGCGGTTCGCTCGGCTCGGGACTCACACATCAAACGATAGCTCCGGCTTGATAGGACCGCCCGCCAACGCCCGACCCGGTGCGAAACAACAGCGAGACCGTGCCGCACTGCGTCCTCGACCGCGTCCGTTGATCGTTGGGTTGTGCGACACCTGCGCGGCCCGATCCGGACGACCTCAGCGAGCGCCCCAGGGCGTCCGATAGTCCATCGGTTGTGAGACGGAGATGTGCTTGCCGCGCAATGCAGGCCGGTTGCCGAATGGTCTCCAGACGCTTGGCGTGGGAGCAAAGCAGAAGCGCCAGCCAGAGGGTTTTAGGTGCGGCGGGGGTCTGGCATCAGCGGTTGTCGCCAGTCGATGTTGCCCGCCCAATCCGCGAAGCTCGTCCATGAGACCTCCGGATACCGATCGCGGAGCGCCGTGGTGTCGATTCCGTAGCCCTCGCAGGCGAGGAACTCGTACATCGCGGCCAGATCCTCACTGCCATGGCGTAGCTCGGCGAGCGGGATCCGCTCGTAGCGGACGCCAATCGCGCTGGCCATGGCCTCGGGGGTCGGAGCGTCGGCCGCGACCTCGACGCGCGCGCCGAGATGCTCTTCGCGGCGCCTGAGGATGGCGACGACGAGGGCGCCCAGGTTGGCGAGCGCGACTTGGTGCAACGGCTTGTTGCTGGGGAGCGCGATCGGCAGCCTGCCGTCTCGAATCGCGGCGCGCGCGCCGAGTATGTTCTCGTAGAAGTAGCTCGGCGCGACCACTGTCCACGGGATGTCTGTGTCCATCAGTTGCTGCTCGATCCGTGCCTTGCTGCGGAAGTGAGGGACAGGCGCGCGGTCTGCGGCGGCGACGGAGGCCAGGATCAGCCATGGCAGGCCGGCTTCATGGGCGGCGGCGGCGATGTTCTGGCCCTGCTTCAGTTCCTCGTCCGCGCCGTGTTCGAACGGCGTCGTGATCGCATACACGGCCTCCACGTCCGCGAATGCCCGTGTCATGGAGGCCGTGTCGCGTAGGTCGCCTTCGACGAGCGATGCGCCTGCGGCGCTGAGGACCTGGGCGCGATCGGACAGCGGATTTCGGACGAGCGCATGTACTGTGATCTGCGCCGCGAGCAGCTCGCGTGCGATCGCGCCGCCCTGGGTTCCGGTCGCCCCGAGGACGAGGACTGGATCAGCCATGGGTGTCGATCGAACGCGCGCTTATGCGCCACCCGCCGGGCGTGTGGCGGACGGTCTGCCTGACGCGAGCCGAGCCGAGCACGGTCGGCGAGGGACTGGCGCCGACCATCAGCATGACGCTGTCGACGGCGGGCTGTGCACCGGACTCGTCGATCACGGCGTTCAGCGTCAGGTGCAGCGTTCCGGCCGGTTCAGCTGCCCAGACCCGTGCCACCGTATCGCGCAACGCGGTCTGTCCCTCGACCGTGCCCATGTCGCCGTCCATCACAGCGTCGTTGGTGAACAGCGCTGCGTATCCGTCGGCGTCTCGTTTGGTTGCGCAGGCGTCCGCTCGAGCCACGAGCTGGAGGATGGCGAGCGAGTCCGATGGGGTAAGGGTCATGCCGCCGGGCGCATCGAGTCGCCGATGCGCTGCAGAACTCGCTCGCCAAGCACGTCCTTCGGGATCATCGCGTGGATCGTCTTCGGTGGGGTGGAGGTGTAGACCGAGCCGGTCTGATCGGCCCATTGAGTGACCCTGAACGAGATCGCCATACTGCACAGGGCGTAGGCGTCGCGGCGGTCGAGCCCGCCATGCTCGTTTGAGCCACGCGATCGCGGTGCGAACGCACTCGGGAAGCGCGATGTCAAGCGAATCGGCGAACGCCATCACGATCCAGTGCGTCGGGGTATCCACGGTCGGACCGGCGAGCTCCACGCCCTTGTGAACGAGGTACTGCACGTGCAGTACCTCCATCGCCGACTCGATCCCGGTCTGATCGACGACGCCATCGGACTGTGCGGCGTTGGCGTCGCCGCTCCAAACTCGGGCGCCGGCCTTGAACACGGGCAGGAACAGCGACGTTCCCTCGGTGATCTCCGCGAGGTCGAGATTCCCGCCATAGGGACCCGCGAGGATCGCACTGACCGGCTCGTTGCCCTCCGGCTCAACCGCGAGCACGCCCATCGAAGCGGCTAGCGGGATCCGGATCCCATCGACGAACTCGGCATGCGTCCGATCCTCGTCAAACCGGAAGTAGTGGACCTAAGGCTCCTCGAACTCAGACGGCAGCGCGCCAACGCCGAGCGGGAACGAGTTCCAACCCCAGTCGATCGGCTTGACGCGAAGCATTCGACTCTCGAGCACGTCCCCGGGCTCCGCGCCGCGGATCTCGACGGGCCCGAGATTCGAATATGGCCCGGTCGGGAACTGCCGGCGCAGCGGCTCGCGGTCGGCGAACGACATCCCGAACCGAGCCTGGTTCCCCCACTGCGTCCAAGTGTTCGGATACGACACGATGTCCCCCGAGTCGATCGTCAAGGCCGCCGCCCGCGAGGGATCGAGCACCCCGGGGCTGACCGACGCGTCAGTCGACTCGAGCACATGAGTTCTAGGCTCCGCCACCGTCCTCCTATCCACTCCCGTCGTTGGTCGCCACCTCAGGAAGCCTGCCAGATCGCCGTCAAGCAACCTGCACGTGCTCTCGGACCGGCCGCTGACCATCCTGGCACTGGTCCCGCTGTAGGCCGAGGGCATCTTTGAGCAACTCGTACATTCCGCGTAAGCGGGACTCGGATTGCCGCGTCCGGAAGTCTCGTGGCGGGACGGATACCCGTGGCTCAGGAGAAGGCGGCAGCGGTGCCGGTGGATCGCTCAAATCTTCAGCGTGTAGCTCTGACGGCACATCGTGAGCGCGCATCGCAGTCGTCTGCCCGCAGCCCGCCCGAAATCCGCCGCTCGCGGCGGTGAGCGCCGCGAGCCGTGGCGTGAGTCCGGCTTTTGGAAAGGCTCGGAGCGCTCGGGCCGGAGCCACCAGCGCGGGCCGGAAACGCCGCAGAGTTTCGGGGCGGAGCCGCCGGTCGGCAATGGTTCGACGCCCAAGATCGACTGGAGCCCCGGACAAGGCGACAAATCTCCAAGCGAATTCGTAGGCGGCACCATTTCCACGTCACGACGCCCCGCATAGGCTGCGGCCGCATCGAGCCCGACGAGAGGGAGACGCGTGTGATGAGCGAGGCGGCGCACACCGACAGCAGTACGCAGCTAGCGGCGCTCGGCATCTGCCTCGAGGAGTACGCGTACCCCTACCCGGTCGAGTTCTTCCAGCGACGTAGCGATCTGCAGTCGCTGGGTGATGGCCTACATGGACGTGCCGCCGGCGACGGAGCCCAACGGGAAGGCGGTCGTGCTGATGCACGGCAAGGCTTTCGGCGGCTACTACTTCGAGCACGTCATCGCGGTGCTGACGGCCGCCGGGAATCGCGTGATCGCTCCCGACCAGATCGGGTGGGGGAAGTCCTCGAAGCCGGACATCCACTACAGCTTCCATCTGTTCGCAGAGAACACGGCAGCCCTGCTTGATCATCTCGGTGTCGGGAAGGTCGCGGTTCTCGGGCACTCGACCGGCGGGATGACGGCCACACGGTTCACGCTGATGTACCCGGACCGCGTCACGCACCTCGTTCTCGAGGACCCGCTCGGGCTCGCCGATTACCGGATCGGGATCCCGCCGCAATCCGAGGAGACCCTGTACGACCGCGAGCTCCATTGGACCGATCCCGAGGTCATCCGCGAGTACTTCAAGGGCTATTTCGTGCACCCCGACCCGAAGGTGTACGTGCCACTGGCGGACGTGCTCGTCCGCGCCACCCTGAGCGCGGACTACGCGCGGTGGGCTCGTTCCGCCGCCCTCACCTTCCAGATGATCTATCAGCAGCCCGTCCGGTACGAGTTCCATCGAATCGCCCCACCGACGCTACTGATCGTCGGGGAGAAGGATCACAGCGTTCCGCTCGGCAATTACGCTCCACCCGACGAGCTGACCAGATTGGGCGACTTCCTCGCGCTCTCCCAGGCCGCGGTCGCCGAGATCCCCAACGCAAGGCGCGTCGTCGTCCCCGACTGCGGTCACATCCCGCACATCGAGTTCCCGCAGCAGTTTCTCGACGCATTCCTTCCCTTCCTGGCGAGCTGACAGGGCGCCGCTTGGGAGACAGAGCACTCAGGGCTTCTGAACTGCCGACATCACCAACTGTGCGTTCCACCTCTGACCGACCCGCACAACGCAAGGACGGAGATCGATGTTCACATACCCCGAGGCACCCCGAACCAGCGAAGGCTCTGCGGAGATCGGTCCGGCTCCCTACTACCACCGGTCGGACTGCAACATCTGCCGGAAGCAAGACGGCCTGAAAACGGGGTCAGAACTCCTCGACGCCCCCCGCAGGAACGCCGCGTGATGGGTGAGGCGACAATGGGGAGATGACGACGACCGTCCCGCCCGGTGACGAGGTCCCGCGCGGCGGCGCCGCGCGGCTTCGTGCCGAGATCGCCTGCGTGACGGGCATCGCGGTCAAGACCGTCTTTGCCCTCGCGCTCTTACCCCTCGCGCCCTCCCTGCTCGGGACTGATCCTGTGCTCCTGGAGGCGCTGCGCGGATCAACGTCAGCGATGGCATCCGGTGGCGCGTTCGCCCGAGTGGGCGAGGCATCGCTCGTGCTCGCCGTCCTCGCTCCGCTTCCGACGCTGCTCTTCGTCACGCCGTTCTTCTGGTGGGCGGGGCGGTTGTGGGGTCCAAAGGCGGCGGCCACGCTGGGCGGTGGCCACCCGAAGGCGGAGAAGTGGGCGCAGCGCTCCGGCGCTCACCTGGAACGCTTCGGCGGGCTCGCGGTCGCGTTGGCCCCATTCCTTCCGGTCCCCTCGTCGTTCATCTACGCGGCCGCCGGCTGGACAGGGATGAGCCTCCGGCGTTTCATGGTCTTTGACCTCCTCGGGATGCTCTCGTGGATCGGCCTGATCGTCGGCCTCGGTTACGCGGTCGGACATCCCGCGGTCCAGGTCGCCAAGGGGATCTCCCACTATGCATTGGTCATCACGATCGCGGTCGTGGCGATCGCAATCGCCGTCGGAGTACTGGGCACGCGCAGGGCCGCGGCCCGGGCGACCACACCGACCGAGCGATAGGCGAGGGACGCGGTAGAAACTCGATCAGAATCGGCTCGAGCCGCACGGCTGGTGAAGCGAGTGTCCGGCCACGCGACGGCGACCGAGATCCACATCCAGGCCAGCACGAAAGTCATCCCCCAGACCGGCGCGAACGGGTCCACCACGCCGCGGACCGGACAGGTACTGATCTCGCTCGATCCTGCCCAAACCCGCGCGGCCTTCCGGCGGACCCTCACGACCTGGCTGCTCGTGACACTCGCCCACGAGGTGGATCACAGCGTTCGAATCCAAGCCGGATCCGGCTTCGGCCTGACGCTGCTCGAGGACTTCATCAGCGAGGGCATGTGGTTCGACTTCGATATCGAAGTCGAACCCACGATCCGTCTTCCCTGGGTTTACGCGCTGACCCGCGGGGAGGAACGCACGATGTGGAACCGGGCGCGCCCACTGCTGAGCGAAACCGGGCGAGGACTCTACGACCAGTGGTTCTTCGGCGGTCGCGGTGTGCCATGTGGACCGGATTTCAGATCGGATACCACATCGTCGGTGACTACCCTCGCCAGGCATCCCCATACCACCGCCGCCTCGATCGTCGATCAGCCGGCCGCCGTGATCTCGCCGGCAGCCACTACGCGCCCTGAGCGCGCCGTCAGCCCGCGACTCCATTCACTCCCGCCCAACGGACCCAAGGCAAAACGGCCGGCCGGTTGCTTGTTCTGCGTGCTGCGCGGACCGACGCGCGGTCGAGATGTCGCGTGAAGGGATTTCGCTGCGGTCATCGAGCGCCAGCTCGGGCATGCCGACCTCGGGATCACGTCGGCCTGACGTGCGCGGGATCGATAACACCGAGATCATCCACACCGTCCACGAACGTCCCGCACCCATGATCCCCGCACCCCGCGAATCCCAGCCCGGAGCTGAGACCTCGTTGCGGCGGCAGACAACTCCGCCGGCTTGGTGAGGCCACGATCCGTCGCGGCCTCACCAACGATGACCAGCCGTTGGCGAAAGCAGGGGATAGCGCGGTGGCGTGTCGTGGTTGCATGCTGGACGGCGGGAGTGGGATGATCGACTGCGGTGCGCAGGACGGTGGCCATCGCAGTCGCGACCCTCACGGCGCTGCTTGGCAGTGGCGCGTTGTCTGACGGGCGGGTGTCGGTCGTCGCATCGATTCAGGCGCGTCCGAGTGGGTTTGTGGTGCGGCCGAACATTGCCGATCCTGGTTGCAATGGTGGCCGGGGGCTCGAGTGGGCTGCTCACCTTGGAGAGATCCCGGTTGTTGCTAGTTCGGCGCTGTCGGACGGTTCGACGTTAGTCGCGGTCTCGTCCGGCGGATTTCCGACTGAGAGGTCGGTTGTTCTGTATTCCGTCACGACGGCGTGCAGACCGAATCTCGCGTTCGGGAACGACGGCGTGACGACGCTCGGCCCAGCACAGCCCGAGCCGAAGGATCGGGTTCCTGGTGGGGCGCTTGACGGGTTGCAGATCGATGTCGTGGCGCCGGAGGGCGCAGGCGGCGCATTCCTTGCCGGCACCTACGGAGGCCACTGGATGCTCGGCAAGGTCACGCCGCAGGGGCAGCCCGATCTGAGCTTCGGCCACGAGGGCTGGAGTGTCCTGCCGTTCGGTGGTGAAGTAGCGTCGGTCGTTCAGGAGCCATCGGGAGAGATCGTGATCGCTGGCGGCAACGGCGGCGCCGGCTGCTGCACAACCAACTGGATGGCTGCCCTCTCGTCCACCGGCCGGCTTGACACTGCCTTTGGGGCGGGCGGACGGACAGGACTGCCGACGGGTGAGGACTCGGGAGTAGGAACGCCGGTCCTTGAGCCGAATGGCGACATCCTAGCCCCGGTCGGCTACGGGAACATGGGCTGCTGGGGCATGTCACTGGAAATGCTTGCACCGGCCGGCCGGCCGGTGCCGTTATTCCAGCGAAGACTCCGCCGGTTCTGGCAGGCGCTGCACGTCGGCGCGTTCGTCGGGGACGTTTACGCCGACGGCGCAGGCTTCACCGTGATCGGAACGGGACAGAAATCCTGCTACGGATCCAGACCCGCGCCGTCCTCCACGGGTCTAGTCGCACGCTTCACGGCGGGCGGCGAACAGGTCGGCCAGACGATCAAATTCCCGTCCCGCATGTTTGGATCGCTTCAAGCGTTCCCGGAGGGAAACGACACCCTGATAGCCGAGTTGCCGTATGCGAACTCCACCAGACTGACCGTCGAGGCACTGCGCCGCAACGCCTCGCTCGACACGGGGTTCGCAAGCAACGGACTCGCCGAGATTCGCACTCCCTGGAGCGGGATGAACGCGGCGCTTCAAACCGAGCTTTCGATCAGCGGGGCCGGCCCCGGCACAATCGTCATCGTCGCGCAAGACGGCGGCAACCAGCTGCAGCTCACACGTCTGGACGTCTAACGTGACGGTCGTCGGCTATGCGTCGCGCGCGGACAGCGCACAGCTCGCAGACGAAGGCATTCGTGTCTCCGGCGCCGAAGAGCTCGTGGCCGCGTTGGCGACATTCGAATCGCCAGCGACGAAGCTTCGGAACCTCGGGCGGCTGGGCCCGATCGGGGGCGCGAGCGGCACCCGGCGGCTGCGCGTCTCGCTCGACGTGGATTCAGACGACGGCCTACCTTTCAGCGTATGAGTTGGACCATCGACGTGCCCGTGGCTGCTGGTCCCGTGCTGTCGCCGCTGCCGAGCCCACTGTCGGCGGCGGTTGCCGACGCCCTGGCTCGGCCGGCTGCACAGCAGCCGGCGTGGCCCGACTCCGATTATCTTGCGCGGGTGCGGGGTGTGCTGGAGGCCGTTCCGCCGATCGCTGTCCCCTCGGAGGTCGAAGCGCTTCAGGGTCGGCTGGCCACGGTAGCCCGTGGTGAGGCGTTTCTGCTTCAGGGTGGGGATTGCGCGGAGACGTTTGCCGACAACACTGAGGCGCATCTGCGCGGCACGATCCGGACGCTGCTGCAGATGGCGGTTGTGTTGACGTACGGGACGTCGATGCCCGTGGTCAAGCTCGGGCGGATTGCCGGCCAGTACGCCAAGCCACGGAGTTCGAACATCGACGCCGCTGGCCTTCTGTCCTATCGCGGAGACATGGTCCACGGGCTTGAAGCAACCGAGGAGGCCCGGCGACCGGATCCGGGCCGGCTCGTCCGCGCCTACGCCAATGCGGCGGCCGCGATGAACCTGGCGCGCGCGATTACGGGCGCCGGGCTCGCGGATCTGCATCGGCTGCATGAGTGGAATATGGATTTCGTGCGTAACTCGAGCGCCGGCGAGCGTTACGAGCGGGTCGCCACCGAGATCGACCGTAGCCTGCGGTTCATGTCCGCCTGCGGTGTCGACGACAGCTCACTGCGCACGGTCCAGCTGTTCGCAAGTCACGAGATGCTCGTGCTTGACTACGAGCGTTCACTGCTGCGACCCGAGGGTGATCGCCTCTTTCTCCTCTCGGCGCATCAGCTATGGATCGGCAACCGCACGCGTCAGCTCGATGGCGCCCACGTGGCCCTGGGGGCACTCATCGCAAACCCGATCGGCGTCAAGATCGGTCCTACCATCACGCCCGAGGAGGCCGTTGAGCTCGTGGAGCGGCTCGATCCCCACCGTGTAGACGGCCGTGTGACACTCGTGGCACGGATGGGCAACGATGCGGTCCGCGACACGTTGCCGCCGATCGTCGACGCCGTGACCCGGTCCGGTCATCGCGTGGTGTGGCAGTGCGATCCGATGCACGGCAACACCGAAGAGTCGCCGAGCGGTCATAAGACGCGACGTTTCGACCGCATCATGGACGAGGTCGAGGGTTTCTTCGAGGTCCATCGACGAATCGGTACGCATCCGGGTGGTATTCACGTCGAGCACACAGGCGAGGAGGTCACGGAGTGCCTTGGTGGCGCGCAGATGATCTCCCACAGCCAGCTCGCCTCCCGGTACGACACCGCGTGCGACCCCCGGTTGAATCCTCAGCAGGCGCTGGAGCTGGCCTTCCTCGTCGTCGAGATGTTGCGGCGCACCGCCACCTAATGAAACGGAGCCCGCAACGACCCATCACCGGTCACCAGCGTGGTCAGCGGCGCGGTGCGCACCGATGCGCAGCGCTCCAGGCTCCCGCCGCCCCGGGCGCTCCCGTGCGCACAACGGCCGCCCGGCAGCCTGAGAAACAGATCGCCGGCAACGGAGACCGCGCACGACAACTTGACTTCGGCGTCGAGCATGCCGGAGAATAGGACGTGGAGAACCGAAAGGTGGTCAGGATGGAAGGAGTGAGCGTTGATCGACGTAGGCTGCTTGCTGGAGCTGCCGGCGTGGGCGCGGCTGAACTCCTGAGCACGGTTAGCCCGGCGTTCGCCAACAGCAGCAAGGGCAACAATGTCGCTGGTGTGTGGAGTGTTGTCGCGGTCTCCAGCAAGCCCGGCGCCTGGGGCCCTTTTCGTGGCGAGGGGATTGTCGATGCGGATGGTGGTTTTATCGGTAGCAACGCTGTACAGCCGTCAGCGAGCGTCGGGTATTGGAAGGCGCTCGGCGGCAAGTACTATCAGGCGGTTTTCACGGTGTTTCTGTTCGAGGCTGACGGTACGCCGGCCGGCTCGCTGAAAGCGACGGTGAACCTTACGCGCAGCAGCGCGACCAAGCTGACAGGGACGGTGACCTATCAGAAAATCGATACCTCCGGATCGGTCGTCAGTCATGGCGCCGGGACAGTGACCGCCGACCGGGTTGGCCCCTGATCGAACCAGGGCCGAGCGGCGAGCGTCACGCCGAGCCCGTCCATCGTCGCGCCTGGAGGTGCGGAACTCGGCTGTTTAGTGAAGACCAGCTCCCGCCCGGCGCCGGCCCAGCCCAGCTTGAGTTCAGCCGCACACGGAAGCACCTTGAGGTCAAGAGCTGGGCGTTCAGCTCAAGACAAGCCGCCAGGACGCAATCCCTGGTGTCCTCTGTGGCGGCTGTCGCGGGTTCGCGTTAGTGGTTGACGTACTCGTCGTGCCGGCGCCACCTGGGGCCGGCTTCGCTGCGACCGAGCGGCGTGCGGTCAAGCCACTGCAAGGGCATCACTGTCCTCTTGCGCCGGCAAGGCGGCTTCTCTGAGCTAAGCGCGCGGTAGCTATCTATCGATCTATGAGCTGCCGTCTCGACCGAAGCGCGACGGTCTGAATGCCCGCGGAACTGTCCGGTGGTCGATCGTGCGTGAGACGCCGGCCCAACAGCCCTCGGCGGATGGCCCCAGGGACGCCCTAGGCGCGTTCGGCGAGAAGGAGCTATCCGACGCCGACCCGTCGTGTGGCCGCAACAAGCACCGACGACCAGCGGCTCAGTGCGGTCAGAGACGCACGGGGTATGCCTGCCAGCTCTGGCCGCCGTTGGCGGTGCGGTAAACGACGAGGTTCGTCAACTTCGCCGCCCGTCTCGTCGTGCCGCGGTTGAGCAGGGTTACGATGCTCGCGGAATCCGCTGACTGGACCGACAGGATCGGCAGCGGGCTTGCCGTCAGTTTCGTGATCGGGCGGCTGAGCGGGGACACCCGGGCGTCCGTAGCTGACCAGACCGGCTGCCAGGTGGCTCCGGCGTTGGTCGTTCGCAGGAGCTCGCCTTCGCCGTTGAGGGCCCACGCGACATCCGCATTCACCGCCGCCAGCTGCTGCGGGCCATCGTCACCCCAGTCGACCGACAGTTGCCGCCAGCTCCGCCCGCCGTCGACGGAGCGGACGAGCCTCGGCGTCCGATCGTTGCCGCTGAGGCAGGTAAGCCAAACCGTCTGCCTGAACGCCGCATCGAGCCTGGCGAACGCGTACTTGCCTGTGCACGGCGGTGGCGTCAGCCGCTGCCAGGTGCGGCCGTCGTCGTGCGTCGCGAACGCCTGCCGGGGCACATCGGCGTTGACGACGTAGGCGCTACCGGCTCCGGCGCCCTCGACGTGGACGTTGGTGTACTCGCCCTGAATCGGCTGGGAGGCGGTTGCGGTCAACCGCTCTCCTCGTGGCGGGCTGCGGAGGATCGTGGCGTTGGAACCGAGGCCGACCGCCCACACGGCGCCGCCCACGAGTGAGGCGACCGATCCGCCCTCGTTCGGGGCTGCACTGGGGGCCACCGACCAACTGCGGCCGCCGTCGCGGGTCACGAAGTAGCGAGCGATCCCCGAACCTGGCTCCCACTCGGCCGCTCCGACGGCCTGCTTCGGACTCAGCATCTGCAACCCGCCGGCCCAGCCGTCCTGGCCCGCCAGAAGTGGACGCTGGATGTAATAGCCGCGTGCGGTGCGCGTCCAGCTTCGCCCGCCGTCACTGGTCGTGAGGAGCCATTCGGTGTCGGTCGAGTGGCTGGTCTGGTTTCCGTCCGGCTCGCAGCGCAGGCACTGCTGCAGGGAGATCACCCCGTCGCCCACGGAGCTGAACCCCGCGCCCCAGACGGTCACGATCCCAGACATCCCGCCGGCCGGAACCGACGGGGTGGGCGCCGACGTCGGCGCGCTCGTTGCGTTCGGAGTATGGCGGTGACCAGTCGCGACGACGCGCTGGCGGTTGGCGTTGCGACCGGCGCGCAGCGTCACAGCCACCACCATCACGCCGATCGCCACGGCGACGCTCACGGCCGGTAGAAGCAAGCCGAGCATGCGACGTCGCCGGTGGCGTCCGCGACGCCGCGGCATATCAGCGAGCGGTGCGAACACAGACTCGAATGGGGGAGCGATGCTGCCTTCCGGCAGCGGGTCGACAGCGCGGACACGGTCGAGCAGTTCATCGGTCATCTCGACACCTCTCCCCGGCCAAGCACCGGCTCGTCCTGGGAAGCAAGGGCTTCCACGAGCCGTTTGCGCGCGCGGTGCAGCCGGGTTGCGACAGCCGGACGGCTGACGCCGAGCACCGCGCCGACCTCCTCCTGGCGCAGACCCTCCCAAGCGATCAACAGCAGAACCTCCCGATCCCGCGGATCAAGCGTCGCCAGGGCCGCGAGGACGGCGTGATCGCCTCCCGTGTGCCCGGTCGGTGTGACGAGGGTCGCTTCGATGCGCGCGTTCAACGCCGCGGCGCGGGATGTGGCGCGGCGATGATTGGCGAGCGTCTTGCGCGCGACGCCAAGCAGCCACGGCAGCGGGTCGGGAGGGAGGGCGTCGAGCCGCCGCCAAGCGATGAGAAAGACCTCAGCGACGACCTCGTCCGCCGTCTGATCATCGGACCGTCGTCGCGCGTACGCATGCACCCGATCCGCGTGCGCTCGATAGAGCTGTTCACACCGTTGCTGATCGTCCATCGCTCCTCATATGTCCGGCAACCCGCAAACCATTACGCAGCCGCCGGAACGCGACGTGTCCGTCCCAGGCGATGCCCCGGTCGCTCGGCCTTCAGAGCTGAGTCGCCGTTGGAGCTGGCATTAGCCGGATCGAGGAGAAGACCGGCTGCGATCTGCGCGTCCTGGCCGACGTACAAGAGCTGCTGATTGCGAGCAAACTCGCGACCGGCCGCCCGGGTCCACGAGCGTAGCTCTCACGGTGGTGGTCGCTCCCGCACCCACGTTGGCCCAGACAGGCAGCGAACCTGGTCGAGATACGCGACTGTGAGTAGCGTTTCTCGACCCGGTCCAGGCTGCCGCGGCCAGAAGCGCGGCCGTCCCCGCCGCCGGAGCCGATGTAGCGGACCTTGCCCTGGTGGACGAGGTCGGTGAGCGCGGCGAGCGTCTCCTCGATCTCGACGTCGGTCTCGTAGCGGTGGATCTGGTACAGGTCGATCCAGTCGGTCCCGAGCCGCTTGAGCGAGTTCTCGACCTCGCGGATGATCCAGCGGCGCGCACAGCTTGCTGACCGAGACGCCGGTGCGTCCGAGTAGTCGATGCTCGATGGTCTTGCTCCTGATCCGAGCGCCGGTGCTGGTTCCGTTGCGCCGGCACTCATCGTGTCGGGGTGGTCTCGGATGAGCGCTCGCGAGGTGGCTAGGGCGCCGGCGCGGCGTTGTGATGCTCGTCGGTGACGTGCTCGCCCCAGGTGAAGGGGTGCCTCGAGGTGGGGCTACCTTTCGTCTCTGAAGGGCGGGGTCGAGCATCGGGGTCGGTCGAGGCAGAGCACGCTTGGCGGTCCTAGCGCAGCGGTAGCCGTTGTGGAGCTGGCCACCGAGGCTCGGCCGCGCTAACCGATCGGCGCCTTTGCCGTCTGCCAGACGTGGTCGGCCGGGATGTTATGCGGGTTCCCCGGGTAACGCGGATCGCCTGGTGAGTCGTACAGCATCACGCACAGCGTCTTCATGCCGGGCGCCACCTGTGGATTGGTCAGCGTGTACCGGTAGGCGTAGCGGCCCGTCTGGCGGACCGTCGCCCCGATGCCCGGGTTGTAGCCGAGGTCGACGTCGGCCAGCTCGCTGACGCCGCCTGTGGACTGCTCGATCGCCATCGTCTGATCGATCGCCGCCTGGTAGCGGCTGGCGCACGGGCGGTTGGTGGCGTACACCAGGAGCGTGTCGTGCAGGTCGTCGGCCTTAGCGCTCACGTTCACCGACAGCGTCTCGGTGGTGAACAGCGTGGTCGTGCCCGGTCCGGTATAGCGAGCCGAGTCGACCTTGAGGACGCGGGTGAAGACCGGGAGGCCGCCACCGGGCACGGTCCGATCCTGAGACGGGTGATGGGGCCCGGCCCGATGGATACCGGCGTGCGCGCTTGCCGCCAAGATGAGCACCAGTGTCACGACCGCCGCCGCGAGGCAAGCGCTCCGGTGAACGGCATACATGCGCCCCGACTCCATCCGACGGCCAAGTCTAGCCGGGTCGCCGACCCCACCCGGCAGCTCGGCGCGCGAGTGCTCGTGGGGCCGCGCGGTGGACCCCTCGGCTACGGCTGGGTTGGTCAGGATGGGGCGTGATATCGTTAACCCTATGGTTAACGATCCTTTCAGGGCGCTCTCGCACCCGATCCGCCGCGGCATCGTCGAGCGCCTCGCTGCCGGTCCTGCCACGGTCGGTGAGGCCACCACCGGCTTCGGGGTGTCCAAGCCCGCGATCACCAAGCATCTGAGGGTGCTCGAGGACACGGGCGTCGTGAGGCGCGTGGTCGAGGGCCGGACGCATCGTCTCTCGCTCGAGCCCGAGGTGCTCAGCCTGGCGGCCGACTGGATGGATCGCCAGCGCGCCCTCTGGAGGCGCCTGTTCGATGTCGTCGACGAGTACCTGAAGGAGGAAGCACACCGATGAACATGCCGCCGATCGTATCCCCGCAGGAGTGGGAGACCGCCCGCCAGGAGCTGCTTGTCAAGGAGAAGGAGCTCACTCGCGCCCGCGACGCGCTGGCCGCCGAGCGCCGCCGGATGCCGCGGATGGCGGTGGAGCACGACTACCGCTTCGAGGGCCCGACCGGCCCGGCGAGCCTGCTCGACCTGTTCGACGGGCGCCGTCAGCTGATCGTCTACCGCTTCTTCTTCGAGCCTGGCGTGGGTGGCTGGCCCGAGCATGGCTGCTATGGCTGCTCCTTCCTCGCTGACCAGGTGGCTCACGTCGCTCACCTCAACGCCCGCGACACCACGCTCGCGTTCGTCTCGCGCGCCCCGCAGCCGGACATCGAGCGCTGGAAGGCACGGATGGGCTGGGAGCAGATCCCGTGGTACACGATCACGGACCGCTTCGACGCCGATTTCGGTGTGGATGAGTGGCACGGCACCAATGTTTTCGCCCGTGAGGGCGACCGGATCTTCCGCACGTACCTCGTGAACAACCGCGGCGACGAGGCCGTGGGGAGCACGTGGAGCTACCTCGACCTCACGGCGCTCGGACGCCAAGAGGAGTGGGAGGACTCGCCGGTTGGCTATCCGCAGACTCCGCCCTACAAGTGGTGGAACCTCCACGACGAGTACGGCGAGGCCGCGTGATCGCTCGCGTCGCCGGCGTGCCGGTGAGAGGAACTCCTGGTTCCGGTAACCAGCGCGGGCGCCGGCTGATCGAAGTCGACTTCGAGGGGACCGGAGGCCGGCGCTCGGGCTCACTGGGGCCGCTCACGGACGACCTCATCCGGGCGCTTGTCCTCGCGTAGCCCGAGGAAGCGCGGCTGCCGGAGCCGCCCGTGATCCGTCCACTCGGCGAAGGCGATCTGGGCCACCAGCTCGGGCCTGGTCCAATGCGTCCCGCGTGGGATCGGTCGCGCGTCGACGAACGGCGACTCGTGAGTATTCAGCTCGCGCAGCCGAGCGCCGAGGTCGCGGAGCGCGGCCGCGGTGTACCCCGCGCCGACCTTCCCCGCGTATCTCAGCCGGCCGGCCTCGTAATAGCCGACGAGCAGCGCCCCGAAGTCCGTCCGGCTGCCGAGGGGATCGGTGTAGCCGCCGACCACAAGCTCCTGCTCCCAAACGCACTTCAGCTTCAGCCAATCCTTCGAGCGACCCGGCGTGTACGGCGCCGCGGCCCGCTTGGCGATGAGTCCCTCCCAGCCGGACCCGCACGCGTCGGCGAACCGCCGACGCGAGTCGCCGCGCCCGGCCTCGGTCAGCTGCAATGCGGCGCACGGCTGGATCGCCTCCGCCAGTCGCCCGCGGCGCTCGCGAAGCGGCCGGCCGGTGAGGTCCTCGCCGTCGATCTCGAGCAGATCGAACACGCACAAGACGACCGGATAGGTACGCAAGTGCTGCGGAGAGGGATCCGCGACCCCGAGGCGCTGCTGGAGCCGACTGAACGATGTCTGGTCGCCGTCGAAAGCGACCACCTCGCCGTCGAGAAGGAGATCCTGGTCTCTCTGCGCCGCCACCGCGGCACAGATCTCGGGGTACGTGCCGGTGAGGTCCTTCGCCGTGCGCGACTCGAGCCGCACGTCGCCGCCCTTCTTCCGCGCGAGGCAGCGCTCACCGTCGAACTTTCGCTCGAGCAGCCAGTCATCGCCGAAGTCGCGCCGGTCGGTGAGTGTCGCCAACATCAGCCCGTGCGCCATGCCGTCATCGTTTCACGCCGCGCTGCAGGTCGCGTCGCTCTAGACCGGTCGCATCACGGCGAAGTGACCTGCTCACGATCGCGACCAGGCAGTTACCGCCACGTCTGTGTTAGCGTCGCCGACTTGCCCGCAAGAACGCCTTTGCTGCGTCCTTTCAGACGCGAGCCAGTGTGAGTTCGACCGTCAGCGGTCTGTACCGGATCGTCGGCGGCAGCCGGCGTGGCGGGGATGCGCCACCGAGCCGTCCTCGGCTGAGCGGCTCGTGCTGGTTGATCGCCGCGGCGGGGTTCTTCGCTGTCTCCTCGTTGGTGTCGGCTTCGGCTGCTCGGGGCTCTTTGGCGATGGTGGCCGTGCAGCCGGCCGCTCGTGTCCCGCTCGGGGCGAAGAGGATCGGTCCGATGGCGAGCTCGGCCAGCGTAAGCGGTGCCGTCGTTTTGAGGCCGCGTGACAACGCGGCACTGGTGCATTTCATCGGTGAGGTGACGGACAAGTCCTCGCCGCTGTTTCACCAGTACTTGCCGGCGGGTGCCTTTGCGAGTCGGTTCGGACCGACGAAAGCGGTCATTGAGGCGGTGCGCGCGCAGCTTCAGGCTCACGGCTTGCTTGTTGGTCAAGTGTCGAGCGATGGAATGTTGTTGCGTTTCGCGGGATCGGCCGCGCAGGTCGAGGACGCTTTTCACACCCAGCTCGAGAGCTTTCGACTGGCTGATGGTGCGGCCGGCCACGCGACGACCTCCAGCGTCGCGGTCCCGTCGACGATCGCAGGCTCAGTTGTCGCGGTGGTCGGTTTGGACAATCTCGTGCACGAGCAGCGCTTGGGAATGGCGGCACCGCCTGCCTTAGGTCAGCGGAAGTTCGAGGCCACGAAGTCCAAACCGCTCGCCCATCCGCTCGGCTCGCCGACGCCATGCGCGGAGGCGCAGGCCGATGCCCAGAGCAATGGCGGGCTGACAGATGACCAGATCGCTCACGCCTATGGCGCGTTCGGGCTGTACGGCGCCGGCGACCTGGGTGCAGGGCAACACATTGCGCTGTACGAGCTCGAGCCGATCCTGCCGTCGGACATCAGGACCTTCGATACGTGCTATTTCGGTACAGCGCGGGCCGCGAGCATGCTCAAGCGGCTGAAGGTGATTCCCGTCGACGGCGGGCAGCCGACCGGACCAGGGAGTGGCGAGGCGCTCCTCGACGTCGAGGACCTATCGGCGATCGCGCCGGGGGCGAGCATCGACGTCTACGTCGGGCCTACTCCCGACGCAGATCCCAACGTGTACGACGCGCTTGACGAGTACGCCGCGATCATCGACCGAGACCGCGACCAAGTCGTGAGCACGAGCTGGGGGCTGTGCGAGCAGGCGGTGCAGCGCGGCCAGCCAGGTCTCCAAGAGGCAGAGAATGATCTCTTCGAGCAGGCCGCCGCCCAGGGTCAGACAGTCTTCGCCGCGGCGGGCGACAACGGATCAGACGACTGCACGCCGACGCTGGAGTCGGCTTCGACGCTGACGCCGGCGTCGGGCGAGAACCCGCTCTCGGTCGACGATCCGGCGAGCCAGCCATATGTCGTCGGGGTCGGTGGCACGACGATCGACGACGCCGTGAGCCAGCCGCCGCTGGAGCACGTCTGGAACGACGCCGCGGCTGAGGGCGCCGGAGGTGGTGGGATCTCGATGTCATGGGAGATGCCTGCCTGGCAGCTGAGCTCGCGGATTCCGGGGCTCGCCCTGCCGGGGAGCGACGACTATCGGAACGCGAACACTGTTGAGCAGGAGTTTGGGTACCCGTCGAACTTCTGCCAGGCCTTCGTGCCCAACGCGACCCCCGGTGCGCCGTGCCGGTTGGTCCCTGACGTATCGGCGCAGGCGGACGACTTCACCGGTGCGATCACGGTGTACAGCACGTTGTTCGCAGAGCCCTCCGCTCCTGACGGCTGGACCACCACCGGTGGGACCTCCTCCGCGGCGCCGACGTGGGCCGCGCTGCTGGCGCTCGTCAATGCCTCGCCGACGTGCGCAGACCAGGCGGCGACTCGCGACGGGGTCGGATTCGTGAGCCCGCTGCTCTATGAGGTGGCGTCGAATCGGAGTGACTACGCGGCGTCTTTCAATGACATCACGACGGGCAACAACGACATCTACGGCCTGCGCGACGGCTTGGTGTTCCCGGCGGGAGCCGGATATGACCTGGCGTCGGGTCTCGGGTCCCCACAGCTGACGGGAGCGAACGGAACCGCGGGACTTGCGTTCTATCTCTGCAGCGTCGCAGCGCAGGCGAGCCGGCCCGTGATCTCGCGCCTGAGTCCGGCGTCTGGCCCGACCGCGGGGGGTGAGAAGGTCACGATCACCGGTAACGGTTTCGAGTCTGGGGGTAAGTCAAGCGTCGCGTCGCTCCAGGTCGGCTCACGGCAGCTCCCAGCTGATCGCTTCCGCGTCCACGGCGCCACATCCATCACCGTACGTTTGCCGCCCGCGCGGGACACGCTGCCGCCCTCATTGCCGGCCTCGCAGGACGGTGCGGGACCCGCCGATGTGATCGTGAGGCTCAAGAATGGTGAGCCGAGCTCCTCCAGCCCGAGCTCGACCTTCCAGTACACGGATGACCAGCGGTCGCGCACGATCCCGAGCATCACCGGCGTGAGCCCGGATGGCGGGCTCGAAGCGGCGCGCGGCAACGTGGTGATTCTCGGATCCGGGTTCACCGGCGCCACGAAGGTCACCTTCGGGGGGGTCAAGGCGCCGAGCTTCGCGGTCAACAGTCCGTATCGGATCACCGTGACCCGACCGCGATACTCCTCGCACACCTCGTGCGGGCGCCTGCCGTCGAGGGGCGTGTTCGCCGGCGAGGATGCGCGCAATGACATCTGCCAGGTCGAGGTCAGGGTCTCCAACGCGTACGGCAGCAGCGCGACCGGATACATCCGGCCGCCACTGGAAGGAGCCATCGTCACCAACTCGATGGGTGATATCAAGCCCCCGTCGGACTGTCGCTGCGAGGTCGCCCAGGCGCCGAACGAGTTTGACTACCTGCCCAGACCGACGGTCTCGTCGATCTCCACCTCGTTCGGTCCAGCCAATCTCGCCAGCGAAACCGGCGGCACCCTGATCACCGTGCGCGGAACCGGTCTTAACCCGTTGACGATCGAGTGGGCGGATGTCGGCGATCCGACCCTCGAGTCCTCCGTCGACACCGACTACGTGTTCCTGACCGGAACCAAGATGCAAATCATCGCCCCGTCGGAGTCGGTGACGACCGATCGCGTCGCCCTACCGTTCAGCGTCCGGACGTTGGCGGGTCAGGCTCGGTCGTCTGCGGTCATCTACGCCGGCATCCCGACCGTGACAGCGGTCGTGAACACGGTCAACCACGCCCAGCTGGGCGGGACCTACGGCGGGCCTGACACAGGCAGAACACCGATCGACATCAGCGGCCGAGGGTTCGCCCGCCAGCTGCTCTATATCCAGTTCATCGATCACAGCCAGTCGGAGTTCTCGGTCGGTACCCAGTACCAGTTCACGACCGGCGGCGATCAGGGCCTGAGCACACAGACGGTGCAGGAGAACCCGGCGACCGTCGATGTCCAGCTCTGCACCGTCACGGGATGCAACCTGAGCTCACCAGCGGACCTCTTCGTCCTCTACCCGCCGGGCGACCCCGAGGTCGACTCGGTCTCGCCGACCTCCGGCCCTGCCGCGGGCGGGACGGAGACGGTGATCGGCGGTCAGAACCTCGGCTGTCCGTTGAATGTGTTCTTCGGCGCTGTCCAGGCCGCGTCCTTCGCTCCGGTCCAGGCGCTCCTGGACTGTGGGTCGACCACCTCTGTAGACGCGACCCCGCCGCCCGGCGCGGCCGGCACGACTGTCCCGGTCACAGTAACCACCCTCGAGAGCTACTTCACCGGCTCCGGGCCCAGCCCGACGACTGCGAGCTTCACCTACAAGTGATCCAAGCGCAGCGCTCAGCGGGAGCGGCGGCGAGGAGACGGCGGGAGACCCACCCGGGCGCGCTCAGTCCGGATCCTGCGAGCTGTAGGGGTCCTCCTCGCCGCGCAGGCCACGGTAGCGGCGGTCAAAGAGCTCGAGCACCGCGGTCACGTCCGCCGGCCCGTGGACACCGTGACTGACCCCGTCGGAATCGGGCGTCACATCGGCTGGCTCGGCATCGCCGTGCTCGATCAGCTCGTCGTACTCCGCGCCCAAGAACGGCAGCTCCGCCACCCCGCGGTCGCGGTAGAGCACGCCGAGCTCGAGATGCTCATAGCGCACGAGGGCGGCTCCGTCCGAACGTCGCTCGATGCGGACACCGGGCCAGGTGTCCAGCTCGTTGGCAATCTCATCGACGAGCGCTGCCGCATGGGACACGCGCCGATCGTACACGCTCGCGATCTCCTGACGTGGGCGATCGCGACTCTGCAGAGGTCTGCTAGCGCGTGTACCGGGCTCGCGCGTCCTCCTCAGATCCCGGTCCGAGGCGTGGTCGCCCGCAGCCGCTCGGTTTCGTCGTCGATGACCGATTCGAGCGTGGTGAGCAATCGGTTGTCACAAGAAGTCGGTTCGAGCCACTATGTGGGTAGATGGGTACGGTGCGTGATTCCGCCAGCGACAGCGAGTTGCTGCGCGGCTCGGCACACGATCCGGCCGCGTTCGAGCTGTTATACGAGCGTCACGCGCCATCGATGCGCCGCTGGCTCGTCAGCCGGGTGACGAGCGACGCGGTCGCGAACGAGCTGCTCGCTGAGACGTTCGCGCAAGCGTGGCGCGCTCGGAAGCGATTTTCCGGTGTGGAGCCTCATGACGGCGCGGCGTGGTTGTACGGCATCGCCCGGAACCTCTTACGTCAGCACTATAAGCACGGCCGCGTCGAGACCGCCGCGCGCCGACGCCTGGGAATGAGCGTCCCGACGGGTGACCACGACGGCACCGAAGAGATCGTGACGCGCCTCGACGCGCAGGCGCTCGCCCCTCAGCTCGAGCGCGCACTCGACACGCTTCCGGTGGCCCAGCAGCGCGCGCTCGACGCCAGGGTTGTGCGAGAGCTCGAGTACACCGAAGTCGCGGCCGAGCTCGCGTGCAGCCAAGAGAACGCGCGCGCGCACGTCTCACGCGGGCTGCGAAAGCTCAACACGATCTTCAAAGGAGCCCAAACATGAGCACCCACAGCCCCCAAGGCCCGGACGAACCCTGCGCCGATATCGTCAGGATCGGCGCGGACTTGAGCCGCGCGATCCGCGAGGATCACCAGCGAAGATCTCGCCGCCAGGCGCTGTCGCGCTCGACCGCAGTCGTCGCCGCCAGCATGGTCGCACTCTCCGCAACGGCACTCGCCGCCGGGCAGCTGACGGGCGCGGTCGACCTTGGCGGCGGCCCGGCGCCGTGGCCCGCGCCCTCGCTCCAGGCCTCGTTCTCGCCATGTTCCTCGGAGTCTTATGGTCTCGCAGCCGGCCCGCCGCCCGACACGAGAGGGTTAGCCCAGGCGGGCGGAGTGCCTGCCTGTAGCTCGTCGCAGCTGCCGGCGACACGCAAGAGAGCCCTGGCACCCGGTCTCAGGCGCCCGTAGCCGCGATCTCCACGAATTCCGAACGGCTGTAGGACCCCTTCCGAGGGGAGAAAGCCCCCACCCCAGGGGGGAAGACGCTGATCAATCACAAGAGGAGACGCGCATGGAGTCAACCACCGAAAGCACCTGGATGCGGAGGCTCGTCAGGGTTCTCGCGTGTGCGGCGGTCGCGCTCGCCGGCCTCGTGGTCGCCGGCTGCGGGTCGAGCAGTAGTAGTAGTAGCAAGACCAGCAGTAGTAGTGCCCCGAAGATGGGCGGGACGGTCACCATCCTCGACGTCGCGGGCGGCGTCGACAGCCTCGACCCCGGTTACTGGTACTACAACGAGGACTATCAAGAGCTCGGTCAGACGACGCAGCGCTGGCTGTACGGGTGGAAGGACAACACGACGAGCCCGACTCCCGACATCGCCACGGGTCTGCCCGTGGTGTCAAACGGCGGCAAGACGCTGACGATCCACATCCACTCGGGGATCCATTACAGCCCGCCGATCGCGAGCCAGACGGTGGTCTCGGCGGACATCAAGTACGCGATGGAGCGGTGCATGACCCCTCGCGTCGGGAACGGATACTGGGGGGCGTACTACAACAACATCGTCGGCGCGCAGGCGTACGCCGCGGGCAAGGCGACGCAGGTCACCGGCCTTCAGACGCCGAATCCCACGACCCTCGTGATCACCACGACGGTGCCGGTGGGCGTGCTCGCCGACGCCAACGCGCTCGGGCTTCCCTGCACGATTCCGGTGCCGCAGTCCTATGCGGCGAAGTTCGACACGGGCGCGCAGTCGACCTACGGCATGCACGAGGTGTTCACGGGCCCGTACATGATCAAGGGCGCGGGCACGGGCACGGTCCCGACCTCGTCCTATCAGCCCGGCAAGCTGCTGCTGCTCGTTCGCAACCCGAGCTGGCAGCGCTCGACGGATCCGATTCGTCATGCCTACTTCGACGCGATCGACATCAAGGGCGGCAATGACATCACCGTCGCGAGCAACCAGATCATCGACGGCTCTGACCTCATGAGCGGCGACTTCGCCGCACCGCCGACCTCGATCCTCAAGCAGCTCGTGACCCAGGACCAGAGCCAGTACCACATCCAGTCCTCGGGCGGCAACCGGTACATCGGGCTGAACACGACGATCCCGCCGCTGAACAACATCGATGTGCGCAAGGCGCTGTCGGCGGTGATCGACAAGAACGCGCTGCGCCTGACGCGTGGCGGGCCGACGATCGGCGTGATCGCGACGCACTTCAACGCGCCGGGGATCCCCGGCTTCGATCAGGCGGGTGGTGTTGCCGGTCCGGGTTACAACTACGACACGAACCCCAACGGTGATCTCGCGCTCGCCGAGTCGTACATGAAGATGGCCGGATACAAGACCGGCAAGTACACCGGTCCGCCGCTGCTGATGATCGGAGATAACAGCGTTCCGGCGGCCAACACCGCGCTGGCGATCGAGTCGGAGTTCGAGACCCTTGGCTTCAAGTTCACCTTCCGAGAGGTCCCGCACGCAACGATGCTCTCGAAGTTCTGCCTGGTGCCGAAGGCGAAGGTCGCGATCTGTCCGAACCTGGGCTGGGGGAAGGACTTCTTCGACGCCCAGAGCATGATCGACCCCGTGTTCAACGGGGCCAACATCATCCCCGTCGGGAACACGAACACGGCACAGGCGAACAACCCCACCCTCAACGCCGAGATGAACAAGGCGGTGGAGCTGACTAACCCGACCCAACGCGCGGTCGCGTGGGCCAAGCTCGACGACCAGGTCGAAGGACAGGCCTACGTGATCCCCTGGCTGTGGGACAACGAGGTGGCGTTCAACTCCAAGGACGTCAACGGGGTGACCTGGAAGTTCGGCGGCGGGATCTGGGACCTGACCAACAGCTCGCTCAAGTAAGGACGAAAGCGACCCGATAACGACGACCTGCGACGGTCCCGCCGCCCCGGCGGTGGGACCTGTCGACGGGCGCGAGCTGCAACGATTGACGCCGTGTGGGAGAACCTGTCGTCGCGCTTGGTCGGAGAGCTGGTGGTCCTCGAGCCGTTCTCGCTCGAGTATGCGGATGGGCTCTTTGAAGCTGCCCGTCCGCCGGAGATCTGGGACTGGTGGCCATTCAACCCTGCGACTGACCGGGCCACGTTCGATCGGTGGTGCGCTGACGTGCTCGACGCGATGGCCGAGGGACGCGAAGCGCGCTTCGTCACGCTCGACGCGCGGATTCGCCGTCCTCTCGGCAGCACGAGCTACTGCACGCTGAGACCCGAGGATCGGGGCTTGGAGATTGGCTGGACGTGGCTGACCCCGGCGGCTTGGGGGACTGGGATCAACGCGGAAGCCAAGCTGCTGCAGCTGAGGTACGCCTTCGAGGAGCTCGGCTGCCAGCGAGTCGAGTTTGACACCGACGAAGAGAACTTGCGCTCGCGTCGAGCCCTCGAGGCGCTCCCCGCCAGGTATGAAGGCGTACTCCGGGACTTGACGCGGCTGGCAGACGGTCGTCGGCGCAGCTCGGCTCTCTACTCCGTGCTCGAATCCGAGTGGCCTGACGTCCGTGCCAACCTCGAACGTCGTGTGCACGCGGCTCAGCAACGAAGTCGCCCACGCCCATGACGCCCACAACCCCGACCCGTCGGTCGCCTCGCGAGCGGACACTCACGCTCGTCCGCTAGCTGTCGATCAAGGCATCGGTCAATGCGTCGATGCCGGCGAGCCGGCCCGCCAGCCCGTCGCTGAGGTCGTAGCGCTCGGCGAGCGCGCATGGTGCCGTGTAGCTGATCTTCGTCTCGAGTCCGTCCGCCCACACCAACACCTTGAGCGGCAGATCGAGTGCCGCCAGCGGCGCCGACACCATCACCGGAGTTCCCGCCTGTGGGCTGCCGAAGATGACAACCTTCGTGTCGCGCAGCTCGAGCCCGCTGGCTTTCGCCTCACCGCTGTGATCGATCACGGCGAAGAGCTTCATCCCCTTTGCCGCCACCAGCTCACAAAGGCGAGACACGGTGTCTGGCACCGACCGGGGACTCACCTTCGTGATCACCGCTTCGCAGCCGTTCGAGGCCGGCGTGGCCTCGACTGCGGTGGGCTCAGGGCGGTGATCGGGCATCGGAATGCGCTGCTCCGCGAGTCTAACTCGGGGGAGGATCTTGGTGCTGCGGCCCGGGGGATCCGCGGCTCGCCCGCGGCGGTGTCAGTCCGACGGCTGTCGCTCTGCGCGCGCAACGCGGACCGCGCGAGGGCAGGTTCCGTCTGATCGACCGTGAGCTCTTATGCCGCCGCAGCAGTAGCGCGCGACGGAGTCCGAACCCGCTCGAGCGGATGCCCGAGCTGTCCCCATTTCGGAACGCCGCCGTCGACGATATGGATCACCTGCCGCACCCCGAAGCGCTGGACAAGGCTCCCCGCCGTCGCCGCCCGTTGGCCCGAGCCGCAGATCACCGCCACCGGCCTGTCTGGATCAAGGCCCGACGGCAGCGCGGAGATGTCGTGCCAGCAGCTGAACAGCGACCCAGGGATGTGACCTGCGTTCCACTCACTCTCGTCGCGCACGTCGAGGATCTGCAGGCCAGGGTCCCTCTCGATGCGTTCGTGCAGTTGCTCGACCGTCTCACGCTCGATGCGATCGACGGGCCGCTTCTCCAAGCGCCAGCTCGTCAAACCGCCCAGGGCGAAGCCGGCCAGCTTGCGGATGCCGACCGCGATCGCCGGGACACCGGCGCGCTGGGCGTCGTCGTCGTCGCGCCCGATGAGCACGATCTCCTGGTCGGGATCGGCGAGCCATGCGAGCTTCGAACCGAATCCGGCGCGAGTCAGCGGGATGCACACCGAGCCGGGAATGTGGAAATCATCGAACTGCACATCGGTGCGCACGTCGACGAGCAGTGCCCCCTGCCCGCGCTTGAGCTCGAGCTGTCGCGGAGCGAGCGCAAGCAGGTCGACGCCATGGGTCAGCATCGGACCCTTGTTGAGCTCGACGATCGCTTGGAAGTTCGGGGGCTGAGGCCCGAGCTTGTCTAAGGCCTGGTGGACGAACTCGTCTTCGTCGGCTATTTGCAGCATCCCGTTGTAGGCGCGCTCGAACCCGATCGTCGATGAGATCTTCATGTCCATGCCCGGGCCACCGCACATCGAGCCGCCCAGGTGAGCCGGCCACAGTTCACAGTGGTCCGGCAGGCTGAGGAGCCGGTCGTGCAGAGCGTGAAAGATCCCCCGCGCCCCTTCGGATTTCTCGATCGCGAGATCCGGGCGGGCGACGTCACCGACGAACAGCGTGTCGCCGCTGAGCACCGCCCAGGGCTCAGAGCTGCGGGCGGTGTCGGTGAGCACGAACGAGGTGTGCTCGGGACGGTGTCCGGGCGTGTGCATCGCGCGAATCGTCACTGCGCCGAGCTCGAGCTCCCAGCCGTCGTCAAATGGCTCGTGCTCGTATTCGGGCTCTGCGTCGCGGTGGATGTGGATGATCGCGCCGGTCGCGGCGGCGAGACGCCCGTGCCCCGAGACGTGGTCCGCGTGAGTGTGGGTCTCCAGGATGTGCTCGATGCTGACGCCGATGTAGCGGGCGAGCATCAGGTACACGTTGGTTTCAAAGCGCGGGTCGACGACCGCGACGACGCCCGCCTTCTCGTCGCCGACCAGATAGGACGCGCAGCCCAGATCGTTGTGGGTGATCTGCCGGAAGATCATCTGATCCCCACAACGCACGTCGGCTCGCGGCGCGCGTCCAAGCGCGAAGCTACGGGCATGGCAGGGTCCTCCGGGATCGTGGGCGTCGGGACAGCGTTCGCAGAGGATAGCCTGAGGAGTGGATACTCAACCTACTCAGTTGGGTACTCCGCGGGTCGTGAGTCCTCGTCATCGTTCGCCACCGGCCCTCCGTCGGGAGCCTCGGGCCGGAGGGGCCCGATCGCATCTCCCGGCTCCGACTTCCCGTCCATGACGTTGAGCCGGGCGGAGTAGATCGACGGTGCGCCGAACAGTCGCGCGACGATTGTCGCCTCGGCGACCGCGATCAGGATCGGCACCATCAGGCCATCGGCATGATGAGTGAGCTCGAGCATGAGCACGACCGCCGCGAGCGGTCCCTGCATCGATGCCGCGAGGACGGCCGCGCCGCCGATGATCGCGTAGCCACCGAGCGCGGCGCCCGGCCAGATCGCCGCCCAGCCGTGCCCGAGCAGCCCGCCGAAGAGCACCCCGAGGGTCAGGGTCGGCGTGAACAGCCCACCTGGCGCGCCGGTCCCGAGACAGGCGGCGGTCGCCAGCGGCTTGAGCACCAGCAGCGCCGCGATCAGCGCGACGCCCAAGTGGTTGGTGAACGCTTGCTGGACGACGTCCTTGCCGTTGCCGAGCAGCTGCGGGTAGGCCACCGAGAGGGCGCCGAGGGCGGTGAAGACGACGATCGGCGCCAGCACTCGGCCCCAGCGGCTCGGCTTGAGCGCGTTGACACGCGCGATGGTGCGGACCCATCCGACCGCAAGCACCCCGGCGAGCGGCCCGATGATCACCGCCCACACGACCTGTGACGCCGTCACATTGAACGTGGGGATCTGGTACGTGGCGTGTGTGGACACGACGATCCACGCCACCGCTGTCGCGATCGCGCTCATCGCGACCGCCGGGAGCACCACCGGCAGCGTCAGGGTGCCGAGCAGCACCTCCACGGCGAACAGCGCTCCCCCGAGCGGCACGTTGTAGATTGCGGCCATCCCGGCCCCCGCGCCGCCGGCAACGAGGAGCTGACGCTGCCAGGCGGGCACCTTCGCCCACTCGGACAGTCGACTGGCCACCGCGGCGCCGGTCAGCTGCGGCGCCGCCTCGCGCCCCAGCGACGCCCCCATCCCCACGATCACGATCGACAGGACTCCTCGTGCCTGGCTGCGCCAGAAGGCGAGCCGCCCGCCGCCTAGCCACAAGCCGTCGGAGATCTCTCCGGCGCCGGACCCGCGCACGCGCCTGATCAGGAGTCCCCCGATCCCCGCGATCACCCCCGCAGCGAACAGGACGATCAGGTGTTGGCCGGCGTCGGTTCGCATCACCGCAGAGAGGAAGTCGCCGGATCGGTAGGACCATGACGCGTGCTCGACCGCATTGAGGAGCAGCGTCAGCACGGCAGCGCCCAACCCCGCGGCGACGCCGATCGTCACCACCAGCCCCCAGAAGCGCAGGCCGTAGCTCGCGATGATGCCCTGTCCAGGGACGTTGGGCTGGTGTGAGAAGTGTCGGGTCATCGACGCGGCAGTCGCCCCGGCGGCTGCGGGCGCGACGCTCGGCGACGCGGTTGACGACGACCTCGCCGTCTCATGCCGGGGACTCGTAGGCCCACGGGAGCGACGGCCCGCTGGCGCGCCGCGGGGATAGCTCGACGACGAGGCTGTAGCGGTCGCCGCGGACCAGGCTTCGGCGCCACTCGACCGGCGCCTCGTCGGTCCACACGAGCCGTTCGATCGCGAACGCAGCGACACCGGGCGCCGTCGCCAGCGCCCGTCGCTCGCCCGCGGTCGGCACGACCGGCCGGACGCGCTCGGTGCCCCCGACGATCGTCACTCCACACAGGCGGGCGAGCTCGTCATAGAGCCCGGCGCGGGTCAGCGGAGCGTCGAGCAGGCGTCGCGCCACGCCCGCCGGGAGCCAGCTGCGGTCGAGCGCGAGGGGCGCGTCGTCGGCGAGGCGCAGCCGCTCGATGTGGACGAGCCGCGCGCGGGCGGGCAGCTCGAGCCGGCGCGCGATCTCCGGGTCGGTCGTTTCCCGCCGAACGCGCACCACGCTCGTCTGCACAGCCCCCTGCGCCTCGACCTGATGAAAGAGCCCTTCCAGCGTTCCCGGCGTGTGCTCGAACTCGCGCGGGCGGACCCTGGTGCCACGCCCCCGCTCGCGGGCGATCAGGCCGTCGTCGGCAAGCCGGCGAACGGCTTCGCGCACGGTCTGGCGCGAGACGCCGTAGGTGGCGACCAGCTCCTGGTCGGTCGGGAATCGCTCGTCGAACTCGCCGGCGCCCAGCCTCGCGGTCAGGTCGGCGAGCACCTGCGCCCACAGCGGCAGTGGGCTCGATCGATCCACCATGACGTGCTCGCCGGCGCCCGCGGCACTCGGAGAACCAACGCCACGGCTCGGACCGAAGGGCATACCGTCACAATATCAGAATGTACGTACATTCGCACGCCCACGCGGCGTGCGCACGCGCCGTGCGCACGCGCCGCGAGCCGCCGGGCTGAGGGGCGATCCGATCCGGCCGAGCGGTCGACGCAGGCGTCAGCGGCTCTCGACGATGACGGTTGTCGACTTGACGACCGCCGTGGCCTGGTCGCCCGGTTTGAGGTCGAGCTCGTCGGCGGCCTCGCGCGACATCAGTGAGACGATCCGGTACGGGCCGCAGGCCATGTCGATCTGAGCCATGACGAGGTCCTTCCGCACCGCGAGGATGGTTCCGTGAAGACGGTTCCGAGCGCTGCTCCGGCTCGTGGCGCCGCGTTCCCTGAGCCGGTCTGCTAGGGCTTGCGAGGAGATGTAGCGCTGGCTGCCGCGGCGCTCGAAGGTGATCCTGCCGGCACGTTCCCAGCGCCGTAACGTATCGACGCTGACGCCGAGAGCAGCGGCCGCGGCGCCGATCTTGACGAGGTCACCGATCGGGGGTTCGTCAGATCCCAAGTCGCCTACGCTAGCGCTCACGCCCAGAGGACGACACGAGATGACCAGCATGGATCGATCAGCCGGCGAGGATCAGCTTGGGCCCGGGACATTGAACGTGTTCGCCGCGGGGTCGCTGCAGGCGTCGTTCGAGTCGCTCGCCGCTGAGTGGCGACGCCGCCGCCCACTGGCTGTGGCGGTCAGCTACGCCAACGCGCGCGATCTCGCCCAGCGGATCGTCGACGGCGAGCCCGCTGACGTGTTCGCCTCGGCGAGTCCCGAGCATCCCGCGGCCCTCCACGCCCGCGGCCTGCTCGACGAGCCTCGTCCGTTCGCGACAAACCGGCTGGTCGTCGCCGTGCGCTCCGACAGCGACGCGCGGGACGCCCGGGTCCTTGCCCAGTCCGGCAGCCGCGTCGTGATCGAGGTGCAGGGAGTCCCGCTGGGCGACTACACGCGCATCCTCGTCGAGCGGCTCGAGGAGCTCTTCGGCCGAGGGTTCGCCCGAGCGGTATCGGGCAACGTCGTCAGCGAGGAGCAGACGGTCGGCGCCGTGATCGACCGTCTGTGCAGCGGCCAGGCTGACGTCGCGGTCCTCTACAGCACCGACGTTCCTCCGATCTCGGGCGACGTGCGAGCGATCGAGGTTCCCTCCGGCGCCGCGGTGCAGGGGACCTACGTGATCGCCACGGTCCGCGCCGGCCGGCAACCGGATGCGGCGAACGCCTGGGTCGACCTGATCCAGGGGCCGATGGGCGAGCAGGTACTACGCGCGGCCGGCTTCGGCCCTCCTCACGACGTGCCGAGCAGGTCGACGACGAAGACGAGCGTCTCGTCCGGACCGATCACGCCACCGGCGCCTCGCTTGCCGTAAGCAAGGTTGGGCGGGATCGTGATCCGTCGGCGTCCGCCGACCTTCATCCCGGAGACGCCCTGGTCCCAGCCGGAGATGACCTGGCCCTTGCCGAGGCCGAACTTGAAGGTGTCGCCGCGATCCCAGGACGCGTCGAATTGCTTGCCCGTCTTCCACGAGACGCCGACGTAATGGACCTCCACGACCTGGCCCGCGACCGCCTCCTCGCCGTCACCGACGATGATGTCATCGAGCTCGAGCTGGTAGGACGGCGGCTGGTCGGACGGGACGTCGACCTGGGGCTTCTCGATCGCGGCCACGGCGAAACAGGCTATACGTCGCGGCTCGCAGGCGCGCGCAGGGCGCACGGGCCCGGCGCGAGCGCGGGGCCCGTGGAGGGCCCGTGGTCGCCCGGGCGGTCAAGCGTAACCTTCTCTACGAGAATCGAAATTGAGGAGTCAGACACCATGTCATCTGAAGCATTCGTATTCGACGCGATCCGCACGCCCCGCGGCAAGGGAAAGGTGAACGGATCCCTCCACGCCACCAAGCCGGTCGATCTCGTGGTCGGACTGATGCACGAGATGCTCAGCCGGCACGGCGAGCTCGACCCGAATCGGGTCGACGACGTCGTGCTCGGCGTCGTCACGCCGATCGGCGATCAGGGCGCCGACATCGCCAAGACCGCCGCGATCAAGGCCGGGCTGCCCGACACGGTCGCCGGAGTGCAGCTGAACCGCTTCTGCGCATCTGGCCTCGAGGCCGTGAACATCGCCGCGCAGAAGGTCGCCTCGGGCTGGGAGGACCTCGTCCTCGCGGGTGGCGTTGAGTCGATGTCGCGGGTTCCGATGGGCTCGGATGGCGGCGCGTGGGCGCTCGACCCCGAGACCAACTACGACACCTCGTTCGTCCCACAGGGCGTAGGCGCCGACCTGATCGCGACCGTCGAGGGGTTCACCCGCGAGGATGTCGACGCCTACGCCACCCGCTCGCAGGAGCGCGCCGCGACGGCTCAGGCCGAGGGTCGCTTCGCGAGGTCGGTGATCCCCGTGCTCGACATCAACGCGCACGTCGTCCTCGACAACGACGAGTTCATCCGTCCCGGCACGACGGTGGAGACGCTCGCGAAGCTGAAGCCGTCGTTTCAGGTGATGGGCGAGATGGGCGGCTTCGACGCCGTGGCGCTCCAGAAGTACCACTGGATCGAGAAGGTGGAGCACGTCCACACGCCAGGGAACTCGTCGGGCATCGTCGATGGCGCCTCCCTGGTGGCGATCGGGAGCGAGCAGATCGGCCACGAGCTGGGACTCACCCCGCGCGCCAGGATCCTCGCGACCGCCGTCTCCGGTGCCGATCCGACGATCATGCTGACCGGTCCGGCGCCGGCGAGCCGCAAGGCCCTCGCCAAGGCAGGTCTGACCGTCGAGGATCTCGACCTGGTCGAGATCAACGAGGCGTTCGCTGCGGTCGTGCTCAGGTTCGTCAAGGACATGGGCCTCGACCTCGACAAGGTCAACGTCAACGGCGGCGCGATCGCGATGGGCCATCCGCTCGGCGCAACCGGCGCGATGATCCTGGGCACGTTGATCGACGAGCTCGAACGCCAGGACAAGCGCTACGGCCTGGCGACGCTCTGCGTCGGCGGCGGCATGGGCATCGCGACCGTCGTCGAGCGCGTCTAGCGCGCTCCCCGGCCACCAAGGAGACCGAACGAATGACTGACACCAGCACGATCCGCTGGGAGCGGGACGACGACGGCGTTGTGATCCTGATCCTTGACGACCCGAACCAGTCGGCGAACACGATGAATGCCGCGTACGCCGAGTCGATGGCGGCGACGGTGGACCGCCTCGAGGCGGAGAAGGACGACATCGCCGGTGTCGTCATCACCTCGGCGAAGAAGACCTTCTTCGCCGGTGGGGACCTCAACGACCTGCGCTCCGTGACGTCCGAGCACTCCGAGGAGATCGCTCGCTTCGTCCACGACGGCAAGGCGCTCCTCCGGCGCCTGGAGACGCTGGGCAAGCCGGTCGTCGCGGCGATCAACGGCTCCGCGCTCGGCGGCGGTCTCGAGATCGCGCTCGCCACCCACTACCGGGTGGTTCTCGACGATCCGAAGATCCAGCTCGGATTCCCCGAAGTTCAGCTCGGCCTCCTTCCCGGCGCCGGAGGCGTGACCCGCACGGTACGGATGCTCGGGATCGCCAATGCGCTGGTCGCGCTACTGCTGAAGGGACAGCGGGTCGACCCCGAGCAGGCCAAGGAGATCGGGATCGTCGATGAGATCGTCGCCACGCGCGAGGATCTGCTCCCGGCGGCGAAGGCGTGGATCGCCGCCCATCCCGAGGCCGCGCAGCCGTGGGACGCGAAGGGGTACACGATCCCCGGCGGCACGCCAAGCACTCCGTCCTTGGCGCAGAACCTGCCGGCATTCCCCGCCAACCTGCGCAAGCAGCTCAAGGGTGCGAACTACCCGGCGCCCCATCACATCATGGCGGCCGCAGTCGAAGGGGCCCAGGTCGACTTCGACACCGCGAGTGAGATCGAAGGACGGTACTTCGTCGACCTCGTGACCAGCCAGGTGGCGAAGAACATGATCCAGGCCTTCTTCTTCGATCTGCAGCGGGTCAGCGGCAGCCGCGGTCGCGGCGAGGACGTCGAGACCTTCCGCTCGACGAAGGTTATCGTGCTCGGCGCGGGCATGATGGGCGCGGGGATCGCCTACGTCGCCGCCAAGGCAGGGATCGAGGTCGTGCTCAAGGACGTGTCCCTGGAGGCGGCGCAGCGCGGCAAGGGCTACTCGAAGTCGCTGGTCGAGAAGGCAGTGCAGCGCGGCCGGTCGACCCGGGAGCAGGCCGATGAGCTGCTCGCGCGGATCATCCCGACGGCGGATCCCACCGCCGCCGAGGGCTCCGACCTGGTCATCGAGGCGGTGTTCGAGGACCCCGCGCTGAAGGCGCAGGTGTTCGCCGAGATCGAGCCGCACCTCGCCCCCGATGCGCTGCTCGGCTCCAACACGAGCACCCTGCCGATCACCGGCCTGGCCGAAGGCGTGTCGCGCCCGGAGGACTTCATCGGCCTGCACTTCTTCAGCCCGGTGGACAAGATGCCGCTGCTCGAGATCATCCGCGGCGAGAAGACGACCGACGCCACGCTCTACCGGGCGCTCGACTTCGCCAAGCAGATCAAGAAGAACCCGATCGTCGTCAACGACAGCCGGGGCTTCTTCACCAGTCGCGTGATCGGGACGTTCATCAACGAGGGCATCGGGATGCTGCTCGAAGGCGTCCCCGCCGCGACGATCGAGCAGGCCTCCTCGCAAGCCGGATACCCGGCACCCGTGCTCCAGCTCTCCGATGAGCTCAACCTCAACCTGATGCGCAAGATCGCCGACGCGGCCAAGAGCGCGGCGGACGCCGGAGGGATGCGCTGGCAGGACCATCCCGCCAACCAGGTCATCGATCGCCTGCTCGACGAGTACGGGCGTGGCGGCAAGCTCGCGGGAGCCGGCTTCTATGACTACGTGGACGGCAAGCGCACCCGGCTCTGGCCGGGGCTCAGGGATGCGTTCCCGCCGGTCGACGATCCGTCCACGATCTCGCTCGAGGACCTCGAAGAGCGGATGCTCGTGATCGAGGCGCTCGAGACCGTCAAGTGTGTCGACGAGGGCGTGATCGAGTCTGTCGCCGACGCGAACATCGGCTCGATCATGGGGATCGGCTTTCCCGCCTGGACCGGTGGGGTGCTCCAGTACATCAACGGCTACGCGGGCGGTCCGCCCGGCTTCGTCGCTCGCGCCGGCGAGCTCGCGGCGACGTACGGAGAGCGCTTCGAGCCGCCGGCGTCGCTCGTCCAGATGGCGGAGCGCGGCGAGACCTACAGCGACGAGCAGTCGCTCCTCGCCCCCGCATAGCTCCCCGACATGACCCGGGCGCCGGCGAACGCGCCCGGGTCACCCGGATCGGGGCCCCGGGGGCTAGTCCTGTGACGCCTCCTCCTCTTTGATCTTGCTCTCGAGCTGGGCCATCACGTCGGGGTCGCGCAGCGTGGTGACGTCGCCGAGAGCGCGCCCGTCGGCGATGTCGCGCAGGAGGCGGCGCATGATCTTTCCCGAACGCGTCTTCGGGAGATCGTCGGTCCATATGATCCGCTTCGGTCGGGCGAACTTGCCGATCCGCACGCCGACCGTCTCGCGGATCGCCGCGACGATCTCGTCTGTGCCTTCGAGATCGCCCTGGAGCGTCACGAAGGCGCAGATCGCCTGGCCGGTGTCCTCGTCGGACTGCCCGATCACGGCGGCCTCGGCGACCATGTCGTGCGCCACGATCGCGGACTCGACCTCGGCCGTCGAGAGCCGGTGCCCGGACACGTTGACGACGTCGTCGATGCGCCCGATCACCCAGATGTAGCCGTCCTTGTCGCGGCTCGCGGCGTCGCCGACGAGGTACGTCGTCGATCCGAAGCGACTGAAGTACGTCTCGATGAAGCGCTCGTCGTCCTTATAGAGCGTACGCAGCATCGACGGCCACGGTCGAGTGAGGACGAGCAGGCCCTGTCCCGTCTCGATGGTCTTGCCCTCGCGCTCGTCGACCACGTCGGCGGCGATCCCCGGGAACGGCTTCGTCGCCGACCCCGGCTTCGTGGAGACGATGCCCGGCAGCGGCGTGATCATGATCGCGCCCGTCTCGGTCTGCCACCAGGTGTCGACGATCGGGCAGCGCTTGCCGCCGATCACCGTGTAGTACCACAGCCACGCCTTCGGATTGATCGGCTCGCCGACCGTGCCGAGGAGCCGCAACGAGCTGAGATCGTGTGCGCTCGGGTACTTGACCCCCCACTTGATGCACGCTCGGATCGCGGTGGGAGCCGTGTAGAAGAGCGACACCTTGTAGCGCTCGACGAGCTCCCACCAGATGCCCTTGTGCGGGTAGTCCGGGGCGCCTTCGTACATCACCGACGTCGCCCCGTTGCACAGGGGCCCGTACACGATGTAGGAGTGCCCGGTGACCCAGCCGACGTCGGCGCAGCACCACCACACGTCCTCCTCGGGCTTGAGGTCGAAGACGTAGCGATGGGTCGTGCTCACGCCGGTCAGATACCCCCCGGTCGTGTGGAGGATTCCCTTCGGCTTCGCCGTCGAGCCGCTCGTGTAGAGGATGTAGAGCGGATCCTCGGCGTCCATCGGCTCGGCCGGACACTGCGGGTCGGCCGCCTCCATCAGCTCGTGGTACCAGTGGTCGCGCCCTTCGCGCATCTCGCACTCGGTGCCCTTGGAGCGCACGACGACGATGTGCTCGAGCGTCTCGAGGCCGCCCATCACCTCGTCGACGTTCTGCTTCACCGGCGCGGTCTTGCCCTTCCGCGCCGCACCGTCGACGGTGATCAGCGCCTTCGCCTCGCTGAACTCCATCCGCTCGCGGACGGATTCGGCCGAGAACCCGCCGAAGACGACATTGTGGGGTGCGCCGATCCGCGCGCACGCGAGCATGGCGACGACTACCTCGGGGATCATCGGCAGGTAGATCCCGACGATGTCGCCCTTCTCGATCCCGATGCCCTTCAGCGCGTTGGCGAACCGCTGCACGTCCGCGAGGAGATCGGCATAGGTGAGGTCGCGTTCCTCGCCCTCCTCGCCGCGCCAGTGATAGGCGACGCGGTCGCCGTTACCCGCCTCGACGTGACGGTCGAGGCAGTTATAAGAGACGTTCAGCTGGCCGCCGACGAACCACTTGTAGAACGGAGGGTTCGAGTCGTCGAGGACCTTGTCCCAGGGCTTGAACCAGTGCAGCTTCTCAGCGTTGCCCGCCCACCAGCCCTGCCAGTCGCGGTCCGCCTCCTCGTAGATCGCCGGGTCGCCCAGCAGCGCTTTCTCGCGGAACTCGTCCGGCGGGTCGAAGGTCTCGACGTCGAGCAACTCGGCGAGTTCTTGCTCGACATCGCTGTCGTTCAAAACGCGCTCAGCGGCCATCTCTCACTCCTCATCTCGGTGATGGCGGAAGCGCCGGCGTGGATTCCACGCCGGCGCACCCACTCTACATCTCGTACTGCCGACGCTAACTCGTTGCGATCGGCTCCGCTAGCTCCGCACACCGAGGGGGAGCACGTAGCGCCCCCACTGGTGGTGCATGACCAGCCCGGTGGCCGTGTACAGCGCCAGCGCCGCGGTCACGAGCCCGGCCCAGCCGCCGATGTGGATCGTGCTGTTGCTGTTGGCGCCGATCTGGGCGATGGTTGCGCCCGACCAGCCGATCCCGAGCAGGATGAAGGTGACCGTGAGGGCGAAGAAGACGATCGTCACCAACAACGGCTGCTTCAACGAGGCCAGGAACATCAGGCCGGTGAAGATCGCCCACGCCCACAGGTAGAGGCCGACGGCGGCAGGAGCGGCGGCGCTCGTCACGAGCCCGCCCAGCTGCCCGGTCACGAGGATGTAGAACGAGATCCAGAATGCGCCGTAGGACGTGAACGCAACCGCGCCGAAGGTGTTACCGGTACGGAACTCCCACATCCCGGCGAGCAACTGCGCGAGTCCGCCGTAGGCGAACGCGAGCCCAAGCACCACCGTCAGGGACTTGCCACCGACCAGGTTTGCATTGACCATGCTCAACACGAAGGTCGTGATGCCGAATCCGGCCAGTCCCAGCGGTGCCGGGTTGGCCGGCACCCAGCTCTTTTCTTCCATCCGTCTCTCCTCTCCTGCGCCGTCACGCCTGAGCGCGCCGACAAGGTAGCGACCGTACGGTCGCCCGGACACGATGCCGGGCAAGCCTCTACCCGTGACCGGTCGGTTTGCAACGCCAATCGGCGAACGGCAGCCCACGGCGACGACCGGGCTCAGGGCACGACGAACGGTTGCCTTTGGTCGCGCGCGCCGGTCGCATATGCTGCGCACCGAGTGGAGGTCGTTCTGGGAGTTCTCGTCGGTTGGGCGAGCGCCGCCTCGCTGTTGGCCGGCGCGCGCTTGCTCCGCCCGGCGCGGGTGATCTCCAGCGAGGGGCACGCGATGCAGTCCGCGCTTCACGCCGCCACGGTCATGTTGCCCCACCTGCGCCGCGGTCTCTCGGTCGAGAGCGCGTCGCGGGCGATCCCCCAGCTGCTCACGCTCACCCAGGCGAGCGCGGTCGCGCTCGCCGACCGCGAGCGCATCCTCGCGTGGCACGGCGCCGGCGCGGATCACCACGAGCGCGGGCAGACGCTCTTAGAGCTGGTGGCGATCGGACGCGACGATCGGGTCCACGTCGAGTCGGCGATCTCCTGCGAGGATCCGGAGTGCCCGCTCGGCGCGGCGATCGTGGCGCCGCTCGTGGTCGGCGGCGCGCGGGTCGGTACCCTCGTCGCCGTGTTCGCCCGGGCGCGCCGCCTCGCGCCCGAGGACACGCGCACCGTCCAGGAGGCGGCGAGCCTGGTGTCCGCGCAGATCGAGCTCTCCGAGCTCGAAGCCCAGGGAGAGCGTCTCGCGCGCGCGGAGCTACGGGCGTTACGCGCGCAGATCTCGCCGCACTTCATCTATAACGCGCTCGCCGCCGTGGCCGCGTACATCCACTCCAGCCCGGACGAGGCGCGCGAGCTCCTGACCGACTTCGCGGAGTTCACGCGCTACGCGTTTCGCGGCGAAGATCCCTACGTCACGCTCGCCGACGAGCTCACCTACGTCGAGAAGTACCTGCGACTCGAGCGCGCGCGCTTCGGCGCGGGGCTCGAGGTTCGGATCGAGGTCGCCCCGGAGGTTCTCCACGTGGTCGTCCCGGTCCTATCGCTGCAGCCGCTGGTCGAAAACGCCGTCCGTCACGCCGTCGAGCACCGTGGCTACGGGCGGATCGAGATCATCGGTCGCGACATCGGCGCCGACGCCGAACTGCGCGTGCATGACGACGGCACCGGGATGGGACGCGCGCGAGCCCAGCAGGTGCTCGCTGGCGAGGCCGGCGGAATCGGGGTCGCGAACGTCCAGGCGCGGCTGCAGACGAGCTTTGGGCTCGACTACGGACTGGAGATCGACTCGCAGCCGGGCGAGGGAACGACCGTGACGATGACGCTGCCGAAGTTCCGCGCCGGGGTCCGCGCGGCGTGAGTGTCGACGCCGCCCTTTCGGTACTGGCCGTCGACGATGAGCGTCCCGCGCTCGAGGACCTCGCGCGCCTGCTGCGCTCCTCACCGTGGATCGCCGAGGTGCTTTGCGCCCAGAGCGGCCACGAAGCCCTTCGTCACCTCGCCGAGCGACAGTTCGATGCGCTCTTCCTCGACGTGCGGATGCCCGGTCTCGGCGGTCTCGAGCTGGCCGGAGTGCTCGACCGCTTCGCGAAGCCGCCCGCTGTCGTATTCGTCAGCGCCTATGAAGACGGCGCGGTCGGGGCGTTCGAGGTCCATGCCGTCGACTATCTGATGAAGCCCGTCAGCATCCGGCGGATCGAGGAGGCGATCACGCGCGTCGCCGAGGTCACGCGCCGGAGCACCGCGGGCGCGACGCCGGTAACCGACCACCCATCCGAGGACGACACCCGCGAGGAGATCGTTGCCGTCGAGCGGGCCAACGGAAACGCCACGAGGATCGTCTCGCGCGCGTCGATCCTCTACGTACAGGCCCGGGGCGACTACATGCGCATCGTCAGCGACGAGGGTCGCTACATCCAGCGCGGAACGCTCGCCGAGCTCGAGCGTCGCTGGAACGCCCATGGCTTTCACCGCGTGCACCGGGCATACCTCGTGAACCTCCGCCACGCAGTCGAGATGCGCCCTGACCTCGGCGGAACGGCGGTCCTGGTGCTCAGTGACGGCAGCGAGATCCCGGTGGCCCGGCGGCAGGTCAGCGACCTGCTCCACCGGCTGCGGATGTGAGGCCGTGACGCCCAGCGCGCAGCCCGGCGGCCCCACCCCGCGCGACGAGCTCGCGGAGGCGACCGCGCACGGGGCCTTGTACCTGAGGCGTCTTCGCCAGCGCCAGCTCGCGCTCTCGCTGCTCACACTGATCGCGTTCGGAGCAATTGTCGGGGTGTTGCCGCTGGCGATCGACGTGGTACCGCAGCTGAGACGCCTCGATGTGCTGGGGATACCGCTCGCCATCTGGCTGCTCGTGGTACCGCTGCCCCCCATCTTCCTCATTCTCGGTGCGCTCTACGCACGACGCGCCGACGCGCTCGACGAGAGCTTCCGCGAGCTGGTACGGCGCCGTTGATCGCGATCCTCGCGGTCGCCGCCGTGACGATCGGCACGGTTGGACTGGGCGCGATGGGGACGCGCCTGGCGCGGACGACTTCGGACCTGCTCGTCGCCTCGCGCGCGGTCACGGCGTGGTGGAACGCCGCCGCGATCTCAGGCGAATATCTGTCGGCGGCGAGCTTCCTCGGCATCGCCGGACTCGAGATGCAGAACGGGACCACCGCCCTGTGGCAGTCACTCGGCTTCACCGCCGGCTACCTCTGTCTGCTCCTCTTCGTCGCCGCGCCCCTGCGCCGGTTCGGGTCCTACACGATCTCCGATTTCGCCGAAGCGCGGTTGCGCAGTCCGCGCCTGCGGGGCCTCGCCTCGGGGACGGTGCTCCTGATCGGCGGCTTCTACCTCGTCCCGCAGCTGAAAGGGGCGGGACTGACGCTGAACGTCGTCACCGGCGCGCCGTACTTCGTCGGTGTGCTCGCCGTCGGACTGATCGTCTCACTCAACGTCGGGCTCGGCGGGATGCGAGGGATCACCTACGTGCAGGCGTTCCAGTTCTGGCTCAAGGTGTTCGCGATCGCGCTCCCGGCCTGCCTGTTGCTCATCCACTTGGGCGGGCTGCCGGCGCGAGCTGCCCTGTTCGGTGACGAGTTTCCGAGCGCCGGCGCGAAGGGTCTCGCGGTTCCGCTGAGCGCGCCCCAGCCGGTCACGTTCCCGGCGGCGACGCGCTACACGGTCGTCGTGAGCTCGCGCGGCCGATCGACCGCCCGCGCGTTTGACGCCTTCGCCGGTGAGCGCACCACGCTGCCCGCCGGGCGGCTGCTGCTGGCGCCTCATGCCGCCGTGCCCGTTGCCTCCGGCACGACGGCACTGCGGGGGAGCGAGTGGGCGCGCCCGGTCGGCGGCGGGGGCGAGCGATCGCCGGTGTTCGTCTACTCGCTGCTGATCGCGACGTTCCTGGGCACGATGGGTCTTCCGCACATCCTCGTGCGCTTCTACACCAACCCCGACGGGCCCGCAGCGCGGCACACAACCGTACGCGTGCTCGGTCTGCTCGGGCTCTTTTACATCTTCCCCGGGATCTATGGCGCGCTCGGCCGCGTGCTCGTACCCCAGCTCTACGTCACGGGTGCGACCGACACCGTGGTGCTACGCCTCCCGCAGGCCGCCTGGCCGGGCACGGTCGGCAACGTCCTCGGCGCGATCACCGCGGCCGGCGCGTTCGCCGCGTTCCTCTCGACCTCCTCGGGTCTGCTCGTATCGATCGCGGGGACGATCTCCCACGACGTCTGGCCGCGCGTCTCACGCGAGCGCACGACGACCGTCGCGATCCGCCGCCTGCGCTTCCGACTGGCCGCCGTGCTCGGGATGCTCGCGCCGATCGTGGTTGCGTTCTTCGCCCAGGGCGTCGACATCGCGGTGCTCGTCGGCTGGGCCTTTGCGCTGGCGGCGAGCACCTTCTGTCCGCTGTTCCTGCTCGGAATCTGGTGGACCCGCCTGACCGCCGCCGGCGCCGCGTGTGGGATGGTGGCGGGCGCAGTCCTGGCCACATCGGGGATCCTCGTCGGGCTCGCGCTCGGGGAGCCGGGTGGTGTCGCCGGCGCGCTGCTGGCGCAGCCGGCGATCGTCTCGGTTCCGATCGCCTTCCTGGCGATGATCGCGGTGTCGCTGGGCTCCACCGAGCGTCCCGCCCCCGACGCCGAGATGCTCGCGCTCCACGCGCCAGAAGGACTCGACCTGCCCGACCTCGGCGTGCGGGATCCGTTCGTGCTCGGTCCGCGAGCGGGAGCGTGAGGGGATCCTGGGCGCGAGCTTCGCGCTGATGGAGATGCGCGTCGTCCTGCGGCGGATCCTCGAACGGACCGAGGTGTTACCCGCGAAGCAGGATCCAGACAAGGTCGAGTTCCGCGCGATCACCCTCGCCCCCCGCGACGGGGTGCTGGTGATCCAGCCGCGGCCGCCGGTGCTGAGCGAGCGAGGCGGGTCAACTGGTGCTCAGCCCCTCGCGACACCGGTGTAGCGCTCGGCAACGTCGGTCAGAACCTGAAGCATCGTCTTCGCCGCCGGGCTGACGCCGGGGCCGCGAACCGTTGCCGCGATCACCTTGCGCGTCGGGCTGCGCGGCGAGAGCTCACGGACGACGATGTCTGCGCGCTCACGCGTGAGCGCGAGCTGCGGGATCAGCGCCACGCCGACGCCGACCGCGACGAGCCCCTGCACGGTCTCGTAGTCGTCGCTCTCGAAGGTCACCTTGGGCTCGAATCCGGCGGTCAGGCACGAGCGCACGACATGGCGCGCGCACGGGCTTGACGCCGCCGTCTGCACCCACTCCTCCTCGCTCAGGTCCTGGAGCGTCAGCGCGTCCTTCGCAACGAGCGGATGGGCGGCGGGCAAGACCACATGCATGGGATCGTCGAGCAAAGTCACCGAGCGCAACGTCGCTCCGGTCCACTCGACCACGCCGGGGAACTCGAACAGCAGCGCGAGGTCGATGTCGCCGGCTCGCAGTCGCGGCGCGATCTCCTCGGGCTCGCCCTCGGCCATGGTCAGGGAAATGTCGGGGTGGCCGGCGCGAAACACCGCGATCGCCTCCGGCATCAGGGTCGCACCCGCGGAGGGGAACGAAGCCATGCGCAGACGACCGCCTCGCAGCCCCATCACGGCAGCGAGCTCTGCCTCCGCAGAGTCGACCTGGGCAAAGATCGCTTCGGCCTGCTCGACGAGCGTCGCGCCGGCAGCGGTCGGCCGCGCCCCGCGGCGGTCGCGGACGACCAGCGTCATCCCCATCTCGGCCTCGAGGCGGGCGATCGCCTGGGAGACCGCCGACTGCGTATACGACATCGCCTCAGCAGCGCCCGAGAACGAGCCGCGCTCGACGACCTCGCAGAGAACTCTGAGTCGGCCAAGGTTTAGCATTAGCAGAACTGATTGTACAGATGAGTAACTTCACTGGCTATAATGTAAGGGTCCTGCCATCCTGAGCCGAAATAGCGTTAGGGGTAACGACCACGAGAACGATAAGGAGTACCCATGGGTCCCAAGACCATCATCTCTTATGACGACACGCTGAACGACCATGACGCCCTCGCGCTTGGCCGCGTCCTCGCGTCCTTCGGCGCGGAGCTAGAGCTCGCGTACGTCCGTCACACCACTCAGGCCGATCGCTCGCGCGAGGAGCTCGACCAGAACGAGGCAGAGGCCCTGCTTGAGCGCGGCGCACGCTGGCTCGACGACCTCGACGTGTCCCGCAAGGTCATCGTCAGCGCCTCGACGGGCGAAGGACTTGCCTCGCTCGCCGCAGACGAGGACGCCGAGATCGTCGTATTCGGCTCGGATTATCGCACCGCCGCGGGCCATGTCGAGCCCGGCACCTCAGCCCGGCGTCTGCTCGAGGCCGGTCCTGCCGCCGTTGCGATCGCACCCGCGAACTACCGCAGCGTCCGCGACCACCCGATTCGTAAGATCGCCGTCCTCGACGGTGACTATGCGGCCCGTCAGACGGCCAACGAGATCTCCGACCGGATCGGCGCAGCCGTCGTCTCGGCGCCCGCCGCGGACTACGACCTGCTCGTCGTCGCCTCGCGCCCCGAGGGCCGCGAGGGCCACGTGATGATCAGCTCACAGGCAGGGAACGCGATCGAGAACTCGACGGCTCCGGTGCTCGTCGTGCCGCGCGGCACTCCGATCCGCTTCGCGGTGCCGGCGGCCGCAACGCTCTGAGCTTCAGACCAGGACTCACACCGCTTCACCGAAGGCCGCTCCCCCCGGGGGCGGCCTTCGTGCTGCCGGTGAACCTGCGAGCATCCGGTCATGGATACCGCAACCATTGATCAGGCATACGGACAACTCCAGGCCGAGTTCAAAGACGTCGCAACGTCGGTCCAGGAGCTCGCCGGGAAGCTGCAGACGGCATCGCAGACCGGTAACCCCGACGCGAAGGAGTGGCTGCTCGACCTCAAGCAGATCGCCCTCGACGTCAAGGACGAGCAGGTGCAGGTCAACGAGCTGCTCCAGGCGATCCACGGGTTCGTCGCCAACTCCAACGAGCAGATCCAGCAGTACCAGCAGGGCCCCCAGCAAGGCGCCATGGGCGGCCGCGGCGGCATGTTCGGCGGCGGCATGGGCGGCGGTCGTGGCGGCATGTTCGGCGGCTTCCTCGGCGGCGGCTTCGGGCGCGCGATGGAGATGGGCGCCGGCATCGGCCTCGGCGAGGACCTGATCAACAGCATCTTCTGATTGATGGGCCCCTTCGGGCCTGTTTGACGGCGAAGGACCGGATTGGGCGAAGGACCGGATTGCGTTCGATCGCCGAGATCGTCGCGACCGGCGGGCCGCGCCCTGCCCCCGGGTCACCCCAGAATCAGCTGGCTGTCGCCGAACTCGTGCCAGAGATAGCCGCGCTCGAGGGCGGCACTGTAGGAGCGCTCGAGCAGCTCCGCGCCGGCCACCGCCTCGAGCATCTGCAGGTGCGAGGCCGCGGGCTCATGCCAGCCGGTGAGTAGGCCGTCGACGGCCGGAAGACCACGCTCGGGGGTCACGACGAGACCGGTCCAGCCGCTCTCCGCGTGGACCGTACCGTCGGGCGCCGCGACCGTCTCGAGCGCGCGCACCACTGTGGTGCCCACGGCGATCACCCGGCCTCCCCAGCCTCGGACGGCGTTGACGAGCCCGGCCGTCACCGCCGGGACCTCGTAGCACTCGGGATAGGGCGGCTCGTGCGCCTCGGGCGACGACACTCCCGCGTGCAGCGTGATCGGCGCGAGCAGGACGCCGCCTGCGACCAGCGCGGTGATCAGCTCGGGCGTGAACGGGCGCCCGGCGCTCGGCATCTCGGCGCTCCCCGGCACTGTCGCGTACGCAGTCTGATACGCCTCGAGCGGCCATTGGCCGCTGACGTATCCGTAGCGAATCGGCTCGCCGTGGCGCCTGAGGTACGCCGGCACCGGCTCCTCAGTGTCGACCCGCCCGAGCAGGAGACGCGCTCCAGAAACGTATGGAGCGGCGACCTCGAGCTCTGCTCCCCCGGCGAGCGCGAGCCGTTCGCCCGGGCGTGCGGCGCCGAGCGGCCGGGCGCCGTCCGCGCTGCGGAGCTCGATCACCCACCACCGCTCGTCGGTCAGGTGCGGAGCCCTGGTGGCGAAGTGGATGCGCGCGGCGGTGCCGTCGCCGCGCCGCGCGGCGATCGCGGCGGGGAGGGTCGCCGAGATGTTGAGCACGAGCAGGTCGCCGGGGGACAGGAACCTCGGAAGCTCGCGGAAGCGGGAGTGGACGATGCGTTGCTCGCCCCGCGTCGCGACCATCAGCCTGACCCCGTCGCGCGCGAGGCCTCGCGCCTCGGGCGGTTCGCGTGCCTCGAGCATCGCGGGCAAGTCGAACGCGAGCGCGCTCACGCTCCAACCCGCGCGAGCTCCCGGGCGCGGTAGCGACCGCTCGGAGCGTTCCCGTCGATCAGGTGACGCAGCCCCGGGATGCTGTCCTCGGGCGGCGGGCGGTCCGAGATGTCCTCACCGGGGAATGCCTCCTGATGCATCTGCGTGCGCATGTCGCCGGGGTCGACGGCGTAGATCCGCAGCTCGGGATGCTCGGCCGCCAGGATCGCGGTGAGCTGATCGAGCGCGGCCTTCGCCGACCCGTACCCGCCCCAACCCTCATAGGGCTCGATGGCGGCATCGGAGGTGACGTTGACGACGACGCCACCATCGGGGAGTCGCGGCAGCACGAGCTGCGTGAGCGCGAGCGGGGCGAGCACGTTCACGCGGTACACGCATTCGAGCTCCGCGAGCGGATAGCGCTCGAGTGAAGGTTGGGGACTCGGTCCGAGCACGCTCGCGTTGTTGACGAGCAGGTCGATGCGCTCGCCGGCCGCCGCGATCAGCGCGCTGCGGTGCCCGGAGTCCGAGACGTCTCCAGTCACGGCGGCGACCTCGGTGAGCCGGTCGAGCTCGTTCGCGACGCGCTCGAGCTCGACGGCACCACGGGCATCGATCACGAGGGCCCAACGGTCCCGGGCGAGCGAACGCGCGAGCGCAAGGCCCAACCCTCTGGAGGCTCCGGTGATGATCGCGAGCGGCACCACCCAAAAGTACGGCGAGGGCGGTCCCGATTGCCAGGGGCAATTGGACCTAGGACCTCATCAGGCCGCGCTCGAGGGCCGGACAGCCGTCAGTGATTTCGTCGCGGGCCCTCATCCACGGCCCCGCGTTCGCGCATCCCCTCGCGGACGGCGAACAAGGCGGCCTGCGTCCGGTCAGGCACGTCGAGCTTCGCGAGCACGTGGCCGACGTGTGTCTTCACCGTCTTCTCGGCGATCCCGAGCTCGAGCGCGATCCGTTTGTTGGACCTGCCCAGAGCGATCAGCGAGAGAACTTCGCGCTCACGCGGGGTCAACCGCTCCCGGGGTTCCTCGCCCGGCCGCTGCGCGATCGCCTCAACCAGGCGCGATGCCACCGCCGGATCGAGCAGGGTCCCCCCGGTGTGAGCGGCCCTGACCGCCCGCGCCAGCTCGGAGGGCTCGACGTTCTTAAGCAGGTACCCGGCCGCCCCGGCTTGGATCGCGGGCAGCAGCCGGTCGTCCTGGGCAAAGCTCGTGAGCACGATCACGCGACAGGCGGGAAGCCGCTGGCGCAGTTCGCGCATCGCGCCGACGCCGTCGAGCTTCGGCATCACAAGGTCCATCAGGATCACGTCCGGACCCAGGCGCTCCGCCTCTCGGATGGCCGCCTCGCCGTCTGCCGCCTCGCCGACGATCTCGATCCCTTCCTGGAGCTCGAGGAACGTGCGCAGGCCCTCTCGGACGACCGCGTGATCGTCGACAAGCAGGACGCGGATCGCCTCAGACACCGGTCGCGACCTCCAGCCGCACCGTCGTTCCGGACCCCGGGGCGGAGCGGATCTCGAGCCGTCCGCCGATCGACCGCGCGCGCTCCTCCATCGAGGTCAGCCCGAGATGCTTGGAGCGAAGCTCGGCATCAGCGGGCTCAAAGCCCGCTCCGTTGTCGACCACCTCCATCAGCAGGCGATCGTCGTCGCCGGCGATGCGCACGCTCACGCGATCGGGCGCGGCGTGGCGCAGCGCGTTGTGCAGCGCCTCCTGGGCGATCCGGAGCACGTCCGCGTCGCGTGCGCCGTCGCCGGTTCGATCCTCCACCTCGATCAGGATCTCGACGTCGTGCAGCTTCCGGAGCATGTCGACCTCCTTACGGAGCGCTCCCGCGAGCCCGTCGCGTTCGAGGTCGGGCGGGCGGAGCTCGAGGATCAGCAGCCGCAGCTCGTCCAGCGCCTCGCGCGCGAGCTGCTGGAGGCGTTCGATCTGTACCCGCGCCGCCGCGCCGTCGCGATCGAGCAGCGTCGCGGCGGCCTCCGCGCTCAGGACCAGGCTGAACAGCTTCTGACTGACGACGTCGTGCAGCTCGAGCGCGAGACGATTGCGTTCGGAGAGCATCGACAGCTCGCGGCTGCGCTCGTACAGCCGCGCGTTCGTGATCGCAATCGCGGCGTGCGCCGCCAGCAGCTCGATCACCTCCTGATCAGCCGGGCCAAAGAGCGCTTGCCCGTGGGTGGCCGGGGCCGGGCCCTCCTTCTCGGTCAGGTAGAAGGCACCGATCACCCCGTCGCGCGCGACGATCGGAACCCCCAGGAACGAGCGCATGTCCGGGTGCTCGTCGGGCCACCAGCCGCGGAACCGAGGATGACGATGGATGTCCTCGGTGCGAAACGACTCCGGGGACTCGAGCATCGCCCCAAGCAGGCCGTGGGTGCGCGGAAGGGGGCCCATGGCCGCGACCAGGCGATCATCCATGCCGGACACCAAGAACCTGCTGAAGCCACCTTCGCCATCGGGAATCCCAAGTGCCGCAAAGCGGGCAGCGGCGAGCTCGCGGGCGCTGTCGACAAGTCGCTGCAAGACCTCATCAACGGACAGCTGCGCCGCGACCGCGAGGACCGCATCGCTGACGGCCCGGAGGGCAGGGCTCAGCCGCTCGCTCATGGGATAGGACAATACGGCGGGCGTGCGTGAGCCCGGGTGGGCCCCGGGCGCTGGGCCCGAGGCGGGGCGCGAGGCGGGCGTGCGTGGGCCCGCGTGGGCGGCGGGGCGCTGGGCGCGAGCCACGGGCGAGCCGGGGGCGCTACGTTATCTGCTCGGATGCCGCGCTCCTGGATCTACATGCAGATAGCAATCGTGTTTTTTGTCCTCATCGGGATGGTGATCGCGATCACGAAGCTTGCCTGAACGGGCAGCTACGATCCGAACCATGTTCGGCTCGATCCTGGTCGGCACCGACGGGTCAGACACGGCCAAGTCCGCGGTCCGTGACGCGATCGACTTGGCCCGCCAACTCGGAGCCCGGCTGCACGTCGTCAGCGCGTACGAGCCGGTCTCGGTGCAACGCCTCGGCGACGAGAGCGTCGAGGCGCCGAAGGACGTGCAATGGATGGTCAGTCCCCGCGAGGACGTGCTCGCGATGCTGGACGAAGCGGCGGCCGAGGCACGAAACGCGGGCGTCGCCGTCGTCGAGACGTTCGCGCGTCAGGGCGACGCAGCCGACGCGATCATCGACGTCGCCGAAGAGCAGCAATCGGACCTGATCGTCGTCGGGAACAGGGGCATGACGGGAGCCAAGCGCTTCCTGCTGGGCTCCGTCCCCAACAAGGTCTCCCACCACGCGCCCTGCTCGGTGCTCATCGTCCGCACCACCTAGAGGGCGGGTGTCCTGGCGCCCGGAGGCCGTCCGGAGCGGTTCGGGCGGCTCCCGGCGCGCGGGCGGCTCCGGGACGTTATGGCGACGCGGACGCCACCGGCGTTGTCGGAGTAGGAGTCACCACGGGAGCGATCGGCGCGGTCGCGGCGCCGGCGTCGACCAGCCCGTAACCGAACAGACGATTGGGCTCCGGGAGTCCCGTCGGCCCCGGGGGACCAAGGCGCTCTGCTGTCGCTTTCAGCCTTGCCTCGATCTGATCCGGCGTCGGATGCGACCCGAGGACGTCGCTGGCGATGACGAGCGCTGCAGTTGCCGATACGTGAGGAGCGGCCATCGATGTGCCTTCGTATCCACCGGGGAATCCGAAACGCCACGGCTGCGCGGGGTCGAGCAGCGTCATCTGATAGATGTCCGGCAGGTTCGCATCGGGGTTGCAGTCGGCGTCGTCGGTGAGGTCGGCATCGTCGCCACCGCCCGGCGCGACGAGGTCGATCCCGACACCGCTGTTCGAGTACACAGCCAGGCAGAGATCGCTGGTCGTGGCGCCGACCGAGATCACCTCCGAGTCGCGAGCCGGGTAGGCGAGCTGGGATACGCCGTCGTTCCCGGCTGCGGCCACCACCACCACTCCCCGCTCGTACGCGTAGTGGATCGCGTTGATGATGTCGGGAATCTCCCCGGAGCTGATGCCGACCGAGAACTGGAGGCTCAGGTTGATCACCTGCGCCCCGTGCTTGACGGCGTAGACGATCCCTGCGGCGATCGTCGAAGCGTCGCCCGCTCCGGAGCCGTCGAGCACGCGCACCGGCATGATCGTCGCGCCGTACGCGAGCCCGGTCAGTCCGAGGCCGTTGTTGGTCGCTTCGGCGATCGTGCCCGCCACCAGCGTTCCGTGGCCGTTGCGGTCCAGGGGGAACGCGTCGCGGGCGACGAAGTCGTACGGGGCGACGAACCGGGTTCCGGTGAAGTCGGGTGACTCGCGATACTGGTGCCAGTCTCGATAGGCAATGCCGGTGTCGAGAACGGCGACCACCACACCGCGGCCGCCCGGCCGTCCATCTGCGATGAGGTTCGCCCACGCCTCGGGGGCGTCAACGCCCGATGGAGCGAGGAAGTTCCACTGCGTCTGCTCCCAACCCGTGTGCACGTGCGTGCGGCCGACATCATCGGGGATCCACGTGCCGGCGATGTGGGCGATGTAGTTCGGGACGGCGTACGCGACGCCGGGCTGGCGACGGAGGCGCGCGACCGCTTGGGCGACCGTCTGGCCCGAGCGTGTGCGCACGACCCGGACGCCGAGCGCCGAGACGGCGGTCTGGCGAACTCCCGCCCTCGCATCGGCGGCCATCACCTTCGTCGGCGACACATTGCCTGCGTATCCCACGACGACCTCGCCGGGCACGTAGTCCGCGGCCACCGCTGGCGCCGCCCCGAGCACCATCAACCCGAGCACTGCGGCGGGCGCGGCGAAGCGACTGATGGACGAAAGAGTCTTCATGACGTGGCAAGGCCGGTGGCGGGGCGTCCCGACCGCAGCAAACGGTTAAGACATCATCCGCTACCTGAAGTTTCTCTCACGCACGTCCCGAGCCTCTCGGTGAGCCCTCGCTTCTTCCCCCGCGACGAATACTTCATGCGCCTCGCGCTGCGCGAGGCAGAGCGGGCGCTCGAGCACGACGACGTCCCGATCGGAGCGGTGATCGTGCGCGACGCCGAGGTGATCGGGACCGGACACAACGAGCGCGAGCTGCGCCAGGATCCTACCGCCCATGCCGAGATGATCGCGTTGCGCGACGCCGCGAGGACGATCGCGAGCTGGCGGGTCCTCGATGCCGTGCTCTACGTGACGCTCGAGCCGTGCGCCATGTGCGCCGGCGCGATCGTGCTCGCGCGGCTGCCGCGTGTGATTTACGGCGCAGCTGACCCCAAGGCGGGCGCCGCCGGAAGTGTCCTCGACGTCCTCGCCGAGCCGCAGCTGAATCACTGCCCGACGGTCGCGGGGGGACTCCTCGCGGAGGTGAGTGCCGACCTGCTGCGCGACTTCTTCGCGTCCCGCCGGTAGCAAGCGGACGCCGGCGGACGGCGCTCCCCGGGCCGCTGGCCGGCGAGCCCCGACGACGCCGCGCGCCGTCCGCCCGCCGCCCCGGGGCGCTAGGGTCTTTCGCGCTCACCTGGAGAGGTGGCAGAGCGGTTGAATGCGCCGGTCTCGAAAACCGGTATACCGGCAACGGTATCGGGGGTTCGAATCCCCCCCTCTCCGTTACAGAATCCGCGGAATCTGCCCATATGCGGGCAGTTTCCTCTTCTCCGAGGGGGTCGCGAGGTCGCGACCGAGTGCCGCTCAAGACGGTTCAAGACCGCTCCTGGAGGGGTCCGACTTCCCCACAACTTCCCCACAGTCGGATTCGGGAACGCTGGCGCTGCGAGCTCGTTCATGCGATTCCGCAAGATAGGCGTCGAGGAGGACGGCAGCCTCTCCCTCCGATCCGGGGAACAGGTGGCCGTAGCGGTCGAGCGTGACCGTGATCGACGAGTGGCCCATGAAGGTCTGCAGCGCCTTCGGGTTGACGCCCGCCGCGATCATCAGACTGGCGAATGTGTGGCGGCACTCGTGGAGTGTGATCGGGCGCAGCTGCGCCTCGCGCCAGCCGTCTTTCGCGCGCTTGCTGATCGTCGACGTGGCGAACGGTGTGCCGTCGGCGCGGCCGAACACGAGGGCGTCGGCGGCCTCGATCTTGTGCTGCACGAGGTAGTCGCGCAGCACCGCCGCGATCGGCACCTTCCGGCGCCCGGCGATCGACTTCGGGTCGATCACGCCCGCTTTCACGTCCCACGAGCGCTCGACGCGAAGCACCCCGCCGGCGAGGTCGACGTCGACCCATCTGAGTGCCTGCAGCTCGCCGCGCCGCAGGCCGGCGTAGAACGCCGTCGCCCACAGAACGCGATCCACCGCCGGCGCGGCGTCTACCAGCAGCTGCGCCTCCTCGGGTGTCGCGAAGCGCGTGCGTCGGCCCCTGACGGCCGGGATCTCGATCCCAACCGTCGGGTTGACCTGGATGTCGCCGCGTGAGAGCGCGCGACGGCAGATCGCGCGCAGCGGCAGAAGCGCGTTGCGGACCGTGGCGGCGCTGATCTCGAGCCCGGCAAGGTCGTCGGCGAGCCTTTGGATGTCGAGGCGTCGCAGCTCTTGGAGCTTCGCTCCGCCGACCTCCGGGAGTACGTACTCGCGGAGCGCCTGCTCGTAGCCGCGCAGGGTCGACGGCTTGTAGCGATCCCCGGAGCGGTTGCGGATGCTGCCATCGAGTGCGCCCGCGAGCCAGGCATCGGCGAACTCGCGCAGGGCGATCGGCCTCGCGGCGACGAGCACGCCGCGGCGCAGGTCGACGCGGGCATCTTCGCGCCACAGGAGCGCCGCCGCCTCGGTCGGGAAGGTCTTCTGGATACGCCGCTCGTCGCGGGCGCTCCACACGAACGCCCTGAAGCCTGGGGTGCAGTTGCACGGCTCGCCATGAAGCGATCGGCAGGTCCGCGCATGCCTGACCTCGATCCCGGTCTGTCTGCGCTCTGGTTCCTGCTTCCTGGCTGCCATCAGCGCCTCACTCGGTCGGCGATCTCAGAGGTCCCCAAGCGTACGGTGGGCGTTGTTGTCGATCCAGCGTTGAAGTTCGGTCAAGGGGATCAGGCGCCGGCGGCCGCGGCGGACGATCCGGAGCTCGTGCAGGATGTGCTGCTCGAGGAAGTCGATACTGACGCCGAGCGCGTCTGCCGCCTCGGTCTTCGAGAGCGCGAGCCGTGGGACGGTTGTGGCCGATGCCGACGTTGTGCGCGCCGGGGTCACGGGAGCTGCTCCTTGTAGTCGGCGAGGTAATCGTCGTCCCACCCGACCGTGCCCTTGACCAGGTGACGCACCAGGTCGGCTTCCCACGAACCGGGCCGGCCGGCGATCAGGGAATCGGATGAGCCCAGCTCCGCGGCCGCGCTCGACAGGACGCCAGCGAGCCAACCGCCGAAGTCGTGCTGCTCGCGGACCGCCGTGAGGATCGCGGCGCGGGCCTCCTGCGTGTAGTCGTGGCTAGCGGCGTCGACGTTGTTGGGCATCGTGGGTCCTCCTCGGCTCTTGGGGTGCGGGTCATGGCGGGTCGCGCCGCGTAGGCGGGACGATGCCTGCCGGATCAGGGTTCGCGATCGGCTAGAGATGATTAAGAGCGGATAGTACAGGATTCAGCCGTCTTAGACGGTGTTGATCCAAGTCTAACCACTATTAACCGATCTTACAGACGGCCCTCGCGGCTGTCGCGGCGCCCGTCCGGGTGCCGCGAGTGCGGGCGTTATTCAGGTCCGAGCAGGTAGACCAGCTGTCAGCCGCCGACCGGTGCGCGGCCGCGGCTCGGTCAGCTGGGCAGATAGGGAGCGCCTACGACTGCAGCCAGTCGCGGTCACGGCGGAAGTGCAGCGATCGGAGCTGATCGCGTGTCTTGCCAATGAGATCGCCTTCGCAGATCAGGATCTCGTCGCCGTACCACTTGAGTCCCTCGCCTTCGGTCCCGTCGCTCCAGCGGACGACCGCGCGGCGGGTGCCGAGCGATCCGACCGGAAGGTCCTCGAACCGCAGGACTTCCTCGACGACAGGCGCGGCGGAACTCACGGCGGTGAGCCTATCGTCGTCGTCATCTTCGATCCCGACCGCTTCGATCAGCGAGTACAGGATGCCGTCAGGCGCTCGGTAGGTGTCGCCGACGTCAGACAGCGCCCCGGACATCTCCGCGACAATCCTGTCTCGCAGCTGGTTGTGGCCTGCTGCGAGCAGGTCCGGTCCGGCCGTGTAAACGATGGATTCGGCTTCGGCTCGGATTGCGTCACTGAGGGTTTCCTGCCAGATCTCGTCACCGACATCGTGGGAGGCGACGCCTTCCAGGTGGACTTTGAGGATCATCGCTCCGCCTCCTCCCCCGCTTCGCTCTCAGCTGGCGGGCAAACCGCCATAGGCACAGCGGCGAGGAGCTCAGCCTGCTCCAGATAGTCAGCGACGAGCGCCTTCAGCGCTGCGTAGCCGTCCTGCTCGAGCCCACGCTCGACGAGGTACGCGCGGCCGTGACCGTTCGCCGCGACGTCGGTTACCCGCACGACGCCATCGACCCGTTGTCCGTAAAGGATTCGCAGTTCGCCGCTCGCAACCGGGTAGCGGGCGAGCTCGACGCGTTGGCCTGTGCGACCGCCGCCGTGTTCTACGTGGAACACCTCGCTGGCCTCGTGGGTGTCCGCCCCGGCGCAGAAAGCCGTCGTCGTCTCGGTGGCAAGCGCGGTCATGAGCGCTGGCTCCAGGTAGCGGTGACTGGCAACGTCCGGATATTCGTTTTGCCGGAATACATGTGTGCTCCTGCGGTCGGAGGCTCTGACGAGGTCCGCGGCAGCGGACCTTCATTGCCATCCAGCCGGAGCGAGTCGGCAGTCAAGGGCGGCCCGACAGGGCCGAGCGAAGCGAGCCGCGAAGCGGCGTCCTTGACGGCCGAGGAGCGGAGGCTATGGCCGGCGGTCGACCGCCCACTTTGGGTGAGCGAATGTGGTGGTTCCCGTGAACAGCGGGCGACTGCGAAGTCGGCCGAGCTGCGCAGTTTCCGCGCGTTGCACGGAACGGTGGCAGAGCATGCGAGATGCCTGTGCAGTCGTTTGCCCGCCTCTCGCCGCGGCTCGAATATGACTAGTCAAGGTTCGGCGCGGGGACGTGACCGGACCGGTCAATCTCAAAGACTGTCATTGGAATATGAAACCGTTGCCGCACGCCATCTACGAGGCCACGCTCCTGCCAGCCGGCGTGGTCTGCGCCCCGGAGAGCGATCAGGATGTGGTCCGGCTTGAAAGCATTCACAGCGTCCTCGATGGCTGCCATCGGTGTGTCAGCGTCGACTTCTCCGTTACCGGGCGCACCCATCGCGCCCAAATGTCCCAACACGGTGTCCAAGCGCTCGTCGGCTTCGTGCGTCGAACGGTCGATGTCCGACACCAGCCATTGGAGCGCGCTCGGCAGTCGCGGGGTAATGACAAAGCGCTCGGATGCTTCTTCGATCAGAAGTCGAACCACAGGAGGAAGTCCGTTGACGTCTACGGCAGCAGCTCCGGTTGCGATCAGCAGCCTAAGCGGCGGCAACGTTGTCACGAAATGTCCTCTCGTCGTGTTGAGACCACTAGCGCTTTCGTCCATCAGCCCGCTCGTGTCATCTCCTCGGTCCGGGCGGGTGCGCGCTCGGCCGGTTGCAAATACAAGAACGCCAGTGCAGCCGCGGCCCCGCCGAGGAGGTTGGCAACCACATAGATCCAATAATGGCCCCAGCTGAAGATCCCTAAGACGCTCGTGCCGAGCGCGACGGCTGGGTTGAACGCGCCGCCGGAGATACCTCCTACGGCAAACGCGCCGGCGGCGACCGTGAACCCGATCGCCAGCCCGAAGTAGGAGTTCCCCTCGGTGGCTTTGGCTGTCGCGACGTTAAGAACGACATAGGCCAGCGCGAATGTAAACACGAACTCGACGACCAGAATCTTCCAAGTGCTCCCGAGCACAGCAGCGTGTCCCGGCCCGTTGACGCCTCGGGCGAGAAGACCACCGACGGCCGCGGCGGCGAGCTGTACCGCTACGTAGCTAGACCATTCGGTCACTGCCAGCTTGCCGCGGGTCAGCACCGCCGTACTGACCGCTGGGTTGAAGTGACCGCCGGATATATGTCCTCCCGCGAAGACCATCACCATCAGTACTGCGCCAATCGCCAGCGGGGCCAGCGCGCCGGCTCCGTGCTTTGGGTTTGTTGCGGTGCATACGGTGAAGACCAGAAAGAAGGTCCCGATGAACTCGGCCAGCAGCCGCGGCCCGAGTGCCGGGCGCGCCACGTGGTCGGGCCGCCTGGTCGTTGGACGAAGCCTTCGTTCAGCTGAGCTGGCGATGGCTGTGAGGCGAGTCGTCATAGCGGTCGCACTTCCGGGATGCCGATCGTGCCGAGGGCCGGACGTTGCGGGTTCATTGCGCTTGCCGGCGCGATGCTCGTTTCTGTCTGCCGAAACCTTGGAGCGGGTTGCGGCGTTCGCGTGGGTCGGTTGACTGATCGTTTGTAACAGCAGCCGAGTGACGTTTGCCGGAGAGTCATCTGAGGGCGGCGGTAACGGCGATCGCGAATGCGCTCTTGAGCGCGAACTCCCGAATCCAGTCAATCCTCGTCCAGCGCCAAGGCCAAGCGGATGCGCCAAGCGCGGGACTGACGATGCTGGCTACGAGGAGGGGTGGCAGCACGGCCGCACCAAACCGCCGCGTCATCCTCTCGCCGGCTGACACCGCCGCGACGGCTCCCAAGGGTCCAAGAGTCGATTGCACCGTGTACCCGATCGCGGCTCGCGCCGCGCCGCCTCGCACTTGATGATGGCTGACGGCTTCAAACGCCCGAAGGGGCGTGTCGCTCGCTTGTCTACCCGTGACCCGCATGTCGACTATCTGGGCCGCACCGAGTGCGAGCGCACCGCATGCGGACGCACGTGCGAGTTTCGTCGGCGACCATCCGCCCGTGGGGATGCCAGCCTGCGACGGCTGAGCGGGTGCGGACTGCCCGCTGTCGTGAGCGCGTGAGTCCTGTTGCGGCATTTGGGGAGACCTCCTTCGGTTATTCGTGTGCTCGATCGTGGGGGTCGTAGTCGGGGGTCCTGGTCGCAGCGGCCCGGGTCGAGGCGTGCTCGCGAGCGCGTGCGGAGATTCATTGCGCGCCGGCGTTGAGCCCTGATCGCCTCCCAGCGGATTCCGGGACCTTGGATCATCGGGCCGCCGTCGTCCCTGCGGTCGGGCTCCGAGGCGAGTCGCTATCACGCCGCGCCTCCGTGCGCCGACGCCATCTCAGACTCCGTGCCCTGTGTCTTCGTCTGCGCGGCCGCGTACGCGTCGGCGGAGTCGAGCGTTTCGGCGGCGAGCAGCGCCCGGGTGAGCGACTCGAGTTGGTCGCGGTGGTCGGTGAGCAGCCGGGTGACCTCGGCGTGGGCTTCGTCGACGATCCGACGAACCTCCTGGTCGATCAGCCACTGGGTCTGCGGGGAGGTCTCGGCGGCGCCTGGGAGCAGGTAGTTGCCGGCGCCTTCGCTCGGCAGCAGCGCGAGCGGCCCGAGCTTGTTGCTCATCCCCCAGCGGCCGACCATCTGGCGGGCGATCTGGGTCAGCTGTTGGATGTCGGACTCGGCGCCGGTGGTGATCTTGCTGTAGATGACCTCCTCGGCGACCCGACCGCCGAGGGCGACGCTGATCTTCGCCTCCAGGTCCTCTCGCGTGTACGAGACGCGGTCGGCATCGGGGGTTGAGAGGGTGACGCCGAGCGCTTGACCGCGGGGGATGATCGAGACCTTGCGGACCGGGTCGGCGCCGGGGGTGAGCATCCCGACGAGAGCGTGGCCGGACTCGTGGTAGGCGGTCCGCTCGCGGTCCTCCTGGCTGAGCAGGATGCCGCGCGGGGCGCCGAGCAGGATCTTCTCCAGCGAGTCCGTGAAGTCGGCCATCTGGACCGTTCGGTGGTTACGCCTGGCGGCAAGCAGAGCTGCCTCGTTGCAGAGGTTGGCGAGATCGGCGCCGACCATGCCGGGGGTGGAGGCGGCGATCCCATCAAGGTCGACGGTGTCCCCGAGCGGCATCGAGCGGGTGTGGACCTGGAGGATCTTCAGCCGGCCGGTGCGGTCGGGCGCCTGCACCGCGACCCGGCGATCGAACCGGCCGGGGCGCAGCAGCGCCTGGTCGAGGATCTCGGGCCGGTTCGTCGCGCCGAGAACCACAACCGCGTCATTGGACTCAAAGCCGTCCATCTCGGTGAGGATCTGATCGAGCGTCTGCTCGCGCTCGTCGTTGGCGCCGGTGATCCCGGCAGAGCCCTGGCGCGACCGGCCGATGGCATCCAGCTCATCGATGAAAATGATCGACGGGGCGGCCTCCTTGGCTTTCGCGAACAGATCGCGGACGCGGGCGGCGCCGACGCCGACGATCGCCTCGATGAACTCCGAGGCCGCGATCGAGAAGAACGCCGCGTGCGCCTCGCCGGCGACGGCTCGAGCGAGCAGCGTCTTGCCGGTGCCGGGGGAGCCGTAGAGCAGGACGCCGTGCGGCATCCGGCCGCCGAGCGCCTGATAGCGCTCGGGGGTCTTCAGGAAGTCGACGATCTCCGACAGCTCCTCCTTCGCCTCGTCGATCCCGGCGACGTCGGCGAAGGTGACACGGATCTGCTCCGGGTCGACTCGCCGGGCCTGCGAGCGGCCGAAGTTGCCGAGTCCCCCGAGGCCGCCCGCCCCGCCGGCCGCGGCGGCGCGCCGGGCGAGCAACACAAACAGCCCGACAAGCAGCAGCGTCGGGCCGAAGCCGAGGATGATCTCGGCCAGCAGCGAGGTGCCACCGGACGTCGATTTCGCGTTCACCTGCACGCCCTTGTCCTCCAGCAGCGTGGTGAGCGCGCCGTTATTCCAGAAGCTCGGCACCCTGGTAGCGAACAGGGTCGTCGGCGTGGCCGTCTCCGAGCTGGCCGGATAGCTCATGTTTGTCGTGAAGGTGCCGTCAACGGTGTCGCCCTGGGTTGAGATCGACCTCACGTGCCCCTCGTTCAGCTGGTTCAGGAAGTACGGGCTGAACGGCACTGTCACTCGCGACTGCGTGCCCGGATGGAAGGCCAGCAAGGACAGCCAGTTGACTGCGAGCAGGACGATGAAGAAGATCCAGAAGCCACGGAGGCGGTGCGGGGGGCGCGGCTTGTGCTCGTCCGGGATCCCGCGTCCGTCGGGGGCCGGGGCGACCCGCCAGCCCCGCTTGTCGCGCGGCATCGGCCCCGGCGGAGGGCGATCATCGGCGTAGCGCGCGACGGGGTCACGGGCAGCGACCGGTAGGGGATCGGCCCGACCGGGCTCCTGCTCGCCGCCGCGGAGGTCCGGGACAGGTTGCATCACAGCCTCTCCTTGGGACGCGGCGGTGCCGAGGATGCGGATCCAGTGCCGGCCCGGGCGGTCACGAGGAGCCCCCCGTCGGCGGAGACGAAGGCGCACACCTGCTCTACGCATGCTGCGTAGTCGGCGGCAGCTCGCTCTTCGCGGTCAAGCGCAGCGAAGTAGGCGGCAAAGGCGTGGCGAGCCGTGCGCCCTCGCCTCATGTCGCACCGGCCGTACGCATCTCGCGCGGCCATGCACTCCTCACGCCAGTCGACGTAGGCGGCAACGAGCCGATCGACGGCCCCTTCATATCGGGCCTCGGAGAAACGCTGCCGGCGGAGCCGCCATGCCGTCGTGTTGGCGAGTTTGTGGAACATCAGATACTCGCTCGCGTGGACGGCGAAGCACCCCTGTCGACCCCGGGCGGTTCTGCCGGCAGGGATCGAGCCCCCGCGCGGGACAGCTGCCTGGGCGAGCGAGCCTGGCGGCTCAGTCGGCGAGCCTCAGCGGCGACTACGCTCAGGTACCGTCGCGCAGCCGACCGCTCGGCGGACTGGCGGTCCGTTCGGAGTGCTCTTGCCTCGTAGCGTCGCGAGGTCGGCCGTGGCCCTTCCGGCTTGTTCGTTGGGTGTGAGGTCATGGTGCCTCGAGTCTCGGCCGCGGCCCGATTCGATCAGCGATGCAGCCTTAACGGTCCGTTTGCTCGTGCCCGGGGCGTCGATCGGGTGCCCGGGAGATCGCATCCCGGCAAGGCAGCCGGCGAGACGTCACCGCGCCAGTCGATCAACCAGCATGTCGACCCCCTTTGGGCCGTCGGCCAGGCGGGGCGAACGCCGCCCGCCTGGCGGATGAACCCTGTTGGAGCGGACTGGTCGCGGTTGCGGCGTCGCAAGGACAGAGCGAATTACGCCGTCGCGAGAGATTCCCGAACGGAGTTGGCGGCTGTGCGGATCACGTCAAGCACCTCTTCGGGTTGGGAGAGCATCGCGACGTGACTACTTTCGACCTCGTAGGTCGTGGCCCCCATGCGCTGCGCCGCGAAGCGCTCGAGATCGGGGTGGACAGTCTTGTCGTTCGTGGCCACGATGCACCAGCTCGGCTTTGTCCTCCAGGCGACCCCTGGGACCTTCTGGTTGAACAGGTCCGCGTCCGGCGCGAAGTGGGTCGCCCAAACGAGTTGCTGCTCCGCTTCGGACAGGTCTCCCGCGAAGTACTCGATGCCGGATGCGGTCATCCAGGCGCGCCCATCCGCGACCTCCACCCCGCTGGCGAAGATGTCCGTTTTGGGGAACTTGTCTTGCTGGCCCTGTGCGGTCTCGGTCTCGTCCGGCCCGAGCGCGGCGATGTAGACGAGTCCGACGACGCGGTCGTCCGTTCCCGCGGCGGTGATGACGGCGCCGCCGTAGGAATGGCCGACCAGGATGGAGGGGCTGGAGACCCGCCCGAGTGTGCGAATCACGGTGTCAACGTCGGCCTGGGCTGTGTCGAGGCCGTATTGGCAGGCGATCACCTCGTACCCGTCGGCCTGAAGTGGGGGGATCAGCTTGCTGAAACACGAACCGTCCGCCCAGATCCCGTGACAGAACACGATGCTGGGTTTAGCTGACATGAGAGCCCTCCTGTGTGGTTGACAACGACGGGTGAAACGCTACGAACGACGACCAGTCATTCGCGTCTGTCGTTGACTAGTCAGTGCGACTTGTCTTCTCGGAAGACCGTCTTCGAGCATGTCCTAGCGAGTCAGGGCTCAGCTGTTGCCGCGGTCCGGATCACATCGAGCACGGCGTGGGGTCGGGACAGCATCGGGACGTGGCTGCTCGCGACCTCATAGATCGTGGCGCGCATACGTCTCGCCGCGAAGCGCTGCAGATCAGGATCGAGGGTACGGTCGTTCTTGGCGACGAGGTACGAGCTGGGCTTGGACCTCCAGGCGACGCCTTCGACCTTTTGCTTGAACAGGTCCGCCGCCGCCGGAGCGTGGGTCGCCCAGAGGAATTTTCTTTCATGCGCGGACAGGTCTCCCGCGAAGCAATCGATGCCGGACGGGAGCATCCAGATGCGGCCGTCCGCGACCTCGATGTGCGAGAAAGCGGCTGTCACGGGAAACTGGTCCAGCTGGCTCTGCGACGTCTCGTCCTCGTCCGGGGCGAGCGCAGCGATGTAGACCAGGCCGACGACTCGGTCATCGGTTCCGGCGGCGGTGATGACGCTGCCGCCGTAGGAGTGACCGACGAGAATGGTCGGTGCGCTCACCCGTCCGAGTGTGGTGATGACCGCGGCAACATCGGCGGCGTGGGTGTCGAGGCCGTACCAGGCGGCCATGACTTCGTATCCCTCGGCCTGAAGCGGGGGGATCACCTTGTTGAAGCAAGAGCCGTCGGCCCAGATCCCGTGGGCGAACACGATGCTCGGCTTCGGCTGCGGAGACAAGTGCACTCCTCTCAGGCTGTGACCACGCTGACGCAAAGCCTAGGAGCGAGGCTCCCGTCGTCGCATCTGTCAACGACCGGTCTCCCGCGAAGCGTCTAGGACATGACCGCCGCGTTCAGCGAGTCGCGGAGCAACGCCCGGTTGTTGACGTCGAGCTTTGAGAACACCTTCGCGAGGTGGTAGCCAACGGTCCGGTGGCTGATGAAAAGCTGCTGCCCGATCTCACGGTTCGAGAGTCCCTCGGCGGCGAGCCGCGCGATTTGGGATTCGCGTTCGGTCAAGTCGGTGCACGTGCCAACGTCGCTAGCACGCTTTTGGACCGTTTCGCCCGTAGCTCTGAGTTCGCGGGTGGCCCGGTCGGTGAACGCAACTGCGCCTAAACCATCGAATATCTCGCGCGCGGCCCGCAACTCTCGGCGCGCATCGATCCGACGGCCCCGCCGTCGCAGCCATTCCCCGTAGGTGAGATGCGAACGGGCCAGCTCGACTGGACGGCGGGTGTGGTGCAGATGGGCGATCGAGCGGTCATAGAGATCCTCGGCGATCTCGCCGTCGGCCAGCAGCGCTCGGCACCGAGCGTCTACGCCTAGCACCCAGTCTGTGCGCACGGCAGACGCCATCTCACGTAGATCCTCGGCTGCTCGCGCCGCACGTTCGGGGCGTCCCGAGCGGACGGCCGACTCGATCAGCTCGCTCACGATCCAGGTTGAGTAGAGGACCGGACCCTCATACGCCGACTCTGCGGCGGTCAACGCGTCGTCATATCGGCCCAAGGCGTTGCAGAGAATCGCCTTCTCCAACTGAATCCACTTGACGGCTGCGCCCTCTCCACGATCCGTCGCCGCCTGCAGACTCGCGTCGATCAGTGCAAGTGCGTCAGCGGGCGGCCCGCTGGCGGCGACTGCGACAGCGGCATACGGCGGAAGTGGCGTTCCGGTCGCCTCACTGATCACCTCGATCTCTTCGACAAGTGACACGGCGGCCGGAAGCTCACCAGCGAGGATATGCGTGATCGCGCGGTTCGTGAGAACAATCGGCAGGGCTTCCAGAGCGCCGGTTTCCCGGGCAAGCCGAACCTGACGCTGGGTAAGCTCGTCATACGCCGCCTCGTCCCACAGGGTCACAGCCAGCTGGGCGCCCAGAGCGAGCGATCCCAGATCCGCCGCAGCCGACAGCTCATCGTCTCGTAGCGTCGCTACGGCCTGCTGCGCGAGCGGCGCGCCAGCCGAATAGCCGTCGACGATCAAGCTCGCAAACGCTCGCAAGAGAAGATCGGGAACGAGCGGCGTGTCAGGCCAAACAACCCCACGGGCGGCCACGGCAACGTCCCACAGGTGCGTGTCCTCAGCGAACCGCCCAGCGAAGAGAACCGCTCGCATCGCGTCCAGATAGGCGTCGCGCGCCCCGGTCGAATCAAGCGGCTCCAGGTTCTTTGCCGCCTTGAGTAACAGGGCAGGTGCGTCGCGGCCGCGACCAAGGGCGAACGCGATACGAGCGCGGAGCACCTCGAGCCGCACGGAGCACAGCGCGTCGAGCGGACCTTTCTCGGCGATCGACAGCAGATCTCGACAGGGGCGCAGTTCGCCCGCGGCGAGTTTGGCTTCTGCGGCCGCAAGTGCCCGCGATCCTCGCCGATCGCGGTCCGAGGTCAGAGTCAGAGCGCGCTCCAAGAAGCCGGCGGCGGCAACGTATCCGCCCCGCTTGAGGGCGCGCTCGGCTGAGCGCTCGAGGTCCACCGCGACCTTCTCGTCAGGACCTGCAGCGGCCAGCGCCCGGTGCAGAGCTCGCCGGTCGGGATCGACATCCGGGTCTACGGCTTCCGACAAAGCGCGGTGGACAGAGCGACGCGCATCTACCGAGGCGAGCCGGTAGCTCGCCGAACGTACGAGAGGATGACGGAACACAACACTTGAACTGACACGTAGGAGCCCCGCCTCCCGGACCGCCCCAGCAGCATCACGCGAGAGGCCGAGCAGATCCACCGCACGCCAAAACACGAGCGGGTCGCCCGACGGCTCTGCCGCGGCGATCAACAACAGCATCTCCGCTTCTCCGTTCAGAGCCTGAATACGCCGCTGGAAGCTGTCCTCCAAATGACCCCACACGCCTCGAGGGTCGCGCCGACTAAACATCCCTTCCGGGTCCGGCGAGGCTAACCCGGACGACAGCTCAAGAACGGCGAGCGGGTTCCCCTCGGTCTCGGCGATGAATCGCTCAAGGATTGCCTCCTCGACGTCGACTCGCAGCACAGCTCCAAGGAGCCTGCGCGCGTCCTCGGGCGCCAGACCATCAATCGGCAGCTCGAGGAGACCCTCCAGCTCAGCGCCTATTTCGCGTGCGGCGAACACCAGCCCGATGCCCTCAGCCTGCAGCCGCCGGGCCACGAACGAGAGTGTCTGTGCCGATGGTTGATCGAGCCAATGTGCATCGTCGACCGCCAGCAGTAGTGAGCGTTGCTCAGAGAGGTCCGCCAACCCGTTGAGGATCGCGAGGCCCACTAGGAACACATTGGGCGGCGTCCCCGTCTCGACGCCAAACGCCGCGCGTAACGCGAAGCCCTGAGGCTCTGGAAGCCGACTCACCCCTTCTTCCGTGAGCAGGGACCACAGTGGGTAGAGGGCGCCGTACGCAAATTCTGCTTCGGACTGGACCCCCGACAAGCGGACAACTGCCATGCCCGTAGCCCTGGCGACGATCGCATCCAGTAGAGCTGTCTTCCCGATCCCCGCCTCGCCGCGGAGCACGAGCGCCCGACTGTGTCCCGAACGGACGTCGAGCAGCAACTGATCGACGACCGCGTGTTCGCGGTCGCGGCCCACCAAAACGGTCCCTGCCACGCGCGTCATCGACTGCTTCAGGGCGGTCTGTTCGCGCTCGAGGCCGCACAGCGACGTCAGCTCAGCTGCGTCAGCCCAACCGACGGGCGATCTATCGGTGTCCGCCTCGATGATGCCGGGTCTCCCGTCGGCAGAATTCGTCCGAATGCTCCGCAGAATCGTGACCGGAAGCGGAGGGACCCGCATCGGTCACCCGACTGCCGGCGCCGACTGAACTTCGCCGAGCCTCACTGCTTGTGTGCCGCTCCAGTGATGCTGCTAGGGCCACCATCTTCGTCGCCGAATCAGCGGTGGAGAGCAAAACCCGGTCGCCCTCACAAGTCGTTGACAGATGCGATGAAGCTGCGTGCGCTACTAGCGTCGGGCTCGCACGATCACGGCCGAAGGGAGATCGGGATGCACCAAGAATCGCTACGACGAGGTTCCGGTTATGACGCTCGGCGCCGATCTTGAGCGCGATCGTCTGACGCGGAGGGCGCAACGCGTTAGGGCTGTGATCGCCGCGCTACAGCGGCAGGCGGAAGAGGGCCGCGCTGCGGCGCACGCCGGCGGCCAGCACATACTCCAGGCGATCGCAGAATTTGAAGCCGAGCTCGCGGCGATCGACGGTCGTCTGAGTGATCTCGCGGGCGGGGCTACACCGGGCCAGAGACGGAGCAACGTGCCGGGCGACTGGACGGCGACGTGAGCGATCACGCGTCACGACTCACCGCCGACCACTCGAATCGGGGCGAGCGAGGTGACATGGGTTGGATGGAGGTCGAGGCGTTCATCGACTTGATCTGCCCTCGGTGCTATATCGCCGTTCGCTATCTCTCGGACGCGCTCGCGATGTTTGAGCACAGAGACGACATTCGGATCCTGTGGCGCAGCTTTCAGCTCGATGCACTGAGCGGACGCTCATTTGACGAGCTGCTGGTCGTGGGCGTGATGCGCAGTCACCGTATGACGCGCACAGACGCGACGGAGGTCGCCACCACCGTGCTCACGAAACTCCGCGAGGTGGCCGCGCGCGCCGGCCTGGTCTATCAACCGTGGGCAACAACTCCGGGCGACGCATTCGCGGCCCATCGCATGTTGCAACTTGCCGGCGCACACGGCGTCGCCGATCTAGCCGTGGAACGAATCCAGCGCGCGTACTTCGAACAGGGGATGGCAATCGATGATGTCGAGTCCCTCGCCGTCCTCGCAGCGGAGCTGGGGATCGACTTCGTCACCGCTCGCTCGGTCGCGTTCGGTGACGCCTACGGCGAGGCCGTGTTCGCTGATCGCCATCGGGCGGAGCGGCGTGGGATCTCGAGCGTCCCGCTCTTCATCTGCGACAACCCGTTCGTCGTCTCGGGCACCCAGTCCCCGAGATGGCTGCACGAAATGATGAGACGTTGCTGGGATGACCGGTGCCGTGAGCCCAGGTGACGCCGACAGCGATCCGGCCGCCGACAGTCTCGCCGCGGCACGTTCCGTCTCTCCGATGACGGCGCCGACAGGCGCGGTGCCCGATACCCAGCTAGCGCCGCTCCCCAGCGCACTCTCCGCGAGGCGGGTCAGGCGGGCACTGATCAGGCTCTTCGTGTTGGCCCTGGGCGCGGTTGTCGCGACCGTGCTGCTGCCCGGTCTCGGCGAACTGCGCGAGCGCTTCGCACATGCGAATCCCGGCTGGATCGCGGTCGCGACCGCCTTCGAGTTGCTGTCCGTACTCGCCTACGTTCCGGCGTTCCGGATCGTGTTCTGCACACGTATGAGCTGGGGGACGAGCTACAAGATCGCAATGGCCGAGGAAGGCGCCGGCGCCCTGTTGCCGATCGGTGGCACGGGCAGTCTCGCGCTCGGGGTGTGGGCGCTTCGTAGGGGAGGGATGCCCGCCGCCGAGATCGCGCGCAAGACGGTCGCGTTCTTTTTGCTCACCAGCGCTCCCAACGTGGCTGCGCTCGCGGTCGTCGGAGTCGGGCTGGCGGCGGGCATTCTTCCCGGCCATGCCAACCTCGCGCTGACGCTCATTCCGGCGGCCGTGGCGGTCGGGGCGATTGTCGCGAGCCTCGCGTTGGGGCACCTCGCTCGCCGGACCGAGACACGGTTGAGGGCCCGGCCCCAGGAGTCCCGACTGACCCGCCTGGGTCCAGTGCTCCTCGCCGCGGCTGATGGCGTCGACGAGGCCGTCGCGCAACTCCGCCGCGGAAGCCCGCTGCTGCTGGTCGCGCTCGTCGGATACATGGCCTTCGACATCTTCGTTCTGTGGGCCAGCTTTCGGGCGGTGGGATCCGCCCCGGAGGTGTCGATCGTCTGGATTGCTTACCTGATCGGGCAACTGGGGAACTGGTTGCCGCTGCCGGGCGGCATCGGCGGCGTCGAGATCGGACTGATCGGGACGGTTGTCCTCTTCGGCCTGCCGGTGGCGAACGCCACCGCCGCCGTGCTGCTGTACCGCGTGATTGAACTGTGGATCCCCGCCGCTCTCGGCATCGTCGCATTCATACAGCTCCGGCGGCTGTTACGGCGCGAGGCCGAATCGATCGAGCTCTGCCAGCCGGGAGATGCCGTCGAGATCATCGGTCGCGGACCGGTGATCGCGGGTCAGGCTCAGCCCCGGCACGCGGCCCGGTCCGACTGACTCGCACGTCAGCGGTTAGTGAACGTGGCGTGGCCGGGACCCGAGCTGATCAGGCTCGCCACGCCACGTTGCAAGTCCTGGCTGAGGATCACTGGCGGGCCCTCCGACTGCATGACTTGGTCGGCCGCCGAGATCCCTCCCGAGCGCCAGGCTCGGAGTATGCGCTTGGTCGCTTGATGCGCGATCGTCGGCCCGGCAGCAAGCGACGCGGCAAACCGTCGGCCGTCTGCCTCGAGCCGATCGGCCGGGATCACACGACTGAGCAGACCCCACTCGACGAGGGTCTCGGCTGGGTAGATGCCTGCGCCGATCACCATCTCGGCTGCCCGAGACGCGCCGATCCGCGCGGCCAGTCGCTGCGTGCCGCCAGCGAACGGAAAGCCGCCGATCACGGCTTCAAGCTGACCGATCTCCGTACCGGCGGCGGCCCAGATCAGATCGCAAGCCAAGGCGACCTCCAGCGCGCCGGCGAAGCAGCGCCCGTGAACGAGCGCCAGCGTCGGGAAGGGCAGGTATTCGATCGCCTGGATCAATGAGAGGACCGTGGCCATCAACGTTGTCGCGGAGCTGTCATCGAGCCCGGTGAAGATCGAGACGTCGGCGCCGGCGGAGAACGCGGGCCCGTTGGCCCTCAGCAGAACGGCTCGGACATCGGTTCCGGCCGCCTGGTCGACCGCGTTGCGGAGGTCGACGATCAACTCGCTCGAGAACAGATTCATGGGTGGGTTATCGATCACGATCTCGCCGAGCTGATCGTGTCGTTGGAAGCTTGCCGCTGGCATCGGGAGCTCGCCGCTAGCTGCTCGTGCTCGACTGCGTGTGCTGGGCAATCTCTGCGCGCGCTGCGTCCGCTAGGTCCGCGCCGGTGTTGGCGTGGCCAGCAACCCCCCACCCGCCCTCCGGCGACTCGGTGAGCAGGACCCAGGTCCGCTCCGCCAGCCGAGGATCTCCGCCCGCGCTGGCGATTATGTCCGTAAGTTCCCTGACCACCCCGAGCTGTTTGTTTCGGTCGAGCACCCCGACGGGTGTCAGGACCTGTACGCGTACGTAGTCGCTGTCGCCGACGACGTTCGAGAACGATCCGGGCGCGAGATCGTGGATGAACGCCGCGGTGTTGTTACGAAACAGCGCCAGGTCAGGGACCTGCTCCCACCGCATCACCGCCGCTGCCAGGTCTCTGGCCAGAGTGTGCTTGTCGGCGAACGTCCCGTCGACGGCGTAGACATCAATCATTGGCATTCGCGGCGCTCCTCCTGCGGTCGTCGGTCGGCGTGTCGGCTCAACGGCGTCGTCGCATCAGGGTTCGCAAGTGCGATCGACGCGCGTCAAGCCCCGGCGCTTTTTGTGGTTGTGGCGATCGCGCGGACCCGGTCTCGGGCAAGCCGACACACAGAGAACGCACGGGTGGCGCTGAGGATGGCAACCGGATCGTGTTACATGACCGTCGGCGTGACACCGTCCGGCCGCCACCTCAGTCCGTCGTCTAGCAATAGCCGGACCCCCGGGCCCTCACGCCGTCGCCAGGGATCTTTCGAAGGTTGCCGCGAGGTTGCGGATTGCGGTGAGCACGACATCGGGTTGCGACAGCATCGGCACGTGGCTGCTGTCGACCGCGTAGGTCGTGGCGCCCATGCGCTTGGCCGAGGCGCGCTCCAGATCTGGGTGAACGGCGTGGTCGTTGTTGGCGACGATGTAGGCGCTCGGCTTCGTTTTCCACGCGGTGCCTTTCGGCTTCTCGTTGAACAGTTCGACGGCGGGCGGCGTCGCGGTCGACCACACGACCTGCTGCTCGTCCTCGGTCAGGTCTCCGCAGAAGTAGCCGATGCCGGAGGGGAGCATCCAGATCCGGCCGTCCGCGACCTCGATCTCCCCAAATAACTCGGTGGTCGGGTACTTGGCCTGCTGTTCCGCTGCGGTCTCGTCCTCATCGGGCGCGACCGCGGAGATGTACACGAGTCCGACGACGCGGTCGTCGATTCCAGCGCCGGTGATGACGGCGCCTCCGTAGGAATGACCGACGAGAATCGAAGGACTCGAGACCCGTCCGAGCGTGCGGATCACGGCGTCGATGTCGCTCTGGGCTGTGTCGAGGTTGTACTGGGCGCAGATCACCTCGTGCCCGTCCGCCCGAAGCGGCGAGAGCAGCTTGCTGAAGCACGAACCGTCCGCCCAGATCCCGTGACAAAACACGATGCTGGGTTTACCTGACATGTGGTCCACTCCTTTGTGGTTGTGGTGGTGAAGCAGATCGCCGAGCTTGTGTGACATCAGTGCTCCCCTCCATAGCTGTGGATAACGACGTGGGCAGGCTAGAAGCGAGTACCTGCACGTCGCATCTGTCGATGACCTGTCTGATCGACCGGTCCCCGGGGAGACGCCTGGACCTGGCTTGACTCGGATCTGCACTGCCCCAGTGCGTCGACAATGGCCTCAGTCACCCGACCGCAATCCGGGCTCGGGTCGCGGTTCCGTTGATTGAATGAAGCGAATCCGCTTGCCGTTGCAAGGTTCACCGCAGCACGTTGGGCACCGGCACCGACAGCGCCTCCAGCAACGCCGCCACCTTATGATCGAGCTCGAGGCCCACCTCGCTGACCTCGGGGATCCCGAAGCTCCCGAATTGCGCGCTGGGCTGATCGATCGTGAACCACGCCCTGCCCTCGCGGTCCTCCCAGATGACGGTGTGCAACGGCGCGTACATCATCGCGCGTGGGTCGTAGCGAAACATTCGCTCGGCGATCACGTGATTGCCCATCAGGTAGGCGGTGCATCGCGACGTGTGACCGGCTAGCTCCATCACGGGGCCAACGTCGTTACGGAAGTAGATGAGAAACCCGAACGGCGCTGCGCCGCCGATCAAGCGCTTCATCTCAGACCACGGCGCTCGGCGAGCGACGAGCTCTCGCACGGCGTCAAGCGGTAGATCCGGTACCGCCGCCTCGTAGCGCCGTGTGAACTCTCGCGCATCGGGCACCGGTACGGTGAGCCGTGGAACCATGTAGTCGAGCCGCTCGACCCGCCGCGTGCTCACGGCCCGGTTGTTCTGGTTGTGTCCACGAAATCTCTTCCAAAGCACGCCGCCGCCCTGTAACACAGCCGCGCGGCGAGAGCCGCTCTGTTGTGGCCGGTTGGCTCGGGCTCGAGCCTAAGCTTCGAGGCCGGCGTTCTCTTCAGTCACCCGACTGAATCTGGAGCTCGACCCGGCGTAAGTCGCGTGACTGAAGCGAAGTCGGGTTCGCCCGTATCGTGTTTCGGGATGGGGATTGCGGGAGCCGACGCATTCGTTCCTAGGCTGGCTCCTGGAGCTCGAGAGCCGGCAGATGGACGTGGCATTCACCACCGATTGTGACCACCACCATCACGACGGCATCACATATGGGACAGCGGGCGACCGCCCCCGGGGCGCGCGCGTAGACGCATAGCTCGGCGACCACCGACGCTGTTCCGCAGTTGCGGCATTTGCCAACGACGTCGGTCATCTCGCGGCCGAAGGCCGCGAACAAGTCGCCGGCGATCGCGTTGCCGTCGAGTAGGTAGGTCACGTCAACCTGCGGTCGGTCCGAAGCGTTCGGTCTTGATCGTCTCGGGCCGCTGGCCGTTCTCGACCAGGGCCGCGGCTGCCGCCTCGACGAAGCCGGTTGGTCCGCACACGTAGATGCGCGGCTGGTCCTTGGCTGCCCATGCGGCGCCGAGAAGGAACTCACGGTCGATGCGTCCGCGGTGCCCGCGCCAGCCCTCCGGCCACACCCGAGTCAGAGCGATGCGCACGTCGGCCTCGTCGAAGGCCGCGAGCCGCATCAGCTCGTCGCGGTAGATCACGTCGTCGAGCGACCGTGCGGAGTGCAGCAGGCGCACCTGGACCGGAGGGTGGGCCGCCGCCCAGTGGCGCAGCATCGCCCGCATCGGGACGATGCCGGACCCGCCCGAGATCAATAGGAGCGGGCCGGACAGCGATGCGTCCCAGACGAAGTAGCCGCCGATCGGGCCACGCACCTCGATTTCGTCGCCGGGCTCGACCACATCGGTGAGGTACGGCGAGACTTCGCCTCCCTCGAGCCGGTCAACCGTCAGCGTGACTCCGTCGTCCTCGGGTGCGGATGCGATCGAGTAGCCGCGCTGAGCCTGATATCCGTCGTCCGATGTGAGGCGGATGTCGACGTGTTGTCCGGCGCGGTGACCTGGCCAGTTCGGGAGGTCGAGTACGAGGCTCTTTGCCCGGTGGGTCTGTTGGATCGTGTCGACGACCCGACCGAGCTGCCAGTTCAGTCGCCCTGGTAGCGCTGCTCGAGCCATGGGTCGCCGTGGTTGTGGTAGCCGTAGGTCTCCCAGAACCCAGGCTCGTCCACCGGTGTCAGCCGCAGACCGCGGACCCACTTCGCGCTCTTCCAGAAGTAGAGGTGAGGGACCAGCAGCCGCGCAGGACCGCCGTGCTCCGGATGCACCGGTCCACCGTCGTACTCATACGCGACCCACGCCTTACCGTCGGCGACATCGTCGACCGCCAGGTTCGTCGTGTAGCCCCCATCGCACCATGCGGTCAGGTATTGAGCGTCGGTCTCGACGCTCTGGAGCAGCGTGTCGAGGGACACGCCCCGCCACGACGTGTCGAGTTTGGTCCACTTCGTGACGCAGTGGATGTCGACAGTGATTTGCTCCGCCGGGAGCGCGAGGAATTCCTCCCATCTCCACGAGACGGCCTCCTTGACGACGCCGTCGATCGTGAAGCTCCACTCGGGCAGCGGCGTACGGGGGGTCGGACCAGCTGACAGCACCGGGAAGCCATTCGTCAAGTGCTGTCCGGGCGGGAGGCGCGAGGGATCCCCGCCAGAATGACGGTGGCCTAAGAAGCCGCGGCTGATTGGAGACACTAGTGATCCCGCCGATGACCTAACGGGCGGCGCCGCTCGGCAGGCCCCAGCGGCGCGTTCGCGAATAACAATGCGGTTGCTCCCATCAGCCGTCCCGTTCGAAGTCGCGGATCCGACCGCGCCGGGCGGGGCCATCACGCGCCGCGGGCGCTTGAGTGCGATCGTGGCTCAGTGGCTCCGGATTCGCTTGAGTCATCCGACTGTTCCGTCGGTCCCGTTCGTGTCAGTCGCAAGCGTGTCGCGTAGCTGCGATCGCGAGGTGATGTCGAGCTTCGGGAAGATCCGATACAGATGCGAGCCAATCGTGCGGTGAGAGAGGAACAGCCGCTCCCCAATCTCACGGTTCGTGAGTCCTTGGGCGGCGAGCTGGGCGATCTGAAGCTCCTGAGCCGTCAGTCGATCGCGCGCGTCGGTGGTTCGCTGCCCGATTATTTCGCCGGCCGCTCGCAACTCCTGTCGCGCGCGCGCGCCCCAGCGGATCGCCCCCAGCGCATCGAACATGTCGATCGCCTCACGCAATGGTGTGCGCGCATCGGCACTCCGGCGGTCTCTGCGCAGCCAGCAGCCGAAGGAGAACAGTGTTCTGGCACGGAGGAACGGGTATCCCGCCCGCTCCGGTCGCAGCGCCTCCCGAAAGAGCTGCTCTGCCTGACCGTCGGCGGCGACGAGCGGTCGGGCGTACGCCAGGCCGGTGCATAGGATCGGAGGTGAGCTGTCGGTCGCGATCTGCTCGAGCTCGTCGATCACCTCGTTGACGAGTTCCGCGTTCTCGCCGTGACAGCCGGCCTCGACCAGGTCGAGGATCGCCGGCCAGCGCATGAACCGATGGAACGCCGGGTCGCTCTTATCGAAGACGCGCCATAGATGGCGGAAGGCATCATCGTGTCGGCCCTCACCGAGAGCCGCGGCACCACGAGCGAGATGAGCCGGAGCGAGCATCGACCCACCGTTCATCCCCAGCAGGGTCCGCTCCGGCCTGGCGAGCATCGACTCAAGATCCGTCTCCGCGCCGCGGAACGCCGTGGCGAGCGCGCTGACGAGCTCGCCGATGAGCCCGTACTGCGGCTGGCGGCTGTCACACGCAAGACGCGCCCCGTCGGCACCCGCCGCCACGGCGCTCGCCCAGTGGCCGGTGTATGTCGCGGTCCATGCCAGGTGGACGAGAGCCTGAGTGAGCATGCCGACTCGCCCTTCCTCCCGAAGGCGCTCGACCGATCGGGATAGGAATCGCTCCCCGGTGACGAAGTCACCCGACTTCTCCGCCGCGATCCCCTGATACGTCTCGGCGACCGGATCGGTGATCTCACCGAGCGTCATCGGTGACAGACGCTCAAGCACCCTGGGTCCTGTCAGTTCTGGATGCGCGAGCGCGATCACAGCGAGCAGGCGCGGGTCGTCGGTAGGGACGCCGCAGCTCTCGGCAGCGTTGACAACATATTCCCGCGTGCGGGCCCGGGTGCGGGTCCACCAGCAGCGGTGCGCGATCGGTACGAGCGAGCGCAGCGCCATGTCCGCGTCGCCTCCGCTGAGCATCCGCGTCGAGATGGTCACGAAGGTCTTTGCCGCGCCCGGCGCCACCCACACGTCGCCGCTGATCATGTGCCGCAGCCAGGCCGAGCGCGCCAGCTCGAGTGAGCCGACCTCCACTGGCTCGACCTGCGCAAGCAGGCTCCTGGCAGTCTCGATGAGGCCGAGCTCGTGGGCGATCTCAGCGGCCCGGACGAGCCGCTGTCCCCTTCGCACCGGCTGAGAGGTGAGCGCGGATGCTCGTTCGAGCGCGGCGGCGGCGACGGCGACGGCACCCCTGCGTCGTGCGGCCGCCGCGTGGGCGTCCAACTCTGCCGCGAGTTCGTCGTCGCGTCCGACGGCAGCCATTGCTCGGTGCCAGAGCCGGCGCTCGGGATCATCGACCACCTCGGCGAGCGCGCTGAACATCTCCAAGACCCGCCCCGGGGGGACGGCCTGTCTCACTGCCGACCGAATCAGTGGGTGCCGGAACCGCACCTCACCGTCGACGACTGTGATCAGGTCACCCTCGACCGCGGGATCAAGCGCGGAAAATGCGGTCTCCTGGTCGCGAAACTTCGAGGTGGCTCGTGCGACTTCGTCCAAGGAGGCGCGTGCATCGAGCGCGGCAGCCAGCAGCATCGCTCCGGTCTCGGCGGGGAGCGCGTCGAGTCGGACTGCGAACGCCTCCTCCAGGCGCGCGGTGAGCGTCGCCGGTCTCGATGACAACCGCTCGCGGGCGCCCGCGGAGGGCGGCAAGGCGCGGGCCAGCTCGACAAGCGCAAGCGGGTTTCCGGCGGCCTGTTCCAACAGCCGGGCTCGGATAACCGGGTGGAGGTCCGGCTCGTAGCCGTCCAATACCTCGGCCGCGGCCGCCGGGTCCAGCCGCTCCAGCCGCAGGCTCGGCAAACGAGCCTCTCGAAACGGGTTCACGCAGTTATCGCGGACGGCGACAATCAGGATCACTGACTCGCCCTCCAGCCGGCGGGCGATGAACGACAGCACTCCTAACGTCGATCGGTCGAGCCACTGCGCATCGTCGATGATCAGAGCGATCGGGCGCGCCTCGGCGGCGCCGCAGATCAGCTGATAGGCCGCGAGCGCGACCAGAAACGGGTCGGGCTCGAGATCACTCCTGACACCGAATGCGGCGTCCAGCGCGGAGCGCTGCGGGGTTGGCAACAGCTCGGCCTTCCCGATGATCGGTCGAAGCAGCTGATGCATGCCGGCGAAGGCCAGCTCCGCCTCGGACTCGACGCCGACGGTAAGTAGCGTCTGTGCGCCCACTTCGCGCGCGCGAGCGCGAGCGTGGTCGAGTACCGCCGACTTTCCGATGCCGGGCTCGCCGCAGACCACGAGTGCCCCACCCCCGTCGTGCGCGCGATCGACAAGGGCACAGACTTGATCCGTCTCGGCATCACGCCCGACCAGCGGGGGGCTCAAACCCAATCCGCTTGAGCCATCCGAGATCTCGCGCCGCGGGTTTTCGAGCGGCACAGTCAATTCACGCAAGCGCACTGATCTGGAACTCGTTGAGAGGATCGGACGTTGGTACGACGGGTGTGCTGGCTGATCCGTCCGCAAAACGCTCATGTGGCAAACCAATCGGGAGGTCGCACGCCCGGCCGTCGTTCCTGCAGGATTTTCGGGCGACGAGCATGGCTGAGTCGAGCGCCTCCGGCAACGCACATTCACGCAATCTGTAAGCAGCCGGATCGCTGTGGATGACCTGGGTAGAGTCCGGCCATCGCGGCGCCGCGAAAATCGCTCGCGGGACCTTCGATGCTTGTGGGACCGATCTGATGCATACCGACAAGGGGCCTGCTTCTTCGGTTCCGACGCCACTCAGGGGCCGAGAGGACGAGCTTGACCTCATCCGCTCACAGGTACTGGTCCTAGGTCAAGGAAGAGGCTCGGTGACGGTGATCGAGGGCCCACCGGGTTCCGGTAAGACTCGCTTGCTCGCCGAGGCGATCGAGATCGCGCGGGGAGGTGGGATTCTCGTCGCCTCAGGAGGCGCGGCCCGCGGTGACCGAGTCGTCCCGATGGGAGCTCTGCTCAACTCGCTGGTAGGAGGGACAGAGCCTTTTTTAGATCCGGCGTCGTTCCTGGATCTGAGAACGCTCCCCGAGCTGCGGTACTGGCTGACTCAGGAGATCGAGGAGATGCTCGAGCGGCTGGCTAGCGACCACGCAATCGTCGTCGCCGTCGACGATCTGCAATGGGCGGACGCCAGCTCGGTGGCCGCCCTCGAGGCGCTGACACTCCGTCTAGCATCGCTGCCGATTGGATGGCTCGGAGCCGTGCGGACCACCGAGTCGTCTGCGGACCTTCGCGCCATGCTGGCAAGGCTTTACGCGGCAGGCGGTCTCCGGGTAGAGCTTGGTCCCCTGCCTGAGGCGGCCGTCGGTCAGCTGATCGCCGATCTCGCAGGCGCAACGCCTGATGAGTCGCTGCTCAAGCTGGCCGCTAGCGCTGGCGGAGCCCCGTTTTGGCTGACCGAACTGCTGCTCGGTCTCCGCGAGGACGGGCTGCTCGAGGTGCGGGACAGTCAGGCGATGACCCGGGCGACTCGGCTGCCGACACGGATGCGTGTGACGATGCGCGATCGTCTGACGAGAATGTCTCGACCGGAGCGCGACGTCGTGACCGTCGCTGCCGCGCTTGGTCGCCGTTTCACGTTCGCCACTATCACCGACATGCTGGGCGCTGCCCCGTCGGAGCTGCTCGACCCAGTCGCGGAGCTGATCCGCGCTGACTTCTTCGTGGAGGACGGCGAGGCGCTCACTTTCCGCCACGACATCCTCCGGGAGGCCGTCCTGGAGAGCATGCCGACGTCTGCGCGGCGAGCGCTCGAACGGCAGGCGGTCACCGAGCTGCTGCGCTCCGGTGTGCCTCCGGTCGAGGTCGCCGAGCAGCTCGCCGAGAGTGCCCAGCCCGGCGACTCCGAGGCGATCGACATCCTTACTCGCGCCGCGAAGGCGCTGGGTGCATCTGACCCCCCCGCGGCGGCCGAGCTAGGCCAGCGCACACTCGAGCTCATCCCGCGTGAAGACCCGCGCCGAGGCCCGCTCGTCGCTGACGTGGCAGTCCTGCTCCACGCCGCCGGGCGTCCGGAGGAAGCCACATTATTCGCCGACGTCGCGCTGAGCGAGCTGCTACCGCCCGAGCAGGAATCCGAAGTGCGCTACGGCATCGCCGGCATGTTCAGTTTGTCACCGGACGTGCGAGCGGAGGCCGGCCGCAAGGCGCTCGCCCTGCCCGACCTGGCGCCCGCCGACCGCGCGCGGCATCTCGCACGCCTCGTTCACAACACCATCGCGGCAGGCCGCCGCACCGAGGCCGAGGAGCTGCTCGACGAAGCGAAGGACGACATCGAAGCGCACGGCGACGAATCGTCAGTCTTCTCGCTCGGGCTCGCGACCGGCGGACTGCTGTACACCGAGGGCGACTTCGGTGGCGCGCTTGAGCGAATCGAAGCGGCGGTGCGCGCCGGTTCGGTTGAGGGTGAGGAGGCGCGGGCGCGGCTCGCACAGCAGTGGCGCACAGAGGTTCTCGCCACCGTCGATCGCTTCGATGAGGCGATCCCGTTGGCGATCCGCGGGCTCGAATCGGCGCAGCGCGACTCACAGGCTTGGGCCGTTCATCTCTGGGAGCAATGGCGCGGTCGCCAGCACTTCCAGCTCGGCGAGTTCTCAGACGCGATCGCGGCGCTTGAAGGAATGCTTCGGCCCGAGGAAGCACAGCCGAGCTTTGGCTCAAACGACGCCGCCGCAATCAGCGCGCTCGCTGGCTCGGCGATTCGCGTCGGCGACCGGGTCATCGGTCGTGGATGCGCCGAGTTCGCGGCGGTAGTGCGGGCGAACGGAACTCCGGAGCTCAAGCGCCACGCGGCGTGGATTCTGGCGCAGCAGGCCGCGGCGTCAGGCGACCCGGGAGCCGGTCTGCAGATCATGGCTGAGCTGGAGCGCGAGCTGCCGTCCGAGGAGCCGCTTCTGCCTCTGTTCCCGCTTGACGTCCTCGATCAGCCGCACCTCGTTCGGATAGCGCTTGCCGGAGGTGACCGAACGCTCGCGGAACGCACCTTGGCGCTCGCAAAAGACCGTGCCGAGAAAAATCCATCCCTCGACACCGTCAATGGGGCTGCGCTGCACGCCGACGGCTTGCTGCACACCGACCGGAAGGCCCTGCGCGGCGCGATCGAGCATTTCGAGCGCTCGCCGCGCTGGCCGGCCCTCGCCTCCGCGCTTGAGGACCTTGGCGTTCTCTCGCCTCGAGAAGAGGCGATCGAGCTGCTCGGGCGCGCGCTCGAGCTAGCCGGCAGGATGGGGGCGACCTGGGACGCTAGCCGTCTGCGTCGCCGCTTGCGTGATCTCGGCATCCGCCGGCGCCTGACCAGGCCGGAGCGGACCGATCGAGGTTGGGCCGCCTTGACCGAAAGCGAGGTGGCTGTCGTCGAGGCCATCACCAGCGGAATGACCAACCGGGAGGCCGCAGGACATCTCTTTCTCTCGCCGCACACGGTGAACATGCACCTGCGGCACGCGTTTGAGAAGCTGGGCATCAACTCGCGCGTCGAACTCGGACGGATCGCCGCCGAGCACCGACGCGCCACGTAGAACAGCGTCGACATTGGCGGCGCGTTCGTCCACTGGGCGCGCAACGCGGCATCATTTCGGAGCCATCGACTGGTCGGCTTGACAGGTCATCGACAGATGCGACTCCTCGGTGTTCCTGACTAGCCTGGCAGCCTTGGCAATCGTCACCACCAACCGGCGAGAGACGAGGTGACCCCCCGCCAGCCCGATCTCGACACCCACAAGGCAAGGGCTCGGACTGCAAGAGCGTTCGGGTTTGCTTGCTTCAATCTCACGAGCGCGTGACGCCCCCATCCGTAACTGACGCCAAGCATCGAGCGGCATGGGTCCAGGCGATCTCGCCGATCCGCAAACTGCTCGCCTGAACGCATGACCAGGGAGCCCTGATGACTCTGAACGTTGCCGACGCGCTGGTCGAGACGGCGGTCCGCGCCGGCGTCGAGCGCGTCTACGGCGTGATCGGCGACAGCCTCAACCCGGTCGGTGACGCGATCCGTCGCGACGGGAGGCTGCGCTGGGTTCATGTCCGCCACGAAGAGGCCGCCGCGTTCGCGGCCGGTGCCGAGGCTCAGCTGACCGGCAAGGCGACGATGTGCGCCGGCTCGGCTGGACCCGGGCACCTCCACCTCCTCAACGGCCTCTATGACGCGCACAAGTCGCGCGCGCCGGTGCTTGGGCTCGCGTCGGTGATCGTCAGCGCCGAAATCGGCGGGTCGTTCTTCCAGGAGACCGACCCCGACGGCGTGTTCGACGGATGCAGTCTCTACAACGAGAGCTGCTCGACACACGCTCAGGCGCCGCGGGTCTTTGAGATGGGCTTCCAGCACGCAATCGCGCAGGAGGGCGTCGCCGTGGTCAGGCTCTCAGGCGACATCGCCCAGCAAGACACCGGCCTGACCGCGCTGGCGCCGCACAGCTTCAAGCACGAGCGCCCGACCCTGTTGCCCGCGGCCGGTGACCTGGATGCGATCGCAGCGCTGATCGATCGCCACCCGAAGGTGACGATCTACTGTGGATCCGGGGTCCGTCACGCCCACTCCGAGGTGCTCGAGCTGGCGCAGCAGATAAAGGCTCCGGTCGGCTACACGCTGCGCGGCAAGGAGTGGATCGAGCACGACAACCCCTACGCCATAGGGCTCACCGGCCTGATCGGCTTCGGTGGCTGCACGCACGCCCTGCGCGAAGCGGACCTATTGCTCATGGTCGGCACCGACTTCCCCTATCGCGAGTTCATCCCCGAGGGAGCGACGATCGTGCAGATCGATTCCCGCCCAGAGCAGCTCGGTCGCCGGTTCCGGCTCGACTATGGCGTCGCGGCCGATGCCGCACTGACGCTCCAGGGGCTGACCGAGCGCGTCGCCGAGAAGCACGACGACGCCCACCTGGCCGCAGCACTCAAGCTGCATGAGCAGGCCCGGCGCAAGCTCAACATCTACGTCCGTCACAGCGGTCCTCAGTCGCCGGTCCACCCCGAGTTCGCCGCCGCGACAATCGACCGTCTCGCCGCACCGGATGCGATCTTCACCACAGATACGGGGATGGCGACGGTGTGGGCGTGCCGCTACCTGCGGATGACCGCCGGCCGGCGGCTGATCGGCTCGTTCAACCACGGCTCGATGGCCAACGCGATGCCCCAAGCGATCGGCGCCCAGCTCGCTTATCCCGGCCGCCAGGTCGTCGCGATGTGCGGCGACGGGGGTCTGACGATGCTGCTCGGAGACCTCAGCACGATCGCTACCTACGAGTTGCCGATCAAGCTCGTCGTGTTCGACAACGGCCTACTCGACATGGTCCACTGGGAGATGATGGCCGAGGGCGTCGAGCCCTACGAGACCGACCTGCACAACCCCGACTTCGCGAAGCTCGCCGAGGCCTACGGAATCCTCGGGATCAGCGTCGACCGCCACGACGACGTACCGGCAGCGATCACGAAAGCGTTCGAGCACGACGGCCCAGCACTCGTGTCGATCAAGACCGCCGGGCTAGCGACAGGCATGCCGCAGTACCCGACCTGGAAGCAGACGAAGGGCTTCGGCAAGTCGACCGCGAAGCTCGTCTGGCACGGCCACGCCGACCAGGTGGTCGATCTGGCGACCGAGAGCATCCGCAATCTCGGCCAGCTGCCAGGCATACCCAGCTGACGCGGTCAGATCGAACATCAGAAACCCTCGCGGATCTGGTCACCCGGCAGTCGCATATGTCGCTGCAAGCGGTTATGCCGCCGACAGTCGCAGTTTCGGGCTGTCAGGCGTGCCTGATGCTCGGGGGCGGGCGTGGCTGAGTCACCGGCTGAGGGTTCCGGGGATGCTGCCGTGAACCGGGACGGCGTGCCCGTTCCGGGCTCGCCGCCCCCAGCGGCCGGCGCGCCCGCCCCCGAGGGTGGGCCGGATGCGACGGTGACACCGAACGCGCAGTTGCCTGAGCTTGATCAGGCGGCGCTCCGCGGGCTCGCAGAGGTCGGTCGTGGCTGGAGCAGGTCGATGCCTGCGCGCGAGCTGTGGGAGCGCGCGCTGCCGGTCGATTACAGCCTGAAATTTGCCTCCCCGCGGCGCAGCGGGGCGGGTCGGTTTGTCCGCATCCACAGCGGGGCAGCGCGGGGCGGCGACGGCGACTACGACGGCGACGAGCTCGAGGCGACAGCTCGGGCGGGAGAGGGCGACTCGCGGTCGGGCCGGGTCACTTATGCGCTGCGCCGCGTGCTGATCGGTCCGGCGCTGCGCAGCACGGCGATCGCCGAGGAGCGGCTCGGCCGCTTGATGGCGCTCGGGGTCCTGTCGCCGGACGCGCTGTCCTCGGTCGCGTATGGCCCGCAGGCGATGATGGCGATCCTGGTGCTCGCTGGCGCCGGCGAGCTGAAGCTCTCGCTACCGATCGGCGCGGCGCTGGCGGTCCTGATGCTTTCGGTGGGGCTCGGCTACCGCCAAGTCATCCGCGCCTATCCCCACGGCGGCGGGTCCTACATCGTGGCCAGCGACAGCCTCGGACGGCTGTGGGGACTGCTCGCCGGCGCAGGGCTGATCACCGACTACATCCTGACGGTGGCGATTTCGGTTGCTTCAGGCGTGGCAGCGATCACCTCGGCGATTCCCTCAGTCTCCTCGGCGACGGTGCCGATCGGGCTAGTCGTGATCGTGCTCCTCGTCGCGGGCAACCTGCGCGGGGCGCGGGAGGCTGGCGCGGCCTTTGCCGCGCCGACGTACCTGTTCGTTATCGCGATCGCCGTGATCGTGATCGCCGGCCTGATCAAGGCGGCCTCCCACGGCTTCCACTCTGTGCCACCGGCACCGCATCGGGCAACCGAGTCGCTCGGGGTGCTCCTGGTTCTGCGCGCGTTCGCGTCGGGGGCGACCGCGATGACGGGGATCGAGGTGATCTCCAACGCCGTCCCGGTATTCCAGCCGCCTGAGGAACCACACGCGCGCCAGACGCTCGGGGTGATGATCGGGCTGCTGATCGCGATGTTCGTCGGCGTCGTGCTCGTGGCTCATTTCGACGGCGCCAGCCCGGTCGGGAACCAGACGGTCCTCTCCGAGATCGCGCATCGCAGCGTCGGCGGCGGGGTCGCGTACGGTTTCGTGCAGCTGACGACCACGCTCGTCTTGCTCGTGGCGGCCAACTCGGCGTTCAACGGCTTTCCACGGCTGTTGTACTTCATCGCGCGTGACGGGTTCGCCCCCCGAGTATTCCTGCGGATGGGTGACCGTCTGGCGTTCACCACCGGGATCCTCGTCCTGGCCGTCCCGGCGGCGGTGATCTACGCAGCGTTCGGCGGTCAGACCAGCCCGCTGATTCCGCTGTTCGCGATCGGGGTGTTCCTCGCGTTCACGCTCGCGCAGAGCGCGATGGTCGCGTACTGGTGGCGCCACCGAGAACGGGGCTGGCGCCCGGCGCTGGCCACCAACCTGGTCGGCGCGGGCCTCTCCGGGCTGGTCGTGGTGATCGCGGCGGTGACGAAGTTCACCCAGGGCGCCTGGATCGTCGTCCTGCTCGTCCCTTTGCTCGTCCTGGGCTTCCGGCGCGTCCACGCGCACTACGAGCGCGCCCGCGAAGCGCTCACCCCGCGCCCCGACGGCTCCGGGCCGACGCCGCGAGTCAGGATCGCACCGCCCCAGCTCGCGCCGGGCGTCTCGCAGCGCCTGGCCGAGGCGCAGGACGAGCCCAACCAGGTCCACAGCTTCGCTGTCGTCCCGGTCGCCGTGCTCGACCTCGCGGCCCTGCACGCACTCGCATACGCCGTCTCGCTCGGCCAGCCTGTGCTGGCGGTCCACATCAGCCCGACCGACGAGGAGGCCAAGCGCTTCCGGCAAGCGTGGACCGCCTGGGGAGACCATCTACCGCTTGAGCTCGTCGTCTCCCCCTACCGCGCGACCGTCGCGCCGCTGGCGAACTACATCGCCGCCTTGCACAACCAGCGACCCGACGTGACGCTCACGCTCGTGGTGCCCGAGATCGTCGTGGCCCGAGGCTGGCAGCGGATCCTCCACAACCGGATCTCCATGCGCCTCCGCGCGGCACTGATCGCCTACGACGGGATCGTGATCACAATCGTCCCCTTCCATCTACCAACATGAGCAGTCTGTCCTGTTCGCCAGCCTCGAGTGGGTGCCAGCGGACTGCGCTGACGCCTGGTTCGAGCGCGAGCCTCCTGGAGGCGACTTCGATCTGGTCGTTCTCCGCGCTGCGCGCGCGCGATTGTGTACCCGACGGACTCTCGTCGGAGGCGTGACCTTCACGTCTCGGAGCCAGCGGCGTCAGATTTCTTCCGGCTCACGCCCCACCACGGGCTCGGGTGGGTCGAGCTTCCGTTCGGCTTCGGCGGCTGCGACCTTGAGCCAGCCGGGGGTCTTGCCGGCCGGTAGGAGCGTTGCGCGGCGGATCGCTTCGCGCGGGGTGGTGGCTTGCGCCCAGCCGGGCTTGCCGGTGAGTCGTGCGAGCCAGAATTTCTGCCAGCCGCTGCGTTTCCCGATGCCCCGGTTCTCTTGACGCATCACGTCGACGACGCCGCGCGGCGTCTGGACGGTGACGACTTCGGAGCGGTTGCGATCAGCGCTGCCGGCGGGCACAAGCTCGTTCGGTGTCGCCGCGTCTCACGGTTCCAACTATTTCACTTCGTGTGCGGATCTTCCGGTCTGCCTCTGACGCATTCGCTGTATCTGCGCACGCCCGCTTCTGGCGAGCCAGCGGCCGCGCTAGCCGTTGCCCCTGGCGTCGGGCGCCGATCTCGGTGATGTCCGCCAGCGCCGTTATGAGCGCTGGCTCCATGTTGCGTTACTTCCGTGGCCCGCGATCTCCCAGGGCCGGATGATCGCCAGGTCGCCGTGGGCCTCGCGCGCGGCCTGCTCGGCCTGCAACTCCGCGAAGGTGAAGCCGGTCGCGCGCACGGCCTTGAGCCGTCGGATTTCAACTGACGCCTGCGCGCGCGTGCGAGGCGTGACGAACGTCTGGCCGGCCCGGCTGGCCAGCTTCCGGAGGTAGCGCAGCTGCTTGAAGGTCGGCGGCAGCTCGGTGCTGCTCATCTCGGCTCCTGCGGGTCGGGGTGTGGGCATGCCCTGCCCTCACCGCGACGACGGACGGCTGTCAAGCCGATGAACCGGACTCTCGCTGTACCGCCGCCACGGATGGCGGCGGGGCCTTCATCGGCTTGACAGCCTTTGGCCGGCGGCGCGGTAAGGCTTCAAGGGCTGCCCGCACCCCGAACCGACCGGAGAATCTCAGGTGGAGAATGTCCGCGCCCTCGACCCGGTGCGAGCATCTGCGCGATGACGTCGGACAGTGAGGCGTCGCTCCGTCAGCAGTTGGGCTGGAGAGCGAGAACCAACGCCTGCGCGAGGAGAACGCCGCGCTCAAGAGTGAGCTCGCGATCCCTACGGCGGGTGCGCGCCACACGCGACGAGATTGCCCAGCGCGTGGCCAAACTCCTCGCCGAGCTCGACGCCACATGATCGTTCCCTTGAGATTGATGACCGCTTGAGGCATCATGCGAACGTGCGTTCGTATGGCTTCACGGTGTTCACTCACGACCCAGACCGCCCCTGGGTGATCCTGGGCTCCGAACGCCGCACGATCGAGCTCGATGACCACGTCGTGTTCTCCGACTGGGCGACTAACGCCTATCCGCGCGACCGGTTCACAGTGCAGATCGACGCCTGGGGCGACTCACCAAAGCTCGGTCGTCGATAACCCGGCGCTCGACCACGCTCGCGACTTAGCCCACTCGAGCGTTACACGCGCGACAGGCGCAGTCGCACGTGCGGGTGCACTCGATCGTGCGCCGGCCGTTCTGGTTGAACGCAGGCTGTCCGTAGGGGATGTCGCTCCAACCCTCGCGGCGCATCCGCGCCCAGAGCGTCACGACGGTGTAGAGGTCGCCGGTCGCGAACAGCGCACCGTGTCGACTGCGCAGCTCCCACAGTCCGGGTTCGATCCGCGTGACGGTCATGCGGTCACCGGCTGCTGGTCCGCAGTTGCCGCGCGAGTGTCGACGTTGCCGGGAAGGTCGTGGATGGTGGCGCCCTCGATCCGACGGGCGAGCCGATCGATCAACCCGGCCGTGCGCTCGAGTACCTCAAGATCCGAGCTCTCGGCCCAGGAGGCGAGGTACGGGATCGAGTAGTCCTCCGTGGACACGCCCAGCGCGCCAACGCACGTGTATGCGACCGACTCGGCCACGAGCTCCTCACCGGCGTAGTCCAACGCCGGGTCATCGGGCTGGCGATCGTGGCGAACAAGCGCGTGAGCGAGCTCGTGGCACAACGTCTTCACACGCTGGTTCGGAGACAGGCCGTCGTCGACGACGATCCGATCGGTCGTCGGTTGGTAGTAGCCGTGCGCACCACCCGAGATCAGCGTGAACGCGACGGTGCAGCCGATCTCCTCGGCGAGTCCGACGAGGCTCGGGATAACCGAGGCGAGCTCGTCGCCTTCAATGTCCCTGATCGGTGGATCGAGGGGCGCCGGCACCGCGGGCGGCGGGAGCGGCGCGACCTGGTCGTCGGCGAAGACGGCCGCGAGCTTGAAGAAGGTGCGGGGTCGCTGGTCCGGATCGCCGCCGCTCTGCCGCCACTTCTCGAGCTGCTTGCGCGTGGGTGGGCACGGTGCCCAGATCCGGATCGCCGTTTCGCCACGGCTGACGCAATAGCCCAGCCGGAGCCAAGCCTGGAATCCTGCGACCCTCGTGGCCGTCGGCCGTTGCATCGCGATCAGCAACTGGTTGCCGAGCGAGTAACTGTGAAAGCTGGTGCGGACAGTAAGCCACGCCTTCCAACCGTCGGAGCTGCGCAGCTGTTCGACTGCCTTCCGGGCGTACTCGCGATCGCGTTCGCGACGTTCGGCCCGCTCTTCGTCGGTGAGCTGCCTTCGTTGCTTGACGGCCATCCGTCTGCCCTCCGTGTCGTGGGGCCCTGCCGGGTGCGGGGCCGATCCCCGACCCCAAGGCGCCCGCCAGGGCGCAACAATCGGGAGGGGTCGACCCCGCAGCCGGTGACGTCGTGGCACCACTGTGGGACGCCGCGAGGTCGTCGACGATCCCTTGCACAGACGCTGGGATCGGTTAGCAACAAATCCTCACCACGGATTGCCAAGGTGGTTAGTATTTGTCGCGTGGCGCGTTCAGACCTAACAACGATCAAGCAGCGCTTTGGCAACCGGCCGTTCCGCGTCCGCGAGGCCGTCGACGCCGGCATCCCGCGCCACGCGCTCTACCGACTTCGCGACAAGGGGGCGTTGCAGATGCTCTCCCGCGGCGTCATGCAGCCCGTCGACAGCGACCCCGCGATGAACACCGAGTTCGCCGCCCTCGCCGCACGCGTTCCGAAGGCGACGATCTGCCTGAACTCCGGGCTGTCCTACTGGGACCTGTCCGACGAGCTGCCAGCAACCATCCACCTCGCCGTCCCCCGCGGCGCGCACTGGCCAAAGATCGACACCCCCGCAACGACACTGCACCGCTTCGCCGCTGAGACCTTCGAGCTGGAGCGGCTCGAACAGGCCACAGACGCGAACGAGCCGTTCCGGATCTACTCCGCGGAGCGCTGCGTCGTCGACGCGATGCGCCTGCAGCACGTCGTCGGGCGCAACATCGCCCTGTCGGCCCTGGCGCGCTACACGCGCCAGCGCGGCACTGATCCGCTTCGCCTCACCGGTCTGGCGCGCCGCCTGGGCGGCGAGCGCCGCGTGCGCGAAGCGCTCGAGGCGATCCTCGCTTGAGCGGCGAGCAGGCCAGGCGCGCTTTTCGTTCCCCGTGTTCGCGCCGTGGCGAGCGCGGGAAGTCGGGTCGTTCGGCACCACGGTGACCCGCTCGCCGCTGGCGACAAGTACGGGATGCACAGTAATGCCGTACCAACCGCCACTGGCGGGCTGTACGGGATTTAGTAGAATGCTGTACGAGACGCCAATGTCTGCATCGACCCCGCCGACCGCTTCGATAGAGGACCCAGCGCTTGTCCGCCTGCTTGAGCTGTTCCGCGACCGCGATGCCGTTGACTACGCGACGCTCGTGCAGCAGGCGGGCGTTCCGCCGCGAACGCTCGACCGACAGCTGAGCGCCCTTCTCGCCGACGATCTGCTGTTCAGGTGGGCACGCGGCGTCTACAGTCGCCGCCCCGTCGAGCCTGAGCTCAATTCCGAGGGCGAGGAGCTGCTCATGCTCTTGCGCGACTCCGATGCGGACGCCCACCTGACCGGGTTCGACGTGCTTGCGCCATACGCGCACCAGTTTGTCTACTCCTACTACACGCACCTCGTCTACTGCCACCCGTCGCACGTGAGCGGCCTCGCGAGCGAACTCTCGGCCGAGGATTGGCTGCTTCTGCCGGCGGGCCGCCATGTGCATCTCGGCGGACCACACGAACGCATGGTCATCGTGCGCGGACAGACCCATGATGAGCGCCGCTACCCAGTGCGGGGCCATCTAGCCCTACCCGAGAAGGCTTGGGTGGACCTGCTGCGCGAAGTCCGCCGCAGCCAGCTCGGCCTGGACTACGGAGAGCTCGGGCGCATCCTGCGTTCGATGGAGCGTGCCGGAGTCCCGATCGACAGGGTTCGCACCTACGCACGCAGCGTCGGCTATCTCGCATGGGTGGACGCGGCGCTCGGGAAGCGCTCGCCGACCAATGTCGAGCAGAACCAGCTGGCAGCTGGCTACGCGGCGTGAGCGCGTTCGGAGAGCACGTCGGCCTGTTCAAGGCCGACTGGATCGCCGATCCCGACCTGTTGGCGCAGCGCATGCGCGCTGCAGGCGTCGCGGATCGTTACACGACAGAGCTGGCCGGCTGGTGCGGGGAGATCCACGAGCATCTGCGGGAACTGACGGCCGAGCTCGGGATCGAGCTCCTGCTGATGGGCGGCAACGGCGCCTCGCTCCGCTTCGACGCGGTCAGTCAGCGCGGGTCGCGTGACAACGACTACCTAACCGCGGCGACGCCCGAGGACATCGAGCGGCTCATGGAGCACCTAGGCAGGCGCTTCGCCCAGCTCGGCGAGCTGATGCAACCCCGCCCGTACCAGCCCAAGAAGCCGGTGCGTGATTTGCCGCTCGCGACCTACGTCGTCCCGGTACCGCTCCTTCTCGACCACGGCCACAGCAAGAACAACGAGGTCAAGGTCGAGTTCCACTTCGAGCAACGCTTGCCCGCCTCCGAGTCGATCACAGGCACGCTGGGGCCCGCAGCAACGCCGGAGATGACGGCGGCGCTCCCACAGCTGCCCTACCAGATCGGCATCAAGCTGATGACGCTGGCGGCCGAGCCTGTCGGCATCGACGAGGCAACCCGCGCGGCGGCGGTTCCCCGGCAGATGTACGACCTCGACCTGTTGCTCGCCCGCCTTGGAGTCGACCGCTGGACGGCGCTGAATGACTACTCGCGCGAGCGCTACGCCGAGGAATGCAAACGCTGCGATGCCGCGGTCAATCCGGGTGAGCCGTTCGACGGGATGCGCGCGCGGCTTGAGCGCTGGGGCGATTGCCTCGATGAGCAGGCGCAGCCGTGGCTCACGATCCGCGCCGCACAGCAGTCGGGCCTGCGCCTGCCCGCGCACTTACGACCCTGGGGCTGGCGAGCACGCGCCTACCGGCTCATCCTCGCAGTTGAGGCGCTGCGGCTCGGACCAGAGGGCTTGGAGCCCTGGGAGACGGCCGCCGAGCTCGCAGCGCTTGTGCCTGACCGAAAGGCCAAGGCGTTTCGAGCCCCGCTGGCCGACCTCGCTGGTATCCCGGTCGCTCAGCTTCCGGTTCAACTTCACTACTTCGTGTGGACCGCGCTAGACCCCGGTCGAGGCGGAGATCTGCTGTCGCAAATTGCCCGCGCTCACGAGCTGCTGCGGAGCGTCTGACTACGAGCCCATCACACCCCAAGGGGAGGGCGCCCGGCCACCCTCCCCTGCGGAGATCCGCCTAAAGGCCGGGTTCGTCGGGCTCGAGCTCGTCGCCGACGTCGACGATGTCCTCGTCCTCGACCTGGCCGTCGACGAGGTCGTCGTCGAGCTCGTCGCAGGTCTCGGCCGGCCCGTCTGCCTCATCCACGGCGCAAACATCTGCAGCGGCGTCGGTGGCCTTGCGATCAGCGGTCATCCGTTTGCGGCTCTCGGCGCGAGCTTGCTCCTGCGCCTCGTGCAGCTCGGCGCCTGCCTTGGCGATCGCCTTCTCCAGCTGCTTGAGCGTCGCCGGGAGGTGCGGACCCGCCAGCTTCTGGAGCGCCTTGGCGGCGTGGTCTTTGTGCGAGGGCCAGCGCTTGGCCCCGAACCGCTGGCTTGAGGGGACGACGAGCCGGCAGGCGTGCTGCTCGGCGGCGATCACGACCAGCGCGCGGCCGTAAAGCTCGCCGGCGGTCTTGGCGCCCTCGATGAACTTCCACAGCCAGGCGATCGGCTTCTCGGGATGCTTGGGGTCGCCGTAGTCGATCCGTAGCTTCCCGCGTGAGCCGTTCTTGAGCGTCTTGGTGACGTCGGCCCGGAACTCCTCGATCACGAGGCGGATGCCCCGCGCGGCGAGCTCGGCGACGACGTCGCCCGACTGCGTGTACGGCGAGCCGTCGTAGTCGCTGCCGAACAACCCGTAGACAAAGAAATTTGCGACCGAGATGTCTGTTGGGTCGACGGTCGCGAGGTTGTTCATCAGTCCCCAGCCGAGGTCGAGGTTGGCTCCGTGCGCCTGCTCGGCTAGCTCGCGCACGCGGCGGCCGTGCTCGCGGCGTGCGCCCTCGACCGGGTCTTCGGGCTGTGAGCCGTTCCCGCGGGAGGCGGCCTGCTTGCGCTCGGTCTTGGCGCGCTCGGAGTGCTCGCGCAGCTCCTCGACGGTGCGCTTGATCGCGCCCTTGGCGAGCTGGCGGTACAGCGGCCGGTCGACCATGACCGGCGTGGAGTGGTCGATCTCGATCAGGACGCCAGCGGCGCGTGCCTGGTCGACGTCCTGCTCGCTGAAGCGGATCGCGGGCGGGCCGTAGGCGTACTGGTTGATCTGGCGGTGAAGCTTCTCTGCCTCGGCGAGCTGCTCGGTGGCCTTCTTGCCGAGCCGCAGCTCGTCGACCGCGCGGGAGGGGAGCTGGTGCAAGTAGGCGGCGAATACCTTGCTGTCGGTCTCGCGCAGCGCATTCCCGAGGACGTAGCCGGGGTCGGATACGAGCTGGCTCGCGGTCCACGTGTGGCCGTCCTGGTCGCCGTCGAGGTAGTCGACGAGGACGTTGAGCAGCTCAGGGCTGACCGTACCGAACGCACGCAGCTGGTCCACGGCGGAGAGCGGGATGACTCCGGTGCCGACGAGCTCGCGCGCTTTCTCGGGCAGCTCGAGCAGCTTCACGCGGGCCGTGACCCTGGCCTTCGGCCAGCCGAGCGCTTGCGCGGCCCCGTCTTCGGTCAGGCCCTTGTCGAGCATCGCTTGGACCGCTGCGGCCTCCTCGGCCGGGCCGAGCTGGAGGCGAGCTATGTTCTCGATCGCCCTATCCGCCTGTTCGCCGGCGCTGTCCCGAATCACGGCTGGAACCTCGGCCAGCCCGAGCTTGTACGCCGCAGCGACGCGGTGGAAGCCGGCTACAAGCTCATACTCGAAGCCGGTGGCCCCGAGGTCCGCCTCTATGGGGCAGACGACGATCGGGACGAGCATCCCCTGTAGCGCGATCGACGCCGCGAGCGCGTCGACGTGCTCGGCGTTGAGCGCGCGTACGTTCTCCGGGACGTGGATCCGCGCGAGCGGCAGGGTGAGTCCGCCAACGGCGGTGGGTGCGGTAGGGGCCATCAGGCCTCTCCTTGAGTCGTGGTGGCCCTGCCCGGGTGGCGGGGCCGTTACCCCGACCGCCACGCACCCGCCAGGGTGCGAACATGGGGAGGGAAACGGGCCTGCCGACCGAGACTGACCTACCGGCCGTCCGGTTGCATCAGATGCAATTCGCCCCATCAATGAGCCGGTAGCCGACGCCCCAAACATTGCGAACGAACCGGTCGCCGCCGATCTGCAGCCGGGCGCGGAGCCTGGCGGCGTGCGAGTCGAGCGTGCGTGTCTGGGCGTAGCTGCCGAGCCCCCAAACGCTGCGCAGCAGCTCCTCGCGAGTGAACACACGCTCGGGCTCGGCGATTAGCGCGAGCAGCAGCTGGTACTCCTTGCCGCGCAACGGTTCGATCTCGACCTCGCCGACCCACGCGCGGCGGGACCGGACATCGAGCCGCAGCGAACCGGCCCTGAGGACGTGGGGCGTGAGGCGGGCGTCTGCGCGGCGCAGCAGCGCGCCGAGTCGGGCGCGAAGCTCTGGGTAAGAGTAGGGCTTGCAGAGCACGTCGTCGGCGCCGCGCTCCAAGAGCCGGGTGCGGTGTAGCTCGCCTGTGTTCGATGTGAGCACGAGGATCGGCAGCTGTGGATCGACGTCCGGGCGGGTGTGCTCCCGGATCGCGTCGATAACGCCGAGCGTGTCGCCGTTGATATCGACGATCAGCGCGTCCGGTGTCGCCGACAGCAGCTCGAGCGCTGCGGCGGTGTCGGCTGCGCAGACGGGCCGGTAGCCGTCTGCCTCCAGGTTGTCGGCGAGGAACAGACGGCCAACGTCGTCGTTCTCGGCGATCAAGACGTTCGGTGCAACAGCGGTCATCGAGGGCCTCCTGCGGGTTGTGACCCACCTGGGCGGCGGGGCCGGTTCCCCGACCCCCACGCACCCGCCAGGGTGCGAACATCGGGAGGGGCCGGCGCCGACGAACCGAACCGCGGGGTTCTACTCGACGCGCTCGAGCTCGCTGAACGTGTGCTCGTCGAGCTCCACCCGGACCGGATGCCGATCGCCGATGAGGCGGCTCGCGTGGTCGTAGGCGCAGGCGCGCGCGAGCTCGGCTGGGTTCAGCTCGTGGCGCGGGTGCCGGCAGCCGTCGATCTCGCCAGCGCGGCCCTGGCCGAGAGTTAGGTGGGTCGCGATCGTGTCGGTGTCGTGGTTCCAGGTGTAGGTGGAGATCGGCTCGAACGCGAGCCCGAGCTCGGGCAGCACGGTCGCGATCGTGAGCACGAGCCTGCCGCCGCTCCACGCGTAGCGCGAGTGCGACGGCCGCGTGCGGCCGTCCACGATGACCTGCAGAGGCAGCTCGCCAGCGAGGTTCGCCACAGTGTTCAGCCACCGTAGCGCCGCGGTCGGCGCCCGTCGCGCGGCGTGCCGCACGGGCGGGTTGCCGCGCGCGGAAGGCTGTGTGAACCTGCGCGCCGGAGCCCTCTCGGCCGCCGAAAGCAGAGCCCGCGCCCTTGGCGTGGACAGGCCGCCAAATGGCTTGGGCGCGGCGGTCTCGAGTTTGGCGAATCTCAGGACCGGGTCCGTCGATGCGGTCCCGCCCTGCTTCCGCGACGCCGCGGGTACCGCGTCGACGACTGCTGGGCGACGGCGGGCTATCGGAATCGTGGCCGAGCGATCGTCGGGCTCGTCAGCGGGCAGGATGCGTTTCGTCGCCAACGCAATCGCGGCTGGCCACCAATAAGCGGCGATCGCTTACAACACGAAGCGGTTGTGGCAACTGACGGAAGTGTTCGAGCCGCTTCAGGTGTGCCGTGTCGGAGACCCAAGTCCTTGCGGCGACGATCGCCGCAAGTCGTAGGCACGGACGTCATTGGGTGGCTCCCGCTCTGAGTGTGCCGTGTCCCCCCGCTGGCGCTGGCGCTGCGAGCCTGTGATCGGCTAGCGTCGCGGGCGATGGCTGAGTCTGATCCACCGCGACCGAACGGGGAAGAGAAAATCGCTCCTACGGCTCCCGACGCGGGCTCTCTCCCGGGAGCCGGCGCCTCCGTCGGAGGCGAGCTGAGGCTTGCTAGCGATCGGCATTACACGGGAGACGCAAAGCAGATCGAATTCGCGGCGAATCCACCCGAAGTGCGAATTCGGGGCGCGGCGGACGTGTTGCGCGAAATCGCAATGGCGGCCGACGGGCTTGGGCCCGCGGGGGGCGACCTCGTGCGGGTCTGCTTCACGTTGCTCCGTCTGCCTCCGGGGTCTCCGTTCAGTCTCTTCGGGTTCAACCTCGTTGACGTCGGTCCAGAAGGCAGGGTCGTCGATGAAGTGTCGTCTGACACGGAGATTGTGTACGCGCTGATCGTCAACCAGCCCGTGGCGGTCATTCGAGAGACCGCGGTCCGTTTTCTACTTGATCTCGTGCGACGCCAAGCTGTGGTGATGCAAGTGGCGCGCGAAGATCGCGACTCTCTCGAGAGACTGCCGAGCCGTGTCGCGGAAGGCGACTCCGCGAATGCGGACCTGGCGCTCGACTTGCCCCCGGCAGTGCCGGCAGCGATGGCTGCCCTCGGCGACCTCACCGCCAGCGTCGGAGTACGCCTGATCGTGAGATTTCGGCCCGATCCCTTCCCCAGCCAGGCGGACACCGCCAGAAGGGTTAGCGAGCTCCGCGACCTCTATAACAAGGAAGAAGCCGTCCACTCGGCCGTAGACCGGGCGGTCGCAGAGCTCGGCGCCAGGCCTATGTCAATCCGCGGCGGGCGAGAGGACATCCGCCAGTTCATCAGTCGCCGGGCGACGCTGCAGGGCTGGCAGCAATACACCAATCAGGCAGTGCGTGACGCGATCGTTTGCGGCAACGGATATCTGTCTATGACGATGCTCGGGCTCGAAGGTCGGATGCGCTGCCTCCGACCGGAGAAGGTCATCATCAGGGGCGACGGGAGCTACAGCGAGATCGGCAGCTCTACGACGCTTCCCGGACCGTCGGTGGCCCATCTCCCTGGTATTACGCAGATCCAGTCGCCGTACGGTGTGTCCTGGCTTGAACCTTTTCTGTTCCTCCTGACTCGTCGCCGCCTCTACGCGAGCGCATTGAGCTTTGCTCGATCGGTCCAGATCGAGATGGTGTCCGATGAGTCCAAGGAGCGCCTCGAAAGCACGTTGGTCATGATCCGAACGTTCAATGAAGAGGCAGACGCGCGTCGCGACGCCCTTCTGGCCGGCTTTCCGCGTGAACGAACCGATCCGACGGAGGGCCTGTTCTTTCCCGGTCAGGAACAGATGCGGTGACTTGGCGATCCCACGCCGTACGTGCGGCCGATCGCTTCGTTCGCGCAAGGCATCCGCCCAACGGGCTGTTCATCTGGGGGTATCGCTTCCTCGAGAAGAACAACGGAAGCATCACGGCGATTCCGCAAGAAGAAGTCCGGGCGCTGCTTCGAGGTGATGAGCTTGCTCGCCAGCTAATGCTTGGCGAGACGTCACCGACCACTACACCGCGAAGCATTCTCCAACGCGTCGATGAGGCCGCCCTCGTAGGCCCCGCCGTCGCTCTTCTAGTCAAGATGCCTGCGGCGGTGGGCGCCCTCGCTGAGGCATTGAACGAGGTGATCGTGCTCAACACCGGTGGATCCCCGCTGGCAGCCGAGGCCGCGCTTCAGGTGGTGCAGCGTGCACCCGAGCGAGTGGTGGATCCGCATCGCACTGCGATCTTCAGGCGAATCTGGACGCTTGCGTCGCAGCCGGTCGATCCGTACCTCGCCGCCCCTCTCGATGATGCGGCACGCGTCGCCGCCGCAGCGCTCCTCGCCGCGCACGCCGACTGCAAAGCAACCGCATTACCTTCACTCTGCGACGAGAGATTCGGTCGGCAACGACGCCTCGTCTATGCAGCGTCGCTCCAGGCGATCAATACGTCGCTTGGCGCAGCCTTTGGCGAGCTCATCCAGCAGGTCCGACCGAGCAGGCCTGAAGCACTTGCACTCGGGCGGGCGTGCGACCAAGACCGCTCAACGACAGATCCGATCCCCATCAGAGGTCGCGGCGCCATCATGCGCGGATCACTAGCTCGGTCTCGCTCATGGCTCCGCCGCTATGCCCAACCGTACACGCGGCTAGCCGCTGCCATTGGCGTACCTCTTCTCCTAATCGGCATGACGGTGGTCGTGAACAGTGTGTGGCACCTTCCGCGCCACGTCTCACTATCCACGACGCCGCTTCTGGCGGTAGGGGGCCTCCTCGTGGCAGTGCACGTCTTCGCCGCGGAGCTCGGCGCGGAGCGTCTGCCCGGTCTCGTTGCGCGCGCGACGAGCGTGCCGCTGCCCCTATTGTCGGGCTACTCATCGATTGGAGCGCTGCTGCTGCTGACAACTATCGCACCGGGCAAGAATGGTCGAGCTGCCTACAGCGTCGCCGCGATAGGGCTCATAGCCGCGCTCATTCTCAGCATCGTGGCGACATTGCAGCGGCTGCTCTCGCGAACGGATCGCGCTGTCGCCGCACACGTATTTACGCGCGGTGAGCTGGCTCACGCGCGACGCACGGGCCGGTTCGTTGGGCGCTTGCACACCCGTGTCATGCACTCGCGAGCGGCGTTTGCCGCTCTTCCTTGGGTCCGCCCTGCAGCCTCGCCTCCAATCTCTCTGCGACGGCACGAGATCCGGGTTCAACAGAGCGGGTTCCTCGCGATCCATCCGAAACGGCTTGCGCGCCTGCATGCGGACGACTGGTGGCGCAATGGTGCCCGACTCTGGCTATACGGGGTGCTGGGGACACAGGTCGAAGCGAACGACGACGTAGCCAGCCTGGTCCCAGCATCGGATGACGAGTTGCCGCTCTCGCTCGTCGAGGCGATCCAAGGCCTGTTTGTTGTCAAGAGCGCACGGATCGTCGATCGCACAGCCGAAGCCGTGAGTGCCCTGATCGAGGTGACGGCAACGCTTGGCAACGAAGGCAACGAGCAAGGCGCAAGCCACGTGTCGAGCGACCTGGCGCGTCTTCTCCGAGAACATCGCGCAGCGGTCCACACCTACCGCGAGCCAGAAGACGCGCGACAAGCCGGCGCGCCAGTGGCGGTGTCACGCGCTGCCGCGCTGAGCGCGGTCCGCGCCCTTAGCGCGGCACGTGGACCCGCGGCCGTCGAAGCGCTCACTCGCCTAATACAACGAAGCCTTCCCGGCTCGCGAGACGGAGATCCCTACCTGAGTACCTTGATGCTTCAGCTCGTCGACCAGCGCGGAAACCTCCAGCAAGGCACGGTCAAGATCCTCCTCCAGGACTGCGGCCGCCAAGTGCTGGAGAACAGCGACGGCTTAGGGTTCACCGTATGGAAGCGCCTCATCGAGGAACTCGCTCGCGATCCCCAGTGGCGAGAGGTAGCGATCTCCAGCGGCTCATACTTTGTCCAGGTCGCGGCGGCAGTCGACCGTGGGAGAGGCGAAGCGGCGTGGGAGCACCTTGCCCCCTATCTCCAGCTCACCGCGAATCTGGACAACATCGCTGCGCTCTGCATTGGCGCCTCAGCCCTCGTGACCGGACGCGTTTCGCTTGCGACAGCCGCGGCGCTTCATCTGCGCGCGATCGACTGGACGGGCTGGCGCCAATTCGTCGAACAGAGCCGCGTCTTGGACTGGCTCACGACCTCAGATGAGTCCCGAGGAAGCATGTTGGGGGCCAACCCCGCAGCGGCGCTAGACGACTTCATTACGCTCGCCGAGCAAGTCGCGAGTAACGTGCGATAGCTCGACGCGGCCGAGAAGGGCGCACATTGGCCGCCGCGAGTGACTATGCACCCTAACCTCTGTTGGTGCTGACGGCTTCGTTCGGAGCGTCGGATAGTCGCCTGCTTGAAGGACCGGTTCCGACCGGTGCTGTCGGGAGCATTCGAAGACCGCCTATCAAGCGGTCTCTGTCAACCACGAGCTAACAGAAAGGAGGTGATGCCGATGGCCAAGAATCCGCCGCCCAACGACGGGCACCGCATAGGTGCCGTCCGCGACCGGTCGCAGTTCCGTACGCCCAGTGGCGACTGGGCAAAACGGAATACCGCGACCGGCCGCATCATGGACGTCAAGAAAGACGGCACGCCCTTCAAGGGCGTGCGCCGTGAGAAGTAGCGGCTAACGCAACCGCGGGACGGGAGCACGGATGCTCTCGTCCCGCTTCTCTTCGCCGCTCCACCCTGCCAACCCTCTCACATTGGGCAGACAACATCTCCCTCGGCATGCCGCTTGCCCGCCTACGCTATACGCCCGTGGCGGAGTCAGACGAGCAACCGGCAGCCGGCGTTGACGAGACCGGCGCGCTGTCAGCCGTGGCCCCAGTCCTCTACGGCCGCGACGACGAGCTGAACGCTGTCATCGAATGTCCGGCGCCGATGCTCCTACTGACAGGAGACTCCGGCATCGGCAAGAGCGAGCTGCTTCGCGCCGCGCAAGCGGCGACCGTCGCAGTGGCAGCTCCGCCGCCCAGAACTGTCAGGGGCACGAGCGGCTCGCTGCAGCGCGCGTTGCTCGATTGCCTTGCGGAAGCCACCGCGGACGTTGTGCGAGAAAAGGGCATTGCGGAGCAGGTGGGTGGGCGGCTCGTTGAGGCCGCGAAGAGACTTGCGGCCGACAAGGGCAAGGAGGCTGCGAAGGTCCTAGGCCGCGCTCTTCTGTTGAAGGCCAAGGAGAAAGTTGGCGCGGATGCAGTCGACCTCCTAACCGACTTTGCGCGAGAACTTGGAGAAGTCGAGCACGAGACGCTCCTCGCGCGCATTAACGCGGCGACCGATGACGACGTAGCCGACATCCTCCTGAGCCTAGCGGGCGAAGTCGTCGATTTAGCTGGCCCCGGGGCCACAATCGTGCTCGCGCTTGACGCGGCCGAGGCACTGGGCGAGGAGGACAGGCGGCTACTAGGCGACTTGGCCACTCGCCTACCGGAAGGGCTGTTCCTCCGCGTCGGTTTCGGCACCTACGCCGAGGAGCATCAAGCGCAAGTTGAGAACCTGCTCGCCGTTGGCGAAGCCGTGAGCCACCTGGAGCTTCCGCGGCTTTCGGCTGCGGCTGTCCGTCAGTGGCTCGAGGCTGAAGGACAGGACCCCGGGCATGCGGATGAGGTGTACGGCGCCACCGGCGGCTACCCGTTCGATATTGGCGACGCCATCCAGCAACTCGCCGCCGGTCAGGAGCTCAGCGATGTCGAACCGTCACAGCAGTTCAAGATGCGAAGCATTCAGGCGTGGCGGGCGCTCGACCTCAACTCCCAGGCTGTCGCGAGGCAGCTGGCGGTCTTCGAGCAGCCACTGCCCGAGGAGTTCCTTCAGAGAGCCTGCGGTGTCAGCGCCGCCGAGTGGGGTGCGACGGTCGAGCGTCTGTGGAGGTCGCGCATCCTTTCGACCAACGTCAACGGCGTCCCCTGGTTTCATCCGAAACGGCAGCAGGGGTTGCTTGCAGCGCTCGGCGAGAGCGAGCGGGAGCAGCTTGAGCAGGCGGCAGGACGCGCCATTGACGCCTACCTTGAGTACGTCAAGCTGGGCACGGCTCCGCAGCTGACAGCGGATGTGGCAAGGCTGGCGCTGCAGTCGCCGGCCACGCTGGACGAGGACCCGAAGGCACGTGCTGCTGCCGGTCTGAACCGTCAGCAGCTAGCTGTCGCGGCGGCTGTGATTGATGTGTTCGAGCCGCGCTCACATCCGCCGCTCGCGAATGCGGTCCTTGAACACTCCCGAGAGTTCTTCACTGGGGAAGGTGACCTCGTGCCGGCGCTTGCGCGACTGGTCGAACTCGGACTGGTCGCTTCGACGGGCGAGGCGCAAGTCGGCGGCTTCCTCGGCCCCACCTTCGGAACCCAGAAAGCCCTGGCAATCATTCAGGGACGCGCCTTGATTGAACTTGGCCGACTACCGCTGCCAGGCCTCCTTTCGTCTGTATTCGATGTCGCGCTCTCACCGCGGCTCGAACCGTTCATGACCGCCGCCTACGGGCTCGGACGCGGCACCATGCGCGGCGCGGTCGAGGCGGCGTCCATGATGGGCATGCCACCTGCCCCTCAGTTAATCGGTCGAGGACAGGGCGAATTCCTGATTGCCAGAGCGCGCTTTCACGAACGTCCGATTTCAGCGACGGTTCGGTTCGAGTCGGCGGAGCTGAGAGATAGCGCGCGAGCGCGCATCGAGAACCTGCGACTGTCCGTTCTCGGCGGCGAGTTTGAGGTCATCGACGTCATCAACCATCCCAGCGAAGCGCTGCCAGTGCACAGGTTCGTAGGCGCAGCGGAACGAGCTCTGTCGCGTCAACTCAACCGCTCATTCGCCGTAAAGCTTAAGCTGGAATCCCCCTACGACCCGGATACGTACATGGATATTCGCGTGGCCGCTTTTGAGCTCGTTCATGGCCGGTGCGACGCGATTGAGCGACGGATGTTTGGACTGGAGGAACCGCCGAGTCTTCACTGGTATGTCAATGAGAGCGGCAACGTCCTCATTGAAGGCGAGGCGTATGGAGTTCAGCCGCGGGCGGTCCGCCACGATGAGGTTCCGAATATCAACGCGGATGACTCGCTCACGTTCTTTCGATACGGTGAGGCATTCGGTCTTGCTGAAGGGGAGCGACTTCTCCGGTTGAACCATCGTGGTGGGAACCCGTTCAGCGACGACCCTGTCGTGCAAGTCATCGGCGAGCTGCGGGATAAGGCGCGGAACGTGACGCGACACCAGTCGCGTGCCCGGATTGCCGTCGACGTTCCGACGCTCCAGGCTCGACTGCTCGCAGCGCGAACGCGCGAGCTCGAAGACGCCCGAGCTCTCGCAGGAGGAGTCCTCCTCAACGGACAGCAGATGCCCGAGCCGGAAGCTCGCGCGGCATGTGTCTGTATACACGGCCCAGTCGCAGGCGCCTTCGGCCGAGGGTTCGCGTTTGGCTTTATCGAAACGACCAGCGAGTCCGGTAAAGAAGAGGTCTACGTCAGCGACAGACCTGCACCGCGATGGGGAAGCCCGGAGGAGACACTTGATAGCTGGGGCGAGGTGTTCGGGCGGAAGCTAAGCGGTGAGTTGATCCGCGGCTCCAACGGCGACGCTACCCAATGCCTCGCAACGCTCTTGGGCTATCACCCGGACGACATGGTCCTGGTTCGTGCTGACGGCCATCCGGCCGAGGGATGGTGAGTCGTTGCAGGTCGGTAGCGGCTTGACGTTCTGACGTCGTTCGAAGCGTGCCCGTCGGCAGGCTCGCGCGGATGCCCGCTCCGCTGCAACCTGTCACGTTCTACGTGCCCTCGTCCTTGTCCGAGCCAGTCGAAGTGAAGGTCACCCATTCGGGGCTGCGAACGGGCGAGTGCTTGCCCACGAAGGCAATGGTCCGTACCCGACCGCTTCGGACGAGCGCAACGGCGACGAAGCGCATCCTGCCGGCTGACGAGCCCGACGATCGCTTGGCCACGCGAGCGATCGTCTGCCTCCGGACCCGCTTTGATGTCCGGACGCGCCCGTCGGCGCGGCGTCGAGCGGTTCCCCTATGCGCGGAGTCCGCACCTGGCGGCGATGCAAGGAGGGGAGACCGCGAGGGATCGACGCGGTTCTGCGGCGACAACACCGGCGGGTTCGCGGGGCGCCGAACGCAGGGCTCAGAAGCCTCCAGAGCGCAAGTTTGCGTAGGTACCTCGACAGGCTCCGGCAGCCTGGCCTCGCATGCTCCTCTTACGACCCAGAGCCCGCTGCCGGCGCTCCCGTCCGTTGGTAGCGGGCGGTGTCGGTATCGGGCTCCGCCTCGCCATAGGCGCGCGCGAGCCCGCGGGTTTATCCAGCGCGCAATGCCCATGCGGGGCCAGGAGTTGTTGGGCCACCGCTCCGACGCGGCCTCCTTGCGGTACCGCCACCGGCAATACTGTCCGTCGGCCGACGTAAGCTCACCGAGTCTTGTTGGACCTTGCGAACATCCGAGCGTTTGACGAGGCGGTTCAGGCCGAGTATCGAGCGCTTGCCGCAAGCCTCGCTCAACAACGCGAACGTGCCGAGCGGCTTCAGGAGCTTGCCGATCACACGCGAGCTCAGGCAGAGCGCGACGAGCAGGCACTGATTTCGCTTGCTCGCGTTCTGGGACTTGACCCGCAGATGTGCATCGAACAACTCGACGAGCGGCTGCGCGGGCAGCGCTTGCAGGAGATCGCGGTTCGCATCCTGGCTGAGCACCACGAGGTTGGCCAACCCGTTCACTACAAGCAGTGGTATGGCCTGCTGCGCTCCGCGGGCTACTCGGTCGGCGGCAAGGAGCCTTTAGCAAGCTTCCTTTCTACGGTCAGCCGTTCGTCTAGGGTCCGTGCTGTGGGTCAGCGCAGTGGACTCTATGTCCTCGTGAGCGATTCGACCGTCGAGCCGGACAGTGCCTCCGATGGCTCGCGGGCCCACCAAGACTCACCGCTGGCCGCCTGATCTCGCCTTCTTAAGCACTCCCACGGCTTCCGTCCGAGCCGGGGCGAATAATGCCGTGCATCAAGTCTCTAGATACAGCAACTAGCACCTCATACGGGCGCTCATCCGGGGCAGCGGCCGTCCCCGTGGGCCTCGTCGCTGTTCCGTCCGAACGCCATCTCGGAGAGATAGTTGACCACGGTCCGCTGCGACCGCCGACCTATGGCGCCGCCGCCGGTGACCGGGCGACCGAACACGTCCCACGCATCCGCGAATCACAACCAACGCACGGCTGACCGCGAGATCGAAGAGAAAGGACCGGAGTTATGGCGCGACAGGTGTTCTTCAGCTTCCATTACGCGAACGACCTGTGGCGGGCGAATGTCGTCCGCAACAGCGATGTCGTCAAGAAGAACGAGACCGAGGTCGGACGGTACGACCACTCGCTCTGGGAGGAAGCCAAGACCAAAGGCAGTACGGCGATCCAAAAGCTCATCGACGATGGCCTGACAGGGGCATCGGTGACGATCGCCCTCATTGGCGCCGAGACATATGCGCGCAAGTGGTGCAAGTACGAGATCGCGAAGAGCCACGGTGATAAGGGTCTGCTCGGCATCCGCATCCACAACATCAAGGACCAGCAGCAAGCCACTGGCATCAAGGGGCCCAACCCATTCGCCTACGTGGAGATCGAGGACGCGAGTGGCAACAAGGCGTCTCTCGCAGGGGAGTATCCGATATACGACTGGGTCAACGACGACGGCTACAACAACGTCGACGACTGGATCGAGGCGGCCGCCAAGGCCGCCGGACGATAAGCGGAGGCCGTCGTGGCACGCCGGATCTATTTCGCCTTCGATTATCAGGACGTCTTCGCCGTCAACCAAATCCGCCGCAGCGGCCACTTTGTCGGCGTCGCGGTCGCTGGGTTTGCTGATGCCTCACAGTGGGAGAAGCTCAAGCGCAAGGACGACGCGGTCATCAGGCGGGCGATCGACACCGCATTGAAGAACACTAGCGTCACAGTGGCGTGCATCGGTCCGCGCACGGCAACTCGGCGCTGGGTCAAATATGAGCTTGCGGCAAGCGCCGACCGCGGAAATGGACTGCTTGGCGTCTATCTCCCCGGCCTCAGCGGTCAGCCGATCCCCAAAGTCCTGTCAGACGCCGGCGCGGCGGTCTACCAATGGAATTCAACGCGGTTCGCAGCATGGGTCGAATCGGCCGCGCAGCGACGCTGAACAGTGGAGCGGCGCACTTGCTCTACGTTCTGACTCCTGACGTATCCGACGTCGATCATGGTCGCGCGGATGCGTTGTTGGCTGCGGCCGAACACGAATGGGACGATGTGCCGGTTTCGAGAATCGGACCTGAGACGCTTGCGATGTGCGAGCCGACTCAGGGCGACGCCGTCATCTTCTTCAACCCTCCTCGCGCCGATTTGGGAGCCGAGGTTGAAGGGGTCCTCGAGGAGGCTGCACGCAACGGAGCGGTGCTGCTGCCGATCGCCATGGATGCCGAGCATCGCCGACCACCGGGCGCGGCTGGCGACAAGCAGAGCTTTGACGTGGTCGATCATCTTCGGCGCCGAGAGCTCGGAGAGGACCAGCTCGCGGTAATCGGCGTGGCTTTCGCGCGCGAAGCTATGAGCATGACCATGCCGACGTTCGTGCAGTCGCACCTGCGGATCTTCCTCTGCCATCGACGCGCGGATGGCGAGACGTCCACTGCGCTCGTCGATCGCGCACTCCAGGCACGACACGAGCACGTGTTCCGAGACCTCATCGACATCCAAGCGGGTGCCGAGGCCCAGGACAAGATCGACGAGAACCTCGCCGGTGCCGACGTCCTGGCATTCCTCGACACGCCCACCGCGGGCGAGTCGTGGTGGATCGCTCACGAACTCGCGACCGCGCTCGGCCGGAACGTCCCGATCGTCTGGGTTCGGATTGGTTCGGAGTCCGACGATCGTGCCAAGCTTGCCGTCGAGCCCGCAGCGGAACCACACATCTTCGTCAGAGACGGCGAGCTCTCGGAAGATCGCGCGGGTGAGGTAGCGGACGAAATCCTTCGCGTCGCTGTCCGACTGGCCCGTCAGCACGGACGAGCCAGCCGCCAGGCGCTACGCGAGCTGAAGGCGTGGGCGGCTGGAGCGGGGGCAAAAATCGAGGTGCTCGACGCGCGGCAACTGATCTTCCAGATCCGTCACCCTCGCGCCAAAGGCGCCCGGTCGTATCCGATGCGCCAAGCGACCGACATCGTTCAGTTCTTCGGCCGGACACCGAGCGACAGCGACCACCGGGCTCTCGAGGCGTTCCTCACGGACCGAGGCATGGGGCCACACGAACACGAGTGTCGCGCGTTCGATGCAGCAATCATGCTCGACCCGACGGCGACCGGCCATCGAGCGCGCGGCGACTGGTCAGTGACGGAGCACCCCCAACGGTTTCTCAGCTCTCTGGCGCCTCGCGATGTTGTCGAGAACGCCGCGCCGCCGCGCCTACTCTTGCTCGGTGCGTTCCCGGCTGGTGATTTGGCGCGGGACCAGATCGCCCCAGCCGTGCATGCTGTGACGACAACGTGGCTGCGAATGGGCGGGATGATCATCTGCGGCGGGCACCCCACCTTTGTCCCGCTCCTCGTTGAAGCCGCGAGTGGAGTCCTAGGCGACGTCGGGCGAGAACGCCTCGTCGTCTACTGGTCGGAATGGTTCGTGGCCCCGGCGCAGGTTGATGACATCTCTGGACAGGCGACCGTGATACTCACAGCTCGTGGCGCCTCACGGGACACGTCGCTGACCATCATGCGAACCCGCATGATCCAAGAAAGCCAAGCAGCGGCCGTCCTTGCCGTCGGCGGGCGAACCGACGAGGACGGCTTGCACACACCTGGGATCGATGAAGAGATCCGGCTCGCCCGTACGCAGGGCCTTCCTGTCTACCTCCTCGGCGCACCGGGCGGGCATGCGACTGTGCTCGCCGCGCGCGCTGCAGGGCAAGCTGTGCCGTGGACGATGCTCGGCAACGCACTTGACTCCGCCGGCAACGAGCTGCTGATGTCCACCGACGAGTACGAACAGGCGGCCCGGATCATCTGGACGGCAACGAGCGAGTCGTGAAGCGCACTCTCTCGGCCCCCGGGCGTCGAGCGGCAAACTCGGGCGGGCGACGACCGCTGCGGCCGAGTTCGACGCCCGAAGTGGAGATCACGGCGCGGCGAGCCCGCTCAAACTAGGCCGCCGATCGCAAACCACAATCGGGAACGCGCGGCAGCGGGCCCAGCGGCGGCGTGGCTGTTCAGGAACCGGCGCCGGCGCGCAGCCCGAAGGAGTCGGCGAGCCGCGCGCGGAGTTCGAGGAACGCGCGCCCACTCGTCTTGAGGCTCCACAGCTGCCCGGCAAAATCGTAAATGCTGCCTCCGGCACCGCAGCCGAAGCAGTAGAAGGTGCCGTCCTCGTAGAGGTGCAGGCTGGGGGTGTCGTCGGCGTGCAATGGGCAGTTGACCTTGCCGTTGCGGCGCGGCTCGAGCCCCGTGAGCTCCCGGACATAGCTGGCGGCCGGGATCGCGAGCAGCAGCTCGTCGAGCTCGGTGCGCGCAGCTCGCTCCCGGCGGGCGGCGGCCGCGGCCGGTCGTGAGGGCGCCGGCGTGAGGCCGTCGACGAGCTCAGCGAGCTCGTACCTGACGGCCGGGTCGAGGTGGAGCAGCTCGACCGGTGTCGGCGGTCGATGCTTGTGTGAGAGGGTGCCGGCGGGCCGAAGGATCCGCGCGGCGTCGATGCTTGCGAGGTCGCCGCCGAGGTGGCTCGCGAGCGTGCGATTGGCCTGCTCGAGCTCGACCGCTTCCACCCGCGAGCGCAGCCGCCAGTAGGCGTGCGCGTGCCCAGCGGTCCCGGAGCTCACGATCATGGTTGGCGTCCTCGCGAACCGCTGCAGCCGGTCGAGCGCGTCGACGGCGTCGATCTCCACGAACGCGAGGTGCGATCTCGTGACAGCGTCGCGGCCGCCGGCGCGGTGTGAGCGCAGCAGCACTCCGCAGTAGACGTCGCTGCGGGGCGAGAGCGAGCGGATCGCTCGCGCGGCCGCGTCGAGGCGCCGGATGGAGATGAATCGGCGTCGCATCCCGCCGTCGCCGGTCGCGTAGCGGATCTCGAGGAGCTCGTCGCCGCGACGGTCGCCGGCGATGGTCTGAAGGTAGCGGTCGAGCTGCCCGGCGGGAGAGTCGGCAGTCATCGCTGACGCTCCAGCTCGATGATGCGCTGGCCGCCCGCGACCGGTTGGCGCCACGGCCCGCCTCCGTCCAGACCTGCGGTGGCGCCGGCGAGCAGCGCGATCAGCGATCGTGCCTGCTGCTCGGTCTGCGGCGGGCTGATGTAGGTGGTGCCGTCGCTGTCGACTAGGCCGCGGGTGCGGTGCTCGGTGACGATCACTCGGTAGCCGCTCATCTGGATCGCCGCCACAGCGCCCGTAACCGACGGCAGCGGTGGCGCGGCTGCCGCCACTCGCGGATCGTCAGGCCCGCGGGGATATCGGTGTGCTCGTAGGCGAACGCACCGGGGAACTCCTGTGATCGGGACGGGGCGGTCATTCCCTCTCCTCCGGCGCACGGCGCTGCTCCGGGGGTATCTGCCACAGCCGGCGCAGGCGGGGCGTGGCGAGCGCGTCCGGCGGCTGCGAGCTGCTCGTGGAAGGTGGTTGGCACGACTGCCGCTCCTTGCGGGTCGGGGGCTCGATCGGCCCCCTGCGCCGGCGCGCAGCGGCGGCAATCATCCGGGGCGTCGAGCCCCCGGCCCGCCGGAATGGCGGCGGCAGTCATGGCTGACTCCCGGCGCGGTCGGCTTTGAGCTCGGCGATGCACGCGCGGCAGGTGGGCTCACCATCAAGCGGGAACACGCTGCTGCGGCCGCAGCCCGCGCACCAGCCCCAGTCCTCGCCGGGCTCCATCGTTCCGGCGCGCTGCGCGTACAGGGTGTCCAGGTAGCGCTCGAGCGCGTCGATTCTGTCGCTGAGCGATACCGGCGGCTGGCTGCGGCTGCCGTGTTGGCCCATCATCCGGTCGACGTCGGAGCGGCGGACCAGCAGCTTTCGTTGCCCCGGGCGAGTGGCGGGTAGTCGTCCCCGAGCGATCCAAAGCCGGACCGTCGCGGGATGGACGCGCAACTCGGCGGCGATCTCGGCGAGCGTAAGCCAGGGATCCTCCGGAGCGTCGAGATCGTGCTGGGCCGGCAAGTCCCCCGCCGCTATCGCTTGTGGCGTGTTTGTGGGGTGTGTCATGGCGTTCTGTTCCGCGTCCGGGCGGGGCGGGCGGGACGCCCCGCTGCTGGGGGGCGTCCCGCGCTTGCCGGCGCTGGCTATGCGGCGACCGGCTCGGCCTCCTCGGAGGCCTCGCCGCCGGTGCGCTTGGAGTCGAGGAACTCGACGCTCTGCGCGATTACCTCGAGCTTCTGGCGGCGGCCGTTCTCGCCGTCCCACTCGTCGTGGTGCAGGCGGCCCTCGACGGCGATCCGCCGTCCCTTGCCGAGGTAGTTGGCGCAGACCTCGGCCTGGCGGCCGAAGCACACGACGTCGACGAAGTCCGCGCCGCGGTCCTCGCCGTTCGTGTCGCGGCCGCGCGGCACCGCGAGGCGCAACTGCGCCACCTTCGTCTCGCCGCGCTCGCGGAGCTCGACGTCCTGGGTGAGCCTTCCGATCAGGTGCACTGCGTTCATTCCTGGTCCCTCCTTAGCGGGATCCGGGGGTGGTTGACGTAGTCCGGCAGCGCCGGCCAGACGGCCGAGCGGAACCGAGCGACAGCGAGGGGAAGGGAGCGAAGCGACCTTGAAGCGAGAGCCGGCGCCGGTGCACGATCCGGCGCAGACAAACCACCTCTGGCCTTCCGCACGGAGATCGGACCGGGTGAATGCAGCGCCTCGGTCGACCGCTCGACCTGGAACGTGTGCTCACGGGCAGCGGCGTGCGGGGTGCAGATCGTCTCGATCGCCGCAGCGGCTGCGACAAGGACGAGGACCGCAGCGACGTAGGCAAGACCCGTGCGCTTTCGGGCACCGGTTCGCAGCGTCAGCCAAGCGGCCGCCGCGAGGGCGGCGGCGAGCCATTCGAGGGGCAGCTGAGGCACATAGGGCAGGAGGGCGCCACGGTCACGGCCCAGCGCGAGCCCGACGCGCAGCGCGTTCCCGCCGAGCAGCACGATGACCAGCAGGTCCCCGAGCTGACGCGAGCGCCGGTCGGATGGGAAGCGGAATAGGGCCAGCAGGAACGGCGCGGACAGCACCCTGGCGTTGGCGGTCGCGATCGACGCGAAGTCGCCGAGTGTGCCGTGGAGCGTCGGGTGTGGGTGGCCGCCGGGCGCCAGGCCGGGCGCGGCTGCGCCGACAAGCACGCCCACGCATGTGAACGTCCACAGTCCGGCGTAGGCAACCGCGGCGCGCCGACCGTGCACGCGAGCGCGAGGGTGCTCGACAGCACAAGCGAGCGGGGGGCCTGCTTGGGTCAGTTCTGCGGCGCCCATTCGCTTACGACCCATCCCGACGACGCGCGAGTGACCTGCGCGTATGTGACGTGCAGCGTTGGCGGCAGACCGGCGTAGTCGCCCTTGCCGGTCGTCTGCTCTGACGTGACGAGCACCCACTGCCCGGGCGTCGTGATGCTCGATGTGATCGCGACCACATGGCCGCTGTTGGCCACACCGCTCTGCTGCAGCGTCTGGTCCTGGGCGTATCTGGCGGCGGCCTGCAGAGCCTGCGCGCGGGCCTGATCGACCGAGATCGCGGCGAGCTCGCGCTGGTCGGCGGCGACGGTTCGCGCGCTCCAGTTGACGTACAGGCGTGCGTAGTGCTCGAGCACGGATTGCGGCGTTGGCTGGCGGGCGCCGATCGCCACGTGGCTCTGCGTCGCGCGGGTACCCGCGGGGATCGTGCCGCCCCGCTCCGGCACTGGGTCGGCGTTCGTCGTCGTGGCCGACGGCGCGATCGGGGTTGGGGTCGAACTCGTCACGCTCGACGCCGGCTGCTTGGCGGTGTAGGGGTCGGTCAGCCCGCACCCGGCGAGCGCGACAGCCGTGCTCGCGGCGAGCAGGATGGAAGCGGCGCGGCGGCGTCGCATGATCAGAGTCCTTGGGGGTGGCGTTGCACGAAGCCGCCGTACTGGTCGCCCGCGTACTGCGCGGCGATCGTCGCGGCGGGCTGCCAGCGCGGCCCGCTCGAGGGCGTCGTCGGCTCAACCGGCGCGTACCAAGCGGTGTTCATGACCACGCCGGCGACATCGATGAACGCATGCCCCGAGTTCGCGTACACGGTGATCCACCCCCCGGGCCCAGGCTGGCCGAAGCTCTCAAGCCCGGTCGAGTCCTCCGCATACAGGCCGAACGCGCCAGCGCCGTGCAGGATGTAGCTGGTGGCGCCTGAGCAGTCGTATCCCGAGTCAAGCTCGGTAAGCGGCTGGCCGTGACCGCCCCCGTACACGTACGGCTTGGAGATCAGCTGGTTGCCGGCGGCGATCGCGCGCTTGACCGCAGCGGGCGCGCTCTGAGGCGCGGCGGCTAGGCCACTCGGAAGGATCTTCGCCTGCTGGCCCGGGGTGAGTGGCAGCGGGCCGCCAGCGGCGGTCGCGCACCCCGTGGTCGAGCTGGTCGCGCTCGCTGGCTGGCTGGTCGCGGTCGGGGTGATCTCGCCGAGCAGGTTGCCGGTGCCGGGGTTGGGCGCTGGCGTGACGGTCACGTGCCGGACGCCCCATGCGTCCTGAGCGGCGCGGCCCTGCCAGTCGTAGATGTCGACGTGCTGCCCGATGATTGCGCCGCCGGTGTCGCCGGCATAGAACGCGCGGTGGGTGCGGAACGGGTTGGGGGTGACGTGCTCGAAGGTCTGCAGCGGGATCACCGCCGGGTCGACGGCGATCTCGTATGCGGGCGGGCCGGCGGTCAGGTTCAGTCCGGTCGCGGTGACGCCGGAGCCGTTCATCGCGTCCCACGGCGGGCCGTACGCGGTCGCGATCCAGGGCCCCGCCCCTGTCGGGAACGGGCCAGTTGTCGCGACCTGGCAGGGCGGGTTGCCGGCGCCGGCGAACAGAACGACGGGCGAGATCACGATCATGAACACGCCTACTCCCGCCAGCCACGGCAGCGTCCCATGACGGCGGCGCACTGCGGCGTCGACGGCTACGGCCCGCGGGTCGGTCATGCTGAGGCTCCGTGCGTCTGGCGGTAGTGCTCGTGCCAGTTGGGTGTGCAGAGCTTCACGAGCGCCTCCCACGGGTTGCCGCCGGCTTCACGCAGGGCGGCGGCGCGGCGGGGCTGGTCGTGCTCGGGATCGGAGGAGCAGATCCAGTACTCGAGATCGCCGAGCGCGACGCGGACGGCGCCGCGGCCGCGGGCGGAGACCATGTAGACGGTCGAGTAGACGCCCTGCTGCTTGGGGAGCGCTTGTATCTGCGCGATGTCTGTGTCGGAGAGGCCGAGCGGCTCGCGGGCGTGCTCGAGATCGTCCTTGTCGTTCTGCAGGCAGAAGCTGAGCGCCCCGTTGGCCAGCAGCGCGCGGCCCTGCTCGTTTGACAGGTCGCGGAAGTGCTGGGAGACGAACATCAACCACAGCGCGTAGTGCCGCGAGCGGCGCGCGTACTCGTTCAGCCAGGCGCCCGCAGCTGGACTCTGCGTCAAGGCCCAGCCCTCCTCGATGATCAGCTGGCACTTGCCCGCCCAGGCGCCGAGGTGGTCAAGCCGGCCGTCGACGCGGGCGCGGCGCAGCCGCTGCACCTGTCGCTCGACGTACTCGACGGTCGCGAGCATTAGCGCCGGCGTCAGCCGCTCCGACAGTCCTGTGAAGTCGAACATCGTCAGGGGCGTATCCGCCGGAACCGTCGTCGCCTGATCGGCGATGTGGGCGAGCGAGCCGCCTTCGCCGTATGGCTCGAGACGGAGCAGCAGCGACTGCAGCCTGTCGGCATTCGCGCCGGTCAGGCTGCCACTCGCGGCGCGCTCGGTGAGGGCATCGACAAGCAGCTGCTCGCGCGGCCGCTCTCCGGTTTCCGTTGACAGTCGGTAGGCGGCTTCGATGCCGGTCCGGATTAGCGTCTCCTCATCGGAGTCCAGGGTGCGAACGCGGCCTTCGGGGTCGTGGGCGTGCCCGATCAGCAACGCGTGTAGCGCGAGCAGGAGCTCGGTCTTGTGCGCGGGAACCCGGGCGGCGTCTGAGACGTCCCACGGGCAGATGACGTCGCCGCCGGCGTGGCCGACCTGGACGCGGCGCGAGCCTGGGATCAGCGACGCGAGCGTGTCGTAGTGGCCCGTGCCCTGGGTGTTGCCATGCTCATCAGGGGTCGATGAGCGGTCGAGGATGAACGTGCGACCGCCTTGGGCGATGTAGCGAAGACACAGCGCGTTGGTCAGGACCGTCTTGCCGCCGCCGGACGGGCCGACGATCAGCGTCACCCTGCGGGGGTGCACAGCATCGAACGGGTCGGCGCGCTCGAGCGTCCCGCCCGGATCAGCCGTCCCCACGATCACGCCCGCCGGCGATCCGCACCGGCTCGACGTCAGCGCGACGCAATGCGCGATGTTCCGTTGTGCGTAGCTCCGGGTTGCGCGCAGCTCGTCGACGCCGAGCGGCAGCGTGGACGTGAACCCTGGTAGGCACAGCCGCCGGCCGCGGATCACGCGGGCGTTCGTGAGGGCGTGAAACTCGGCGGCGGTCTGCTTGACGGTGCGGTTGAACTGCTCGACGCGGCCGTCCGGGTCGCGGATCGAGCAGTAGATCCCGACCCGGTACACGCTCGCGCCGATCTCGGCCGCGAGCTCGGCGTCGACAACGGCGGCCTCCTCGAGTGCCTCCTGCTCGTCGGACCCGACGAGGCGGGCGCGGCGCTCCTTGTAGAGCACGGCGGCGCGCAGCCGCTTCCACCGCCTGCGTTGCCGCGCCTGCTCGCGAGCGCGGCCGCCCACGGAGATGTGGACGGCGAGCGTCGCCGGAAGTGGGCAGCACAACAGGTGCGAGAGCCAGGACGGGTCGGTGTGCACGGGCGGCGATCCCAGGTGCAGGATCTCCTCGAGCGTCCCGTCGGCGTGGCGCAGCCATCCGGGATCTTCGCCGGCGTCGATCCCGCACTCGGCGCCCTCGCAGCACGCCGTCACCAGCCGGTGACGTGCGCCGCGCGCCTCCTCGACCGTGGTGGCCGCCGCGACCTCGCATCCGGCCGCGAGTGACAGGAGGTCGCACTCCTCCTCGGCCGCTGGGTGCAGGCGCTCCCACAGCAGCGCGAGCGTCTGCGTTCCGTCGAGCGCATAGGTCTCGATCCCGGCCGCGCGCAGTGCGGCCTCGATCTGCAAGGTCACTCGGGCGCTGTCGTCGGCCGCGTCGCGATGTCCCGATAACAGCGTTCGGCCGCGTGAACTGGCGGCGAGCGCCTTGAGCTGCTCCCGCGGATCCTCGACGCGCGGCCGGTAGGGGACGGCGACCCACCATCGCGCTGCGACGGCGGGTTGTTCGGCGCCGGCTGCGGCGAGGACGGTCTGCGTGGTCGCGTCCAACAGCAGCTCGCGCGCGTCCGCGAGTTCGTCATGTCCGGCGGCCCGATCGGCAGCCGCGGCCGCCTGAGCGAGCTCGAGATCGGCGGCGAGCGCTTCCTTCATCGGGACCGGGTCGGTCTGGGCGTAGACGACGATCCCTTGGTGGTCGGGGATCGTCCGGCACACGTTCGCGTAGGCGCGCTCGATCGTCGCGAGCGTCGTCGGGTCCGCGGTTACCGTGTTCGGCACCCGCTCGCACTCGATCAGGCGCACATACGCGCCAGCGGTCGTGACGATCAACCCATCAGGCTCGACCAGCAACACCGGCAACAGCTGCGCCAGGGAGCCGGTCACGCGCGGACTCCATCGAACGCGGGCTCGAGCTCACCCTCCGGGGCTGGCGCGGCGTCGAGGACGAGGCCGTGCTTGTCCGGCTCGGTTGGTGGCGGGAGCTGCTTGGGTTGCCGGCGGTAGCGGTAGAGCGCGAGCAGGTAACGGCCGGGGCCGATCGTCTGGCCCTGGAGTGCGAGCGCGACGCTCGCGACGAACGCGAGCAGCAGCACGACGACGGTCACGGTCGCGCGGAGTCCGAGCGGCGAGATCCGCACCGCCCCGTACAGGACGCCGCCCGAGACAGCGAGCGCGACCCATCCGGGCCAGGTCAGCCCGTAGTAGCGCTCGCGGTCGTTCAGCCGCCGTAGCGTCGGGGTCATCGCTTGCCCCGTCCGCGATGGTTGCCGGTCCGCGGCGGCGGTGGCGGTGGCGGCTGTGTGAAGTTGCGCGTCGGCGCCGCCGGCTTGGGCGACGCGGCCGGTCGCGGCGGTCGCTGCTCCGCGAAGCGCGGTGTAGGCGCACCGGGACGTGTGGCTGAAGGCGCAGCGTCGCGCTGCACCGCCGGGCGGGTTTGTCCGGCACTCGGCTGGGAGCCGCTCGTTGCGCGCTCGGCCGACTGACCCGACGCGCTGCCGCTACTCGCAGCCTGCGCCGTGGGCCTGCGGTCTGATCCGGCGCCAGCCTGCGCCCGCCCGCCTTGTTGGCGGGGGGTGTTCGCGGGGGCTCCCGAAGCTGCCGCCTTGCCGGCTGGGGATGCGTACCAGCCTGCGGTTCCGGCCTTCGCCATGCGTACGGCGACAGCGCCGGCGCGGGAGCGGCCCACGAGCGCCGAAGCGTGGGGACCAGCCGTTCCCGCTGCGGCGCGGCCGCCGGCAGCGGCTGTGCCGATCACCCCGTGCCGGGCGACCCAACCGACGGCGCGGCCGCCGCGGACGACCGCGGCCCCTCCTGCGCCGGCAGCTGCCAGCTCGCCGCCGGCGCCACCGGCTGCCTGCGCGACGCGCGCGCCGAAGCGCCGTAGGGAGCTCGAGGCGGTCGACTGCGGTGCCGGCGAGCGCACACTGCCGCCGGACCCGTGGTGGCTGAGCGCGAGCAACCCGCCGAGCTGCATCCGAAGAAGTCCCATCGCCTCGCGCGCGACGCGCAGGCACATCCACAGCGAAGCGGCGCCGGCGACGGCGAGTAGCACGCCGCCGAGCAGCGAGCCAACCGAGCTGTTCCCCGCGATCAACGGACCGGCCGTGCCGGCATCGCCGACGAGCAGCGCCCCGACTGCGAACAGGGTCGCCCAGACTACTGGCACCGCGATCAGCAGCGCCGCAGCCGAGGCCCACGCGCGCGCGATCGCCGCGCCGGAGTCGGTCGCGACCAGCCCAATCGTGATCGGCCCGGTGGCATACAGCAGCGCGCCGAGCAGGATCAGCACAACCTTCAGAAAGATCAGCGACAGGAGCTCGATGGCCACCAGCGCCATCAGCGCCAGGTCGACCAGCTGCCAGCCGCCCAGCGCGACCCCGTCGACTGCGTAGAGCATCAGCTTGTGCAAGCCGGTGACGACCGCGGGCAGGGTCAGCACCATGTGCGTGACGGTGTCCGTCAGCGCGGCCGCCTCCGTCCACCAGTACGGGTAGGAGACCAGCAGCGCGGCGATCGCCACGACCCTTGCGATCGGAACCGCGACGTGCCCGCGCTCGCCGACCATCGCGCGGGTCGTGCCGTACACCAGCGTGAGCGGCAGCAGACCAACCCCGATCCAGGTGAAGAGGTCGCGCAGGCCGTTGATCCCGGCGAACCCGTAGATCGTGTGGCCAGTCGGGCTCGTGACCGTGCCCGCGTAGTTCGGGACCGCGACGATCCACTCCATGATCTGCACGCCCTCGTTCGCCCACGAGCGCGGGATCAGCATCCGCACCAGAGCCCCGACGGTGGTCAGGATGAACTTGCTCGCCAGCCCGATCGTCCAGCTGAACGCGCCCAGCACCGCGTGCCCGATCGTCCCGAAGATGTCCCCGAGGATCCCCGCCGTGACCAGCGGCAAGTGCGAGCCTGTCGCTGCGGCCGCCGGGGCGGCGCCGGCGAGCAACGTTGCGACAGCAACCGCCGCGGCGACCACGATCGTTCTGCCCGGACGCATCATCGACGGCGCCCGGTCAGGCGAGGATCGCCGGGATCACGATCAGGATCAGCATGATTCCCCCGATCACCCGGAACAGATGATCAGGAGCGCGCTGCGAGCCAGCGATCATCAAGCCCGCGATTAAGACCAGCACCAGGCCGACGCCGGTGCCGATCAGCCACTCCCAGTTGCTCGTCAGCGTCGAGATCAACGTCTTGAACGCGCCGGCACCCGTCGGTGCGGTGCCGTTCAGACCTGCCGCGCGCAGCGCGGCCATCTGTGCGCCAGCGCCCGCGAGCGCCACCGCCGCGGCGATGACGAGCGTGGAACGACGAAACCTGTCTGCCATCGAGCTCTCCTCTAGTAATAGCGGTTGAACATGGACAGTATCAGACAAGCTCATGTTTAGCGGAGATATAGCGTGCTCATCCGCTACTAACCACTGTCGGAGCCGCTCCGGGAGGGCAGAAGGAACAGAGCCCACGACTCAGCTTGCCCGCCGGCCCGGGGCGCTACGGAACGAGCGGCGTGAACCGAGCGCCTCGCGCTGGGAGAGCTCCTTCGCGGATGTGGAGCGACCGTCCGTGGGGGCCGGGCCGGCGGTTCGCGTTTAGCGCCGAGCTAGATGCTGGAGGGATGAACGCTTGCGGGCCACCGGCTGAGCGCCGGCGACGCTGGCCCGGCTTAGGCCGCGTTCCCGATGATGCGGTGGCGCTTGAAACGCTCGCGTCGCGGTGTCCAGACAAGGACGAAGGTCCGGTACGAGTTCGTCATCGCATCGACCTTGAGCGTGGTCGGCTCGTTGTTGCGGTCGATGTACGTCCACTCGCCGCTGGGCGGTCCAATCCCCGCGCAAGCGCGCGCTTGCTCAACGAAGGTGAACGGGTCGGATCGGAGTACGGCCGGCCACGCCGCTGGGTCCTCGAATCGCGGGCGCCATTCCGACGAACACATGGCCTCACGGCGTTGAAAGGCGAGCGGTTCGCGTCCACATGGTCGAGGAGCGAGGACTACGCCCGCGAGCGCCCGTGGGTGCGACTCGATGTAGCGGCGGAACGTCGCGTGGCGCGAGGCGCCAAAGAGCTCTGCGAGCTCGATGACGGTGGCGCACCCGATCGCGTAGTCGGCGGCGATTTCTGCGAACCGCTCGCGCTGGAAGAGCAGCTCCGCGGCCCCCTGGTTCGCCTCACGCTCGAAGCGGATCGTCGTCCTCTGCGACAGCGTCATCTCGTCGTCGGCGAACCCGATCTGGCCGAGCTCGATGTGCTGCCACGGGAAGAGGTCGTGCGAGGTTTCGTGTAGGCGCTTGAACGCCTTCTGCCCGACCAGATCCGTTGCCGGGTTGATGTGGACAGTGCGGGTCTTGCGATCGAGCGCCGCATGGACCTTGCTCGACACCCGCCGGAGCACGCTACGCATGTGCTCGGGCATCTTTGCGATGGAGGTCTGGCTGAGGAAAGTGTCCGGTTCCTCCTCGAGGTCCGCTGCGGCGAGGATGTCCTCGACCGGTGTCGGGAGGCGGCCGTACGCTTCCGCCTTCCGCAGCAGCCGTCCGGTCAGGCGGGCGATGTCCTCGTGGCTGTCGAGGTCCTCAAGCACCTCGGCCGGGGTCACCCTTCTGGTCTCGCAGGATCCGCAGGTACGCCGTGAGCGCTGTCTCCTCCTCGTCGGTGAGCGGCTCACTCGACAGCGCGTGCGTGATGGGCCGGCTTCCCGCGCGCGCGGACATCGTCCCCCGGTGGGAAGTCGGAACGACGTACCCGGCCCGCCGCATTAGGTCGCCGTAGTCGAGCTTGAGCTCGGCGCTGAGCCGGTGGAGCACGTTCGGCGAGGGGTCTGCCACCTCGCCGCGCTCGAGTTTCTGGAGGTAGGTGGGGGAGATCTTCGCGCCGTCCGCGACGGAGCGGAGCGAGCGCTCCTGGACCCTCCTCGCGTTCCTGAGCGCCGTGGCCAGCTCGGTGCTCATCACCCTCACCTCCTTGATCGTCGCGTTCTCTGTAGAGAACAGCGTACACCAGAGTTGACAGACGGACAAGAGTCCGTTATCTTTAGTGCACACCGTCAACAGTAGTGGACACAAGGAGGTCCGCCAAATGATTCCTTCAACGCAGGGTCAAGAGACCCACCACGAGACGGGCAATCGCGCCCGGACGATCGAGATCCTCGTCAACACCAAGCCCGTCAAGGTGCCATCCGAGGTCACGGGCGCGGAGATCAAGGCTGCGGCTAAGGTGCCGGAGGACTTCCGGCTCTTCCGGGTCGACGGACACCAGGAGATTCCCGTCGGCGACGACGAGCTGCTCAGGGTGCACCACCGCGAGAAGTTCATCGCCTCGCCGACGCTCGATCCGGCGTTCGTCGCGAGCTCGATGCACGCCGCGGCGGTCGAGACGGTCCGGGACGCGTTCCCGGGCCGCGTCGTGGAGGTCGACGAGCCGGGCGATGGCACGACCCTCGTCACGGTCCGCGGCATCGAGGCCGGGACCGGGTGGAACGTCATCCGGCTCGACCTCGCCGTCAAGCTCCAGGTCACCTTCCCGTCGTCACCGCCGTACCCGTTTTACGGGCCGGCGGGGATGGCGCGGACGGACGGGCGCGTCCTCTCCCAGATCCAGCCCCAGGTGCCCGTCGACGGCGAGATGCGGACGCAGATCTCGCTAACGAAGCCCTACGACCCGACGGTCGAGACCCTCGGAGCCCGTCTCGTGTCCGTCGCTGCCTGGCTGAGGAACCCGCGATGAGGTGGGACGCGCGGATTGCGCAGCGGGACCACGAGCAGCTCCTCGCGCATCTCCATCCCGGTGACGACGATGAGCACGCCGCCTTCCTCTACGCGGGGGAGATGGCGACCCCGGAGGCCCGGCGCCTCCTGGTGCGGCGTGTCGTGCCGGTCGCCGATCGCGACTTCGGCCCGAGCGACCGCGGCGGCTACCGGCAGGTCGCCGCGCACGCGATCGCGCACGCGGCGATCGAGTGCGAGCCTGACGGCCTGCGGCTCCTGTGGGCACACAGCCACCCCGGCGCCAAACGACACGTGGGCTTTAGCGGGCCCGACCGCTCGACGCATGAGCGCGCCCACCCGCACATGATCGATATGACGGGCGGCAAGCCCGTCGCCTCGCTCGTTTTCGGCACCGGGTCGGTCGCAGGCGAGGTTTGGATGCCGGGCGGCGCGGTCTGTGAGCTCGACCACCTCGACGTGGTTGGCGCGCGCATGGCTCGCCTCACAGCTGCCCCGCGCCCGACGGGCCGCGCGTCGGCGCGATTCGGCCGCCAGGTTCTCATGTTCGGCGCCGCCGGCCAGCTGACGCTCGGCGCCATGACAGTCGCGGTCGTCGGCGCCGGTGGCGGCGGATCCCTCCTCGTCCAGAGCCTCGCTCACCTCGGTGTCGGCCACATCGTCATCGTCGACTTCGACCGGGTCGACGTCAGCAACCTCTCAAGGATCGTCAGCGCGACTCCGCGGGACGCTCGGCGGCGGCGCCTCAAGATCGACGTTCTACGCCGGCTCGTCCGCACCATCGATCCCGAGATCGAAGTCACCGCGATCGCGGGTGACGTGACGTACACCGAGGACGCCGCCGTCCTACTTGGCTGCGACTACATCTTCTCCGCGACGGACACACACTTCGCGCGCTTCGCCGTCAACGCGATCTGCCACCAGTACCTCATCCCCGGCGCGCAGGTCGGCGCCAAGGTCGTTACGGACGAGGACGGCGCGGTACAGCTCGCGTACGCGATGCACCGGCCGATCGACCTCGGCGGCGCGTGCCTCGAGTGCTGCGGGGCGATCGATCCCGACGCGCTGCGCCGTGAGCAGCTCGATGAAGTCGAGCGGCGCGCTCAGGATTATGTCGGCGTGCCGGGCCGAGACAACATCGTCGACCCGTCGGTCATCACGCTCAACAGTGCCGCGGTGTCGATGGCAATGCTCGACTTCCAGTTCGCCGCGACTGGGATGTTCCCCGTGCGGACGCGGCTTGGGCAGCGCGTCTACCACGCGCCGGAGCGGGCGCTTCGTGATCGTGACGCCCGTCCGCGCCCTGGGTGCCGGTGGTGTGATCGCCACGCTGGTGGCGGCGCGTTTGGTCGCGGAGACGACCGTCCGTTGCCACTCAGACCCGGGCCGGCACCGCGGCCGACGCCGCACGGTGCTCGCGAACGGCTCCGCGAGCTCATCGGCAGGTTGTAGATGAGCGCCCAGCGCAGCCTGCGCGTTCAGCCAAGGCGCGAGCTGAGCTTCTCGCCAAGCGCTTCGAGGCGCTTGAAATTCTCACGTTCTGACGCAAGGCGCGACGGCTGAGGGCGGACGGGAGCGAGGTACTTCTCCTCCTCGTCTTCATGCGGCGGCGCCGGGTTCTCCAGCCGATGGATCGCAAGCTGCGCAATGCGAATGCCCGGTGACAGCGCGATGGGGCTGTCCCCCTCGTTGACAAGCTCGAGGGTGAGACATCCGCGGAACCCCGGATGGACGAACACAGCCGTCGCGACGATGAGGCCGAGCCGGCCCCACGACGAGCGACCGACGACGTAGGCAGCCATGTCGTCTGGCAGCGCGAGGTACTCCAGTGTCGCGGCGAGGACGAAATGTCGGGGATGAAGCCACAGCTCGTCCCCGAAGGGCACGACGACTCGCTCCTGCATGTCGTCCACCTCCTGCTGGCTGTCCTTCCCCGGGTGGAGGCCCGGCCTCTGTGTACGGCGCAGGAGGAGGAACTCGGTCCCGAGGCGCAGGTCGACGGCGCCGCGGCCGATCTGCGTGCGGTCGAGGAGCGGCGTGATGACGAGGCGGCGATCGAGATCGTCGTCGTCGATCGCGTGCTCGAGGTCCTCTCGCCCAAGAACGGTCATTTTGCAGGCTTCCATGCCGAGGCGACCGTGCTCAACTCGATCGCCTTGCCCACGAGCTCCTGGAGCCGACGGTCGGTAAGGGCCTCGACGAGACCGGCGGGATGGTCACCGTGCTCGGCGATCGCGCGCTGCCAGCCGCCAAGCAGGATCGCCCGGCTATCGAGCGGGTTGCCCAGGCCGACGGGGAGAATGAGGCGTTCGAGCAGGCCAGCTGCCTCGTCCGCCGCCGGCTCCATAGCCGCCGGATCGAGGGCGTCAGCGCCGGTCCGCCGCGAGGCCGTGTCTTGAAGCACGTTCGCGTGCGCGAGGAGCTGATCGCGGAGGAACGCGAACAGTCGGTCGAGCGCCCCGGTCGCGTCGCCCGCGATCCCGTCGAGCCAGACCATGATCTCGGGCGCGATCCTGTCCATGTAGGGCCGCCAGCCGCGGCGCGCCAGGTGTTCAAGCGCAAGCCTCACGCGCAAGGTGTTCGGCGGATGCTCGCGCCCGACCTCCCCGTAGCCGTGAGGTAGAACGAAGAGGGCGAAGGGCCACATGAACGCTGGGCCAGCGATCTCGATCGCGAGGTGGTCACACAGCAACTCCTCGATCCAATCGAGCAGCAAGCCGCGAAGCATGCCCGAAATCTGGGTCTGAGCAAGACCGGTACCCGCCACCATGGCGTTGACCGTGTCCTCGAGCGCGGTCGTGAAAGCTGGGTCGTTGTCGAGCTCCGTCGCGACCGCGTCGACGAGGTGGTGCTCGTCGACACTCGCGTGACCGAGCTCGTGGGCGAAGATCGGATGGAGGAGAACGCGGTCGGCGTCACTGAGCGGGTAATTGAGGACAACGGGCCGCCGCGTGTTCCTCGCTGTGAACCCGGGCGTCTCGTTGATCACTGCGGAGAACGGCCAACTCGTCGTCGCGTACATGAACTCCGGGTCGGGAACGACGACGAGGTCGACGTCCGTGCCGACGAGGATCCGAGCCCACTCCTCGGTGACGTAGAGGCTGCCGAGGTTGACACTGGGCCTGCGTGTCGCCTCGAGCCATGGCAGTGCCGCATGGGCGCCTTGGAGCACCCCGATGCTCTGGCGCATGCTCCGCGCAAAGGCGCTCCTTGCTCTTTGCGACGCACCCCCTCCAGGACCGTGCGCCATGCGGTGCTCGACTGCGGCGATGAGGTCGAGCACATGATCGCGTAGCGCCCCTCCGCGCTTGCCCGGAAGCCCCGTGCTGAGCCGCGGGTCGTCCAGCAGCGTCGCGATCTCGTGGCGGGCCGAAGCTAGGAGGAGTTGGAAGTCGAGGGCGTCGCCGACCATACGCTCGGATCATTCCGCGACGCGAGAACAGAGTTGCTCTCGACGAGCTGGTGCTCACCGAGCAATCCGAACAGCGCCATGACAGGCTCGACCCGCTCCGCGTCGTCGGTACCCACCGTTCCCTCCGCCGCCTCTCGGAGGATCGCTGCCATGTCGCGGAGGATCTCCTGCTCGTCGGTCCCGGGGTGTTCGCGCACGAGGGTCGCGACGATCGACAGCGCGGTGTTCGTCGCCGCTAGCGACCTCGCGCTCCTCGGGCGAGAGAGCGGCTGCTCCGTCCGCTCGAGCGTCGCTTCGAGCATCTCCGCAGCGTCGTTGAGGAGCTGCCGGTCGGCGTCCACAAAGCCTGCACCCGACGTCACGCGGTCGAGGGCGAGGACTATGTCGTCGGCCCACAGCCCCAAAGCGGCGGCGGAACTCAACGCTTCGAGCCGCTGCAGGTCACGCATCATCATCGTCCAGCCGGAATCTATCCGAGTTCAGCGTGTTCATGCGTGCTACACGGTACGGTGTAGCACAGACGTCTCGTCCAACGATGGCCCGCGACGACCCCCAGATCAATGTCCGGCAGCCGCCGAGCCGCTACGCGATCCTCGAGGCAGCAGCGTTCGTGCACGACAAGGGCACGCCGGGCAGGCTCGTCCAGGAACTCGTCGACGAGGCGATCGATCGCTACGCGGAGCTCGCGTCCGTCAAGAAGGCGCTCGAAGCGCGCCGCGAGCAGACCGCGGCCGACGAGGGCAAGCTCAGCCACCTCTCGACGAAGCGACACCGACGTGCCGAGACGGGATCTGACAAGCCACCGAACTGACGAACCAGGGGGAGGTACGCGCCGCTCAGCGGCCTACAACGACCCGGATCGGTGAGAAGCGCGTGACCCGACCGCCCGACCTGCTGGCATTCAACCGCGATCGCCGGCCACGCCACCGCCGGCCTCGGTGACTCTCACGCACGCGCTTGATCCGCTGCTACAGCTCTGGTCGATACGCCCGCAACTCCGCCCCATGCTCGGAGAGCCAGGCTGCCTGCTCCTGCCAGCCGGGCACGGCGGCCTCAAGCTGGCGCCAGAACTGTCTGGAATGGTTGGGCACCCGGAGGTGGCAGAGCTCATGGATGACCACGTAGCGCAGTACCACTGCCGGCGCGAGCACCAGCCGCCAGTTGAACGAAAGGTTGCGACCGGGTGAGCACGATCCCCATCGCGTGCGTTGGTCGCGGACGGCGACCGCCCCGAACTCGAGCCCCAGACGGGCTGCCTCCGACTCGGTCGCCTCGCTGATAGCGGCCTTGGCGGCACGGCGGTACCAACGTGCCAACCCCTCCTGGCGACCCTCATTGCCGGGGCCGCGGAGTACCAGGACGCCGTCCTGCTCCGACGCCGTGACACGGTCGCCGATCACCGTCTCGACGCGGACGGGCTTCCCGCGCAGCCACGCGACCCCTGATCGCTGCAACCCGAGTGCGAACGGGCGCTCGCGCTCCGCTTCGACTTGCTTGAGCTTCTCGGCGATCCAGCCACGGCGCGCCAGCAGGGCGGCGTTGATCTCCTCGGCGGCAGTGTCCGCCGGAACGATGATCTCCAACGGCCGCTGAGCGCCAAGCAGGATGCGGGTCGTACGCGCGGTCGGCGACTCGCGCACCCGCACGTCGACGGGTCGGCCGTCGACGTCGAGCTGTCGTGAGGGTCGATCGACGAGCGCGCGGCTCACTGCACCTGCTCCGCAAAAGCCACGAGCGTGCCCACGGCGTCGTCCGCGAAGCCGCCGACCACGAGCCCACGGGTGCCCTCGTCCCGAGCAAGCTCCTGAATGACGATCTTGCCGACAGCCTGGCGAACATCGTCACGGGTGTGCCATCCGGCGAAGCCGGCCACCTCCCCGAGCCGACTGTCGATGCGACACACGCTCTCGAGCGTGCTTGCTTCGCCGGCGCCGGGGGCCCGCAAGCGGACCAGGTTGAGCAGGGCATAACCGCCCTCGCTTAGCCCAAGCCTTTCCGGTGCAGCGTGGTGCTCCTCCATATCGAGAACAAGCTGCTCGTACTCGGCAAGAAGCTTCTCGATCTGCGCGTCGGCGGCGGCCTTGCGGTCACGCAGGTCGCGAAGCTTCTCCGAGAGCGCCTGCATGACTGGGTCGTGCGGACGAGCTTTGATCTCGTGCACGACGGCAGCCTCGATCTGGGCGGCCTTCTCCTCCGGCGTCAGGGAGCCGTCTGCCGCGAGCTTGTCCAGAAGCGTGCCGTCGATCAGCACCACAGCGCGCTCGGCGTTGAGGGCGACAACGTCGACAGCCGACTGGATGATCTCGGTCGTCTTGGCCATGTGCTCTGACGGATCGAAGACCGTGTCGTAGCGTGCGGCACGCAGACGGGCGTGGACTTCGACGAGCTTGCGGTAGTCATCGAGGTAGTCGCGTAGTCCCGGGTCCGGCGCGAGCGTCTCGTAGATGGTCACGGCCAGCCAGAAGCGCTCGTCGAACTTTTGGTCGAGCTCCTCGTCCTGCAAGCGAGCGAGCAGCCACGCGCCCTGCTTGTCAGGTGACGAGCCTCGAGGGTAGCCAGCGACGACCGCAAGGGCCTCAGCTAAAGCGATGGGGAAGCGCTCACGCAGTTCGTCGACCTTGATCGCGGCATGGGCGACATCGTCGGAGTTGAAAGCGGCCAGCGCCTTCTCGAGGTGACCGAAGACCCCCCAGTAATCGACGATGATGCCGTAGGCCTTCTGCTGCTCGGGCATCGGCCGGTTTGTGCGGGCAACGGCTTGGAGGAGGTTGTGGCCCGCCAAGCCGCGGTCGAGGAACATCACCTGCTCGACTGGAGCGTCGAAGCCGGTCAGCAGCATGTTGTTGACGATGAGGACCTTGAGCGGGTCGGTCGGATCGGTGAAGCGCTTAGCGAGCCGCTTTACGGCCTTCTTCTCGCTCATTGTCAGGGCGACTACTTCGACCTCGGCCTCTCCCGCTGTGCCCTCGGCGGCCTCCTCGCCATCCTCGTCATCAGACTCGTCGATGCCGCCGCCGAGCCGCCCGAGCTGCTCGCTGGCGTACCAGCGACGCATGAAGTCCGAGTCGTTCTTTCCGCGCGACGTAACCACGGCGAACTCGTCGGGCTGCAGGTGTTTGGCGAGCTCGTTGGCGTACAGAGCGCAGGCCTCGCGGTCGGCGGCGACCAGCTGGGCCTTGAAGCCGTTAGGGGCTGTGCGCCTGTGCATGTACTCCGCTACGTCGGCGGCGATCGCCGTGACGCGGGCTGGTTTCTTGGCGACGACGTTGAGCCGGACAGCGCGCGCGCGAAGCTCAGCCTTCTGCTCGTCCGTGAGCCCCGAGAACTCGTGCTCGAAGGTCTCATCGACATCTTCGAGGCGGACGGCCCACTGCGGCATGCGCGCTTCGTACGCGATGGGAACCGTCGCGCCGTCGTCGATGGCCTCCTTGATGCGATACGCGTCGAGGTAGCTCTCGCGCCCGCCATCTATCTCGGGCGAGAACGAGCGCCTAGTGGAGTGGTCGTGGGTCTCGATGGGCGTACCGGTGAAAGCGAACAGCTTGGCCTCAGGCAGCGCCGAGCGCATGTAGATGCCGAGGTCTCCCTCTTGGCTGCGGTGCGCCTCGTCGACGAAGACAATGACGTTGTCGCGTGTGCTCAGGTCAGCCTGGGCGTCGCGAAACTTATGCACGGTGGTGACGATGACGCCACGGCGGTCAGCAGCCAGTGCGTTCTGCATCTCGTTCGTGCGTGAGGCGCTCATCACCCCGTCGAAGTTGCATGCCGTCAGCGTGTCGTTGATCTGATCGTCCAGATTGGTGCGGTCAACGACGATGAGGACAGTCGGATTGTCCAGCCCGGCAGCGAGCAGCTTGCGGGCAGCGAAGACCATGGTGAGGCTCTTGCCCGAGCCCTGGGTATGCCAGATGAGGCCGCGGTCGTGGACCCCCTCGAGAACGCGCCTGACAATCTTCGATGCAGCGCGGTACTGCTGGTAGCGCGCGAGCTTGCGGCGGGTAACGCCGTCGCGCGTCTCAAAGACCGAATAGTTGGCGGCGAGGTCGGCGAGGGTGTGCGGCGAGAAGACGCCCAGCAGCACGGTGTCCATCTCGGTGGCGCTCTCGGGACGCGGGTGCGGGTGCGTGTCCTTCCACTCGGCGTAGCCGGACAGCCCCTGCGTACCGACCGGGCCGACGCGGAAGTGAGTCCCGTTGCAAATGCCGGCGATCATCCCGAGCGCGATCAGCTGCGGCGCGTCCTCCCAATATCGCTTGAGGTCGCGTGCGGCTTCGACGACCGGCACGCCCGGCGCCTTGTTTTCGACGATGCCGAGCGGCAGCCCGTTGACGAGGAAGACGACGTCGAGCCGCGGTTCGCGGGCGCCGCCAGTCGCGATCACCATCTCTTCGGTCACGACGTAGTCGTTGGTCGACGGGTCGACCAGGTCGAGGAGCGTCACGTCCGCGCTTGGGAGGCCCGCGACGCTGACGTTCAGCCCATGGCGCAACCAATCCATGACCTCCTGGGGGTCGGTGGCCGAGCGGACGCGCTCTACGGCTGCCTCGACGTGGACTTCGGCGATGGCTGGGTTGAGCTTGCGGATTGCGGCCTCGAGATATGGCACGACCACTGCGTCGCTCATTTGCGTGCCGCGGATGGCGTTGAGCTGCTCGCGCGGTTTAACCGTCCACTTGAGCGCGCCAGCACGCTCGAGAATCTCCTGCTGCACCAGTGCTTCGTCGCCCGTGCTCATCGGTCACAACCTACGCCGCGGCCTCATCGGGCACGCGGATCGCGCCAGAAATGAGCAAGGCCACGGCACCCGCGCCAAGGCCCGATGCGGCGACCGCGCTCGCGGCGGTTGCACGCCGCAGCTCCAGGAGAGCCAGCAGCTCATCGCGGAGCTCGTCCTCCTCAACGGTCGTGGCGGGCCATGGAACCTCAAGCTCACGAATCTCGCTTTGCGAGATGTTCTGCATGCTGCTGCTACTGCCACCAGCAGCCAGCTCGATCTGTTGCCTCACGTCCGGTGCAGCAAGGACAATCTCAAGCAGATCCGGATCGACGCCTGGCTTCGGTACCAGCCGAAGGGTCTTGTCGGACAAGTAGATCCCTGCCACCTCCTGCCGGACGCGGCAGACAGAGCCGACCAGCTTTGGGGTATTGGCACGAGAGATCAGCAGGTCACCCTTCCGAACCTCGGCACGAGCTGGCATCTCCGTTCCGTGCGGAAGCACCTTCGACTCTCGAGCGTCGAAATGCCCGGGCCGGATCGAGCTCACCTTGAGAACCCCGCGCTCACCCCGGGCCGGAGGCTCGGGCTCAGCCTGTGGGCTGCGGCCACCGACGATGTCATCCAGCAGGTCGTTGAGCGCGACCGTCAGGAGCCCGTCGAGGACCCTGTCGCGGGCTGCGACGAAGAGCGCGATCGCGGCGGCGGCTTCCGCGCGTGTCGCCTCTACGAGCTGCTCAAGGGCATGTCCCGCGGCAACGATCTCCCTTTGATTTTCCAACGAGGGCAACGCGACGGCGATCGTGAGCAGATCTGCGGGCTTCAGCCGGTTCCTACGCTCGGCGGTGCCTGTGCACAGCGCTCGCATGTCGAGATGGAAACGTGGATCGCGGCAAAGAAGCGCGAGATAGCCAGAGTCGATCTGCTGGCTGTCCGGAGTGAACGTTGGGAACTCAGGCGACACGAAGTAGCCGTCGAAGTTGGGCGGCACGACTGTGATCGGTCCCTCCCAAGCGGTGAGCTTGCGGTAAACGAGTTGGCCGGCGCGCAGTTGATGCAGCTTCGGGTACGTCGTGTCTGCCCCGCGAAGCTCCTCTCGTGCGAAAAGGCCCTCTCCAGCGATCTTGACGCCAGCGATCCGGTATCGCTGCGATGGATCGACAGCGACCTTCACGACGTCGAGCGCTACGACCTCCCCTAGTGGCACCGTGCGAGCGTGCTGGGGGGTCATAGCTTCAGACCGTCTTCGGCTGCAAGGCATCCAGCACGCGTTCGGCGGCAGCTTCTGCCACCTTCCGGCGCGCTGCAGCCGAGCGGTATGCGGCGAGCGCATCGTCGAGGCTGGGGATCACTCCGTCGTCGACGCTGGACGACACGTAGCGACGGACGGTCAGGCTGTAGCCGAGCGCCTTGATCTCATCGCTCGAAGCGACCGCGCAGAAGCCCTCATCCGGCTGGGTCGCCCGAAACGCTTCCACGATCCGGTGGATATCGCTGTCGCGGAGGTGGTTCTTGGTGTCGGTGCGCTCGAAGCACTCGCTGCCATCGATGAAGAGGACCTTCTCCTTCAGTTCTGCACGTTTGGTCTTGTTAACCACGAGGTAGCAGGCGGGAATGCCGGCTCCGTAGAACATGTCCTTCGGCAGCTGGATGACCGCCTCGACGATGTCGGCGTTCACCAGGTCCTTGCGGACCTCGAGTTCCGACCCCTTACGGAAGAAGACGCCGTTCGGTAGGACCACTGCCATGCGGCCATGATCGTTGAGTGAGGCGACCATGTGCTGGACGAAGGCGATCTCGCCATGGCTCTTCGGCGGGACGTGCATGATGCGCCCGAACGGGTCGCCGGACTTCTTGAGCCAGTCGTGCCCCCAGTTTTTAGGAGAGAACGGTGGATTAGCAATGACGAGGTCGAATCTCCTCAGGCCGCTCGATCCGATGAATTTCGGCTCCTTCAGCGTGTCGCCGCGCTCAACAGTCGCGGCGCCGGACGCTCCGTGCAGCAGCATGTTCATGCGGGCGATGGCCCAGGTCTCGGGGTTTATCTCTTGACCAAAGATCGCAAGCCCTCGGGCCTCGTTCCCGTGCAGGCGACGGGCCTCATCGAGCACCTGAAGCAGTAGGCCGCCCGAGCCGCAAGTCGGGTCGTAGGCCTCGTCTGTCGGCCCCGGGGCGAGCAGGCGAGCACCCAGTTTGCCGACGGCCGCGGGGGTGTAGAACTCTCCGCCGCCCTTCCCGGCGCCCGCGGCGAACTTCGCGATCAACCATTCGTACGCAGCGCCCAACATGTCTGGCGTGACACGCTTGTTGGTGAGCGGCCCAAGCGCGTGGAAGTGATCGAGAATGCCGTGCAAGTCGTCAGCTGGCAGCGCGGTCTTATTGTTGAAGTCGATGTTCTCGAACACCCCAGAGAGCTGCTTTGGGTTGGCGCGGCCGATTTCGCGCAGCGCATCATTCAGTGCTTTGCCCTGTGTCTCCTTGTCGGCGCCGCGGACGTCGTCAAAGAAGTGCCCGGACGGGACGATGACGCTGTGGTACATGGCGGGATTGGCCTCGATGATCTGGACCGCCGCATCAGCGGGGACGCCGGCGAGATCATTCTCGAGAGCGTTGGCGCGCTCCTCGTGGAAGCGATCGGAGGCACGCTTGAAGAACAGCAACGGCAGGACGTAGTCCTTCTGGTTCGAGATCTTGTTGCGGAACAGGTCCGCGCTCTCCCAGAGGTGATCCTCGAGGGCCTTGAGTGTGAGCGGCTGTTTCGGATCGGTGGCCATAGGTCGAGAGTGCGTCGACCTTAGCGGGCCGCTCGGGCCGCCGACCGAGAAGTCGATGCGTCGTTCCAGGACCACGGCTTCGCCTGAAACGAAGGTTCGTCCGATCCGCCGGCTGGGCCAACGCCCGTCCGTTTAGCGTTCGCTCAGCGAACAACCGCGCATGCTGTCGCGCAGCCAAGCCAGTACGGGCGATCTCCTGTCTCAGATAGCCCGTCCGTTGAGATTCGCAGTGAGCGGTTGCTAAACGAACTGTCCGAGCGGGCGTCTACGGTGCGGAACCAATGAGCGAGCTGATCGGGTACGCGCGCTGCTCGACGGCCGGCCAGGACCTGACCGCCCAGCGCCAGGTGTTACGCGATCTCGGCGTCGACGAGCCGCGCATCTACATCGACCACGGGCTCACGGGTCGTAACCGGGAACGTCCTGGGCTGCAGCTGGCGCTTGCCGCCGTCAGGGAAGGCGACACACTGGTCGTCCCGAAGCTCGACCGGCTCGCCCGGTCGGTGCCTGACGCACGGGCCATCGCCGACGAGCTCGAGCAGCGCGAGGTGCGGCTGCAGCTCGGCGCCTCGGTGTACGACCCACGCGACCCGATAGGCCGGATGTTCTTCAACGTACTCGCGACGTTCGCAGAGTTCGAGGCGGATCTCCTCAGCATGCGCACCCGCGAGGGAATGGCAGTCGCGAGCGCTCGAGGTCGGCTCAAGGGCAAGCCACCGAAATTGTCAGCGAGCCAGCAGCAGCACCTGCTCAAGCTCTACGACACCGACGACAAGACGGTCCCCGAGCTCGCCGAGCTGTTCAGCGTCAGCCGCGCCACGGTCTACCGCGTGCTCGATCGTCATCACAAGCGCCCACCGGTGGTGCCTTCCGCAGTTCGCTGACGCGGGCGCGAAAGCGGAGGGCCGCCGACTCAGCAGCTTCCCTGCCATCCGCGCATTGCACGTCAGACCCAGGCGCGAGCGACGTGCTCGTCGCCACCAGAAAGCTGGACTGCCTTCGTGCCGCCTCAACCGGGCACCGCAGCGTCGTCGGCGCTCGAAGCCGTCCCAAAATGGGACGCCCGCGAAGCGAATGAGGGTAACTCCGCGTCACTTGATCAGGTGATGGAAGCTGAATCCTGGCTGGTCAGAGTGTGGTTCGCCAACCACCGCCGGAGGCAAGATGTCGGAGCCAGCGAGGACCACGTCGTACGTGAACGCGCCCAACGAGGTTTTGAGCGCAAGTGACGGGATTGAATACGCCTACAGGGACATCGGCGCGGCTGGCGAGGTGCCGCTCATCGCGCTGCATCACTTCCGCGGGAATTTGGACAGATGGGATCCGGCCCTTGTCGAAGCCCTTGCCGCAGGCCGGCGCGTCGTGACGTTCAACAACCGTGGCGTCGCGAGCTCGACTGGGAGCACGCCACGGACTTTTGCGGAGATGGCTGTCGACGCGCTCGCGTTCGTCGACGCGCTCGAGATCACCGAGGTTGATCTCCTGGGGTTCTCGATCGGCAGCTTCATCGCGAGGAGATCGCCTTGATCAGACCCGACTTGGTTCGGCGGATCGTGCTCGCCTCGTCGGCTCCGCAGGGCGCCGCGGGAATGCACGGCTGGGCGCCGTCTGTGATCGACGCCGTTGGTAGGCCCGAATCGACAAGTGACGGCTACCTGCAGGTCTTCTTCACGGAGTCGCAGGCGAGTCGGGAAGCGGGTCGCGAGGTGGTAGCTCGTCTCGGGAGCCGAACGGCCGATCGTGACGCCGAGGCGAGCTGGCAGACGCGGCTGGCTCAGTACGACGCGGTCTGCGCCTGGGGGATACCGAACCATTCGCTGCTTCAAAGGGTGGCAGCGATCAAGCAGCCCGTATTTGTCGCTAACGGCGACAGGGACCCGATGATCGTGCCGCGGTACTCATACCTTCTCGCGGGTTTGCTCCCGGACGCGCGATTGAAGATTTACCCGGACTCGGCGCATGGGTTCCTCTTCCAGCATCACGCGGAGTTCGCGGCGAACGTGGCGGAGTTTCTGTCAGCGCCGTGAGTCCGGCGATGGTCGCGAAGCGGTCGGATGGGCAGCTGGTTGAGAGGTCCTCAGTCGGTCTAATGCGTTCGCGTCCGCGGTCCCAGCGTCGGTCCAGAAGAGAACGACGCCGAGGCCGAGGTGTCCGCTGAGGGTGAGCTTCTCGAACTGCAGTGTGAGCGGCCCGATGGTGGGGTGGTGCATGCGCGTGACGCCGGCGCCCGGACGGGGTCCGACGTCGTAGCGCACCCAGAGCGTGCGGAATGTTTCGCTGGCGATCGACAGTTCGCCCACGAGTCCGATGAGTCTCGGATCATCGGGCGTCGAGCCGACAGCGGTGTGTAGCGCGGCGACCACATCCGTTGCGACATCGTCCCAGGTGTCGGAGTAGAGCGCGCGCATGGCTGGATCGAGGAAGAGCGTGCGGTAGCCGTTGACGCCAGGGAGGTGTGCCGGGGAGAGTGCTTGGGCGAGTTCGTTGGCGGCGATGACGAGACCGGTGTAATCCCCGACGGTCGCAGGGCCGTGCCAGTTCTCCACTATGTGCGCAGCGCCGGCCGGGACCGCGATGACGGGCTCGGGTGGGGTGATGATTGGAGGGCGGGCGAGTTCGTACAGGTGCTGGCGGCCGTCGTCGTCGAGGCGCAGGGCGCGTGCGAGCGCGTCGAGCACCTGGTCGGATGGATGCCGGTCGCGGCCACGTTCCAGGCGCACGTAGTAGTCGACGCTGACGCCGGCCAGGTCGGCGAGCTCGTCTCGGCGTAGCCCGGGTGCGCGGCGACGGCCATTGGTGGGGATGTCGACATCCTCGGGGCCGAGCTGATCGCGTCTTGCTCTGAGGAATGCTCCGAGACGGTTCTCAGCCGACATGGGATTTACGTTAGCCGCCTGCGGGTCCCGGAGAGTGGCCCTGCCAGGGCCCTGGCTAGCGCCCGCGCGGCGGCTCATCGTAGGGTCATGACTGAAACTGACTATCCCCATATCCCTGCCGCCACCGTGCTCGTCACCGGGGGCAGCGGTTTCCTTGGCGGCCACACGGTCGCTCGAGCACTCGCGGCCGGCCACACCGTCCGAGCGACGGTCCGCAAGCTTGATCGCGCGGACGTTGTGCGCGAACTGGTCAGCGCCGCCGGCGTTGACCCCGGCGACCGGCTCTCGTTCGTAGAAGCCGACCTGACAGCTGATGACGGGTGGGCGGACGCCGCCCGCGGCGTCGATTTCATGCTGCACACAGCCTCACCGTTCCCTCCCTTGCCACCAGAGGACGAGGATGAGCTGATCGTCCCCGCGCGCGACGGGACGCTGCGCGTGTTGCGCGCGGCCCGCGGGGCCGGCGTCAAGCGGGTCGTTGTGACTTCATCGTTTGGTGCCATCGGCTACGGACACCCTGCGAGCGAGTACGTATACACCGAAGCCGATTGGTCGAATCTCGACGCTGACCTGGCGCCGTACATCAAGTCAAAGACGGTGGCCGAGCGCGCCGCCTGGAATCTCGTCGAACGCGACGGCGGCCCTCCCCTGGCGGTCCTAAACCCGGTTGGCATCTTCGGACCGGCGCTCGGCCCTGACTTGTCCTCGTCGCTCGGGTTGGTTCTCGCGCTGCTGACGGGCGCGATGCAGGCCGGCGCGCCGCGTCTCTCCTTCGGAGCGGTTGACGTACGTGACGTCGCCGACCTGCACCTGTTGGCGATGGCACATCCGGCCGCGGCCGGTGAGCGGTTCATTGCCTCTGCTGGTGATGCGATCTCGCTGCTTGATGCTGCGGAGATCCTCCGCTCGCGGTTGGGTGATCGCGCGGCACTGGTGCCGACCACGGAACTGGACGATGCGATCCTGCGCGCGGCGGCCGAGAGCAACCCGGGCCTGCGCAACGAGATCCCCGAACTCGGTAACCGTCGTCACTTGGACGCCGGGAAGGCCAAGCGCGTTTTGGGATGGCAGCCACGGTCCACCGAGGATGCGCTGACCTCAAGTGCTGAGAGCTTGATCGCGCTGGGTCTCGTGCAGTAGGCGAGCGTCCCGGCCCGCGCGAACACTTCGCCGGTACGGTGAAGCTGAACGCGCGGGTCGGGGTCGGGTGCGTGGGTCAGGCCGCTTCTGGGAGCTCCCAGTACGTGCTGTCCGAGAGCACGGAATCCTTCGCCAGTTCCTTGGCGTGGTTTCGCAGGACTGTGACGGCCGGGTAGGGGCGAAGCATGACAGTGAGGTCTTTCACGCGGCCTTGTTCGTCGAGCTTGCGCAACCAGATGCCCTCCATCGGGTAGCCGTCGGCGTCGCAGTCGAACAGCTCGAAAACGAACTTGGTGGTGGCGATGATCGTGGTGTACGAGGAGGGGCTCTGGACCTGGTGCGCGATCCGCACCGACTCCTCGACCTCCGCCTTTCCTGTGACCGACTTGGCGAGCATCGGGCTGTGCAGCACCACATCGGGAGCGCTTTCCAGGTCGCGCAGGCCAATGGTGGTGAACTGCCTTGGCTCGTTGGTGGAGGCGGGCTTGGGTTGCAGTTCCCAGAAGTCAGCCGGAATGCTGGCCGCGAGCCGGTCGTGCATGGCGTTGCGGAACAGGGTCACGACGGGCCAGGGGCGCATGAGCACGCGGATCTCACGGATCAGCCCGTCGGGACGGTCGATCAAGATCGTCGCGGCCTCGAGCCGGAACCCGTTGGCCTTGCCCTGCCAGATCAGGATGGTTTGCTCGCCGTCACTGACCTCGAGCGTGTATTCGATCGGGTTTGCGACCTGCGCAGCGAGCGCAAGGACTTCAACGGCTGCCTCTGCCCCGACTACCGGCTTGGTCAGCATCGGCGCGAACAGAACGACATCGGGCGCGAGCAGCTTGAGCAGCCCGTCGCGACCGCCGTGGTTTTCGATTACCTGACGGAATGGGTGCTTGGACACCAAAACTCCTTAGGTGAGAGGCGGCAGCCCTTGGGGTTACCGCCGTTTACGGGGACGAGTGGGGGTCGGGCGGGGTCAGCCCCGGGGGTTGAGCGAGGTCAGTCCTGGGGGTCGGGTGTGACGACCTCCCAGGCTTTGAGTTCGGTGTGCGCGAAGGCGCCTTCGGTCTGGTACGGGTCTGCCGCGACGATGGCTTTGGCTTCCTCGAGCGACTCGGCCTCGTAGATGAACAGTCCGCCGCTACCGTCGGTGAACGGACCGCCGGCGACGAGCTTCCCGGCAGCGGTGAGCTGCGCGGTGTAGCGGCGATGTGTTGGGCGGATTTGTGTGACGAGTTGGGGGTCCTCGACGTAGGTGGCGTAGTTGACGAACCTCACTGCTGTTTCTCCTCTGTCGCTAGAGCCGTTTGGCACGGGCTACGGCCGACGCCCACAGAGCGCCGGGGTAGAGCCGGTCGGGGTGAAGGCCGGTCATCTGATCGAAGATGTCCTTGGCTGACCGGGCGTCCTCGACGACGGCCGCGAAGTCGTTGATGTATTGCCGCGTCTCCTCGATCGTCTGCGGGGTGTCGGCAAGTTCCGGGTTCTTGTGCCCGGCTACGACCGTTGCCGGCTGCAGCGCGTCGATCACGTCGAGCGCGTGCAGCCACTCACGGCGGGCCTGCGTGTCGCCGACGAGCAGCAGATGCACGCCGTTGTAAACGGAGTCGCCGGCGGCAACGAGACCGAGTGCCGGACTGTGCAAGCACGTGGTGTGCTCCATGTCGGTGTGCCCGAGATCGACCGCCACCAGCGGTTCGTTCTCAAGCTCGAACGTGCGGTCGTGCAGCGTGCGGATGCTTGTCACCGGTGGAGCAAGCTGCCCTGGGAACCGCTCGTTCCACAGCTCCAGTGAGCGTCCGCTGGACTGCCGGTTCATCTCGTCAACCACAGCGGGGCGGGCGATGAGTTCGGCGCCTGGGAAGCGGTCGAGGATGACCTGTGCGCCGAACCAGTGGTCAGCGTGACCGTGGGTCACGTAGACGCGGGTGAGCCTGACGCCCTTCTGGGCGATCCAGTCTGCGAGCACGCTGGCCTGATCGATCGTGATTGGCGTGTCGACCAGGACGCCGTCTTGTCGGCCGTAGATCAGGGTCGATGAGATCGCCGGCCACATTCGATGCTCGGCACCAGGCGGCGGGGGATCGCCGACGGTGGGAATGGAGCGGGAGGTCGAGACCTCCCATTTCAGATGAGTAGACATGGGGTAGTGGGGAAGGCAGCCGCCAACAGGTGCGGTGGACTCTGGCCAGCATTCCCGTCCAGGCGAGCGCGCGCATGACTCGTTCAGGTCATTGCGCACACCGACACGGCGCCCATCCGCTCGCCGATTAGGGCTAGCCGGGGTCCAGTTGGAGATGAAACCGGCTCGAAGCAGGCCGTCTCGGTCCAGCGTTCAGCGGCCGCTCAGGCGTCTAGCACTCGGTCAGGTGATGCGAGCACCGTCGGTGTCCGAGGACGCTGAGCGTCGTCCCAGCTGACAGCGGCGACGGCTCACTCACCCTCGATCCCAAGGCGGCGAACGTCATGCATCGTCTGTCCAAGAAATTCCGCCCACCGTCACGGTTCGATGCGACCGGCACCAATCCGATGGTGCTCATCATCGGCGCCACCGGGCAAATCGGCGCCCCGACCGTGCGCGAGCTGCTGGCAACGGATGTGAACGTGGTCGCGTTGGTACGCGACATTGCCAAGGCGCACAGGCTGCTTGGCGCTTCCGCCCGGCTCGCGGTCCGCGAGTTTGCCTTTAGTGACAGCGACAGCCTCGCGCGCGCGATGGTGGGGGCCGACGCGGTCTTCGTCGCGCTCGGCGCCTCAGGTGAGCAGGGGCTTTTGCAGCGACTGGTGATCGATGCGGTCGCGCTCGCCGACGTAGCGCTCTTTGTGAGGCTCGCGGTGCTGGGCACAGACTCGAAATCGTTGGGGTTCAACCAGCGGGAGCACGCGGCGATCGAGACCTACCAGGCGGAGAAGGAGGTCGTCGGTACATCCTTGCGACCATCGCTGTTTCACACCAGCGTGCTCGGATTCGCGAGGTCGATCCAGCGTTCTGATGGGTGGGTGGGAACCGCCCCGAGCGGCGCCCAGACTTTCATCGACCCGCGCGATGTAGCGAGCGCTGCAGCCGCGGTTCTAGGCAAGCAGCGTGGTTGGCCGAGGGTTCTCGAGCTGCCGGGCCCGGAGCTTCTTACCTACGCGGACGTCGCTGGGATCTTGACGTTCGAGTTGGGCCGGACGATCTCCTACCACGACGTTGACGAATGGGTGTTTCGCGCCCAACTACGCATACGCGGTGCCAGCGAGCTGACCCAGGAGATGCTGATCTGCCGTGACCGGGCGGTGATGGCGGGAGAGCTCGAGCGTCAAAGCCCGGCGCTCGAGGAACTGATCTTGCGCCCGCCGATACGGATGGCGCAGTTCGTGAATGAGCATCGCGACGCGTTCATGCCCGCCACGGAGACCCATAGTCGCCACCGGAAAACCGGCGGCCTGTTCCGCGACAACTCGGAGCACCCGATCGAGTGATGCCAGCGCCGCCCGAAGCATGCAACCTGCCCAGGCACGAGCCCAACTGGCCTGGAGCGGAGGGAACAATGTCCGTATTTGAGGTGCTCTGATGGACGCACTGCTATCCGATGTCATCGACGCGCACGGCGGCATGGCGCGATGGTCCGAAATCAATGCTCTGACAGCGCGACTGTCGATCGCCGGGCCGATCTGGGCATCGAAGGGCTGGCGCGACGCGCTCGTCAACGAGACGGTCGAGATCGACACCCGCAACGAGCGCAGTGTCTTCACGCCGTTCCTCGTCGAGAACCGCCGATCGGTGTTTGACGCCGGGCCGCAACGGGTCACGATCGAGACCACCGACGGACAGAAGATCGAGGAACGCGTCGACGCCCGCGACGCGTTTCGAGGCCATACCCGCGCCACGCCGTGGGATCAATTCCATCTCGGGTACTTCGTCGGCTACGCGTTCTGGAACTACTTCACGACACCGTTTCTGTTCACCTGGCCCGGGGTTGAGGCAACAGAGATCGAGCCGTGGGAAGAGTCGGGTCAGGTCTGGAGGCGACTGCGAGTCGTGTTCCCGAAAGAGATCGCGACCCACAACCCGGTGCAGCTCTTCTACTACGACCTCGACTGCCTACAGCGCCGCATGGACTACGTGACCGAGATTCTCGGCAGCAGCCTCGTCGCGCACTACACCTCCGCCCATCGTACTTTCGGGGGCGTCGTGATTCCGACGCGTCGGCGCGTGTTCCGCCGCAATCAGGACGGAACCAGCAACCTCAACGTGCCGTCGATCACGATCGACATCGCCGACGTCGACGTCGACGTTCGCTAGCGCTCGCACATTCAGTCCGGACCGCGACGCGGAGATCCGCCGAACTCAACCCCAGGAGACAGTTGCAATGAGCGCTGACGTCGAAAAGATCGACCTGCAGGTCCGCAGACTTGTCGTGCCGATCCCTACCGACTACGACGAGACGATCGCCCTCTACGAACGCCTCGTGCCGCCCGTAGACACGCATCGGTTCGGGCAAATGGCCAGCTGGGATGCCGTGCTCGAGCTGGCGCGGATCAACGCGCCACTCGGGTTCATGATCTATTGGCGCACCGATGTGACCTCGGTGATGGCCGGGTCGGGCACCGGCTGGAAGAGCACCGAATATCTCATGGGAAACCACACCATCGCTGAACAGATGGCTCGCTATGACCCGTCGGTGATGCTCCATGCCCCATTGCGAACCCTGATCTACGCCGACAAGAACGGTGACACGCAGTTCGCGGTGGACCAGCCAAGCAGCCTGTTCTCAAGCTACGAAGATGAGCGCATCGCCGCGGTTGGTGAGCATCTCGACGAGCTCGTCGCCGGCTTGCTGGAACACATGGACGCACCCGTGCCCGACCAGCTCAGGCACTGAGCGTTCAGCCGAAAGACGGCGTCGCGGCGCGCAAACGCGCCCCCTCATTCGCGCTTTGCGGCGAGGCGGGCCAGCTCGACGCGCGAGCGGATCTCGAGCTTGGAGTAGATGTGCCGCAGGTGAGCATTGACCGTGTGTGGCGACAAGTACAGTTGATCGGCCACCTCGCGATTCGTCGCACCACGTGCGACGAGCTCAACAACCGCCACCTCGGACTCGCTGAGTTCCGGCCAGCGCGATGAGCCACGCACGTTCGGTATCGCCCGTCTGACACCACGAACGCGCAGCAGCCCTCGAACTCTCGCGGCGTCCCGCTCAGCGCCTGCATCGGTGTAGATCGCAAGGGCGGAGTCAAGTGACTGAACGGCCTCGCTAGCCCGGCCTTCGGGCAGGAGGTTGCCGGCGTCCTCGAACGCGAGGGCGCGCACTAGACGCTCCGGGCATCGCTCATAGAGCGCCACGGCCTGCAGGGCAAGGTCCGGGTCCTGTCGCACGAGCGCGTTGGCGTGTGCCACCGTCGCCTGCAACGCCGGGAAGTCAGGTGCGCGGGCCGCGACATCGTATAGTCGTTGCGCGACCGCGGCCGCATCGTCTGGTTGGTCGTTCTCGAGCAGCGTGTGAATCAGGAGCGGCCCATCGGAGTAGCGGCGCGGATCGCTGGCCCGGAGCGGACCGATCGCCAGCGGGTCAAGGGCCGCGGCGTCTAGCCGTCCTGGCGCGGCGTCGCCCTCAACCGCGTCGAGGCGAGCCAGGATCCAGGCGCCGGTTTGGATGCTGGCTACGCACTCGTTGTGGGCGAGCAGCTTCAGCGCGGCGCTGCGCCCGGCCCGGAGCGCGGCCGGATCGCCGGTATGTGTCGCGACGGTGGCGAGCACAAAGAGCGCGATGCGATTGACGTAGCCGCGCGCGCCCTCACCGATTTCGTCTGACATCTGCAACACCGCCTCGGCCTCAGCGCGGGCGTCCGCCAGGCGTCCCTGGTAGAGCAGTAGCCGGCAGCGCAGCATCGACCAGATACGCATGTTGACGGCGATGCCGTCCTTGATCGCTGCCCGCGAACCGATCTCAATGATCCTGCTGGCCTGATCCAGCCGGCCGACGGCCATGAGGATCACCGCGTACCAGCCGTCATAAAGCCAAAGATGCGAGGACACATATCCGTCGTCGTCGCGCGGTTGTCCGGAAACGGCCTCGTCGGCGAGCGCGAGGGCCCCGCGCCAGTCGTTCTTAGTGAACGCGATCAGGGCGCGGGGGAGCAGCGTCACGAGCAGCTTGTCGGGATCGCCGGCGATCTCGGGGACCGAAACCGCTTCGGCGGCAGCCTCGGCAGCGGCGTCTGTCTCGCCGAGCAGCTCGAGACTGGAGGACATGAACGAGAACATCTGGCTGCGCAACGTCGCGGACAGACCGGGGAGCGCAAGCGAGAGCTGGCACTGGTTGACGGCCTCGCCGGCTTCGTACTGCATCATCAGCGACACCACCGCCGAGCGCGCCCGCACCTCGGAAAGCGGGTCGATCACGCCGGGCTTCAGCGTCCTGATCAGTTCCAACGCATCAGAGGCGGCGTTCGCCGACACCAACAGGCGAACGGTTTCCTCGACGAGCTCGGCGTAGAGCGGCCCGTCCTGTGGAGCGAGCTCGAGCGCACGTCGGCTGAGCGGCGCGGCGACCGCAGGGGAGACGGGAGCGATCTCAGCGGCTGCCCTGCGAAGCACCGCTACGGCATCCAGGTCGCCTGGTTGAGCGACCTCCATTACGAGACGCGCAACGTCGGCAGGGGGCGCGCCGTGTTTCAGCATCACTTCCAACGCGCGGCGCTGCATCGCGACGCGCATCGCCGCCGGCAGCCCGGCATCGATGGACTCGCGCACCAGGTCGTGACGGAAGCTGAGCCGCTCACCGTCCTCGACTATCAGGCCCGAGCCGAGCGCCTCGCGCACAGGCTCCAACAAGGCCACCGGCTGGCGGTCCGTGATCGCCGCCAGCTCGTCGACGGAGAACCGCCGGCCAAGCACCGAAGCCATCTGCAGGAGTTCACGGGTCAGCGGACTCAAGCGCGCGACCTGAGCACCGATGGAGTCGGCAAGGCGACGGGGAACGACGTCGGCTGCGAGATGCGCCTCGCCGTCTGCGATTTCGACTAGCCCTTCGTCCGATAGGCCGCTGAGCAGGTCGACCAGCAGGAAAGGATGACCGAGCGTTCGATCGACAGCTTCCTTCACGGCGTCATCGGGACTGCCGCCAAGAAGATCCTCACACACCTGCAGCACGGCGTCTTCATCGAGCCGATCGAGCGTGAGAAGGGTCGCGTCGGCGCTGCGAATCTGCGTGAGCGCAGTCTGCACAGGCGCGGGAAGCTCACCGGTCCGGACGGAGAACACCCAAAGGATTCGGTCATAAGCCAGGCGCTTGGGAAGCACGCTGATCGCGGTCAGTGTCGCTGGATCAGCCCACTGGATGTCGTCCAGGGAGATGAGAACTGGTGCTGTCAGCGAGGCGCGCTCGAGGCGCTCCTCGAGCTCGCGCAGCACCCAGAACCGCTGGTCGGGGGAACCGCCGAGCTGCCGGAGAATCTCGATGTCGACCGGCGGGTGATCGGTCGCGACCAGCGCGTCGAGCAACGGCGCGAGTGGGGCGGCCTCTCCCATCACGGAAGCGCCGCCGTGGAATACGCGCACATCCTTCGCGCGCGCCTGGTCCTCGACCGCGGCCAGCAGCGAACTCTTGCCCATGCCCGCGGCGCCCCGGATCAGGACGATCCCGCCACGCCCCCTCACTAGTCGATCCACGCGACGGCCCAGGATCTCGATCTCGCTATCGCGGCCACGCATCACCGTCGGCCCGAGATCGCGTCCCGGCACGTCTACAAGTCGAAGATCGGATTTATCGGTGGGCATCGCGCCCTGTGCGTCCCTCAATTGCCAGCCCGTTCGGTTCAGCTTCGGTCCTGGCGACCGGCCGCACGATCGACTTTACCGCCGAACAGGCGACTTTTGCCCGCTTTCGCGGCAGATAGCTCGAACGAGTGATGCGGGTTGACGGGCCGCAAACGACTCTGGTCGCATGGCTAACCCTAGAGAGTCTGCGAGCAAAGTGATCAATAACGACGTCCACATCGTCACGCGGCCGGTCCGTCACGTCACGATCTGCACCGGGCGTCCGTGGGCGGAGTTCAGGGCCGATTACGAACGCACCGTCCCGTCATTTGACCGCCTGGAAGCGGTCGGGGTTGTGCTCAGCGGCGGCGGCTGTGAAGCGATCAAGAGTCTCTCCGCGGCGACCGCGGTACACGGGTTCGTGAACTTCTTCAGGTTCGACCCGAGCCCTGTGATGGCGACCAACGGCAACACCGGCCATGCGGTCACCTACCTGACGGGAAACATCGTTGAAGCCGAAGTCGGCTTCCGCGAGCAGCCCGGCTGCTTCCTGTACGTGCCGCTACGAGTTGTGATCGCAAGCGACGACGACGGGCAGGCGATGCTGGCATTCGACCACCCAGCCGACCTCTTCGACGCCTACGGCGACAACAAGCTCGACGCCGTCGGCGCGAAATTCGCGCGTCTATTCGCGGCGCTGCTCGAGGAGCTGCGCGTAGCTGTTCCGCCCGAGCTGACCGACCGCTGCCCCAGCTAGTCGGCAACCCGCCTCACCCAATCCACCACGCCACAGGAGTAGAGATGTCCTTGACAACCGAACCACTCACACGAGCCTTTGAAACCGCGGACGCCTCCACACTCGGCAACGCCCTCGCCGCCGATGTCGCTTTTCGCACCCCGATCCTCGCCGAAGCGCTCCAGGGCGAGGAGATCACGCTTCGGTACCTGGCCGAGTCAGCGAAGGTCATCACCGACCTGAGCTACTACGAGACCGTCGGCGATGACGAGCTGACGATCATGTTCTGGCGTGGACAGGTCATCGGGCGCGACATCGAGGGCGCCACGATTGTCAAGACCGACAGCGACGGGCTCGTCAACGACCTGACTGTGCTGATGCGCTCCTGGTCACAAGTGCAGCTTTTCCGTGACGCGATGCTGATCGCGCTCAGCGACACGATCCCGGTCGAGTTCTGGGTCCTCGGAGTGGGCACCGCACCGGAGCCTGACGGCAACGCCGAGGCCGGTCCCTCAACCAAGCTTCCGCTTGCTCCCGGTGTCGCCTTCCACAGCCCGATGCTGACCAAGACCGTCTCCGGTGATGAGAAGGTCCAGAAGATCCACAAGCTGATCGGCGGCATCCAGGGCACCCGCACCCACCACGCCCGCTTTGAGTCCGAAGGCCGCCGCGTCGAGTATTGGACCTGCGTCATCGACGGTCACCAGCAGCAGGGAATCGACGTCCTCGCGATCAACGCCGAGGGACAGCTGACCGACCAGAAGGTGTGGCTGCGCCCCTGGCCCGTGACCACGATTCTGCGCGACCGCGCGATGGCCGGCGGACTCCCGTTTCTCGGACTGGACGTCTGGTTGCTGCCAGCACACCCAAGCCCCCTGGCCTGAACCCCGGGCCGACGCGCGACGCGCCGCCGACTGGTGCGCGCGAACGCACCAGCACCCGCGTTCGACACACACCACGACACCAAAGAGGAGACCACTCGCATGCACGGAACCGTCAGCGTGACTCGGGGCAAAAAGCTCACGATTCACACCTACACAGCACCCGAACTCGGTTGGCGCGCCAACACCCACATCATCGAGCTCCCCAACGAGCTCGTGCTGTTCGACGCGCAGCTCACACCCGCGCTCGCGCGGGAAGTCGTCACCATCGCCAACGCCCTGGGGAAGCCGATCACCCGGCTCTACATCTCCCACGCCCACCCCGACCATTTCGCAGGCGCGACCGAGATCGACGCGCCAACCTACGCGCTCGCGTCGGTACAGAAGCTGATCAACCGTAGCGGCGATCTGCGCATCGAGCGCGGCTACCAGTACACCCCCGGCCACGGCGACGCAGAAACGATCACGTCCCGACCGATCGACCACGCCGTTGAGGCCGGCGAGGAAGTCATCGACGGTGTGCGCTTCAGCTTCGAGCCGGTCAAGGACGCTGAAACCACCGAGCAGCTCGCGATCGGCTTCCCCGACGAGGACATCGTGATCGCCCCCGACGTTCTCTACAACGGCGTTCACCTGTTCATCGGCGAGCACGCCTTCGACGCGTGGGAAGCAGCCATCGCCCGCCTCGAGGCGCGCCCCTACAACATCATCCTTCCCGGCCACGGCCTGCCCGGCGGTCGCAGCATCTACGACGCCCAGCGCGCTTATCTCGCGGTCGCCCGTGAAGCGTTCGCGGAGGCCAACGGTCCCGAAGACCTCAACAATCGGCTCGAAGCAGCGTTCCCCGAGTTCGGCGGAAGCGCAATGCAGGGCCTGCAGAACTTCTACCTGTACCCCGAACCGGCATCCACGGAGAACTAGGGCAGTCACGCCCCGCAAGAGCCATGTACGTCGCCGAGCCAGCTCTGCAAGAACCTGACCCACCACCAGCCATCCAAACCGAGGCACAGGGTGGCTGGCACTGGGCCGAATGGGGGTGCGAGCTCGCCGGCACCGCGCTGCTGCTGCTCGGCGGCCTCTCCGGGCTGTTCTTCAGCTTCTCGGCAGCCAGCCCGTTCGCGCCCAGCGTCGGGATCGGGCTGAGGCTGCTCGTCACCGGCGTGATCCTGGGCGCGACAGGGATCCTCATAACCCTCTCCCCAATCGGACGACGGTCCGGGGCGCACCTCAACCCGTCTGTCAGCTTCGCGTTCTGGCGCCGCGGCCACATGCACCGCGCCGACGTCGCGGGCTACATCCTCGCCCAAGCAATCGGAGCCGTCATCGGCACCGCAATCGCTCGGCTGGCCTGGGGCTCTGACGCCGTGAGCCTGCGACTCGGCGCCACCCATCCCGGAAACGGCATCACCGGCGTTGGAGCTGCCGGCATCGAGGCCGGGCTCACCTTCGTCCTCATCTTCGGGATCCTCCTCGCGGTCTCCACACCAAAGACAGCCCGCTGGACCCCTGCCGTCGCCTGGGGGCTGGTCGCCATCCTGGTCTGGCAGGGCGGGTCACTGACCGGAGCGTCACTGAACCCCGCACGCAGCATCGCGCCCGCGGTCCTCGCCCCCTACACAGCGCACCTTTGGTCCTACATAGTCGGCCCGATCGCCGGCGCGTACATCGCCGTTCTGGCCTACGGCCTGCTCTCCAATCTCGAAACCCGCACCGCGAAGCTATTTCACGATCCTCGCTATCCGACAACGCTCGCAACGACCCTGCCGGTCGCACCCCGTGAGCAGCCGGACCCATCCTGACGACCGCTCATGATCTCGACCTATCGAATGATGAGGCTATGGGGTGGGACCCGGATCGAGGCGGCGCGACTCGCCTGGACCCTTGGGCGCCGACTCCGTCACCACGACCCGTACTTGCCCTCTTACTGCATGGCAAGCGCCCACAACAGCCCAAGAACGACACGGCCGAGCGGGAAAGATGCCCGCGCAGCTTGATCGGGAGCGGGTCGCCATCAGCAAACAGCGCTCAGGTCGCTCCCAGCCATAGGCCTCAAAGCAGAGATTAGCCTCGCGTCCATGTCAGCGTTTCCGCTCCCGCCCGCTTCGGCCCATCTTGCGGCCGGGGACCTGCGCCCAGAAGTCCCGGCCTCCGGAACCGGCCTCGCGCTCCTAGGTGTCGGCGAACCCGACTTCGCCACACCCCAACCAATCGTCCAAGCCGGCCTCGACGCGCTCACCGCCGGCTGGACTCACAACGGCGATCTCAACGGCGACCCCGAACTACGCGAACTCGCCGCCGAGATCGCGGGGAACGTCTCCTCGCACCCGTTCCGCCCCGGACAGGTACTCGTCACCAGTGGCGCTACCTCCGGCGTGTCCATCGCAGTCGCCGCGACCGTGTCCCCCGGCGACCAGGTCGTTCTCCTAGACCCCAGCTACTCGCTATTCGCATCGTCGGTACTTGCCGCCGGCGGGGAGCCCGTCTACGTCCCACTCGACGAGACAGGTCACCTCGACCTGGACCGGCTCGACATCGCACTCACGTCAGCCCGCGCGATCATCGTCGTCAACCCAGCTAACCCCATCGGCACAGTCTTCCGCAAGGGACGAACTCGAGCAGCTCGCCGAACTCACCATCAAGCACAACAACGTCGTGATCGCCGACGAAGTCTGTGACCACTTCATCTTCGACTCCAACACACTCACATCCAGCCTCGCGGTCGACGCGTGGCGCTCGCGGCTCGTCTATTGCCAGTCGATGTCCAAGACGTACGCGATGACAGGGTGGCGGGTCGGATACCTCATCGCCCCCGCCGAAATCATCGGCGAGATACGGCGGCTGCATCGCACCCGCGTCGGCGCGATCAACGCCGCAGCGCAACGCGCGGCCATCACGGCCCTTCAAAGCGGCGATGAGCTAGTCGCACCCATGCGCGCCGCCTACCAGCAACGTCGCGACCTCATCATCAACCGCATTCGTGGGATCGACGGTCTCACAGCTCGATCGCCCGAAGGCGGGTTCTTCGTCTTCGCTCGCTACGACGAACCACTTCCCTCCCTCGAAGCCGTCCGGCGCCTCCTACGAAATGGGGTCGTGGTGCGACCCGGACGCGAGTTCGGGCCCGCCGGCGAGCACCACCTACGAATCTCGATCGCCGCACCACCGACCGCCCTCAGCCTCGGGCTCGACCGAATCGAAACCTGGATTCGCGACGGCTACCAATAGACACCAGACACCCGGGCCACATCGGCCGCCCATCAACGAACTGATCACGAACTAAATGACTGGAGACACTGATGAGCATTCGAGTCGGCGTGCTCGGCCCCGGCGGCATCGGTGGATTACTGGCCGGCAGGCTCGGCGCTGACGGCCACGACATGACTGTCCTCACCCCTCGCCCAACGCCCATAGCCGTTCAGGGACTCACCGTCGTCGGCCCAGCCACGAAGCGCATATCCACAACCCCGACCGCTCAGTCCTGGTTGACAGCGCCGGTGGACGTGCTCTTCGTCACCGTCAAGGCCACCCAACTACTCGACGCGCTCAACCGCGTACCAACGGCAACAGTCCGCGGAGCAACGGTCGTGCCGCTGCTCAACGGGGTCGATCACATGCCACTGCTGCGCGCAACATACCCGGAGTCGCACGTGGTCGCCGCTACGATTCTCGTCGAAGCCAGCAAAGACCAAGACGGAACGATCAAGCAGACGTCTGACTTTGCCAAGGTCGCTGTAGCCACCGCCGGTGCCGACGCTGCAGCGGGCAGGTCGATCGCGGAGCTACTGCGGAACGTCGGAATGGAGGTCACGACCTCCGAGGCGAGCAGTACGTCCTGTGGAACAAACTCGCGGGGCTCGCCCCGTACGCACTCCTGACAACCAGCACCAGAATGGCGCTAGGAGCAGCACGTGAGCATCGCGGCGACTGGATCGCACCACTGGTCGCCGAGGCAACCGGAGCAGCCCTGCGACACGGCGTAGAACTCGACCCACAGCAGATCGAATCCATGCTGCGCTCGATGCCAGCCTCCGGCACCTCCTCGATGTACAAAGACAGGGAGGCAGGCCACGAGCTAGAACTCGACGCGATCGCCGGGCCGATCATCCGAACTCTGGGGCCGACTGCCGCGCCCACGACCGCGACCGCGGTCCTCATGATTCTTGAGGCCGGCAAGAACTAACGGAAGGGCTGAACCGAAAGAGCAAACGCACTGTTGCTCACACACCAGCATCACGGCTAAACCCAGCCACGGCGCGCCGATCAGAACGGAAGATCCAGCCGGTCTCTAGCGTCGTCGCGGGTCAGACGCCGCCCGTTGACCTCAAGCCGGGCATTGGCATCTCACCCTGCCAAATCACTGCCAACATCCCCGGCGAATCGCTGACCCCGAACCGGATTCTCAGGACAAACGTCACGGGAATCACACCGTCGCCGACGACGAGGCCGGTGTGCGGCTCATAGGTGAGCATAAGGTTCAGTACCGAGCGCACACCGAAGCCAGCAATGGGCTCGACCTGGGCTGCCTGCGAGACGCGGCTGGTTCCGGAGACAACCAGCCACGGTCTCGTCGACCAAAGGTACGTGCGAGACCGAAAGCGAGTCCTTGACCGACGCGTAGCCGCGCACCTGCTCATCGCCAGAAGCGCGACTCCAGGTCTAGCGGGCCCGGACTGATCCTCCGGGCACGACGTCGACCGCTTGCCAGCCGCCGCGGACGTTGCTAAGCAGCATGGTGAAGTAGCCCCATTTGCGCCCGGCACCAAGCTCCTGGGCTTCGACGGCCGCGCTGGGGCCATCTTGAAGCACGTGTCGGATCCGGAAGGAGGTGCTCTTGACCGAGATGTAGTACCAGCTGCAGCTGTGGCCGGTGTCGCCCTTGAACGCGCGTGAGAGCGCCGGCGCGTAAAGGTGGTCGCAGACCTCGGCCGGGCTCTCGAGCGTCGCGGCTGTCCACTGGGAGACCCATTGCTGAGGCGTGGAGGGCAGCCGCGGAGCGGCGGGTGCCGACGCCGAGTGCTGCTGGCCGGCGATGACCGCGATCGCGACGATGGTGGCGACTGCGATCAGGGCACGCGGTTTCCGTCGACTGGCCCGTGGCAGATCGAGGTCGTACAGCTCTCCGGGGACTTCGTCGGGCTGCCTGTTCGGCAGGTCCTCGTCGTCAGTTGCGGTCGGCGCCAGCGGGGGAGTCACCGGCGTCGACGGACGCCAGCGGCTGTGGGCCCGCAGGTCGCCACGGTGGCGGGCGATCATCGCTTCTTCCGCCTCGTCTTGTGGTGGCTGCCCCGGCGGCGCCTGGACTTGTGGTGTTTGGCGGCGGCGGGCGTGCGCTCGCCGAGTGTGATGATCACACGCTTCGACGTTCCGGGCGCATACGGGAACGCCGCCTCCGAAAGCGTGCCAACTGAGAACCACGGGTGGATCACGCCCTGGCCGCGGTCGAACTTCCAGACAATCAAGAACCGCCCGTCGGGCCGGATGTCCGGCAGGCCTTCGATGTGGCCGATCCGTCCGATGCCGACGTTCAGGCGGAGCAGGCTCGAGTTGGTCGGCACGTAGCCGCCGAGGACCCGCCCGGTTACGTGGATCTCGGACCCCCACGGGACGATGCGCGGCCGGATGGCGATCCGCACCATCGCTGGCACCACGACTCGTACCTGGCCCGACGACGAGGACTCCGTTGTCGGCGACCCGTCGAACACGGCCTCGACGACGCGCGAGGGGCCCGGCGGCAGTTGCGCCGTCCAAAAGCCGGCGGCCGTCGTGGTGACCGTGGCCGCCTCGGTGAAAGCATTGCTTCCGTTGTTCGGGGCGGCCAGGACGTGCACCACCTGTCCCGCGAGGGCCGTTCCGCTTGACGTGCCGAGCCAGCCGTTCACAGTGGTGCCGTGACCGAACCGGACCGCTCGCGCCGTCTTCGCGACGAGGTGCTGGGGCACGACGACGCGCACATACTTGACCCGCTTGAGCTTGACGAGATGGCCATGTCGCCGGACGCGGACGAACACGATCGTGCGTCGACGCACGGTCCGCGGGTGGCAGCGCTGCACGCGCTCGAGCTTGCTCTGAGCGTGGGTCTTGACCTTCACGCGCTTCCCGTGACGCCGAACGGTGATCCAGCGCCCCGGGATGGTGACCCGGACTCGAGCGCTGTGACAGCGCAGGCCAACAAGCTTGTCGAATGCGATTCCGACCTCTGTCGGTTGACCGATCTTGAGCGACCAGCTCGCCGTGGTCGACCGGCCGTGGGCTCCTGAGGGGTCGACAGCATTGTTCTCGGCGAAGCAACTCACCACGTGCGGGCCGATGCCGCTCACCGGCACCTGGGCGCTCGCGCCGGCGAACGTCTGCGCCGGACCTCCGTCGACAGTGCAGACGATGTCAGCGATCCCGGACGGGCTGCCACCACCGGTGGCGGTGACGTACTGGGTACCGGCAGTCGACGGCGCATCAGCCGGGCCCGCGAGCGAAACCGTCGGCGTGCTGTTGTCGATGTAGACGGTCTTGCTGAGACTTGCCGGAACGCCTGCCGCGTCGGACGCGCTAAGCGTGAGCGCGACGGCGCCCTGGCTATATCGGCTGGTGTCAACCGCCTGACTGATCGGCGGCGCTGCGCACTGATGCCAGCTCGAGACGTCCTGCCCAGAAGTTGTCGTATCGATTAGCTGCCCGTTGAGGCTTGCGGAGAGCGAGCAGAGCCCGGACGGAGAATCCCCCGACAGGACGAATGGCCATGCGCGCCTGATCCACCCTGTCGTCTGCCAGAGGCCGCTCGGTGAGTTGAACGTCGGGCCGCTAGTCTCGCGGACGTAGAGCGCGAACGCGCCGACGGCCATCAGCGCCGGCGCCTTGCACGTTCCCTTTCCGCACACGAGCTGCATCCCGAAGTAGGTCGACGGCGACGAAAACGCCATGCCGAGCGTGCTAGGCGACTGGTCGTTTGTTCCGACTCCTCCGCCTGCCCAGTAGAAACCGCCGCCGTAGTCCGCGCCGTCATTCACTCCGGTCGACACCAGCTGGCTCGCCGTGGCTCCGACGAGCTCGAGTCCACCAGGGACTGTGGTTTGCCAGCGACCGGTCTGGCCCCTTGTCGTGTTCCCTGTGTTGAACAGCCCGAAACCACCTCCGTTGTACGAAGGCGTCGGACACCGGCCGGTGGCGCTGATCCCGGCGACAGAGCTGGACTGGAACACGTTATTCGCGTACGAGCCGCACACCTGAACTGTTTCGTCAGCCAGCGCCGATGAGCAGCACACGAAGCCCGTCACCAATGCAATGACGAGCCCGGCTCGCGTGAGTCGCCGGTGTGTGATCGACCGGAGCGCCATTGCTGGGGTTAGGGACAGACGACGATGACGTTGACGTTCTCGGGCACGTTGTTGCCGCTGGCGTCGAATGTCTGCACGAGCAGGTTCGTGCTACGGCCGTGACCGCTTGGTCCGAACGTGTCCGCTGTTGCCGAGCCGAGAACCGCCGGCACGTTCGCCGGAGTCGCGATCGCCATGCAGTTCTGCTGAATGGATTGATTCCACGACACGCGGAACAGCCCACGGCCCGGATTGGTGAGGGCGACGCTGGCACGCGGACTCGACGAAATCACCGTACCGTCAGCCCGTATCTGCGCCCAATCGGAGATATGCCCGGCGATGGATTTCGGATCCAGGCTCGCTGCTGTCACAGCGTGCCTCGCGAGCTTGCTGCTCGTCACCGCTCCGTTGCGCAGTTGCCGCGTGCCAACGCTGCCGGCAGGGATGGCGAGGGCGGCATATGAGCTGCCGCCCAGCGCAATGAACAACGCGATGTAGCCAACTACATTGCTCCTGATGTGACGAAATAGACGGTCTGGCATCGGTTCCTTTCGGGCTGGCTAGCAGCCTTTGACGCAGGAGCCGATCCCGCCAAGCGGATCCAAACCGGTTGGCCCCGCAGGCCGGCTGCTGCTCTTGGCTGAGGGTTGCGAAGTCGCTGATGTCTGGCTGGCCGTGCTCGCCGGCGCTTGCGCCGCCGTAGAAGTCTGGGTCTGGGTGCCTGTTGTGGAAGGAGGCGGCGAGTTCGTGACCGGTGCGCGCCGGACCACCGCGACCCGATGCTTTGCCCGAGCGTGCCCCGCGCGTGAGCGGATCTGCCGGCGCTTCGCCCCGCGCCGAGCAGCCGCCGCGCGAGCTGAGGAAGCTGCGCGCCGGGCGACCGCTCGGAGCTCGGGCGCGATCGCCGCGATCGTGGCCTGGAAGTCACCGGATCTCGCGGCCGCGAGTCGCGAGTTGGCTGTCGAAGAGTCGAGGCGTCGGGGCATGCTCGTTCCGCCGGTGCCGGCCAGCGTGACCAAGAGGAAGGCGATACCCCCGAGCAGCACGATGGCGCCCACAACCCGGCGGCGCTTCTTGGGCGTCGGAGCCACATCCGTACTGCGCAGCTCGGTCTCGGTCGGACGCCGCCGGGCAGCGCGGCTCGTCACCGCGTCGCGGGCAAGATCGGCGGTGCCTTTCGGGCGCCGCTGCTCGAGCGTGCTCGAGGCCTCGACCGCCGCACCGGCCGCGTTGTCCTTCACCCGCCGGATGAGCTCGTCGATCGCTTCGCCCCCGCGGCTCGTGGTGAGCGCGGATTCCGACGCTGTGCGGTCCTCGCGCTGTCCGCTGGCGGATACAGCTGGCTTGCTCTCGCTGCCGGGGCCCGATGCGGCTGAACCTTCCTCGTTCCTCGGCGCGCCGTCCGTGATGAGACCACGCAGCAGGTCGCGGGCGGCCCCGGCCGATTGGCCGCCGGCGGGTGTGCCACCGTTTACCGCAGGCGGCTCTTGGCGCCCTTTCCGCCTTTGGCGGCGCGCCTTGAGCTCGTCCGTTTGCTCATTGATAATTGGCGGCATCCCCTACCTACCGTGTAGGATAGCAGTGGTTGGGCATGGTTAATAACTTCCGATTGGCGTCATGATGGCAGATTCCGAAGACCGTTTGCTCAGTGTCGGGGAGGTCTCGCGCCTCCTGAGTGTGACCGAGCCCACGGTTCGTGAATGGATCAAGGACGGGAAGCTGAAGGCGAATCGTGCCGGCGCGCGCTTCTGGCGCATCCGCCAGAGCGAGGTCGACCGAATGCTCTCGGAGCAGGCGAGCAACCGGCCGTCGGCGCCGGGCGGCGGGCCGAGACCGCCGGCCGCCGAACCGGCGCGTGACCTCATCTCGTCGCTGATCACCAACCCGGAGCGAGACCGCAATGCAAGTTGAGGTCGCCTCGATCGTGGAGAAGATGATGTCCGCCGGCTCGAGCTGGGAGTCAGCGCTCGACGCGCACGCACTCGCCCCGCCGGACGCGGGCTTCCCGGCGCGGCTGCGAGCGCTGTCCGCGGCCGCGGCGGAGCAGGCGTCCGCCTTCGAGCTTGCCGCCAACGGCGGGCTGGGTTGGCGGGCGCGAACGATCGACGGGCAGTTCTCGCTGGCGCCGGAGCTCACACCGGGGATGAACCGCCCGGGCCCGCCGGAGTTGTGGGAGCGCTTCGACGCTGCTACAGCAGAGCTGGCGAAGGCATTGTCGGGATCATCGCCTGCGACCCTCGCTGCGGCGTTCACTGAGCTCTCCGAAGTGTGCGGTTTGCTCTCCGCTGACGTGCAGCGCACGCACCGTCCCGCCCGCACCGCAGGGTAGGCGCGATGGGCACCGTGGTCCGTCTGTACCTCGGTTGGCGAGTCCTTCGCCTGATACGCCCGCTCCTGGTCGCGGCGCTCGTCGTGGCCGCTCTGCTCGCCGTCCGCGCCGGCCATGTGGCGGCAAGGCACTCGGCGGCGGGCGCGCTCCAGGGCGGGGCCGCTGCGATCGGACATGGTTTGCCGCGTGCCTTCGAGCACGCGTTCAAGACCTCGTCGCGGTAGATCGCAGCGGCGGGGAGCGTCGGAGCCCGCGAGGGGAGCAGACCGGACGGGCACGGATCTGGACGAGATCACAGGTCCTTGCTTCCGGGGTCGATCTCGGCGGAGCTAGGACCCTCGTCGGCGGCCTCGACGAGCGGCGGCAGGCTGAGCTCGGGATGGACGGGCAGCTCGCACGCGTGCCGGGGGCCGGCTCCGATCCGCTCGGGGTGACAGTCGTCGAGCTCGACGGGGAGGATGCTCGTCCGGAGCGGGTCGGGCCCATGGGTTGTGTAGATAACGGCCTCGCCTCGGTCGAGTTCGGCGAAGGTGTCCGAGCCGATCCTGAACTCTCGGACGCGACGCGCAGATCCGCGACCTGAGTGTTGCGTGCCGTGACCGCTGGTCTGATTCGTGGACTGCCACAGCGCTCTCGTGCCCATCAGCTTCGCCAACCAGTCGCGGGATTCGGGAGCGGTTTGCCGGTGTGCGACGACGCCCGAGAAGTTGTCGGTCAGACTCGGCAGCAGGCCCGGTACTCCGGAGAGCGCCTCGGGGTCGGCGACCGACTGGGTGACGACGATCACCTGACCTCCGTGGCTGCGGCCGCGTTGCAGGATCGCGACCGCGCGACTGGCCGCCATCTTGATCACGGCGCCGAACTCGTCGAGCATCAGCGTCCACGGCACACCGGCCTGGCCGGCGGCGTCGTGGAGGTCCGCGAGGGCAAGCACGGTCATGGCGGCCGCCTCGTCGGGCATGACGTCGGCGTGCATCCGCCACATCACGACCGCCCGGGCCCGGAGCGCGTTGACCAGACTCACCCCGACCGCGTCGCCGTCGGGCGTGATCCTCGGCGTCACGATCTCGCGGTTCGCGAGCGCCAGCGCGACGTGCAGGCGGGCGGAGCCGCCGGACAGGTCCTCGCTGCCCTTGCGCGAAGACACGTACGCGCCATGCTCGTCCACGCGACGGATCAGCTGGCGGTGCTCCTCTCCGAGTCCATGCGCCACGCCCTTCAGCGCCTCGAAGTGCTGCGGATGACAGGCGTCGATCAGGAACGGGATCGACGGTGGCCACCGATCAGCGGCGTGCAGCACCCGGCAAACGGTGTCGAGGTGCAGGCGGAGAACGTCGTAGTAGTAGGGCTCGGACTGCTTGATCGGCTCGACCGCCCGGGCGGCGACCTGGGCGGGGGTGCCCCACAGCGGCTGGTAGCGATCGCTGGCCGTGTCCAGCGGGTCGATCAAAACGAACGGGACCCCGGCTGCGGCCGCCAGCCGGCTCATCTGCTCGACGTCCTCCTGGTCGCCCTTCTGGTCGAGGATGAGCAGCGCCGCGCCTTGCGTGAGGGTCCGCGCAGCGAGGACGCGGCGCATCGTGGTGGTCTTGCCGGAACCGGTCGCTCCGCAGACGAAGATGTGCTGTCCCTCGCCGAGTGGCAACCGCGTCCCGTCGCGGTCGGCATGGCCCATTGGCACGTACGCGACGTGATCGGGCCACGGCCGCCGGTGCACGAGCTCGCCTTGGGAGCGGAGGTAGGTTCGCTCGCCCGGCCGCCGCGGCGGCGCTTGTTGCCATAGCCACCGACGTGCCTGCTCGTGGGAGCGCAGCTCCTCGCCGGCGCCGAGGTCCGCGAGCCGCATCCGCCGACCGTGGGTCGCGGATGTGACGGCGAACGCGCAGACCGGGGCGACACCTATCACGGCCCCCCAAGCGCGGAATGCAACCGCCACGCCGAGGACCGCAACGGAGACAGCGGCCGGCGCGTAGAAGTTGCGCGCCGAGAGCGTCGTAAAGCGGCGCGTGACCCAAGCGCACAGCGCGCCAAAGGCGCCGAACGCGAAGATCCCCACGACGTCGGCGAGTACGCCGACCGAGCTCACCGCATTGCTCCGGCCAAAGCCGTTTCAGCGGCCACTTCCGCGCGCTCCGCGAGCGCTAATTCCTTGACCGTCTCGAGCAGCTCGACACGGAGGCCGCCGTCCTCCAGATGCAGCCCGACAAGCGCGGCCTGGCTGACCACCAGCTCGCGAATCGCGTCGTCCCCACACACGTACACGCACGCCCCGGAGCGTCCCGTCGCGATCCACCTCGTGTGCAGACCAAGGATCGCCCGCAACCTTGCCTTGGACTTTCTCGCCAGCTCGACCTCGATCGCCGCCGGGCGCCGGCCCGGCACCACGCCCACGAGATCCGGCCGGTGCACCACCCGTCGTCCCGGGCCAACGCTCAGCTCACCGCTCCAGCCGTCATCGAGGAGCATCTCGCGAGGCGCGAGCATCTCGCGGCGCCGCACGGTCAGCCATGCAGCGGTCCACGCGCATCCGGCCAGATGAGCCCACCATGTCGGAGCCGGCTCGGGAGCCGGCACCACTGACACCTCGGCCACCTGGACGCCGAGTCGTGTGGCGAACAGCAGCGATCCACGGCCGCGCTTCGTCGCTGTCCGCTCGACCCAACCGGCGCGCGTCAGCCTTGCCGCGTGTGACCGTGCGGTGCCAGGGTGCCATCCCATCGCGCATGCCCACGCTTCCACCGGAGCCGGTCCTACCCTCGCCAGCCAGCACAACCCTTCCACCGTCGCCGGACCCGGACCCAGCCGCCGACTCATCGCCGGACCTCCCCCACCGACGACCGGCACCGCATCACCAACGGTCCTGTCTTTGTCGTTGCCTTTGACCTTGACTTTGATGTTTTTCTCATCTCATCTCTCCTGCTTCTCATGCTTGAACAGATCCCAGACATCACTTTCAAAGTGGCCCCCGCCCCTGTCTTCACCAGCTGACTTTGGTGAGAGATCCCGACTACCCGAATGACCTCGTGGAGGGCGGGTAGTCGGGATCTCTCACCCCACCAATCCCCAGTGCTGACGGGGGCGGGGGCCACTCCATGTGCCGCACAACGAGCGGCACTTTGTGCGGCACTTTCAGCGGCACTTCCTGACGGGGTGTTCCACGTAGAACATCCGCGCGAGCGCTCGGCGAGCGGCCGGCGTGAACGCATCACAGCGCCGTCACATCCCCGCCGAGGATCCGCGCAAGGCGGTCGGCTCCGGCCTGGTCCAGGATGATCTGGAAGCCGCGCCGATGCGGCCTCGCCCGCGCCTCGCAACCGGTTGCGTTGGTGATCGCGTCCTGAAGCTTGGCGGCTGCGGCGCACTGGTCCGGGTCCTCGATGCGACGCGGTGTCGCCGGCTCGGCGCCGCGACTGATCTCGGCCTCGAGCACGCGGACCGACCACCCGCCCTCAGCCGCGCGGCGGGCGAGGACGCGCCGGCGGTGATGGTCCGGCTCGGCAAGCAGCGCCTTCCCGTGCCCCTTGCTGAGCGCTCCAGAGTCGATCAGGTCGACAGCCTCATCGGGCAGATCGAGCAGCCGCACCGTGTTGACGATGTCCGCCCGGCTGCGACCCAACCGCTTCGCCAGCACCGCGCCGGTCATCCGGAGGTCGCCGAGCAGGACGGCGAGCGTCCTTGCCTGCTCGATCGCCGTCAGGTCCTCGCGCACGACATTCTCGATCAGCGCGAGCTCGAGTGAGCCTGCCTCGTCGAGGGCGCCGTCGACCAGCACCGGGATCGTTTCCTCTCCCGCCAGCTCGGCGGCGCGCCAGCGGCGCTCGCCGGCAACGAGCTCGTACTCGTCGCCGGCGGGGCGCACGATCACGGGCTGCAGAACGCCCCGCTCTCGGATCGAGTCGGCCAATGACGCCAGCGCCGACTCGTCGAAGCGCCTACGAGGCTGGGCGGGGTTCGCGTGGATCTGAGCGAGCGGGATGTCTCTCAGGCGGCCTCCGCCGAGACCGCCGTTGACTACGACCGACGAGCTGGAGCTGTGCTCGTCGCGAGCGGTGTTCCCGGCGGCGAGCGGGTCATCGACCCGGAGGCCACGTCGGTGGATCGGGCTCATCGTGCCGCCCTCCCGGCGAGGAGCTCGACGACGTCGTCGTAGGCAAGCGCTATACAGCTGTCGGGCGCCAATGTCGCGACCGGGACGCGCGCCGCCGCGGCCTCTGCAACCAAGGCCGACCGCAGGCGGATCCGCGCGACAGGTGGCAGCCCAGCCGCCGTCAGCTGGTCCTCGACGGTACGGCTGCTGACGCGTGTTGGACTCCAGCGCGTCACGACTGCGATCAGCAGCGGCGCCTCTCCCCCAAGGCGCTTGGCGAGCTTGGCGATCGTGACACGAAGCTCGAGGATGCCGTGCACCGCGCCCTCGTCCTCCGCGCTGACAGGTGCGATCACCGTGTCGGCGCAGACCAGCGCGTTGACGGTTAGAAGGCCGAGATTCGGGGGCGTGTCGATCACCACCTCGTCGTACTCCTCGATCAACGGCTCGAGTGCGTCGTGCAGGAACCGCTCGCGACCCAGCTCGCCGACGAGGCTCATCTCGACGCCGGCCAGTTCGCCGGCGGCCGGAATCACGTCGACGCCGTGCACGCCTCGCACGATCGCGTCGGTCGCGCTCGCTCGCCCAGCGAGCACGTCGACCAGGTTCACACCCAGCGAACGGGCATCGACCCCAAGCTGGCGGGTGAGCGCGAACTGCGGGTCCGTGTCGACGACAAGGACCCGTCCACCGCGGCGGGCGACCAGCGCCCCGATGTTCGCGGCTGTAGTCGTCTTGCCTACGCCGCCTTTCTGATTCGCCACCACAGTGACCATCACGACACCTCCTGTTGGTTGATACGCGTAGTCGGCGCGGCTAGCGCCGGACGTTCGTCCTGTCGCCCGAGCGCTCTGCGCTCGGGCTCATCAGCGAGCCGAAGCTCGCGCGACAGCTGTTGCGAACAGCGAGTCAGCAGCCGACCGAAGCGATCCCGAACCCACGACCACGTAGCCGCCGGCGCAGCCACGACCAGCGCGCCGCTCGTGTCGATCGCGATCAGCTCAAGCGGCGCCAGCCAGATCTCGAACTGGCTCTCGCCGACAGCCTCGAGCAGCAGCGTGCGGACTCGCTCCCAGTCGCCGCGGTCGGCGACGCCGGGCAGCCCGAGGCCTCGACGGACCTCGTCGAGGTCGACGCGGACCCCGCGAGTCCGCTTGCGACCACGCTCGCTGAGGAAGGTCTGCTCGATGATCACCGAGCCGAGCAAGCTCCCCCCTTCAGGGGGGCTGGGGGGGACTTTTTTGGTTCTGGGGTTCTGGGGTTCCTTTCCCGCGCGCGCGTTGGGCGCCGGGGTTTCTGCCGGGGTTTCTGCCGGGGTTCATCGAAAAGTGTCCGATCCTGACCGCCCTTTTCAGCGGAAACCCCGGTACCAACCGGACACTTCTCGGCCGAAACTGTCCGATCCGTACCGCCCTTTAGGTCGAAAACCCCGGTACCGACCGGACAGTTCTCTGCGGAAACTGTCCGATCCGTACCGCCCTTCTTGGCGTCCGCGTCAGGCGGCTCGAGCCGCGCACTCACCGTGATGCTCGGCCCCGTCGCTGCAATCAGCGGCCTGGCGCCTGGTGGGGGCGGCACCCGCTTGGTCGCGCGCGACGGCTCCGCGCCGTCCCGCAGACGCGGGTCGGGGACGCTCCACACGTTCCGTAGGCCGCGCCCCCCGAGGCCGCTCGTCTCGAGCACGAGCTCGCCTGAAGCCAACAGCGCTTGGCGCGCGCGCCGGTAGGTTCGGTCGGTCATCCCGGCAGCGCCGCACAGCTGCTCGGTCGAGACGTCCCGGACCATGCCGTCCTCGCCGGCGATCGCCGCCATCGTGGCGAGCAAGAGCCGAGCGGGCCCTGCAGCATGGCTGTAGCCGAGCACCGCCTCGAACAGCTCGACGTTGATCCCACCGTCCCACCACGGACCCGTGTCCGCGAACGTGAGCGTGATCGTGCTTGCCCTCCCCCGGCCGGTCGCCCGCTCCTCGACCGCGACCAAGCCGCGACGCACGAGCTCCTCACGCGCCTCCTGGTAGCGGCTGCGGCGCAGGCCGGCGCGCGCTGCGGCCGCGGGCGCGCCGGGCCAGGCCCGGTTCTCCCGATCGGCGAAGCTCGCCAGCGAGAGCGCGACGAGCCGCTCACCGGACGCCAGGTCCGGTCGTGCGATCACGGCGGCGATCGCCTGCCGGCTCACGACGACCCTCCACTGCACCGCAAGCCGCCGCGAGCCGAACGAGCAGCGCGCGAATCCGAATCCGGGCGTGTGGATTCCGTCCCCGAGAGCGGTAGGATGTGGGCACACTTTTCACGTAGCTGGTCACGGAACGCCGGGCGGCAACCCGGCGCTTCGCGTTTAAGGGGTGCTCTCACGGCGGCCCCCTCGGCCGAGCTGCGCCGAAACGCAGAACTCGCGCTACGTCACCGCAGACAGGGCGGCGCCGTCGATCTCCACGACGCCGTACTCGCTGTTCGCGCAGTCCGATTCGACGCCCGATATCGCGTCGCGAGAGGACCGACTTCCCCACCAACTTCCCCACAGCCACATCTGGATCTGCGAAATCCCTGCAAACCCCGGGGGTCAGGTACCCCTCCACGCCGGTCTCGAAAACCGGTATGGGCGTTTCCGTCCATCGGGGGTTCGAATCCCCCCCTCTCCGTGTCGACCCCCGGGAGGAAGCGTGCGAGACGTAACCGAGATCCCCGAAGAGCGCGCGCGGCTGTTGGCCGACGGCGCTGTCATGCCTACGCTCGGCCTCGGCGTGTGGCAGGTCCCCAGCGGACCCGCGTGCGAGAACGCGGTCCGATGGGCTCTGGAGCTCGGATACCGACATATCGACACCGCGCAGGACCTACGGGAACGAAGAGAGCGTCGGGCGTGCGTTGCGCGACAGCGGCGTCCCGCGCGAGGAGGTTTTCATCGTCACGGAGGTTTTCATCGTCACGAAGTTCTACCCGGCCCGTGCGGACCCGGCGGCCGAAGCGGAGCGGAGCCTGCGACGACTCGGCGTCGATCAGCTCGACCTCTACATCATCCACTGGCCCCAAGGCGGCGCGACCTGGGCATGGCCGGGGATGGAGGCGGCCCGGCAGCGAGGCTACGCTCGCTCCATCGGCGTCTCGAACTTCAGCGTCGAGGACTCGACCAGGTGATCGCCATCGCGAGCACGCCGCCCGTCATCAACCAGGTCGAGTTCAGCCCGTTTCAGTACCGGCGAGCCCTGCTCGAGGCATGCGAGGAGCGTCGCGTCTCGCTCGAGGCCTACAGCCCGCTCGGGACCGGCCGAAACCTCTCAAATCGGACCGTCGCCGAAATCGCCACCCACGTCGGCCGAACGCCGGCGCAGGTTCTCCTACGGTGGTGCATTCAGCGACACGCGATCGTCTTGTCGAAGTCCGCGCATCGCGATCGCATCGAGGAGAACGGGCAAGTGTTCGACTTCACTCTCTCAGACAACGACATGGCTGCGCTCGACGCGTTGGACCGCACCGGCGGCACCGACAGAGCCCGCGAGACCAAATGGTGGTGACCGGCTGGCGCCGCGGTGGTTATGGGACGAAGACGATGCGCTGGCCGGGTGCGATGGGTGCGTTCCAGGTCTCTCGGACATGGCTGAGTGGTGTTGGGATGGCGTCCGTGGTGTAGGTCTCGGTTGAGATCACGGCGGCGAGCGCGGGGAGTTCGCTGATGATGTCTTGGGGGCTGACCGATCCTTGGCCGCTGCCGATGAGCTGGAGGCGCGCGGCGCGGAGCCACGCGGATGGGAGAGTGATCTCCAGGCCCGCCATCGAGCCGAGCTCGATCCAGGTGAGCGGGCGGCTTCGGTCGATGCGGTGCGCGAGCACGGCGGGAATGGTGCGCTCGGTGGCCTGGCCCCAGAGGTAGTCAAGGACGACGTCCACCTCCGCGGCCGCCTCGCCGAGCGCCCGCTCGGTCGCGTCGGGATCGCCCGCGAGCGAGACGGTCGTGTCGGCGCCGAGTCCCTTCAGCGCGGCGAGTCGTTGGGGGTCGCGGCCGGCGGCGATGATCCGGCCGGCGCCGAGGTGCTTGGCGATCTGCACGGCCATCTGCCCGGCGTTGCCGGTCGCGCCGAGCACGAGCACGCTCTGCCCAGGCTGCAAGGCGATGCGCTTGCGCAGAGCGATCCAGGACGCCATTGCGGGATTCATCGCGGCGGCGACTTTCGACACGTCGGTGTCGGCGGGCAGCACGACGCTGCGCCGGGGGTCGATGAGAACCTGCTCGGCCATGCTCCCGAGGTGGGTGTCGTGGAGAACGAAGTAGCGCAGCTGGCCGTCGGGATCGCGGCCGATCCCGTCAAGGCCGGGGATCATCGGCAGCCGCCCGGTGCTCGTGTAGTGAGACCCGTTGGCGCTTGATCGCGTCCGCGGGTGCAGCCCGGCCGCGAGGACATCGATGAGCATCTCATCAGGCTTCGTGGGCGTGGGGGTGTCGAAGGGCTCGTAGGCGGGGGGGTCCCCGAATAACCGGACGACTGCCGCGTTCATGGTGGCTGACCTTTCGTTGTCGATGGTTCCTTACACGAACAATAATAGGTCGTTACACGAACAAAGTCAAGTAGGTGACGCGAACAAAACAAGCTAGACTCTTCGGCGTGACCCCGCGCCGATCCACACGCCGCCCGGCAAGCGATTCCGCGATGCTCGACACGCTAGTGCTGCTCTCGTTCTCGGTTCAGGATGTCCTTGCTCGGGTGGCCGCGCGCTACGACGTCTCGGTCACGCAGGTGCGGCTGTTCGGCACCTTGCGCGATCGGGAGCCGACGATGAGCGACCTCAAAGACCACCTGGCACTGGAGAAGTCCAGCGTCAGCGGCCTGATTGACCGCGCCGAGCGTCGCGGACTGGTCGTCCGAACCACAGGGCACCCCGATGGCCGCACCGTGCATGTGCGCCTCACTGAGCAAGGAGCCGAGCTCGCCGCCCGGTTCGCCGGCGAGGTGTATGCCGAGCTCGAGACGCTGCTGGCGCCATTGTCTGACCGCGAGCAGCGCCGCCTCTCCCAGCTCGCCGACGCGATCCTCGCCACTCAGACATCTCCCCTCGCCCCGCAGCTATGAGCCTGGGTGCAGGTGTTCGGCGCCCCGCCCGCGTCTGGGCGTTCGCCGGGAACCGGCCTTACCGCGAGCTCGAACCCCTCAGCACCCTGCTGTCGTCGTCCAGCCGGCGGGTCACGCGGGCCGCGTCGAGGTGCTCGAGCAGCGCTTGGGCGTACTTCCGTGACGTCGCGAGCTCGTCGCGCAGGCGCGCGAGCGTGATCGTCCCCTCGGCTCGGGCAATCCGCTCGACCACGTCGCGGACGTCGGCGATCGCGTCGGGATGTGCGTGCATCGAGCGCCCGATACGAACCGCCCGACCGGCCACATGCAGCGCGTGGAGATGGTGAGCTTCCTCGCCGAGCTCTGCTTCGGTTGGCGGCTCGTGTCCCGCCGCGAGCAGGCGCTGCTCGAGCGCGAGCGCCGCACCGTCCAGCGCCCGTGGTTCCGCGGCGGGCGCCGGGACGGGTGCGGGCTCAGCTTTCGTCTGAGGCCGACCCCCGGCCGCGGCCTTCACGATCACGCCACCGCCGAGCGTGTCGGGCGGGGCGATCCGGCGGACCACGACGCGGTCGCCGTCGGCGGCGATCAGCGGCCGCTCCGTCCGCAGCTGCCAGAGCTCGTCGCCGAGCCACACCGCCCGGGCCGGCGTGGCGCGGGTGCCGTGGTGCAGCTGCACGCGCTCGCGATCGCCAAGACCCTCATGCAGCGTGAGCCGGGTCTCGAGCCTGTGAGTGAGGTGCACCGGCGCGCCCGGCCCGACGAGCGCGTCGCCGCGGGCCACCGCGCGGCGCTCGAGCCCCGCGAGATTGACAGCCACGCGCTGTCCGGCCGCCGCGAGATCGACCGCCCGGTCGTGCACCTGCACGCCCCGCACGCGCGCCGTGCGGGAGCCGGGCAGCAGCCTCATCAGCCCCCCGCGACGGATCACCCCGGACCACAGGGTGCCGGTCACGACAGTCCCGGCGCCGGGGATCGTGAACACGCGATCGATGTGCAGGACCGGCGGGCGCGGGTCAGCGAGCCGACTCTGGGTTTGCGCAGCGGTGCGCTCGAGCGCAGCCGCGAGCTCGGCCAGGCCGGCGCCGGTCCGCGCCGAGCAGGCGACGATCTCGGCTCCCGGCAGCAGCTCAGCCGCGGAGCCGAAGGCGGGAAGCGAGTCGGCGAGGTCGGACTTCGTAATCGCCACCACGCCGTGGCGGACGTCGAGCGCTTCGAGCACTCTGATGTGCTCGACCGTCTGCGGCATCACCCCGTCGTCCGCCGCGATCACGAGCAGGAACAGGTCGATCCCTGTCGCGCCGGCGACCATCACGCGAAGCAGTCCCTCATGCCCGGGAACATCGATGAGCGAGAGCACGCGACCGCCCGGCAGCGCCAGCGGCGCGAATCCGAGCGCGATCGTGATCCCCCGCGCCTTCTCCTCCGGCAGGCGGTCGGTGTCGACCCCCGTCAGCGCCCGCACCAACGCGGTCTTCCCGTGGTCGATGTGTCCCGCGGTCCCGACCGTCAGCGGCGAATGCGCGCCGCTCATGCCCGCGCCGCCCGGACGGCCGACGCCGCCTCCTCGGCCTCCCCGTCCGTCAGCGTCCGCGGATCGAGCAGCAGGCGGCCCTGGTGGATCCGTCCGATCACCGCCGGCTCACCGGTTCGCAGCGTCGCCGCGAGCGCGTCGATCCCTGCCGGGCCGGCGTCGAGCGCCACCGCGGGGCCCGGCAACTCGAGCAGCGGCAGCGCGCCGCCGCCGACCCGGGCGGTGCTCGCGACGACCTCTCCTCCGGTCGCTCGGGCGAGCACCCGCGCCCGCCGGTCGAGCTCGGCCTCCGAGGCGGTGAGCATCGCCAGCACCGGTAGCTCGCGGCGGGCCAGCTCCGGATCGTGGTAGAGCGCCAGTGTCGCCTCCAACGCGGCGAGCGAGAGCTTGTCGATCCGCACCGCCCGAGCGAGTGGATGAACGCGCGCAGCCTCGATCGCCGCACGCTGACCGACGATCACGCCCGCCTGCGGGCCGCCGAGCAGCTTGTCGCCCGAGAAGCAGACGAGAGCAACGCCGGCGCGCACGGAGCGGCGAACCGGCGGCTCCTCGGCGAGCAGCTTCAGCTCGTCGGCGAGCACTCCCGAGCCCACGTCGTCGATCACCGGCACTCCGAGCGAGCACAACGGCTCGATCTCGACCTGCTCGACGAATCCGATCATCCTGAAGTTCGACGCGTGCGCTCGCAGCAGCGCCCCCGTCTGCGGACCGATCGCCGCAGTGTAGTCCCCCAGGCGCGTGCGGTTGGTGGTCCCGACCTCGATCAGACGCGCGCCAGCCTGCATGACGACCTCAGGGATCCGGAAGGCGCCCCCGATCTCGATCAGCTGGCCGCGGGACACGACCAGCTCGCGCCCGCCGCCGGCGAGCGCCGCGGCGGCGAGGAGAACCGCGGCGGCGCAGTTGTTGACCGCCAGCGCCCCCTCGGCACCCGTGAGCTCGCACAGCAGGCGCTCGACGTGCACGTGACGTGACCCACGCGCTCCGGTGCTCAGGTCCAGCTCGAGGTTGCTGTAGCCACGGGCTGTCCGCGCGACCGCCTGGCGGGCGGCTCGGGCGAGGGGAGCGCGACCGAGGTTCGTGTGCACAACGACACCGGTGGCGTTGAGCACACGGCGCAGCGACGGGCGCAGGCGGTCATGTGCCCGGGCCAGCAGGTCCACCTCGTCCTCGGCGCCGCCGAGCAGCTCGGCTCGACGCTCAGCCAGGGTCGCCCGCGCCACGGCGATGGCCAGCTTGTCCACCGACGGCAGGCTCCGCAGCGCGTCGCGAGCAGCCCCGCCGGCCACGGGCTCCTGACCGCTCATCTAACCGACCACGGAGCGGCGAAGGAGTCGAACCTTCCCACCGTGGGGCTGCCACGGCTCCCCGGCTTTGAAGGCCGGTTGGGGCACCGGCCCCGGCCGCTCCAAGCGGCGACTATACGACCGAGATCGCACCCGGCTCACCGTCGAACATGCGCCCGATCACCGACCCCTCGAGCTCGCCGGCCCGCGCGGCCGGAAGTGAGACCAGCAGCCCGCCGGACGTCGTCGGGTCGCACACCAGCCGCCGGCGCGACTCGGGCACCTCCGGGGCGAAGGTCGTGAACGAGTCGGCGTAGGAGCGGTTGCGCCGTCCGCCGCCGGAGATGCCCGCGCCGTCCTCGAGCAGCGCCAGGGCGCCCGGCATCGACGGCACGTCCGCGGCGGCCACCTCCGCGGCGAGCCCGCTCTCGCGCCCCAACCCGTGCAGGTGCCCGAGCAGCCCGAAGCCCGTGACGTCGGTTGCGGCGTGCGCCCCGGCGGCCAGCGCTCGCCGGCTCGCGTCGGCGTTCAGCGCGACCATCACCGCAACCGCCTCGGCGAGCTGAGCGGGGTCGGCGGCGCCGCGCTTGTGTGCCGTGGTGATCGCGCCGACGCCGAGTGGCTTGGTCAGCACGAGCGCGTCCCCGGCCCGCGCGGAAGCGTTCGTGAGCATCGCCGCGGGGTCGACCGTGCCGGTCACGGCAAGGCCGTACTTGGGCTCGGGGTCGTCGATCGAGTGTCCACCGACGATCGAGCAGCCGGCCGCTTCGGCCACCGAGAGACCGCCTTCGAGGATCCGGCGCAGTACGTCGCCGCCGAGCTGCTCGAGCGGGAAGGCGACGAGATTGAGCGCGGTCAGCGGCAAGCCACCCATTGCGTAGACGTCAGAGAGCGCGTTTGCCGCGGCAATCCGCCCGAAGTCGAACGGGTCATCGACGATCGGCGTAAAGAAGTCGACGGTCTGCACGAGCGCGAGGTCCGGTCGGAGCTGGAACACGGCGGCGTCGTCCCCGCTCGCCGACCCGACCAGGAGCCGCGGGTCGCGCACGACGGGCAGTCCGCGCAGGATCGGCAACAGGTCGGCGGCTGGGAGCTTGCATCCGCACCCGGCGCCGTGCGACAGTGATGTGAGCGCGACCGGTTTCAGCTCGCGCCGAAGGCTATAGCTTCTCGCGCCGCGTCAGGACTTCTGACGAGCCGCCGTCGGCGCGTATTCGGGATCCGGGTGCAGGCCGCTGTTCGCGGGCGAGAAGATGCTGACCTCGCCGACATCCCAACGGATGCGATACCTCGGGTTCGGATCGCCGCGCACCACCTCTTCGATGACGCCGTGGCGGGGTCGGCGTAGCCCGCCCGTCTGAGACCGCGCGCGACGGCCACTCTTCTCGGCGACTACGTGATCTCCAACCTCAAATGCCACGAATTGCGCTCCTCTCGGCCCTGTTGATGGCAGGCGGCCATGATACGGAACCCGCAGCTCCCCTCGCGTCCTGTTCGGGACCGCGGTCAGAGAGGTGTGGCTGACCGACGCGCGGGGATACCGGTTAGTGTCCTGCCGGCGGTCCGTCTGCCACGGTCGCCGCGCCTCGCGGCGGACCGATCTCCATGCCTGATCCAGAGACCATCCAACGGTTAGCCGAGCTGATAGTGCGCTTCGGCGCCAACGTCCAGCCTGGGCAGATCGTGACGATCAACAGCGAGCCCGGCAAGGAGGATCTCGCCCGCGCCGTCGCGGACGTTGCCTACCAGGAGCAGGCGAGGTTCGTCGACCTCGATGTCTTCGACGTGTACCTGAAGCGCTCGCGCGTGCTCCACGCAGACGAGGCGACGCTCGACTTCGTGCCTCCGTGGTACGGCGAGCGGATGCGAGCGCTCGGCGAGCATCGCTGCGCCCGGATCACGTTATCGGGGGTCGCGGCACCGCACGCCTTGGAGGGCCTCGATCCCGCACGAGTCGGTCGCGACATCCTGCCGGCGACCCGCGAGGGGATGGAGCTCCTCAACGCCCGATCGACGAATTGGACGGTCTCTCCGAGCCCGACGAAGGAATGGGCCGCCCTGGTCCACCCGCGCGCCGACGGGGAGCAGGCGCTCGAGCTTCTGTGGGAACAGATCGCCCGTGTCTGCCGCCTGGACGAGGCCGATCCGGTCGCCGCGTGGACCAGCCGCCTCGACGCGCTCGAGGCGTCAGCCGCGAAGCTCAGCGAGCGTCGATTCGCGGCGATCCACTTCGAGGGACCGGGCACCGACCTCACGGTCGGGCTGCTGCCGGGGGGGAACTGGCGCGGCGCCCGCTTCTCGACGGTAGACGGGATCGTGCACGTCCCGAACATTCCCACCGAGGAGGTGTTCACCACGCCCGATCCGACACGGGTCGACGGCGTCGTGCGCGCCACCAAGCCACTGTTCGTCGCGGGCGCCCTGATCGAAAGGCTGCGGCTCCGCTTCGAGGGCGGGCGCGCGGTCCAGATCGACGCCGACCAGGGCGCTGACATCGCGCGCGCGCTCGCCGCCCGCGATGAAGGCGCTGGACGACTGGGCGAGGTGGCGCTCGTCGACCGCGAGGGACGGATCGGACCGCTGGACACGGTCTTCTACGACACGCTGCTCGACGAGAACGCCGCCAGCCACATCGCCCTCGGGCAGGGCTTCGGGTTCCTCATCGACGACGCCGACCGGGACGCAATCAACACCAGCCAGATTCACGTCGACTTCATGATCGGCGGCGACGACGTCGCCGTCACGGGGATGACCACGGCCGGCGAAACCGTGCCCCTGCTGCGACAGGGCACCTGGCAGATCTGAGTCGAGCCCCGCGCGGGCATCGGGCGCAGCGGTGCCCTACGCTTGCCACACCCGGAGAGGTGCCGGAGCGGTTGAACGGGCGCGACTGGAAATCGCGTAACGGGGGTTGACCTCGTTCGAGGGTTCGAATCCCTCCCTCTCCGTTTCGGCCCAGCTCAGCGCGAGTCGTCAACTCCATCGAGACCGGGGCGGTTCCATCCACACCGAGTCGCTCGGGTGCTGTACGTTTCGATAGGTGATGCGAGCGGGAAGCACGATCAGCGACAGGGGTCTTCGGTTTGCGCGGGGCAGGAATGCCGTGGCAGCCAGGCGGCGTGCTGTGACGCCATGAGCCCCCCAGCGCCACGGCCGGCACTGCGGCTGATCAAGGGCACGCTCGACGAGGCGCCCGGCTGGTCCTGGTTCTGCGGCCACTGCGCGGCGGCGCCGAGCAGGCAGCTGGTGTCTCCGCTCACGCGCGTATGCGGATCGTGCGGGATGGGGCTGCTGCTCGAGACGAGATCCGATGCCGCGCCCGGTAGCGATGACGCCTTTCTCGTGATCGACTCGCGGCTGACCGTACAGGCCGTCTCGCGGGATGCCGAGAGGCTGCTCGGCATCAACGAGGACGAGATGGTCGACGGGCCCGTGACGCAGTTCCTCGGTGCTGCCGATGCCGAGGCCCGCGAGCCGGAAGAGTTCCTCTACCTGCTCCACCGCGCGAGCACGGGCGCCGACGAGCTCCACTCGGTGTTCGTGCGCCCACGCAATGCGTTCGGCGTCCGCATCGTCGCCCGGATCGCCCCGTGCGGACCGCCGCGCGCCGCTCTCGTCGTGCTCGGAAGACAAGCCCCGCGATCCGGCTTGCGCGTCGTCAGCGACGATTAGGGTCGGCCAGGGTCGGCCGCGGCGGTCGCGGGCAACCCCGTCACGCGGCGGGCAGTGCCGGCGGCGCGCCGCAGGCAACGAGCGCCGGCGGGAGGACGATCGTGCCGTTGTCCCGCTGGCCGTTCTCCAGTAACGCCACGATCGTCCTCCCGACGGCGACCGCCGTCCCGTTGAGCGTGTGCACGTGGGCGAGCTTCCCGTCTGCGGAGCGGTAGCGGATATCGAGCCGCCGGGCCTGGAAGTCGGTGGTGTTCGAGCACGACGTGAGCTCGCGGTAGCGGCCCTGGCCGGGGAGCCACGCCTCGCAGTCGTACTTCTTCGCGGCCGAGGCGCCGAGATCGTTGACCGCGATCGCGACCACCCGGTAGGGAATCTCGAGCTCGGAGAGGATCGACTCCTCGATGCTCAGCAGGCGCTCGTGCTCGGCAGCCGAGTCCTCCCGCGCGACGAAGGAGAACATCTCGACCTTCTCGAACTGGTGCACGCGGAAGATTCCCCGCGTGTCCTTACCGGCGGCGCCGGCCTCACGGCGAAAACAGGACGAGAACCCCGCGTAGCGCGCGGGCAGCTCGTCCAGCGCCAGCACCTCATCGCGATGCAGCGAGGCCAGGGGCACCTCCGAGGTGCCGACGAGATAGAGCTCGTCGTCGGCGAGCCGATAGATCTGTTGCTCGGTGTCAGGCAGGAAGCCGGTCCCGTATAGCGCCTCCTCGCGCACCAGCACCGGGGGGATGACCGGCTCGAAGCCCTCGGGGCGCAGCTTCTCGAGGACGTAACGGACGAGGGTCAGCTCGAGCATCGCCAGGTCGCCGAGGAGATAGGCGAAACGCGATCCCGACACGCGCGCCGCCCGCTCCATGTCGATTCGGGGGCCGGCGAGCTCGAGATGGTCGCGGCCGGTGGCTCCCGCCTCTCCGACCTCGCGCAGCACCTCGTCCCGATCGGGAGCGTCCGGCGCGGGGAGGTTGGGGAGGGCGGCGAGGGCGCCATCACGCCCGCTGCGCAAGGCCACCTCGCGATCGCTCAGTTCGCGACCTCGCGCCGCGAGCTGGGCGAGCTGTTCGCGCTCCTCGGACGTCGGGGCTCCGCGACGACCTCGACTCGCGCGATTCTGCTCGGCTCGGAGCTCCTCGAGCTCGGCGGTGATCGCGCGCCATCGATCGTCAAGCTCAAGCACGCGATCGACCGCCTCGGCCAACCCCGGGTCACGCCGGGCGAGCGCTTCCCTGACCGCTTCGGAGTCGCGTCGGATCAGTCTGATGTCGAGAACGCGGCGCCTCCGCCGGGGTCGCTAGCCGCTGCCACCACTTTGCAAGCTAGGACTTCGCCTTGATGACTGTGCCAGACGGGGAGATCACGTACCAGAGGCCACCATTGAGATTGACTGCCTCTCCGGTCGCCGTTCCGGTGGCGGTGTCGGCCACGTACGTGTACAGCGGCCAGCCCGCGTAGGTGATCACCTGACCGCCCGACGGGTTGGGGTCGCTTCCGAGCAGCGACTGCTTGACCGCGCCCGAAGCCACGGCCTTCTCGCCGGTCGGCAGCGAGGCCGGGGGCCATACCGCCGCGCATCCGCCCACGCAGGTGACCTTCTTGTCATTGTCCGGCGCGAAGATGTAGAGCGTGTGTCCTTGAGCGTTGACCAGCACAGGGCCTAGGCCAGAGATCATCGCGGTGGCGATCTTCGGTCCGTTCGCCGCCACAACCTTTGGCGTCGTCTTGGCCGGCGCCTTCGCCTTCTTCGGTTTCGCGGGCGTCGTCGTCGTCGGCGGCGTCGTCGTCGTCGGCGCGGCCGTCGTCGTCGTCGTCGCCAGCGGGATCGTCCCGATCGGGCGCGAGGCGCATGTGGGCTGACCGATGCCTTCGTTGCCCTGTCGGCCCGCGTATTCGGACACGAACAGCGCGACCTCCTGCGCCTGCTTGCCGACGACGATGTTCTGGGGCATCGTCGCGCCCGAGAAGCCGCCGTTCTCGATCGCGTAGAGCACGCGGATCGCGGGCCGCTCACACCTCGCGTTGAAGTTGGGGCCGTTCGTCACGAGGCGGGTCCTGATGTTCGCCGCGGAGCCGTGCGTGGCCGCGTAGGAAAGCGTGTGGCAGCCCCCGCAGCGCTGAGAGAAGAGAACCGCTCCGGCGTAGGCGGCGCTCGATTTCGGAACGCTGATCTTCTCCGTCCCGCACGCGGCGGAGAGAACCGCGACCGCCATTGTGGCGCCGAAGACGAGGAGGACCTTTGCGGGCCGGCTCATGCGGGCCGAGATCATACGGAACAATCGCTGTCTGATGTCACGCTTGCGAATGCCAGCTCCGGCGCGTGGGGTCATCGCGGTCGGGCTCACGTGGGCGCTCGCCGGTTGCGCTCACACGGTGCGCGTCGGCGCGAGTCGCACCCTTCACGTCGCGCTCACCGAGTACCGGATCACCCCCGATACCGTCCGCGCATACGCGGGGACGCTGACGATCGGGGTGCGCAACCTCGGGGCTCGGACGCACAACCTCGCGGTCTCGCTCGGGAACGACAACGAGGCCCGCACCCCGCCGCTCCAGCCCGGTGCGAGCGCAACGATCACCGTCTCCCTCGCGCCCGGGCATTACATGCTGCGCTCGTTGATCCTCGGCGATCAGGCCCTCGGCCTGTGGGGAACCCTCGATGTGGTGCGGACGCGAAGCGGTTAGCGACCGACTTCGCCGGGACGTCGCGCATGTGAGGGACGGCCCCGGCGCCGGCCGCCTGGTTGCCGCCGAGGGGACGATCGCGCCACAGGAGCTTCTAGCGAACGTCTCTTGGCCGGCGCCGGGGATCGAGCTGGGAATTCGCCGCGTGGCCCGCGGGTCCTGCAATCGGCGTCAGCGAACGTCTGCTGCTCCCGGCGCCGCCGCGGGACCTCTCACTAGCTATAACCTGCTCGATGGTCGTGACGCCGGATAGAGAGCTCTTCCGCGAGGTCTTCGGCCACTTCGCCACCGGCGTGGCCGTGATCACGAGCGCAGGCCCGGGTGGCGCGGGCGGGATGACTGCCAACGCGATGTGCTCGCTGTCGCTCGATCCGCTGCTGGCGCTGGTGTGCTTTCAGGACCGGGCGCGCACGCTCCCGGTCGTCCGCGAAGCCGGTCGCTTCGGGATCAACGTGCTCGGCGCCGAGCAGGAGCACCTCGCGGGAGTGTTCGCGTCCAAGGTCCCGGAGGAGGAGAAGCTCGAGGGCGTCGAGCACACGTTCGAGTATGGGGTCCCGATCATCGCGGGGGCGGTCGCGTGGGCGGCGTGCAGGCTGCGCGATTTGCTCGCCGGCGGCGATCACACGATCGCGATCGGCGAGGTGGTTGCGATGGGTGAGGGCCGGCCGCTGATCTGGTATCGCGGCGAGTACCACACGCTCACGGTGTAGCGAGTCACTCAGGCGCGATGAAAGACGTCCACATCGTCGTCGGCTCGGCCGTGATCGCGCTGAACGCGGCCACCGGCATGTGGGGCGGGTGGCGCTGGTGGCGCGTCGAGCCCAGCCGGCTGTTCTGGCGCCTGCTCCGTACCAGTCAGGCCGTCGTGCTGATCGAGGCCGCGCTCGGCGGCATCCTCGAGGCCGAGGGCCACAAGGCGCCCTCACTGCACCTCCTCTACGGCCTGCTCCCACTCGCCGTCTCCTTCGTCGCCGAGCAGCTCCGGATCTCCTCGGCCGAGGCGATCCTCGCCACCCGAGGCTTCGAATCGGCCGCCGAAGTCGGCCAGCTCCCCGAGGAAGAGCAGCAATCCGTCGTCCTCTCCATCGTCCGCCGAGAGCTGGGAGTCATGACCCTCTCAGCCCTCGTCATCGTCGTGCTCGCCATCAGAGCCGCCGGCACGGCGGGGTAGCGCCAGGGCGGTCGGGGCCCCCGACCGCCCCCCAACCACACAGCCGGGGCCGGCCGCCCGCACAGGCCCCCTGATATAACGACCAAGCGTGCTTCGAACCTATCTCCCCGCGATTGTGTTCTTGGTGCTTGGTGGGCTCGTCGGATCGCTGTTTGCGGTCCTCAACCTGTTCCTCGGCAAGCGCCGTCCCAACCGCTCCAAGCAGGACCCCTATGAGTGCGGTCTGCCGTCCGACGTCCAGCGCGGCTTCCGCTTCGGGATCAGCTTCTACCTGGTGGCGATGCTGTTCATCCTGTTCGACATCGAGGTCATCTTCCTGTATCCGATCGCCGTCGAGCTGCGGTCGTTCGGGACGTTTGCGCTCAGCGAGACGATCGTCTTCATCGCGCTGCTCGCGATCGCCTTCGGCTACATCTGGCGCCGTGGGGCCCTGGAATGGAGGTGATCCGCCAGCAGATCGGCGCGCCGAGCGAGTTCCGCTCCCGTCAGCTTCAGGCGCGCGACATGCTGCGCGGCGACCTCGAGGGCGACGCGCTCGAGCAGTACGTCGGCGAGCGGGTGCTCACGACGACGCTGGACAAGGCCGTCGCCTGGGGACGTTCGAACGCGATCTGGCCGGCGACCTTCGGCCTCGCCTGCTGCGCGATCGAGATGATGTCGATCGTCGGCGCCCGGCTCGACATCGCGCGCTTCGGGTTCGAGGCCTTCCGCGCCTCCCCGCGCCAGTCCGATCTGCTGATCCTCTCCGGCCGGGTGTCGATCAAGATGGCGCCGGTCGTGCGCCGGATCTACGATCAGATGCTCGAGCCCAAGTGGGCGATCTCGATGGGAGCGTGCTGCTCCTCGATGGGCGTATTCAACAACTATGCGCTGGTCCCTTCGGACAAGTTCATGCCGATCGACGTCCACGTCCCGGGGTGCCCGCCGCGGCCGGAGGCGCTCGCCCACGGGATCCTGAAGCTGCGCGCGAAGGTGCAGGGGCATCCTCCCGATGGTTGGCGCGAGCGCTACGACGCCGTCGGTACCGAGGAGGTCATCCCCGAGGAGCCGGCCGGTGCCTGACGCGACCGGCCTCGAGCTGATCGCACACGAGCTCCGCGATGCGGACGGCGACTCGGTTCTCGGGACCGAGTTCGCCCATGGTCGCGCGGCGCTGATCGCCGAACCACGCCTGGTTCACGGCGTGCTCGAGCGTCTCAAGGCCCGCGGGTACGGCTTCCTCGCGAGCCTGCACGGGTGCGATTACTACCCGGAGGAGCCCCGCCTGGGCGTGCTCTACGAGCTGCTCGACATGCACGAGGTCGATCGCATCTCGGTCAAGGCGCGCGTCGACACAGGTGCGCCGCACATTCCCTCGGTGGTTGACCTCTGGCCGGGCGCGAACCATCCCGAGCGCGAGGTCTACGACATGTTCGGCGTCGTCTTCGACGGCCACCCCGACCTGCGCCGGATCCTCATGCCCGAGGACTATGAGGGCTTCCCCCAGCGCCGCGACTTTCCCATCGGCGGCGAGCCCGTGCTCTTCACCTACAACGAAGAGAACTCCTACGGGAAGTGGCAGTGAGCGCGACCAGCGACTACCGCCGCCGGGAGGAATCAATCACGCTCTCGAGCGAGACCATCGGTCAAGGCGAGACGCATGAGCTGCTGACGCTCAATATCGGTCCCCACCATCCGGCGACGCATGGGGTTCTGCGGCTGCTCGTGACCCTCGAGGGGGAGATCGTGCGCGATGTCCAGCCGATCATCGGGTACGTCCACACGGGAATCGAGAAGACCTGCGAGGACAAGGCGTACTGGAAGGTGATCCCCTGCGTCGAGCGGATGGATTATCTGTCCTACTACTTCAACGCGATGGCGTTCTGCGGCGCCGTCGAGACGCTCCTGGAGATCGAGGTGCCACCTCGCGGCCAGTACCTGCGGGTGATCCATCTCGAGCTCAACCGGATCATGTCGCACCTCGTGTGGCTCGGGACGAGCGCGCTCGACCTCGGGGCGATGTCGATGTTCTGGTACTGCTTCCGCGAGCGCGAGACGATCCTCGATCTGTTCGAGATGTCCTCGGGCCAGCGCATGCACACGCGCTACATCCAGGTCGGCGGCGTGATGGAGGACATCCCGTCGGGGTTCGTCGAAAAGCTCGCGGCGTTCGTCAAGGACATGCCCCACCGAGCCGACCAGTACGCCGCGCTGCTCGAGCAGAACGAGATCGTGCTGCAACGGCTCCGCAATGTCTGCCCCCTCGACGAGCAGACGCTGCTCGGGCTCGGCGTCACGGGCCCGCTGCTGCGCGCCGCCGGCAACCCGTGGGATCTGCGCAAGGCTCAACCCTATTCGTCCTACGACCACTTCGAGTTCAAGATCCCCGTCGGCACGGTCGGGGACAACTACGATCGCTTCCGCGTCCGTCACGCGGAGCTGTATGAGTCGACGAGGATCATCGACCAGGCGCTCGAGGGATTGCCGGAGGGGCCCCACATCACCCCCGACCGCAAGGTCGCGTTGCCCCCGCGCCACGAGCTGGCAACGTCGATGGAGGCGCTGATTCATCACTTCAAGCTCGTCACCGAGGGCTTCCGTGTTCCGGAGGGCGAGGCGTATTACCCGATCGAGTCGCCCCGCGGCGAGCTCGGCTGCTTCGTGCGCGCGGACGGGTCCGCCAAGCCCGCCCGCGTCCACATGCGCGACCCGAGCTTCGTCAACCTGCAGGCGACCGCGCCGATGGTGAAGGATGCCTATATCGCCGACCTGATCGCCACGCTCGCGATGCTCGACCCGATTCTCGGGGGGATCGATCGATGAGCGCGATCCCCGCTCGGCGCGATGGATCGGAGCACTCGGACTGGGATCTCCCGCGGCGCCCGGCGGTGCCGCGCTTCGCGCACGGCTCCCGCGTCCCCGGGTGGGACGACGCCGTCGACCTGACGAAGGATCCCGCTGTCGTCCCGGACCTGGCAACCACGCCGGTGCCCGAGGGGCTGCGGGAGAGGGTCGAGGCGGCGATGTCGAGGTACCCCGACCGCCGCTCGGCCGCGATCCCCGCACTTCACGCCGCCCAGGAGGAGTACGGCTGGTGCTCGCCAGAAGCGATCGATCAGGTCGCGGCGGTGATGCGGGTGACCCCGGCCTATCTGACCTCGGTCGCGACCTTTTACGACATGCTCGTCACCGAGCCGAAGGGTCGCAACGACGTCTTCGTGTGCACGAACATCTCCTGCTCGCTGCGCGGCGCTGACGCGATCTTCGAGGCGATGAGCGCGGCTGCCGCCGACGAGGAGGACATCACCGTCCGCTCGTTCGAATGCCTCGGCGCCTGCGACATCGCGCCGATGGCCTCGGTCAACGGCGAGTACGTGGGCCCGCTCGAGCGTGGGGATGTCGCGCGGATCGTGGCCGACCTCCTCGCCGGGCGAGAAGTACTCGAGGAGAAGCAGCTTCGACGCCGACCGTGCGCCGACCCTGGGGCCGCCGAGCAATGAGGAAGATCCTGTTCGACAGGATCGACGAGCCGGGACTGAACACGCTCGCTGTGTACGAGCGCCGCGGTGGCTACGACGCGCTGCGCAAGGCGCTGGGGATGAGCCGTGAGGAGGTCTTGCAGGAGCTGCTGGCCTCGGCCATCAGGGGCCGCGGCGGCGCCGGCTTCCAGATGGGCAAGAAGGTCTCCTTCCTGCCCAAGGGGGAGATGGACAAGTACCTGGTGTGCAACGCCGACGAGTCCGAGCCGGGCACGTTCAAGGACCGCGAGCTGATGCAGAAGAGCCCGCACATGCTGATCGAGGGGATCGTCATCGCCGCCTACGCGGGTGGGATCGATCGCGCCTTCCTCTACATCCGCGGCGAGTACGAGTACCAGGCCGACATCCTCGACGCCGCGCTCGAGGAGGCGCGCGCCGCCGGCTACATCGGCGAGCGGATCCTCGGCTCCGAGCTGACGCTCTCGCTCGTGCTCCACCGCGGCGCCGGCGCCTACATCTGCGGCGAGGAGACCGGACTGCTCGACTCGCTCGAGGGCAAGCGCGGCAACCCACGGCTGAAGCCCCCGTTCCCGGCGGTCGAGGGGCTGTACGACGGACCCACGCTGATCAACAACGTCGAGACGCTCGCGACCGTCCCGCACATCATCGCGATGGGGGGCGCCGAGTACGCGAAGATCGGCACCGAGACCTCGACGGGGACCAAGCTCGTGTCCGTCTCGGGCGACGTCAAGCGACCGGGCAACTACGAGGTCGAGCTCGGGATCCCGTCGCGCGAGATCATCTACGACCTCGCCGGTGGACCGCCGGACGGCCGCACCGTGAAGCTGTGGTTCCCGGGCGGGTCGAGCGCGCCGGTGCTCACCGCTGAGGACCTCGACGTCCCCTACGACTTCGACTCGATGGCGAAGGCGGGGTCGATGCTCGGCTCGGGGGCGATTATCGTCGTCGACGACTCGCATCCGGTCCTCGAGGTCGCGATCAAGCTGGCGAAGTTCTACGCGCACGAGTCCTGCGGCAAGTGCGTGCCATGCCGCGAGGGCACCAATTGGACGGTCAAGATGCTCGAGCGGATCGAGTCGGGCGAGGCGACGCCGATGGATCTCGACATCATGGCCTCGGTTCAGGAGCAGATCATCGGCAACTGCCTGTGCGTGCTCGGCGATGCGATGGCGATGCCGATCGGCTCGATCATCGAGAAGTACCGCCCCGAGCTCGAGGCGCACATCGAGGCCGCACGCGAGCGGGCGAACAGCGGAGCGCTGGAGGACGTGGTCGCGCTCGGAGTCGCGGATGATTACGCGGGCCCGATGCCGGTGCACTGATGGCGCGTCCGCAGCCAAAGACGATTCAGCTCACGATCGACGGTCGCGAGGTCCGGGCGCCGGAGGGCGAGATGCTCGTCGAGGCCGCCCGGTACGGCGACATCGAGATTCCCTACTTCTGCTTCGAGCGCAAGCTCGGCCAGCCGGTCGGCGCCTGCCGCATGTGCCTGGTCGAGATCGAGGGGATCCCGAAGCTCCAGACGTCGTGCTCGACGCCGGTCAAGGACGGCATGGTCGTCCACACCCAGACCCAGCGGGTGCGCGGAGCGCAGCATGCGATCGTCGAGTTCCTGCTCGTCAACCACCCGCTCGACTGCCCGGTCTGCGACAAGGGCGGCGAATGCCCGCTGCAGGACATCACCTTCGGCTGGGGCGGCGGTCGCTCGCGCTTCATCGAGCCCAAGCGCCACTTCGTCAAGCCGCTCGCGCTCTCGCCGCTGGTGGCGATCGACCGCGAGCGATGCATCCTGTGCTACCGCTGCGTGCGCTTCTCGCAGGAGATCGCCGAGGACTACCAGCTGATCTTCGCCGAGCGAGGCGCCCACACCTTCGTCGCCACGCACGACGGGCACCCCTATGTCGCGCCGTTCAGCGGCAACATCGTCGAGCTCTGCCCGGTCGGGGCGCTCACCTCGCAGCCCTACCGCTTCCGCGCCCGCCCGTGGGACATCGAGGATGCCGGCGGCGTGTGCACGCTGTGCCCGGCGCAGTGCAACGTCTCCTTCACCGTCCGCGACGAGAAGGTCATGCGCGTGCTCGCCCGCGAGCATCCCGAGGTCGACGACGGCTGGCTGTGCGACAAGGGGCGCTTCGCCTACCAGGCGATCCACGTCGACGACCGGATCACGGCGCCGATGATCCGCGACGGCGGCGAGCTGCGTGAGGTCTCCTGGGGGCGCGCGTTCGAGGTCGCCGCCGGCCTGGCGAGGCATCGCGGGCGGGTCGGGGCGCTCGTCGGCGGTGGCGCCAGCAACGAGGAGGGCTTCCTGCTGACGCGACTGCTGCGCGGGGGGCTCGCGTCGGGCGACGTCGACTCGCGCATCGGAGGCGCGGTTCCGCCGGCGCTCGCTCGCGCGTTCGCGGCGCCCGCGCTCCAGGCGACGGTGACCGACCTCGAGTTCGCTCACACGGTGCTCGTGCTCGGCTGCGAGCCGCAGGACGACGCGCCGATTCTCGATCTGCGGATCCGCAAGGGCGTTCGCCGCCACGGCACCAAGCTCGCCGTCGCTACCGCGCGACCGAGCGCCCTGGATCCGAACGCGGAGGTCGCGGTCCGCTTCCCACCCCAAGGCGAAGTGACGTTTCTCGCGCAGCTTGCCCTCGACCTCCGCGGCGAAGCACGGAGCGATCTGGCACGCCTGCTGCGCGACGCGGGAGGCGACATCGTGATCCTGTGGGGCGAGCGGATCGGCCCCTACGCGCTCCCGTACCTATGGAGCATCGCCGACGCCCTCGGGCTGGCGACGCAGGGGGGCGCCGGGTTGCTCGAGATCCCGACGGGCGCAAACGGGCGAGGCCTCCGTGAGGTCGGGGTCGTGCCGAACTCCGGCCCCGGCTACTCAGAGCTGCCCGCCGGGCTCGAGGGCCGCTCAGCAGCGCAGATCGGCGCGGCCGCCGCCGCCGGCGAGCTCTCCGCGCTCTACCTGTTCGAGACGGATCCCGTGCGGGATTTCCCCGACCGCGGCCTGTGGAACCGTGCGCTGCACCACACCGGCCTCGTCGTCGCCCACGCCTCGGTGCTCACCGACGGCATCCTCGAGCACGCCGACGTCGTCTTCCCGGCGGAGTCGCACGCCGAGAAGGAGGGTACGGTCGTCCATCCCGACGGCCGACTGCAGCGGCTGCGCATCGCCATCGCCCATCCGGACGAGGTGCGCGCCGGCTGGTCGGTGATCGCCGAGCTCGGGCGGCGGATCGGCTACGACCTCGGCGTCTCCACCAGTGCGGCCGCGTTCGAGCAGATCGTCGAGGCGGTGCCGTTCTACGCCGGCCTGACGCTCGACGAGCTCGCCGGTCGCGGGGTGCGCTGGCCGGGCCGAGCGCAGACGTCGGGACCTGCGGCGGCGTCGCCTTCCCCGACCCCGTCCGCGCCCAGCCCGGCGCCGTCCGCGCCTGGCCCGGAGCCGTCCGCGCCTGGCCCGGCCCCGCCCGCGCCCGGCCCCCCCGCTCCGGCGCCGGCCGCCGCCGCCCCCCCAGCGCCC
>Ga0302324_100000115_pt1 | contig 200474 bp, 192 predicted proteins | sample Palsa_T0_1_FD_201949 | JGI IMG/M metagenome (GOLD analysis project Ga0302324, IMG submission 201949) | Peat permafrost microbial communities from Stordalen Mire near Abisko, Sweden - Palsa_T0_1 | ecosystem: Environmental > Terrestrial > Soil > Palsa > Peat permafrost | place: Sweden: Abisko...
CGAATTCACCCCGTCAAAGCCCTCGGACAACTGATCGACGCGGCGGCGATCCTGCAAGAGCGCGGGCTACGTTTTGCACTGAGGATAGCGGGGCCAATGCCGGACCCCCGTTATCGCGCGGAGCTCGAGGCGCAGATTCAGAAGCTCGGGCTAGGACGCGTCGCGCTCCTCTCGGGCGAGCTGCGAGGCGCCGAGAAGCGAGCCTTCTACGAGGGATGTAGGGTCTTCGTCCTGCCCTCATCCACGGAGAACTTCGGAAACGTCGTCCCCGAAGCCTTGGGCTACCGCATACCGGTCGTCGCCAGCCGTTTTACACCCTGGGCCGAGCTCGAGGACGTCGGCTGCGGTCGCTGGGTGGGAAACTCCCCGCGCGAGCTGGCCGATGCCATCGAGCCCTACCTGCGAGATCTCGATCTCGCTCGAAGGGCCGGCGAGCTGGGCCGCGCGCTCGTCCAGCGTCGCTATACCTGGGATGCCGCGGCTCGCTCGATGATCGAGGTTTACAACGAAAGTATTGCGCTCCACCGCCGCGCACCGCCTGACTGAGCAGCCCGACCAAGACGCCGGACCTGTCGCCTCGCGTCGCCGCGAAAATAGTTCAGGCCCGCGTCGCGTGCTACGTTTGACGACGGTGCAGCGCGCAGGCGAGCTAGAGCAAGCGGGACCCGCCACGGGCCACTTCGGCATTGCGGCGGATACGTTCTCCATCCGAGCCCCTGACGGCGAGAGGATCCATATCCCTCTCGCGTTCGACCCACGTACCGACCCATATCTTGCGCTGACCAGCCCCGCGAAGATCCGGTCGTACTACGATGCCGAGGGGTACGTCGTCATTCGGAATGCCATCGACGCCCGGCTCTGCGATGAGGCCACATCCGCCTTCGCCAGCGAAGTGAAACCGTACCGGGGCTATATCTACCGCCAAGCGTCGGCCACCCCGGAGAAGAACATCTTCACCGAACACGGTCACGTGCTCAATTCGCTGCTCAACATCCAAGATCTCGATCGCCGCTCCTTTCCCCGCTTCCGGGATTCGGGCATGCGAATCATTACGCACGACTCAATCCAACGCGCCGTGCGGACTCTCGTTGGCGAAAGCGGCAAGCTGACGCAGAGCATGTACTTCGACGGCAATCCGGCGACGTGGGCGCACCAGGACACTTACTACCTCGACTCGACCGATCGCGGCCGGATGACCGCGGTGTGGATCGCGCTCGAAGACATCCACCCCGGCGCGGGGCGTTTCTTCGTCTATCCCCGCAGCCACTTGATCGATATGGCAAAAAACGGCGGCGCTTTCGACGTCGCCTTCAACCACGATCGGTACAAGAAGTTGGTGCTCGATACGATCCGCTCGCAAAGGCTCACCTGCCGCGCTCCAGCGCTGCGAAAGGGCGACGTGCTTTTCTGGGCCGTACGCACCATCCACGGGAGCCTGGAGACGCGAACGCACCATTCCAGGGCGTCTTTTACCTCTCATTTCATTCCGGAATCCACGACATTGCTTCAATTCGAGACGCGGCCGCGGAAGCTCAAGGTCCACGTGGTAAACGGCGTGCAGGTGCACCACCCCAAAGACCAGAACAGGGCGCTAAACCGCGGGATTCTTCGTCTCGAAACCACGTTTCCGCGTGCGTTTCACGCGGCCAAGCGATTGGCGGTCAAGGCACTCACGCGCTGAGCCCTCGAGTCGGAAGGGCCATCGAACGTTTTCACGCCTCGACGCAACTATTATAGAGCTACGTAAATGGCACGACTTGTCTTGGGGATCAATTCTGCGCACGGCGACTCTTCCGCCGCGCTCGTGGGCGAAGAGGGGCTCATCGCGGCCATCGCGGAAGAGCGCATCAACCGGAAGAAGCACTGCGGCGGCTTTCCGAGGCTCGCCGTAGAGGAGGTGCTCCGGCTCGCGGGCGCGACTGCGAGCGATCTTACGGACATCGCCGTCGCGCGCGATCCTCGCGCGAACCTCGTGGCCAAGCTCGCCTTCGTGGCGCGTCATCCCGTGGTCAACGCGCCTCGCGCGCTCAGTCGTCTGCGCATTCATCGCCGGGTCGCCTCGTCGCGGGAGGTGATGGCCGAAGCGTTGGGCGTGCGCCGCGAGCTGCTGCGGGCACGCTTCCACGCTGTGGAGCATCACGTGGCCCACATCGCGAGCGCCTTTTATCCTTCGCCGATCGAGCGGGCCACCGGCTTTAGTTGCGACAACACGGGTGACTTTGCCACCAGCATGGTCGCCGCCTGCGAAGGGACGCGGATCGACGTGCGGCGCCGCGGTCTTTGGCCGCATTCGCTCGGCGTCCTCTACACGGCCATTTGCCAATACGCGGGCTTTACGAAGTTCGGCGAAGAATACAAGGTCATGGGGCTGTCGGCGTACGGAGTGAATCGATTCGCGCCCGAAATGCGCCGACTCGCCACCTACCAGCGGGATCGCGGCATCGTGCTCGACCTCGGCTACTTCCGGCATCACCTCATTACCGAGGGGCTCATCGAAGACGAAAACGGACAAATCCTCGTCCCCCAGCTCTGGGGCGAGCGCATGCTCTCGCTTCTCGGGCCCCCGCGGCTTCCCCAAGATCCCATCCTGGATCGGGACCGCGACCTCGCGGCCTCCCTCCAGGTTCGCTTCGAGGAGATCTACCTCGCTCTGGTCGCCGGCGCGGTCGCGGAAACGGGGATACGCGATGTCGCGATGGCTGGCGGCTCGGTCCTCAATTCGGTGGGAAACGGGCGCCTCATCACCGAGCGCGTGGTGGACCGAGCGTACTTTCACCCGGCGGCTTCGGATGACGGGACGGCGGCGGGTGCTGCCCTTTACGTGAGCCACGGAATTCACGGCGCTCGGCGCACGGTCAAGCTCGGCGGGGCATACCTCGGCACCGAGTGGCGAGACGAGGAGATCGAGAAGGCGTTGGTTGAATCCGGCCTCCCCCATCAGCGGCTCGACCGCGCGCCCCTCTTGGGGCACGCCGCGGACGCGATCGCGCAAGGCAAAATCGTGGGCTGGTTTCAGGGCCGCGAAGAGTGGGGGCCGCGGGCGCTCGGGAACCGAAGCATTCTTTGCCATCCCGGCTGGCCTGAAATGAAAGCAACCCTCAACGCGCGGATCAAGAACCGGGAGCCGTTCCGGCCCTTTGCACCTGCCGTGGTGAGTGAGAAGCTCGCCACCTGCTTTCAGGGCACTCACGAGGTGCCTTACATGATCGTCGTCTACAAGGTGCGGCCCGAGTGGAAGGAGCGCTTGAGCGCCGTCACCCACGAGGATGGGACGGGCCGCGTTCAGACCGTGCGGCGAGAAGACAACGCGCTCTTTTACGATCTCATCGTCGACTTCGAGAAGCGCACGGGGATCCCGGTGCTCCTCAACACCTCGTTCAACGAAAACGAGCCGATCGTGCATACGCCGGCCCAGGCCATCGACTGCTATGCGCGAACGCGCATGGACGCGCTCGGCATCGGGTCTTTCTGGCTTCAGAAGGCGTAGCTCGAGGAGGGCAGGGGTCGCGTCAATGCGCGACCCGCAAGTACGCCGACGATGGGAAGTGCCCCGTAGAGCCAGGCACTTGCAGGCCATCGTCGTTGGGCTGTGGCTCGTAGTTTGGAAGTAACCGTCGTAGCTCGTTCGGACGCTGGTAGTGGAGCATGCTCAGCGCCGCCGAAATGGATACCCGTGAGTTGTGCACGAGAAACGCGTGCAACAGCGTGCTCTCCGTGGGGAAAAAGAAGTCCTCCTTCAGCAGCGAGCGCGTGTAGTCGTAGGGAAAGGCGATGTCGTGGAAGTGAATGTGACTTCCGCCGGCAAGGCGAGGGAGCACTTCGAGGATGATGCGATTCACCTCCCCGCCGGGCTGCACCGTGTGCGTCGAATCCACGAAGAAAAGGTCGCCGCTGCCCAGGGCCAAAAGCTCGTCGAGAGATACGGCCTGCGCCTTCTCGGCGATCAAACGGATCGTACCGTCGCGGGCGGCATCCCTGAGAAACTGGTTGGGATAGGGCTCGACGCAGACAACCTCGATCGGGATTCCCGTCTCTCGCGCCGCCAGCAGGATCACCGCGGTCGACACCCCGGAGCCGATTTGGACGACCTTTCTCGGGCGCTTGGACGCGATGAACGCGTAAAGAAAATCCGCCTCGATGACGCCGAACCCGGGCTCGCCATTGGCCCGCATTGCATCGGCCGCGATGTCGCCTCGCGCCAAGCGCGCGCGTATCGGCTCCGGACAGCACTCGCCGACGAACTCGAGCTGACGGTCTGCGTCGGCCCCGGCCACCCCCACCATGCTGAGCGGTTGCCGCCACCGTGTGTTTGACTTCAACGTTCGGAGGTCTGGGATCGACGAGTAAAAGTGACGAGGCAGGATGTCGAGACCGACGCGCTGCCCGGCCTCGAAGAGCCTATGGGCCGAGCCTTTGCCGAGGTTTCGAAGCGTCCGCGAGATCTTCATTCGTGATGAGCTTTCCGTGCTGGCCCGATCTAGCCGGGAGCGCGTGCCGTCATGACCATCGCCTTCCACAGAAGAGGCAGACGTCCCGCACCCTCGAAGGTGATCGTGTGGAAATGTTGCTCTCGGAGGAGCGCGGAGAGTGTCTCTTTCGACCAAAACTTGATGTGACCGCCATCCCAAAGCGCGGAGAAGTGAGCGTCCATCTTTCCCGAAACCGCGAGCGCGAGATTCTTCAGGTATCCGTGATACGGCGTCGTAAGGATCAAGATGCCGCCGGGGACGAGCGCATCGCGCGCGCGTGCTACGAAATCGCGGGGCGCGAAGAGGTGCTCGACGACCTCGGCGGCAACAATTGCATCGAAGCGGGGACGGGCGGCGAAGAGCGCGGTTATGTCGTCGTACGCCGAGCCCAGGCAGAACCGCCCTGGTGCGTACTTTTGTGCGATCGCGATGCCTGATGTCGACGTATCGCACCCGTAGACTTCGAAACCCATGGCCGTCAGGCTCCGGGCAAAGCTGCCGCTGCCGCATCCCACATCGAGCACGGTCCGCGCGCCAGCCGCGGACAGGCGGCGCTTGACGGGTCCCAGTAGGTCGCGATGGTGAGACTGGCTGACGCCGCCATCGTCGTCGCGATATGCGTATTCGGCCTTCTCGTGTGGGTCAGCGGGCGGTGTAGTAGCCGGATCGGTGGCCGGGGTCATGCGCGCTCGTTCTTTCGCATGTCATATTTATTGACGGCGACCATCTGTTGGTAGAGCGCCCGCATGGTGCAAAACGCGAGACCGTCCATGCCATCGCGGAAACCGCCGCGCAAGAAATAGCTATAGAGAAAATAAAGTGGCGCGCGCCCCGGGGCGCGGTAAAAGGCCCTTTTGAGCGCCGCATGCCGAACGAGGGGATCGCGCGACACGATCTCGGCGTAGTCAAACGGCAGAGCCTCGCGCGCAACTTCGTACGCCGCATCTTTGCGGGCGTAGCGGACCTGGCGTTCGAACCAGTCGACGATGCCCTTCGCGTTCTCGTCGATGAGATCCGCGCCGAGCACCGCGATGGTTCCCTGCACGTCCTGCGTCTCGCCATGCCCGCGGTCGACATATCGAACCCGGTGTCGGTGAATGAGACGAACGACCCAAGTCGGATAGAGCGAGCTATAGCGGAGCCAGCGCCCCCAGAGGTGAAAACGACGCGCAATGCGGTACGCCGCGACCTCGGCCGGAGCCGATGCCAGGGTTTCCGAGATCGCGCTTGCCAACTCGGGAGGGACGCGCTCGTCGGCATCGAGAATCAGGATCCAGTTGTGTTTCGGCGATGTGTTGTCCAGGGCCCAGTTTCGCTGAGTCCCGAAGCCGCCGAACGCATTCTGGAAGAAACGTACGTGCCGCTCGCGACAGATCGCTTCCGTGCGATCGGTGCTGAACGAATCGACGACGATGACGTCGTCGCACCACCGCAGGCTGTCGAGGCAACGCGCGAGGTTCGGTTCCTCGTTCAGGGTGAAGATCATCGTGGTCACCGGGGCTCTCAGTGCTGCCTTCTCTGGAGGACGCGCAAGAGGCGACGGGCCGTTGACAGGTCTGGAGTCGTTCATGGTTTGCGCTCGATCCGTACTGAGTTACAGGTCGACGCCCAGCACCCGGACGGGCGGCGACTGACGAATGCGGTTCTGCACCTCGGCGAAATCGCGGACATAAAGCGCGTTTCCATCCGAATCCTTGCGCCCACTCGGTCGAAGGATGCGCTCGAGAGGATCGTACGTGTGCAGTCGGAAGCCGAACGATTCGATTCGACGTTGCAGCGCAGCCTCGTCAAAGCCGTACCTAACCCCGGAGCCGTTGAGCTCGACGAGCACCGCCCGCAACTCCGGCTGCGCGAGCACATGCTCGGCGCCGGCGAAGACCTCGGTCTCGAAGCCCTCCACGTCCACCTTGATGAGCGCCGGCGGTCGCTCCTCTGCCAACTGATCAAGAGTCGTCACGGGGACTTCGACGGTATCCACGTCGGCCACGTCATCCCTAGAGAGGACGTGATTGATCGTGTCGAGGGAACGGGTGAACCTTAGAATTCCAGGCGTCGATGCCAGCCCAACGTTCATAGCGCGAACGCGATTGTCCAGATCGTTCAGCCGCACGTTTGCCCGAAGGCGATGGAAGGTGGCGGGGAGTGGTTCAACGGCAATAGCCTCTGCGTGACGAACCCCTGCAGCGAGAATCGTATAGCTTCCGATATTTGCGCCAACATCGATGAAGCGATCAGTCGCACGCAAATAGTGCAAGAGGAATGCCATGCCCGAGAACTCATGAAGGCCCACATAGATGTTCCCCGTGGCGCCGGTCATTCCCGGATTCACGAGGAGGACTGTCTCCCCTACGAACGGGACGACCACGGGCCCCAATGTGACGCGTGAGCCGACCTGCCAGCGGACCCAGCGTGCGAGCGCACCGGGCCGGTTCCGTGCGGCTAGCGGGTGGTTCCATATCCATCGGAGAGTCCCCCAAGCGCCGGCGGGGAGAATCGCTCGAATCTGCCGCATCAGAGGGAATGCGCCTGCGCATACCGGTCAACGGGATCGACGCAACATGGCCTTTGGATCGAGGGTGCGCGCGGCACCGTGGTAGCTTCGCAGCGTGTTCGACGAAATGCACGCGGTTCTGGGGACGGCACGCACGACTTGGCAGGCACGCGGTCGCCGAACGGTCGCGAGGTGAGCGATTTCGGCGGCCCGCATAAACTGCGCATCGCTGTCGTATCCAGTCATCCGGTGCCGTACCACGTTCCGATGTACCGGGAGCTTGCCGCGCGATCCGAAGTGGAATTGGAGGTGCTCTTTACGCACGATCATGGCGTAAAGGAGACGTTCGATGCCGGGTTCGGCCGCGTCGTGAAGTTTGACGTGCCTTTGCTCGAGGGCTACCCGCACCGATTCTTAAGGAATGTGGCGGCGACGCCCGGCTTCTCCTTTCTGGGCCAGGTCAATCCCGAGCTGCCGTTGGCAATCGGGCGCGGGAGCTACGACGCGGTGGTGGTGCACGGATATAGTGTCGCGAGCACCCTTGCGGCCCTCGTCGGCCCGCGCTCGCGAAGGACGCGCGTGCTCTTGCGAAGCGAGTCGAACCTTTTAAATAAACGCCCATTCAGGACGCGGGCGACCAAGCAGCTGCTGATTCGCGCGCTCTTCTCGCGCATCGACCACTTCCTCGCGATCGGTACGAAGAGCCGCGAGTACTTCCGTGCCTACGGGGTTCACCCGGAGCGCATTACGCTGGCTCCGTACACGGTGGACAACGCATGGTTCGAGCAGCGATCCGCCGACGCGCGACGGGATCCGGCCGCAGCCCGAAGGAGGCTTGGCCTGCCAACCGATCGGGTGCTCTTTCTCTATTGCTCGAAGATTGCGAAGCACAAGCGGCCGCTCGATGTGCTCCGCGCCTTCGTGCGTTCGCGGGCGCCGGGGTCGCTCGTGTACGTGGGCGAGGGTGAGCAAATGCAAGAGCTGCGGAGCGAGATCGCCCGTGCAGGCGTCGAGCAGGATGTGCGCCTCCTCGGCTTTCGCAACCAGAGCGAGCTACCAGAAATCTACGGCGCGTGTGACGTCTTCGTCCAGCCGTCCGAGCTCGAGCCTTGGGGTATGGTCGTCAATGAGGCGATGGCGTCGGGCATGGCCGTCTGCGCCTCGGATCGGGTGGGGAGCGCCTACGATCTCGTGAGCGATAACGGTGCGATGTTTCGGATGGGCGATATCGAACAGCTCGCGAATCTGTTCTCGAAGTGGGCCTCGTCGCGTGAAGAGGTTGACCGTATGAAGGCCGCCTCCGCGGCGCGCATTCGCCTCTGGAGCCCGCGCGAGACGGCTGACGGAGTGGTCGCCGCCGCGCGGGCGGCGTTTCAAGAAAGCCGGTGAACTTCCGTTCGCCGCGTTGCAACTAACTCCTGCACGCGGTCCCCCCCTTCATCATAAGACCGATCTGAAGCGCAAATGACCCGACTTGCCCTTCGCGCCAGTGGGCTTGGGACTACCCGCGCACGTGGAGCGCCAATCGAAAGCGATCGCGAACCTTTTTTTTGACCCTTGACACGAGGGCAACAATGCGACTTGCTGCCGATCACCTTTAATGGCGAGGCCCAATGTGATGAAGGATCTGCTCCGAAAGAACATCCCGGCGCTCTACGGCGCGGCATCCCAAGTCAAGGCAGGCCTGGTTAAGGCGCTGGAGACCGCCCCGGCTTACGGCTGCGACGGGATGAAGCTTTATGGCAAGTCTCTCGACTTCTTGACCGACCCAAGATTTGTGGCCGCGTACGCGGCCGGGATGAACACGGGCCATCACATCTGCCGAGAAAAAGGTAGCGATGCCGACATTCACAACGAGTACCGCGTTTACATGTGCTGCTGGGCTGCCACGCACGCCTCGCGTTTGCGAGGTGACTTTGTGGAATGTGGTGTTAATACGGGGATCACAAGCGTCGCCGTTTGTACGTTCATCGATTTCAACGAGACAAGGAAGCAGTTCTACCTGTTCGACACCTACCAGGGCATTCCGCTGGAGCAGGCAGGGGATTTAGAGCGAGCCGCGAGGACTGAAGAAAACGCACTTTTCTACGAAGAATGCTTTGATCTCGCTCGCCGCAACTTTGCGTCGTGGCCTGGCTGCGTGCTGGTGCGAGGCAGAATTCCTGAGACCCTCACGAAGCACGACATCAAAGAGATCGCCTATCTGCATCTCGACATGAACATTGCAGCCCCTGAGATCGCTGCCATCGAGCATTTCTGGCCACGTCTCGTGGCCGGTGGAATCGTTATGCTCGACGACTACGGTTTCGAGCAGTACCGGCCCCAGAAAACGGCGATGGACGCTTGGGCACGAAACAACGGCGTGCTCGTGGCTACTCTGCCAACGGGTCAGGGGATGATGCTCAAGGCCTGAAAGGTGCTTCGCGTCTCCCCCGGCGGGTGAACTCGGGTCCGTTATGCTTAGTGCTCAGCTGTCGAGCGCACGTTTCTTGGCGGAGACATGGATCGACTGCGACCCATCCTCGGCGCGGATCGATCGCGAAGGAACGTCGGAGAGATCGACGAGGCTGAATCCGGCGGCGGAGACGCGCTCGGAGATACTCTTCTGGTCGTACATCCATCGATGCTTCAGGCCTTCGAATCCCAAGAATTCGAGGAATCGGAACATGAATGTCGGCCTGTGAGGCGAGCTCAGGATCGTCGACTGCAGGAGAGCGTCGGCCCCGCTGTTTCCGGCCACGTAGTCGCGAACGATGTAATCGAGATTGGGGACGATGACGTGCAGAGTGCCGTCCGGGCGAAGAACTCGACGGAAGTCTTCGAGGATTCGAGCTGCTTCGTCGGGGTAAACGTGCTCGAGGAAATGCGAACAAAGGATGTGATCGACCGACTCGGGGGGAAAGGGGAGGCGCTGACGGCAATCGTGCAACAAGACCGGTGCTCGACGTTTTGCCGCACGGAACTGCTCCATCGCCTGCACGCGCTCGGCCTTGAACGCATAGCGGAGAGCCGGGATCAGCGGCTCGAGTCGGTAGAACAGTCCGTTGTCGAGGTTGACGTAGTCAGGAAGCACCTCAAACGAGGATGCGACGTTGAGCCAGATCTGGCCGCGATCGTTCTGGGTGCGGGCCCGTTCGACGACGCGTCGATTCAGCGGTTTGGACAGCATGGTCGTTCTATGTTCCACGGGGTAAGTTCGCGGGGACGTTCTTCTGCGCCACGGAACGGTAGTGCGGTCGCCGCTTTGCCGCGAGGATCTCGTCCAGGATGTGGTGCCACCGCGCTTCGAACGGGGGGTATCCGAAGCGCTCCAGCCCCGGCGGAATCGCCTTGGGTATCGCGAGGGCCTCCGCGAGCGCGCGCGCGGTAGCATCGGCGTCGCGGGGATCCACCTGGCGCGCCAAGAGCGCGCCGTCGAGCGCGCGCTCCTCATCATCCTCGCAGCGGGCACCCACCACGGGCACCCCGCAGGCCATCGCTTCGAGGAAGGCGAATCGAAGCGGATACCGATCAAAGTCCGGACCCGATCCCGGCATGGCGTAGGCGTCCCCCAGCCGGTAGTAGTCGGCCTTGCGCTCGTCGGGCACGAAGCCTGTGAACACGACGCGGCCGTCGACGCCCAGGCTCTTTGCCTTCTCCCGGAGCCGCGGGAGATCGGGTCCGTCACCCCCCACGAGGTAGACAACGTCCGGGACCTCGCGGACCAACCGGCCCAGCGCTGCGAGGACTTCGTCGACCCCGATGTATTGCTCTCCGAGACGGCTCAGGGTCATGACGACGCGCTTGCCGCCGAGACCGAAGCGTTCGACAAGGTCGGGTGCCTTGGCGGCTATGCCGTAGCGCGACAGATCAATCGCATTCTCGAGAAGGTAGTCGGCTGCGCCGTCGAGCATGGCCCAGGAGCGAAGCGCCCGAGTCGTGTTCCGGCGGATCGACACGACCGCATCGACCCTGGACACCCATCGGTTCGCGAGAGACTTGCCCGTCGGCTGTTTGACTTCGATGCCATAGACGAAAAGGACGATGGGCGCCCTTTGCAGGCGCGCGATCGGGTAGGCGAGCGGCAGCAGATGCACGTGCGTGCAGAGCACGAGATCGAAAGGGCCACCGCGAAGCGCCGCGCGCACGACGGCTCGCGCATAGCGCCCCTTGCCTCCCAGCCCCGACACGTCCCAGTCGAGGTTCTCGGGAATGGATTCGGGCGCGAAAGGCATGACCCGCGGCACCGCGACGACGTCGGGTCGCGGCCCGTAGGTGCACAGGCCCCGCAAGATATTGCATGTGTACAGCGCGATCCCTCCGTGCCCGCCGAAGCCGTCCGTTGCAATCACCAAGACCTTCAAGCTTTTCGACCTTCGGTGCTCGAGCGCACTCCACTCGGATGGACAAGACGGCGAACCGGTTCGACGCAGCGAATGTAGGGCAGCCACATCGCAGGCCACAAGCTTGCCCGCCGCGACGGATCGAGCTAGACGTCCCTGCCGTTCGCTTCGGAAAGGGCTCTCCCGACGACCGGCGACGCTCCGAGCTTGGCCTCGAAAACACGCCGATGACGCCGGTCGCGAAGACTCCGCCTAGGGTCATGCTCGTTGCGCCGCGCGGCGAGCCCGGGCTGCTGGGGTCCTACGGCCGCGCTCTCGAACGTCTGGGGGCAGACGTCTGCTATTGGGATGAACAAGCCGCGATCGGCCGATCGGTTCGGCTGGGCGGCCTTGGAAGACGATTCAACGCTTTCGTTCCAGTCGCCCCCTGGGAGGCTCGTGCGAATCGAGAATTCATCGTGGCCGCCCGCGCAGAATGCCCTGACGCCATCTTGGTGGCCGCATCTGCGCGTATCGACGCAGGCGCTCTCGGGCAGCTGCGGGCTGCGCTCCCGGCGGTGCGGCCGGTGCTCGTGTGGCCCGACCCGATGATCAACCTGCGACAACCCACGCTCGCGGCCCTGCCGCTCTACGATCTGGTCGCCACATACAGCGAACGATCGGTCGAGTCGTTCAAGAAACTGGGTGCAAGAAACGCCCAGTGGGTTCCGTTCGCGGCGGACCCTGACTTGTTTCCGGCGGACGTCTCGACAACCACCGAGCAAGAGCGGAGGTACGCCTGCGACGTGATCTTCGTGGGAAACCCGCGGCCCGAGCGCGAGCGGGCCGTCCTCGCGCTCTTGGAACGCGGTCTTGACGTCAAAGTCTGGGGGACGAGCGACTGGGTGCGGAGTACGACCGATCGCGCGCGTGCTCGTCGCTATTGGCAAGGGTCGCCAGTGTTTGGTGAAGATTTTGTTCGCGCAAACCGATGCGCGAGGTTCGCTCTCAACGTCATCGACGACACCAACTATCCGGCCGCAAACATGCGATTCTTCGAGACCATGGCCTGCCGCGCACCGGCGCTCGTGTCGAGCTGCCCCGAAATGGAAGGCGAGTTTCCCGAGGGCACGGGTGTAGCCTACTTTCACAGCGAGGCAGAGCTCTTGTCGAAGGCGGTAGCGCTTCTCGACGATGTCGAGGGTAGACAGCGGATGGCCGAAAAAGGCTACGAGCGGGTGCTTGCGCGGCACACCTACCAGCATCGCGCGCGTCAGGTGCTCGCGGAAATCGGGCTCGAGCTCTAGGGCACCCGTGCAACCCGGCTAGGAGACTGTCGCCTCCACGGCGTTGCGAAGGCCTTCTTCAAGAGTAAAGCGGGGCGCCCAGCCCAAGTGCCGGAGCCGCGTCGCGTCTCCGGCGAGATACATGGCGTCGCCCGAGCGGTGGGGCCTGCCTCCGAACCGAAGCAGATCCGCGCGTCCCAATACATCTGCGACGATCTCGACGACCCTGCGCAGGGTCACAGGCTCGCCCGAGCAGACGTTGAAGACCCCGTTGGCATCGCTGACGGCAAGGGCAGCGATCGCCACCCCGACGTCGGACACGTGCAACTGATCTCGCACCTGAGTGCCGTCCGTCAGCTCGACCGGCTTTCCCGTCCGGAGCAGCCCGACGATAGACGGGATCAATCGGACGGGCGGGTCGCCCGGCCCGTGAACGTGAAAGATGCGCGCCCACGCAAAGCTCTTCTGCTCCTGCGCCGAGAGCGCTTCCATCGACAAGAACGCCGCTCGCTTGCAGACGCCATAAAGGCTTCGCGGGTCGGTGGGGTCGGTTTCGAGCTGAGGTCGATCCTTGGCGGCGTACTCTGCACAGGTGCCGATACCCACGATTTTCTGGCACCCGTGCTCGTAGAGGCGGCGCGCTAGCGTGGCCGTCATCGCCAGCGAGTCCATGTTTCTGGGCGAAGAAAGGTAGGTCGTGGGCTCGGCGTACCAGGCCATGTGAACGGCGCGCTCCACTCTCGCTTGGCGAGCGAGCGCCTCGATTGCCAAAGGATCGTCCAAGTCTGCCGGCCACCCCACGAAGCGGGTATGGCTCGCGAGATCGGGGGGCGGGACGTGGCCGGGTCGGAAAGTCCCGACCACCTCGTGATCCCGATCGAGGAGCGCTCGGACTACCCAGGCGCCGATGAAGCCTGTCGCCCCCGTCACGAGCACTCTCATGGATTCGCACCCGGCGCCCGCGGCTGCAGCCGCAGCCATTCGCTCAGGCTGGGTAGGCCGGCGTCGCGGTCGGACATGGTCCGTTGGGCGATCGGCCATGAGATGCCAATATCGGGGTCGTTCCAACGGATCCCCGCAGCGCCCTCGGGGCGGTAGAACTCGCTCATCTGGTAGGCGACCGTTGATTCTGCCACCAGGGTCTGAAACCCATGCGCGAACCCTTTGGGCACATAGAGCGCCAGCAGGTTGTCCGGCGTGAGCTCTTGGGCGAAGTACCTCCCGAACGTCGGCGAGCCGAGGCGAAGGTCTACGACGACGTCGAAGATGGCCCCACGAGCACAGGAAACGATCTTCTGCTCGGCGTAAGGGTCAGCCTGGAAGTGGAGGCCCCGCAATGTGCCAGCATTCGTGTTGAACGAGACGTTGCTCTGGGCGATGCGGTCGAACAATCCGGCAGCGCCAAGCTCTCTCTGGCAAAACGTCCGCGCGAAGTATCCACGACTGTCGTCCTGACGCTCGGCCTCGATGACGAAGGCTCCGCTCAGCGGCGTTTCGCGAAGCTTCATCGGCCACTCTAGACGATTCGCGGGTGCGGTAGCGGAATGATGAACCTTCCCCCCGCCTCGCGATAGGCCGCTTGTTGCTCGAGGATTTCGTCCGCGAAGTTCCACGTGAGCAGGAGCACGTAGTCGGGGTGGTCGGCCAAAAGGCGATCGGGCCCGACGATCGGAATGTGGACACCGGGCATGAAGCGCCCCTGCTTGACCGAGCTGCGATCGACGGCAAAGTCGAGCAACTCTCGACCAATGCCGAACGCATTGAGCAGCGTGCTGCCCTTGGCCGAAGCGCCGTAGGCGGCAAGCGATTTGCCGCTCGCCTTGAGCTCGCGCAACGTCGAGAGTAGCTCCTGGCGAAGAACGTCGACGCGTTTGCCGAAGTCCTCATAGAAGCCGAACGAGTCAACGCCCAACCTTTTCTCGTCCGCCAGCAACCCTAGAACGGCCGGGGACCGCGCCGAGGCGCCCGCGTGACGCACGCTGAGTTGCAGGGAGCCCCCGTGAATGGACACGCGCTTTACATCCGCGAGGATGAGCTCGTGCCGCTCGAAGAGCGCCTCGAGAGCGGTCAACGAAAAATACGAAATGTGCTCGTGATAGATCGTATCGAATTCCACGTGCTCGACGAGGTCAATGACGTACGGGACCTCGATGATCGCCAGGCCCGTGGCGGCCAGCACTACCCTTAGACCCGCGACGAAATCGTTCAGCTCCGGGACGTGAGCGAGCACATTGTGCGCGTGCACGACGTTCGCCTGCAAGCCACGGCGAGCGAGCGCCGTCGCTGTGGAGAGGCCGAAGAACTCGCATTCGGTGGGGATCCCCTTGGCCGTGGCGATGGCCGCGATGTTCTTGGCGGGCTCGACGCCGAGCACGGGGACACCTTCGCGCGCATACCACTGCAGGAGATAGCCGTCGTTGCTCGCTATCTCGATGACGAGGCTCCCGGCTCCGAGCCGCTCATGGTCAATCGTCTGGTGGGCGAGAGAGCGTGCATGCTCGACCATGGTGGTCGAAAAAGACGAGAGGTAAAGGTACTCCGAAAACATCACCTCGGGCGGCACCGTCTCGAGAATCTGCACCAGCGCGCATTGCGTACAGAACGCTACGTCGAGAGGAAACCTAAGCTCCGCTCGGGCCAGATCTTCTTCGCGAAGCAGCGCATTCGCGAGCGGAGTCTCCCCCAAGGAAAGAAAGCAGCGGAGCGAGCGCGATTGGCACGAGCGGCATACTTCCGTTTTCATGAACCGTCACCCGCCTCACCGCGTGGAGCCCTAGTCGTGCCAGATCTTCCAAGGCGCGCGCCCCGCGGCCCACATCTCGTTGAGCAGGTTGTACTCGCGCAACGTGTCCATCGGTTGCCAGAAACCCCTGTGCTCGAAGGCCATCAGCTCTCCGGACTTTGCCAGCCGCTGAAGGGGGCCCACTTCGAGGACCGTGGCGGCTTCGGACGGAAGGTAGTCCCAGAATCGCCGGGCGTCGAAGACGAGAAAGCCTGCATTGATGAGCCCCGAGCTGACCTGCGATTTCTCGTTGAACTCGGTGACGCGCGCGCCGTCGGCCACCTCCAGCTCTCCGAAGCGAGCTTGCGGGCGAACGGCCGTGACCGTGGCGATGCGCCCGTGAGAACGATGAAAGGCCAGTAGCGCTTGCAGATTGATGTCCGCCACACCATCGCCATACGTGACCAAGACGTACTCGGCGTCGTCCAGATAGCGACGTACGGCGGCAATCCGCCCGCCGGTCATGGTCGCCTCGCCGGTGTCCACCAGAGTCACGCGCCAATCCTCGTTGCGCCCGCGCAGATACTCGACGGCTCCCGGCCGGTCGAGGTTCACGACCAGATCGGAGCTCATGGCCTGGTAGTTCAGGAAAAACTCCTTGAACAGCCAGCTCTTGTACCCGAGGCAGAGCACGAAGTCTTTGAACCCGTGCTCGGCGTATCCCTTCATGATGTGCCAGACAATCGGCCTGCCGCCGATCGGCAGCAGAGGCTTTGGGATCTGCTCGTTCGCGTCGCGAATCCGCGTCCCCATTCCGCCGCAGAGTATGACCGTCTTGCTCGCCAACCGCTTCGACCTAGTCAGATGGACGTTACCGTTTACCAGAAGCTCGCCCGTCCGCGCAACCAGCGTGGCAAGCCAGTTTCGGCGGCCGGCTCGCTCATCTAAGCTCGGCCGGGCCAACCGAGATGAGCTTGATCCGGCGAAACATCGTGGCCAACGCGCTCGGTCGCGGGTGGTCGACGCTTTTGGGTGTCGGCATCCTGCCCGTGTACATCCGCTTTCTGGGCGCAGAGGCGTACGGGCTCGTCGGGCTCTACGCAACCATTGCGGCGATCTGCTCGTTGTTCGACGCGGGCATATCCGCGTCGCTAGGCCGCGAGCTCGCGCGCGCAAACGCCGGAGAAGCTCCGGGCAAGCAGACCGCGGAGCTCGTACGTACGGCCGAGGTCCTCTATTTCACGATTGGGCTCGCCCTCGGCGGCCTCATCGCCTTGAGCGCACCGTGGATCGTGACCAAGTGGCTCAATCTGCGGCACCTCAGCCCCGAGGATGCGACCCAGGCCGTGCGGTTGATGGGGCTCTTTTTCGTATTTCAATGGTCGACGGGTCTCTATCTCGCGGGGCTATCCGGACTCCAGAGACAAGTCGAGCTCAACCTCGTCACCTCGGTGGGAAGCACCGTCCGCGCGGTCGGTTCCGTCGTGATCCTGTGGGCGGTGTCTTCGAGCATCGTGGCTTTCTATTGGTGGCAGGTCTGCGCGACTGCGGCATACTTTGTAGCGTGCCGAGAAACAATGTGGCGCACGCAGGGGGTGGACAGGCAAGAGGCTGCCTTCAGGTGGTCGGTCGTGCGGAGCGTGCGCCGGTTCGCTGCAGGCGTCACGTTGTTGTCTGTTGTGGCAGTGGCTTGCTTGCAGCTCGACAAGGTCGTACTGACGAGGTTAGTGCCCTTGGAAGCGTTCGGTTACTATTCGTTCGCGACCTCCGTCGCCGCGAGCGTGACGGTGTTCGGACAGCCGGTTCTCGCCGCCATCTACCCAGCCATGATCGAAGCGCGCGAGCTCCGCGATCAGCCTCGTTTGGCAAGCCTGTTCCACAGAGCCGCACAGATTGTCTCCGTCGCTATCTTCGCTCCCGCGGCCGTCCTGTGCGCCTTTTCGCCTGTGGTGCTTCGGCTCTGGGCCCGCGATCCGGCGATGGCCGGACACGCATCCCAGCTGGTCAGCGTCTGCGTAGTTGGAGCCGCGTTGAATGGGGTCGCGCTCATGCCCTACAATCTCACGTTGGCGGCAGGGCGTGTGCGCCCCGCGCTGATAGTTGCCAGTAGCGGCGTGTTCATCTATGCAACGGTGCTCGTGCTGCTCGCGCCGCGCTTGGGGGTCATGGCCGGTGCCATGGGAGGAGTATTGGTCAATTTCACTGGGCTCCTCGTGTACGCCTACTTCGCTGTAGGCCCGCTCTTGCCGGGTCAGGGTTGGCGCTGGCTTGGTGCCGATCTTCTATGGCCCCTGTCGATCGCGAGCATCGCAACCGTCCTGGTACGTGCTGCCGCGTCGCCACGAGCTTCATTTCGCACCCAGACGGCGGGCCTTCTGTTGGCGTGTTTTGGCACGCTCATTTGTACGGCCCTAGCGGCCCCTGTGGCTCGACGCGAGCTGCTCGTCCGAATCCGGGACATGCGCTCGAGAAGGGTGCTTCGATGACAGGAGCGCTGTCGTCGCCTCTAATCAGCATTGTCGTTCCAACGCGCGATCGTCCGGAGTTCGCAGCGCTGGCCTTGGAAGGACTAAGGCGGCAGTCGTTCCAGGACTTCGAGGTCATTCTCAGCGACAACGCCCTTCACCGCCCTTTCGAGCCGAGCCCGCGCATATTCGACGGAGCGCGCTTCCGATATGTACGCCCGCCAAAGCCGGTCTGGATGACCGATCACTATGAATTCGCTGTCGGCCAAGCGCGCGGCCGCTACGTCGGTGTTCTTGGAGACAAGAGCCTGCTCGTCCCTGGAGCGCTAGAGCACGTGGCAGCCGAGATCCGGAAGAATTCACCCGAAGCGGTGAGTTGGCGGTTCGGCGTTTGCCAGCCCTCCGGAGACGACCTCGCTGGGCCCTGCGTGGTGACCGTCAAAGGGGTAGCGGACTCCCGTCCTGTAAGAGTGCCCGCAAGGGACGTCCTCGAGTATCTGCTGGCGACGTATCTAGACCCAGGCTTCGAAGCCGACCACCAGCTAGAAATTCGCGGCTCTATTTATCATGGGGTGTTCTCGGCGGAGCTCATTTCCGCCATGAGGTCGAGGTTCGGAAGGGTGTTCCGGTTCTATGCGCCAGATGTGAATGCGCAATGTGCCGCGATGCAGATTGCGCGCGACGTCACCCAGATCCGTTGTTCCCTCGAGTTGATCATGGCGGGGCCCTCGAATGGCGTCGATGTGGGCGTTGTCGTCGCAAAGTGTCTGAGCACGCAAGAGGAGGCCGCGCGCGGCGCCTCGGGCGCATCTCCGCGTCTGATTCCTCAGGTTTCGACAAGCATCGCGCACGTCCTCGCGTCCGACCTTGTGACACTGTCGGGTCGAACGCTTCGCCCAGAGCAATGGGTCGAGCTGCATGGGAAGGCGGCCTATGATATTTACGGCATAGGTGGTTGGCCAGACCGGTCGCTAAGGCGGTCGCAGTTGGCGGCCTTGTGGAGCAGCGCAGCTCGTTTCGGCCCCGACGTAGGTCGCCGGATGCTCAAAGAAAAGTGGAATGCGCGTCGAAGTAACGCGAGAAGGCTCGTCGTTGCCCAGCTTCGTAGCCGGTTGGGCGCCCGCCTCGACGGCCTTCGCCGGATCCTGGCCACGAAGGATGCGTCCGTCGACAGACGCTCGTTCGCTCACGTGTTCGAGGCCTTGGAGACCACGGGCGCCGCAAACCGTTAGTTGGGTGCCGCACCCTGGCCCGGTGCTTCGTCCCGATCGCCCGTGCCGATGGGCGTGTTGTATCCACCCTGCTTGTAGTAGTGATAGTGATAGTAGTAACTGTACTCCTGCCGATTCAGGTCGACGGCATTGAGCACGGCGCCGACGATACGGGCGTCGACATCGCGAAGCACGCGGAGCCCCTGGGCGCTCAGATGCTTGCTGGTTTTGAACGCCCGCACCACGAATACCGTGCCATCGGTCTGAGTCGAAATGATGGCGGAGTCGGTCACCGCGACGAGGGGAGCACTGTCGATGATGACGCGGTCGAACTTGGCGGCGAGATCGACCAGGAAGCGCCTGAAGGCCTCCGAGTGGAGCACATCGGCCGGATTGGGAGGAATGGGGCCCGCGGGGATGGACCACAGGTTGTCGACGACGGTCGGCAGCGCCACGTCGTCGATCGTTGCGTCACCTACGAGCACATTGGTCACGCCTTTGTCCGCCAAACGATCGAAGATGCGGTGCAACCGTGGACGGCGAAGGTCGCAGTCGACGATGCATACCCGCTGACCTCCCTGGGCGAGCGCGATAGCCAGGCTGCACGCAATCGTCGTCTTGCCCTCGGAGGGCGCCGCGCTCGTCACGAGCAGCGTCCGATACGGGTGGTCGGGATTCATGAAGAGCAGGTTGGTCCGGATACTACGAGCCGCCTCGGCGATTCCGCTCAGGGGTCGACTGTGAACCACCAGCTCGACGGCGGAGGGGGCGGTCACGGCCGACGGCGCCTGCCGACGGCGGCGTGAACGGCGCTTGCGATCCTGGTCGGCGTCATCGACCTCGGGCAGAAGGCCGAGGAAGGTCACACCGAGCTCGCTCTCGACCTCGTCGGGGGTCTTGAGAGAGCTATCGAGCTGGTCACGCGCCCACGCCAATGCGGCCCCCACCACCAGACCCACGAAAAAGCCGAGTGTGAGGTTTACCGAAGAGCGTGGCCGTATCGGGTCGAGAGACTCGGTCGCTCGATCGACGACGCGGATATTGTTCACCCGCATCATCCGCGCCAGGTCCGACTCCTTCATGCGCTGGAGGAGCACGCCATACAATTTCTCGTTCTGATCGCGCGTCCGATCGAGCCGGTGATACTCGATCTCCTTCATGTTCAGGTCGACGGCACGACGTCGGGTCTCCTCGAAGAGCGCCAGGTCTCCCGCCTCTTCCCGCGTGACGATGGCCAAGTCCTTCTCGACGGCGCCCTTGATGTTGCGGACCTCGGCGAGCAGGGCCTCGCGCATCTCGGCAGCCCGCTCTTCGGCGCCTTTCACCAGCGGGTGGTTTTCACCCTTGCCTTCGGCAATGGCCGAAACGCGCTCCTTCACCGCCAGCTGGTACTGACCGCGCATACCTTGCAAAAAGGGGCTCGTCAGAAACTCCGAGGCAGGGAGCTGATCCGCAGTGTCGGCGGACACCTTCGACAGCACTTCGTGGCGGGCGGCAAGCTCCTCCTTTTTCGTCCGCGTGTGCGTCAGCGCCAAATCGAGCTCCTGCATTTCGACGCGGAGCATATTAGACTGCTCGTTGATAGACGTGCTCGGCAGGTCGTTCTTGCGTTTGAACTCGTAGAGCGCGTCTTCGTCGTGCTCGAGATCTTGCCGGATGTGGTCGAGCTGGCCGCTCAGCCAGACGAAGGCGTCGGACGTCGCCGAGAGCGCCGTCTGCAGATTCTGCTCGATGTATGCGTTCGCGATCGCGTCGCTGATTCGGCGCGCTTGCGCCGGGTTGGGGCCATCGACCTTGATCCAAACGAGCTGGCTGTATTTGATGGGCTCGACGACCACCATCCCCCGGAGCATCGCCGTCGCTTCCTCGATCGTGGGTGCGCGGCCGCCGGGGGCTACGTGGGTGAACTCCGGATCGTTTGCGAGACCGAGATCGCGGACCGCCCCAGAGAGCACGCGATCAGACGAGATAATCTTGTATTGGGTCTCGTAGTAGACGTGATCGTCCCAGATGAGGCCGGACCCAATTTCGAGCGTCGCATGGCCCGCCTCACCGCTGAGGGGCTGGGGCACATGGGAGTCGATTTCGACGAGCGTTTTGCACTCGTAGATCTTCGTCGCCGACTTCGTATAGAGCAGCGTGCCGCCGACCGCCAACGCCAAGGATGCCGCGACGATGGGCCACGACTTGCGCACGGCCCTCAGCAAGTTTATGAACCCCGACGTCGCATCCAGGAGGAAGGTCGTCGGGCCCAGCGATGTGCTGGTCGAAGAGGAGGGGACGGTCATCGGTTTCGGGCAGAGGGTATAGCAGCTCGCGGCAAGTAGGCCGCATTCTTACATCGGGGCTGCGCGCCCTAAGGGGTCTGGTGCGCGGCTTGGCCCCTACGTTCAGGGGGCCCCTACGCGGCACGGTCCGGTTGCGCGCTTGGAGTCGGCGTCGTAGAGACTTGGCGCACGTGTCGGTCCTATGGTCGCGTATTCCGCAGCCCTGAGCAAACTCCCGGCTCGCGCTCCGAGTGCCACGCGCGGGGCCGATCGACGCCTTTGGATCACGGTCGCGATGGTCTTGGGGCTCGCGGCAACTAACGGCTATCTTCTCGCCTCGGAGCACCAGCCGCTCACCTCTTACGGGCTATTCGTCGCGTCGGCCATCCTGTGGGTGTGCGCCTTTCCACTCTGGCTCTTTCTCGTCGACTCACGCCGCAGCCTCGGGTTTCTCGCCGTCGCCTGCGGGCTCTACGGGATCTACTTTGCGTCGCCCGCGTTCAGCCCGAGGCTGCTCTTTCGCTACTCCGGGTTGGAGCCCGTGTGGAGTAGCGTCGAGGTCGCGCTCACCGCCGGGCTTCTCGGAGCCGTCACCCTCGTAGCTGGGTCGTGCGGCCTGGGTCGTGTGCTTGCGCGAGTGCCGTGCATCCGCCGCGAGATCGACATCGACCGGTCCCTTCCGCTTCTGGTCGTCGCCTCCACGCTTGGGTTCGCCATGCGCCTTCTCACGAGGCTCGGGATCAACGTCGAGGTCCGGATGATCTTCGTGGCAGTGCAAGACATCGGCTGGCTCGCGCTTGCGGGCATCATGCTGGCGTGGCTGCGCGACCGCGCTCGGTGGTGGCACAAGGCCTACTTTATCGCGGTGACTCTTGGCATTGCGGCGCTTGGCCTTGCCACCGGCGCGCTGGCGGAGATCGCGTTCCCGATGGCGTCGCTCGTCTTTCTCCATTGCTGGGAGCGAGGGCGCCTGCCGCTCGGGTCCATCCTTGCGGGCGCGCTGATTCTAGCCCCATTTCAAGTGAGCAAGCACGCGTTCCGCGAAACCCTCAGGTCGTCGTCCGCACCCGCCGCCGAGCTTGCCTCGCTGCAGAGCCGTCTCACGAACTTTGTGTCGATAACCATCGACATGATCAGGGAGGGGCGGCTCGAGGCGGACGATGTCGTCAATGCGAACGAGGGCAGGATCGACATGCTGTCGACCATGGCGATCGTGGTTTCAGCGACGCCCGAGCAGGTCCCTTATTGGGGTGGATATACCTACGCAGACTTATTCTGGCACCTCATCCCGCGCGTCCTGGTGCCCGACAAGCCGGCACCGGGAATGGGCCAGGAGTTTCCGCGCCGCTATGGGCTCATCAAGTGGGACGACACGGAAACGTCGTACAACTTGTCACAAACGGTCGAGCTTTATATCAATTTTGGGTGGCTTGGCATTGGTGTCGGCATGTTCCTGATAGGAATCCTATACGCCATTTTGGAGCACACTCTTTCCGCAAGCACGGGGGGGGCCCTCATCGGGTCGGCCATCTTCGCCGGGTTGATGAACTTCGAATCGAACTTTTCAATTGTCTGGGGGGGGACGCCGCTGCGAATCCTCGCCTTCTATCTCTTTATCCGAATGCTGCCGCAGCATAAGCCGGACGCGCTTGAAGGGCTCCCTGCGGGCGCCCAGGCGTCATGACCTGGCAGGAATCCTGGACGAATCGTTTCTATCGTTCACGCCCAGGGTGGACCGATGGGACGACCGAGTTTCACGCGCTCTGCCGCGCCCATGTGCCCACGAAGGCTCGCATTCTCGAAGTAGGCGCCGGGCCGACCAATTCCACATCGGCGTTCCTTGCGTCCCTGGGAGAGGTGCACGGAGTAGACGTCGACGCCGAGGTGCTCACCAACGTTCATCTGGCTTCGAGCTCGGTCTTGGATCGCGGCCACTTTCCCTTCTCGGACGCTTCGTTCGACGCGGTTGTGTCAAACTACGTGGTCGAGCACGTCGATGACGCCCGATTGCACCTGGGGGAGATAAGTCGCGTCCTCGTGGGCGGCGGCAGATACGTCTTTCGCACCCCCAACCTTCTGCACTATGTCGCGCTCGTCTCACGCCTCACCGCGCACGGCACCCATCTGCTGCTTGCCAACCGCTTGCGCAACCTCCCCACCGACAACCACGACCCGTGGCCCACCGTCTACGCCATGAACACGCCCGCGGCCGTGCGACGCTATGCGGGCCTCGCGGGGCTCGACGTCGAGAGCCTCGAGATGGTGGAGAAAGAGCCGTCGTACGGGATGTTCGCGAGGCCGCTGTTTCTCGCGTTCATGGCCTACGAGAGGCTGGTGAATGCCTCGGCCGTGTTTGGCTCGCTGCGCTCGAATATGTTTGTCGTGCTTCGCAAGAAGTCGTGACGACAAGGGGAGGCATCAGAGCCCCATCACCGCTTTAGCCGCCTGATCCTTTTCTTGTTGCGCGGCCAGCCTCCACTGCGAGTCCGCGGGGTGCCGAACCGCGAGCTGCCCGTAGTCCTCCGCCGCTTCCGCGTGCAGTCCCAATCCTGCCGCCAGCCCCGCGACGGTCTCGAGAAGGGCGTCGTCTTGCGGTACACGCTGGCTCGCGCGCTTGTATAGGGCAAGGGCCCTTCGCTGGTTGCCGCGCGCTTGCTCGCGCTGCGCGACCCAGCTCAGGTTGCTCGCGCACTCCGCGTCGTCCGTGCACCCGGCGTTGATGACTCGATCGAGCGCTTCTTGCGCTCTCTTTTCGTCGCCCACCGTATGCGCGATGGATTCGAGCCTCTGCAAGCATGAAACGCGATCGCTGACGACGTCTACCGCTTTTTCGAGCTCGTTCAGCCCGGCGGCGGCTTGACCCGCGGCCACGAGCGCCCGCGCCCTCAGCGCGTAGGCGTCGCACTTGCTTGGCGAAAGGCGCTCGGCGTAAGACGACTGATCAAGCGCCTTGTGGATGCACGCGCTGCGACCCCCCCCTTCACACCAGGGGGCCCCCTCTGCCATCTCCAGATCATCGACGGCGTCGAGCGCGGCCCGAATCGCAGGGGCCGGCGCGGTCGGTGCGCGCGTCGCCAGCTCCGCATCGAGGCGCACGCGCGTGGCAGGCAGGCGATTGGCCACGGCTTGCCCTAGGGCCTCGAGCGCCACGACGCCCACCTTGCCGTCGGGCACCACCTCCATCGCGTCGTTGTAGCCGCCCACTATCGCCGGAGCTTCCTGCAAGGCCAGCCACGCGGCTTCCGGCATCTGCTCTATCGCCAGCCTGTATTCGAGCCTCGCCTGCGACGGCGACCGGCGCGCCACCACGCGCGCGAGCAGCCAGTGCGCGGGCCCATAAACGGGCGCTCGTTCCAGCGTGGCGCCTATCCACGGCATCGGGTTGCCTTCGTGGGAGTCCCACACCCGCAACCCCGTGATGAACGGAAGGTAAGGCTCGGCCGGGTGCCGGAGCATCGCTGCGCGCGCGCGCGCGTACGTCGTGCCGATGGGTACGTGCGGCTCCCCCGAAGACTCGTAGAGCCCGCGCTGGTCTTTCCACAACTCTCCACCGGCGCCACTTGCCGCGATCGCGATGCCCGCGACTGCCGCCACAGACGCGGAGATCGCAACGCGCCGCGGCGCCTGGGTCCAACTCTCGGCGCCCCACCGCGGCCGGTGTCCTGGCGTTCCCGCCACGACGATCGCGGCGCACGCCACCCCCGCGAGAACGAGGCCCGGAACCTCCGTACCGAGATCGCCAAGGTTCTGCACTGTGAGCGCGATGACGGCGGCCCATGCTCCCGATGCGGTCGTCGAACGCGCCAAGACCGCGCTCGGCCGCAAGGCAAACGCCATCGCTGCCAGAGCCAAGACGCCCACGGGCAATCCCCACTCCAGGATCCATTGCGCGACGAGGTTTTCGGGATACGCAAAGGTCATATGGCCTGCGGACGTGCGAAAGGCCGGGAACGCGCTCTCGAACGCGCCTCGTCCGCAGCCGAAGATCGGAACCGCGGGAAGCATCCGCATCGCGCGAGCGAACATCTTGAGCTTCGACACGTCCGCGTCGAGTAGCTCGGTCGATGCCTCGTCCGAGCCGCCGAGGACGATGAGCGTCGCGCCCACCGCGGTCACCACGCCCGTGACGAGCGACAACGTGGCGACCGCACCCTGAGGTCGCGATCGGGCCAGGCGCTCGATCGCGATGACGATGACCACGCCGAGCCCCATCGCGACGACGCCACCGCGCGACGCCACCCACACCTGGGTGGCGCCCAGAAGAAGAGCGATGGTCGCCGTGATGACGCGCGGCAGATACGGCTCGGGCGCGAGCGCCGCCGCGAGCGCCAGGCACAGCGAGACATTCAAATAGCCGGCGAGGTTGTTCGGATTCATGAGCGGCGCAAGATGGCGCTCGCTGATCCCTCCCTCGGGCTCGTAGACCCCAAAGAGCTTGTGCGCTCCAAACGCAGGATGCAAAAGCGCCGAGGCCGCGAGCACGATGCCGGACACGACGATGGCTCCGGCCACGAATCGCACCCCTTCACGCTGCCGCGCGATCCGCAGCGCGGTCACGAATGCCAGGAGATAGGCAATACCTTTGAGAAACTCCACGCGCGTCGCGATCGCATCGAGCGTCAGCGGCGCCCAGCTCGGCCCCGCCTCGTGCAACGGGGTGAGAGCCCGAGCCCAGACGTCTGCGTTGTGTGGCGCGAGGGCGGCCAGCCATCGAATCGGCATCGGCACACACTGAAGAGCGGTATACGCCGTGAGCGCGACGCCCGTGACCAGAAGCAGCGTCGCCGAAGGACGCACCTTCATCGGTTCGGCAGGCCACCACCCCACCACGGCGGAGGCGGCCAGGATGGCCGTAACAATGCACAGCGTGACCGTATGCACGCTGCCCACGGCCAACGCGGACCCCGCCAAGCCGACCGCGAACAGCCATCGACTCGCCCGAGACGAGCGATAGCGTGTCGCCAACATGCCTTGGGGAGGAATCCTCATGATCGCGGAACCCAGGTTACGACATCGAAGGATAACGGATCACGGTGTCGCCAAGGGCGCGCAAGCGGCACGGGGAGTCAGGAGAGCGTCTCGAGGCCGCTTCCAACCCACGATATCGCGCTCCCAGCGCCTCCCGCTGCGAGCGCCCACACTCGCTGCAAAGCCGAATCGGAAGCCATGCGCGTAAGAGCGCGCAGCGTCACCGACGTGGGCGCTTGCTGGAGCGATCGCCTGACCGCCCATGCGTACAGCCGCCGCGGTGCTCGCGCCCCCATGCGCTCGCGCAACCCCCGCCATCGGTCGCTCGCTCGCTCGCGCGCCATCCAATCGGCGGCGATCCACGCGAGCGTGCGTACGCGCGCCTCGGCGATGCGCACGAGGAATGTCTCCGGATCGAGGTGCGCGACGATCGCGTCGAGATCATCGAGACTCCACGACGGGCAACGCACCATCTTGTCTTTGTAGGCATTGATGAGCATCACCATCGCGTGGTCGTGAATTTCCGGCTCTCGCACGCGCAGGTCGCCTGGCAGCAAGCGCTCGCGGGAGCGCTCGAGCATGCGCGCGACGCTCAGCGCGCAGAGCCCCGGGGGGCCCACGCTGGTCTCGATCTCGATGAGCGTCCCTTCGACCTCGAAGGAGACAGCGCCAAACTGACGGCTCACCCACAGCGGCTTCGAGCCGCTCGCTCGCATGGCGCGCACGGCGCGAAGGAAATCGCGCGGGCGCACGCGCAGGTCGACGTCGCACATTGGGCGATCGGCAATGTCGGCGTAGAGCAAGTGCGCCAGCACCATCCCCTTTACGACGAGCACCGGGATGCCGGCAGGCTCGAGGACGCCGAGGGTCGAGCGCAGCGCAGAAAGGGCAAGTTGGTGCCTGGCCCAGGTGGCGATGGCCGTCGGCGAGGTCACCCAGGGCTCCGTTCATCGTCAGGCACCACGCGCCCCGCCTCGAGCGTCACGACCTGGTCGGCTAGCCCCAGGAGCTCGGGGGTGTGCACCGCAACCATGACCATGTGGTCCTTGGCGAGCTCGCGCACGATTTCAGCGACGAGCTCGATACCGGCCCGATCGAGGTTGGCCTCCGGCTCGTCGAGAAGAAACAGCGAAGCATCCCGGCAAAGCATTCGGGCAAGAGCAACGCGTTGCCGCTGACCGACCGAGAGCGAGTCGACGCTCACTTCGAGCGGCTTCACGCCGCCGCGCCTCAGCGCTTCGGTGAGGCCGACCCGATCGATGGCGCGCTCGATCCTTTCGTCGGAGGCTTCGGCGGCCAGGAAGCGAATCGCAGCGCGCACGTTTGCGCGAGGAGGCAAATACGGCCGCTGCGGCAGGAACGCGACCTGGGAGCGCCACGCGTCGGGGTCTAGATCGGCGAGGTCCACCCCGTTGATCCGGATGGCTCCGGCGCGCGGGCGCGCGAGCAACAAGAGGAGACGCAGGCAGGTGCTCTTGCCCGATCCATTCAGACCCGATAGCGCCAGGAGGCTGCCCCGGCGCCATGTGAACGAGACGTCGCGCAGCACGTCGATGTCTCCCGGGGCGCCCTCGTATCGAAACGAGAGACCTTCGAATGCGATGGCTGTGGGCGATTGCGAGGCGAGTCCCCCGCCGGCGGCCGGGCGGCTGTCCTGGACGACCTCCGCCACGATTCGTAGCCAACGGTCGGCTTGCACTGCATTGAGAAGGCCGTGCGCGACGCCTGCGAAGGCGGGGGTAACACTCGCGAGAAGAGCTAGGTCGGTGAGCGGCATCGAAAACGAACCGTGCCGGCGAGAATCCACCCCCAGCGCGAGGGCGACGACGGCGGCGATGGCGAGAAGCGGCAACCTCCCCGACAGAATCGTCGCCCCCGCGAGCTGGGAGCTCGCGGCGCCCCACGCTCGCGATCGTTCCGACGCCTCTGCCACGAAGGGCGCGCGCCCCCCGGATGCCACGATCTCCACGCGCCCTTGCAGGGCGTCCACGAGCGTGTCGAGGAGGCGACACTGAAGCTCCCAGGCCCGCAGCGCGACCTTCTCCAAGTGGCGCCGCGACCACCCGAGACAACCGGCCGCCGCGAGCGTGAGCGCCAGCGCCACCATCACGATCCTCATCGGCTCGATGACCGCGACGACGACCGCGAGCCCCGCGGACGCGACCAGATCCGCGGCAAGCGCCGGCAGGCCCTGTGAGAGTGCCTGAGCGCTCGAGTAGATACCCTGTCCAAGCTCGACGTGGGCGTCCTCCTCGGAGAGCACGCTCGTACGCAGCACATCTCCGGCGAGCAGGCTGCGCACCACCCGCGCCGTGAGATCGGCTTCGGTACGCGCCGCAAAGACCTTCGAGACTACGTTGTTGGCCGTAATGGCCAGCGTGAGCGCCAGTGTGACGGCGACCTTCATGGCCAACCCGCGTTCGAGCAGGATCCACGCGGCGGCGGGAGTGAGGATGCGCTCGGCTACGACGAGGGCGCCGACGACGGCGGCCCGGCGGAGGATCGGCTTGGTCGCGACAAGTCGAGCCCATCGAAGCGAGCGAGCCGGGGCCATCGTGGGCGCATGGTACGCGAAGATTGCCGCATGCACGGGGCGTTGGCGCGAAGTACAATGGGAGGATGCGCTTGAGTATCCTGCTGGTGGGGGCCTGTCTGAGCGCGGCGCTCGGTCTCGGAGGCCTCGCCGCCTGCGGCAGTCAAAACAACGGAGCCGGGGGCTCGAACGACGGCGGCACCGCGGACGCCACGATGACTGACGGTCAGGGAGCCGAGGCGGCCGCGCCCCCCGACAGCGGGACGCCGGACGCGGTAACCGATGCCGGCGGGCACGAAGGAGGGGCTGACGCGGACGCCGGGTCACGAGATGCGGGGCCCCCCGATGCAGGCCCTCCCGATGCGGGCCCCTGCACGGGCGTGCTTTGCAATGGTCAGTGTCTCCCGGATTGCCGCTCGTGCACCGGGGCGCCGCTCTTGTGCGGGTTGACGGGCGCGTGCGTGTCGACGTGCGCAGGTTGTCAGGACGCCGGCGCAACCGCGATGCCCATCGAGTGCTTCGCATGTGACAGCAACCACCAGAACCCGATCGGCACCTGCCAGCCCGCCGATGCCGGCTCATACTGCTTGAGTGGCGACTACCTTGGCCAGTACCAGGGTGGGTCCGGATACCAGTGCGGCTGCAACGAGGCGGGCGCGTGTCCCGGAGCGACGCAGGTCTGCATTCCGCTCGGAAACTACAACGCCGAGTTCTGCCTGACCTGCGGCGAAGCCACCATCGGGCCGATTCAGGGGGCGCCATGCAAGGATGGCGGGACGTGCCAGGCGGCCCAGGCCATCTGCCAGTAATCCGGCGGCCCAGGCCGTTTGCCTGCAGTCCGATCAGTCGACTCCGTGCTCGCGTGACGCGCGGCCGTACCACTCCGCGAAGCCGACCACGCACTCGAGTTGCCAGAGGGCGGCCATGCCGAGGGATCGGCCGGCCGCGAGCCCATCGAGCATCGCCTCGATCCGCTCGAATCGGACCAGGTCGGCCAGGCGGGCTCGGACTCGCTCATCGCGTAGCGCTTGGCGCGAGCGCGGAGAGGTGAGAATGCGAGGGATGAACGCCGTGTAGAGGCCGATGTCCTTAGGAAGGAGACGTGCCTCGTCGGGGACGATCCCGGCGAGCGCGCTCTGAAGGAATGGCTTCGCCGGCGCGCCGTGGATCGCCTGGGAAGCGTGCAATCCGAGGACCAGCTCGAGCACGCGCCGTTCGAGCATGGGCCACTCGAGCTCGAGGCCGAAGCCGGCCGCCAGATGCCTGCGCGATAGCGCGGCTCCCACGACCATTGGCGCCGAGAGCCACTCGTGGAGGCGCGTCTCGAACGAGCGATGCACGAGCGTGTCGAGATACTCGTGGATCGCCTGACGTATGGCCGGACGCGCGGCCGCCTCCCACGGGGCGAACGCCGGCAAGTGAGCTTCGGCCGGCTCGCGCCGCGTCAGCCACGCGCGGCGAGCGAACCCCGGCAGCAGCGGAAGCAAGAGCGCGTGCTCCACGAGCGCGCGGCGCCCCGATGATCCCAGAATGTGCCGTGCGGCGCCGACGACCTGGCCTCGGTGCAGGGCATCGCGCGGAGTCGGGAGCATCGAGAAGAGCTCGTCGCCGCCTTCACCCTCGATCACGGTCTGAAAGCCGGCGTCCCGAGCGCGCGACCAGAGCAGCATGCGCGAGGGCAGAAGCGCCAGCGGAGTCAGTGGCGGATCGTCTCGGAGATCGCCTCCGAGATCGGAAAGCGCCGTCGCGTCCGACGCATCGACTCGGCTCAGATGCAGTCCGGGCCACGCGTGAGCCATGGTGTCGATCGATCGAGCTTCGGCCGCACTGTCGAGAGCGGGCGCGACGAAGGACATCGCCGCCAGATCGTGGACATGCCTCAGCCCGGCGCCGACGAGCGCGGCCGAGTCGAGCCCGCCGCTGAAGGAGATGACGGACCGTCCTTGCCGGGCAGACGCACCGACCGCCTTGCCGAGCTCCTCGATGAAGACCTCGCCGAGCTGCTCGCGACTCGTGCCCAAGTCACGCGGGGTGAGGCGATCGAGTCGGCAGACGCGGGCTCGGCCCTTGTCGACGAGGAGCGCCTCGCCAGGGCAGAGTCGCTGCACGCCGCGAATCGCGGTCGACCCGTCGCGCATGGCCGACAGTCCCATGACGAGGTGGACGAGATAGGAGTCGTCGAGCGCGCGCGGCACGTCCGGACATCGGAGCATCGGAAGAAGACGCGAGGCCACGACGGTCGTGCGGGAATCCGACCAGTAAACGAGCGGCCAGGAAGGCGCCGTGGAGCTCGCAGCCAAGAGCTGGCCGGCCTTCGCGTCGTGGAGGATGAAGCGAAAGCGCCCGACAAGGTGCTGGACGCATTCGTGACCGAAGCGGAGGTAAGCGTTGGCGACTGCGGACGCGTCAGGCCCCTCTCGAGGCGCGGCGACGCTCGACCCGGCGACCACGTCCAGGCCATTGGCGCGATAATGGGAGGCGCTTTCGCAGGCGCCGAGGTGCACATTGGCGACCCCGCCCTCGGCAGTCGACGCGAGCTTCAGGTCCGAAAACCAGGGGGGAGCAGGCGCGGGCTGGGGCTGCACGAAGCCTAGGATCATTGCGGATTTGCCCGTGAATTATCGTAAGGCGGGCTGGCACATCGTGGGCTCCGGTAGTTGACGCCCTTGGTTGGCAGGGTATCCTCGATGAACCGGGCAGGCCTTCGGGGCAACCTACTCTGAAGCTAGATGCGCTGCCGCTAGTTACCGAGATACCATCGTGTTTGGAGAGCGTGCCGTTATGAACCCCGAGGACGAAAAGACGAAGCTCGATACCCGGCCGGCCCCGCTCCGATCCGCAGGGAGTGATTCAAGGAAACGATACAGCCCTCCTCACCTCCGCTCATTGGGGCGTGTGAACGCGATGACGGGGGGAGCTTTTGGGGATGGGGGCAGCGGTGGGGCGAGGAAAAAGAAGCCTCAGGGGTAGGTGAGACGATGTCCGTTCCTCGACGCATGGCGATCCGCTGAGCTACTCCGTGACCTAGCGCGATGCTCGTGGCCGCGCTGAGCGCTAACGGACCCGAGGGCGCCAGGGAAATCATCGAGCGGACGTCCGGCACCTCGGGACGGCCGACGTTTTCACTTGGCCTGGGTGGCGCGACGGTCGCGGCATGGGACGGCCCAGGGGGCGTACGAGAGGGCGGCGACCATCGATGGGTAGCCGAAGGGTGCGTCGAGATGGATGCGGCCGAGCTCTCTCCGAGCTCGCTCGGGAGCGCTAAGGGGGATTTCGCTCTCTTTGCGCTGCGGGACGACGGCGTCTTGCTTGCGAGCGCGCGGGGGGGGGGCCACCGAGCTATTTTCGTGGTTGCGCCCTCGCGCGATCTCGTTGTCGCGTGCACGCACCTTTCCCCGTTGCTCGCACTCCTGCCCGAGCCATCTCCGTTGGATCGAGATTACCTATGTGCGTTCGTGCTGGGCTACCCCCCGCCAGCAGAAGCCACGCCCTACTCCAATGTTCGGCGCGTGCCGCCACGCGAGGCTTGGCTTATCGGTCCGGGAGCCGCACCGCATCGGTGGTCCACTTCGAGTGCTCTGCTCGATCCGGAGCTACGAGACGGGGGCCAACTGGCCTTGGACCTGCGCCACGCGATCGAGGACGCCGTCCGCCGTGCGGCGCGAGGTGCCAAGCGGGTTGGGGTTGAAGTAAGCGGCGGTCTAGACTCGAGCATGATATTCTCACTCGCTGCGTCCCTGGTTCGGAGCGGCGAGATCCCGGCGGGTCCAGAGGGGATCGCGTGTGAGTACGCTGCGCCGCTATGGAACGACGACCGGCCCTATCTTCGTTCACTTGAAGACCATCTGGGCCTTCGCGTACGTCGCGTCGAGGCGGGCCAAGCTGCCGCGTTCGCGCGAAGGCCGATGGCCATCGACGCGATGCCAAATCCATGGCCGACTTTCCTTGCCATTCAGGCCATGGGGACCATTGCGCGCGCGCGAGGAGTCGACGTCGTGTTAACCGGGGACGGCGGCGACGAGGTTCTAGACGGCAATCCCAGCGTGTTCGGCGCGCTAGCTCGAAGGGGGGAGATCGTCCGGGCCCTCAAGGGAGCGCTGCGAACGCGCGGAGTTTTTTATCATGGGCCGCTCGGCCGACTCGCGCGCTTCGTCCTGCGCCCCCTGGCTCAGCCCTACGTTCCCAAGCCGGCGAGGCTCGCATTTCGCCGCATCAGACGAAGGCTTCCTCGATGGGCTGGACCAGCGCTCCTCCGCGGCATCTCGGATGCCCCCGCGAGCGATCCTCCGATGCTGACGGAGTCGCCGGGCGAGCGATACGCGAGGGTCCTTCGCCCATCGGTCCTTGCCTGGTGGTCTTTGGTGCGCCATCAGCAGGAGGTGCTCAACGGGTATGCCGTTCGCGCACCTCTGCTCGACGACGACTTCTTGCGGTTCGCGGCTACCCTGCCCCCACTGTCTCTTCTGCAGGGAGGGTACTTGCGTGGTCTCATGCGCGAAGCGATGCGGGGTCTGGTGCCCGAGGACCTCCGTCTTCGAGAGACAAAGGGGGCGTGGTGCTGGTTCGTGGAGCAGACTCTCGAAAAGGCGGGTGGGTTGAGCGTCTTTGCCGATCTCGTAGACGTGCGGATGCTGGCGGACTTGGGGCTCGTGGAGCCCAGAGCCTTCAAGGCGGTCTTCAACGAGGCACGCGAGCGCCCGGCGGCTGCCGACTACGAAGAGCTCTGGCGCGTCCTTTCTCTTGAAGCGTTCGTCCGCGAATACGCCGGTGACCAAGCCACGAGGGCGGCATGAAGTCAGCCGACTCGATCGAGTGGGTCGTCAGCGAATCCCAAGACGATCTTTGTTTCCGGTGGGGCTACTCGGGCGGCGATGTTGTTGCCGAATGGGAAGGTCTCCTCACGCTGCGTGCCACACGGGCCGGTGACCTGAAAGCTCTGCATCCCGTCCCCGGCGCTTCGCCGGAGAGCGTCGAAAAGGCGCGCCACGGCGTCGCGACGGCGTTTCTGCGCGCGCAGAGGGGACAGCATTCGCTGCATGCATCGGCGGTCGCGTGGGAGGGCCAGGGGCTCGTATGCGTGGGACACAGCGGCCTGGGAAAGTCGACCATGGCCGACCGGTTGTGCCGCGGTCTGGGCGCTGAGCTGCTCGCCGACGACGTGACAGCCATCGAGCTCGATCCGGACGGCGGTGCGCAGGTGGTGCCAACGGAGTCTGTCGTGTGGTTGGGCACCGATCCGTTCTCGGACAAGGTGCCGGCCACAGTTTCTCGGGTGGCGCGTGCCCCGGTCCCCCTTCGGTTGCTTGCTTGCCTGGCCTTCGATGAAGTCTCGTCCGCTCTCGAGCTGCGCGACCTCCGAGGCGCGGATGCGGTCTCCGCACTCCTCCCTTCGCTGATTCGGTTCGAGAGAACAGCCGTACAGTGGGCGCGAGAGTTCGATTTCCTAGAGAGGATTGTTTCCCAGTGCCGGGTCGTACGCGTAACACGCTCGCGTGACGTGGCCGCCGATACCGTCGCGAAAGCTCTGCTCGAGCTCATGACACAGGAGCCTCGATGAATGGGAAGAACATCGGCCCGGACAGTCAAGTGACCGCGCCGGAGCACGTGCGCTGCCGACGCTTCGACGATGACCTCGTGATGGTCGACCTTCAAGGGGGGGAATACTTTGCCTTGGACGCAGTCGGCGCACGCATGTGGGATTTGTTGATCTCTGGCAAGACGCCCGCCGCGGTGGGAGCGGCTCTCGCGGTCGAGTACGAAGCCAGTGAGGACGAGATTCTCCGCGACTGTACGAAGCTGGCAGATGAGCTTCTGAAGCGCGGCCTGCTTGTCGTCAGGCCGGCTTGAGGGAGCTAACGGGGGTCAACGCATGGGTCTTGCACGGGATCCATTGGGTAGCGCGTGCGGCTCTGCGCGCTCGCCCTCCGCTGCAAGCCAAGGCACTGGTGGATCGATTTGGAGGTCGTTTCCCGAGTCTAGGCGGGGCAGATGCCGCCCGAGCCGCTGTGCACGAACTCTTTCCTGCGGGCACATGTCTGAGCCGCGCTCTGACCGTCGCCGCGACGGTTCGGGGCGCCGAGGTTGTAATTGGCGTGGACGCGTGGAGCGGAGCGCAGGTTTCAGCCCACGCTTGGCTCGAAATCGACGGTGTCCGCGTAGACACGAGGCCGGGTCCCGAAGTGCAGCTTCCGGAGGAATTGGCCCGTCTGCCTGCGCGGCGATCCCACGGCAGGCCACAACGTTGAGGCGGCTCACAGGATTGGGGCTATACTCGAACGGCGTCGCCCCTCTAGGGTGGCACCTTGCGGAGGGTTCATGAAGTACTTCAGCCGTGTCGTCCCGATCTTTGCGGGTGTGGTCGCAGTGACCGGCGCGTTGGGGAGCGTCGCGGCTGGCTGCGGCAGCAACAACGCATCCAACTCCTCGCCTGAGGACGGAGGGATGGACGCGACCACCGACTCCGGCGGGGACGTCGCTCAGCAAGGTGACGCCGTTCAAGAGTCGGCAGCGATGGACGCCCCCGTTGGCCCCGATGCCGGCGCTGCCGATGCGGACGCGAATGCCGCCGATGCCGACGCGAGTGCTGCCGATGCCGAGGGTGACGGGGCGCAAGGCTTGGACGCCAACGCCGGCCCTGACGGCGATGCCGGAGGTGCAGATTCGCCGGTGGGTTACGAGGGAACCGCCGCGACATTTCCGGGCCAGGTCGCGGCCACGGTCTGCGAGCGTGTTGCGAACTGCTGCGGCACGTCCGCCGATGCTGCCACCTTCAACTTCGCCGCATGCTACGCGGATCTGTTGCCGAGCGGCTACAATGGAAGCAACACAGGTTCCAACCTGCTCGACGGCGGCCACGTCGTGTTCAACGCGGTGGCGGCGCAGGCATGTCTGGGTGCTCTCAATCAGATCGACTGTCAGACCAATGAAATCCCAGCCGCGATTCAGACTCTGGCTTACATGAACTGCTTCGCCGCCCTTTCGGGGACGTTGCCTGCCGGCTCGCCGTGTGCTGGCACGATCGAATGCTCGTCCGGCAACTTCTGCCTGCCTTTGGATGGCGGGGTCGGAGACGCGGGCGCCATCGGACTTTGCCAAGCGATTGTCGGCGACGGCGGTGCGTGCGGCAACCTGCTGGGCACCCCGAGCGCTTCACAAGCCGCCTGCTCGTATCGCGGGTCTGGAAACACGAACCTCTTTTGCAAGTCGTTCGATCCGAGTGTTCCCAGCGAGTCGATCGATGCTGCGGCCTGGACCTGTGCGCCGCAAGAACCGGTCGGCACGGGGTGTGGGAGGAACGTGGCTTGCTCGTCGTTCGAATGTACAACTGGCCTCCAGTGCGCCGCTGCTCTCGTCGCGGTCACTACCGCGACGTGCACGGGATTCGCGCTCGATGCGGGCACGCCGACGGACGCCTCCGGGCAATGAGAGCGACCTCGTCACGAGGGCGGATTCGAGCGTCGCGCAACTCTGAAGCTTCGCCGCATCAGGCCCGATAACAGTAACAATCCGCTGCTTAGCCAGCCGCTGGCGGGCCCGCGCCGGGCCCCTGCAACAAGGCACCCGCACCCCTCTGCGTTTCCGCTCGAGTCGCGCGATTCAGAGGGGCCGTCAGCCGTCGAGGCGTCCGCGCCTCCTTCCGATACGCACGAGGCGGATGGCACGGGGGGCGCGGCACCGTCTGGAGCCGCAGAAGCGACCACGGTGACGGCGGCGGTCACATAGGAGTCGTCGTTGTCGATAGCGACGACCGTGGCTGTGCCGGCGCCCGGCCCAGCCGTAAATGCGCCGCCGTCGATGCTCGAGCAGGCAATCCGCGAGCTCTCCGCGGTGCACGTCGTGTCCAAGTGGAGACCCCAGCGAATCGGAGGGTTGCCGCCAGTCGTCGTGAATGCGAACCCGGTCTGTCCAGTCGCCAGGGTGACTGCGGTGGGGCAAATCGACAGCGTGGACCGGCCGCTCAGTGTGGACGGGGTCGACCACGACGCGAGGTAGCGAGGGTCGCCGCCGTAAAAGGCACCGACGCTGACCCCCGACCCATCGAGCCCCCCAGGCGCAGTCGCCATCAGCGACGCCGTCGCTCCTTGCGCGCCGGTTGACCCCGACGGGGTGACCTGGGAGGTCCCGAGCATACCGGATATGCCAATGCCGGCGTCGCCTGAAGCCACGAAGTAGAAAGAGACCGACCCAGTCATCGGGTTGGTCGTCGACTTCGACCCGACGGTCGCCCTCAATTGAAGGGGCGCGCCCTCGGCCGTGCCGGACGCTGCGACTTGCAGCGTTGTGGATGTGGGCGTCAACGACTTCCACGCGGCTACTAGGTTTGCCGCGTCGATCGAGCCCACGCCCGTTACCTGATCGTAGCCCGGCCCCGCTGCGTAACCGAACTGATAAGGAGGGCTCGATGGGCAGCTTACCGACCCCGGTTGGCAAGGAACGACGTTGTTCCCGGTCGTGATGTCGTGGAATGCGTTCTTCGATGCGGCATTGTTGGCCAGCGCGTAGAGCATCGGGTTCGCGTTGCCGAGGCCGATCGCGGCGTCGGGGTTTGCCTCGGCGATGGCCTGGTTCACGAGGGCGAGGATCCCCGCGAAGGCGGGCGCAGCGACCGATGTCCCGCCATAGGCCGTCAGGGCCTGGGGCTGCGGCGCCTGCGCATCGCCGTCGGCGGCGGTCCACGACATGGAGACCGCGTAGGGAAGAATGTCGGACGACGCCGAGAGCGCCACGTCCGGCAAGTCGCGAAAGCCGTCGTTCGGGGTGTATGGCACTTGCCAGTAGGGCTTTGCGAAGAGTCGACTTGCACCTCCGCCGCCGGCGCCGAGCCCGCCGTACCCGGCGTCGATGTCGCCCAATGTCTCGTTCCAAGCGGACTCGGGAATGTATGAGAGCGCATCGAGCTGGGCGTCGAGGTACGTGGACTGGTTGGTCGCGGTGAGTTGGAATTGTGAGCCCCCGACAGCGACGAGGCTTGGCAGTGACGCCGGGAAGAGGACGGCCTCTCCGTAGCTCGCCGCCAAGGTGGACTGGCCGTCGCACCCGGCGGCGCCAGTGTCGCCGGCGTCGACGACCACAGTCATGCCCTCTAGCGACGCCATATTTGCATACGCCTCCGCGAACGTCGCGTCGGCCTGTGTAAACCATGCTTCGCACCTGCCAAAGCTCGAGGTGACCACTGGCGCGATCCGCTGCTCGATGGCGTAGGCCAGGGCGTCGGACGCGTCGTAGTTCGGAGCGTCACCCGCGATCACACATTGGATAATCGCTTGTGGTGCTACAGCGCCAGACCACTCGAGATCGAGCTCGGCCTCGTACAGTGTAGTGTTGACAGTAAGCGCCCCGCTGTTCGGCACGAGAATCCGCACGGGCGGGTTATTGGGCAACCCAAACGTCGTTCGAAACGCCGCAATGTCCGCATCGTTGAAGTCGCTCTGTTCGGCGACCGCGATGCTCTGGCCCATGCCCGTGATGTGCGCGGCGTACAGGCTGTCCAGGTCATAGATCTTCGCGAAGTCCGCCGGCGCGAGGACGGCGAAGCTCCCCGATCCCCCGTCGGCCTCCGTGACGGGCAGCGCGTATTGCGGCTGCAATCCGTTTGACGCCGCCTGCACGCGAAAGTCGTGCAGGCCATGCAGGCCGAGGATGAGGTCAGCCAGATCCGTCGGGACGCTCGGAGCGCGGCTCATCGCGAAGTGCATCGCTCCGTCGACTCGGTACTGATGCATCTCCGTCCCGAACGCCTGCTCGATCTGCGCAACGGTTCCGCTGAAGCCAAGGCGCGTCGATGTGCGCGAGGGACCGTCGACCGAGAGCCCCTGCGAAGCCAGCCACGCACTTGCTCGCGCGACGTCGCCAGCGCTCGCGCCGAGCTCGGAGGCGTACTGTTCGGGGGTGAGCCACTGGTGGTAGCTCGACGAAGCGGGGTCCTGCACCGCGGACAGCGCGCGCTTCTCGAGAGCCTTCTGCCACGGCGACATCTGGAAGAGCAGCGACATGCCCGACAAATGCACGGCGGGGTCCATGCGGCCCACGTCGAGCTCTGGACGCGCTTTCGGGTGCAGGGTTCCTGAAAGCGTCACCCTCCCTTGCACCACCCCAGCCGGCGGCGCGGCAAGTGGAGTTGCTGTTGCCGCCGAGGCGCGGGACGGCACCCAGATGGAGACGTCCGCCGCGATCGCAAGCGCGGGTGCGAACGGAAGGAGCCGTCGAGCGATGTGCCGAGCGCTCGATCCCCCCTTGCGATGCATCGACGCTCCCGGAGCATGCCACGAGGCCTGCATGGGCTTCCAGTCTCTTGGCTGGAGTCGCGCTCGCATCCAGACCGGGCCGACGGGGCGACTCAAGGCAGCCGCAGCTTGCCGATCGCCCCGTTGCCGCTGTCGGTCCAATAGAGGTTGTTGCCGTCGGCAATCAGGTTCACGACGGGACCAACACCGGGGGCAATGAGCTGCCCCGCCTGCTCAGCATACTGGTTCAAGCCCTCGCTCGCCATGGAGATAAGAGCGTTCCAGTTGATACCGCTGGAGTTTGCCCATGCGACGCCGCATGACGCGCCCGCATACGGTGGCGAGACGCTCGCCGCTCCTGCAAAGCCACCGTACTTGTCGAATGCTTCTATGCCGAACTGATACCATGCGTAGACATTCGTGGCGTCGACGCCCATATGACTTTCAGGGATGAGGAAATCGCCCGTCACATCGGGGCCTCCTACTGTGCCAGCAAAGTCGAAGGCGGCAAACGTACCAGACCCTCCCCTCAGGTTCCCGTTACTGACCATCACATACATCGCGAGATTGTCAGATACGGCATCGAAAAATGTAACGGGGAATCCCCCACTCGCATATGCATATGTTGTGGTCAAATATGTAGTGGGTGTACCGCCCCCTTTAGGAACGCTTTGAATCGTCGGCGGAACCATGGAGGGAAGGCCTGTGAAGTAGACAGACGTCGAATCGACACCCAAGGCAAGACCTTGCATGCTGATCGTGGCGACGACCTGAGGGGATCCGGTTCCGTCGTTGGGCGCGCGCATGATGGTCGCTCCCTGCCAGTAGTAGAGGTACTTATCGTCGAGTACGATGCTGGTTAGTGCCGTCGACTGGGGAGGTACGACCGTGAAGGTCGAGCCGCCAGTCTTAGGGGCCCCGCTGATCGAGTTGAGCGTGGAATCGGACCAGTAGACGTTGTTTTGGTCGACGTTGATTTCGGACGGAGACGTCAGGCCGGTCACGACCCATACGGAGCTCTGGGGCACGCACACGCTTCCCGTGCAGATCTCGCTCGCGGCGCACGCGTGGCCGCAAGCACCGCAGTTGGCCGCATCCGCCGTCGTCACGGAGCACGAAGTTCCACAAGCCGTCCAGCCGGGTAGGCAGGCCACGACACATTTCGAATCAATGCACACGGCCGAGCCGTTCGGCGCCGCGCAAGGAATGCAAGGCCCGCAGCCTCGGGGATCGGACGTGGTATCCAAGCAAACACCTCCACAACAACTCATGGGGCCCGGACAGCCGCCATCGAGGCCGCACACCTCGACGCCCGGACACATCGGTCCTTTGGGAAGCCCCGCGCACCCGGCAGCAGACTCCGGAAAACAGGCCGTGAGCCCTGTCTGGCGTGTGTTGGGGCAGATCCCGGGCGCAGCCGCTACACCAGCGAATGCGGGACTCTGGCAGAGCATTTGCCCCGGACCGCAGGTTGCGCCGCATAAGGTGCCACCGCCACCGCCCTCGACCGGCTCTGCGCCGATTCCCGTGGGGGTCGCCGCGTCCACAGGTGAACCGTCGAGGCCTGTCGCATCAGACGCACCGGCGTCGACAATTCCCGCTTCTTGGTCGCCTCCGCCATCCGGCATCGCATCGGAGACGTCAGTGGCCCCGCTTATGGTGGCGTCCGCGATGGAATGATCGTCGAACGCGTCAATTATCCCTCCCCCACCTGCGTCCTTGTCCGAGCCGCCGTCGGCTTGGCTATGGCCGGGGCCGCTACTACAGGCGGCAAGCCCGAGGGGACCCACAGCAAGCGACAAAACGCATGCGATCAGCGCGCTTCGAACCAACCCGTTACGGCACGGCAGCATCGCGTGCATGGCGTCACTACCCCCCAGCGGCGCGAGTATAGTCGGCGCTTGGGACACGTCGAATCCCACGCCAGTCAAGGCTGGTGGAGCTTGCCGATCCCCGCGGCCCCTTTTCTCTATTGAGGTTTCAAGGCCCGATAGACACCCGCTACAGACCCTGCGCTACCCCCGGGATTGGCCCAGAAAACGTACGCCCCGCCTGTTGCGAGCCGGGGCGTTCCGTCAGCACTGACGCCGATGGCGACTGGAGCCAACGTTGCGTAAGGCGTATCGCTTGTGTGCGCAAGCATCCAAACGCCGGGGATCTCTGCCTGGTTTTGGGAGACCTCGTTCCAGGTGTAGGCCCCGCATGAATCGGCGCCGAGCGTGGGGTCGGATTGCCCGGACGCGACGGCAGCCACGTAGCTGAGTCCCAAGGCCCCGTTGGCCAAATTGTACCAGGCGTATTCGCCGAAGCTTGCCCAGTACAGATAGCTTCCGCCGGCCGAGAAGTCGTAGGCCTGGACGTCCTCCTGCATGGTGCTCAAAGTCACGAAGGGCCCGCTGGGGAGACGGAATCCTATCGGGATATTGGCCATTTCATCGTAGTAGAGCGCGCCGCTCGCGAGGATAAGCTCTCCCGAGGGTTGTCCTCCGTTGGCGCCAATGAGGGTTACAGAGCTTCCGCCCCCCTTCGCAACAGCCTTCACGAGGCCCGTTCCGGCATCGATCCAGTAGACGTTCGTAGCATCTACGGCGATGCCCAGGGGCTCGCTCGCGGCCGTGAGCACCGACGGCGTGCCGGCTCCGCTTTCAAGCGTGCGCATGATCTCGCCTCCGAGGTAGTTCGACCAGTAGAGGTAGGTGCCATCTCCGACGAGGCGTCGGGGTTTCTGCTGATTCGTCGCGAGCGTGGTGACCGCGCCGCCATCCATGCTGACCGCGTTCACCGTGCCGTTTCCAGGATCCGTGAAAAAGACGTTGTTCCCATCCACGGTAATGCCCTCGGGTGCGCTTGCCGTCGCCAGCATCAACGAGGAAACGGGCGCGCATTGTCCTGCCTGGCACGCGTTGCCGGACGGGCAGGCAAACCCGCATGCCCCGCAGTTGGACGGGTCGGCGGAAAGGACGGCGCACGCGGTGCCGCAGTCGGTCCAACCGAAAGGACACTGGCTTGCGCAGGCTCCGGAAGAGCAAGTCAGAATCTTGTTCTGAATGGGAGGGCAAGCCGTACACGACCCGCACGCGCCGGGATCGCGATGGGTGTCGAAACAGATCCCATCGCAGTTCGTGTAGCCCGGCTCGCACACGAGGCCGCACTCTCCGCCCTGGCACGAAGGCGCGCCGAAGGAGTCGCCAGGCGGGCAGATGCCGCCGCAGCCGCCGCAATGGAGAACGGACGACGACAGGTCGGCGCACGACCCGTTGCAGCTGGTCAGTCCAAGCGGACAGCTCGAGGCGCAGCCGCTCGGGGTGCAAACCTGCGTCCCGCCACACGCGGTGGTGCAAGACCCGCACGTCCCCGGACTCGTCAGATCGGCCTCGCATCCGTCGGTTGGATTCCCGTCACAATCCGCGAAGCCAGGGTGACAGGAGGCGATGACGCAGTTTCCCTGCGCATCGCATGCCGGGGTCGCGTTCGGAGTGCTGCACCCGGGCAAGCGGTTGGCCATCGGGTTGGCAAAGGTTGGATTGGCGCAGCCGAGGTATGGATCGTTCGAGGGAAGGCAGCGGCCGTCGGAGTCCATGCTCGTGCCCGACGGACATGTGCTGCAGAGAGTCCCTACGACCGCGCCGCCCGCCTCGGCGGCCGCTTTGCCGGGGGCGCCCTCGCTCATGTTCGCGTCTGCTGTGGCGTCCCCTTCGTCGCTGGCGCCGGCGCCGCTGCCGCTGCCGCTTCCAGCCTCGGGCCCGCCACTTACCCCTCCCTCGACGGCACTTGCTCCCCCCTCGACGCCACTTGCCCCTCCCTCGCTGGGTGTCCCGGTACCCGCACCAGCGCTGACGCCGGCGCGGCTGCCGCTAGGCGTTCCGGCGGCGCTACCACTCACTCCCGAGCTTCCACCGCTGGCTACACCCGTCCGATCACCCTGGCCGTCGCCGGAGCTTCCAGCGCTTGCGTTGCCCGAGCTTCCAGCGCTTGCGTTACCCGAGCTTCCAGCGCTTGCGTTGCCCGAGCTTCCAGCGCTTGCGTTGCCCGAGCTTCCAGCGCTTGCGTCGCTCGCGTGTCCGACCGTGGAGGCCAGGTCTCCCCCGAGATTCTGTGTAGCCGTGCAGCCGGCCAAAGCCACGCACGATGGCAACAAGAGACCCATGAGCAGTTTCGCTTTAAGCATCCTGCTCCCCGAGCCCCTCACCCCCGTTTGGAGCCACGGCGGCCGTTCCGTCACCGCACCCGCCCTCAAGGTAGCGCGTCGGCATCGCCCGTCGTAACAGCGGCCTCGACCGATGGCCACAACATGCTGTTTGGAAACCGCGTACGGAACGCGGCCGCTCGTTGCTTGGCCTCCGCGTGCCGTCCGCTCGATGCGAGCACTTGGATCCACAAGGCGTCTCGCTCTTCGCTGAGACGTCCGTTTGGAAAGGCGCGCTCGTGATCGCGCAGAGCGCTCATGGCAGCGGCGCTGCTGCCCCGAGCAAGGGCACTCCGTGCCATATCGACCAGCGATCGCTCTCGGCCCAGGTCGATGTCGCGTGCAAGCAGACCGGACGTGGCGCCCGCGCTCGGCGCGGGGGCTGGCGCGGCGTCCAGTTTCGGGGTGGAGCTATCCGCCTTTTCGGGCACGGCGACGGGCGCGGGCGCCTCGACCGCGGGACCGACGACGGGCGGCTGCGAGGGTGGCTGGCCGCTCTGGACGCATGCGGCCACCGGCCCCGGATTGGGGGCCGACGCGAAGCGCGCATGTCCTGCAGCGCCCGCGATCGCCCCGGCAGCTACGGCCGCGGCCAGGGCGCCTCCAACTTTCGCGCCGAGGATGGGTACCGGTCCGCCGCGAGGCCGATCCCTTGGCGTTTCAGTGGGCCCACCCTCGCCATGCCCCCCGCTTCCGCCCTCGCCCTGGCCGCCGCTTCCGCCCTCGGCAGCGCCTGCCAACGTCGCACGGACACGCCCGAGAACACGCTCGACGCGGTCGGTGGCCTCCGGCAACCGGCTCTTCTCGGTGTCGAGGAGACGCGCAATGTCAGAAGGGAGCGGCCCTAGCTTCGGATCGTTCATCCTTCACCTCGCGAGAGCACACGAACGGCGGCCTCGAACTGTGCGCGCGCCAAGCGAAGGCGGGAATAAGCGGTGTTCAAAGGGATACCGAACGACGCCGCGATTTCCGGGACCGGCACTTCGTCGATGTCATGCAAGATGAGGACGGCTCGCGCCTCGGGGCGCAGCGTCTCGAGGGCCGCGAGCACGAGACGCTGGGCGTCGATTTGAGCGTCGGCAGATCGTTCGACGATCGCTTCTTGGGTCTCGCTCGGCACGCCGAGCCGCACGCGACGGACGCGAGCGGAGCGCCGATAATCGAGGGCCACGCGAAAGGCGATTCCGAAGAGCCACGGCCGAAGGGGGCGCTCGGGGTCGTAGTCGCCGAGCTTGCGCGCGACGACGAGAAAGGTGTCGTGCGCCACGTCTTCGACGTCTCGATCCTCCACCCCAAGGCGGCGTAGGGAGTGCAGGACATAACCAGCCTCCGCCCGGTAGAGCGCCTCGAAGGCGTCTCCCTCGCGGGCCGACGGAGCGCGACCCGGCACATCCTTCGTTTGGGCGGCCCCTTCGATTCCCGTCATTAGAAACGGCCGATCGCCTGCAACCCAAGCCCGCCAGAAAAGGGAGGCGTCGTCCACACGCTCGTCCCGTTGAGCCTCAGATCCGTGCGCGTGAGCGTGGCCAAGACCTCCAAGTATCCACCCAGCGCGAGCGATTGGAACGGAGCCCATTGGGCCCCCCCGCGAGCCCCCGCGGCCGCGTAGAACGTGGTGCGGGGCGAGGAAAGGGCGACCCCCTCTCCGGTTCCGTTGAGCGCCCCCGCGCTCAGCACCGCGCAGCCTAGAAAGAACGACGGGCGTACACACGGCACGACGGATCCGACTTGCACGTTGCTTTTCACGCTTCGGCCCGCCGCGGACGCCGAGGCGGCGGGCATGTCGGCCCGCCCCTCGATCGCCACCGAGAGAATGCGGCGGCGCAAGCCGAGAGCGAGCTCATAGCCGAGCGATGCGGACGGTTCAGCCCCGACGCTCGTGACGAGGCCGAGGCTCGTCTCGAAGGTCACAGGGACGCGCTCCTCGATCGGGGGCGGCGGAGTCGAAGCGGGTCTTTCCTCGACCGGGCTCGGGCTCGTAGGGATAACGGCCGGGCTGACCTCGGGAGGTGTCGGCGCGGCAGGGGAGGGGAGCACAATCACGTGCGGGTTGCCGGAAGAGTCCGGCCGGCTGAGGGTCAGCGGGTCGATCACGACGCTGATCGCCACGGCCACACTCTCGAGCAGCTCCCCGCACTCGCTGGATCTCGACGTGATCTCTCGGGCGCCGCTGGTGTGTCCGACCGTGTCCTCGGAAGTCAACGCGGCCTTGAACCCTCGGTCGCTCTTGGACAACCGAACGGTCACAATCAGCGGCGCGTGCTCGCGGAAGGGCACGTAACCCAAGCGCGTCGAGACCTTGGTCAGAAGCTCTTCTTCCGAAGCGCAAGACTGAGCCGAGGCTTCGCGAACGTAGTGAAGCTCTGCGACGCGAGGCGAATCGCTTGCAGAGACGGCAACGGGCGCCAGGAGGACCGAGGCGCCGATGACGAGGGCAGGTAGGGGGCTGGCGCTCGGCATCCGCAAGCGCACGATAGCCGCGTTGCTAGCGACGCCGCCATTGCGTGACCGATCCTCGCGGTCTCAACTACCTCCGTCAGCACCGTCGTTACCGCCCGACGCCGACGTGATCATGAACGGCAGGGTGGCGTACGTGTCGTAGTACTGGGCCGAGGAGCTCGCATCCTTGACCCAGACCTCGAGCAGGTAGGTGCCGTTGGAAACGCCGGTGGTGTCCCATGAGAAGCTGCTCGTCGTGGTCCAGGGCTGCAAGATGGTCCACACGCCCGCGGCTGACCCGACCCAGTACTGGTACTGCGGGCTCAGGCAAGTCGAGCTGCTCGCGCTCAGCATCACCGGCGTCCCGGCTGGCTGCGGGCTCGCGGGCATGCCTGTCAGCGTGCCGCCCGTGCATGTCGGCGGCCCGCCGTCGATTATCGTGAACGGCAGGGTGGCGTATGTGTCGTAGTACTGGGCCGAGGAGCTCGCATCCTTGACCCAGACCTCGAGCTGGTAGGTGCCGTTGGAAACGCCGGCGGTGTCCCATGAGAAGCTGCTCGTCGCGGTCCAGGGCTGCAAGATGCTCCACACGCCCGCGGCCGACCCGACCCAGTACTGATACTGCGGGCTCAGGCAAGTTGAGCTGCTCGCGCTCAGCGTCACCGGCGTCCCGCCTGGCTGCGGGCTCGCCGGCATGCCCGTCAGCGTTCCGGCCGTGCATGTCGGCGGCCGACCGTCGACTATCGTGAACGGCAGGGTGGCGTACGTGTCGTAGTACTGGGCCGAGGAGCTCGCATCCTTGATCCAGACCTCGAGCTGGTAGGTGCCGTTGGAAACGCCGGCGGTGTCCCATGAGAAGCTGCTCGTCGTGGTCCAGGGCTGCAAGATGCTCCACACGCCCGCGGCTGACCCGACCCAGTACTGATACTGCGGGCTCAGGCAGGTTGAGCTGCTCGCGCTCAGCGTCACCGGCGTCCCGGCTGGCTGCGGGCTCGCCGGCATGCCCGTCAGCGCTCCGCCGGTGCACGGCGTCGGAGCGGGGCTCGCCGCAGTGATCGTGAACGTCGTGGCGCCGTAGTTGTCGTAGGTGGCCGAGGAGCTGGCATCCTTGACCCAGACCTCGAGCTGGTAGGCGCCGCCCGACAGGCCGCTCGTGTCCCACGAGAAGTGGCTCGTGGTGGTCCAAGACTCCAGGACGGTCCACCCGCCCCCGGGGGGCAGCACCCAGTACTGATACGAAGGGTTCGGGCAAGCCGCGGCGGTCGCGTTCAACATCACGGGCGTTCCGGCCGGCTCCGGGCTCCCCGGCGTCCCTGTCAAAGTCCCGTACGTGCACGGCGTCGGTGCGGGGCTTCCAGAGGCGGAGTCCGCGGCATCGGCGCCGCTGGTCGCATCGGCGCTGCCTGTTGCATCGGCGCTGCCGCTAGCACCGTCGCTCCCTTCGGCCTCCGCACCCGAGTCGCCGCCCGTGCCCGATCCCGCCTCGGAATCCGCAGCCGCAGCCGCGTCAGCCTCCGCGCTAGCGTCCGAACCTCCGTCCGCTCGCGCGTCCACCGCCGCGTCCGCACCCGCATCAGGCAGGGCCCCGGCCCAGCTCGTGACCAGATTGTACGCGTTTAGCGAACCGAGGCCCGTCGCGTAGTCCCATCCCGTGCCGGCGGGATACGCCGGCGTGTACGAGCTCGACGAAACCGAAAGGGCTCCGTAGCCCGTCGTCTTGCCCTTCGACGCCGAGTAGCCGAAACAGTTGGCCGTTCCGGTGCACGGCAGATCGATGTCGCCGGTGGTCACGTCGTTGAAGACGCAGGTCGCCGCGGGAAGGGTCGGCGAGGTGGGTGCGCCTTGGTCGCTGCCGCAGCCCGCTCCGCCGCTCACTTGCTGCGCGGCGAGCGCGTAGAGCGCGTAGTTGGGATTGCCCTGGCGACTCTCCATCTTCTGGTTGACGAGCGCCTGAATGCCGGCCAAAGCCGGCGCCGCGAACGACGTGCCTCCGGCCGCGAGGTCGAGGGTGTCGGTCGTGTTCGAGAAGTTGCAGGCCACGCCTCCCTGCGCCGTGTCCGACATGCAGTAAACGTAGAAGTGGCCCCACACGCCGTTGGCCGCGAAGAGCGAGACGTCGGGCAAGTAGCGGACGCCGCCCGATGCGGTGGGCAGCCCCGGCACGCCCGTTTGCCACGCGGGTTGCGCCACGAGGGTGCTCGGGCCTCCGCTGCCCGACGTCGTCGTGATGAAGCTCGCTTTCCCCGTCGTGCTCGAGCAAAACCCGGTGCTGCCGTAGGGCTGCGTGTAGCCTTCTTCCGTGTAAATGAGCTGGCTCGCACACGAGTCGTTCCAAGGGATCTCGGGAACGTAGGATTTCGCGGACGTGTCGGTCGACGAATTGCTCGTCTGCCAGTAGGTGCCAAGGGCGGGTCCGCCGCGCTTCGCGTCGTACTCGTCCATGAAGTCCGTTCCGCCGACCGCCACGTTGTAGGGCGTCGAAGCCAGTCCGTTGACGGCGATTCCGTGCGTCGCGACGGTCGCGTCCGCATCGCACCCGGCCGCTCCCTCGTCGCCCGACGAGACGAAGACCGACATCCCTTCGGCGGCGGCCTGCTTGTAGAGGTTCACGATGCCCGCGCTGCCGGCGCTTCCGAGCGAGGGCTCGCAAGTGCCGTAGCTGATGCTCGCGATCTGGGGCGGCGTGGGCGAGTTGACGAGATTCTCGAGCGCGATGAGGCCGCCGAACACCGTGCTCGTATTTCCGCACGCCGCAAGCTCGATGGCGGCATCGGGCGCTGCGGCCCCGGACCACTCGGCGTCGAGCGCGGCTTCACCTTCGTCGCTGGTCACCCCGGGAGAAGAGCAGGTGGCCGCGCCCGTCGGGTTGACCTGTGCGAAGGTTCCCGCGTACGTCGACAGGCCGAACGACGTGCGGAAGCTTGCCACGTCCGAAACGTTCGCGAGGTTGGTGTCCTCGATGACGGCGATCGTTTGCCCGGCGCCGCGAAGCCCCTCGGAGAAAAGCGGGTTCAGGTTGTAGATCGTCGCAAAGTCTCCGGGAGCCACCGCGTAGTACGTGCCGCTCGTGCCGTCGGCGATCGTGAAGGTGGGCTTGGTGCCGACGAAGCCCCACCGGCCGCTATTCGCGTCGCGCCGCACCGGCCCAAGGTCCTTGTGCATGGGTCGCGGCATGAAGTCGTGCAGGGCGTGCACACCCGCCACGAGGCTCGCGAGCGCGGTGGGGATTTGAGGCTCGCTCATGTTGGCGAAGTGCGCTGCGCCGTCGACGCTCAGCCTGTGGATCGTCGTGTGGAACGCCGTGCCCACCACCCCCGCCGACCCGGAGAATTCGACGAACATTCGGCTCGGCGCGACGCCGTCGACGCGGAGGCCCCGGGCCTTTAGCCAGCCCGAGACCGCGGCGACGTCTTCTTCGCGCGGGCCGTACGAATCGGCGAGCTGCTCGAGACTCAGCCACCGATGAAAGGAAGGCGACTTCGGGTCGTGAAGCTCGTCGAGCATCGCGTCGAGCGCGGCATCGCGCTCCGGCGAGCGCTTGAGGACGAGCTGCAAGTGATCGAGCAGAAAGCCATCTTCCAAGGGCCCCAGGTCCGTGGCGATGCGGGCCATGGGGTGAACGTTGCCCGCGAGCGTGATGAGCTGGCTGTCGTCGATGGGCTGCCCGCCCACCATCGAGGGTCCTATTGGAGCGGAGCAAGCGGCCGTGGTGGCCGCGAGAAATACCAAGGCCAAACGCGCGGCACGCACACCCACGCTGCACCGAGGCTGCGACCCGATGGGCGCACACCGGCCCGTCGGGCGAGTGCGACGAGCGGTCTCATCCATGGCGCGAGAATACGCCGAGCCGCAGCAAGGGGAATGCTCAACGCGACGGGTGGCACGTGTGCGAAATTACGTCGGAACTGGACGAGCGCTGCGCTCTTGAGCCGAGTTGACCTCAACGCCTGAGGCTTCGCGTGCTCAAGGCTGGGAGCTGGCGCACGAGCAGGGGCGCGAGCGAATCTCGCAGCTCGGGTGCGCGGCGCTTCAATCCGGTGAGAGCTCTCTCGAACGCGGCCTTGAGGCGACCGCCGTGGCCCATGGCCACTTGCCACGCCAGCGGGATGTCGCCGGGGCGATCTTGGACGAGGACCTCCAAGACGGCGCGGGCCTGCGCGCGATCCTTGTTCGCTTTGGCCTGAAGAGCCGCCGGGCGCATCTCCGCCACCACGAGCTTATGAAGCGCGAAGCGAGCGGGCGCCGGCACGTTGACGAGGACCGGTTCGCCGCCGATCGTCACGGCGCGCTCCGGTGCTTCGAGGAGATATTCGAGAAACTCGAGGGGCTGCGCGGCGGCATTGAAGCGCTTGATGACGACGGGAGCGTCCCCCGGGCCTCGTTTGGGGCAGAGCATGTCGACTCGAAGAGCGTGACCTCGGACTTTGAAGGACGTCGAAGGCACGGCCGGGTCGAATGGGGGAACGGGCAAAAACCCCATCTTCAGGCTTTCGAGAACCGCGGGGAACTCGACCTCGACGTCCGGCAGAGCGACGTCGATATCGAGATCGGGCTTGCTCGCGAAATCGAGGTCGTGCGTGCGAGCTGCGCCGGCTCCCCACCGGACTCCGAGCGCGTTTCCAAGCGCCAGAAACGCGTGCGTCCCGACGAGCACGGCTCCCGCCTCGAAGAGGCCCGAATCAGAGAGCGACTGGAGTACGCGCCCCGAAGGCCCGTCGGTGATGTTCATGCCCCCGGCGCGCACCTGCGCAGCAAGGCGGCGGAGCCGATCGAGGTCTGCGCGAAGCTCCTTCCGATCGCGCGTAAACGCGTCGACCATGCGCTGAAGAGCTGGCGTCTTGCGTCCGAGATAGAACTGTTTGGTCGTGCCCCCGGGCTGAGATACTTGCAAGTAGAGGTAATCGTCGCCCTTGACCCTTTTCTCGGTGAACGTGCCCGGCAGCCGCCCGAGCGAGCGCTCCGCATGCAGAGCCAACAGCTGCTCGAGCAGCTCTGCGTACAGCGTCTGGGTTTCGACGGCGACCGGCGCGGCGACCACGGTGGCCGAACTCTATCAGGCCAATTGCGAGTTATACGCAGAATCGGTCGAACCTGCGTATAACCAGGGTGTTTCGCGTGGCGCTCTAGGTCGCGGGCTCGCCCCAGTCGCCCGGCCAGCCGCTCATTCGTCGAGCACGACGTCGGCCCAGAGGATCCCGAGGTCGAGCTCAATGGCGTCGAAGGGCGGAGCCAACGTAGCCCACAGGCGCCTTTGGGCAACGACCTCTCGTTCGGTGTTACGGCGAGACGATGTCAGTCCGGGCAGGGGACGTATCGATGCTCGGTCGGCGCGGCGGCGCGTGCTAACTTAGGGCGTGTGAGCGCCCTGCTTCCCCCGACGTCCGCCGATCTTCTCGACGACTCGGCGAGGCCCTATTTCCTATGGTGGACCGACACCTCCGTGGGCGAGCTGCGCCGGCATCTGGTCGCGGTGGATGCCGATGAGCGCGCTTATTGGATGGGGGCCCTTTTGCGCGAGGCCAACACACGCGATGTGTGGTCCTTCGTCGATCCGGATGCCATCAAGGCGCTCTGGCCGAAGCTCGAGCGACATCTTGGGCGCGCGCGCGCGATGTGGGCCTACCTCCTTGGCCTCGAGGACGCTCGCCGAACCCCACGCGTCGGGGCGGCGCGCGGTGCGTAAGACGTTCGATGCGCGGGTCGTGCCTCCGCCCGTTGTCGCGCTCATCCGCGAGCTGCAGCTGCGCGCGCCATGCCACCTCGCGGGCGGCGCGGCCCTGAGCGGTCTGCATCTCGCGCATCGGCTCTCTGCGGACATCGATCTCTTCTGCCACGAGGCGGAGCACGTGCGAGACCTTGTGCGGGATCTTGCGTCTGTAGCGACGCGTTGTGCCGCCGACATCCGGCTTGTGAGAGACGCGGGCTCTTTCGTTCGTGCGACGGTGCGCGTGGCGGGCTGCTCGCTCGAGCTCGATCTGGTCTATGAAGCGTTGCCAGATTTGGAGCCGCCCCCCCCGCCGGTCGAGGGAGTCTTCGTCGAGTCTTTTGCAGACCTTCGGGCGTCCAAGCTCACGTGCCTCCTGTCACGAAGCGAGCCGCGCGATCTGGTCGATCTATTGTTTCTCGATCGCGCGGGTCATGCGCCCGAGGGCGATCTGCCCATGGCGCTGCGCAAGGACGCCGGCATGGACCCCGGGATGCTCGCCTGGCTATTGCGCGACTTTCCGGTTTCGCCGCTGCCTCGGATGCTCGAGCCGCTCGGTGAGGCCGAGCTTGCATCCTTCAGAGACACCCTCGCCGAGCGTTTCCGGCGCGTCGCATTACCCTAGGCGGCGTCGCCGTCTTTCAGCGGAAGAGCCCCTCCCAGACTCGCAATAGCTCGTTCAAGTCTTTCACCACGACCAGTCGCTTTTCCGCTTCGAAGATGTCGGGATCCCCCTCCGCCACTCGACCCACGAACGCTGCCCCTGCCGCAGCCGCCGCACGCGAATCGGTGAGCGCATCGCCGATGAGCAGCATCTGCTCCGGCGCCCAGCCGCGCTCGGCGCGGATGTCCGCGAGGATCTGCACCTTGTTACGCGGCGACCCGTAGACGCCCCCAAAGAATCGCGTCAGGTCTCTCTGCGCGACGATGTCGCGGAGCTCTTCCTGGGGCACTCCCGATGCGACGAACAAGGGGTATCGCGTCGAGCTCCACGCGAGAAACTCGGGCGCGCCCCGCACGAAAGGACAAGCCAGAACTCGGGCGACGACGCGCTCGGCAAACGTGCGGTCGAGGCGCTCTTCGTCGGCGAGCGATAGCGGGAGATGCAAGAAGTCGCGGTAGATCGTCCGAACTTTCTCCATCCGGCCCATCCCCGCATTTTGCAGGTGGTAGGCGACGATCGCGTCGACCTGGCTTGGCCACTCGGCGAAGATCTGTCGAAAGGCGTCCGTCTTGATTCCTGCAGACTCGAGGATGACCCCGTCGAAATCGAAGATGATGGCTTTGGGCTCTTGCGCGGCTTGGCTCATGGGCGCCTGGGTACGTTAGCAGCCGGGTCACGGCGCGACCTTGGTAGGGTGACGTGCTACGGGATCGATCGTGCCACGCGACCCTCTGACGGGCGAAATGTTCCTTCGAGTCGTGGGCCACCGAGCTCGCCCCCCGATGGGCGAGGTGCCGAGCGCGGAGGCGCACGCGTTGCTCCTCCAGCAGCTTCAAGAGATGCTCTCCGAGACCGGCGGCCCGCTGACCGCCGACGAGCGTCGCGTCGCCGACGACGCCCTCGGCGCACGTCGCAAGGGCAAGAGGCGCTCGGGATGAGCGGTATCACGCTCGATGCAGATGACTTGCGCCGACTCGATCCCGAGCTTCGGCTCGTGGCCGTTTGAGGCGAATGCGGTATAAACCGCGGCCATGACGCCGACGTTCTGGCGCGACCGCCCCGTCCTTGTCACCGGAGCCACGGGGCTCGTGGGCTCGTGGCTCGTGCGCCGACTCATCGAAGCGCAAGCCGACGTGACGTGCCTGGTGCGCGATTGGGTGCCGCAATCGGAGCTCGTGCGCGGACGCCTGATGGAGCGAGCGAAAGTGGCGCGCGGCGATGTCCGGGATCAGGAGCTGCTCGAGCGCGTGCTCGTCGAAGGTGAGATTTCGACGGTGATCCACCTGGCAGCGCAGACGATCGTGACGACGGCCAATCGCAACCCGGTCTCCACGTTCGACACGAACATTCGCGGGACGTGGGCGATGCTCGAGGCTTGCCGCCGCACCTCGTGCGTCAAAGAGGTCGTCCTGGCATCGTCGGACAAGGCGTACGGGGACCAAGAGCAGCTGCCCTACGCGGAGACCGCGCCGCTCCAGGGGCGTCATCCCTACGACGTCAGCAAGTCGTGCGCGGATCTCATCGCGACCGCGTACGCGGTGACCTACGGGCTCCCGGTCGCCATCACGCGCTGCGGTAACTTCTACGGCGGTGGCGATCTCAATTGGAATCGCATCGTGCCCGGCACGATACGGGCCGTGCTTCGCGGCGAGCGCCCCGTCATCCGCTCCGACGGGCTCTTCGTTCGCGACTACTTTTATGTCGAGGACGGAGCGGCGGCCTACATGCTGCTCGCCGAGAAGCTATCGGCCAACCCCGACCTCCGAGGCGAAGCCTTCAACTTCTCGAACGAGCTGCGGGTGACGGTGCGCGATCTGGTGGCGCGGGTGCTCGGGGTCATGGAGTCGGGCGCTGTGCCCGACGTGCGTGGCGAAGCGTCGAACGAGATCGTCGAGCAGTGCCTCACGGCGCAGAAGGCGCGCGAACGGCTCGGGTGGGCGCCTCTCTACACGCTCGACGAAGGATTGCGCCGAACCGTCGCGTGGTATCGAGAATTCTTCGGGAGCTCGCCGGGTCCCTGAGCGCTCGCGGGTTGCGCTACACACCACGATGTGTAGGCTTTTGGTGGTGCCGACCAACCTCGCGATCGACGACAAGCTCCTGGAGCAAGCCAAGCGCCTCGGCAAGCATCGGAGCAAACGAGAGACCGTCAACGTGGCTCTTCGCGAGTACGTTCGGCGGCGCGAGATGCTAAAGCTCCTCGACGCGTTCGGAACTATCGAGCTCGATCCCGGCTGGGATCACAAGCGCGAGCGGCGCGGGCTCGAGGCCTACTGAGGGCGCCTCGGGGGCTTGTTATGATCGGGCGTCCGCAAGCCATCCACGATCTGCTTTCGCATCTGCTGCACACCTGGCGTGCTCTCCCCGTCCGGGTCGAGCCTCCGGGCGGCGTTGAGCTTGTCGCCGCACGCGAACCAGTCCGCGTTTTGGCAGGCGTCTCTTGCTTCGGCGCGGACGACCTCGGCCTGCTCGGCGGGAGTACGCTCATCGCGTCTGGGCGCATGCGTGGGCTCGGGCGCGGGGGTAGGCCCTTTGAAGAACGCGATCACCGCGCTTCGCTCGGCGATGCCGGCCCCGAGCACGAGGGCGAACGCCGTGGCGAGAAGCCAGAGCATGGGAGACACACCGCTGCGCTCTTCGAACGCGTCGACGGCGTACACTCGCTCGTGCATCCTCGGAGCGCTTTGGGCGTCCGCGGGAAAGCCCCCCGCGGCATCAAGGTCGTCCTCGACGTGACCGAGCCTGCTGTCTCGCGCGAGCTCACCGAGCACCGGCACGGGCGAGGGCTCCGGGAGCTCGGCCATGGCGCGCTCGAAGTCCTCGTCACTCAGATGCGCGAGCCGGTCGAGCTCTTCGTCGCGGACCTTTAAGGCGACGCGCCAATCCTGGGCGAGATCGGTCTTGCCGGGCGCGCTCATGTTTCTCTCTCCGGCAGGCGCCAGAACGCCCACTTGCTCTTCGTTTTAGCCTGCTTCTGGAGCTTTTTCATCCCGGCCGCCTCGGATTTGCGTTCTTCGGCCAGGATGCGGCTCGCGTGGTAGGCGATCGTGCGGTTGGCGTCATACACTTCCCGCACGCTGCATTCGCAGAGGCGGGCCAGCTCGGCGCCGTCGTCCTGTCCCTGGCGGCGCTGCTCGAACACCCGAAGGGTGAGCGGATCCAGCCGCTCGCGGAGCACGCCTCCCAGCCGCCGGGCTCGATCAAGCTCGCGAGCCAGCCCAAGGGCTTCGTCGGGCGGATCGCTCGAGTCGGCCATCGTCTCGTCGGTGGCAAGCCTGCCATCGAGGACTTCTTTGCGGGCGCGTGCGGATCGTCGGCCGCGCCGGACGATCTCCCTCATCACGATGCGCGCATGGGCCAGAAAGCTGCCCCGAGTCGGATCCCAGGGGCGACCCTCGTCGCTGTCGCACATCCGTTCGACCGTTTCTTGGAATAGATCCTCGGCGTCCGCGTCGGACCCGGTGCACCATTTGGCAAACTTGCGCAGGACCGTCCGCGCGTTCCCTTCATCAAGAGCCGCGAGAGCACGGGCTGAGCTGGGGGCCTGATAGTCGATCACCGTCGAAGCCAACCCTTACCACCGCGCCGCCGCGATTGGATAGGTGCCGTGGAGCGATCGTGTCAGGAGCCGAACGCGACTGCATGGCAGCGGGCTCGTCCGGCGTCTCGACCCCGGCTCGCATTGGGTCGCGCGACTACTGGGGTACCCCCACGGACCAGGTGGGTTACCCCTATCGGCCAAGTTGGCCACCCCGGCGAACCAAGTCGGCCGCCCCTGTGGACCAAGCCGGTTACCCCTGGTCCTCAGGTCGCGCATCTCCATCGACCAAGCCGGTTACCCCTGTTGGCCAAGTGGGGCACCCCAATGGACCAAGCCGGTTACCCCTATCGGCCAAGTCGGCCGCCCCTGTCGCCCAAGCCAGTTACCCCTGTTGATCAGGTCGGGCACCCCAGTGGACCAAGTCGGTTACCCCCGCTCATCAGGTTGGCCACCCCGGCCGACCAAGCCGGTTACCCTTGTGGGCCAAGTCGGCCACCCCTGTCGCCCAAGCCGGTTACCCCTGCGGACCAAGCCGGTTACCCCTGCGAACCAGGCCGATTACCCCCGTTGATCAGGTCGGGCACCCCCGTCGACAAAGTCGGTTACCCCTGTGGTGCAAGCCGGCTACCCCCGTCGTCATGCGCAAAGAACGCGCAACCAGCGCTGATAAGCCTCAATCCGACCTCGAGGGGGGGCGTCGCAACACGCCGGAACTCCTCGCGGTTTCATTTTGTTCATTTTTCTTTCGCTAAAACGTCGTCGAGCGGTCCCTTAACGGGTGAGGGCGCAAGGTGGCGCATGGTGCTCCCCGAGCGGTCCCTCGTCATGGAAACGAAACGGAGAATGGTCATGTCATCCAAATCCACCAATCGCAATCAGCAGCAATCGGGCGAGCAGAAAATGATCGTCGGTCTTCAGAAGCACGAGCAAACCCTTACTTCCTTGGTCATCGGCGGCACGACATACAAGACAGCCGACATCATCAGCGTGGTGCAAACGCTCGTCAATTCCGCGCAGGCGGTGGTCTCGTCCAGGGCGACCTGGCAGGCCAACGTCATCGCGGACGAAAACGCGCGGACGAAGAACAAGAAATTCATGTCGGGTCTTCGCCAGTCACTGCTCGTGGCGTTCAGTAGCTCGGTCGACGTGCTTGCAGACTTCGGGATGACGCCGCGCAAGACTCCTGCGGCGCGCACTCCCGAAGAGAAGGCGGAGGCAACTGCCAAGGCCAAGGCGACCCGCGCTGCCCGTCACACGTTGGGCAAGAAACAGAAGGCGCAGATCAAAGGCACCGCTGCCGCATCGCCGCTTCCTGGCGATGTGACGAAGGTCCCTGCAACCCCGGCCGCGCCCGCAACCCCGGCCGCAACTGCGACCCCGGTTGCAACTGCGACCCCGGTTGCATCTGCAACCCCGGCTTCGACCGCTCCTGCGGCCGCGCCGGCGTCTACGACGCACACTGGATCGTAGTCAGTCACGAATCGGCACGCAGTAATCGGTAGTCCCGCTCTCCCTCCCCGGTCGCCCGTTCACTCGGGCGGCCGGGGAGGGGAGCGCCCTCACGCCCCCACTCTCTCAGCTCATACATGGCAACCCCAGAACAACCCAACCCTCCCTCCAAGGAACACCCCCATGAAAACATCAAACGCTCGTTGTCTGGCAGCCGACCTCGAATCCAAAATGCTCGAACAGGAGATTCAGCTCATCATTGAGATCGACGATCTGCTCGCGCGCGCTCTGGACGGCGACCGGAGCGCTGTGGGCGCGATCGCCGTCGGACTCGGCGATCTTCTTCTCGAAGAAGCCGAGGGCGTTCTCGGCCGCGACCACGCGCACGAGGCTACGGACGTCCGTCAGGAGTTCTACGTCTCACTGCTCGAGGGAGTGCACGTGCGCCCGGCTTACGGCCGCGCCATCTCGTGGATGTGCGGTGTGGTTCGCGCGATTGCCCGAAAGTATCGGGCCGACCGGGACTGGGATTGGGACCTCGACGACGGGCTCGATGAGTGGCCTTAGGAAGCTTGGGTAGCGGATCGGGATCCGCGAACGGTGGACTCCCGAGCGCTGGACGCTCGGGGGTCCGCGTCTCGCGGATTAGGGTAGCCGCAACCTTCCGATCGCCCCGTGGCCGCTGTCCGTCCAATAGATGTTGTCGTCGTCCGCAATCAGGTTCGCGACGGGGCCAACACCGGGGGCAATGAGCTGCCCCACAAACGCCCCAGGCCCGGGTCCGGGCCCGGGCGTAATTCCACTGGTGGCTGTTGCCGATGTTGTAATGCTGGTCCAATAAATGCCGCCAGAACCGGCCCATACGACGCCGCACGAGGCGCCGGCATACGGCGAGGCGACCCCAGGGACTAGGCCAAATACGCCGTCGTCTTTGCTATAGGCCACTATGCCACCAGAACCCCACGTGTAGACGTTCGTGGCATCGACAGCCATCGGGCCAGCCAGCAGGCCAGAACAAATAAGGTCGTAGCCGGCCGAAAGGGCGCCTCCGTCGGTCCCGGCAAAGCCGTAGCCAGCAAAGCCGCATCCCGACCTGGGACCCTCTAGAGGGCTCAACACGTACATTGCGAGGTTGTCGGAGACGGCGTTGGCAAGCGGGCCTAACAAGTTCGGTGTCACGTATACCGTCGGTGTACCGCCCCCTTTGGGAACGCGCAGGATCGGCGTCGAGTTCACCTGGCCCTCAACGGCGGAGGGATTGAGCATCTCGGTGAAGGGAGGGACCATAAAGTAGAGGGACGTCGAGTCAACGCCCAACGCGACGCCTTGAGCGCTCGTCGTCGTGACCACCTGGGGGGACGCGGTGCCGTCCTTGCGCGCACGCATGAGGGTCGCCCCTTGCCAGTAGTAGATGTACGTGTCGTCAAATGGCAGGCTGGCGATGGCTATGGACTGCGGCCGCGCAACCGCGAAGGTCGAGCCGCCATTCTTGGGAACCCCGCTAATCGAGTTGAGGATGGAGTCCGACCAGTACACGTTGTTTTGATCGACATTGATCTCGGACGGAGAGGCCAACCCAGTCACGAGCCACACCGCGCTCTGCGCCACGCACGCGCTAGCCGTGCAGATCTGGCCGGCTGCGCACGCGTGACCGCACGCACCGCAGTTGGCCGCATCCGACGTCGTCACCGAGCACTGATTCCCGCAGAGCGTCCAACCGGCCACGCACGTCATGACGCACGTCGAATCGATGCACGCGGCCGTGCCGCTCAGGGCCGGGCCGCAAGAGTTGCTACAGGACCCGCACGAGCGGGGGTTGGACGTCGTGTCAACGCAGTCGCCGCACTGGGTAAGGCTCGGCCCGCAACCGCCATCCTCGGTTGAGGGGCAGTAGCCGAAAGGGTCGCAGGCTCCGGCATTGCTGGCCATGAGTCCCGCGCAGCCCGCATCGGACTCTGGAAAACAAAAGTTGAATCCGCCTTGTTGTAAGAATTGATACTCAACGAGCGGGCTCGTGCAGCTCATTTGCCCCGGGCCGCAGCTCGCGCCGCAAAGGGTCCCCCCACCGCCGGCTTCGATGGGCTGCGCGCCCACTCCCAAGGCCGCCGCCGCGTCCACGCTTCCAGCGTCGATCGTCGCCGCATCATCTTCAGAGCCGGCCTCTTCGGCGGCTGCCGCATCGACACTGGTCTGGGTTCCGTCGTCGCTCCCGTCGATAGTGGACGGCCCGTCCGATTCGACAGTGGCATCGGGGGGGACAGGACGGCCCGATTCGACGGTAGCATCTCCAGGAGAAGGGCCGCCTGATTCGAGGGTCACGTCCGTTGTCGAAGGACCGTCGGACGCACCGATCGTTCCTTCCGCGCCTGCGTCCCTGGGCGAGCTACTGTCCGTGTTGCGCCCGCCTGAGGCCGTGCCACACCCGGCAAGCCCGAGAGATGCCGTCGAAAGAAAAAGAGTGGCGGCGACCGATGCGTTGCGAGCGAGCCGGTCTCGGCGCCTCAGTATCGCGCTCCTCGCCCCCATGTCCCCTCCCGCGTCCAATTCGATGCCCGGACCGCTCCGATGGTTTACCCCCCTCTAGACGCCATGTCGAACGACGACGCGCCGGCCTCCCGGTACCGTCTCGATGGCTGACGCCTACTTGGGCAGCAGTGCAAGAGCGGCATCGAGCACCGCTATCTCGAGCCGCGCTCGGTTGTCATCGCTCATCGCATCGAGCGCAAACGAGGCTCGGTGAGTCACCCCTCCGCTGCCATGGCGCACGCAGGCCACCACGTAGGCCTGTCCGGGCAGAGGGTGACCTCCTACGCTGAGGACGAAATCGCACGAGCTTCCGATCGGGAGATCCGCGTCCACGAACGCCGCAACGCCTTCGACGCCGATTTCACACGTCATCGTGCCTACGGTGCGACCATCCATCGTAAGCGCAATCTTCTTTGCCGCAGCGACGCGGACCGTTTGCCGCGCCGTCTCGCCGAGGCGCGCCTTGAGCTGCTGCGCTTGCATCAGCGCGCTGTAGAACTCGCTCCGCAGACTGCGGTACGCCTCCGCCTCCTCGGGAGAGAGCACGCCCAGTTTGTGCAGCTCGTGAAGCTCGCGAAAGCGACGAAAGAGCTCCCTGGTTGGCATGGTGCTGACAGCGGCCGACGCACGCCTTCAACGATAGACACGTTCGGCGTCACGCACTCTGCCACGCAGACTCCGATTGCGCACCGTTAGATTCCGGATGAATCCGCTGCGCGCGGATCGGATGACGAGCTCTACGGCCCGAAGAAATGACTATAGACGGTGGAGCACTGGCACGGGTCTCTTGGCCTTGCGGGAAAGAGTGTGCGCATCTGACGCCCACGGGTCCTGCTTGTGACTGACCGACCCACGCTGCCCCCAGGTTCCAACCGGCTCTCCCGAGCTGCGAGCGCGGCCAACGTCTATGGCCAGCAGGCGCGCTTCTGCGATGGGCTCGTGAGGGCCGAGGATCTGTCTACGGTGTTTCAGCCCATCGTGAGCTTGGATACTGGAGAGCTCTTTGCCTACGAGACGCTCGTCCGGTGCGGGGTTCCCGGATTCGAGCCGACTACGCTCTTCGAGCGAGCGGAGGCCGAGCACTCCACCGGAAGGCTCGGGCGGATGATCCGGGAGATCGCCGTTCCCCTGTGCGGCGGCACGCCGATATTTTTCAACCTGCACCCCAACGAGCTGGAGGACCGCTGGCTCGTGCGCCCCGATGACCCCATCTTCGCTCACGACCACGACATCTACCTCGAGATCACCGAGTCGGTTCCGATGAGCCATTTCGACCTCTGTATGAGCGTGCTGCGCGAAGTGTGCAGTCGCACCGGGGCGCACTTGGTGATCGACGATCTGGGCGCGGGCTACTCCAACCTCAAGCTCATCGCGGACCTCGAGCCCAAAGTCGTCAAGCTTGACCGTGCGCTCGTACAAGACCTCGACCGAAAGCCGCGCCAGCAAAAGCTCGTCTCGTTCGTCGTCCAGTTGTGCAACGAGCTCGGCGCGGACGTGGTCGCCGAGGGGATCGAGACCTACGACGAGCTCTGCGCGGTCCGCGACTCGGGCGCCCAGTACGGCCAAGGCTACCTATTCGCTCGCCCGAGCTTCCCCATGCCGCCCATCACGTGGCAGCCGCCCCCCTTGGACGGCGGCGCGCCGAGCTGACGGTCATCGTCCTTTGGCGTCGTCGCCGCGAAGGACCATGCAGGAGCTGTAGACGCGGGCCACGAGGCTCCCCTTTTCGTCGGTGACGGCGCACTCGACGAGGCCGAGCGATCGCGTGCGCTTGACGAGGTCGGCGGTGGCGCGCAGCCGCGCGGTCCATATCGGCTTCAGGAACTTCACCGCGAGGTCGAGCGTCGTGAATGACTCGTCATCCTCGAGCGTGGAGGCCATCGCGGTGCCGAGCGCGGCGTCGGCCAGGTCGCACACGATGCCGCCGTGAAGGGTGCCCATGGGGTTGGCGTGCTGCGGCCCCGCGCTCATCTCGAAGACCGAATGGCCCATTTCGATCGAGATAAACTCCAGACCCACGAGCTTCGCGACGGCGGGCGGTTCGAGGGTGCCGCGAATGAGCTCTTGCAGCTGCTCGAGGTGTCTGGTCGTCCTGGGACCCTGAATCCGGCTCTTGGTGTTCATCTTCGTCCTTGCAGCGGGCCAAGTCGTGGGTCGCGAGATGTTCGCATTCCGCGGTTTCCGATGAAAGTGGGCGGTCCTTGCTGTACGTTCCCCCCCATGCGCCTAGCGGTCCTCGTCCCAGTGTGTTTCCTCGTTGTGGCTTCATGTGGCGGAGCGCCGCCGGCCCCTGCCGGTGCTCCCCCGTCTCAGCAGCCACCCCCGCCGAGCCCGAAGGCTCCGATCGCGGAAGCGCCGTCTCTTTCGCCGATGGTCCGGCCCAAGACCGTCTTCGTGATTGCTCGCTTCGATGATTTCGGCAAGAGCATCGACGCCCTCGACTCCGTTCTCAAGCTGCCGACGCCGCTTCGGGCGACGATCGACGAGGAGATGAAGCGAGACAACACCAGCCTCGCGCAAATTTCGGGGTCCGTGGACATCGCCGCGGCCCTCAACCCGGGCTCGAAGGGCTCCGATGTCCTTTGGGCAGCGTCGGTGCCGTTCAAGTCCATGGACGATGCGCTCCATATGGCGCAGGCCACCGACGGCGAGGTCGTCCCGACGGCGCCCGGCTCCTACCGGGCGAAACAGAAGAAGGGCGACACCCGGTGCGACCTCACGCCGGCCCTCGGCGATGCGCCCGTCCGTGCCGTGTGCTCCGACAGCGACGAGGCTCTCAAGCTCTTGACGCCCTGGATGGCTCGCGGCCTCGCGGCGGAGCCGAAAAAGCCCGTCGACTTGAGCATCGTTCTCGAGTGGGCCCCGGTCAAGCAACGCTACATCGGCGAGCTCAAGTCCGAAGCGGCCAAGGCGGTCACCGAAGCGCGCAGCAGCATGCACGACTTCTTGAAGGTGACCGATCTCGAGCTTTTGGATGCTCCCGGTGTCCTCTCGCGCGAGCTCTTTGCGTTTGCCGACGATTCGGAGGCTCTCGAGCTCGACTTCAAGGTGGACGCCGCCACCCCGCAGCTGAGTCTCACCGGGGCCATCGTCGAGCGAGCGAAGACCTCTTGGTTTACGCAAGCGCTCGCGAGCGCGAACGACCACCCCGAGGCGCCCCCGGAAATGTTCTACCGCTTGCCGAGGGACGCGTCTGACGGATGGTGGGGAAAATCGGCCGATCCGTCGATGCTCGGGGGCACGCGCAGGGTCGTGCACAAGGCTCTGAGCGCCTTGCTCGCGATGCCTATGGTGCAGATTTCGGAGTCGGACAAGCAGTCCTTTCTCGCCTGGTGGGACGCCATTCCGACCTTCTCCGGTACGTGGGTAGGCGCGAGCGGGCATCCCCCGTTTTCAGCGACGCCTGGTGGCAAGGACCTGACCGCGCAGCAGGCCATCGACTCGGCCAAGAGATGGATTGCCACGTATCTGCCCTGGGGCATCGGCGGGGGCGAGGGCGATCCGGCGCCTTTCATCGCGTGGATGAAAGTGACCGAGACGGCGGTCAACCGCGGCGTGGCGGACATCAAGAAGGCGGGCCAAAGCAGTGACGTCGCGTGGCTTCCGACCGCGAAGTTCACGATGGACGCGCCCGATTACCCGAAAGGCTCGGCCACCCTCGACTTTAGCGTGACCGTCAGCAGCAAGGACGTGTGGGACATCGTGCCGGAAAACGAGAGCCGCGAGCTGACGCCCGGTAACTGGGGACGGCCACCGCATCCCAAGGGGAAGGAAGCCAAGGGCACGATCACGCTCCGGATGGTGGTCGTTCCGGAGGACGGTGGCCGGTATTGGGTGGGCTACTCGACCGACAAAGCGGCCCTGCGGTCGCATCTGGCCATGGTCCGCCAGGGCGCGCCGGCAAGCGGCCAGCTCTCGTCGCGAACGGACTTGGGGCTTCTCAAGGCCCATCGCGGCTTCGGCGCCTTCGTCGACTACGGCTGGTTTATCGACTTGGTCCGCAATGTGGCGGCGGGAGCGGAGCGAAAGCAAGTCAACGACGTCATAAGTGGGCTTCCCCACAAGGGGCACGGGGCGTTCTACGTGCTCGGCTCGAGCACGGGCGGCGGGGCGCCGACCTTCTCGGTGGATTTCGTGGCGGGCAAGGACCTGGTCGAGGACGTCTCGGCGGCGGTACGGCTCCTCACCGACGCGCGTGCAAAAGCAGCGGCCGCGGGCGGAAGCGGCCAACCCTGAGGGGACCCCAAACGGGTCGACGCGCTTCAGCGCCTCTTTGGGGACGGCGCTGGCGCGCTCCGCGGCGGGGAAGCCGCTACCCTCTGATTGGCGGGAGCCGCGTTCCTTTGCGGCGAGGTCGCGGCGGCCCTGTTGGCTCCGGGCACAGCTTGTTTGGTGGTCGCGGGGCCCTTGTTGGAAGCGGCCGTTTCCATCCCGGTCGCCGTCTTCGCGGGCGGGTGTGCTCCTAGCGCTACCGCCGACGAGGGCCGCGAGAAGCCTTTCGCCGGGGCGAGCTTCGCTTGGTCGGCCGCGCTCGAATGCGGGACGCGCGCCGCGGTGTAGCCCAACTTCTCCGGGGGTGGACCGCCGGCGTGGCCGCCCGGCTCGGCGGCATAGCTATGCATGCGTGTTTGCACCGATACGGAGGCCTGCGGAGACAGAACACGCTGCCCGACCACGGGTGAAAAGACTTCTGCGCGCGGGACGTAGACGAAGGGGGGCTGATAGGTGGCTTGAAAGACAACGGGGCCACCGACTCCCCATATGAACTCGGGAGGCGCGGGCGACCAACCCATGTAGGCGTAGCCGTCGTCGACTTGCCAAGAGACCCACGCCCCCCGGTACTCGCGACCGGGGACCCACGCCCAGCCGCGTCCTTCGATCGGGACCCACCGCCCGTAGTGAAAGGGAGCCCAGCCCCAATCGTAGTCGCTGACCCAAACCCAGTCGTCGTCGTGAACCCAGTGGCCGGAGGTCGAGTAGGGAGCGAACCCGGCGCCGATGACGCTGGCCGTCGGGACCCAGACGGTGCCGTACGTGGGATCGTCGACCCAGGTCCCATAAGGATCGAGAGCGGTGCGAAAGTCAGTCAGCGCGGAAGGATCGTTGTCCGCGTAGCTGTCGGTCGGGGGCGCAGGGGCGGCCGCGGCACCCTCGGGCGGCGCGGGTGGCGGGGGCGGAGCGCCGCCGCCTTCGCTCGGATCGTACTCGACCTGCAACACGTAGAGGGTGTCGCCATATCCGTTATGACGGGTGAAGACGACGCGCCCGACCCCGCGGTAGTGCCACGAGGTGCGAAACTGGTCGCCGCCCCACCAATTGTAAAACGGGATGAACTGCTTGCCCGTCGTGTACTGCTCGGTGGTGTAGGGGGCACCGAGAACCGCGGCGACCTCCGGCATGACCATGTCGACGTGAACTTTGGCGAGCGGGCTGTCGGCAGGAACAGCCACGGCCTGCGGCGCCGCGGGCGGAGGGGACCCTCCTCCACAACCTGACCCGCTGGCCACGACGACGACGACCGCTGAAGCCCACCCCGCGACTCGATTGCCTTGTCGATGCTGCATCGTGCCTACGCTTACCCCATACGTAGGGCGCAGTGGGGTGAAAAGAGCGGCATCTCGCCCGATGTCACGCCGTGACACAAACGTCACCGTGCGCGTGCGTCGCAGCGTCGGCTTTTTTGGAGAGAGCAACCGCCAGGACGCCAGGGGCGCCAGGATCGGAGGGAATTAGCGCGAGCGCGGGGCGGTCTGCGGGGCAGTCGCCGCGTCGGCGTTTGCGGAGAGAGCGACCGCCAGGACGCCAGGGGCGCCAGGATCGGAGAGGAGAATTGGTGGGGTTGGACCACCCCGCGGCCTCGCGCTGTCTGCTTGTTGGAGCGCAGCCTCCGTTTTTTGGTGTGACTGAAACGGCGCCGCCCGCGCGCTTCTTTTATTTCGATCCCTCAATAATTAGGCACTGAGGGCATACAGCATTTTGAGTCTCGAGCCGTTTAGAGCGTAGACCGGGATGCGCGCTCTCGGATGGCTAGCGCGCACGTAGGGCTCGCGCCCTGAGGTGTTACATGTTGCGTTCTCATGGGCCCCGCGGTTGGCACCTCGCGGCTCTGCTGGGTGCTGTTGCCTCGATTCTGGGCTGCGGTAGCGACGCGAGCGTCTTTGTAGACGCCGGGCAGCCGAAAGATGTGCAGCTGCCGCCGGTGTCGGCACGCGACGCCGGAAACAGCGTCCTCATCATCGGCGTCGGCGACGACTCGTCCACGGGCGACAGCACGACAGGTGGCGGGGGCGGCAGCACGGCGTGCGACGGCGCAGCGTGCGCCGCCGAGGCGGGAGCGATCTGCGGCGACGGTATCGTCGAGCCCGGAGAGACCTGCGACGACGGCAATACGACTCCAGGCGACGGCTGCTCGGGCGTGTGCCAGCTCGAGCCCGGGTACGCCTGTCTCACCCCCGGAAAGCCGTGCGTGTCGACGGTGGTCTGCGGCGATGGAAAAGTGGAAGGCGACGAGGGGTGCGATGACGGCAACGTCGTCTCCGGAGACGGCTGCTCCTCTACTTGTATGGTGGAGGCCGGCTACGGCTGCTCCGGCAACCCTTCGGTGTGCGCCAAAACTCAGTCTGCGGCGGTGTGCGGCAACGGCATCGTCGAGCTCGACGAGACCTGCGACGACGGCAACACGATGTCGGGCGATGGGTGCTCGTCGACCTGTCAAATCGAAATGGGCTACACGTGCCCGACCCCCGGGTCGGCGTGCAAGCTGAACCAGTATTGCGGCGACGGCATCGTCCAAGCGGGCGAGCAATGCGACGACGGCAATACCAAGCCGGGCGACTGCTGCAATGGCACCTGTCAGCTGGAGCCGAATTGCAAATGCGTCACGCCGGTTCCGCCGCTCACGCCCCCTCACCAGCTTTGCTCCTCCACCATCATCTGTGGCGACGGCGTCGTCGAGCCGGGGGAGGCGTGCGACGACGGCAACACGGTTTCGGGCGATGGGTGCTCGGCGGACTGCGACACGGTCGAATCCGGCTATAGCTGCCCGTCGAAGGGCGGCGCCTGCACGCCGGCCCTTGCCTACACCTGCGGCAACGGCATCGTCGACCCTGGAGAGCAGTGCGATGACGGCAATACGTCGTCCGGCGACGGTTGCTCGGCCGACTGCAAGGTAGAGCCCGGGTACGTCTGCTCGGCCGGGGGTCACGCGTGCACGCTCATCTCGTATTGCGGCGACGGCAAGGTCGACTACACGCGCGGCGAGCAGTGCGACGACGGCAACAACGTGAGCGGCGATGGGTGCAGCGCCACGTGCCAGGTCGAAACGGGCTGGGTCTGCAACGATGCCACGCCTCCGTCGGTGTGCACCTACACCGTCGTATGTGGCGACAAGAAGCTCGAGGGAACCGAAACCTGCGACGACGGTAACGCCGTCAGCGGAGACGGATGCTCGTCGAGCTGCCAGGTCGAGACCGGGTGGAAGTGTCCCGTGGTCGGCGCCGCGTGCCAGCCGATCTGCGGCGACGGCGTTCTCGAGGGCCGCGAGCAGTGCGACGACGGCAACGCCGTTTCGGGCGACGGCTGCTCGAGCACCTGCCAGCTCGAGCCGGGCTTCGTCTGCGCTCCGCCCGGAGCGGCGTGCACGCGCACGGTGTGCGGCGACGGCATCGTGCAAGGCAGCGAGCAATGCGACAACGGTACGGTGCTGAACACCGGCGAGTACGGCCAGTGCAATCCAAACTGCACGCTCCCGGTCACCTGCGGCACGGCGACCAGCCCCGTCGGAGCGTGCGTGTCGCGCTGCGGCGACGGGATCTTGCTGCCTCCGGAGCAGTGCGACGATGGCAACACGATCTCGGGGGACGGCTGCTCGTCGACCTGCACGATCGAGCCCGGCTTCTCGTGCACGTCGAGCAAAGACAATCCGCCCGCATACCTCGACCTGCCGATCGTCATACGAGACTTCGAGAGTTACCCCGATCCGGGTCACATCGACTTCGAGAACCTGTGCTGCGGCGTGCAGTCTTCGGGAGACGGCTTGACGGGATATTCCGGGACACCGATAAGCATCGTCCAGCAGTTTCTCGGGGCCGACCGCAAGCCGCTCTACAACGGCACCGACGCGGCTCCAATCAATCTGACCAACGGGTTGACGGATTTCAACATGTGGTACCACACGGAGACCAACTCCAACGCCGCCTACAGTAACTTTCAGATTATCCAGACCATCCGCCTGACCGGGCAGACCGATTCGAGCGGGAACCTCGACTATGTCCTAAACAGCCTCACCGACCAGCCCTACATGAGCCTCGGCGGGTTTTTCCCGATCGACAATCAGGGCTTCGGCAATCACGGGCGCAATCACAACTTCAGCTTCACGAGCGATGTCCGCTACTGGTTTCAGTACTCCGGAAGCGAGACGTTGACCTTCAGCGGCGACGATGACGTGTGGGTCTTCATCAACGGAAAGCGCGCGGTCGACATCGGGGGCGTCCACTCGCGGACCGTGGGCGCCGTCTCCTTGCCTCTCGGCTCGGACATGATGACGAACGCGCAGTTCGGGCTCACCAAGGGCAGCGTGTACGAGCTCGCGGTCTTCCAGGCCGAGCGGCACACGACCGAGTCGAACTACTGGCTCACGCTGTCGAATTTCTTGGCCGGCAAGAGCACGTGCGTAAGCGTGTGCGGCGACGGCATCGTGACGCCCGACGAGGCGTGCGACCTCGGGACGGCGAAGAACACGGGCGCCTACGGGGGCTGCAACGCCAACTGCACCCTGGCGCCTTACTGCGGAGATGCGGTCACCCAGAGCCCGCCCGAGCAGTGCGACGACGGTCAAAACGTCACGCTTTACCAGTCGGCGGGTAACAAGTGCGGGCCCGGGTGCCTCTTGCCCCACTATTGCGGCGACGGCATCGTCGACACGAGCTTTGGCGAGGCGTGTGACAACGGTGCGGCCAACAGCAACACGGCCTACGGGCCGGGCTCGTGCACGGCGCATTGCAGCGTCGGGCCCTATTGCGGCGACGGCTTCAAAAACGGCACCGAGCAGTGCGACGACGGAGTGAACAACGGGACGCCTTCGAGCACGTGCGACACATCGTGCAAGCTGAAATGCGGCGATGGCGTCGTCGACCCGGGCGAGCAGTGTGATCTCGGCGCCGCCAACAACACCGGCGCCTACGGCGGCTGCGATTCAAACTGCACGCTCGCGCCTTACTGCGGCGACGGCATCAAAGAGGGGAGCGAGCAGTGCGACGACGGCAAGAACGACGGCAGCTACGGCACCTGCAGCCCGGGCTGCGTCTTGGCGCCCTATTGCGGCGACGACATCGTGCAAACCCCGCCCGAGACGTGCGATCTGGGCTCCCAAAACAGCGCCACGGCGTACGGGAAAGGCCAGTGCACCAACCAGTGCCAGCCGGCCCCGTACTGCGGCGATGGCCGGGTCGATCCCGGCGAGAAATGCGACGACGGCGTCGATAACGGCATGCCGGGCTCGTGCACGATGGATTGCTCGGCCTTCATTCCGGTGGCGACGTGTGGAAACGGTGTCGTCAACGCGGGCGAGCAATGTGACGACGGGGCACCGAACGCGGCGATGACGATGGGCAACGGTACGCCGGCGAGCACTTGCGACGTCAACTGCCAATTCAAGTGCGGCAACGGCGTCAAAGACCCCGGCGAGCAGTGCGACGACGGCAAGAACGACGGCAGCTACGGGACGTGCAACCCCAACTGCACGCTGGCCCCCTACTGCGGCGACGGAATCAAAAACGGGGACGAACAGTGCGACCAGGGGTCGAAGAACTCGGCCAGCGCCTACGGGCCCAATCTCTGCACGACTCAGTGCACGATCGCGCCCTACTGCGGCGACGGGCGCGTCCAGACGCAGTTCGGCGAGCAGTGCGACGGAAGCTCCAACTGCACCGCAACGTGCACGCTCTACATCGCGCACTGATCCATCGGAGAGAGCCGGGGCGAGCGCGGGGCGGTCTGCGCGTGCGTAGCCGCGTCGGCGTTTTTGGAGAGAGCAACCGCCAGGACGCCAGGGGCGCCAGGATCGGAGAGAATTGGGGCGAACGCGGGGCGGTCTGCGGGGGAATCGCAGCGTCGGCGTTTTTTGGAGAGAGCAACCGCCAGGACGCCAGGGGCGCCAGGATCGGAGAGAATTGGGGCGAGCGCGGGGCGGTCTGCGGGGGAATCGCAGCGTCGGCGTTTTTGGAGAGAGCAACCGCCAGGACGCCAGGGGCGCCAGGATCGGAGAGAATTGGGGGCGAGCGCGGAGCGGTCTGCGCGTGCGTAGCCGCGTCGGCGTTTTTGGAGAGAGCAACCGCCAGGACGCCAGGGGCGCCAGGATCGGAGAGAATTGGTGCGGCCCGCGACCTCGCGCTGTCTGCCTAACGCCCTCAAAATCCCCTGGCGTCCCTGGCGTCCTGGCGGTTTCTCTTCACCGCCTTCAATCCCCTGGCGTCCCTGGCGTCCTGGCGGTTTCTCTTCATTGCCTTCAATCCCCTGGCGTCCTTGGCGTCCTTGGCGTCCTTGGCGTCCCGGGCGGTTTCTCTTCACCGCCTTCAATCCCCTGGCGTCCCTGGCGTCCTGGCGGTTTCTCTTCACCGCCTTCAATCGCCTGGCGTCCCTGGCGTCCTGGCGGTTTCTCTTCACCGCCTTCAATCCCCTGGCGTCCCTGGCGTCCTGGCGGTTTCTCTTCCCCGCCTTCAATCCCCTGGCGTCCCTGGCGTCCTGGCGGTTTCTCTATGTCACTGCGGGACTTGTTCGGCCAGGGCCCGATACTTTGGGCAGTGGTGCACCACCGATGCAACCGACTCGGTGCCGAGCAGCGTCGGCAGGTTGGGCGAGCACATGCTGGGGTCTTCCAAGACGCCGATGATCGATCCCCAGAAACCATATTGATAAAAGCTCTCCGGGAGCCCCGGGTCGCCCGTGAGCGAGAAGTGCATGAAGAGCGACTCGCCGAAGTCCTTCTTCCATAGTGCAAAGTACTGCTCGTAGGCTTGGTACATTCTCTCGTCGTGCTGAGCGAGATGCTTGATCGTCAGGTTGGTGGCGCCCGAAATGCCCTGCCCCCCTTCGTAGGCTGCGACATCGATGCCGAAAGAGGCGGCGAGCATCGCGAAGTCCTGGAACGTCGCGTCCATGCTCGCAATGTTCGCGTCGGCGCTGGTAAATAGCGCGGCGAGCGACGTCGTTTGGGCGTCGTCGGGCGAGAAGTACGGCGCGAGGGCCACGTAGCGAACGTAGTCGCTCGGCTTGCCGTAGTTGTCTTTGATGAAGTGCAGCCCCTCGTCGCTGTAAGCCGCTCCGATGGCCCAACCGCCCAAGACCGGAGAGACGGCGCTGCTCAGAGCCGAGCCCTGAAGCGCTTGCCGGAACAGGGTCGCGATCTTGACGAGCCTGTCGGCCTCGTATTGCGCGACCTTCATCAGATCGGTCGACTGCGACTGCCACGTCGGACCGAACGTCCCGGCAAAGACGCCCGTGTAACGCGTCGGCGCGGCGTTGGCCTCGGCGAGAAACGTCGCGTACGCCGTGAAACCGTTGTTCCAGGTTTCGTTGCTGTTCTCGAGCACGATCTGGAAAGGCGCCGACAACCCCGACCGGGCCCGCGCGGCTTGGATTTGCGGCAGGTTCAGGTTTGCCGCGAGAAACTGTGCAAACTGTTGCACGAAGTCGTCGGACGCGTGCTCGGGCACGTTGACCCAGCAGTCTTCGCCCGTCTGGTTGACCAGGTCGGTGATGTGCTCGTACGGCTCACCCTGAGGCGATGCCCCGAAGTGGCTTGCCGCGGGGCGATCGGCCCAGTCGACGATCGTGCTGTCGTTGGTGCCTTGCCAGCCCATGAAGCGAAGCGCACGAAAAGGGGTGAGCAGACGAAGAAACTGAGGGAGAAAAATGCTCGGCGTGTCGTAGTCGAACCCGGGGTAGTCGATGTGAATGCTCTGAACGGTCTGTCCGGGTGTGTTGGTGATCGCAAGCGTGAGCACTTGGCCGAACGATCCCGGCGTCCCCGTGATCTGGACCGAGCTTCGCTGCTCGCCGTTGGCCGTTTGCCACGGGCCGGTGAGCTGCCCGATGCCCGACACGGCCAGAGTCCCGGTGCCGACGTAAGAGATCTTGTAGGTCCCCGTTGGCAGGATGTAGCCGATATCGGTCTGGCTCGTGCCGGAAGCGCCCGCGATGGGATAGCCGTTCGCGTCCTTTTGTGAGGCCACCGTATCGAACGGAGTAAGTTGATAGGTGATGTCGACTCGGGGCAAGTCGGCCGAGACGTTGGTGCCGACCCACGACGAGGCCGTGGGGGGGCCCGCCGCCGCGCCGTCGAGCGGCCCGGCGCTCTGCACGGAGCTGTCGGCTCCCGTCTCCGTGCTCATGGGCGGCGCGTCTTCGCCGGCCGCGCCGCTGTCGCTCGCAGGGGGGCTCTGCTCGTCGCCGGGGCCCCCAGCCGCGTCGTCGCTCGCCGGCGTCGTGGCGTCCGCGAGACCCGGGCTCGAAATGCCGCCGGAGCTAGCGCCTGCGTGCGAGCCCGCGCCCGATGGCGTAGACGTCCCGCCACAGCAAGCGAGGCCTATCCAAAGAAGTGACCAGGGCGCTCGAGCGCGCAAAGCTCCGCGATCGAGAGGGTTCACGTCGTGCGTCCCGTCTCAGGGCACCGCGGGCAGCTTCGTCAAGAAGTTCCACATGAGCGGGTCGCCGTTGACGCTTCCCGGTGAGTAGTTGACGCCGTTGTAGCTACTGTTGTTGTGACCGGCCCCGGGGAGCGGGCACCACACGACGGGGTAGGCTGCGGGGCACCCCGTGTACTGCATGCAAGCGGGATATTTCGGGTCGTACATCGTCGTGGCCGTGCCGACGCATCCATTTCGCATCAAGATGTCGTCGCGGCCCGGAGCCGAGCCAAAGCTATCGAGGTCCGTGTCGATCATCGCCAGGGGCCCGATGGGATTCACGGTGTCGGCCTCGCCGGCCACCATGAGCGCGGCGATGGGGCCCGTGCACGTGGGCCGGTTGACGCGCATGCCGCCCTCCTCGGTCACGATGCCGCGAAGGACATCGGCGAGGCCGCAGCCGCCAGTGAACGACTCCCAGCCGCCGCTGCTGTAGCCGCCTAGAAAGACGTGCGCGCGATCGACGCAGAACTTGGATTCGACGTCGGCGAGGACGGTTCTCAGATACGGCATCTCCGGAGTGTTGACGCAATTGGGCTCGAGCTTGACGCTTCCGGCGCACGCGGTACCGCCGTCGGCGAAGCACGTGTTGACGTAGGAGAGCCCCACTTCGATGGCCCCGGTCTCGTTGAGGCCGAACCCGTTTCCGTTGGCCGTGGGCCCGCCGCCGCAACCGCCGCCGCCGAGAACGACGGGATAGGGAGTTCCCGGGTCGTAGTTGGTCGGGAGTTGGAGCGCGTAGTTGCGATGGACGAAGCTATAACCGCCATTGGTCTGAGCGGAGGCGCCGCCGGGCACGAACGCCGGAGCCACGCACTCTTGCGTAATAGTCGCTCCGCACGCCGGGATGTCGAGGTCGTGGAGGGTGAAGGTTTTCGCGTTGTCCGCACCCGGGGCCATGCCGCAGCCCATGCTCTGACCACTGGGAAAGCCCGTGCCGCTCGTCGCGCCCGTGCCGCTCGTCGCGCCGGTTGTTCCGGTGGTCGCTCCCGCGCCACTCGTCGCTCCCGCGCCGCTCGTCGCTCCCGAGTCACCGGTGCCACTCGCCGCGCCGCTGCCGCTCGTCGAGCCCGCGCCCCCGCCGACCACGCCGCTTGTCGATCCGGAGCCCGCGCCGCTTGGACCTGGGCCCGTTACCCCGCTCCCCGCCGCATCGCCGCTCGTAGCCGCGCCGCTGACCGCCCCCGCCTCGCCATTGCCATTGCCAGAGGCCGTGCTCACTTGGCCGACGTTGGTCGGCGTGGTGCCGCTGCACGCCACTCCGACCGATAGGACTGCCCACGGGGCGACCCGAAGCCACGATTGATATGTCATGAGAGGATCTGGCAACTCTACGATTCAGAGAGCCGTCGAGCAATGCCGCTCGACCGACGAGCGACATCGCTTCAAATTCGTAGTCGTGATTGATGGGCAAATGCCCTGAAGACGCCGACTTCGACATACGCTTCGATCGCCCGTGGTCCGGGCTGCGCAGCCCGCGGTCCCGGCTGCGCAGATAGAAGAGAAGTGAACCGCCAGGACGCCAGGGCCGCCAGGGTTTGGAGAGGGGAGGGGGAGTGTGCGACCCCGTCCCGCCAGCTCTCGGACCCTGGCGTCCCTGGCGTCCTGGCGGTCCTCTCTCCTATCGGCGAGCGCGTGACGCATGACGACGCGTGACGATGGACGCGTTTATCGCGTTTTCGCCCCTCGGGATCCGTCATAGGCGCATTATTCGTCTGAATAGGAAATATGCGTGGGAAATCTGCACGGGAGGTGCATCGGAAAGATGAGGAGACGGGCCAGCGAAAGACCCGAGAAAGAGGAGCTATGTGGCCCACGAAGGTGGGCGAAGGTGGTCTCTGGAAATGAGTTGACGGGTCAGCGGGGCACACTCATAACGCCCATAGTGGGCTGGCTTCTCCGGCCTTCTGTGGAGGAGCATTGTCCATGAGATTCGTATCGTGCCTTCGCGCCGCGCCCTGGGCCGCGCTGCTTGTCGCCACTTTCGTGGCGGTCGCCTGTAGCAGCGCCTCACCGACGTCGTCGATCGGCGGCACCGGCAGCAGCGCGACGAGCGGCTCGACGGGCGGCGGTACGACAGGGAGCGACACCGCGAGCGTGGGATCGGGCACGATGGCCGCGAGTGGAAGCGTCGGCTCTGGCTCGGTAGCCGCAGGCTCCGGCTCGGGGGTCGGCTCGGGCACTCTGGTGGGAAGCTCGGGCGTCGGGGCGGCCGCTGGCAGCCCGGTAGGCACTGGCAGCGGAATGGTTGCAAGTGGCGGCGCGACGACGGGGGCGTCGGGCGCGACCGGCTCCGCAGGGTCGAGCAGCGGCGCGGCGACGGCCCCGCACGGACCGAGCGCGGGCTGCAACAAGGCGCCCGTGGGGGACAACTCCGGCGGCTTCACTCAGCACAACATCACGGTGGCGGGTGTCGACGCCGCGTTTCTCATGGGCGGCGCAAACTACGGCACCCAAGGCGGGTTCGACTTCACCCACCGCAACTACTTCCTCAAGCTCCCGACCAACTACGACCCCACCAAGGCGTATCCGCTCGTGGCGGGAGGCGGCGGGTGCGGCGCCACCGATGGCCTGAGTGGCAATAGCGGAGGCCTCAACGTCTTCAACGGCAATCAGAGCGTCGCGATCCAAGTGGGGCTGAGCTACGTGTACCCGGCCGGGGCGGGGGCATGCTTCGCCGACGATTTCCCGGACACCCCCGATTTGCCCTACTTCGATGCGATGCTCGCGGAGGTCGAAAGCAACTATTGCGTCGACACCGCTCGGGTGTTCGTCGCCGGCTACAGCAGCGGCGCATGGGAGGCCATCATGCTCGGGTGCGCGCGAGGCGGGGTCGTTCGCGGCATCGGGACGCAGGCCGGCGGCCTTCGCATCCACGGGCCCGCGTGCGACGGTCAGCCGTCCTCGCCGATGCTCATCGTCGGCACGGGCGACACCGAGAATCCGATCGGTCCCCTTACCACACCCGAAAACGACAGTTACGGGTCGGCGCCCGCGCGCGATGAATTCTTGAAACAGAATGGATGCGTCGGCACGGCCACCGCGCCCTATACGGGGATGAGCGCGGACTCGGCCTGCGTGAGCTATACAGGCTGCCCGACGAGCGCTCCGGTCATCTGGTGTCCGATCGGGGGTGGCCACGGCAGCCTCGGCTCGGCCGACGGCATCTGGCCGTTCTGGGCATCACTCCCCTAAGGGGCCCCGCGCTTATGAGGGGCCCCGCGCTTATGAGGGGCCCCGCGCTTACGGCTTGCCCGAGGGCTTGCGGGCGGCGTGCGAGGGGCTCTTGCGTTTCTCCTCGTACATCAGCGTGTCCGCACGCGAGATGAGCTCTTCGAAGCTCGCGGGCTCACCGTGCTCGTAGATGGCGGCGCCCACGCTCGCCGAGAGCCGATAGGGCCGCCTGTGCGAGGCGTTGAGGGTGTCGATCTCCCCTTGCAAGCGAGAACCGAGCGCGTGAAGCTCGTCGAGGGATGCGTGCGACGCGAGCACGGCGAACTCGTCTCCGCCGAGGCGGGCGATGAGGGCGCCCCCGCGGAAGGTCTCGCGAAGCAAGTCCGCCGTGTCGACCAAGGCCCGATCGCCATACTCGTGCCCGAACTCATCGTTGATGAGCTTCATCCCATTGAGGTCGACGAAAAAGAGCGCGACGCTGTGGCCGTCGCGATTGGCGACTCTCAATCTCTGCGGGCCTTCTTCGAAGAATCCCCGTCGATTGTGCAAGCTCGTCAGCTCGTCGGTGAGCGCCTTGGCCCGGACCTGTTCGGCGTGCTCTTCGAGCATGCTGCGGGCCTTTTCGCGCTCGAAGACGCGACCGAGCTGCGTGGTGACGTCCGCCATCAGCGAGAGGACACGCTCGCTCGGGCAGCTTGTCTTTTCGCTGTAAAACTCGAGGACGGCGAGCACTTCGTCCTGCACGAGGACGGGCAGGGCGAGGCCGCTGCGCAGGCCCGCTCGCGCTGCAACCGCGGCCCGCAGGTACGGGAGATCCGACGCGAGGTCGATGCTCCAGCTTGGCTCGCCCGTGTTGAGCGCACGGGCGACCAGGCCCCGATCGGAGCCGAGCGCCGCCACTTCGGAGGCTTCGCGAAACAGGCGGTGTTTGTCGGGGTCGGCCAAGTGCCACAACGACGCCGGAACGAGACGATTGCACGACACGAGATAGGCGTGCCCGACGAGCCAACCCATGTGCGCGCAAACCCGATCGAGGCATGATTGAAGGACCTGCATGCGCGTGGTCGCTTCGTTGGAAGCCACGGCCACGGCCTTGAGCAGGTCGCCTTCCCCCTCGGGCTCTTCGGGGGTTGCGTCGCTCCCGGGCATGGCTGGCTTGGGGAGCTTCAGACGCGTCACGCTCGGGGTGGCGCCATCGACTTCGCGGACGTCTTGGTTCAGGGTGCGAACCTCGATCGACGCACCGATGGACGTGGCAAGCTCGGTGATGAGATCGGCCTCGTCGTCGGACCACGGCCTTCGGCTCCGATCGAAGACGCACAGGCACCCCAGGGTGCGCCCGTCGCTGCCGACAATGGGCGCCGAAATGAACGCCACGGCTCCAAAGTCGGCCACCGCGGGATGCCCTTTGGGCCAGGCCTCGGTCGCCGCGTCGCCCACCCTCACGAGTGATTGGATCGGCGGAGGAGCCTCGCTCGGGAGCCCGAGAGGCGCGCCGAGGGCCAGCCCGGCCGCCGCTCGGCCCGAAGCGCTCCGGAGCCGCAATCGCCTTGCGTCGACGAGCGCGACGAAGGCTCCGGCCGCACGCGAGAATCGTGCGGCGAGCCGCGTCGGCCGTCCGAAGGCCTCGCCGCTGAGCGAGTCAGGAGATCCTTTTGCAGGGTGAAGACGTTGAAGAGCCGGCAACGGAAGTAACCCTCACTACGGCCGCGCACAATGGATCATTAGGCTCCGCTTTGCGCTCCGGCGCTCGGCTGCGGCGCTCGGGGGGCTTCGGAGGCGGGCTCCGGGTCGCCGCGCAGCACGAACGGCTCCTGGGTGGAGTATTCCGAGCCTTCGATGAGGACCTGGGCCCCCATACGCGTCTCGGAATTGATGACGATGGGCGCCACGAGATTGACGGTCGGCCGTTCCGGCGCGGTCGATACGTGCAAGACGACCATGATCGCGCACGATTCCGGTTTGAACTCGATGCCGAGCTCCGTCACCGAGCCCTCTACGCTCGCCGTCGAATAGGCGCCCGCGAGGGCGGACACGGACACGACAGGGAGCGCAAACCAAGGGGTCATCGTCGACTGGAGCCATCCGACCGACGAGCGTTCCCGGCGCGTCAAGAGCACGAACGTCCTCTCGGCCGGAAACCCGATAATCCCGGCGGGAAAGCGAATGAGGTCGCCGTCATTGAGATCCATCGTCCCGAATCGGCTGGTATTGATCTGCATAGAGAATCTCCAAGAGCATTAGACGTGCCAGGAATGCGTGGGGCGGCCGATAGAAGAGAGGTGAACCGCCAGGACGCCAGGGCCGCCAGGGTGTTGGAGGTGTAAGGGGAGATCGACGATGGGGCGTGGGCTGGTGATGGGGCGCGGGGTCGAGGTGCGTCGCGCGCTCGGCGCCGCCTGCTCGCTCTCCAATCCTGGCGCTCCTGGCGTCCTGGCGGTTCTCTTTCTCGTGGTGCGCGCTCGCAGGAACGAGCTCGCCGCTTGGAGAGCTCGCGCGGCAACATTTGTGTCGGGGCGGCCGATAGAAGAGAGGTGAACCGCCAGGACGCCAGGGCCGCCAGGGTGTTGGAGGAGCCCGGAGACGAGATCGACGACCTGGCGTCGCTCGTGCTCGAAGCCGCCGTCGAGGTGCATCGCGTGCTCGGCCCCGGCTACTTCGAAGGTGTCTACGAGCAAGCCATCGACGTCGAGCTGACACACCGCGGAATCGCGTTCGTTCGGCAACCCGCAATCGTCATCTTCTACAAGGATCGGCTCGTGGGCGATTTGCGCCCCGACCTTTTGGTCGCAAAGCGCCTCGTTGTCGAGCTCAAGGCCGTCGACCGCCTCGCTCCATTGCACCTCGCCCAAGCCTTGTCGTATCTCAAGGCGACCCAGCTTCGGCTCGCCCTCGTCATCAACTTCAATGTGCCGGTGCTGCTTCGCGGAGTGCGCCGCGTAATCCGTACCCCGCCATCTCTCTAACCCTGGCGCCCCTGGCGTCCTGGCGGTTCTCTTTCTCATCTCGCGCGACTTAACTACGCAATAGCGGCAGGCTTACCGAGAACAGCGCTCCGGCTACCGGGCGGTTGGTCAGGCGCACGTCTCCCCCGTGGGCGCGGGCGACTTTGCGACAGAATGCGAGGCCGAGCCCTGTGTGCTCATTCGGGCCGGCCGGGGGGCTGGGCTCGCCGTTCATGGTCTGAAAGGCTTCGAAGACCTGGTCCTGGAGCTCTACGGGCACGCCCGGTCCTTCGTCGGCCACCGTCAAGGCGACCGCGCCGTTCTCGATGCCGTAGCTCAACACCACGCGTCCCCCGAATCGCGAGAACCGAATGGCGTTGTCCAGGAGATTGCCGAGCACGCGCTCGAGCGCGACCTGCTCGCCCAAGACCAGAGCGTCCTGGCCTTCGATGACGTCGAGGGCGATGTGGCGCGCTTCGGCTTGCCTTCGCATGCTCTCGGCGACCCCGCAAGCGAGCGAGCTCACTCGGATCGACCTCATGCCGTCGCGCACCGGCCTTCCGCTCGCCGAGCGAAGGGCCTCGCGGAGAAGCACCGTGAGGCGACTGCAACAGATGGCGACGTCGTCGAGCGCCTCGTCGGCTCCGGGCACGTGGTGGTTTTCGAGCGCACCCCGGAGCCAGTCGACGTTGACGATGAGCGCGCCGAGCACGCTATTGGCGTCGTGCACCGCATAAGCCATCACTTCGTGGTCAGCCCGGCCGATGGTCCAGACCCCGCTCGCGTTGCTCGACTCGCTATCGACCTCCGTCCCGGTGTCCACGGGCGCCCGCTTGCTACTCGCCGCCGACATGAAAAAACCTCCCGACCTCGCGCCAAGGCGCGAGCCCGCTTGTTACGTCGTCAGGACGGCACCCCGGCGTGAACCTTTAGCCAAAACCGATCCCCCTCGATCAGGACGGCTTCATAATCGACATGGCCGCCGCCGAATCGGCGTTCTTGAAGGCGTCGATAACCCGTTCGCACGCCTCGAACCCCCGGCTTGCATTGACGATTTCGACCATTCCTTTGACCGCGGAGGTGTTCGACTGCTCGAGCGAGGTCGGCTCGAGCGACGGCGTTGTGTGCACCGCAGGGTCCCCGGTTACGGCTTTGTAGAGAAGCGCGCCCTCGCGCTCGAGCGCCTCGGGATGTTTGAACTTGACGACGGTGACCTGGCCGACGGCGACTCCACGATCGACGACCGAGCCGTCGCCCCCGATGGCGACGTCGGTCGAGGTCGGGTCCACTTTGATGGGCTTTCGTTCCCGGTCGAAGACGACGTCGCCGTCTTTGGTGACCAGGGTGCCGTTTTGAGCCACGTGAAAGTTGCCGAGGCGCGAGTACCGATCGCCGCGGGTCGTGCTCACGAGAAAAAACGAGTCGTCCTTGATCGCGCAATCGAGGGGGCGCCCCGTGGTCACGATCGGCCCGGCTCCGGTGTCGTTGTCGATGGTATCGACAGTGACGTGGCTCATGGCCTGCTGGGCGAGCTTGGGGGGTTTGCCGTTGGGGCCATTGGCGCGCACCATGTGCTCGCGAAAGACCGTGCGCTCGGCGCGGTAAGCGGGAGTGTTGGCGTTGGCAACGTTTTCGGCCGCCGCGTCCAGCACGGCGAGCTGGCCCACGGCTCCCGAGAGCGCCGACCAGATGCCGTCGCTCACGGCGCGCCCTCTTTGCTCTGGCTGAGTGACGCGCGCAGCCGATGAATGGCCTCGGAGTGGATCTGACACACGCGCGATTCGGTGACGCCCAGGATCTCTCCGATTTCGCGTAGCGTGCACTCTTCTTGGTAATAGAGGCCGACGACGACGCGATGCCTCTCGGGGAGCTTGCCGATTCCTTCGGCGAGCCGGTCGACCATCTGGCGCTGCGACACCACCGCGTCGGGTGCGGCATCCTGCGCGTGCGCGCCCGTGAGCTCGGTGAGCTCCAGGTGAACGGCGTCGGTCTCGGCGATCTGTCCGAGCAAGGTGCGGTAGGGCTCGACCGCGAGCCCCAGCCCCGCGGCGATCTCCGCCTCTTCCGGGCTTCGTCCGAGCCTTCCGGTCAGGGTGCGAATCGTCTCTTCGATATGGCGTGAGGCGCCGCGAAGCTTGCGAGTGAGCGGGTCGAGGCTGCGCAGATAGTCGAGAATCGCGCCTCGCACGCGGTACGACGCGTAGGCTTCGAACTCGTCGGGCGGCATGGCGGCCGCGCGGGGCAAGGCCTCGACCAGTCCCACCCAGCCGGCGCCGACAATGTCGTCGATCGAGATCTCGCGCGGCAGGCGCCGAACCGTCCGCATGGCGATGCGGCGCACCAGCGGCAAGTAGCGCTCGTAGACGGCCCGATCCGTCACCGGGCCGCCCGACCGCGTCAGGGGGGGACTGCTCGCCATCATGCGCCGGGCAAAAATGCGAGATCGGCAATGGCCTCGGCCGACGCGTCCTGGATGTCCTCGGGAACGCGCGGGCCCTGGCACAGGTACGCGAAGGGAAGCGAGTCGCGCAGCGCGGCGCTGAGCGCTCCGCCGACTTGATCGGTTTCGTCGAGCTTGGTGATGACGAGCCCCGCGGGGGCGCATGCGCTGTAGTCGGAGGCAATGCGGTCGATGTCGCGTGCGCGCGAAGAGGCGGCGACCGTCAAGAGCACGCACACTTCGCGGTCGCCTGCCGCGCGAAGGCAGCTCACGAGACGCTCGAGGGCTTCGTTGGATGCTCGGCTCGGCGTGTCGACCAAGATGAGCTCATCGCTCGTGCAAGCCAGGGCGCTCGCAAAGCTGGCGACGTCGTGGGCGACCTCGAAGTTGAGGCCCATGAGCTGCGCGTAGCGGCGCGTGTGCTCGACGGCTCCGACGCGGAACGTGTCGAGAGTCAGCAGAGTGACCGAGCGTCCAAGGTCCAGGTGCGCCCGCGCGGCAAGCTTGGCGAGCGTCGTGGTCTTGCCGACGCCCGCAGCGCCGACGCAAGCGATGATGCGCGGACCGGGTTTGACGATCGGGCTCGGGAGCAGAGCGACGCGCGAGATGACGCGGCTGCGCAGCCACTGGCGCAGGGCGTCTGCGCCCTGGCGTGCGAATCGAGAGGAACCGGTCGCGAGGTCGGCCGCGACCGTGCCGTCGAGGCCGGAGGCCATGAGCATCGCGAGCGCTCGGTCGCGCGGCCGGCTGGTGCGAGCCATTTGCTCGACCAGGGTCCGGAGCGCGCGAAGCTCGGCGCCGATGGCGCTCTCGGCATAGGGCTCTCGAGCCGGTGATTCGTGCGCGGGCTCGGGTTGCGGCGGGATCGAAGCGGGATGGCCAGCGTCACTGCGCCGAGGAGCGCGCGATGACGGTCCTCGCGGCAGATCCGCGCCCTGGGCGGCGGTCACCTCGACGAAAGAGCGGCCGAGCGCCCCCCCTCGCCCGTTGCTCACGACACGAGTGGTCCCGATGAGCGCGTTCGCGCCGAAGGCGGCCTTGACTTGGGCGAGCGCCTCGGCAACGTCGCGACCTCGAAACTGAGCGAAGTGCATGGGATCCTCACGGTTCAACTGGGAGTGGGTAGCGGTCGGCTCGAGAGCGTCTCGACCGGGCGAATCGTCGTGCTGGGCTCAATCTCCCGGAGCGAAAGCACCGCGACGGTGGGACACCGGCGCTCGGCGAACGCGCGCACGTAGCGCCTCAGGTCTGGCCCCGTCAGAAGAACGGCCGTGCGCCCGAGGCTCCGCTGCCTCTGCGCGGCCGCCTCGAGCGCCAGGCCGAGCCTGCGCATCTCTTCGGGGTCGAGCGCGCCGCCTTGTCCGCTCGCGAGGTCGCGAAGCGACCGCCGGAACATCTCTTCGACATGCGCGTCGAGCACGATGGCGTGAAGCACTCCCTGAGGGTCGCGGTGCGCGGCGGAGATCTGCCGAAAGAGGCGCTGGCGAGTCATCTCGGTCAGCTGCTCGGAGTCCTTGGTCTGCTGGGCGCCGTCGGCCAACGCTTCGAGCACGGTGCGAAGATCGCGGACGCTGACCGACTCGCGAAGGAGATTGCGCAGGACCTTGAGCACGTCACCCAGCGAGAGCAAGCCTGGGACCAGGTCTTCGACGAGCTTGGAATGGGTCTTCGAGAAGAGGTCGAGCAAGTGCTGGAGCTCTGTTCGCCCGAGCAGCTGGTCGGCGTGAGTGCGCACCACCTCCCCAAGGTGGGTGGCCATGATCGTGGCGTGGTCGACGACGGTGCAGCCGAGGGCTTCGGCGAGCTCTTGATCGCGCGGGAGAATCCAGCGCGCCGGGGTGGCGAACACCGGGTCTTTGGCCGGGTCGCCGTCGACTTCGGGATCGGAGCCCGAAGTGCTCATCGCGAGCAGGCGTCCCGCGCGCAGCGAGCCCTTGGCGATGGGGGTTCCGAGAAGGAGAAAGCGGTAGTGCGAGGGCTCGAGCTGGAGGTTGTCTCGGATGCGGACGGGCGGAATAATGACGCCCAGATCGGCAGCGAACTGACGCCGCGTGGCGCCTACGCGGTCGAGGAGCGTGCCTCCCATGGACGCGTCGACGGCCGCAATGAGCTCGTAGCCCACCTCGAGGGTGAGCACGTCGAGGGGCAGCTGCTTTTCGATGTCCTCGCCCTCTTTGGGCGCCGCGGCCCCTGACGCGGCTTTGCCGGGCGGAGCGCTCGGGTCGGCCGCAGCCCGCTTGCGTGTGGCCACGGCGGCCAGAACGCCCGCGAGCCCGAGAAACGGCAGGGCCGGCATGCCCGGGAGCAGGGCAAAGAGCGTCAATATGCCGGCAGTCAAACCGACGGCGCGCCGACTCCCGAGAAGCTGTTTGGTGAGCGCCGCCCCAAGGGCGTCGGCGGTTGCCGACCGGGTGACGAAGATGCCCGAGGCCGTCGACACCAGGAGCGCGGGGATCTGGGCCACCAGGGCGTCGCCGATCGACAGAATCGAGAAGGTCTCCGCGGCCCTCGACAGATCCATGCCCGACGAAAGCCCGCGCAGCAGGCCACCAATGAGGTTGATGGCCGTGATGATGAGGCCCGCGACGGCGTCTCCGTGCACGAACTTGCTCGCACCGTCCATCGCCCCGAAAAAGTCGGCCTCTCGCTCGACGTCTTTTCTTCGCTGCTTGGCCACCTCGGCGTTGATGGAGCCGGCGTTGAGGTCGGCGTCGATCGCCATCTGCTTGCCCGGCATCGCGTCGAGGGTGAAGCGGGCGGCCACCTCGGCCACGCGGCCGGCGCCTTTGGTGATGACGACGAAGTTGATGATGACGAGGATCAGAAACACGACCAGGCCGACGACGACGTTGCCGCCGACGACGAACCGGCCGAAAGTCTCGATGACGCGCCCGGCGCTTCCCTGGCCATCGGCTCCGTTGAGCAGAATGAGCCGTGTGCTGGCGACGTTGAGCGAGAGCCTGAGCAACGTCGCCACGAGAACGACGGTAGGGAACACGCTGTAGTCGAGCGGGCGCTCGATGAAGAGAGCGATGAGAAAGACACCCACCGCGATGGCGAGGCTGAGGGCGAGTAGTCCGTCGAGCAGAAATGCCGGAACGGGCAACACCATCATCAGGACGATGGAAATGATGCCGACCGGAAACGCGATGCTCGACAGCGTCGGCGCGGGTGCAGGCTTCGCGAGCGTGGCGGTACTCACCGCAAGCCATGCAATGCGACACCCGTGCCAGCCTTCGAGAGCTCACAGGAGCTCGGGGTGCTCAGGAGAAAAACCTCAAGACCAGCGGCGGCCTCGTAGGCGGTAGACGAAGGCCAGCACTTCGGCGACGGCGGCATAGAGGTCCACGGGAATGGTGCGGCCGACTCGCACTCGCGAGGCGAGGGCTCGAGCGAGGGCCGGGCTGCGGATGACGTTGATCCCGTTTTCCTTGGCGAGCGTTCGGATGTGCAAGGCGATCTCGTCGTAGCCCTTCGCGGTCACCACCGGAGCGCCTTCGCGGGGTCGGTAGCGTAGGGCCACCGAGACGTGCGTCGGGTTGGTGACCACGACGTCCGATTTTTTCACCTGTTTGACGAGAGCGCGCTTGAGACGCTCGCGGGCACGCGCCTTGAGCCGGGCTTTGACCCTGGGGTCGCCTTCGAGCTGCTTGTGCTCGTCTTTGATCTCCTGGCGCGACATCATCAGCTGCTCTTCGACGCGCCGCCGGCTCATGATGTAGTCGGCCGCAGCGAGCGTCGCGAGCGCGAGGCTGGCGCGCAGAGCGATGCGTCCGACGATGGCGAGGGCCTCTGCGCCGGCTCCAGGCAAGCTCGCGCTCGCGAGCCGGCTCAAGGTGCCGAAGTCGCTCGAGACGGTCGCAAAGACGACGTATCCGACGACCCCGACGCGCGCCAGCGCCAGAGCGAGCTCGAACATGACGTGGCCGGGGGCGACCATGTTCTTGATCTTGGCGCTCGGGTTGAGTCGGCCCCAATTGGGCATGACCAGGTCGAAGCGGGGCTGAAAGCCCGCCTCGACAAGGCCCGTGGCGATGGCTCCGAGCGCCGCGGCCGAGGCGGGCGGCAGGACCACGGCTCCCAGGACGAGAAAGGCGTGCTGCATGGGAGCTTGCCCGTTGCCGTGGACGACCTCGAGCGGGCTCCGAAAGCAGCGTAGAGCGAAAGCCCGAATCGCGTCGATCATCGAGTCGCTGAGCGCGGCGAGGGCGGCGAGGGCGGCGAGGCCCGCGACGATTCCCCCGGCGTCTCGCGCGCGTGCGAAGGTTCCCTGCTCGCGTGCCTTTCGTCGCCGCTCGGGAGTCGGCTTCTCGGTCTTTTGAAGGTCGCCGGCCACAGGCTACCCCTGCGCGAAGTCGAGAAGAGCTCGTTCGATGCGAGGGCCTACGTGAGACAGGTCTTCGACGATGGAGGTGGCCATGTCCGGAAGCGCAAGCACCAGAACCGTCCCTCCGCAGATGAGCGTTACGGCAAAGCCTACGGAGAAAATCTGCATCGCAGGCGCCGCCCTCGAAACGAACGCGAGAGCCACTTGCGTGGCGAGCAGCACGGCCACGATCGGCATCGCAAGCCTCGCGCCCGACACCATGGCCGCGCTCGAGGCCTCGAGAAGGCCCTCGGCGGCGCCGCCCGCCCGAAGTACCGCTCCTATCGGCAAGACCCGGAAGCTCTCGAGCAGCGCTCCGAGCGCGACGCGGTGCAACCCCAGAATCAGCGCGAGCAAAACGGCCAGCTGGCGCAGCATCTGCGTGAGCGGTGTCTCGGTCACCTCGGCGTGCGGGTCGAACAGGCTTGCGACTCCGAAGCCAAGCATGGGCGCGAAGACGTCGGCGGCGACCTGCACCGCGGCGAGGGCAAATCGAACGACCAGTCCCATGGCCAGGCCGATCAAGAGCTCGACCGGGACCGCGCTCACGACAGCGACGATGTCGAGGGCGTGCAGCGAAGGCTGCCAGACGCCGTGAATCGCCAACGCAAGGGCGAGAGTGAGGCCCACGCGGGCTTGGGCCGGCGCGCTGCTCCATGCGAGGGGTGCGGCGATGATGACGCCTGAAATGCGCGTGGTCTCGAGCACGAAGACGGCCACCTCGGGCAGCATGGCGTCCAAAATCATCGGACCACGTCCGCGATGGAGGAGATATTGCGGCGAGCGTATTCGACGACGGCGTGCGAGGCGTAGGGCCCCGCCACCGCGAGCGCCGTGATGACGGCAAGAAGCTTGGCGACGAAGCTGACGCTCGACTCGTTGACCTGCGTCGCCGTCTGCACGATGCCGACGAGCAAGCCGACGACCAGAGCGGCCAGAAGCGCGGGACCAGCGACCTGGGCGACCACGAAGAGCGCGCCACGGACGAGATCGAGAGCGCCTTCGGGAGTCATCGGAAGCTCTCGAGGAGAGAGCGCACGATGAGGTTCCAGCCGTCGGCCAGCACGAAGAGAAGAAGCTTGAGAGGCAAGCTGATGGTCGTCGGCGATACGAAGACCATCCCCATGGCCATGAGAATCGACGCGACGGCGAGGTCGATGACGAGAAAGGGAAGCAGCAGCACGACACCCATCTGAAACGCCGTGGTCAGCTCGGACACGACGAAGGCCGGAATCGCGATTCGCAGGGGCACGTCTTCCGGTGTCTGCGGCTGCGGCGCGTGCGTCGCCTCGTAGAAGAGCTCGAGATCGGCCTGGCGTGTCTGACGGAGCATGAAGGTTCGCAAGGGCGAAGCCGCGGCCTCCAGCGCTGCGGCTTCGCCCAGCGTGCCCGCCTGGTAGGGAGCGAGGGCCTCGCTCTGAATGCGCGCGGCGATGGGGGACATCGTGAACACGGTCATGAAGATGGCCAAGCCCATCAGGACCTGGGTCGGAGGGGTCTGCTGGGTGCCGATGCCTTGGCGAAGAAACGAGAGAACGACGACGGTGCGCACGAACGACGTCGTGGTCATCACGATCGCCGGCAAGAGCGACAAGAGCGTAAGGAGCGCGAGAATTTTCAGCGGCGGGGCCGTGCCCGTCGCGAGCTGCGAAAGCGTCGTCGTCGGATCCATCAGCGACGTCGCCGCGCGGCAAGGCCCGACGCTTGCGCCTCCACCAGCGAAGCGACCTGCACCTGCGAGGCCGTGCCCTTCGCCGCTCGCGTGCCCGCGTGTGAGCGACCCCTTGGGGCGGCGCCCGAGGACGCCGTCTGGGCCATCGTGGCGCGGAGAGAAAACGGCTCGACGGTGTCTTTGGTCTTCGCCGCGATGACCGCCGCGGGGCTCTCGTCGGAAGAGTCGTCCGAGGGCGTGCTCGCGGCTTCCTGGGCGAAGGCCTGCCGCAGGAGATTCGGAAAGCCGTCTCGCTCGCTGCCCTCAGCGGGCCGACCATCGGCGGGAGCATCTTGTCCGGGCCCCGCTCCGGCATCGGCCGCGGCTTCGGAAAACCTGAGCCACGCGATCTTCCGGACGGAGCTCGACGTGACGCCGAGCAGCAGGCACCGCTCGCCGACGCGCGTCAAGACGAGGTGCGATTTGTCGGCGAGCCTGACCGTGTCCAAGACCCGTAGGCGCGGATGCGTCGCGATGGGGCTGGGGCCGGCCATGCGCTTTCGCGCGACGAGCGCGATGCCGCCGGCGATGGCCACGAGGGCGAGCAGCCCGAGAGACCGGAGCGGCGCCGTGGGCGTCGCAGGCGAAATGGTGGACTGCGCGGGCTGCGCGAGCCACGGCGGAGGGGGCGGATGCGGGCCGTCGGCCAGCGCGCTCGCCGCCGTCACCGAGATGGCGGTCGCCGTCAGCAAAACGGTGAAGGCGAATCGGGCTTTCACGTGCGCCCCCCCGACTTGGAGGGCACGTCCTCGAACGACAGAACCTCCGTCAAACGAACTCCGTACCGGTCGCCCACGACCACCGCTTCGCCCCGCGCGATGCGTCGATTGTTGACGTACACATCGAGCGGCTCACCGGCGGCCTTGTCGAGCTCGAGAACCGAGCCGGGCCCGATGCGCAGCAGCTCGGCGATCTTCATGCTTCGGCGCCCGATCTCCACGGTGACCTCGACCGGGACGTCCATGACGAAGCCAAGGCTGCCCGGCCCACGTAGCGAATCGGTCGCGCTCGGTGCCTCGGGGACCGCGTTTGCCTGCGTCTCGGCCTTAGCGCCGTGGGTCTCAGCGTCTGCGCTCATCCGTGTGCCTCCCGGGGCGTGCTCTTTCAGGTTCTGTGCCGTTCGCGAATCTCGATCGAGAGCTGGCCGCGCGAGACCACGGGCACGCCCGAAAACTTGGCGACGCCCGCCGTCGTGACTTGCAAGGGATCGTCGGTGGCGGTTCGAAGATGAATGACGTCGCCCGGAGCGAGCGCCAGCACGCGACGCAGTCCCAGCGACACGCGGCCGAGCTCGGCGCGCACCTCGATGGGCACCTCGAGCAGAGCGTCGACGACTCGCGGGTCGCCCGCTACGGGCTCCGGCTCGTCACGCTCTTTGGCGGCGTGCTCGAGCGCCTGGGCGCTCGCCGCGACGATGACGCAGGCCGACACGGGAAGGCCCTCGATCGCGCACGACACCCGGAGCAGATCTCCGGCGTCCGGGGCCGCCGCCGGCGCGCCGGAGGCCGCGTCGAGGACGTTCATGCCGAGCCCGACTTTGCGCCGTATCTGATCGGCGAGCTCGCTCGCCAGCGACCGGGTGATGCGCGTCAGGAGAGCCCGCTGCGCGGCGGTCAGTGTGACGTCGAGCTTCGACTCCCAGAAAGGGCCGCTGCCTCCGAGCGCGCCTTCGAGGACAAGCGCGACCGCGTTGGAGTCGAGCGTCACCGAGCCCCATCCAAGGCCGTCGGGCGTTCCGATCGCCATGGTGAAGGTGGGTGGCGCCAGGTCGCCTTCGTGCGACGACTGAAAGCTCTGTACGGGCCCCGGAACGAGCTGGCTCTTGTAGCGAGAAAGAAACGGCAAGCTTCGGCGGGCGCTTCGCGCAAACTCGGCGGCCACGCGCCCCATGGCTTCGACCGCCAGCCGGAGCTGGCGCTCCTTGCCTGTAAGATCGAGCTTTCGAATCGGCCCTTGCGGGCGCTCCGGAGAGCGAAAGGCGAGCACGGCGCTCATTGCACGACGAAGTCGGTGAACAGCACCCTTTTGACTCGAGTCTTGCCGATGGCCTTCGCGACGCGATCGCCGAGATCGGTGCGGATCCCTTCGAAGAGCTTGGGTGTGGTGACTTCGTCGAACGTCAGCGCTCGCGTGAACTCGATCGCGGCGTCTCGGGCCCGCGGCGTCAGTCGCTTGAGCTCCTCTTCGTCCTTGCTCTTGGTGGCAAGCTCGATGGCCAGAGTCACCTTGAGGTGATGCAGCGGGCCCTGACCCTCGCGTACGTCGACGATGAGCGGGTCGAGCGTCAGAGTCTCGGCGGGCGGCTCGTCGGCCTTGTCGGCCGGCGTGACCTCGGCGGCCTGGGCGGGCTTGACGAAGGTGGTCATTCCCCGGACGAGTGACGGCCCAAACGCCGCTCCGACCGTGGAGCAAATCGCGGAGAGAACGACGATCACGATTCCCAGTCCCCCAAACCCCCGGTTCATGGGAATCGCGATCGGCTCTTCGACCTGGCTCTCTTCGCTCACGGCGTTGCCTCAGACCTTGTGGAGAGCGCCTTACTGCTTGAGCTGCGTGATGACTTGCAGCATCTGGTCCGCGGTTTGAATCGTCTTCGAGTCCGACTGAAACGCGCGCTCGTGGGTGATCATGTCGACCATCTGCGCGGCGAGGTCCACGTTCGATTGCTCGAGCGCGCCACCGGTGATCGACCCCCGGCCCCCGGCCGAGGCGGTGCCGACTGCGGCAAGCCCGCTCGCGTTGGTCTGGGTGAAGAGGTTCTGGCCGGCCTGTCCGAGACCTTCGTTGTCCGCGAACGTGGCGATCGCGAGCTTGCCGATCGCGAGCTGTTGGCCGTTCGAGTAGGTCCCCGTGATGACGCCGTTGGAATCGACGTTCATCCCGGCGAGCTGCCCGGACGCGTAGCCGTCCTGCGACTGCGTGTTGACGCTCGACGGCGCCGCGAACTGGGTGATTCCGTCGAGACCCGTGCCGCCGCCGCCCGTCGTCGAGCCGAAGTTGAGGGCAATGGCTTGCCCCGCCGTGGCGCCGATGAAGTTGGCGACGACGGGCGTCGTGGTCGTGATGGTCTGCAGCGCGCCGCCCGTGGTGAAGGCGAGCGTCCCGGTCCCGATCTCGCTGTTCTGGCCGGGCGTGCCGCCCGTGATCTCCGCCCCGTTGGCGAGCACATGGTAGTCCCAGGTGTTCGGCGCGGTCTCGCGAAAGTAGACCGACAGCTGGTGCGCGTTGCCGAGCGAGTCGTACGTGGTGATGCTCGTCGAGAAGTTCGACGTGGCGGCGGGATTCTGAGGGTCCCACGCGGCGGTCGGCACGGTGGAGGCCGCGTTGAGGTTTGCGCTCACGTTGAGCGTGGTCGTCGCTTGAGGAGGCAGCGCCGGCGTGTTCAGGCTCAGATTGCCGACGGCGCCCGAGAAGGTGCCATTGGTCAACGCCTCGTAGCCCTGGACGTTGAGCCCGTTCTCGTTGACGAACTGGCCGTTGGCGTTGACGCTGAACTGGCCGTCTCGCGTGTAGTACGTCCCGGGAGTACCCGCGACGTTGCCGTTGACCATGAAAAAGCCGTTGCCGGTGATGGCCATGTCGGTCGAGACACCGGTGTTGGTCAACGTGCCTTGTGTGAACAGTGTGTCGACGCCGGAGATCTGGACGCCGGCCCCTGGGCCGCCGTTGGTTCCGGCGATGGACTGACCGAGGATGTCCTCGAAGTCCGCGCGCTGCTCTTTGAACCCGGTAGTGCTGACGTTCGACACGTTGTCGCCGATGACGTTGAGTGCTTGGGTCTCCGCGTCGAGGCCGGATACGCCGCTATACATCGCCTGTTGAATCGACATTGATTTGCTCCTTGAAAGTGAGAGTTCTTTGTTATTGGCCGACGCTTATCAAACTGGAAGCCGCGGCTGAAACGCCGTTGTTTAAGACGAGCGTCGCGCCTCCCGAACCGAACGTAACCGCTTGAACGACCCCTGTGCTCTGCTGGCTCACGACGACGGAGTTGCCGTTGGCATCGGTCGCCGATACCGAAATGTTGTAGGTGCCCGCAGGTTGCAGAGTGCCCCCGGCGTTCATCCCGTTCCACGTCGTTTGGATGGGTCCTGCGGGTTCGGCGCCGAGCGTCAGTGTGTTCACGGCGTTGCCGGAGGAGTCGGTGATGTTCACGGTGACCGACTGCGCCGGAGCTCCGAGGGTGAACCCGACCGCAGCCGGCAATCCGTTCGAACCCAGAGTCGTGGTGGCGCCGCTCACCGTGACGACCTGGCCGACGAGCGTGGCGTCCTGCGCATTGAGCTGAGCTTGCTGCTGCGTGCCCGCGGTTTGAAGGAGCTGGTTGGTGCTGACTTGCTGTTCGAGCGCGGAGAACTGCGCCAACTGGGTGACGAACGTCGTGTCGTCCATCGGCTGCAGCGGGTCTTGATTCTGAATCTGCGCCATCAGAATTTTCAGAAATGCGTCTTCTCCGAGCCCGTTGTCGGTGACCGCGTTGGCCACGGCGCTCGCGCTCGAGGTCGAGGTCGAGGTTTGCGCGGCGGCGGTGCTTGCGGGGCTCGTGAGGCTGTTATTGACGCTCGTGACCATGCTCGTCTCCTGGACTCAGCCGAGGGTGTTGATCTTTCGCTTGCTCGATGACCGAGCTCGAGAGTCTTCGCCGGCGGCGATGTACGTGGCTTGCCCATGGGGGGCTTCTGACGATCCTTGGTCGTGTAGAGCAAATGCGGTTCCATCTTCACCGAGGCGGATGAAGGTCACCGAAGACACCGACAATCCGGCGGCCAAGAGGGCCTGTTCCAGTCCGGCGCGCTGAGCCTCGGTGACGGTGGCGGCCGACGCTTGCCGCAAGATGACGACGACAGAAAGGCCGGTTTTCGTGCGTTGGACCACGAGGCGTATGGGGCCCAGAGCCTCGGTCTCGAGGTCGGCCACGACGCGACCGTCGGATCGAATCGCGTCACCCGATCCCGCGAGGTTTGGTGTCATCGTCCCGGCGGGCGTCCGCCAAGATTCTGCCGTGGCGGGTGAGGTGGGTAGCGTGGGAATCGGGTTGGGGGCACCGACGCAGACCGCCGTCATCCATGCGAGGGTCGCCACGAGCGAGTCGCGAGCGTCCTCCATCGGATCTCCGTGGCTCTCTCGGCTCACCGACGAAAGGCCAGAAAGCGTCGGCGCGCTCATCGGGAGCTCGGACCCGAGAGCACGACTTGCTCGGCGATCTCGTCTTCCGTCTTGCGGTCGGCTTGGGCCAGGGTCTCGCGCTCGGTCGCCTCGACTCGTTCGAGAAGCGTCTCCATGCCGCGCACGCGAACCCGCATCTTGACGACCGACTCGCGGGCGACCTCCACGGCGCGCGCGCACTCGAGCCGCTGCTCGGAGGCGGATTCTGTTTTCTTGCGCTGGGCGGCCAACCAGGCCTCGTGGGCCGTCCAGTCGGATGCGCTCGCAGGACCCTGCGAGAGGCTCTCGCGCGCCAAAAGGGCGTCGTGGGTGTGCGCCTCGGCCTGCTCGAGGTTTTCGAGGGCGGCTCGCTCCTTCTCGCGTGCGCGCGCAAGGAGCGCGGCCTCCTTGTCGAGCTCGCGCTGGCGGAGGTCGGCGAGCCGGTTGAAGCGACGGGTTCGGTCGCCGCTCATGCGCTACCTCCCGCTAGGCCGATGAGCTTCTGAACCGTGATGTCGGAGTGGGCGCGCTGAGAGGCGTCCTGTTGCAAGAAGGCCTGGATGCTGGGCATGAGCCGACACGCCGCGTCGACCCGCGCGTCGCTGCCGGGTACGTAGGCGCCCACCTGGATGAGGTCGACGGCCTCACGATGCGCTCCCATCAGGTCGCGCACGGCAGCCGCGGCTCGCACCTGCGCAGGGCTCGACACCACGGGCGCCAAGCGCGAGACGCTCTGCAGGACGTCGATCGCAGGGAAGTGGCCGCGCTCGGCCAGCTTGCGTGAAAGGACGATGTGGCCGTCGAGGATGCCGCGGACCGCGTCCGCGATCGGATCGGACAAATCGTCGCCTTCGACGAGCACTGTATATAGAGCGGTGATGATCCCACGGCCCGAGGCCGTCCCGGCCCGTTCGAGAAGCCGGGGCAGCGCCGCAAAGACCGAAGGTGGATAGCCTTTGGTGGCCGGGGGCTCGCCGCTCGCGAGCGCAGCTTCACGCAGCGACATCGCGAAGCGCGTCACCGAGTCCATCACCAAGAGGACGTTCTTGCCTTGGTCACGAAAGTGCTCGGCCACGGTGGTGGCCGCCTCGGCCGCGCGCGTTCGCACGAGGGGCGGCTGGTCGCTCGTCGCGACGATGACGACCGACCGAGCCAAGCCCTCTTCGCCCAGGGCCGTGCGGAGAAAATCGTTGACCTCTCGCCCTCGCTCGCCCACAAGGCCAATGACGTTGACGTCTGCCTGTGAGGATCGGCAGATCATCCCGAGCAGCGTGGTTTTGCCGACTCCGGAGCCGGCGAAGATTCCGACCCGCTGGCCCTGACCGAGCGTCAGCATTCCATCGATGGCGCGAACGCCCGTGAAAAAGGGCTTGTCGATGGGTTTGCGCGAGATGGCGAGCGGGGGAGGGGACCGCAGCGGGCGGCTACCGGCCGCTAGAGGTGCCGGGCGCTCGTCGAGCGGATCGCCGAATGCGTCGAAGATGCGACCGAGCATGCTCGCCCCGACGGGAAAGTCGGCGCCGCGCGGCGAATGGGTGACGCGTGCCCCCGGGCGCACGCCGGCGACCGGCCCGAGAGGAGTAGCCAAGAGGCGCCCTTCGCGGAATCCGATGACCTCGAGATCGAGCGCAGGGCTCGCGCCCGCCACCACCCGCAGCATGTCGCCGACGCCCGCCTTGAGGCCGCCCACCTCGACGATGAGCCCGACGACCTCGATGACGACGCCGGTCGGCTTGTGCACCGGAGCGGTGGCCGCCGAAGTGATGTACGAAGCGAGCGATATCCGGCTCACGGTTTTGCGGCCTCGCCAGACGTGGCGGCGAGCGCGTCGATGACGCTCGCCAGGCGAGTTTCGAGCGATTCATCGACCGTTCCGTATTCCGTCTCCACGATGCAGCCCCCGCGTGCAAGAGTTGGATCAAGGACGACCTGACACTGCGGCGCACGAGCCATCAAACGTCCGCGGATCGTCTCGACCGCCGCGTGGTCGTCGAGGTCGCCCAGGCGAACGACCAGTCGTTCCTTGGGACCGAGCGCGTCGATGCCCTCGGAGGCGAGGTCGGCGAGAAGTGTCGGATGCACGGTGAGCTCGCGACCGATGACCCGCCGAGCCATGGCGCCCGCAAGCTCGACGAGGTCGCCCTCCGCTCGTGCGAGGATGCGTGCGCGTTCGCCGGCCAGTGCCTCGAGGGAAGCCGCGAGTCGATCGATGAGCTCGGTCACGCGAGCTTGCCCGTGGTTGACGATGAATGCGGCGTGGATCGTGGGAGGATGAGGGGGCGGCGCCGGCTCGTCGGAGGCCGATCGCGCCTCGGGAGGACGCTCACTGCGCGGCCTGGCGATGGGAGCCGGTTCGACGTCGGGCACGTCGGGCGCACGAAGCGCCGGCTCCTGGTCCGGGGCGAGCGAGGGCGAAGCGCCAGGGGGAGCCAACCAAGACGTGCGCGCCCGGCGTTCGAGCGGCCGCACGCTGAACTCCGCTTTGGTCACCTCCGACGACCACTCGCGCTTAAACAAGCTCATCGTCCCCGCCCAGCGAAATGGTCCCCTCGGACTCCAAACGAAGCGCAACCTGAACGATCTCTTGTTGCGCGGCCTCGACGTCCGCGAGCCGGACCCCGCGCAGGGCCTCGAGGTCATCGCGCATCAGCTCCGCGGCCCGAGAAGACATCGCCGAGAAGAGCTTTTGCTTTACCTCGTCGGTGGCGATCTTCAGGGCGAGAACGAGGCGCTCTTGGGGGATCTCTTGCAAAAGGACCCGAAGGGCGCGTGGATCGAGAGACGCCAAGTCGTCGAAGGTGTGGAGCGCACGGCGTATCTGCTCCGCGACGTCCTGGCTCTCCTGTTCGAGGCGGCCGAGGACCGTGTTGGAGGCGTCCTTGCCGAGCTTGCGGAGAATCTTCGCCGCAGCTCCCAGGCCGTCGACCGACATGGCGGCTTCGGCTTCGGCGGGAGGTAGCTCGTTGGCCAGAGCGGAGGCGACTCCTTCGAGCACGCCAGCGGGGACCTGCGTCATGGAAGCGAGACGCGAGACGACAACGGCCTGACGCTCGGGAGACATGGCTTCGAGCACGTGAGCCGCTCGCCCCGGCTCGAGCTGCGAGAGGACCGCGGCGGTGAGCTGAGGGTGCTCGCGCTCGAGGAGCGCCGCGACCGCGGCGGGTTCTACCTGGGCGATGCGCTCGAGCCCTGAAGGCTCGGCGTTGGTGAAGATGCGTTGAGAGCGCTCTTCGCCGAGCGCCCGACTCGCCAGCCGCCGCAAGTAGCTCACGCCGCCCCGTGGAACAGCCACGGCTTCTCGCGCCCGCTCTACGAACTCGCCGTACACTTCGTCGAGCGCGCTCGCGGGAACGGCGCGCATGAGGGTCGCTGTTTCGCGCAGCTTGCGAAGCTCGCCGTCGTCGAGCTCCGCGACGATGGGTGCCGCCGCCGCTTCGTCGAGCGACAGAAGCATCAGCACGGCCTTTTCGGGACCTGTGAGGGGCATGTGGGTTCGACTGGGGGCTGGGCCGCGGACCGTGCGCCCGTCCGATTCGGTGGGGTCCACTTGCTAGAACTGTGCTGGGGCGACAGCGCCCGCAGGAGCCCCGAGCCAGCTGCGTAAGACGATCGCGGCGCTCGCCGGATCCCGGACCGCGAGCTCGAGGGCTTCGGTGCGCGTGCGTCCGCGATCTTCCTCGGTCGTGCCGCGAGGAAGGCTGGCTTTGGGAGGCTCGGCCGCCAGCGCTGCGGGGACCGCCGAGCCCATCATCGGCTTGGTGGCCGCGGCCACCTTCGTCTTCTTGCCGCGGCCTTTCATGACCAGCACGAGAACGCAGGCGAGGGCGAGAAGGAGGCCGGCTCCGGCCCAGACCACCCACTTCTTCTGCGCGACCAAAAACGAAGGCGGCGCTCGCAGGTCGACGGATTCCGGAGTTTCCGGACCCACGAAGCGCGAGCTGTCGATATGGAGGCTGTCGCCGCGAGTCGCGTCGAAGCCCACGGCGCCTTTGACGAGCTCGGCCAAGCGGTCGAGCTCTGCGGGGTTACGCGGCGAGAAAATCCGGGAGGCTCCCTCGCCCGCGTACGTACCATCGATGAGGACCGCGACCGAGAGACGCGCCAGCCGGCCCGCAGGGGTGAGCACCTTTTCGGTGACGTGATCGACCTCCCAGTTTCGTGTCCAGCTCTGGCGAAGAACGTTGGCGGCGAGCTCTCCGTCGGGCGGGTCGGCGGGGGCAGCTGGCGCCGAGGCGAGGTTGCTCTTGGCCCCCGGGACGCCGGCGACGCTCGGGCCATCGGTGGTCGTCTTTTCGATGGTCTTTTGCTCGCTTCGGAGCGACGTCGTCTTGGGATCGAACTTTTCGTCGGTGTGCTCGTGGCTCGAAGGGTCGAGATCGACGCTGACGCGTACGTCGGCGTGTCCCGGTCCGACCGTGCGCTCGAGAAGCTCGCGGGCTCGGTCTTCGAGGCCACCGGCAATCTCGCGCTCGTGCTCCTCGTCGAGCTCGCCGGTGGCGGACGCCCCTTCGGTGCGCGGCCGATGCAGTGTCTCGCCTTCGGCGCTCACGACCGATACGCGATCCTCGGTGAGCCCGGGGACCGCGGAGGCCACCAGGTGAACGACTCCCGAAACCTCGGACTTTCCGAAGGCGCGGCCCGCTCGAAGGTGCAGCACGACCGACGCGCTCGCCTCCTCCTTGTGCAGGGCGAAAACGCTTCGCTCGGGCAAGACGAGGTGGACGCGCGCCGACTGGACCGCCCCGATGGTCCCGATGGTTCTCGCCAGCTCTCCTTCGAGGGCGCGGCGGTTGTTGATCCGTTGCTCGAACTCGGTCGTGCCGAGGTGAGTCTTGTCGAAGAGCTCGAAGCCAACGCCCCCGCCCCGAGGCAAGCCGGCGCCGGCGAGCTCGAGGCGTAGCTCATGAACCCGGGCTTCGGGCACGAGGATCGCCGTCCCGCCGCCCTCGAGCTGAGCGGGCACTTTGAGCTCTTTGAGCTTCGCGGCGATGGCTTGTGCATCATCGGGAGAAAGCTCGGCGAAGAGCACCGTGTAGTTCTCGCGACCGCCCACGAACGCGATGAGCAGGACGGCGCACATGACGCCTACCGTCCCGAGCACCAGCGCGATGCGCTTGGTGTTCGAGAGCGACGCCCACAGCGCCCGGAGCTGCTTGAGTACGGCGAGGGGCTTTTCGTTCATTCAGGCGTCCCGGCGTCTCTAGATGCTCATCTTCCAAAGGTCGTTGAACGCATCGACCAGCTTGGAGCGCACATTGGCGACCAGCTTGAGCTCGATGTCGGCTTCCTTCGTTGCGATCATCGTGCCGTGAATGTCGTCGCTCGTGCCCGCGGCAAACGTCCCCGCGACGCGCTGAGCGTCCTGGGCGCTGAGATTGGCGGAGGCCACCGCGTCTGCGAGAACGTTCGCGAAGGGGAGCGAGCCTGCGCCGCTGGGCTTGATCGCCTCATCGGCCCCCAACGAGGGGACGTGTGCGATGAGCTCACTGACGACGGGGGTGATCGCCATGACGGCTAGCGTCCGATGGCCAGCGCCGAGCGAGCCATGCTCTTGATCGAGTCGATGGACGTGACCCCGGCCTCGTAGGCACGCGAGGCCGTCATCATGTTGACCATCTCCTCGACGACGTTCACGTTCGGATACTTCACGTATCCGTTGGCATCGGCGTCGGGATGACCGGGCTCATAGACCATCATCGGATCGCGGGTGTCGCGCTGCACAGCGGTGACGCGCACGGTCGACGCCGCGCGTCCGAGAGGCGTGGGCATGCCACCTGCGCGCAGGGGCACCGCCGTGAACACCGGGTCGAGCCGCCGATAGGGCCCCCCTTCGGCGGTTCGCGTCGTCCGCGCGTTCGCCAGGTTCGAAGCGATGGTGTTCATGCGAGTCCGCTCGGCCGAGAGGCCCGAGGCCGCCACTTCCATTGCGCTGAATGTCCCGACTTGCATGCCGATCGCTCCTTGCCCTAGCCGCGCCCGTCGGAGGCGGCGAAAGATAGAGAAGCCAGCTCGGAGGTGACGAGCGTGGCTACGACGTCGTATCGACTCTGATTGGCGGCGACCTTCGCCGCCTCGCGGTCGAGCGACACCGAGTTTCCGTCCATTCCGGCACCGGGCGCCGGATCCTCGATGATGCGCCCGACGCTCGATCCCATTGCGACGCCGGCGCTCAGGTGCGCGGGCGAGGTCCGAGCCATCGCCACGTTGATCGCGCCTCGGAACGACTCGGTGTCAACGCGCTCGACGTCTTTGGGTACGTATCCCGGTGTGTCGACGTGGGCGACGTTGGCGACCAGAACGTTGTGTCGTTGCAGGTGGTAATCGAGCGCGGCCTGTAGAGGAGTCACCGACGCGAAAAGGGCGCTCATGGATGGCTTATTGGGCATCTCTCGTGCCGACTTCGGGGAGTGCCGGCCGAGGGTCGGCGGAGACCCATCCGATAAGCTGGGTGAATCCGGTGGGAAAGGTCAGTGTAATCATGGATGAGAGAGCTATTTTCAGTCGCAACCGACCGTCAATGGCGACTCGGGTGGGTCAAATTTGAGTGTACGCGAGTGTTGCGGATAACGTGGGGGATGACCGCGCAGCTCAAGCGCATCTATGCGAGTAAAAGCGCCACGGGACCGGCGCCGAGCGACAAGAAGCCGACGCTGGCCCGCACCTTGCGAGGGCACCGCTCGCCGCTGGCTAGGAGAAACCATGATCGACGATCTTGGAAGCGACCCGCACTCGGGGGTGATGCAGGTGAGGGAGCCCACAACGGGGACGCATTCTCTGCTCCCGGATCCCGATGAAAGACCGCGGAGCGCGCGCAACGTGATTGCGCAGTCGCCGACGGTGATCGACATCTATCGCCTGATCGATCGGGTGGCCGACTCGCACTGCACCGTGCTCGTCACGGGCGACAGCGGAACGGGCAAGGAGCTGGTCGCGCGCGCCGTTCACGAGACGAGCGCACGAGCCAGCGCGCCCATGGTCGCCGTCAACTGCGGCGCGATCCCGGAAGCGCTGCTCGAGAGCGAGCTATTCGGACACGTGCGCGGTGCTTTTACCGGCGCTCACGCCAACAAGGTCGGACGAATCGCGGCCGCGGAGGGGGGCACGCTCTTTCTCGATGAAGTCGGCGAGCTGCCCTTGGCCCTTCAGGTCAAGCTTCTCAGGGTCTTGCAGAGCTACGAGTACTCACCGGTCGGCGATACCCGGACGCACAAGGCCGACGTTCGAATCGTGGCGGCCACCAACATCAACCTCGAGGAGGCCGTCGCGTCGGGTCTGTTCCGCGAGGATCTCTACTACCGACTCAACGTGATTCACGTCCACTTGCCGCCGCTCCGCGACCGGCCCGAGGACGTCGAAGCCCTGGCGGATCACTTTCTCGCCACCGCCGCTCGCCGCGCCGGCAAAGAGGGGCGGACCATTTCCCCGCTGGCGATGGACATGCTTCGCGCGTGGAGCTGGCCCGGGAACGTGCGCGAGCTCGAGAACACCATCGAGCGCGCTGTCATCCTGTGTGCGGGAGAGTGCATCGAGCCGCGAGATTTGCCGGCCCGCGTTTGCGGCCTCGGAACCGAAAGACGTGCGGGACCCGCGCTGCAGGACGGGGGAACGGACCTGCGCGCTGCAGTCGAAGCCTTCGAGAACAACCTGATTCGTCAGGCCCTCGAGAAGACCAACTGGAACAAGAACCAGGCGGCGCGCCTGCTTGGCCTCAATCGCACGACGCTCGTCGAAATGCTCAAGCGAAAGCGCCTGGGTACTCGCGCGGCCTGACGCGAGATCCGCCCGAAAAAAAGGGGAGAACCGCCAGGACGCCATCGGCGCCACGAGCAGGAGAGATGGAGGGCGTCGCCTTCTACAACCACCGAGGATCTTCGCCTCCTGGCGCCCCTGGCGTCCTGGCGGTCGCTCTCGATCTCTGACCGCTGGCGTCTTGGCCTCTTCATCTCTGACACCTGGCGCCCCTGGCGTCCTGGCGGTTGCTCTCCCTTCGCGCGCAGTGCGAGAGCCCGCGCGATTGGCCCGCACCTTGCGAGGGTTCGGCGTCGCAACCAGGCGAGGAGGATACGCAAGGTGATTACGCTCTCGCGGCTCAACGGTCAGGTCGTGGCCATCAATCCGGATCTGATTACGTGGATTGAAGTGACGCCCGATACGATCGTATCGCTCGTCGGCGGCGAGAAAATCATCGTTCGCGAAGCGCTCGACGACGTCATCTCCCGCATCATTGGCTTTCGGCGCGCCATCGGCGGCGGGCCTCCCGGCCACGACGGCGTGCTCGAGAGAATGAGCCGGCCGCCCTCGGAGCGGCCCCCGGCGCATGGTTCCTCCGTCTCCGCGTGGCGAAAGTAGGGCCCATGGATCGAGCAACTCTCCTCGGCCTGGGTCTCGGATTCGGCGGGATTCTGGTCGGAAACATGATCGAGGGCGGTCGCATCGCTCAGATCTCGCAGCCGACCGCTGCGATGATCGTGGGTCTTGGCACGATCGGCGCGACGATGATTCAGTTTCCGCTCGCCACCTTCGTTCGCGCCTGCAAGAGCATCAAGACCGTCGTCCAAGAGCCGCCGAACAAGGCCGAAGAGCTCATCGAAGAGCTCGTGAAGTACGCTGCCGTCGCCCGCAAGGATGGCATCTTGGCCCTCGAGCCGCTCGCCGCAAAAGCGAGCGATGCGTTTCTCGCGCGAGCCCTCGGAATGGCGGTCGACGGCGCGGACTCCGCCGCGATGCGCGAGTCGATGGAAGCTTCGATCGCGCATCTGGAGGAAGAGGGCGAAGACGTGGCCAAGGTCTTCGAAGCGGCTGGCGGATATGCCCCGACGATCGGGATCATCGGTGCCGTCTTGGGCCTCATCCAGGTCATGAGCAACCTTTCGGACATCGCGAAAGTCGGCGAGGGAATCGCGGTGGCCTTCGTGGCCACCATCTACGGAGTGGCCCTCGCGAACATCTGCTGTCTGCCGATGGCGGGCAAGCTCAAGATCCGTTCGCGCGAGGCGGTCGCGCACAAGCTCCTGATGCTCGAGGGTGCGCTGGCCATCCAGCAGGGGATGAACCCCAAGCTCGTGCGTGAACGGCTCCAAGCGGCCGCTCCGCACGAGGACAAGAAAAAGAAGGGCGATTCTGCCCAGTCTGCCGCGGCCCAAGGGGCCGGCGCTGCCGCCTAGAGAGCTCTCTCGTCGAGGACGACATGGCACGGCGAAAGAAGCACGAGGAGCACGTCAACCACGAGCGGTGGGTCATCAGCTACGCCGACTTCGTGACGCTCCTCTTCGCGTTTTTCGTCGTCCTCTTCGCCGTCTCACAGGTCGACTCGAAGAAGGTGGGACGCTTCACGCAGTCGTTCAACGCCGCGACCCAGTGGGAAGTTCTACAAGGTCACGGTCGCGGCCTTCTGCAGGTCGATCCCTCGCAACCGACCGCGGAGGTCACGGCGAATCCGCAGATGCCGTCGTCGCTCGTCGAGGACTCGGACGCAGGCCCTCCCGTGTCGCTTCGGCAACTCTTGACCGATCGGCTCGAAGGCAAGGCGAAGCTCGAAGGGCTCGAAATAGAAGACGTTCATGGCGAATTGGTGCTCCGCCTGCCGGAGCACCTGCTCTTTGACAACGCTCAGGCCGTCTTGCGGGAAGAGGGTCGCGCGGCCCTGAACGCCGTCGAGGATGTCTTGCACGACCGCGCGGTGCGGATCCGTATCGAGGGGCATACCGATTCGGTCCCGATTCAGACCGCGCAATTTCCGAGCAACTGGGAGCTATCCACAGCGCGCGCCACGGCTTGCGTCCGGCACATGCTCGAGAGCAAGCGCATCGAGCCCCAACGGTTGTCGGCGGCCGGTTATGGCGAGCACCACCCCGTGGGCGACAACGCGACCCCCGAGGGGCGCGCGCGCAACAGGCGAGTCGACATCGTCATCACCGTCGACGAGCCGGGCCCAGACGTGAAAAAGGAGACAACGCCATGACGCGCTCGATCGTCATGATCACGACGGCACTGTTGGTTGGCGTGCTCGCACCTCCTGCGCGCGCACAGAATCTTCTCTTCAGCGGTGAAGTCGGTCTGGCCAGCGGCCTCGAAGGCGGGGATCCGGGCTCCGGCTCGACGGAGCTCCGGCGCGCTCGAACCCGACTTGCCGCAGGCGCCGATACGCGAAGCGATGAAGACCCGATCGAGGCGCTGGGCCTGCGGGCCTTCGTGGAGATCGAGCCGCACACGAGCCTCGGAGGCGAGGTTCGCTACATCCGATGGCTCGGAGAGCACTTCACCGGCTTCGCGGGCTTCACAGGGACGCTGGCCCCGCACACCCTCGTGGGCGCGCTCGTGGGCGTTCAGGCGTACATCCCCCTCGGTCGCGTCAGCTTGCTCATCGAGCCCTCGTTTTCGGCGTTGCCATTCGGGAGCGACTTGCCCACCGATCACTTGCTCTTGTGGGGCTTGCTCTGCGTCGGCGTTCGGGGCGATTTCATCAGGGCTCCGAGCTCGACGACCGAGGCGAGTCGATGAGGCGGCAAGCGCTCCTCCACTGCGTCCTTGCGGCGCTTCTCGGGATCGGGTGCGCCCCGAATGACGTTTGCTTCCGCCTTTCCGACTGCGCGACCGGCTCGGTTTGCTCGGCGGGGGCTTGCGTTCTGGCGAGCCCCAGCGAGGCCGGGAGCACGGCCACGTCGGACGCAGACGCGGATACGGTCGCCTCGCCGGACGATGCCCCGTCGGCCGACGGCGACACGTTCGCGGACGGCGACGCCTTCGATGGGGCCGCGGTCGACGCGAGCCCCGACGTCGTCGATTCCGCCGGCCCCGATGTCCTCGATTCGGCGGGCCCCGACGCTCTCGACTCGGCGGGCCCCGACGTCGTCGACTCCGCCATCTCCGACCAAGGCGGTTGACCGGGGCATCGAGGTGGCACCGCTCGTGCACTCTCGCTGGGGATGCTGCGCTCCCTTCACGTTGCGGCGACGGGTATGGCGGCCGAAGAGGCGCAGCTCGACGCCATTTCGAACAACCTTTCGAACTCCAATACGGTGGGGTTCAAAAAGGTGCGCGCCGACTTCCAAGACCTCATGTACCAAACGGTGCGAGCTGCCGGCGCCCAGAACAGCGCAACCACCCAATCGCCCACCGGGCTGCAGGTTGGCACCGGCGTTCGCATGGTGTCGACCACGCGGCTGCAGGGGCAAGGGTCGCTTCAGCAAACCAATAACCCGCTCGATCTCGCGATACAGGGAAACGGCTTCTTCATCGTCCAGCAAGCCGACGGCACTCCGGCCTACACCCGCGACGGCTCGCTTAAAACCGATGCGCAGGGCCGCATCGTCACGAGCGACGGGATGCCTCTCGATCCGCCCATCTCGATCCCGGCCAACGCCCTGAGCGTCACGATAGGTGCCGACGGCACCGTTTCGGTCACGACGCAGGGGCAGACGACTCCGACCCAGGTCGGTCAAATTCAGATCGCCAACTTCGTCAATCCAGCGGGGCTGTCGGCTTCGGGCCAAAACCTCTTCACGGCCACGGCCGCAAGTGGGGACCCGCAGGTGGGCAACGCCGGTACCGACGGGCGCGGCAGCGTGCAGCAGGGCTCGATCGAGCAATCCAACGTGGACGTGGTCGAAGAGATGGTTGGCCTCATTTCGGCGCAGCGCGCCTATGAGATCGACACCAAAGTGGTGAGCGCGGCGGATCAGATGCTGCAGTCCGTCACGCAGCTGAGATAGCCATGCGGTCGCTTGGTTGGCTGCCGCTGGTCCTCACGTTCGTGACGCAATCGGCGTCGGGCGAAGAAGTGCGCACCGTTGAGCACGCGCGCATGCGCCTGGTGGATCTGGTGCCCACGGTTCCGGCGTCCATGGCGGACATCGACCTCGGTCCGTCGCCGCCCCCGGGGGGCAGTCGCCTGGTGGGACGCGAGGAGCTCATCGTCGCGATTCGTCGCGTGGGAGCGTTCGCCAACACCACGCGCCTGCCGGCGTCGATCCGCGCGGTGGCGGCATCGCGACGCATCGGCTCGAGCGAGCTCACGGCCCTGGCCACCGCGGAGATCGCGAAGCATCTCCGGCCGGGCGTCCAGCTAAAGAGGGTAGAGGACGCTCCCGATGTCGTCGTCGTGCCCGGCGCAAAAGTGCAAAGCGCTTCGGTTTCCTTCATTCCGTATCAGAAGGGTGAAGCTCGAACGACCGCCGTTCTCGAGCTCGCGAGCGACGACGTCACGGTCGCTTCGGTGCCGCTCGGGGTCGTCGTGGAGGTGCTCGAAAGCGGCGCGCACCCCGACGTGAAGCGCGGCGCCACGGTGAACCTGGTGATCGAGCGTCCGTCGATGCGCATTTCGGCTCCTGGCACCGCCGCAGCAGACGCCAACGTGGGCGATTCGGTGATCTTCCACGTCGCCTCCACGGGGAGGACGGTTCGCGCCCGGATTGCGTCGCGCGACGAAGCCGTGGTCCTGGAGGCCCCGTGAGGCCGGCGACTTCCATGGCGCTCGCGAACCTGGTTTTCATGGTTGGCTGCGCGGGTCCAGCGCACATCAAACCGTTCACGCCCCGGTCTCGTCAGTATAGCGATGGGCAATACGCGGTGACCGAGCTCAAGGCTCGGCCGTCTCCCGGCTCGCTCTTCAGCGAGGCCGCTCCCGGGTTTCTTCAGGACACGCGCGCCGTGCGAACGGGCGACATCGTGCTCATCAACATCGACGAACAGGCGAATGCCACGGGCGATGCGGCGACGCAGTTGGCCAAGAGCACGACCAAGAGCACCGGAGTCACCGCGCTCTTGGGCCTGGTGCCGGCGCTCAAGAAGCTTAGCCCGAACCTCGACCCGACCAATCTTCTCCAGCTGATGAGCCAGAGCAACTTCTCGGGTTCCGGGCAAACCAGCCGCAACGGCCAGCTCTCCGGCTTCGTGGCGGTGCGTGTTCGCAAACAGATGCCCAACGGCGACCTCTACGTCGAGGGCACCAAAGTCGTGATGATCAACAACGAGGAGTATCACCTGTACGTCTCCGGCGTGATTCGCCCAGCGGACGTGGCCCAGGACAACTCCGTGGTGTCGTCGAAGGTCGCGGACGCAGAGGTCGAGTTCACGGGTCGTGGCGACATGGCCGACACGATCGACCGCGGATGGCTCACGAAATTGATCGACTGGCTCAATCCGTTTTGAACATGGGAAACCTCCCTCGCTCGATGTTCGGCTGCGCGTGGGTCGCGGCGGTCGCGACCTTGCTGGTCGCCGTGCCCGCCCGGGCTGACCGCTTGAGCGACCTGTGCGATGTCGTGGGGGTTCGAGACAACCAGCTTCTGGGCTACGGCGTCGTCACGGGTTTGCAAGGCACCGGAGACGACATCAACGCCCCCTTTGGCACTCAGTCGCTTCTGGCGTTGATGCGGCGGCTGGGGATTCAGATCGACGCGACCACGATGAACCAGATTCGCCTGCGCAACGTGGCGGCGGTAGTGGTCACCGCGAATATCCCGGCGTTCGCCAAGCCGGGCGCCCACCTGGACGCCACTGTGTCGTCGATGGGAAACGCGCGCTCCCTGCAGGGCGGCGTGCTTCTCCAATCGATGCTTTTGGGCGCCGACGCCCACCCGTACGCGGTCGCCCAGGGCCCCGTGGCCGTGGGAGGGTTCGAGGCCCGGGGAGCTTCTGGGACGTCGGTGAGGCAGAACACGACGAACACGGCGCGGGTCCCGGGCGGAGCGATCGTCGAGCGCGAGATCGCGACCGACTTCGTCAAAAACGACGTCATCACGCTTGCCCTTCGCGACGAGGACTTCAGGACCGCGCAGCGGATCGTGGCCGCGGTCGACGCCTCCTTGGGCGAGGGCAGCGCGTTGGCGATCGACGGTGGCGCCGTGCGCGTCAAGGCCCCCGACGCGCTGAAAGGCAAACCCGTCGAGCTTATCTCCAAGATCTCCGATATCGACATCGCCGTAGCGACGGTGGCCCGAGTGGTCATCAACGAGCGAACGGGCACCATCGTGGCCGGAGGCGACGTCCACCTTTCGCCGGTGGCGATTGCCCACGGAGGGCTCACGATCGTCATCCGCGAGCAGGCCGTCGTCTCGCAGCCTCAAGCGTTCTCACGAGGAGGGACGACCGTGGTGACTCCGCAATCGGACGTCACGGCCTCGGAGGGCTCCCCAGCGAAGCCGACGATGACGTTCATGGAGGGAGCGGCGTCGCTGGCTGACGTGGCTCATGCCCTCGCGACCCTTGGGGTGACGCCGCGAGAGTTGGCAAGCATCCTGCAAGCTCTTCGAACGGCAGGCGCTCTGCGCGCCGAAGTGGTGATGCAATGAGCTCAGCGATTTTGCCTGCCGGCGCGGCGCTGGTGTCCGCCACTCCCCCGTCGGCCATCGCACCCGTGCGCCCTACGCCTGGCGGCGTCAAGCCGCCTGCGGGCGTCAAACCAGAGGTCGCGCGGGCAGCTCGCGAGTTCGAAGCGATATTCTTGCGCCAGATCCTGACGTCGCTCGAAAAAGCCAGCCGCATGGGAAGCACCGGATCGGCGGGAAGCGACGTCTACGGCTCGATGATGGTCGGAGCGCTCGCCGACGCCGTGGCCAGCGCAGGCGGGGTCGGCTTGGCCAAATACGTGACGACATCTCTCGCGCATACGCCGGCGCCCGCGCCCAAAGCCCCAGCTGCCCCCGGGTTTCCGCTCGAAACGCCAAAACCCACGGTCCTCCAAAACCCCAGTAAGACCAGCGAAAAAGGAATCCCCTAAAGATCTGGGCTCCCCGGCCGTCCATAGCGGGCGGAGAGCTTCATGGTGCGCCAGGCGCGCACCCTGCGTGGCTCCTCAAGAGGCGAAGGCATGAAAGTCAACCACCCCGCAGTCGACGCTTACGTTCGTACGTCGCGCGTGAGCGCGCCGAACGCGGTGGACCGAGCTTCGGAGCAGGAGCCCGCCTCGTCGGAGGCTCCGGCTTCAACCGAGGCGTCCAGTGTGACGATCTCCCCTGAAGCTCGCGCGCTCGCAACCGGGGCGGGCGAAGCCGCCTCGGGCGCCAAGGTGCAGCACCTGCGCGACCAAGTCGCCAACGGGACCTTTCAGGTGGATGCGCAGCTCGTCGCCAAGCGGATGCTCAATGTGATCGGCTGAGCGGCGCGTCATGAGCCTTCCCGACTTTCAAGAGACTCTCACCGAGCTCGAGGGGACGCTCGAGGACGAAAGGCGCGCCCTACGCACCTTGCGACGAGCCGCGATCGACGAGGCCGCAGGCCGCAAGGTTGCCCTCGAGAAGAGGCTGCGCGAGCTGGCAGCGTCCAAGGTTTCTCTCGGCCCGACGGAGCGAAAGTCGCTCGAACGTGTGCGCGGGGCCGCTCAGCGAAACATGATGCTTCTCATCCACGCGAGGACGTGTGTGAGGGGTGCCCTGGCTGCGGTCAGTGGATGTCTGGACGGCGCGTATCCCACGATTCGAGCGCCGGCCGTGGCCCCCCTGCGCCTGGATATTCGGAGATGACGCCGTGACCCTCAACGGGCTGCTCAACCTCGGCAGCGAGGCGCTTCAGGCGAACTCGTTTGCCTTGAACGTGACCGGGCAAAACATTGCCAACGCCAGCACGCCCGGCTACGTCACGCGCACACCCATCCTCGAGACTCAGGTCGATGGCTCGCTGACTACGGGCGGCGTACAGGCCACGGGCGTCAGTCGAGCCTACGACCAGTACACGCAAGCGCGCCTTTACGACGCGACGGGGTTGAGCTCGGCGGCCGACTCTCGCAATAGCGCCCTTCAACAGCTCCAGTCGGTTTTCAACGACACGGCGGGTACGGGGCTGTCGGCGCCGATCAGCGCCCTGTTCACCTCGTTCTCTTCGCTGGCGGCCAACCCCACCGACACGACCACGCGCGAGAACGTTCTGGCGGCGGCAAGCGGCTTCACCCAAGCGGTCAATTCGGCGTCGTCGTCCATTATCCAGCAACGCCAGGACCTGCTGTCGCAAGCGCAGGGAGTCGCGACGGAAATCAACGGCTATGCGACGCAGCTTGCCTCGCTCAACACCCAAATTTCGGTCGCGCAGGGCGAAGGCAATGATGCCTCCGATCTGCTCGCTCAGCGCGACCAGCTGCTCACCCAGCTCAGTGCGGACGTCGACGTTCACACGGCCACGGACGGAAAAGGGCAGCTCGTCGTCAGCGTGTCGGGAACGACACTGGTCGAAGGCGGCACGGCGGCATCGCTGTCGGTCTCCACCGATACGAGTGGAAACATGACGCTTCTCTCGCAGACGGGCACCGGGCCCGTGGTCGACGTGACCTCCCAATTGACCGGTGGAAAGCTTGCCGGAATCAAGGAGGCTCGCGACGTGGACGCCGAGGCCGAGGGTCAGAGCCTCGATCAGCTCACGTACGACATCGGTACGGCCATCAACACCCAGCAGGAGGCCGGTTACGCGTCGGATGGCTCTGCCGGGCAAGCCCTGTTTACGCTCGGACCTTCGGCGCAGGGCGCCGCGAGCTCCATCGCGCTAAATCCCGCGATGGTCGGCAATCCCCAACTCGTGGCGGCTGCGAGCTCGGCGGCGACCGCTCCGGGCGGGAGTGACAATGCCGTCGCCCTCGCCAACCTGGCCAATGAGAACATCGCGAGCGGCGGTACGACCACCGCGGCCGACGCCTACGCCAACATCGTCGGCGACGTGGGCCTGCGCGCGCAGTCGGCGCAGCAAGACTCCGAGACGCGCGACGCCATGACGTCACAGGTGCAGACGATGCGGGACTCGACGAGCGGCGTGTCGCTCGACGAACAAATGGTCGCGCTCTCGAACTATCAGAGCGCGTATTCGGCGGCGTCGCAGTTGATCACGACCGCCAGCACTTTGTTGAACGGCCTCATCACGGATCTCACGCCATGAGAGTTTCGGACTCGATGCAGACCGATTCCATTCTGGCCTCCCTGTCGTCGGTGGAAAACCAGCTTACGGCGGCGAGCCAAGTGGCCTCGAGCGGGCAAAAAATCAACGAGCCCTCGGACGATCCGGTCGCCGCGGCGCAGCTCGTTCGCGTGAACGCTTCGATTGCCCAGGCCACGGCGTACCAGAGCACGATCACGAACGTGCAAGGGGATCTGACGCTGAGCGAGTCGTCGCTTGCGAGCGCGGTCGACGTGGTCCAGAACGCGCAGCAGATTGCGCTGGAGGCTTCCAACGGCTCCGTTCCGGCGTCCGATCTCCAGTCGATGGCCGGCCAGATTTCTCAGCTGCAGAATCAGCTTCTCGCGATCGCCAACCAGAAGGGCACCACGGGCTATCTCTTCTCCGGGAGCCAGACCGCGACGGCGGCCTTCAGCGCCGCAGGGGTGTTTCAGGGAGACGGCGAAGACCGCGTCGCCGACGTCGGGGCAGGCAATGCCGCCGTCGTCAACGTAAGCGGCGCCCAGGCGTTCACGGCGGCCGGCGGCGTCGATGTCTTTTCCGCGCTCACGGCTTTGCAGACCGCGTTGACCACCAACGACCCGGCGGGCATCAGCGCGGGTGTCAACGCGCTAACCCAGGCCGGCAGTCAAATAACTGCCGCCGAGAGCGACGCGGGCATCAAGCTCGACCGCCTGACGACCGCGGCCTCGGTCCAGCAGCAGACGCAGGTCTCGCTGGCCACCGCCCAGAACGGCCTAGACGCGGCCGACCCGGCGCAGGCGTATACGCAGCTGCAGACTATGGAGAGCGCCGTACAGCAGGCGATCGATACCTCGCGTATTACCCTCAGCACGCTATCGGCGAACCGCTTCGGATAGACGCTGGCACTGCGGCTGCAACATGAAGCGCCACGAGGCGCCCATGCTCATGGTTTCGCGCCGCGTCGGTGAACGCATAGTCATCGGCGGCGAAGTCGAGGTGTACATCCGCGAAATCCATCGCAGCACGGTCAAGCTGGCTGTGCGGGCGCCGCCCGGCCATGCGGTCATGCGCGGGGAGGTGCGCGACGCGGTGGCTCGCGAAAATCAGGCTGCGGCCGAGAGCAGCATGGACCGCGACGCCGATGCCTTACTCGACAAGGCGCTCGAGCGTGGGGACGGCGCTTGATGAGCCGAGCCACGAGCGCGCCGGAGCTGCAGCAAAGGACGCTCTTGGCCAACCTCGCCTACATGAGTCTGCTCGAGCGCACGCGGCAAGCTTTGCTCGAGGCCGAGCCTCGCGGCGAGATCGTCTGGCAGCGCGACGGCAACCCAGCGATCAACCTGGATGGCCAGGTCCTGGGAGCGGCGCCCGACGAACGCACGCGTGCCGGATGGCTTGCGAAGCTCGGCGACACCCGCCAGGGCGTCATCGTGGTGTTCGGCCTCGGGGTCGGACACGCGGCGCGGCAGATTCGAGAGCGCACCTCTGCCCGGCTCGTCATCTATGAGCCCGACGCGGGCATCGCGCGTCTCGTGCTCTCGAGCGGCCCCACCGACCTTGGGACCATTCCGATCGTCACCGACTTGCGCGACCTGAAGGCACTGTGGCCGGGCCTGGCGGGCGACCGGGACTTGGCCGCGATGGTGGTCAGCCCGGGCTACCCGTCCGCATTTCCGGACGAGCTTCGCGAAGTGACCGACACCGTCCGAATGCTCGTCGGCGACATCAGCCTGCTCGAGAACACCCGCAACGCTCGCTATCGCGAATGGATAGACCACATCTTTTCCAACGTCCCGCAGCTTTGCCAAGCGTCGCCGTTTCTCGCGCTGGCGGGCGCCTATCGAGGCGTGCCCGCGTTCATTGTGGGGGCGGGCCCTTCGCTCGCCAAGAACGTCTCGCGCCTTCGAGAGGCGTCAAAAAAGGGGATCGTGTTCGCCGTCGACGTCAGCGGAAAAGTGCTCGACAGCCGCGGAGTGGAGCCGCAGGTGCTGGTTTGTTTGGAGGCGTTGAATCTCTCCGCGCACATGAAGGGGCTCAGCTACATCGGCCGCGTGGTGCGGGCCTTCAGCATGACGAGCCACCCGGGAGGATTCCGCATGGCCGGAGGCCCGCTGCTGCCGTTCTTCGAACGGCTGGGATCGTTCGCGCCCATCGAAGATCTCGTGGGCGTTGCGGGTGCCGTCGTGGGCGGGAGTGTCTCGACGGTGGCCTTTTCGCTCGCCGAGCAGCTCGGTTGTTCGCCCATTGTCATGGTCGGTCAAGATCTCGCGTACACCGGGGGGCGCACGCACGCCGAGGGCACGGCTTTCGAGAGCTCGCGGGCGCGTGTCAGCGACGATGGAAAGCGCATCGACTACGCGTGGTGCGCGGCGGCGCATGCTCAGCGCGAGGGGTCGGATCTCGGCCCACCCCACGCGCACGACATCCTGTTCGAAGTCGCTGCCTGGGGGGGCGGTCCCGATCGAGTCGCGTCTTCTTCGTCATTCAATGCATACCGTCTCTGGTTCGAAGTCGCGGCGGAGACGTTGGCGCAGGTCCGTCCGGCGCTCGAGCTCGTCAACGCGACTGAAGGCGGTTCGCGAATCTCCGGCTTCGTCGAGCGTTCCCTCGAAGAAGTTCTCGAGGCTCTCCCCCTGCGCTCGATTGACGCCGCGAGCCTCGCGACTCGTGCGGCCGACCTTCGCCCACCGCTCGGGACGAGCGAAGTCGTCGTTTGGGCGCAACGTCAGCGTCGATTGACTCGACGCGCGGCCCGGGCGGCCAGTCGGCTTCGCCGTGCTGCGACGGCCACTCTGCGTCACCTCGATCCGGACAAGCCGCGCGCCGTCGGCAAGAGCTTCGAGAAGCTCAAGGATCTCGAAGGCGCCCTGCGCGAAGCTTGCGAAGCGCAGCCCATGCTCGAGGCCTGGGCCTATGCAGAGCTTCAGTCGCTTCTCTTCCGAGGCAAGGAGCGGCCGCTCGGGGCCGACAGCCGCACGGAGGCTGAATGGGGCCTGGAGGCCGAAATGCAATTTGCCGACATCATCATACGCGCCGCAAAAGACATCGAAGCGCGGTTCTGTGCACTGGTCGGCGTCGTAGGGGCCGAGTCGCAGCCGGAGCGCTCGGCCGAAATGAGGGCACCCGGGCTCTACGCCGGCTCGAGGGCGACCGAGTCGTAGCCCCGGCCCCTCGACGCGCGCGTTCGCCCTCAAGGTTCCGCGGCCCCAACCGTTCTCGGGGAGTGCCAGGCCGGTTGGCCGGGCTCGGCGTCCAAAACGGGCGCTGCACTATCTCCAAGAAGGAGAACGACGATGGGTCTCGATATCAACACCAACCTCGCATCGCTTCAGGCCGCAAACAACCTCTCCAACTCGCAAGACATGCTCGCGACGAGCATGAACCGCCTCTCGAGCGGCTACCGCATCAACAGCGCAGCGGACGACGCCGCGGGTCTCGCCATTAGCGCCAGCATGGACATGCAAGTCCAGTCGTACACAGTGGCGCAGCGCAACGCGAACGACGCCATTTCGATGGCTCAGACGGCCGACGGCGCCCTCGGGTCCGTTTCGGACATCTTGGGCACCATGCAAACGCTGGCCACCGAAGGCGCGAACGGCGCCCTGGCAACCTCCGACCGTTCTTACCTGCAGACGGAATTCAGCCAGCTACAGGCCGAGATCAAGAACATCCTCACCTCGTCGAAGTATAACGGCATTCAGGTCGTCAACCAGACCGCCGCGAGCGTCGACTTCCAGACCGGAATCACCAACAGCAGCACCGACCGAATCGCGGTGACCTTCGGTGGAGTGCAGCTCAACGCGCTCCTCACGGCGACGACCACGCTAAGCGGCGCGGCGAGCAACTCGCAGGCTGCGATGGGCGCGATCACGAGCGCTTTGAGCACGATTTCTACCTCGCGCGCAAACTTCGGCGCCGCCATCAACCGCTTCGACGTCGTCGTCTCGAACCTGCAGACGGCGAGCCTCAACACCTCCGCCGCCGAGTCGCGCATCAAGGACGTCGACGTGGCTTCGGAGACCGCGAATCTCTCACGCGAGCAAGTGCTCATTCAGGCAGGTGCCTCTGTGTTGGCTCAAGCCAACCAGGTACCGCAAGTCGCTCTCAAGCTCCTGCAGTAACCCGGGTCTGCGCGTGCCGGCGGCGCTTCATCGCGCCACCGGCGCGCGCTTTCCTTCTTTGTCTCGCCCGTCGCGCGGCGGCCCCTAAGCCCTGGAGTCTTCTTCCATGACCGCTACAACGTCCTCGACTTCCTCGACGGCAGCGCCCATTGCGTTGAGCGGCTTGGCCTCGGGGCTCGACACGGCGTCGATCATAAGCGGATTGGTCGCTGCCGAGTCCGCGCCGCTCACGGCCTTGCAGGCTCAACAGACCACGCTCAACGGTGCGGTGTCGGAGTTGTCGACGCTCGGCACGCAGCTCTCGAGCCTGAGCACAGCGGCGGGCGCCCTCTCCAGCTTGGCTACCGTCGGAAGCTTCACCGCCACGTCGAGCTCGTCGGCGATTGTCGCGCAAACCTCGGGTGCCACCCAGACCGGTACGTACCAAGTGTCGGTCGGGTCTCTGGCATCCAGCCAACGGACCTACTCGGCCTCGTTCGGCTCGGAGTCGGACGCGCTCAACATGAACGGCAGCTTCACGGTTCAGGTCGGATCGGGTGCCGCGGCAACCATCGACGTCGGCGCGGGAGACTCCCTCGATTCCATCGCCGCCAAGATCAACGCCTCCGGCCAGGCCGTGAACGCGTCCATTTTCTATGACGGTTCGAACTATCGAATGCTGATAAGCGGACTCAATACCGGGGCGGCCAATGCGATCACCTTCGCCGAGTCAGGCACGTCGCTCGATCTCAACGGGACGGGCGCCACGGCGAGCAGTGGCAACACCGTTCAGCAGGCGACCGACGCTTCGGTGACCATCGACGGCTTTACGGCTACGCGGCCCACCAACCAGATTACTGGAGTGATCCCCGGCGTGACGCTGGCCCTCACCCAACAGACATCGTCGCCGGTCACGATTCAAGTGGCCAGCGATCCCAGCACACTCAACACGAATGTGCAGGCGGTCGTCAGCGCTTACAACCAAGTCATCAGCACCATTCATGCGGACGCGGGGTACGGCACCGCGGCGGCAAACAATCAGAACCTGGCCGGCGACGCGACGCTCCGATCCATTGCCCAGCAACTGTCGACGACGGTCCAGGGCGTGTTCGGGAGTGGCAGCTATCAAACGCTCGCCGACGCCGGGATCACGCTGCAATCGGACGGGACCCTCGCCGTCGATACGACCAAGCTCGACGCCGCCTTCACCAATTCCCCGACGACCGTGGAGAGCCTTTTCGCGCGCGGCGCGCTCTCCAGCACCGGCGGCGCGATGGCAACTCTGCGCGATTTGGCCAACTCGTTCTCTGCCCCCACTACGGGTCTAATCGCGGTCGAAAGCCAGGGCTTCACCGAGCAGTCCAACCAACTCAACCAGAGCATCACGAGCGAACAGGCGCACATCACGCAGTACCAACAGAACTTGCAGGCCGAGTTCGACGCCATGGAGACCTCGTACAGCGCCAACCAGACCATCATGAACGAGCTCAACCAGATGTCCGGGTCATCGTCGTCGTCATCCTCGTCCTCGAGCTCCGGATGAGCCGGCGAGCGCCCTCCCGGGAACCTCACACGAAGCCGAAAAGCGCCTCACCGAGAACCTAAATGCTCCCCGCCCACATTGCCAACTACCGAGCGGTGCAGATCCGGACCAGCTCTCCGGGCGAGGTTCTTCTGGCGCTCTACGATGGTCTCTTCAAGTTTCTGCAGCTCGCCAAGCACTCGATTCGCAACCGCAATGCAGGTCGCGCAGGAGAAGCCTTGTCGCGCGCGCACGCGATCCTCAGTGAGCTCTACGGGTCGCTCGACCACTCGCAGTATCCGGAGCTCTGCAAGAATCTCGCGAGGCTCTATGACTTTTGCTTGATGCGTCTGACGTATGCCAATCGGCATCGCAACGTCGACGTGATCGACGAGGTCATGCGCGTGCTGACGCCGGTTCGCGAGGCGAATCGCGAAGCGGTAAAGAGAGTGGCGGCCGAGGCCCGGGTGGAAGTGAGAGCTGGAGGCGGCCGATGAACCAGCCCTCGGAGTCGCGTCCGGATCGCGAGGCCTTTTCCGCTGCGGCGACTCCCGTGAGCTACGTCGAGAGTCGGCGAAGGCTCTTCGGACGATTCTCGGACGGCTCGCTCGTTGCCGTCGAGCGAAACCGCGCGCGCTCCTATCCCGGGCTGGCGTCTGAATCTCCACCGACGGCGCCCATTTACGAGGTTGCCGCGTGCGAGCTCGCGGGGGCAAGAACCGTGGTCGATCTCGGGTGTGGCTCGGGTCTAGGGACGCGCATTTTGGCGGAGACGCTCCCGAGCGTCGTGGGCATTGACGCGGATGACAACGCGCTCGACTTCGCTCGTCTCCTGGCTCCGGCCGCGCGCTTCGAGGCCGCTGGGGTGTTCGAGAGCGGCGGAGTGGGCGCCATGGACGGCGCCGTGGTCGTCGACGTTCTCGGTCACGTCGAGTCCGCGTTTGGGATGCTGCTCCAGCTCCGCACGTGTCTCGCACCGGGATCGCGCGTCGTTCTGGCCGAGGCTTCGGGCTACCCAGGACAGTCCTTGCGCAGCCCGGCTCGACGCGCCTTCTCGGTGCATAGCCTCGCGGCCCTCCTCGCCGCGTCATCGTTCGCGGTGCGAGACTGGATCTGGGACGACGGGACATTCTTGGCGTGCGTGGCTGTTGCCGTCGACGACGGAGGCGCGGACGCGCTCGTCGAGGGCACGCGGGCGACCGTCGCAGGCGACCTGGCCGCAGCCATTCGATCATATCGCATCGCCGGCGTGAGCCCGCGCCCCGAGGTCCAGCGTGAGGCGCAGCTCTCCTTGGCCGACATTCACCTCGCCGAACGCGACGGCGACGCGGCCTGCCGGGCATACTTTCGGGCTCGCGACATCGATCCGACCGACGCGCGGCCACTCGCTGGGCTCGCGCAAGTCGCCCTAGCCATGGGCCACGTCGACGACGCGCGGGTCCTTTGCACCAAGGCCGTCGAGCTCGATCCGGTCGACGTTTCGGCGGCCGGCGTTCTCGCGATGACGCTCGAAAGGTCCGCACCCGACCAGGCCTTGGGCGCGTGGAGGGCGGTCAACAACCTTGCGCCCGACAATCTCCAGTTTGCCGCGCGTCTGTCGGAGGCCGCGCTCCGCCGGAGCGAGCCCACGTTGGCCCTCCACGTCCTCGAGCGGCTGCGCAGTTACGGCGACGACCACGGAGCGGCACTTCATATGGCCATGGCGTCCGCCCTCCAGGCCGCCGGCCGCGTCCTCGATGCTCGCCTCGAGGCACGGATGGCGTTGGCACGCGCCCCGCAAGAGCCAAGCGTCGTAAAGCTGTGCAGGGAGCTACAGACATAGGTGGGTCTCGTGCGCCTCGGGGCCCTTGGGGTCCCTGGCGAGCAGCCGCGGTGCTTCTTTGCGGCTGCAGCGGCGTGCCGTTCACGACTCTGGACGGCCCCGACGGCGCGGCCTCCACCGTCCTCACTCTGACGTTGGCCGACGCAGCGCTGACGTCGATCGACACCGGCGTGACGGTATTCGACGGGGGGCTGACGCTGGGCGATGACGCGCCCGCCGAGAGTGGAGCTCCGGCCCTGCCCGTGGCTTGTGGCTCGCTGCGAAGCGGCGCGACGCGAGAGGTGTGCTTCGTCACCCCTTCGTTCACCATGGGCAGCGACCAGCCCAACCTCGGTGCCGCTTTCGCCGACCACACGCCGGCGCACCCGGTGACGCTGCACTCGTTCGCGCTCGACGCCTACGAAGTGAGCGTGGACCGCTACGGCGCGTGTGTGCAGGCGGGCGGCTGCACGCCCCTGGGCACCGGCGCCCCTTGCTCCGCAAGCGTCTCCGTCGCCGGCGTGGACGGCGATACCCCAGCCTTCTGCGTCACGTGGGGCCAAGCCAACACTTTCTGTGAGTGGGATGGAAGCCGTCGCCTGCCCACCGAGGCTGAATGGGAATTCGCGGCCCGTGGCACCGGGGGCCGCGCCTACCCATGGGGCAACGTCTTCGCTTGTCCACTCGCGATTGTAGGCGGGTATCCCGGGGGTCCGTGTAGCTCAAATGCGAGCCCTGGCTCCGTCGATGGCAACCAGGCCGGAGCCACTCCCGAGCTGGTCTACAACCTCTCGGGCAACGTGGCCGAGTGGGTGGCCGACTGGGTCGGCTCCTACCCTTCGACCCCTCAGACGGACCCGACGGGTCCCGCGTCCGGTACAACGAAGGTCGTTCGCGGGGGCGCATTTAGCAGCCCCCTGCCGGCAGCCATCGCCTACGCGCGCATGGCGATCGACCCGACGGTCACGGGCGCATGGGGGTTTCGCTGCGCGCGCGACCCGATGTAGGCGAGGCGCTATTCGATGTCGGCCCGCAGCTCGGTGAGGTCCTCGAGAAGCGCGAGCAAAATGATTTCGAGCGCGCGGTTTCCGAGGGCGGCAACTTGCTCGGGCAGGGACGGCACCGCACGCCCTGGCAGACGTTCAGCGAAGCGCCGCGTCACGCGGGCACGCAAACACGGGAGCCTTCCGGCGTGAAAGGCGATCTGTTGAGCGCCGGCGAGGGGATCGTTGAGCACGCGAAGAAGGTCGTGAATGACGTTCAGCCTGTTCAGGTCGCCGCGACGCACCTGCGTCGCCGATTCGTCCGGGACTTCCGGCGAGAGCGCCTTGGCTCGCGCCGGGTGCGTCGACATCATTCGATTCACCTGCGACGAAGGACGGTCCAAACTCGAGAAGCTTTAGGCGTCCCTCTTTACTTTCGGCGACCTCGCGGGCTCAAGCTCTTTGCCGGGAAACCGTTCACGGGGCACAGGAGCTCCCCAGCCCGCCATGCCGGTCGCCTCCGTCCGTCCAATCCAAGCCCCGAGCAGCCCTCCGCCCGGCGACAAATCCGCGCTAGCTGGCCCGGGCGCGCTCGAGCCGACGGCGACGGTGTCTCCCTCAGGGTTGCTGATGAGTCGACTCCAGCGACTGGCGCAGCAGGACCCCGCCAAGCTGGCCGTCATCGCCGACCAGGCGTCTCAGGCGCTTCGCTCCGCCGCGGGCGGCACCTCCGGTGACACGGCCCGGAGCCTGAATCGCCTGGCCGACGGCTTCGCGCAGGTGGCCAGTACGGGGAACGTTTCGAGCGTGGAGCTCGGGTCCGCGCCTCGGCCCCGCCACCCGCACCATGCGGGCGCGGCCGCCAAGTCTTATTCCGGAGGAACGAGCTCCACGGTGCCGCAGAGCGCGGCGGCCAAGCTCGAGGCGATCTCGCTGCAAGTGGAGCAGGCGCTAGGCCTCAGTCCGCCTCCCCTGGGTCCCTGGGGCAACGAACAGTAGCCTCGGGCTAGCCCTCTTCGAGCGCCTTCTGGCGAATGTGTCCGTTAATCTCGCGGAGCGCGGGCTCGCGCCGCACGATTTCCAAGACGTCTTCCCAGCCGGGATCCCCAAGATGCGCGGCACGCTCGAAGAGGCTCCGGAGAAGCTGGAGGTCGTCGGGCGTATCCACCGTCCACCGAAGGGTCGACACGTCCTCCGCGCAGGCGACGTTGACGAGCTTGAAGCGGTCTGGCCGCCGGTAGAGAAACGGCGTCACGTGCACCCGCTCGTAGGCCTCGGTGGCGTTCTCCCAAGCCGCCGCGAGCGACGCCATCGTGAAGGCCTCGGCGTCGAGCCCGCGCGGATAGGAGAGAACGAGCGTGTTGCTGGCGTAGTCGGCCTGCTGGCGGACAAGCTCACCGACGACGCGATCGACCAGGTGCGGGTCAATGAGCGGGCAGTCCGAGGTGATTCGAACGACGGTGTCTGCTTCAAACGCCCGCGCTGCGCCGTAGTAGCGATCGAGCACGTCGTTCTCGCTGCCGCGAAACGACAAGACGCCAAGCCGATTGCATTCGCGGACCACCACGTCGTCGCGAGCATCCGTCGTGGTCGCGACGACGACCGCATCGAGGCGCCGCGCACGCGCCGCGCGGCTCACCACGCGCTCGAGCATGGATTGGCCCCCAATGTCCGTGAGCACTTTTCCCGGGAGCCGGGAGCTTCCCATGCGGGCTTGGATGATGGCGACGGTACGACTCATGGCCAGGGTCCCTTCATCGATCGGCGGGATCGCTTCCAATTCGCAATGCGGCCAGATCGAGCTGGTAGGAAAACGCGGCAATGTCGACGCCGGGTCCAGCCGTGTCTGGCGACGCCTCGGCGAGCCCTCCGAGCACGCGCCGAGCCGTCGCGGATATGGCGGCGCTGTAAGTCTTCTCGGACCCCGTGAAATAGCCGCCACTCTTGAGAGCGTGCGCAAAGCCCGCGGGGTTCCCCGCTCGAGCCTGAGATAGCGCGCTCGGAAAATGATCGCGGAGCAAGCGGACGTAGTCGACGGCTCCCTCGCGTGCCGAACCATAGGCCCGGAACGAATCGACCACCGAGCGCGCTTTATCCCCACTGCCCTCTGTGGTCGGGTACGAGACCGATTGGCCGCTCGGCGAGCGGCCTTTGATGCCCCCGAAGTTGTAGTCGATCATCGCTCGGCCGCCGCCAGTCTCGAGCGACCATTGCGAAACGAGGATGGCGAGCGTGGCCTTGGAGGGAGGCGCGCCCACGACGCTCTGGTACGCGCTCGAGATCGCCGCCGCGGCATCGGCTGCGCGCATCGGGGTGACCGTCGGCGTGCCGCCGGCTACCGTCTCGCGGCTCGCGAGGGCCTGGGCGAAGCCGACGCTCGGGCCTGACGAGGTCGCGCCGGGGCTCGGGACGGGGCTCGGCGGAATGCCGGCTGCGGAGATGAGCGGCGTCAAGGAATTGACTCTCGCCGTCAGCCCGGCAGCGCCCGCGCGTCGGCCAGGGGGTCGAGGCCCGCTTCGCGCATCAGGTCGACATCCGATTCACGACGAGCCCTGTGCCCGACGTTCGAATCCAGGAGACACAGGCCTCGCGCGCGCGCCATGGCGTCGAATTCGACCGTGCCGCATCGGCCGCAGAGCGAGAGCTGCCCCTCGTAGTCCTCGGGACGAGTGAGAAAATCGACCGCGATGAGCGATTGAACGCGATCGGCAAGCCGCATGTTCGCCTTGGCGATCGGCAGCCAGCCGCAGTTTGCCTGAGTGTCCTCGCAGCGCATGAGAAGCTCGAGGCTCACCAGCTTGAACGCGAAGCTCGTGCCCTGCTCGGGGTCGATCATCGAACGAAGGACGTTCAGACACTCCCTGTGAGCGTGGGCCATCAGCTGCTCGACGGCATTTCGGTCGAGCAGAGACGTGCCTGCCGAAGCGGGGGGCGAGTTGCTTTCCTTGGCGCGAGCCACCTCGGTGGCCACACGCGTCACCGTCTCGTAGGGGCCGGCAAGCCACGACGCGAGCTCTTCGCACCCCCAACCCTCGAGGCCGACGCCGTTGAGGAAGGCAAGCAGCGCATGGCGACACGTCTCGGCGACCTCGAGCACCCCATTGGGCTGCGCGAGCGTGAAAATGGTCGGAAATTGAGAGGGATGACGAGCGCTCGCCGGAGTCATGGCGACCGCAGATGCAGGGGTCGCGCCAACCGCAATGTCCCACCCCTGCAACGAAGCGGCTCAAGGCGCGGGTTGCAGCTGCCGTTCACCGCTCCGTGGGATCCATCACGCCAGTGCTCCAGTTGGCCCTCGACAACGACTCCCGCTTCGAGAGCACCGTGGCCGACCTTCGGCAGCGCCTGAGCGAAAGAATCGCCGCCCGCGCGCTCGAGCTCCCCCTGCTGCCCGACGTCGTGGCCCAGGTCATTGCGCTGTCCTCATCCGACGAGTCGGACGCGCGGGAGCTTGCCGAGGTAATACGCCGTGACGGGCCGATGTCCGCCCACATCCTGCGCCTCGCCAACTCGCCGCTCTTTCGGCCTCGCACCCCCATCGTGTCCTTGCAGCAGGCGCTCAGCCGTCTGGGGATGACCCAGATACGGCAGATCGCGTTTGCCGTCTCGTGCAGGCAAAGGGTGTTTCGTGCTCGGGGTTACGAGCCCGAGGTGCTTGCCTCGTTTCGCCATTCGTTCGCGGCCGGCCTAGCGGCTCAGGAGCTCGCGCGCGCACGACGATGGAACGTCGAGGAGGCCTTCTTGGCCGGGCTCCTGCACGACGTGGGTCGTCCCGTGCTCCTTCAGGCGATCGTGGACATGTACGGGGGCAACCGATTGCTCAACCGGCACGCAGTCCTGACTGTGGTCGCCGAGCTTCACGCCCAGGTCGGCGGCATGCTGGCTCAAAAGTGGTCGCTCTCCGCGCGAATCGCCGAAGCGATCGCGTTTCATCATGATCCTCACGCCGCCAAGACCGCTCCGCAACTATCGATTCTCATCAGCTTCGCGGACGACATTCCGGCTTCCGACGCGGACAACAGCGAGCAAGCCGCGGCTGCGCTCGTCAAACACCCGCTCGTGCCCCACCTCAATCTCTACCCGGAGGAGCTCGCGGCCATTGTGGCGCGCCGCAAGGACTTCGCGGAAACGCTCCAGGCGGTCGCGTGAGAGCCGATCGGCCCTGGGACGTCGTCGTCATTGGCTCGGGTCCGGCCGGCCAGAAGGCGGCGATTCAGGCCGCGAAGGCGGGGCGGCGCGCGCTGGTAATCGAGCAGGACATCCGCGTGGGCGGCGCGTGCGTCCATCGCGGAACCATTCCGAGCAAAACTCTACGCGAGACCGCCCTGACCTTCAGCGCGTTTCGTCGCAAGAGCGGGCACGTGCTCGAAGTGAACATGCCGGAAGACGTTCGGATTGCGGGCCTGAACAGCCGCATGGAGGGAGTCGTCGCCGCACACGAGACGTTCATTGCCGATCAGATGAAGCGCAATGGTATCGAGGTGTGGCACGGACGGGCGCGCTTCGTGTCGCCACACACGATCGAGGTGGCTTCCGTGTCGCGGGGTAGACGGAGCGCGGAGGCGAGCGCGATCATCCTGGCCACGGGTTCGCGACCGCGCGATCCGGGGGCCGTGCCTATCGATCACGAGCACATTTTCGACAGCGACTCGATGCTTTCGATGCGGTATCTCCCGCGCTCTCTCGCCGTGCTCGGTGCCGGCGTCATCGCGACGGAGTACGCTTCGATTTTCGCCACGCTGGGCGTCCGCGTGACGATGATCGACAAGGGGGAGCGCCCGTTGGGCTTCGTCGATCCCGAGATCGTGGCGCGTTTCCTCGAGGCGTTCGCCGAGAGCGGAGGCCGGTTCGTGGGTCGCGGACACGTGCGGTCCGTGGCTTTCGACGGCATCTCGAGCGTTGTGACCTCCCTTGCCTCGGGCGAAGAGATTCGGACCGAGAAGGTCCTTTGCGCGCAGGGACGCGTCGCCAACCTCGAGGGCCTCTGTCTCGAAGCGGCCGGGCTCAAGGCAGACGCTCGGGGGCTCATGGCGGTGGACGCGCGCTATCGGACCGGGGTCCCCCACATCTACGCGGTCGGAGACGTCATCGGGCCGCCCTCCCTCGCGGCGACGGCCATGGAGCAGGGACGGCTGGCGGCGCGCCACGCCTTGGGCCTGGGCGTCAGCGATCTCGGCGCGGGGACGAGCCCGGTCGGTATCTACGCAATCCCCGAGATTGCCAGCCTCGGCCTGAGCGAAGAGCAAGCTCGCGCGCAGGGCGGGGCCATCGTAGGACGAGCCAACTTTCGAGAGCTCGCACGAGGACAGATCGCGGCCATCGAAGATGGCTTGCTCAAGCTCGTGTCGGACGCGTCCGGCAGTCAGTTGCTCGGCGTCCAAGTGATCGGTGAGGGGGCTTCGGAGCTCGTGCACATCGGACAGATGGCCATGCTCGGTCATCTGCCCATCGATACGTTCGTGGAGTGCACATTCAACTTTCCCACTCTCGCGGAAGCGTATCGAGTGGCCGCGCTCGACATCGTGGGTCGGCGTGCTGCCGCGCCCATGGCCCGTACCAGTCAAGTGCGGATCGCCGGGTGAACCTTCCGAAAGCCATGAGCGAGAGGTCCCCCGTGTTGGCCAAACGTGCGAAAGAGGAGATGGACGGCGGCCGTTCCCGCTCGGGAGTCGCTCCGGCTCCATCTCCGCGCGACACGGACGAATTCGAGCGCGCGCTCGATACGTTTGCCGGGGTCATCCGGCTCCTCGGTCGCTACTCGCTTGGGGCGGGCACCGAGCAGGATGACGCCCGCCAGCTCTGCGAAAAATGGGCCCGACACCTTCTCGTCGTCGGCCCGCGACCCGGCGATCCCCCGGAGGTGAAGGGATCGGCTCGCCGGGATTGGCAGGGTTTGAGCCAGTTCGTGACGAGTCTCAGGCGCACCGAAAGCGAAACGGTCGGACGGTCGATGACTACGCTTCGCGAGACGTTGGCCGAGTTTCTCGCGGGCCTTCGGTCGATCGTGACCGAAGACGGTCGAGCCGAGCAAGACGTTCAGTTGCAGATCGAGCGACTGCGCGCCGCTGTGGCTTCCGACAGCTTGCAAGAGCTCAAAAGCGAGGCCCTGTCGGTCTCGGGGGCGCTCGCCCAGGTCGTGGAGGCCCGCAAGAGGGCACAGCTCACGGTGATGCAGGAGCTGAGCGGTCGAGTGCGCGATCTGTCGCGAGAGCTCGACCAGGCGCGCAAAGAGGGCGCTCAAGACGCGCTCACCAAAGTCGCCAACCGCCTGGCGCTCGACGAGTACATTTCCAAGGTCGTCGGTCTCGACGGACTCTTCGGGAAAGCCACATGCCTCTTGATGGTCGACATCGACCACTTCAAGAGGGTCAACGACTCCTTTGGGCATCCCACGGGCGACGACGTCCTGCGCAAGCTCGGTGACGTGCTCAGTCGAACCTTCCCGCGCAAGACGGACTTCGTCGCGCGCTATGGCGGGGAAGAGTTTGCAGTCATTCTGCGCGACACGGGCTTGCGTGAGGCCGCGATCCCTGCCCAGCGCCTGCTGGCGGCGGCGCGGGGTGTGACCATCGCCCGCGATGGCGGCTGGAGCATCTCGGTCTCTATCGGTTTGGCGCAGCTTGCCGAAGGAGAGTCGACCGAGCAATGGGTCGCCAAGGCGGACCGCGCGCTTTACGAGGCAAAGCACCAGGGACGCAATCGTGTCGTGGAGGCAAAGTAGATGAGTGCAATTTCCAGTTACGGCATATCTGTGCTCGACCATGCGGCCACCGCGCTCACGCGGGCAGCCTCGGGGTTGGCGCAACAATCGGTCGACCCGAAAACCGATGTCGTCGGGGACATGGTGAGCCTCGACCAGGCGAGATCGGGCGCCTCGACGGCCGTCGCCCTCGTTCGAACCGGCGACGAGATGCAAAAGTCCTTGCTCGACATTTTTGCCTAGCCGCCCTCTCGAGTCATCTCAGCTGCGTTGGCCTGCGCCATGCACGGCGACTGTGCGATGCCCCCCCCCAAAGCGATGTCGCGCACACCTCGTTCGACTATCGTGCTGCCATGAAGCGCGCGACGATCCTCATCGTCGAAGACAACCCGGTCACGCGCCGCGCTCTTCGAGACGCGCTCTCCAGCGCGGGCTACCAAGTCGATGAAGAGACGACCGGCCGAGGTGCGCTCGAGCGCGTAGGCCATAGTGTGCCGGACCTCGTTGTCCAGGACGTCTATCTGCCCGACATGGACGGGGTGGTTCTGGCCGAAAAGCTTCGGGCTTTGCCTGGGGCGTCGCGGTTGCCCGTCGTCGGTGTGGCGGGGTTTCTGCCCAGGTCCGTAGGGGCTCGCGTCCTGGCGGCCCAGTTCGACGACTTCGTCGGCAAGCCGATTGACCCCGATCGCCTCGTGCACGTGGTGGGGGCGCAGTTTCCCGTTCGCCCCGCGACGACCTTGCCCCCGGCGTCAGGCCGCCAGGTGGTTCTGGTGGACGCGGACGCCACCCAGCTTCGCCTGGCCAACATTCGCCTGACGACGGCGGGCTATGGAGTGACTCTGGCGTCGAGCGGTGCGGAGGCGCTCGAGCGGGCGCACGCCCAGGTCCCCGATGCCATCGTGGCCAATGCGTTCATGCCGGCCATGGACGGCTTCGAGCTTTGCGTGGCCGTGCGTGGAGACCCGCTCCTCTCCCATGTGCCCGTCATTCTCATGTCGAACGCGGGCGTTGACGAGGCGGAGCTCGATCTGGCCCGGAGCGCGGGGGCTACCGCGCTCGTGCAGCGGTCGCCCGATCTCGATGAGGTGGCGAGCGCGCTCGCCATGGGCGTGCGGACGCAGAGCGCACCCCCGCCGTCCTCGCCTTCCGACTGGCAGGCCGCCCACCTAAGCCGGGTGCTGCGGCAGCTCGATCGGCAGGCGTCGCTCAATGCGTCGCTTCTGCAGCGATGCACGCTTCAAGCCGCAGAGCTCTCCGTGCTCGGCGGCATCGCCGATTCTCTCGCGCGCCAGGCCAACGCCGAAGGTGTTCTCGACGACGTTCTGGCCCGCTGTCTCGATGCGGGCGGCATTTCGGCAGGCGTCCTCTACCTGGAGAACGCAGACGGGAGTCAGCGCGTCGCCGCAAGCAGCGGATACGCCGGCAGCCCCGAAGGAAGGGCGGCCGGTCTTTTCGGGCACCCCGAGGTGCTCGCCAGCGTGGTGCTTCGCGGCGTAGCCATCTCGGTTCCTTCGGCGGCGCTCGACGAGGAAACGGGCGCCGAGCTCCTTTCCGCGGCCGGGGTTTGGTCCGCGATGATTGTTCCTGTCGTCGCGCACGGGCAGAGCATCGGCGCGCTATTTCTCGGCTCGAAGCTCCAAGACCTGACCGAAGAGGACTGGCCCGCCTTCGCCCGCACGGTGGCCGGCCAGCTTGGTCTCGCGGTCGCTCTGGCCAAGGCCTTTCGGAGCCAGGCAGGCACTCTGAGCCTCGTGGGCCCGGGGCGTTCGGGGTGAGACTGCCGCCTGTTTGACGGCGACAGTCAATCGCTTGGCGCCAGGCCGCCGCCTCAGAGGCCGAGAGAGCGGACGTTTGCGGGCCCGCGTGGCTCGGCACGACTTTCGCGATGCAGGTCGCGACGCGCACTCACACGCCACGCGAGAGGCCGAGATGGACTGGAAGGACAAAGTCGTACTGCTCACCGGGGGTACCGGGTCATTCGGGCGCAAGTTCACCGAAGCCATGCTCAAAGAGCACAGACCCCGGAAGGTCATTGTGTTCAGCCGCGACGAGCTAAAGCAGCACGAGATGCGCGCCAGTGGGCTCGACGACCCGATCTTGCGCTACTTCATCGGTGACGTGCGTGACGTCGATCGCCTGCGACGCGCCATGCGGGGCGTCGACATCGTCGTGCACGCTGCAGCCCTCAAGCAGGTGCCTTCGTGCGAGTACAACCCGATCGAGGCGGTCCTGACCAACGTCATGGGGGCTCGCAACGTCATCGATGCCGCCGTCGACTGCGGAGTGTCGCGCGTTCTGGCCCTCAGCACCGACAAGGCGGTAAGCCCCGTCAATCTTTACGGCGCGACCAAGCTCGTGGCCGAGAAGCTCTTCGTGCAGGCCAACGCCTACGGGGGCGGCGGAACGCGGTTCAGCTGCGTTCGTTATGGGAACGTCGTCGGCAGCCGCGGCAGTGTCATTCCCCTCTTTCTCCAACAGCGGCGAAGCGGGACGGTGACGATCACCGACCCGCGAATGACACGCTTCTGGATCACGCTCGAGCAAGGAGTCCGATTCGTCGTGCGGTGTGTCGAAGAGATGCACGGGGGCGAGCTTTTCGTCCCCAAGTTGCGCGCCATGAGCATGATGGACTTGGTGCGCGTGCTGGCGCCGGACTGCCGCGTCGAGACGATCGGTATTCGGCCAGGCGAGAAGCTTCACGAAGCACTTATCTCCGAAGAGGAGGCCGCGCGCACCGTCGAAGTCGAGGGCATGCTCGTCGTCCAACCGGCCCACCCCTGGTGGCAGCGAGAGAACTGGACGGGTGGCAAGCCGCTGCCCGCAGGTTTCGAGTATGTCAGCAACTCGGACTCGACCTGGCTCTCGGTGGGCGAGCTAAAGCAGATGGTCGGCGACGTAGCGGCCTAGCGATGCTTCCGTACGGCCGCCATTCGATCTCCGAGGACGACATCCGCGCCGTGTGCGAAGCCTTGCGCTCGGACTGGCTGACGACCGGCCCCGCTGTGGAGCGCTTCGAGCGCGCCGTCTCCGAGTATACCGGCGCCGAGCATGCGGTGGCCGTATCGAGCGGCACGGCGGCCTTGCATCTCGTCTTGTCCGCCCTCGGGGTCGGGCCCGGCGACGAAGTCATCGTCCCGCCGATCACGTTCGTCGCGACGGCGAACGCCGCTCTCTATTGTGGAGCGACGCCGGTGTTCGCGGATGTCGTGTCGAGCACCCTGCTCTTGGACCCCGCGGCAGTCGAAGCCCGCCTGACCGCGCGGACCAAAGCGGTCATCGCCGTCGACTACGCCGGCCAGCCTTGTGACTACGACGCCCTCGCGAGGATTGTCTCGCGTCACGGCGCGGCCCTCGTTGCCGACGCCTGTCACTCCCTCGGGGCGTCGTATTATGGGCGAAAGGTCGGCACGCTCGCCGATGCCACGGTCTTGAGCTTTCACCCGGTCAAGCACATCACGACGGGAGAAGGTGGCATGGTCCTCGCGCGTGACCCTGCGGTCGCCGATCGCGCCCGGACGCTTCGAAACCACGGCATCACGACGGACCATCGCCAACGTAGCCGCCTGGGAACTTGGAGCTACGACATGGCCGAGCTAGGGCAAAACTATCGCCTGAGCGACATCGCGTGCGCCCTCGGTACGAGCCAGCTCCGACATCTGCCTGAGTGGCTCGAGCGTCGCCAGGCTCTCGCGGCGGCCTACGATGCGGCGTTTGCCGGGTGCTCGTCCATCGAGCCTCTGGAGCGCTGCGCCCACGTCGACCATGCCTTTCACCTTTACGTCGTGCGTCTGATTCCTGCGGGGCTGCGCTCGGGCGCGTTCCGTGCGCTGCGGGAAGCGGGCATCGGAGCCAACGTGCACTATCGGCCCGTCTATGAGCACTCGTACTACCGGCGTCGCCTCGGCATTCTGCACGGCTCGTGTCCGCACGCCGAGGCGGCCTACGAAGCAGTCCTGAGCCTTCCCATGTTTCCCCTCATGAGCGTGAGCGACGTTGACCTGGTCGCTTCGCGCCTGAAGCAGTTCGCCGAGAGTGCTCCGCCGAGCGCCTCGGTTGCTTGACCCATGGGCGGCACGGGGCCCACGCCGATTGTCCTTCGCGCGGATGCGGGGGCGTCCATCGGAATTGGGCACGCGATGCGTTGCCTGGCGGTGGGGCAAGCATGGCGCGACCGATCGGCGCGAGTCGTCTTTGCCACGCGCGACGGTGCGCCAGGGGTCGAAGCCAAGATGCGGGCCGAGGGAATCGAGGTCGTCCGGGTGCCACCGCCGGCCGGCGACGAAAGCGAGATGGAAACCGTCCGAATCGCCCGCGACTTGGGTGCGGCATGGGCCGTGTTCGACGGCGGGGGGGTGGACGCAAAAGTGGTCGACGCCCTTCATACGGCCTGCTGCCGTGTCGTGATGATCGACGACGAAGGGGCCGCGTCGGCCGGTCACCCCGACGTCATCGTCAACCAGAACACCCACGCAACCCTCGCGCTCTACGCCGAGTGCTCCGGCAGGACTCGGCGGCTCCTAGGGCCCACCTACGCGCTCTTGAGGCGCGAATTCAGAGAGAGCCTGGGCTGGCATCGCGACTTTCAGGGGCCGGCGAGAAACGTTCTCGTGACTCTCGGCGGAAGTGACCCCAACAACGCGACCGGTGTAGTCCTCTCGGCTATCGAGCACGTTAGCGTCGAGCTCGACGTCGTTGTGGTGATAGGCGCGAGCAACCCCCACGCCGATGCCGTCGACCGGCAAGCCGCCGATAGCCGAGCGCGCGTGCGGATCGAGCGCGACACGTCTCGCATGTCGGAGCTTATGGCCTGGGCCGATGTAGCCGTCTCTTCTGGCGGAAGCACCGTATGGGAGCTCGCATTCATGGGCCTGCCCTCTCTGGTCGGGTCGATCGCTTCCGACCAGGGTTCCCTGGTCGCCTCGAGCCCCTTTTTCGAGTCGCTCGGCGCCTTTCAAGAGGTGAGGCCCGAGTTTCTCGCCCGCGCTCTCCGGGAGCTTGTCCTCGATCCGGCGCGGCGCGCCGCGCAGTCCGCAAAGGCACGTGCCGTCGTCGACGGCCGCGGCTGCGACCGAGTCTTGAACGTGCTTTCCGAAATCGACCGACAAGCGCGCGGGCGCAGCTCGGGAACCGGCATAGCCGATCGACGTGAGGCCAGAGATGAACGGGAATGACCGCTTGCACAAAGTCATCGAGGACCCCGATTTCGGCTATCGCCGTCTCGATCCCCTTCCGAGCGACTCGGCGTTGACCGAGTTCTACGAGAGCCGGTATTACGACTTGATTCGCAGAGGCGGCCGCGCTCCCGAGCTCCGGCGTCACCTCGTGGGGGGCGATGAGGGGCGGAGCGAGCTCGAATGGCTCCGTGCGACGCTTTACGACGACTTGGCGACGGTGCTCGCGCTGAAGGTGGCCGGGAAACGCGTCCTCGACGTTGGATGTGGAACGGGCGAGCTCGTAGGGTATTTGGCCGAGCGCGGCTTTAGCGCAGAGGGAATAGAGCCCTCTGCGGAAGCGGCTGCAGAGGCGCGGTCTCGGGGTCGTTCTGTGATTTCGAGCCGGCTCGAGCCGTTTGCGGCGAGGTCCGATCGCGCCGGCGCCTACGACGCGGTGACCTTTCTGAACGTGATGGAGCACGTCCCGAGCCCGGTCGCCATCCTGCAGGCCACGCGCGCCATGCTCGGCCCGGGCGGCGTCGTCGCCATTCGAGTTCCAAACGACTTCAACGACCTGCAACTGGCAACACAAGAGCAGCTTGGGCTTCGTCCTTATTGGGTCGCAGTGCCTGATCACGTCAACTACTTTTCCGTGCGCTCTCTGACGAGCCTCCTCGATCGCGTCGGCTTCGACGCCGTTCACGTTCAGACCGACTTTCCCATGGAGCTCTTCGTGCTCATGGGAGACGACTACGTCAGCGACCCCGCGCTCGGCGCAGCGTGTCACAAGAAGCGAGTCGCCCTCGAGCTCGCGATGCCGGCCGCCGTCAGGCGACGCCTCTATGCCGCTCTGGCGTCAGTGGACCTCGGGCGCAACACTCTCGTTTTCGCACGTCGCCGGAGCGACGTCGCCGCGGGGGAAGCGAAGCCGTGAACGTTCTCATCACGAGCGCGTCGCGCAAAGTCGGGCTCGTTCGAGCCTTTCAAGAAGCGCTCGCGCGAACCGGGGGCGGCAAGGTCGTGGCGGTCGACTCGAGCCCCCTTTCGCCGGCGCTCCTCGTCGCGGATGAACGAGCCATCGTGGCGCGCGGCGATGCGGCCGAGTTTCTACCGGCCATTCGTCGACTATGCCTGCGCCACGAAGTGGGGCTCCTCGTGCCCACGCGCGACGAGGAATTGCCAATTTTTGCCGCGGACAAAGAGGCGCTCGGCGCCCAAGGCACCGTCGCGTTGGTCTCGAGCCCAGACGCCGTGCGCATCTGTCAGGACAAACGCGAGTTCGTGGAGTTTTGCGCTCGCGAAGGCTTTGCCACGCCCCGCACATGGGCCGTGGGTCAGCGGCCGGACGCTGACGCCTACCCGGTATTCGCAAAGCCGCGCCACGGCAAAGGGGGCGGGGGTGCGGGACTGGTGACAACCCCCGAAGAGCTCGAGTTTCTCCTTGCCCGGCACCCCGACGCCCTCGTCCAAGAGCGCGTTACCGCCCCCGAGCTCACCCTCGATCTATTCGCCGACCTGTCCGGTCGGGTCGTCTCGGTAGTTCCTCGGTATCGAACCCGCGTGTTCGGGGGCGAGTCCTTCGTCAGCCGTACGGTCAAGAGCGAGCGGCTCATGGAGGAGGCCGCGTCAATCGCGCGCGCGCTCGACCTCGTGGGCCACAACACCATTCAGTGCTTTTTCGACGGCGTCTCGTGCAAGCACATCGAAATCAACCCTAGGTTCGGAGGCGCCGCGAACCTGGGCTTCGCCGCCGGGGCGCTCACGCCCGAGTTTGCCATACGAGCGGCGTTGGGTCAGCCACTGGCTTCGCGCATCGGCGAGTTCACCGACGACCTCGTGATGCTCCGATACACGGAAGACCGCTTTGTCGCCGGCTCGGCGCTCGACGCCATCGGAGCTTCATGAAAGCCGTTCTCTTCGATCTCGACGACACGCTTTATCCCGAAATGGATTTCGTGCGCAGCGCGTTCGGTGCCGTCGCGGCCGATCTCGGCGCGGACGTGGGCATCGACGCCGGCTTCACACGCATGCGCCTGCTGCAGATCCTCCGGCGCGACGGTCGCGGTCGCGTCTTCGACGACTTCTTGCACCAGCAGCGCATCTATACGCCCGAACGCGTCGCGCGAATGCTCATGGTCTATCGAACCCATTTCCCGTCACTCCGCCTTCATGCCGACGTCGTGCCGACGCTCGAATGGCTCCGCAGCTCGGGAGTGGCCCTGGGCATCGTGACCGATGGCCTTTCGTATGTGCAGCGCGCGAAGGTCGAAGCGCTCGGTCTGGAGCCGAAGGTCGATGTCGTCGTGTGCACCGACGATCTCGGGCCCCGTTGCGGCAAGCCGTCCCGGGCGGGCTTCGAGCGCGCGCTCGAGACCCTGGGAGTCTCCCCGATCCGCGCCGCCTATATCGGAAACGACGCTACCAAAGACTTTCTGGGGCCGCGTCTCCTCGGCATGACGGCCATCCACATCGTCCGCCCCGGAGTCCCGCAAGCCGAGCCGCCGTCGCCCGACCACGCGCCGCACATTGTCGTGACCCGTCTCGGCGACGCTCTCGTAGCTCAACGAAGGAGAGTGTCATGACTCCGAAGTTTTTCATTCAGGGGCGGGCCATCGGCCCCGGTCATCCCGCGTACGTCATTGCCGAAATCTCGGCCAACCACAACCAGAGGTTCGAAGAGGCCGAGCGGCTCGTGCGCGTCGCAAAGGACTCCGGAGCCGACGCCGTCAAGCTCCAGACCTACACCCCCGACACCATCACGATCCAAAGCGACTCGCCACTGTTTCGCCACGGCAAGGGCTCGCTCTGGGACGGCAAGACGCTCTACGACCTCTATGGAGAGGCGTACACACCCTGGGACTGGCAACCGAAGCTCAAAGCACTGGCCGATGAAATCGGCATCCATCTCTTTTCCTCGGCCTTCGACGACACAGCGGTCGACTTTCTCGAAGGAATGAAGGTTCCAGCTTACAAGATCGCGTCGTTCGAGATCATCGATCTCCCACTCGTTCGGAAGATGGCCCGGACCGGCAAGCCCCTCATCATCTCGACCGGGATGGCTTCGCTCGCCGAGATCGAAGAGGCTGTCCGCGCAGCGCGCGAAGCCGGAGCCGTCGAAATCGCCTTGCTCAAGTGCACGAGCGCCTACCCGGCGCCCCCCGAAGAAGCCAACCTGAAAACGATCCCACACATGGCCGAGACCTTCGGGGTAGTCACCGGTCTCTCCGATCACACGCTCGGAATCTCAGTCCCGGTGGTCGCCGTCACCCTCGGCGCAAGCATCATCGAGAAGCACTTTACTCTCTCACGCGCCACCCCCGGTCCCGACAGCGGGTTCTCCATCGAGCCCGACGAGCTGCGTGCCATGATCGCGGCCATCCGAACCGCCGAGAAGGCCGTCGGGGGCGTTCACTATGGGGCCTTCGGACGAGAAGAGAAAAGCGTGCAGTTCCGGCGGTCCCTTTTTGTCGTCCGTGACGTAAGAGCGGGCGAGGCGCTGACGCGTGAAAATACGCGATCCATACGGCCCGGCCATGGTCTCGCGCCCAAGCACCTCGACCACGTCCTTGGCCGCCGTGCGGCGCGCGACATCGAGCGGGGCACACCGCTCGCCTGGGCGCTCGTGCAGTAAATGGCGCCTGATTCGGGCCGATCCCGTCACTCGCGTGCGATCTCCAATGTGCGAGGGCGTCGGCCTTAAGCCCTGCGGCCTCGCGCCCGTTCCCTAAGGTTCTGGAAGCGAAAGATGGCGGCGGCGACCGAGAAGGGGAAAAAAGAGCTCGGCAGCCGCCCCAGCGGGGTGCTCGAGATCGCGTTGGAGGCGCCGCTCGTAGGGACCAAAGACGGTGAAGCGGCGCTCGACACGTTGGGTGCCATTCTTCGGGCCTTGGGCGCGTCGTCGTTCGATGTGGCCGAGCTCGATGCGGCCGACGTAAAGCGTCTCTTCGAGAGATGGTCGGAGCACGTGCTCGTCGCCGCTCCCCTCGAAGCGGGAACGCCAGGCGACGCCGGACAGCGCAACTGGAGCGCCTTGCGCAGTCTCGTCGCCACGCATCGCAAGCGCGAATCGAGTCACGTGACCGCGACGATCGGCAACCTACGGGAGGCCATCTGGTCGTTCGTCGAGACGGTCAATCGGGCCACCTCTCAGGATAAGCAGGAGGGCGTTCTCGCGCGCGAGCGGTTGTCTCGCCTTCGCTCGGCTCTCGAAGGCAAGGACGTGGAAACGTTGCGTCGCGAGGTCTCTCAGACGGCTACCGTGCTCGAGACCGCTCTCGCCGAACAACAGAGGAGGCAGGAGCAACGGTTGGCGGAATTCGCCGCGAACGTGCGCTCGCTTGGCGAACAGCTCGAGGGGGCCAGACGCGAAGGCGCGCTCGACTCGCTGACGCGGTTGCCGAATCGTGCGTCGTTCGATGCGTTTCTGGCTCGCACGGTAAAGCTCGTGGCCCTGCTGGGGCGCTCGGTGGCCCTCATGATGATCGACATCGATCAGTTCAAGGCCATCAACGACGCGTCGGGCCATCAGGCCGGCGACGCGGCCATCAGGGGAGTGGCCGACTGTTTGGCTCGCACGTTTCCGCGTCGCGGTGATCTAGTCGCCCGATTCGGCGGGGACGAGTTTGCCGTGGTCCTCCGAGACGCAGCCCCGGACGACGTTCGAGCGCTGGCTCAGCGGGCGGTTGAAACGGTCCGGAGCAAGAAGATGGTGGGGCAGGCAGGACGCGAAGTGAACGTCACGGCATCTGCCGGCGTCGCGTTCTGGCACGAGGGCGAGAGCCCCGAGCAGTGGCTCGCGCGGGCAGACCGAGCCCTCTATGCTGCCAAAGCCGCCGGTCGCGATCGCTGGTGCGAGTAGACAGTCTCGTCTTATGCTACATCTACTTACCCGCCCCCGAGTCGGGGGCACACCCCGAGCGCGGGCGCTGTCATGCACGAGCGAACCTACCAACCCGGCACCCAGGTTCCGGGCACGGTGTACCGAGTGCGGCGACTCATTGGCGCCGGCGGCATGGGTACCGTCTATGACGTCGAAGACACGACGATCGGCAAGCGCTACGTCCTCAAGACGCTTCATCCTCAGCTGGGCGCCCGTGAGGATCTCGCGCGGCGAATGCAGAACGAAGCCCGCACGCTCGCGCGCCTGAACCATCCGAACATCGTCGAGGTGTTTACGGCAGGGGTTACTGCCGACGACCTGCGCTTGCCGTATTATGTCATGGAGCGGCTCAACGGGCAGTCGCTGCGTCTTGTCCTCGAAAAGAAAGGGCGGCTCGACCTCGGTCACGCCTATCACATCGCGATCGACCTTCTCGACGCCCTCGACCACGCGCACGACAAAGGCGTGGTGCACCGCGACGTCAAGCCGGACAACATTTTCCTTCACCGCACCCCGGCGGGCGTCACGCTAACCAAGCTTCTGGACTTCGGAATCGTCTCGGTGCTCGATGGGGGCAGTCACGAGACGGCCGGGCGTTTTCTTGGCACCCTCCGATACGCGGCCCCCGAGCAGCTCCGAGGCGAGCGAGCAACTCCCAAGTCGGACGTATACTCGGCCGCGCTCGTCGTCTTCGAGATACTTGCGGGCAGGGGCCCGTTCGACGACGAAGGGGATCCGATTCGCATCAGCGGGGCTCATTTGCACAAGGCGCCTCCAAAGATTTCCGAGTTCATTCCCGTCCCGTCCGAGCTTGACGCGCTTCTCCGAGCGGCGATGGCGAAAGACGTCGAAGAGCGGCCTCGGGACGCCTTCTCGTTCGCCGCCAGTCTCCGAAACCTCAAGCGAAGCTACCAGGCGTTGGCAGCGCAAGAGCTGACCGAGAACCGCGTGACGCAGGCCGCAATCGTGAGCCCGCAATCGATGCCCGGCGCGCCGGCGGCCTCTTCGCGATCGAACCAGGGCGCAAACACCAGCGCGTCGGCGCCGATCACCGACGCTGCCTCGAGCTTGCCGAGGACGACGCAGCCGATGGCGGCGCCAGGCGGGGCTCAAGTGGAGATGTCTTTGTCCGCGACTGCGACGACACCCGAGTCTGTCGATCGCGGTGGTCCGACGCGGAGCATCGCCGCCGACGCGCCCATCGTGTCGCGTCGAGGAACACAGGGCTTCTCGGTAGCGACGTCTAGCTCCGGACCCCCGGTTGAGCCGCTCGCGGACACTGTGCCGGTGGGCCTCGCGTCCATCCGGTGGCCCGACGAGCCTCGAGCCGACAGGAGCGAATCGCCCCAAGTGCGATCCCTTCCGGCACCCGCGGCAGCTCGCTTCCCCGTGGGTGCGCTTCTGGGTGGCACAATGGGTGCGGCAATGCTCGTCGCGCTCGTTGCGGCACTCGTCCCCGGCAAGCACCCCGCGCCGACTTCTCTGGATGCCGTAGGCACGGTCCAAGCAGCCGCGGTTGCGCTGCCGCTGCCCATGCCTTCCGCCGCCGAGCCGCAAGTCGTGCCCGCGCCGACGATCGCGCTTCCTGCGTTCGACGAGCCAGCCGCGTCGGTCGTGCCCGCGCCCGTGCCGGCGCGTTCTACCGTCGCCACTGTCCCGTCGGTCAAGCCTTCCACGGGTGCACCGGTTCGTGCGCGCGCAGCGCCCTCGAGCACTCCAGTGACCCGCCCGGGACCGGGTTTCTAGGTCATCGTCGCGGTCGCATGCGCGGGGCAGGGCGAGTAGGGTCTTCTGGCCACGAGTGCCTCGGATAGCGCCGCATCAGCTCTCTGCGGGCCGCCGGATAGTGACGCTCCCAGAATCCGGCGAGGTCGGTCGTGACTTGAACGGCTTGCCCGCTCGGTGACAAGAGCTCCAAAACGAGAGGCACTCGGCCGCCCCCGATGCGTGGTCCTTCGCTCTGCCCGAAAAAGTCTTGCAGGCGCGATTCGATGCTGGGCGCTCGGCCCGCCGAGTAGTGAACGAGAACCGCCCGACCCGACTCAAGCTGAATTCGCTCCGGCGCCAAGCGGTCGACCTCCTGCGCCCGAGAGCCGAGAGAGCGGCGAAGCGTGTCGAGCAGCCCCGCGTCTCTCAGCTCCCCGAAGGTGCATCGTCCCTCGCAGAGCACACCGATCGCGGAGCGTACGGCTGCGTCGTCCGGGGCGTTCAAGCTCGGGTCGACCGATGCCGCGAACCGCGCTCGCGCCAGCCAGCCGTCGAGAGCCGGGCCGGCGAAGGCCGACGGCCCCGCGGCAGTGGCGGCCTCGCACAGGAGTCGCGTCGCTTCCGGCGAAGGCGTGACTTCCGGCTCCGAGGCGTAGAGCAGCAGCCCAGACCAGGTGAGCGATTCGCGCGTCACGACGCGCTGCTGCTCCGGATTCCAGAACACGTCGCGGCGCTCTTGGACACGGGATCCAAAAAGGTCCATCAGCCAGTCGGGCTCGATCGCGCTTGCGATTCGCACGGCAACCCCCGCGCGAGGCGCAGGGCCTGACCCGGGCCGTGGAGCAGCGGCGGTACGTTCCTCGGCGTCTAGCGCCACAAGCCACTCCGCGTCACGTACGACGCTCGACTCGGCAAGCTCGGCGGAGCCTCCGCCAGCGAGCGCGAGCTGGCGTCCGGCGGCCCTCACGCGCTTTGCAACACGATCGGGATACCCGACCAGAAGAGCGATGCGAAGCGCAACGTCAGCGTCTCTTGCCTCCAGCGAGGGCTTTCGCGTGCAAGCCCGCAGGTGCTGGCTCGCCGCTCGGTCGATCGCGTGCGTCGCGGTGGCCTCGAGACCTGCCGCTCGCAGCGATCCCGCCGACAGCCGCGACGCTCTCGCCTCGCGCACCAGGTCGAGGATGGCGATGAGGTCGGAGGCCTCGGTGGCGTGGTCGGCGGAGCGCCCCGGCGTAAACCTCGTTCGGCTCGCGGTTCGCGGATCGCCTTCGGTCAGAATGGCTGCGGCCAGCGAGCCGTCTTCGGGGATTCCCCGGCGCTCGGCCTCGACGACGACCCGTGCGGCTCGTGGATGGACGGCAAAGCGAAGCATGTCTCTTCCCGTTTCCGTGATGTGCCCACGAGCGTCGAGGGCGCCGAGCTCGCCGAGTAGTTCGTCCGCGGCGCGCACATGAGGCTCTGGCGGTGCCTCGAGCCAGGGAGGCTCGCCTCGTCCGAGCGCCGCAACGTCCAGGCGAAGCTGCGCCAGATCGAGTCGTCGGATCTCGGGAGTGTCGTGCTCGGGTCGGGCCTCGAAGTCAGCGCGTGTGTACAGGCGCAGGCAGCGCCCGGGGCGAGTTCGACCTGCGCGCCCAGCGCGCTGGGCAGCCGAGGCGCGACTTATCTTTTCGACCTTCAGGCGAGGCAAGCCTGACCAAGGCGATTGGGAGGCCACGCGGGAAAGGCCCGAGTCGATGACGGCCACGACGCCCTCGAGGGTGAGCGATGACTCGGCGACGTTGGTGGAGAGAATCAGCTTCGAGCGCGCGGTCCGATGAACGACTACGTCTTGGTCGGCGGGCGAGAGATCTCCGTGCAGGGGCGCGATGAGCAGATCCGCCTCCGACGCCACCCTTTCGCACGCTTCTTGGGCGCGCCGGATCTCTGCGGCACCGGGCAAAAAGACGAGGACATCTCCGTCCAATCCGTCGACCAGGCAGCGCCGCACCGCCGAGGCGACTTGCAAAGCGAGCGGGCGGTCGTCTGCCGACGTGAGGTAATCGAGCGCCACGTCGAACCGCCGTCCTTCAGACCGCAGCACCGGAGCGTCCAGATAGGCCGCTAGCGGCTCGGTCGCGAGCGTGGCGCTCATCACCAGCAAGCGCAGCTCCGGACGCACCGTGCGCTGCATCCGAAGCGCGAGAGCCAGAGCGAGATCACCCTGCAAATGCCGCTCGTGAAACTCGTCGATGACGATGACAGCTACGTCCTCGATCCCCGGCGAGGCAATGAGCTTGCGCCCCAGCACTCCCTCGGTCACGAAGCGAATCCGCGTGCGCGGGCTCGATACGTCTTCGAATCGGACACTGTAGCCGACAGTCTCTCCAACCTTCTCGCCCAGCTCTTCGGCCACGCGTCTGGCCGCCATGCGTGTGGCCAGACGCCTTGGCTCGAGCACCACGATTTGCCCGCGCGCCGCGAACCCTGCGTCGAGAAGAGCCCTCGGCACCCGCGTCGTCTTGCCCGCTCCCGGCGGTGCGGCCAAGACGAGCGTGGGCTTCTCGCGAAGCGAGGCCACGATGTCTGGCAATAGCGAGTCGATCGGCAGCGGCTGCAAGCCAGGGCACCGTAACTTACCGCCATCCGCCTTTTCACCGGAAGGCGACAGGTCAGAGGTTTTTTTGTGGCTTACCTCGCTTGCTGTAGATCGAGACTGTGCTCGTGCGCCGCGACGTGCCCCTGGCTCCCTTCACGACCCTGCGTCTCGGCGGCGCAGCTTCCCGAATGGTAGACCTCGAGCGCCAAGCGGACGTTGCCGGAGCGGTTCACGAGTCGGCCGCTCGCGCGGAGCCATTGTTCATTCTCGGCCGCGGAAGCAACGTCGTCATTGGTGACGATGGTTTTCCAGGCCTGGTAGCCCGCATGGCGCTCAAGGGCGTCGAGGTCAGGCGAGAAGGTTCTCGAGTCGTCGTCGCCGTCGCCGCCGGAGAAGACTGGGACAGTCTCGTCGCCCGCTCGGTCGACGAGGGTTGGAGCGGCCTCGAATGTCTCAGCGGGATCCCGGGACTGGTCGGGGCGACGCCCATTCAGAACGTCGGCGCGTACGGCCGCGAAGTAAGCCAGATGATCACGCGCGTGCACGCGTTCGATCGCCGCACCGGCGAACACGCCGCTTTGGACCCCACCGAGTGCGCTTTCGGCTATCGAACGAGCGTCTTCAAGGGCAACGACCGATGGATCGTCACTGGACTCGAGCTCACTCTCGACGTCGGGCGCGAGAGCGCTCCGGTCGTCTATGCCGAGCTCGCGCAGTCTCTCGCGTTGGCTCCAAGGGGTCGCGCACCCTCGTCCCGAGTCCGCGAGGCCGTGCTGGCCCTTCGCAGAGGCAAGGGCATGGTCGTTGACCCGGATGATCCTGACTCGGTGAGCGCCGGGTCGTTCTTCGTCAACCCGGTCCTCGAGCGATCGGCCCTCGGCGAGCTCGAGGCGCTCGCGGGTACTCGGCCGCCTTGCTTTGACGGTGGGCAGGGCCGCTTCAAAGTGGCGGCGGCCTGGCTGGTCGAAAAAGCGGGTTTTCCAAAGGGTTGGGGGCAGGGACGGGTCGGCGTCTCGCGCAAGCACGCTCTCGCGCTCGTCAATCGCGGTGGCGCCACGACGCGCGAGCTTCTCGGGGTGGCGAGGGAAATTCGCGACGGGGTCCGCGCACGATTCGGGGTGCGGCTCGAACCCGAGCCTGTCCTCGTCGGGGCCTCATGGGAAGAAGAGCGTTTGTAAGGCGACGAGCAGCGTCGTGATCGGGATTGCGATGGCGAGCCCGCCGGCGAACGCCGGCAAGCGCCCTCTCGACGCAACACACGCCACGAACGACGCGATTCCGCCCGCGTAAAGCGTCGTCAGCGAACGCCAGAAAAAGCCGGAATGGGGACTGAACGCGATCCTCGCGGGATCCGGCTCGTGCCCAAGGGTCACTTGCAAGGAGCGCATGACGGCATAGCCAGCCACCGCAACAACCTGACCCCACCCGAGCGATGTGGCCATCGCGGCGCGCCCATTGCGGGTCACGCGCACTCCTTCGCAAATCCGACGGCGCTCCGAGCGGCCGCCTCTCGGTAGCTCTCGACGCGCGGACACTCGGGATCGGGCTCGTGGCCCCCCGAGACAAAAGTCGAGACGACCTTGCATCCTCCCTTGCACACGCCGCGGATCGCACACGAGGCGCAGGGCTCCGGGGGGGCGTCGACATACGAGCGCCAGCGTGCGAGCTCGCCGTCGCTGCCGTATCCGGTCGCAAGGTTGCCGGCTCGCAGACCGGTCGCGGGCGCGAAGCTACACGGAGCCACATGGCCGTCGACCGTCACGGCGGCGAGCGATGCTCCTGCCTCGCAGCCGAAGACGCCGAAACGCGACAGGCGTGCCGGATCGCTCATGATTTCGGCGTCCGCCGACAGAAGAGGCGTGAGCGCACAGTCGATCCGAAGGTGGAAGTCGCCGTCCGTGCAAAGAAGGCCTGAGAGACGGCGGAGCGTTGGCGCAAAGTCTCGCCTCTGCTCGGAGGTTAGGCGGCTCGCGAGGTAGTCGATTGTCGCGGCGCGTCCGGCCGGCTTGTAGCGGAGCAACTGCGCTTCGCACGCCCCGAGGGAGCGTGCGCGCCGCAGTGTGCGCTCGAGATGCGGAAAGCTCTGCTTGGTGAGAACTACGTTGACCCCGACCCGCACTCCGGCCGCGGCGAGCGCCTCGATCGCGCGCTCAGCGGCCTGTGCGCCGTCGAATCCCCGAACTTCGCTGTAAGTGGCGTCGGCGCCGTCGTAGCTCACGTTGACCTGTTCGAAGGCGTGCAAACGCGCGATGCGAGCTTCCGACAAACCGAGACCGCTCGTCGTAAGGACAGGCGAAAGGCCGCGAGTGCGTGCGGCCTCGGCGAGCTCGGCAATGTCCTCACGAGTCGTAGGCTCCCCTCCGCCGAAGGCCACTGTGAAGACCCCGGCATCGCGCATGCCATCGAGCGAGGACTCGAGCGCTTCTCTCCCGGGCTCGACGCCGTCGGGCCGGGCGTCGAGATAGCAACCCTTGCAGCCCGCTCCGCAGCGGGCGGTGACTGCAAGGTGCACCTCAATGGGCGCGCTGACGCGCGGACCCGGATTCCAGGTGTCTCCGCCGTCGAGGCCAAGCGCGCGCACGGCCTCGCGGTCGATGGCGACGACGGCTGCGGTCGATTCGAGCCTGACCCACGCTCCCCAGCTCTCGTAGCGAACGATCATGGCTCGCCGGTTTCCTCGCTGTCGTCCTCTTCGGGCCCAGGTTGGACGACGCGCACCGGCTCGGTCGCGAGGGCCGCTACGATCGCTGCAAAGATCGCGGCGCCCACGGTTGCGGTGGCGAAAAGAGTATCGACGACGCTACCGATGCTCGAGCAGTTGGCGCCGTGCCCGAGCCGGACCTGGCGCAATCGCTCTTCGGTGATGTCCCCGCGTTCGGTCACAGCCCAAAGCTTTCCAGGTACATGGGGGTCCAGCCCCCGAGAAGGACGAAAGCGGCGGCGAGCACGCTTGCGGCGCACACTGTCCCGCGACCGAGTCGTGCAGGCACGCGGTTAGAACCGACGGCGCTCCAAGCGCGGCCTAGGAGCACGAGCGGCGCGAGCGCGGCGCCGAGGAGAAGAAACGGCGCGGCGTTGCCAGTCTCAAACTGGGACGCGAGCGTTCCACCAACGATGGCCACAAAGGCCGAGAAGGCGAGGGCAGTGGGCGCGAACCCTCGAAGCGTGGCGAAGGCAGCCCCGAGCACGCGGCGACGCTTCGCGCGAAGAAGAGCGAGCGCGGCAAGCGCTGCAAAGAGAACGAGCTCGGCGACCGCGCCAACTCGTAGCCACGGTCGCCTCTCGAGCCGGCGAATCTGCCGCGCGAATCGCGCGTCGACGTCGCTCTCGTGGGCACGCACCTCGATCGCGGCGCTCTCGATGCGACCCTGCATGACGAGCGTGTCGACGATCTCGCGTTCGGCGAGGCGACGGGTCAGCGAGTCCGCCGCCGCGTCGTCGGCCACGAGACGCAGCATCGCCAAGGCGTCGCTCGTGCGGTGCAGGCGCCCCAGCCACGCCTCGGCTACGACCATGCGCGCGTCGGCCCGGATGGGGGAGCCGGGCGCCGCGCTGGCTTCCACGGCGAGCCGCTCGAGCACAGCGGGATCGTTCGAGAGCGCGGCATCGTTGCGAATCTGTTCGAGGCGTCCTGAGAGCGGCTCACCGCTCGCATCGGCGAGCGCGGCCTTCGGAAAGCCGAGGAGGCCACCCAGCAGCAAGAGCGCAAGGGCAACGGCCGGACGCATGCGCGTGCGCCAAGCTCCCACGCGAGCAAGGAGTTGTCTATTGTCCAGCCCCCGTGAGCCCGGTCGCGAAAGCCAGTGCGAGCGCAGCATCTCTAACCCTCGTGCTGGCCGCGTGCGGTTGCCGCAGCTGTCACGACGACCATCCGTACGTCCCTTATGCAATCGAGCCGACGGAGCTCATGCCTGAGGCGGCCGCGGACGCCACGCGCACGGCGAAGGCTTCCGACAGCCTTGCGCTCGACGCTGGCGCTGACCCCTTCGCGGGTCGCCCATCCGTCGAGGCGCCAGTGGGGGCGGCGTCAATGATCCTTGAAGGGCTGTCCCTGCACGCGCCCCCGGGTCTAGTTCTGCAGCGCGCGCTGCTGGGCGAGCCCGATAGCGACACGGAAAGGACAGCGTTCGCGATCGCGCGGCCGGTCGACGGTGGCGACCCGGGTGAGGTGGTTTTCTATCGAGGGCGTGGGCCGGACGGTACGATGGCGATCTCGGCCATCTTTCCAGCACCACCGCTCATTGTGGTGGACGCCGGGTGCTCTCCTGAGAGTCGCTTGCTGGGAGTGGGCCAGCGGTCCGTGCTGGCAGAGCTCGGCGTCGCTTGCGCACCGTCGATGGTCGCTGCTCGGCCCACCCGGTACGTGGCCGTGATCGACTCGGGCACGGCGGCCAAGATCCGCTTTGCAGTGACCATCGCAGACCCCGAAGGATCGGCACCGCTCTCGGTCGACGCTTTGGTTTCGGACCGGGATGGCGACGGTCGGGACGACCTCGCTCTGCGTGTCTCGCTTGAAGGGGGAGGCCTGACCCTCGAGCCGGCTCCTGCCGTGTTCGCGATCTCGGCTTGGCTGGATCGCCCGGCGGGTCCGAGCCGGGACACGGAGGCAATCGAGGCCTCGTTTCGGTCGCTTGGCGAGTGGGCTGCGGCCCATGCGGGCCGCGTGAAGGAGGCCCCCGAGGTGCCGGGGTATGTGGCCCACGTCCGTGCGCTGTGGCGAGCGGCCTGCGGCGAAAGCGGCGCCGCACGGGTCGTGGCCGTGAGCGGCGCCGGCATCACGTGCGATGTGCCGCGAGCGCTCGAGGCACTCGGGTTGGCTGAAGTGCGAGCCTTTGCGACGATGGGACAGCCCATGTGGGCCGCTCTCGCTCTCGGCCGCGCGGAGCGCCCGCCGGCCTCGCGGACTTCTACGCGCGTTGCGGAAGCGCTCAAGTGGATAACCCCAAAGGCGCCCGCGGCCTCTGCGCGCTTGATCCGGAAAGCGGCCGCCGTTCCCGAATCGGAGCTTGGTCGAGAGCCTTCATGGGGGCCTCTGGCCTTCGAGCCGAGCGGCAAGCTTCTTATCCGGACGCGCGCCGGGGTGGTGCGGCTCGATGCCGATCTGGGCGACGAGGTGGCCGCCGGTGTGCCTGATTGGAAAGCCAGCGTTACGTCGCCGGACGGGGCGATGACGTGGATTGCGGTTTACGACAATTGCGACGGCCTTCCTCTACGGGCCGCTTTCGAGCCGAAGGCGGGGGGCGATCGCCGCGACCTTCTCCTTCCGCTTTTGCCCATTGGGGATCGATGCGCGGGGGGGCGCGCCGGGCTCGTACAGGCGCTGCCCGTAGCGTGGGGGGGTGGCGGCCTCGAGGCCATCGTCGACGGGGAGCCGGTCCTAATCTCCCCGGACTTGGTCCACGCTTCCCTTCTCGCGAGCTTCTTCGACCAACCGCCAACCGCCGGAGCGCCGCGGTCGCCCGACGGCAAGGCGTATGTGATCGCGACGGAGGTGGGGTTCGTCGTCCAAAGCGAAGCGGGCGTGAGGTTGCTTCGGGCCTCCGAGCTCGATGGCACGTACCCCGAGCAAGAGCATTGCGTAGTCAGCAATGACACGACACACGTCGCGTGCGTGCATGGTGGAGCGGTTTGGGGCGGCACGTGGGACGCGCCGGTACCGACGGCCGGCCGGCCCTGAAAAGAGAGGAGGTCGTCGCTCGGGTCGTATTCAACCCCGATGGGTTGGAGCTGCGTGGTAAGCGCCCGCGTCTGCTTTTGGCGTCCCGAACGGGATTCCGCATTGTCGGCAACCCCCGACTCCCTCGAAGGGCCCCTTTTGAGCGTAGAGGCCATGGCAGTTCGGGCAGCGCGCCAGGACCAAACGAAAGAACAGAATCAGCGCCGGGAGGCCCAGCGGGACCGCCAGCAGCCGGCTGGGCGCGCGGCCAGCCCATAAGACGACCAATGCCACGAGTGCCATCGGGACCGCGGCCCAGGCGACCTGACGGCGAAGCCGGAGCTCGGCCCACCCCGCGGCATAGGGGTCGCGCTGCCGCGGCGCGGAAAGGGGAGGGCTCATTTGTGAACGCACAGCACGTCGTCGGCATCTCGCGTGCTTTGGAGGCACTGAAGCTGGTGATCGCGGCAGCGCACGACGAGGACTCCGTTGGCCAACAACGTCGTCAGCGAAGCCCCCGTGCGGCGCGCGATCGATTCTCGCGGCAGCGTGGCATCGCATCCCCTGGCCATCGCGATGTCGATGAGGCGGCCGCTCGAAATCACGTCGGGCTGTCCCACCGCCGCCAGGCGGTCTGCAATCTGTTTGGCGTATGCAGGATCGGCGGGAGCATCCCCTGTTTGTGGTGCTTGCATCGCGGCCATGTACTGGATGGCCTGGAGCTGCACGTCGATTGGCATAGTGACTCGAACGGTGGGGCTGGATGTCGGCACGGGGCGCGGGGGCATCACCCGCGCTGGTGGCGTCGGGGCCGGGGCGGCCGAGGAAGTCGTCGTGGCCGGGTTCGTGGCAGCGACGTCGGGCGCCGAGGAGGACGCGTTGAGATCGGCGAGAGGGCCGGACTTGTCGCAGGCACCAAGAGCGGAAACGCATGCGAAGGCAAGCCAAGAAATAGATCTCGCTTGCCGGCTGTCGCCTGGGTTTGGGGGCATGACGGTAGGAGCTTACCAGGGAGGCTCCAACGTGCTCGGCGCTCGACCCGAAGGGGCCCTACTTGGCCCTATGAGGTGCTACGGGCGTCAGGCTACGGTTTCAGCCGTGCCCTTCGCCGATCAACGGGCCATGGCCGTCGTGAGGATCGCCGCGATGACCGCGATAGTCGTGGGTGCGCTAGGCGGGGATGCTACGAGCGCTCAGGCCGCCGACGATGCCGGCGTCTCGAGCGCGACCCTGATATGCGGTCCCGTTGCCGCGCCCGGTCGTGTGCGCTGCCACGTCGATGCGGAGGTCGGACCGGGCGAGGCGATCGCCTGGGGCGACGTGGTCCTGGTGAGCACCCCCGCGTTTATCTCAGTGCTCCGCGGACGGATTGGGCCTCACGAAGCCACGACGCACCTTCCGGCGAGCTGGCGCTGGGAGTTCGCGCTCGTCGCCCGCGGCAAGGGTGTGGGCGAAGTCGAAGGGCGCGCGCGGCTGGTCGTTTGCCGCGAGGGGACGTGCTTGCCGCGCGAGCTGCCAGCGAAGGGGCGAATCGTCGTCGGTCAGGATCCTCTGGTGCCCGACGCAAGTCGTTGACGCTCGCCCTCCGAGAACTTGCCCCCCACGGTGGGCTGGGCGCGACAATCGCGGTAGCCATGCTTCTTCCCGGTCGGCTCCGTTCCACCAGTCTCGGCGATCTTCTCGGTACTCTTCACCGGGGCCAAGCGACAGGCACGCTGGAGCTCGTGGAGGACCGAGGGCGCGCGCACCGTATCCACATGGCAGGGGGGCTGGTCGTGGCTGTGGAGCTCGACGCTGCGGCGCCGACGCTCGCCGAAGTCTTGCGCGGCGAACCTGCGGCGGACGAAGACCTCTTGCGGCGTTCGCTTCTTCGGGCGCTTGCCTCCCAAAGACTGCATGGGGAGGTTCTAATCGACGAGTTTCACGTCTCGCCCGCTGTGGTCGGGCGTGCGCTTCGGCGGCAGCTCGCAGCTCGGCTGCAAGCCCTCGAGGAACTGCCCGATGCCCGGGTCTGTTTCCGCGTAGCCGTCCGCCCCCCTCGGGGCGCGCTGCAAGGGCGATCCGCGACCGATGCCTCCGGCGCGTCATGGATCTCGGCGCTCGGGCCGTGCGACTTTCTGCACGGGCGAAGGAGGGCGCGCGAACGGGGTGCGCAGGCGCTCGAGCCCGTCGTCCACTCGACGGCTTGGCAGGCTTTGGGCCTCTCGCCGGGCGCCGCGGCGTTCGAGATCAAGCGAGCCTACAGGCGTCTTGCAAGGGCGGTGCATCCGGACTTGCATCCCGATGCCACCGACGGCGAGCGGCGCGTCCTTGCGACTCGCTTCCACGCGCTCACGGAAGCGTACCGAGCCCTGACCTAGGCCGCTTTCTCTTCGTCCCGACGGCGTGCGATCGCAGGCCGCCCTCGATGATTCTAGTGGGCGAGCATCAGGCTCTGGAGGGCTTGCTTGGCCTCCAGCGCGTAATGCGAATCGGGAAACTTGCGCAGAAGCGTGCGCCAGGTCTCTTTGGCGTCGTTGAACGCTTCGAGCTCGGTCTGACAGAGCGCGAGGAGCTCGAGCGCATTGTCTTGTGCCTCCTTGTCCACGGTCGATTCGGCTAGCTGTTCGAGGAGCACGACCGCGTCCTTCTGCCGACGCAGCTTCCGGTACGCGGATGCGAGCTCGAGCCGGGCGCGCAATGCGGTGGCCCCCGCCTCGTCATAACGAAGCGATTCCTCGAACGCCGTTGCAGCCTCTTGCCAACGCTGGAGGCGAACGGCATCCAGCCCCTGCACGTAGAGCAGGGCAGATTGCTCGTTTTTGGCTTTCTCGATGGCGTCGGCAAAGAAAAGGTCCTCGGCCTTGCTTAGAGGTTTACCTCGCATGTTCTCCCAGCCCTTGATGAGCTCGAGGCGCTTGTTCTGCCTGACGAAATCGTAATACTTCGCAGCCTCCAGCTCGGCGGCCTCGCGGTCAGTCTCGCGCTGCCGCAGCTCCTCGACCTCTTGCCTTAGGCGCGCGTTTTCTTCGCGCAGATGCTTGCCCGTGGTCTCGACTGCGTCGACGCGCGCGTCGAAGCCATATTTGAAGACGCCGAGCAACACGACGATCGAGACCACGTAAGCGGTAGCGCTGTTCCAGGCGAGACGTCGCTCGTTGCCCTGCTGGCGCTTGGCGATCGACTTGATATCGGCGCTGAGCGCGTTGGTGAGATTGTTGGTCTTGATGACGAGGCCGCGCGACTCGATGATCTCGCGTTTGATCTCGCGTAACTCCTCGTCCACATCGTGCATCCCTCCTGCCTCTACGCCTCGGGCCGGCCTTCCCGCAAGCGGATCCTCTTCGGGCGCAACTTGACGCCTGTTCCACCCGATGGGGGGGTGTGGGCTTTCGCGCGTCGTCGGTTGCGCTCCTGTTTCTCCTAGGCTGCCAAGGCAGCGCGCCGCCCGAGGAGACGCGCGCGGCCTTCGAGGCCGTCGAACAGTGTCCCGTCCAGAGCGTGGAAGGCGTCGATGTGTTCGACGGGCAGGGCCTGGTGGATTGGAACGCGGTGGCCCGTGCCGGCATTCAGTTTGCGTTCATCAAGGCCACTCAGGGAACCTACGACACTCAGGCCACTTTCAGCTTCAACTGGTCGCAAGCCAGGGCTGCGGGGGTTTTGCGCTCCGCCTACCATTTCTTCGACCCGACGGAAGACGGCGCAGCGCAAGCAGGACATTTCTTGGCGACGGTCGGCGAGATGGATGTGAGCGACTTGCCGCCGATGCTCGACATCGAGTGCCCCGATGGCGACCCCAACTGCCTTTATTCAGGTGCTTCAGGGGCTGCATCGGCCGCCGAGATTGCGACGCGCTTGTGGGCCTTCTTGCGCGCGGTAGAGCAGGCGACCGGCAAGATGCCGGTGGTGTACACGTTCGGGGCGTACCTCGAGGAAACCGGAGTGAGCACTGCGGGGCTGAGCATTTACCCGCTCGCCCTTGCGTTTCCCAGCGATGCGCCCTGTGTGAGCGCACCGGCGCCTTGGGCGCAGGCCACGTTTTGGCAATACTCGTGGGAGGGGTCGGTCGACGGAATATCCGGGCCCGTCGATCGGGATCGATTTCTCGGTGCCCTGGGCGACCTGCAGGCATGGGCGGGGGCGTCCAAAGACGCAAGCGCGCCCAATCCGATGGTCGCGCCTGCGTCGTCTGCGTCGCCCTCGGCCTGCCCGAGCCCGTCCACGCCTTCCTCCGCCCCGTTCTCCGGCGAGAACGTTGCGGACGCCGCGATGTCGCCGCCCGCCGCGACGAGAGCCGCAGGCTGCCATTTCGCATGCTCTTCTCGCTCCGCCCCGGTGCCGACGGCGCTGGCTCTCGCAAGCGTGCTTCTCGTGCGCAAGCGGCGTCGCACGGTTGCTCGTGGCGGGCTGCGCGTGCTAGCTGGGCGCACACCCACGCCATGCAGACGACGGATATTCGCAAGGGCCTAAAGATTCAGATTGACGGCGTGCCTTACGCCGTCGTCGAGCATCAGTTCGTCAAACCTGGCAAGGGCCAGTCCTTCACTCGCTGCCGCATCAAGAACCTCCAGACCGGCGCCGTGATCGAGCGGACGTGGAAGTCGGGCGAGTCGGTCGAAGTCGCCGACGTCGAGACGCACAAGATGAGCTACTCGTGGGACGAAGGCGACAGCCTCGTATTCATGGACACCAGCACGGGCGACCAAGTCCACGTGATGAAAGACTCGGTAGGCGACGAAGTGCGGTTTCTAAGTGAGGGGCTCGATTGCGACGTCACCATCTACAACGGCAATCCGATTGGGATCGAGCTTCCGCCGAGCGTCGTTCTGCAGGTGAGCGAGAGCGAGCCGGGCATCAAGGGGGACACCGCGAGCGGCGCCACCAAGCCGGCCAAGGTTTCCACGGGCACGGTCATCAACGTCCCGCTCTTCATCAAAGAGGGCGAATGGGTCAAGATCGACACTCGCACTGGTGGGTATCTCGAGCGGGTCAATAAGTAGGCCTCCTCCGGTACCGTGACGGTGCAATCGTCCACTGAAGAGCGATGGAGCCAAAGTTCTGGAAGAGCGCCGCGTCAGCGGCCCTTGCTCGCGGTTCGACGAGGAGCTAAGACACAAGTTATGGAATGGACGACTCCGACGTTCGCGGATATCAAGATGGATTCAGAAATCGGCTCGTATCAGGCCGATGACGAGCCGACGCCGATCGCCGAGTCGGACGTGCCCGCCGCGGAGTGACCCTTCGTATCCTTTGCCGCTCGCGCAGCGAGCCGAGCGAGCTAGACGTTGCCGACTGACGTCTATGGGAACAAGAGTGGTCTCTCTGCGTCCTCTCAGAAGGCCCTTGAGCGTCTTTATCGCCGACGGGTGGCGTCGAGTGACCTCACAACCCCGGAGCTGACGCGAGACCTTGCGGCGGCGTCGCTCGAGACTGGGAGGCAAGTAGGCGTTCTCATCCATCGTTCGGGGCAGATCGACTACGTAATCGTGGGCGACGCTCGGAAACTGGACCTCCCGGACATTGGGCGGCTCCGCGCAGCGGATGGTCGTTTTCGCGGCCTGCGACTGGTGCATACGCACCTGCGCGGCGAGCCGCTGACCCGCGACGACCTGGTGGATCTCGTTCGTCTGCGCCTCGACCTCGTCGCGGCGATTCAATTGGCCCCGAGCGGCGAGCCCCGTTCGATCGTCTACGCGTATAACGTGCCGCCAGAAGCCGGCAGCTCGCCATATCAGCAGGTCGGGCCCCTACCGGTGGGTCGGGCCCACCTCGATGTAGGTAGCTTGATGGGCGAGCTCGAGGCGCAATTTACTCGACTCGCAGGAGTGCGGGAGGTTGACGGGAAGGATGGGCGAGCCATCCTCGTGCACGTAGGCGACAAGGCTCAAGGGGTCGCTGCCGTTCGCGCGGGCGAGGAGAGCATGCGCGAATTGCGCGAGCTGGCTCGCACGGCAGGCACCGAAGTTGTCGATGTCGTGGTCCAGATGCGAGCGGGAATCGATCCGAAGCTGGTCTTGGGCAAGGGCAAGCTCGAAGAGCTCGTGGTGAGAGCGATTGAGCTCGACGCGAGCGTTCTGGTCTTCGACTGCGAGCTTTCACCTGCCCAAGCCAGCGCTCTGGCCAAGAACACCGACCTCAAAGTCATCGATCGAACCCAGCTGATACTCGACATCTTTGCGCAGCGCGCGCAGGGCCGCGACGGCAAGCTCCAGGTCGAGCTTGCGCAGCTCAAGTACGCGATGCCTCGGTTAGGCCAGAAGGATGACAGCCTTTCCCGGCTCACCGGCGGCATCGGTGGCCGAGGTCCAGGCGAAACGAAGCTCGAGATTGGGCGGCGACGAGCCAAAGACCGAGTCACGCACCTCGAGCGCCAGCTTAAGGCTCTCGCGCGCCAGCGGCAGCAGCGGCGTCGCAAGCGAACGCGTGGGGACGTGCCCACGGTGGCGATTGTCGGCTACACCAACGCGGGCAAGAGCACACTTCTCAACACCCTCACGGGTGCAACCGTGCTCGCGGAAGACAAGCTCTTTGCGACGCTCGACACCCGGTCGCGCACTCTGCGTTGCGGATGGGCAGGTTGGGGCGAGCGGGAGGTTGTAATCACCGACACAGTCGGCTTCATTCGCAAGCTGCCGAAAGACCTCTTCGCGGCCTTTCGGGGGACGTTCGAAGAGGCCGCGGACGCCGACCTCCTTCTGCACGTGGTCGACGCGAGCGACCCGGCGATGGACGATCACGTTCGCACGGTGCTCGACATCCTCGATGAGCTCGATCTCTGCGACATCGGGCGGCTGCTCGTGCTCAACAAGCTCGACAGGCTCGAGCCCGCGGAGCATCGGGCCCTTGCGCGAGCGCACCCGGATGCGATCTTCGTCAGCGCTGACAACCGCGAGACGACGCGCCCGCTCATCGAGCGCATCGCGCGGGAGCTTGCGGCCAAGTGGGAGGCGAGCGCAAAAGGCCCGAGCGTCGAGCCCTCCGTGGGCGCCGAAGCGGACGAAGGGGCCCCGACGACGGTTCCTGAAGAAATGACCACACTCGACCAAATGCTGCGAGCGGCGGGCAAGACGCGCAAGGTCCGCGTGGCCTGATACGCGGGTCCACTCCTCTCACACGTCGCGGGCGCTTGGCCAGTCGGAAGACCCCGCGTGTGCTATGGCGCACAAGTGCCTGTCCTGTCCAAGTCGCGAGTGGTCGTCGCCACCCATGGCCACTGCTTCGACGGCCTCTGCTCCGCCGTGATGTTCACGCGGCTCTATCGCCACATTTTCCCCAGCGATAGCGCAGTTTTTGCCTATCACGGTGCGGGCTATGGCCCCGGTCAAAATGGTGTCGAGCCGAAAGTATTGTCTGGTGATGTCAACGCGATCCTCGACTTCCGATTCAGCGCCCTTCCTCAGTTGAGCTGGTATTTCGATCACCACGTGAGCGCGTTCGTCACGCCGGAAGACCGCGCCTTCTACGAGCGAGCGGCCGCAGAGGGGCAAGCCCACGGACAGCGGCGTATGTACCACGATGGTACGTACACATCGGCCACGAAGCTCATCGCGGACGTGGGGCGAGAGCACTTTGGGCTAGACCCCGCGCCTTCGACCGAGCTCGTTCGCTGGGCCGACATGATCGATAGCGCGGCGTTCCCCAATGCCAAGATGGCGGTCGAGCGAGTGGAGCCGGAGCTTCAACTGATGACCGTCGTCGAGCAGCTGGGTGACGACGCTTTTCTCGCGAAGATGGTGCCACGCCTCCTCGAGCGCCCCCTTTTCGAGGTCGCGCGCTCGGCTGACCTTGCAGAGGCGTACGTTCCTCTCGGCAAGGCGCACTCGGGCTTCGTGCGCCTCGTTGAGCGTCGCGCCGAGCTTGTCGGAGTGGTCGTGCTCGTGGACTTGAGCGACCAGGCCATCGAGGTCGCCGGCAAGTTCGTCACCTACGCGCTCTTCCCACAGAGCACATATTCCGTGATGCTCACGCGTTCGAAGACCAAGTGCAAGATTAGCGTGGGGTACAATCCCTGGTCGCCCGCACCGCGCAACCACAGCATCGCCGCGATCTGCGAGCGTTACGGCGGCGGAGGCCACCCTGTTGTCGGCGCCATCTCGCTCGCGGTCGATCGAGTCGAAGAAGCCCGAACGCTGGCTCGGACCATTGCCGCAGAGCTCAACACTTGAGCGTTTGGACGCTGTCACCTCTCGTCGTGGGACACCGCGGGGGTCGGGGCGACGGATGGCCTCCTGAGAACACGATGGCTGCCTTCGAGAAGGCGCGTGCGTGTGGGGCTCGGGCGATTGAGCTCGACGTCCGCACCTGCGCAGGCGGCGAAGTCGTCGTGTTTCACGATGCCACGCTAGAACGGTTGACCGCGTCGCGCGATCGGCGCCGCGTCGCCGACGTGCCGCGCACGGAGCTCGAACGGCTCGACCTTGGAGATGGCGCCACGGTGCCGACGTTGGCCGACGTGCTCGCGTGGGCTCATGCTCGCGATATGGCTGTCAACGTCGAGCTAAAGCACGATGTACCTTCGCGCAGCCACCTTGTTGGGAGGGCGCTAGACGTGTGGCGGGCGCATAGCGCCGACGTCCTCTGGTCGTCTTTCGACCCCGTTCTGCTGGCCATGACGACGTTGCGGTATCCCTCCTCGCGTCGCGCCTTGCTGACGCAGTCCGGCCGGCCGGACTGGGCCGAAGCGCTCGAAGGGCTGGTTCGTCCACCCTTGGTGAGCGCGCTTCACGTAGACGTGCAGCAGGCTCGCGCGGGCGTCCTCGGTTACTTGAAACGCGGCCTGCGCCTTGGGGTCTGGACGATCAACGATGCGCGCGACGCGATCGACCTCGTCGGTCGAGGGGTACAGACGGTGATCACGGACGCACCCGACCAAGTCGTTGCTGCGCTGTCGGCCCGAGGTTGACCGGGTCTACTCGCAGGTAACTGGCTCTGCCGACAGCCCCGGCGGAGCGGCCTGCTCGAACGTGCCTGCGGGGAGCGCCGGATTCCAGGACACCTGCTCATAGGTTACGCGCATGTCAGAGCGGGGCGTCTCGAGCTCGATATGAATGCGTCGCGGCAGCTCCGCCCCGCAAGTCGGCCCGCTCGGCGGCACGGGTGCTTCGAGGTTGTCCGGGTCGTCGCGCGCCTCGGCTGTCGGCGCGGAGGCGTGATCGCGTAGCTCGGCGTGATACATGAGGTAGCCCTGTTGCTCGACGCGGACGTCGAGCACGCGCAGCCGCTGGGACTGCCAGGGAAGCGTCCAGTCCGACGGGTACGGAGCGAGGTGAATCTCCTCGCGCGCCTGATACTGCCCCGGAACGATCAGGATCCAGTACCCCGCAGCGCTCCACGAGATCGTTGCGCTTGTGGGGTCGTGCCTGAGCACAGGGGCCTCTCCCCGCAGGAGGTCGACCAGGACGTGCCCCGGGACCGAGACGGTGGTCAGGCGAGCAATGTTGCATGCGGTCGCTGGCCCCACGAAAAACCGCCTGTCCTTCAGGTCTACCAGGGAAAAGCGCGCGCCGTCCGTCGTCAAAGTGGCAAGAGCGGCGCCAAATGGACTGATGACGTCCATGCGGATTCGCGCCGGCCGCGCCGCGAACAAGAGCACGTCGCCCCGCACTCGTCCGCTTTCGCCAAAATGGTCGACTTTCGCGCTCGCCTGTATGGCGATCCCGCAGGCCAATGACGCGCGCATTCGGACGAGAGCAGCGTCCGCGGTGGGCGGCGAGGACGCGGGCGGGGCCACTCGGACGCAGGAGGCAAGACAAAGCGCGAGGAGTACTCTCACGCCTGTGTTCATACTCAGAAACTCATCGACCGGGATAGTCGTCACGAGGTGAGCCCGAGCGAGCGTGCATGAGCGATCCCTCGCTCGAGCACAGTCACGACTTCCACCGTAACCGCGAGCGAGATGAGGTCCTGTCTCGAGGCCCATCGGACATCGGCCGCATCGTCTCCGGCGTGGGGAGGACTGTCATCGACCGGAACGAGCAAGTGCTCGTGAATGGCGTAAATGAGGCCGCCCGAAGTCACGGTCTCGCATCCGAGACTGGCGACGACCCGAGCGCCGAGCCCGGTTTCCTCGCGTAGCTCGCGGACCACAGCAGCTTCGAAAGATTCTCCCGGCTCGACGCGCCCGCCGGGGAGGCTCCAGGTTCCGGCCGCCGGCTCCTGGCCGCGCTTCACGAGTAGTACACGGCCGCCGCTGTCGACGACCACGGCACCGACGGCCACAATTGGAGTACGGGATTGCGGGGAATCCTGCACCAGTCGATTCTACCCGTCGCGATGGTCGGCTTCGAGCTCGTGCGGCCCCTGGACGCGCAATGGCGGCGCTCGCTCGATGCTGTGGCGCGCGCGCGCGGGTGGCCCTCGAGCGCCGATGTGGGAAAGCTCGCGGCTAGCGTGGCGAAGCTTTCGGCCGCATACAACGACCCGGGACGCGCCAGAGCCAGCGTTCGAGAAGCGGGCGCCGCGCGACTCGGATTTGCGTTCGCACGGGACGTGCCCAAGGGTGCGGGCGCCGTTCGAGAGCTCCTGGCTACCGGGGGGCTAAGGTCCTCGGGCTGTCTCCGAGTTCTCGACCTCGGCTCCGGCCTCGGAGCCATGACCTGGGGACTCGTGCGCGCCCTTCAGGCTGCGGGCAGCGGGGCGACTGTGGACGCCACATGGGTTGACTCGGATGCCGGTGCCATCGAGCTCGCGCTCGACATTGTTCGCGAGCGCGCCCGAGAGTGCGGTGCCGAGCTTCGTGTGCGCGCGATGTGTAGGAGTATCGGCACGGTCGGCGATTTGGGAGCGTTCGATCTGGTTCTGCTCGGCAATGTGCTGAGCGAGCTCTCGGTCGGCAGCCCCGACGACGTCCGGCATCACGAGCATGTGGCTCTGCTCGCGGCTCTGCTCGAGAGAAACACGCTGGAGCCCGGTGCCGTCGTCGTGGTCGAACCGGCGCTACGCGAACGCACGCGCCACTTGCATCGCGTCCGCGATGCGCTCTGCGAGCGGGGCGTCTCTGTCTTCGCTCCGTGTCTCCACCAACAAGCATGCCCCGCACTGCGCATCGACTCGGACTGGTGCCATGAGGCCCTTGCGGTCGACCTACCTGATTGGCTCGTGCCGATCGCGCGTGCCGCGGGGCTGCGGTTCGAGCGACTTACGTTTAGTTATCTCGTCCTCGGCAAAGGGACACCAAGCTTGCGCGACGCGATTCCGGCGCGGCCAGGCGCGGGGCGCTTGCGGGTGGTCTCCGAGGCCTTCCAGACCAAGGGGAAAACAGAGGTGTATCTCTGCGGCGACTTTTCGAGCCCAAGCGCGGCCGACGGCGTCATCGCAGCTCGTGCGCGGGTCTCGAGGCTCGCGCGTCACGAGCGCGGCGATCCCCGGAGGAGGGGAGGGGGCTCTGAAAGATGGATCGACCTGCAGCAGGGAGAGCTCGTCGTGATCGATCCCGCGCCTTCCATCGAGGCCCCGCGCGTCGGACCCGGGAATCGAGTCGAGGTCGTGGACTTCCAACCTCGTCGGGCCGCGCGCGTTGACTAGGCGTGGCCGAGTCGGCTAAGTCGCGCCTGATCATGCGCGGTCTCTATGCGATCGTCGACTTGGGTCTCCTCGAAGGTCGCCGTATCGACCCGATTACATTCGTGCAAGCGGTGCTTCTGGCGCGTCCTGCGGCCGTTCAAGTACGCGCAAAGCAGGCCGCGTCGCGCGACATCCTGTCGCTCCTCAGGGCACTCGCGCCCATGTGTCGCGCCGTCTCGGCTCCCTTAGTGGCGAACGATCGTCCTGATTTGGCGATTCTGGCCGGTTGCGACATGGTTCACGTGGGTCAGTCGGATATCCCCATCGATCAGGTCAGGCGCCTTGCGCCTGGCATCGGAATCGGAGTCTCGACCCACACCCCCGAGCAGCTCGACGCGGCTGTGGCCGCGAGGCCAACCTACGTGGCTTACGGCCCGGTATTCGAAACGTCGACCAAGAAAGACCCAGACCCAGTGGTGGGCATCGCGGGTCTTCGTGAGGCCCACACGCGTGCCGCTCGAGCTGGCGTGCCTCTCGTTGCCATCGGGGGCATCACACGAGACCGGGCGAGCGCGCTGGTGGGGATCGCCGACGCGGTCGCAGTCGTCGGCGAGCTTCTTCCCCCGGCGCCCGCTTTCGGGCACCGCTTCGCATCCGAGTGGCTCGGCGAAGTAACGGCGCGTGCGAGCGCGCTCGGCAACCTCTTCACGAGTGGGCCTTCCCGAGCAGGCACGGCATAGTTTGGTCCTAGAAGGCGCGCATGCGAATCAGCATGGCTTCTATTGCGAGCTGCGGAGATGCATTCGCTCCAATCTGCCTCATGGCGGCCAGCGCCAGGGCGAAACGCGCACAAGCCGAGTCGGCTCGTCGGTCGGCTGCCGCGGCAGTCTCGCGTCCTTCGGTGGCGATCGCGCTCGCGAGCGCTTCGAGCTGCGCCATGAGCGCGGGCTTTGCCATCTTCTTGGCGGCCTCGGCGAAATCCAGCGCCGGACCGAGGTCGCGCACGGAGAGTGCCGCGAGCGCGGACAGGACGAACTCCTGACGCTGCTGGTTTACCTCCGGGTCCGCGAGCATCAGGGCCTGCGTCATGCTCCCGGTGGCGAATGGGGCAACTGCCGCCGCCCTTGAAGAGTCGATTCCCCGCTCGACGAGCAGACTGACCAGCACGTCCTCGGGAAGCGTCCCAAACCGCACACGCTGGGTGCGCGACCTTATCGTAGGCAGAAGGGCATCAGCGGCGGACGAGATCAGCACGAAGTGGGTACGCGTGCCCGGCTCCTCGAGCGTCTTCAGAAGAGCGTTGGCGGCGGGCAGTCCGAGCTCTTCGGCTCTGCGTACGATGAACACCTTCGCGCGACCCTCGTTCGGTGGAAAGGCCGCCCGCGCCAGAACCAGGGTCCGAACCTGATCGATGCTGATGTCCTGCACTTCGGGTGAGCGCCTTCCCAAGGTCGCCGGGTCGTACAGACCGCGCTCGAGGACGACGACGTCGGGATGGCGCGGCGTCGATTCGGGCGGTCGCGGAACGGCGCGAAGGCATGACGAGCAGGCGCCGCAAGCTTCGGACTGTCCTGGTGGGCGCCGCTCGCAGACGAGCATCTGCGCAAGACCCCAGGCGGTCAGCTCCTTGCCGACGCCCTCGGGACCGTCGAACAGGTAGGCGTGATGGACTCGCCCGCCCGCTACCGAACGACGCAGCGTCTCGATTGCGGATGGCTGCGCCCTGACGGAGGAAAGTAGACCGGCCACTTTTCAGCCGAGCTTCGTGGCGTACGACGGAGCCGCCCCGGTGGGTACCCAAGGTTTCCCGCCTCGCACGAATATCGACATGTGCTCGAGGGGGGTGTCGTATTCGCCCGACAAGTCGTGCCAGCGATCGTCGAGCTCGCCTCGACGCAGGAATGCGTACCCGCTTGGGCTGGCCCGGCTCGGGTCCGCAAAGTAGAGCAGCTCTTCGTCGAAACCCACCATGACGACGTAGTGGCCGGCATCCCAAGTTTGCGCCCACGGGGCTCCGTGGTCGCTCCACGCCTGCAGGTCGACGATGGGCGGCTCGCCCGCGACGACGGCCCGCTCAAGATCGTCGACGCGAACGCTCCCCGTTCGGTAGTCGGCGGCTAGACCGCTCCGGCGAAAGAGCTCCACCATGGGCTCTGGCTCCGTGCCGTTGGCTCGAGTGGTGCGCAAAGGCTCGTAGAGATCACTCTCCGTGGCGTTCTCGTACGCGTCGACGCGCCAATACCGCATCAGGAGAAGGGTGGCCGCGGCCCCACAGCTAAAGTCCTGCCTTTGCTGCACGAACGGCACCCGTATCAGGTTTCCCGGCAGGAGGGCCCTAACGGGGCGCGGGGCGGGGACGGCTTCAGGTGTGGGATGGCTCATCGAGGTATTTCTTGCTCCGGTTCGATATCTTCGCCGATTGCATCGAGCTCGTCGTCGGTGCCGTGCTCGCCTGGGACCGTCACCCGTTCGCGAGCAAACATTCGATTGAGAGTGCGCCTGTCGATGCCCAGGATGTCGGCGGCTCGGGTCTTGTTCCCGCCCGTGCGTGCCAGTACGCGGTCGATGTAACGTCGTTCGAGCACAGCGACGCTCGGCCAATCGTCTGCAAGTGCGCCGGCTTCGCCCAGGCCTGTGGTGTGCGTCGTCCACGCGCGCGTAACCTCCGGCGGCAGATCGCTGCCGGTGACGACGCCCTCCCGCGCCAGGAGCATCGCCCGCTCGATCACGTGCGATAGCTCGCGCACGTTGCCCGGAAACTCGTATGCCTCGAGCATTTCATGCACCTCCGGAGCGACGCGAGGGGCCGGCCTTCCCAGCCGCTCGGCGTGGCGAGCCACGAAGTGGCGAATGAGCGGAGCGATGTCGCCGCGCCGCTCACGGAGCGGCGGAACGACGACGGTGAGCACTTGCAACCGGAATAGCAAATCGTCGCGAAAACGGCCCGCGCCCACTTCCGTCTTGAGGTCGCGGTTCGTTGCGGCCACCACACGGACGTCGACCTTGATGGTCTCGGCGCCCCCGACACGACGAATCTCGCTCTCTTGAAGGACCCGAAGGAGCTGAACCTGCATCTTCGGGCTGATCTCGCCGATTTCATCGAGAAACAGCGTCCCTCCCTTGGCTTCCTCGAAGAGGCCGCGCTTGGTCGCGATGGCGCCCGTGAACGATCCGCGCTCATGACCGAATAGCTCGCTCTCGAGGATCGATTCGGGGAGGGCGCCGCAGTTGACAGCGACGAATGGCTTGGCGGCGCGAGGGCTCTTGGCGTGAATGGCTTTCGCCACCAACTCTTTTCCGGTTCCGCTCTCGCCGACGATGAGCACGGTGGCCGTCGTTGGCGCGACGTGGGCCACTGTCTTGTAGACCGCCAGCATTCCCGCGGTCGTGCCGACGATCTGCGCCGAAGGTTCTCCTTCCCAGCGGTCGGCGGGCTTTTCGGACGTCTGGGCGAGCCTTCGTCTGGCGATCGCTTCGGCGACCATTCGCTTGAGATCGTTGGGCTCGATGGGCTTGCCGAGGTAGTCGTAGGCTCCCTGGCCGACCGCGTTCATTGCGCCGTCGATGTCGGCGTAAGCCGTCATGAGAATGACCGGCGTGGTGGCGCTCGACTCGCGCACGCGGCGCAGAACGTCGTGACCGTTCGTTTCGTTGGCGAGGTGAATGTCGCTTAGTACGACGTCGTAGCGCGCCAACTTGGCCGCGGGCGGAACGGCGTCCGCGTTGTCGAAGACGTCGACTTCGTAGCCCTCGGTTCGCAGCACTCGGGCGAGAAGGGCGGCTAGCGTGTCATCGTCCTCGAATAGGAGGATCCGCGCTGCGTCCGGCGTCACTGCCTCGCCGCGACGATGGATATCGCTAGTCATCGCGTTGCCCTCCTTAGCAGAGCTGTTCGTCGTCGACCTCGTGCGGGACGAAGCGTCCCGCCTCGATGAGGTCGGTCGGGACGCAGTTGCCATCGCTTCCGCCACCCTGCACTGAGCATATGAGCCCTCTTTCCTTCCCGAAAGACCCGGCGGGTCCTTGTCGCATGGCTTTCGCTGATGATCTTCGCGCGCATCCGATGAGTTAGATTGCCGGGCCCTGCAGGCTCTCTTTCACGATGGGTGCCGAAGGCCACGGGAAGGCCGTTATGCTCCACGGGCGTGCCGCCTTTGGATCCACTGCGCATCCGTGAGCATCTGCACGGTCACTTGGGTTGGCTAGCGGTCCTCGCGTTGGCTCACCCCGCGATCTTGCTACGAAACCATCGCCGACAGGCGCATCTGTCCGTCGCTCTTGCCGTGGGGGTGTCGACGCTAGCGGCTGCGCTAGGAGTTTGGCTTTACGGGCCTTACCGCGCGCAGCTGCGACAGCCGATATTCGCGTTCGCGCCTAGCGTCGGATATCTCTTCGAGCGCAAAGAGCATCTGGCGTTCGCGGCCGTTGTTCTGGGGTGGGCTGGGGGGACCGCGTATTTCGGCGCCGTGACTGCCGGCGCCGATGTTCGTGATCCGATGCGGCGAGCTGCGCATTGGGCGTTCGTGTGCTCGACCGCGTGCGCCGCGATTGCCGCTCTCCTCGGAACTCTCGTCGCGACGTATAGGACCTTTTAGGTCACTTTCCGGAAAACGTGGGCGCGCGCTTTTCCAAAAACGCACGTACACCTTCGCGCTGGTCTTGCGTTCCGAAAAGCGCCGCAAACGACGCGGCTTCGATCTCGAGGCCTTTCGCCAGGCTCACGTCCTGTCCGAGAGTGACGGCCCGCTTGATCGCCGCTACCGCAAGCGGCGCTCTTTCGGCGATTGTGGCTGCCACGCGCCGCGTTCGTTCCAGCAAGTCGTCATGCGGCTCGACCGCGTCGACCAGGCCGATCCGAAGCGCCTCTTCGGCCCCCACGATTTTTCCCGTCATGCAAAGTTCGCACGCTCGTCCGATGCCCACCCTGCGCGCAAGCCTTTGCGTCCCCCCGAAGCCTGGCAAAAGCCCCAGCGTCACCTCGGGCTGACCGAACTTGGCCTTGTCGCTCGCATAGACGATATCGCAACACATCGCGAGCTCGCAGCCACCACCCAACGCGAGGCCGTTGACGGCGGCCAAAAAGGGCACGCGCGATTGAGCCATCGCCGTCCCGACGCGATGGCCGAGCTCCGCGAACTCTCTGGCCTGCGCCGACGTCATCTCGGCCATGGCCGAAATGTCCGCGCCGGCAGCGAATGCCTTGCTTCCTGCCCCCGTCAAAATGCCCACTCTTACGGAAAGGTCTTGGTCGAGCTTTGCGAGGATGTCGAGCAGCTCACGCAGGAGGGGCTCGTTCAAGGCGTTGAGCTTGTCGGGTCGGTCGAGCGTGACAATCGCGACGGCGGATTCACGGTGCACAGAGATCAAGGACATCGCGATGTCTCCTTGGTCATCAGGGCTGTTCGAGTGGTTTGCCATGCTCGTCGTACTCGTAAAATCCGCGACCCGACTTTCGTCCAAGCCACCCGGCCGACACCAGATTGCGAAGAAGCGTCGGCGCACGATACTTGTCGTCGCCGAAGTCTCGGTGCAGCACGTCGGCGATCGCCAAAACCGTGTCGAGGCCGATCAAGTCGGCCAATTCGAGAGGTCCCATCGGGTGGTTGAGCCCTAGCTTGGCGGAAACATCGATGTCTCGCGCAGTCCCGACCTGCTCTTGCAACGCAAAGCCGGCTTCGCACAGCATCGGGACGAGAATGCGGTTGACCAGGAAACCGGGGGCGTCTCGGCTCGTCACCGTGGTCTTGCCCATCCTCTCGGCCAAGGCCCGCACGAGCGCGTACGTGTCGTCACTCGTTTGCTCGGCTCGGACGATCTCGACCAAGCTCATGACAGGAGCGGGATTCATGAAGTGCATGCCGATGACGCGCTCGGGCCGCGACGTCGCTGCCGCCAGGCGGGTCAGTGAGATGCTCGACGTATTGCTTGCGAGCCATTTCCCCGGTGCGAGCGCGGCATCGCATTTTCGGACGAGCGCGAGCTTCAGTTCGACGTCCTCTGTGGCCGCTTCAATTGCGAAGTCGCAGGCAGCCATCGCATCGGGTCCGGATCCGCAGCGAATTCGCGCGACAATGCGGTCACGTTCCGAAGCCGGAACCTTTCCCTTGTCCACGAGCCGTGCAAGGGTGCTCTCGATCCGCCTTCGGCCTCGCTCGGCGAGGTCTACCGTTGCGTCGACGAGCACGACATCGATGCCGCAAGCCGCCGCTACTTGCGCGATTCCACCACCCATTTGGCCGGCACCAAGGACGCCGATCGTCTGGATCTCGTCGGGGTGTGTCATGCTCTACAACCTCCCGTATGCTCGCGAGGCGACATACCATGCTTTGGGTCTCGGCTGCTGCCGTCGCGTGCGCGGCGTGCGCGGGGTCGACGGCGACCGAGCGCGCCCAAGCGCTGGTGCGCAATCATCAGGAGGAACGCGCGATCGCCACGCTGAAAGAACGGCTTGGGGACCATCCCAAGGATCTGCCTGCGCGACGACTGCTCATACGATTGCTCGGGTTGGTAGGCGATCTGCCCGAAGCGCGCGTTGAAGTCGAACAGCTCGCACGCTGGCTTCCTGCCGGCGATCCGTCGCCATACATCGAGCTTGGGCATGCATTCGAGCTCGCTCACCAGTACGACGAGGCGCTTGCGGCCTACGACGAGGCGTCGCGTGTTGCACCCTCTGCTCAGGATGGACCAAGGGAGGGAGGGATGCGCGCGGCAAGATGGGGAGAGCTGGCGGAGGCGGCCCCGCGTCTCGAAGAAGCCCTGCGGCGCGGAGCTCGGGATGCCGAGGTCTGGCACGTGCTGGGGCTCGTGCGGCTCCATATGGGCGACTACGACGGTGCCGAGCAAGCTTACAGCGAAGGGACGGTGGCCGATCCACGCGCCCCGGCCAGCTGGCTGGGGCTGGCGACGGTCGCGGTCGCGCGGGGCGACGCGGAGCGCGCGCTTCGAGCCTACGAGGAGGTGCTCGCCCGCGTCCCCAAGTTCGCCGATGCGCAGCTAGGGCGCGCCTGGGCGCTCGCGAAGCTCGGCCGAAAGGAGCAGGCGCGTCAAGCGCTCGATCGTGCTCTCGACCTCGGGGCGCCCCGCGCGAACGTGATGCGCCAAAGAGCCGCGCTCGATGACCGAACAGGCCCGTAGGCGTTTGACGCGCCTCAGTAGACGAGGCAGCTCTCAACGCGCGAAGGAAGCAACCGCTCTCGACCCGCAAGGGCCGAGAGCTCGATCACGAACGCGTATCCGATGACGTAGGCTCCCTGTCCGTGGACTAGCGATGCGGCCGCGCTTGCGGTGCCTCCGGTCGCCAGCACGTCATCGACGATAACGACGCGGTCTTCCCCGTGAAGGCTCCCCTTGTGCATCTCGAGCGCGTCCCGACTGTATTCCGTGACGATCTCGACGCGATCGACGGCCGCGGGTAGCTTGCCCGGTTTTCGCACCGGGACGAAGCTCGCGTTGAGTCGCGCGGCGAGCGCTCCTCCGAAAATGAAGCCTCGGGCTTCGATTCCCACGATGGCGTCGATGTGCTCGCCGATAAAGCGCTCCGCTATCCCGTCGAGCACGATGTGGAGAGCGCGCGGGTTTGCGAGGAGTGGGGTGATGTCCTTGAAGAGCACTCCTTTGGACGGGAAATCTGGAACGCTTCGCACGAGCGAACGGCAAAAGTCGAAGCTCGCGACAGGGCGTGCCACGAGCGGGATGGCCTTTGGCGTCGCGGGTTGCCGAGCTTTGGGCCGGCGCGTGGGTCTCGTCTCCGCGTTCTTGCGCCGTTTCTGGGTCGCCATGCCGTCTGCCTTTCGCTCACGGGGTCAAGCTGCGAATGTTCGCGACCAACTCTGCGGCGAGGCCTGCGTCCGTGGTTCCGGTGAGGTCCAGAAGCAGCGGGGTGATGGACGCCACGCCATCGTCGTACGCGTCGGTGTCCGTGCCGGCATCGCGCTCGTGGCGAACGCCAGGGCCGCCCAACCATAGGTACTCGCGGCCCCGGGGATCTAGACGAAAGTCGACCACCTCTTCGTAGATCCGCTCGCCGAGTCGGGTGGCTCGTAGATCACCGCACCAGTTAGGCGGCACGTTCAAATTGAGCAGGGGTGCCCGCCCGCTTCGTCTGGTTTTCAGTAGCGTCAGGGCGAGTCGCGTTGTCAGGTCGGCCACGGGAGCCAGGTCGAGGACCGGGTGGGCGCTCGTGGCGATTGCGGGGATCCCCCGAAGGGCTCCTTCGCGCGCTGCGGCCACCGTGCCAGAATAGAACGCGTCCTGACCAAGATTCATGCCGTGATTGATTCCGGAGACGATGAGGTCGGGTCGCCGCGGCAAGACCCGCGTCCCCGCATGGAGGGCGACGTACACGCAATCGGCGGGGGTACCGTCGAGAGAGAATACGTTTGGGCTCACCAGGTTCAGCCTTAGAGGTCGCCGCAAGCTTAGCGCGTGACTCGAAGCGCTTTGCTCGTTCTCCGGAGCCAGGACCACCACATCCGCTCCGGCGGCCAGCAGGGACTCTCGCATGTGCCGGATGCCCGGACTCGTATGTCCGTCGTCGTTCGAGAGGAGAACCAGGCGGCGCTCAGCCATGCAAGGGGGCGGGGCATACCCCGACGGCTCGAGGAACGCTACATGCGCAAGGGATTGATATCATTAGGTACGAGTAACCATGCCTATCGTATTCTGGACGTATGTTCAGTTACTGATTAGGGTCCCTTCGCATGAGCATCGACATAGAGGTTCTACGGGCAATGTTGCGGTTGGCACGTCGTCGCGCGGAGGTGAGCGAAGACGAGCTAGCGCTGCGGGTTCACGCCGAGGGGCCGCAGATCCGGGCTTCGATTCGGCGCCTGCGTGCTTTGGGTCTCGTTGATTCGCGAGGCCGCGCAGCCGCAAAACTGACGCTTGAAGGGCTCGCGTTGTCCGTCGCCCTCGCACGGCCTGCGGCCCAGTCGGGAGCACGGCAGTCCGTCGGGCGATCCCGGGCGGCGTGACGCTGGCGCTAGAGCTCGTCGTCAGCAAAGGCGATCGCCAGGTCGATGTGCGAGCTACCGCAAGCGAGGGCCACGAGCCTGTCGAAGCCCAAGGCGTTGCCGACGCTCGGCGGTACTCGCCCGAGCGCATCAAGGAAGCGCTCGTCGATGGGATAGACGGGGAGCCCGCGTTCGCGGCGCTTGTCTTGATCGCGTACGAATCGAGCGCGCTGCGCGACAGGGTCCACGAGCTCGCCAAATCCGTTGCATAGCTCGACCCCGGCGACGTAAAGCTCGAACCGATCGGCAAAACGGGCATCGTCGGGCTTCAGCCGCGCGAGCGAAGCTTGACTGGCCGGGTAGTCGACGAGCCACAGGCCCCGGTCCATTCGCTCGACGGCCGGCTCGACGTGCTCCACGAGAGCACGAAAGTAGCGATCCTCGTCGTGAGCGGCAGCGTGCAGAGTCTCTTCCGTGGACCAGCCCGCGAAACGCGTGAATGCCTCACACACGGGCAGCCGCTCGAGAGGCGGCAGAACGCCGAAAGTGCGCGTGCCAAGACGGATCGCGCCACCTGTTACTGCAGCTACTAGCTGCTCCGTGTCGCCGATGACGTCGTCGATGTTCGCGCGGGCTCTATACCACTCGAGCATCGTAAATTCTTGGTTGTGATGCACTCCGGTCTCGCCTTGCCGAAAACAGGGCGCCAGCTGATAGATGTGCGTGTAGCCGTCCGCCAAGAGCCGCTTCATCTGATATTCAGGAGAGGTGCTGAGCCAACGCGAGGCATGACCGTCGCGCTGAGCGACCTCGAAAGCGTCGAGGTGCAAGTCGAGCCCGGGCGAAGCGACCATGACCGGCGTGTCGACTTCGGTAAACCCCCGCGCGTCGAAGAACCTCCGCACGGCCGAGCGAATTTGGGCCCGCTCTCGCAGAAGCTTCATCGCGGGCTCGGCACACTGGGGCGCGGGGTCAGTCCGCGCAGCAGGAGCTCTCCGAGCTGTCCGGACGCCCACACCAGACCGCCGCGCTCGGCCTTCCCGAGCGCCCAGGTCATCGCTATCCCGTCGAGCGCACCGAAGATCGCTCGCGCGGCCAAATGCGGCGAGACATCCTTGCGGATCTCGCCCGTCGCCTGGCCTTCCGCGACAACGCCCGCAATAGCGTCGAGGTAAGCATTGAACTTGGGGGCGGCGTATTGCTTCATCAGCTTCGTGGACTGTCGCAGGATCACGGTCACGACTTCGGCAAGGTCGCGTTCGCCTTCGAGAAGCCCAAGCTGAACCTCGACGATGCGCTTGAGCTTTTCCGACGGGCTCGCGGCGCGAGGTAGCTCGGTCTCTAGAAAGGCGAGAAGCCGCTCGACATGGCTTTCGAACAGGGACACCAGCAGCGCGTCCTTCGATTTGAAATAGAGGTAGATGGTGCCATCCGCGACTCCCGCGGCGCTGGCCACGTCGCTTACGCGTGTCGCGTGAAAGCCCCGGCTTGCGAAGACGCGAACCGCCGCGTTCAAGATCCGCTCGCGCTTGTCGCCGCGCTCGGCAGATGTACGCCGCCTCCCGCGTCGCGCACTGAGTGAAGGTTCACTCACGTCGCCAGGAGCTACCAGACGAGCCCCAATGGGTCAACGTAACGTGAAGACCACGGACGGCGTTAGGGCTGGACCGAAAGAGCGACTGCGCGTCTACGCTAGCGCCACGCGGCAAACATATGCCTTGCGAACGCCGCGATCGCCCCGCCCATCCAAGGGCCGAGCAACGCGAGCGCAGCGACCACCGCCAAGAGTCGAGGAAGGTGCGCAAGCGTGGCATCTTGGACTTGCGACGCCGCCTGAAAAGCCGCAACGATGAGGCCCACCAAAGCTGCGACTGTGAGCACAGGCAGCGATGTCGCGACCACGAGCAGAAGCGCCTCTTGGGCGTGGTGGACAAGAACGCCAGTTGGCATCGATCGCCCTTCAGTCTCCGTCGCCTTCGTCGGCGTCCGTCGGCGGATGGCCGTTGGCATCCGGTCCGAGCGCGGCTCCTGCCTCGAGAGCCGCGTCGACATCGTCGTGTCCACCTTCGAGAGCGTCCGCGCCCGCATCGGCATCGGCATCGGCATCGGCATCGGCATCGGCATCGATGCTTCCATCACCGCCATCTTGGTTCAGCATGAAGCCCGTTTGCGTGTCGCTACACTGGCTTCCGGGCGCGCAGCACTTTCCCAAATACAGGTAGCCGGGAATCGGCACGCAAGTTAGGGAGCTCTGGCAGTCGTTGCCTTGGGTGCTGCAACTTTCTCCCTGACCTTGGCCATTGCAGGCGCCAAGACAAAGGGCCAAGAGCACGAGACCAAGGGCTGAATAGCTTGCGGGTAGGCGGCTCATCGATTGCAGCGGACCTTATCCTAGAAGACGAAGGAGGAAGCTAGCCTTCCGCTCGCCGCTGATCCTTGGTGGCCACCGCTGCGCCGAAGAGACGAACATACTGCGCAGCACTTGCGAGGGAGAACAGCAGCGAGAGGTAAACGAGCGCCCGCCCGACGTTCACCATTTGGACCGTGCCGCAGTCGAACCCCAGATAGGTGAGGTGGTACGGGTAGCCGAGCAGGAGCGCGACGATGCCGATCATCTGGAGCGCGGTCTTCGTTTTGCCGTCTTGCCCCGCGCTGATGATGACTCCTTCGGTCGCCGCGACACTGCGGAGGCCGGTCACGCTTATCTCCCGCGCCAGTAAAAGGACGACCACCCAGGCGGCGATGCGGCCCATCGGAACCATCCATACGAGCGCAGCCATTACGATGAGCTTGTCAGCGAGGGGGTCGAGAAACTTACCGAGCAAACTCACGACGCCGAGCCTTCTCGCCAGATAGCCATCGAGCATGTCGGTGATGGCCGCTGCGGTGAAGACGATGCTCGCCCAAAAGCACCGACGTGGGCTCGGGCTATCGAGCAACCAGACGAAAAAAGGAATCGCGGCGATTCGCCCTAGCGTCAGCAGATTCGGCAGGTTTACGGCGTCCTGCGCCAACGAACGTCGCAGTTGGGGGCTTTGCGCTTTGGGGCCCATGCGGGGACATCACCAGTGCCATGAGCCGCGGGCGAGGGGAAGCCCCTCGAGGGGTCACGGAACGTGCGACCGACGAAAGACTATCGTTCGTCGTCGTCGAGGTTCCGTGGCCGGCCGAGGCGTCGCGGTCAATGTCACGTGACCGTTCGGAGCGAGCGGCACCTCTCGCGGCTCGGCGCCTAGGGTCCAGGCCGCGGCGTCGCTGTAGGGGAGCACCCAGGGGGGGACGGTCTCAATCTCAACGGCGACGACGGCGGCGTCTCCCGCACGACCGAGGACGGTGATGCGACCGGGGGCCAGTTCGGTGACGCCCGAGAACATCGTCACTTCGAATCCCTCGCTCGTGAGCCTGCGTGCCAAAGTCAGCAGTTTGAGCTCGGCCTGCAAAGCGTCCCGGTCGAGATAGTCGTCGAGCGCGGCCAACCAGAAGGGAGTCGGCGCTGCCGCAAGTCCCACCGTTTCCCCGGCAGCCGCGACCCAAGGTTGCGGACCGACTTGAGCGCACACCGATTCGAGGTCGCCCGACTCGAGTGGGGGTGAGCAGGCCAGAAGTGTTCCGCTCGGCGGCGCGTCGTGCAGCAGGCTGCCCGTTGTGCGAAGCGATAAGCCTACGAAGCGCGCCTTAGGCGGCGGCGGTCCTGCGACTACGTCGGGTAGTGCGCTGGCGGTCAGCGACCTTGCCGCGTCGAGGGCCAGGTCGTGCGCGCTTATCCACGTGGTTGGGGCGTGGGCGTTGGTTCGTGCCGTCCATTCCCGAGCTCCGAGCAACCCCCCCACCCGGGATGCCGGCGCGGCCACGACGAGCACGACCGCCCCTCCCGTACTCCGCACCGTCAGCGCTTGGCCGTGCTGGTCGCACCATAGAAGTGAGTCTCCACGCGCCAGAATCGCTCCCGCTGCATCCTCGAGCAGCAGGGGCTCCGATGAGCTACCGCCTTGTTCCGGACGGAACGCGAGCATGCAGCTTTCCGGGATTGCTTCGACGACCGCGAAGGCCCTGCCGACCCGGGAACCGGCCACGGGTCGAAAGCCCGCGTCGGAAAGCCTGGAGCCCGGTCCGCGCTCCAGCCAGGTTGCGTCGATGGGCTCTGGCGGGAACCGGCGGTCGGCGATCCAGCTCACGAGCACGCTCTCTTGGCACTCGTCGCCCCCCTTGGCGACAGTCTCGGGTCGCGCAGACCTCGAGGCCCACCCTTGTGGGCCGCCCATGACACGCGCGTCGACCGCATAGAGCCGAACTCCTTGCGTCGGGCTCGCCCCTGCGGGTGCGGTTACCGCGACTCGCTCGGGATCGCAGGCGCACCAGCCAATCGAGTGGGAATGGCGAGTAACTGTCGCTCCGTGGCTCACGACCATATCGCCCTCGGGAGCAGACGTAACGGCGATGAAACACGTCGTCGCGGATGCCTGGATCTCGAGCGTGTGCGGCGTCATCAGACTGGACGATGCGACGACAGCGAATCCGTCGGTCGCAAATGCCCTCGATGCTGCGTCGAGCGCCGTCGTTAGCCCACGCGCACGAGAAAAGACTTGCAAGCCAAACCAACCAGCCTCGGCCGCCACGCCAAGAATTGCAAGGGTCAGGAGCGCCGCCTTCGCGCGGCTGCGCCGGGCTCGGGCACGCTGCTCTCGCAGCGTCTGCTCGCGGATTCGTGCGGCATCTCGAGTCTCTCGCTCCGCGCGCACGAAATCCGGATGACGTCCGTCGAGCACCGAGAGGGCGCGCTCGACCTCATCGAGCTCGGACGGCGCGCGTGTGTGAGAAGGCTTCGGCAGCAGGCTTGTCGGCGCGTCCGGCGGTTTCCGCACGGGCTCAGAATACCGCGCTCACATCGACGGTGTCACAATCGGGGTTTCTCGGGAGTAGCCGTTGCCGGACCGGTCATCGTGACGAGCTCGGCATTCGCTTCGACGGTCGCGCCGGGGCTTACGTGAACCTCCAGAACGGTTCCTGATAGCGTCGCAAGGACTTCGTTTTCCATCTTCATGGCTTCTACGACGACGAGGGCCTGCCCAGTCCGAACACTGTCGCCTGCCTGCACCGCCACGCGGATGACGCGGCCCGGCATCGGACTTCGAATGGTCTTGGGTTGCGGGGCGCGCGGAGCCGCTAACGCGGTGGCTATCCGGTCGCTTTCTACGCGTGCGCGAGCGCGCAGGCCACGTGCCACCACGACGAGGTCCGGAAGTTTGCCCCCCGTCGTCAAGTCGACGACCTGGCCATCGACTCGGACACTTACCTGGGCCCCGACACGTACCGCGTCGACGTCGACGGGTCGACCGGCGACCACCGCGCTCATCTGGCCGTTCGGGCGCTCGACGAGAGCCACGAGGACAGGCTCGGAGCCGGGCGGGGATTGCAGACCGACACGGTATCGCACGATCTGACGCTAGCCCACTTTAGCGGCCGCCAGCGCGGGGGAAATACCGGAGCACACGGACCTCGACGTCGACCCGGCGCCCGGGCCCCGTGCGTGCTGGTAGCGCAAAGAAGGCGTTTCCGGCACTTCCGGCGAAGCTGCCACCGCTCAAGGCGAAGACGTCGCCGTGCAGTCCGTCGTGCAGATCGTCGAGCGCGACGTGCGCCGTTACACGCAGCCGGGTGGTCGCCTGGCCGGAGGTGAACGACCGCTCGGCCAAGAGCGCGAGCGTGCGTTCGATACTACTGCGAAGAGCGGGCGATGGGTGTCCCAGCACCGATTGCGTTGTCAGGTGTCCGGCGTCGTCGAGGACGAGCGTCACGTCAGCTGTCCCGGCGGTGCCCGGAAGACAGTTCGTCCAGGCCGGGTCGGCGCTGGACGCCTGCGGTAGCGCGCGCGTGAAGGTGGCCGACAAATCGGTCGCAAACCTCGCCCCCACCGCTCCGAAGAGCTCGCGGCGTTCGTCTCGGCTGACCCCACTCCGAGCCACGGACCCGACACGGATGGGTGGTCCGAGGTCGCTGCCCCGATCCTCCGCGGATGGCTCCGGGGCGTGGTTGCTTCCTCGGTCGGCCTCTGACTCCTGCACCGGTGGCTGTTGGAGGTCGAGGGTGTCGCCCGAGATCTCACCGCGCACCGGCGTCAAATCCCCGAGACCCTTAACGTGTGGCCGAAGGGTCTCGAAGGCAGCGACGTGCAGGCAGACGCTCAGAACCCCGCACAGCAAAAACAATCGAGCGCGAGCGGGATCCACCCAAGGAGGATATCAGCGCCTCCTGCTTGCCGCCCGTCGCTCGCCGGCGTCGCGTCCGCACACGGATGTCTCGTCTCTCGCCGGAATGCGCTAAAGGTTCGCCTCGATTAAAATGGATCGCCAATCGGGCGTCGTTCTTCCCCTCTTTTCGATTCGGACACGTCGGGACTGGGGTATCGGTCAGATAACGGACCTGCCGGCGTGCGCGGCTTGGATTCGCCGCGCCGGGCAGCGGCTTCTCCAGGTCCTTCCGCCGCACGAGCTTTCGGTCGGGGAGACAAGCCCCTATGGCGCGCTCACGGCGTTTGGGCTCGACCCGATCTACCTCGACACCGAAGCCATCGACGACCTCGATTCTCGTGCAATGGCCGACGTTCTCGGTGCGAGCGGCAAGGCCGCGCTCGAGCGCGCTCGAGCCGCCGCAGCCGTCGACTATCGCGGGGTGCGGGCCCTGAAGACTCGCGTCTTGCGTGCCGCGTTCGATCGCTTTTTCGAGATCGAGTGGTCACGCCACGGTGCGCGCGCCAAGCGGCTCTCGGAGTTCATCGCCAGAGAGGCCGTCTGGCTCGACGATTTCGCTCTCTACACGGTATTGCGCGAGATGCGCGGCGGCTCGAGCTGGACGACGTGGGCCGAGGACTACCGAGACCGCAGGCCGGGTGCGCTGCAGAATGTACGCGCCGAGCAGGCGCGACGGATCCTCGAGGTGGCGTACGTCCAATGGCTCCTTTCCGAGCAATGGGAGATGGCGCACGCCCAGATGCGCGAGCTCGGCGTCGAGCTGATGGGCGATATTCCGTTCATCGTCGGGACGGAAAGCGCCGACGTTTGGTCTCACGCGGCCCAGTTCCAGCGCAACGTGTCGCTGGGAGCGCCGCCGGATGACTATTCGGCCGAGGGCCAGGATTGGGGCCTGCCAGCCTACGATTGGCTCGCCATGGAAGCCGACAATCTCGGGTGGATTCGGGCACGGGCGCGGCGAGCCAGCCAGCTCTATGACCGCTTTCGACTGGATCACGTCGTCGGATATTTTCGACAATGGGTCCGCGCCAAAGACGGCTCGGGCCGCGGACGCTTCGATCCCGACGGCCCCGATGCCCAGCGAGCTCGCGGCTTGCGCGCCCTGGGGGCAACTCTGCAAGCGGTTTCGGAGGATCCCGGAGCGGTTCGCCCCCCACGCGCCATCGCCGAGGATCTTGGTGTCATCCCGCCGTTCGTGCACGAGGTTCTCGGACGCCTGGGTATGCCCGGTTATCGGGTGCTTCCCTGGCAAAAAGACGAGTCTCGATTTCGTGATCCTCGAGCGTTCCCCACTTCGAGCGTGGCGTGTTGGAGTACGCACGACACGGCGCCCATCGACGCTTGGTGGGACACATTTCCCGAGAACGAACGCGTGCAGCTCGCGGCACGCGCTGGCTTCCCGATAGGGGCCGCCGCAGACGTTCGTTCGCTCGCTCTACTTGGCGATCTTTTCCAATCGAGCTCCGACGTCACTCTGGTCCTTGCTCAAGAGCTTCTCGGGCTTCGTGACCGCATCAACGTGCCGGGCACGGTCGGGGACCACAATTGGACCTGGCGATTGCCGGCCCCCATCGAGGATCTCGAGCGCGACGCCCGAGTGGGCGCCCGCTTGAACGCGATTCGGATTCTGGTCGAAAGGTCGGGAAGGTCTCCTGCTCGATGAGCTGGCCGTCGATAGAACCTGGCGCCTTCCACCCTCTCGGCGCGACCTGGGACGGCCGTGGCGTGAACTTCGCGCTGTTTAGCCAGCACGCGACGGCAGTCGACCTGTGTCTGTTCGACGAGGCTGGACACGAAACGCGTTTGCGAGCTCCGTGGCGCTCCCTTCACGTGTGGCATCTCTACGTCGTCGGGCTCGGGCCGGGTCAGCGCTATGGGTGGCGGGTCCATGGTCCCTTTTCACCGCGAGAGGGGCACCGGTTCAACGCGTCCAAGCTACTCGTAGACCCGTACACCCGGGCGCTCGACGGCCAGCTGGACGTGCGGGCACCCATCTACGGCTACCCGCGAGATCGCGTTCTCGACGATCTCGTCTTCGATGATCGCGATGACGCGAGCGGCAAGCCGAAGAGCGTGGTCGTCGACGACGCTTTCCAGTGGGGCGACGACATTTCTCCTCGAGTGCCCTGGCACGATACGGTCCTCTACGAGGTTCACGTCCGCGGGCTCACGCGCCGGCACCCTGCCGTGCCGGCCGAGCTGCGCGGGACGTTCTTGGGGCTCGCATCGGACGCCGCGATCGCGCACTTCGAATCGCTCGGAGTGACGACTGTCGAGCTCATGCCTGTCCACGAGCACCTCGACGAGCCCGAAGTCACCGAGCGCGGCCTGACCAACTACTGGGGCTACAACACGTTGGCCTTCTTTGCGCCCGATCGGCGCTTCGCCACTGTGGGTGGGTCGCCCCAGCGTGAGTTCAAGGAAATGGTCAGGCGCCTTCACGCGCGCGGAATCGAAGTCGTCCTCGACGTGGTCTACAACCACTCGTGCGAAGGAGGGGCGCTCGGGCCCACGGTGAGCTTTCGCGGGATCGACAATCGAGCCTACTACCGGCTCGATGCCGTTCGCCCGCGCGAATACGTCGATTACAGCGGCTGCGGCAACACTCTCGACGCGACCCACCCGCAAGTCCTCAAGCTCGTCACCGATAGCTTGCGCTACTGGGTCACTGAAATGCACGTGGACGGCTTCCGATTCGACCTCGCGCCCGCGCTCGCTCGAGGCAACGATGGCGATGTCGATCGCGTGGGCTCGTTCTTCGCGGTGATCCATCAAGATCCGGTGCTCTCGCGCATCAAGCTCATCGCCGAACCATGGGATCTAGGAGCCGGCGGATACCTTGCCGGTAGCTTTCCCGTGCTCTGGACCGAGTGGAACGGACGTTTTCGAGACACCGTTCGTCGGTTTTGGCGGGGAGACCGAAAAGCTGTTGCGGACATGGGCTACCGCCTGACCGGGTCGAGCGATCTCTTTGGCGATGACGGGCGCGGGCCCCACGCGAGCATCAATTTCGTGACCGCTCACGACGGCTTCACGCTTCGCGATCTCGTGAGCTACGAAGTGAAGCACAACGAAGCCAACGGGGAACGGAATCGAGACGGTCTTGACCAGAACGAAAGCCAAAACTGCGGCGTGGAGGGCGAGACAAGCGATCCGCGCGTTCTGGCGCGACGCCGCACCGTTGCGCGCAGCATCATGGCCACTCTCTTGGTGTCGCAAGGAGTCCCGATGCTCGAGATGGGCGACGAGCTATGGCGCACTCAGCGCGGAAACAACAACCCCTACTGCCACGACTCGGAGCTGACTTGGCTCGACTGGCGATTGGACGACGACGGGCGCGCCATGATGGAGATCGCCCGCTCTCTCGTTTCCTTCCGCAAGCGCCACCTCGTTTTCCGACGTCGTCATTTTTTGCGAGGAGAGCGTTCGAGCCGGAGTCGAAGAAAGGACATCGTTTGGCTTCTTCCGGACGGAACCGAGATGAAGCTGCGCGATTGGGCCGACCCCGCGCGAGCGACCCTCGGGTTTCTGCTCGACGGAGACGCTTTCGAGCCCGAGGGGGCGGATTTGGAACGGGACGCCTCGTTTCTCATTCTGATGAATGGCGAAAGAGTCGAAACGACGTTCGTCGTGCCTGACCTTGCGCCGGGCGAGGCCTGGTGTCTGGTTGTCGACACGCGCGAGCGCTCGCATGTCGGTGAAGTTGCGAAAAGCGGGCAGTCCGTGGTGCTCGACGCCGGCAGCTTGGTGGTCTTCACCGATGATCCGGGCCCAATGGGCCCACAGCCCACGAAGGACGGGCTTGGTCTACCTCCATGGCAGCGGAGCTCGGAATCCGGCCCTTAGCCGACGCCTCCAGACACTCGGACGCACGGTTGGCGCAGGTCGACGGAGCGCTCATCGCGACCAGACAAGCTCGAACATTCTCGATGCACGCTCCGCGGGCTGCGGGCGCGCCGATGGCCAGCTCCGGTCCGGTAGTGTCCCCGCCGTCCTGCACGAGACCCGCGAGGCACGACCGAAACTCCTGGTCGCACACGGTGCTGGCGGATGGGCTTCCCGCGTAATCCTGGCACCGCTTCGCTTCGGTTTTGCATCGCTCGACCACGCCGAGCGCCTCGCTCGCCTGCGGTTCGGCGTCCACAAGCTGCGGGATCGGCCGGTGCCCGCACGCAGCGCCGAGCGCAATGGTCAGCAAAAGTAGATATTTACGAGTCTCGCCGCCGGCCACAATCACCCCCCCACGAAAGAACGGTGAGTGAATGTAGTACCCAGTCGGCTCAATTCAAGGCAGACTTTCGTCGAGCGCGCCTTTCGCATGACGGGCATGTCGGCGCAAAGTGATCCGCTAGTGTCGGTTCATGAATATTCTCGTCGTGGACGATGATCCCGATATCAGGCGACTTGCAGCGCTCGCGCTGGAGCGGCTGGGCGGCTTTCGGGTGAGCGTTGCAGCGAGCGGCGCCGAGGCTCTGGAGATGGCGCGCGACCAACCACCGGACGTGGTGCTCCTAGACGTATCGATGCCGGGCGCGGACGGTCCGGAAACCTTGCGTGCGCTTCGGTCGACCCCGGCCACTTCCCGGGTCCCCGTCATCTTCTTTACAGCGACGTCGAGCGAGAGTGAAGCGGATCGCCTCCGAGCGCTCGGCGCCGCAGGGGTAGTGCCCAAGCCGTTCGATTTCGCTGACCTTCCGCGGCGCGTGCGCGGCATCATCGATGCGGCGGCCGTAAAGTGAGAAACCCATGACGGAGGCCGACGACGATCTCGAGTTGCTCTTGGCGGCGGCGCGAGCCGACTTCGCGTCGCGCCTTGACGGCAAGCTTTGCGAGCTGCAAGAGCTTTCGACGCGTGGCGATTGGGCCGAGGCGCGCCGCGCCGCGCATCGGCTTCGAGGTTCGGCCGGGACGTACGGCTTCCCCAAGATCGGAGCCGCCGCGGGGGAGATGGAGGACATCTTGATCGACGCCGACCTGTCGCCCAACGACGAGGCGAAGAGCCGCTTCGCGTCGGCCGTCGCAGCGGCCCGAGTCGAGGCGGAAGTCGCCGCGCGGGGGGCAGCATGACCGATGCCCCTCGAGCCGATCCGGTGTTCGCCCTAGGCGAGCTGGTCGCCGAGACCTACGAGATTCGCTCACTTCTTGGATCAGGCGGGATGGGGGAGGTCTACGAGGCGCGGGATCGATCGTTGAATCGGCGCGTGGCCCTGAAAGTCGTTCGTCCGAACATCAAGCGCGACTACCTGCTTCGCGAAGGGCGAGCCCTCGCGGCGATCCATCATCCCGGCGTGGTGACCGTGCACACCATGGGTGAGCATCGCGGCGTGCTTTTTCTAGTGCTCGAGAGGGTTCAAGGCCTGAGTCTCGACCGCATGATCGACGAGCGCCGCGGTCGCGGCGAGCGATTTGGTATCGCAGAGGCCATGGACCTCCTCGTGTCCATCGCCGACACGTTGAGCATCGTCCATCGCGCCGGTCTGGCGCATCGCGACGTCAAGCCCGCCAATGTCATGCTCGCCCCAGGAGGCCGGGTCGTCCTCATGGATTTCGGTCTCGTCTTGCCCCACGCGGACCGCGCAGGGCATCGGACCGTGGCCGGGTCTCTGGACTACATGGCTCCGGAGGCGCTGACCGGGCACCTCACCGAAGGTGAAGCGCATCTGCTGGACATCTATGGGCTCGGGGTTCTCGCGTACGAGCTTCTGGCCGGTGTCCTACCTTTCGACAGCGGCGACCAGACGCCGGATGCGCATCGAGCGAAATCTCGCTCCTGTCCCCTGCTCACGGCGCATCGATCCGACGTGCCCAAGCCGCTGAGCGCGCTCATCGCTCAGATGATGGCCGCAGAACCATCAGAAAGGCCCCAGAGCGCCGAAGCGGCGCTTTGGCAGCTCCACGCCGTGCGGGGACGCCTCGGCAGCGAAGGACCGACGAGGCCCTTTGCGGTGCTTGTCGTCGACGACGACCCAGACATGCGTTCTGCGCTCACCCTCTATGTGCGTGCTGCGGCTCCCGACGCCGAGGTGGAGACGACGGGCGAGGGCCGCCACGCCATTCGCTCGGTGCGCCGTCGGGTGCCCGACCTGCTGCTCCTCGACCTGGACTTGCCGGATATCAACGGGATCGAGGTGTGCATGCTGCTACGGGGGATGCACCTTGGCGATTCGTGCCTGATCGTTTCGGTGAGCGCTCGTGCGACCCGTGCGGACGTCGAGCTGTTGCAGCAACTCGGGGTGCGCTCGCTCGAGAAGGGGCCGAACCTCATGACCGAGCTCGTTCAGATCGTTCAGCGAATGCGGCCACGTTGATGATTCGTGCGCTACACTGAACCCAGGCCATGTCGCTGAAGATCGATCAGGATCACTCGCGGTTTCGGGCGATCGTTCGCGGCAAGATCCGGCAGAACCTTCGCAAGTATGTGTCGCAAGGAGAGCTGCTCGGCCGTAAAGGCAAAGATGTCGTCTCGATCCCCATCCCTCAGATCGACATCCCTCGCTTCTCGTACGGCGATCGGCAGCGCGGTGGCACCGGGCAGGGCGACGGCGACCCTGGCGATCCGGTCGGCGGCGACAGCGATGGCGACGACGAAGGAGCGGGCCCGAAGGCAGGGTCCGCGCCGGGCGAGCATCTCCTCGAGGTGGACGTCACCCTGGATGAGCTAGCTGCCATCCTGGGCGAGGAGCTCGAGCTACCGGACATTCTCGACAAGGGGAAGAGCAAGATCATCAGTGCCAAGGACCGATACACCAGCATCCGCCGGGTCGGTCCCGAGTCGCTTCGGAACTTCAAACGCACATACCGCGAAGCGCTCAAACGGCAGATCTCGACCGGTACCTACGTGCCGGGAAACCCCGTCGTCGTTCCGATCCCGAGCGACAAGCGATACCGCAGCTGGAAGACCGAAGCGGAGCCCGTGGCGAACGCCGTCATCCTTTACATGATGGACGTTTCTGGATCGATGGGGGACGAGCAAAAGGAGATCGTACGAATCGAAAGTTTCTGGATCGATGCGTGGCTGCAAAAACAATACAAGGGCCTCGATAGTCGGTACATCATCCACGACGCCGTCGCGCGCGAAGTCGACCGCGAGACCTTCTTTCACACCCGCGAGAGTGGCGGCACGATGATATCGAGCGCCTACAAGCTCTGTTCGCAGCTCATCGACGATCACTACCCTCCCGATGAGTGGAACATCTATCCGTTTCACTTCTCCGACGGCGACAACTGGTCGATGGACGACACGCTTCTCTGCGTCGAGTTGCTCAAGACGAAGATTTTGCCGCGGGTGAATATGTTTGCATATGGCCAGGTCGAAAGCCCATACGGCTCGGGTCAGTTCATCAAAGATCTCCGCGAGCACTTCAGCCGGGATGGTCGAGTCGTGACGAGCGAGATCCGTGACAAGGACGCCATCATCACCTCCATAAAAGAGTTTCTCGGCAAGGGGAACTGAAGGGGCGATTGAAGAGATGAGCGAGTTTGCTCTGAAGACGTCGCTGCCCGCGTACTTGCGCGATGAGCAGACGCGGATCGAAAAGCTCGCGGCCGAGGCGGGGCTCGATTTTTTTCCAACGGTCTTCGAGATCCTGACCTACGACCAGATGAATGAGATCGCGGCGTACGGCGGATTTCCGAACCGATATGCGCATTGGCGGTTCGGCATGGAGTACGAGCGGCTCGCGAAGAGCTACGAGTACGGGCTGTCGAAGATTTACGAGCTCGTTATCAACAACAACCCAGCTTACGCGTACCTTTTGGAAGGCAACTCGCTCGTCGACCAAAAGCTCGTCATGGCTCACGTGTACGCGCACGTGGATTTCTTCAAGAACAACTTTTCCTTCAGGCAAACGGACCTCGACACCGGCGGGCGCACGGTGGACCCGGTCAAGCGTCCGAACGCATACGACCCGAACCGAAGATGGATCGACAAGATGGCGAACCACGGGTCGCGCCTGCGCCGCGTCGCCGCGCGCCATGGCGTGAACAAGCTCGAAGAGTTCGTGGACCATTGCCTCAGCATCGAGAACCTCATCGACTTGCATGCAGCGTTCAGTGGCAGAAGGCCGAAACGCCTCGAAGAGGACGACGAGCAGAAGGTGACCGAGATCCCGCGGCTTCGGGCGAAGGACTACATGGAGTCGTTCATCAACCCAGCCGAGTACCTCGAGCTTCAAAGGAAGAAGATCGAAGCCGAACGCGACAAGGCCACCAAGTTTCCGGAGCACCCCGAACGGGACGTGCTTCTGTTTCTCCTCGAGCACGCGCCTCTCGAGCGTTGGGAGCACGACGCCCTCGAAGTCGTCCGTGAGGAGGCCTACTACTTCGCGCCGCAATGGCAGACGAAGATCATGAACGAGGGCTGGGCGACGTACTGGCACTCGCGGCTGATGACCGAGCGCATTCTCGACGCGTCGGAAATCATCGACTACGCCGATCACGCCGCCGGTGTTCTCGCGACGAGCGGGGGCACCTTGAATCCGTACAAGTTGGGCGTCGAGCTTTTTCGCTACATCGAGGAACGCTGGGATCGAGGGCAGTTCGGCAAAGAGTGGGAGGACTGCGATGACCTCGACGCCAAGAGAAACTGGAACCTTCGCCTCGGGCTAGGCCGAAAGAAAATATTCGAGGTTCGCGCGCTCTACAACGACGTCACGTTCATCGATGAATTTCTGACGCCCGATTTCGTGCACCAGCACAAGCTCTTTGCCTTCGCTTGGTCCAATCGCAACGAAAGGTACGAAATCGAATCGCGGCAGTTTCGCGCCGTCAAAGAGAAGCTTCTGTTCCAGCTGACCAACGGCGGCAACCCGGTCATTTACGTCGAGGACGCCAACTTCGACAACCGAGGTGAGCTTTTGCTGAGGCACGATCATCAAGGCACCGACCTGCGGCAAGACTATGCAAAAGAAGTCATGCGGAGCCTGCTTCGGATCTGGAAGCGGCCGATTAGTTTGACGACGGTGGTCGAGGGCAAGGCGGTCATGCTTCGCTACGAGGGCAAGGAGCACACGACTCGCCATCTGAGGACTTGAGGCTCAGGGCGAAGATGGGCGAGTTTCGACGCGATCCGACTCATTGGCTTCTCAGGTACTCGCCGGACGAATGGATCCATGCGGCCCTGGGCGAGCTCGCGAGAGCGCGCCGCGCATGGGAGCAGGGCAACGGTCGTGCCGGTGCCGTGGGCGTGAAGCGAGCGGCAGGCATGGCTCTCAACGCCGCCCTCATCGTGCGGCCCGAGCAAGATTGGGGACGCACCTACGTCGAGCACCTCACGGCACTGGCCGCTGATTTGCGCGCACCTCAGGCAGTCCGGACGGCCTGCCAGCGCGTTCTCGAAGCCCAGCCACCGTCCGGCGACCTCGTGAGTCTTCGTACGCCGCGAGGCCACGCCGTGTTCGTCGATGCGGCACACGACGTGATCGCGCACGCGTGGGTCGTGGTGAAAAAGAATGAAGCGTATACCGATTGAGGCTCTTTTTTTGCTGGGGACGGTCGGCTGCGCAACGAGCGCGTCGCGTGGCCCGGCAACCCCAGCCGCATCGGCGAGCCCCGCGGCGACTGGCCCTGCGCCGGTGAGCACGTTGGCGAGCCTCGCGGCGATGGGTCCGGCGCCGGTGGCGGGGCCCCCGAGCGCGAGCCCCCTTGCTTCTGCGACAGCGCCGCCGCCCGAGCCGAGCGCTTCCGCGGCCCGTTCCCCAGCGCCGGCTCCGCGATCGCCGGTAATCGCGTTGGCGTCCGATTCGCACGCTCCGGGCGATGATGACCTGATGCAAGGCGACGCGGCCTTCGCTCGTGGTGACCTCGATGGGGCGCAGGCAAGCTATGCGGCGTCTCGCGCCGCTGCCCCGAGATCGGTTGGAGGGCGAGTCGGGCTCGCGCGAGTCAAGATGGCTCGCGCCGGTGTCCCTCTCGACTACGCGTCGGCGAAAGGGAATCGGGAGATCGTGCTGGCCTGCGCGCAACTCGCCTCCGCCGTGAAGGAGGCTCCTTCCTTCGGCCCTGCCTACGTTGAGTTGGGACGCGGGCGCCTTCTGCTGGGGGACGCCACGGCGGCCCTCGATGCGTTGACTCGCGGAGCTCGACTTTTGCCCGACGAGCCGGAGGCGCATTCTCAGCTGGGCGTGGCGCTGCTTGCAACGGGGCAGCCCGCCAAGGCCGTGGCGGAGCTGGCGCGAGCCGTCGAGCTCGATCCGGGCAGCGGCACGCGTCACGGAAACCTCGGGACCGCGCTCTTCATGGTCGGCCGTACCAAGGACGCGGTGGCCGAGTACGAGATCCGCGTAAGCATGGATGAGGGGGACGCCAAGGCCCACTCGGACTTGGGAACCGCGCTCCTCGCGACCGCCGGCCTCGAGCGCGCGTCCTCGGAGCTACGTCGCGCCGTCGAGCTCGAGCCCTCTCGGGCGACGTTTCATTCGAACCTTGGCTACGCGTTTCAGCAAGCCGGTCACTTCGACGCGGCGATCGAGGAGTATCAAAAAGCCCTCAAGCTCGACGGGGCGCTTGTGAGCGCCTGGATCAATCTGGGGACGGTGCTGGCCCGCGATCCGAAGCGTCGCACCGAAGCCCGAGCCGCTCTCGAGCGCGCGCGTTCTATCGCTCCCGACGACCCGCGCGTGAAAGCCAATCTCGAGGAGCTCGACACGCTGCCCCGGCGCGGTGCGCCCTAGCCCCCTTGGGGGGTGACCCAGGCTAAAGGTCGGGCACGCTCTGGATGTCGAACGACCGCGTCGACGGGCGGTACACGCGAGCGGCAATGTGGATCGACCCGTCGGAGCCGAGCCCGTACACATTGAAGCCCGCCATGCGGTCGCTGGCTTCGTGCTGCAGCGAGGCACTCGTGGCGCCGACTTGCTTCATCGTGCCGGTCCCGATGCCGCGCTGAATGCGGCGATGAAGGTGTCCGTGCAAAATGAGCCCTTTGCCAATCGGTCGCACGAGGCGCAGGAGATCGGGCGCGTCTCGGAGCCCCTCGACGTACCGCTTTAGGCTCGACCAATCGTCGACGACGGGATGATGCAGAGCCAGCACGAGGGTGCGCTTTGCAACCTCGGGATGCTCGAGAATACGCGCCAGCGCTCGAGTCTGGGCGTTTCCCAACTCGCCAGCGGCGATGAACGGCGGGCGCGGAACCGCGCTCGAGAGGCCCACGATCGCAACCTCGCCTCGGAGCTTGACCACGGGGAAGCGTGCGCCCCCGACGTCGACCGCGAGCTCGGGAAGGTCGCTCTCCAGCCAGGGGCCGAAGTATCGTTCAAAGCGGCGAGAATCACGCGCGCCGCGCGTGTAGAGGTCGTGATTTCCGGGCACCACCGTCACGCTGGACGGGTCGCGCCCGAGCGCGTCGCCGATGAGGCTGCGAGCGAGCTCGAACTCGCCCTCGAGAGCAAGGTTGGTGAGGTCTCCCGTGACGACGACGTGGTCGAACCCCAGACGCGCGATCTCGGCAACGATGGCCTTCGCGTGCCCAGCCCGATGCACCGAGGCCCGCTTGAGCCGCAGGTTGGCCCAGCCGCTGAAGCGCTTGTTTAGAAAGCGTCCGATTGGAACGCCGTCCAACGCGAGCAAGTGCAAGTCCGAAATGTGAGCGATCTTCATCGAACGTCGACCGCACAACGGAACCCGACCGTCGCGCGCACCCATGAGGTCGTATCTCGTGCCGCCGATCGGAGCCACATCGGGGCATCTTCGAACGAACCGCCCCGCAGGACGTGTGGGCCGCCCGAGGCCTTTGGAGGTGGGTCGAATTGCGGCTCCGCGGCGTAGCCAACCGGCCGACCGGAGGCATCCAGCTCGAGCTCGTCGGCCACCCACTCGGCGACGTTGCCAGCCATGTCCAAGAGCCCCTCGGGCGTCGCTCCGTCTGGAAAGGAGCCTACCGGCGCGGCGCCCACGTAGCCGTCGGTCGCATCCGTGCGGTCGTCGGCTCCCGCACCGTGATTCGACAGGTACGGGCTATACGTGTTGCCCCATGGGAATTCGCGTCCTTCTGCACCACGGGCGGCGAGCTCCCACTCGGCCTCGGTGGGTAGCCGCCCGCCCGCCCACCGGCAAAACCGCGCCGCGGCCTCCCAACTAACCTGTGTGACAGGGAGGTTCGGCGACGATCGGGCGTCCGCCGACTGCGGGCCAGCTGGCTCACACGCGCCAGCCGCCACGCACCGCGCGTAGCTCGCCGCGGTAACCTCTGTCCGATCCATGTCGAACGTCGTGATCGTAACCGAGTGAGCGGGCATCTCGGCTCGGACCATCGCCAGGATATCCGAGTCACCGCACTGCGCGCGAAGCACTTGGGTTTTGCAGAGATCCAGGGCGCGCGCGATGCCTTCGGGTGAGGATCCCATGGTGAACGTCGTGCCGATCACCCGGACGCGCCGCCTTTTTGCCGAGTGGAGCGCCTCGAGCTCATCCGCGGGATCGCCGGCCTCTCGACTGTCGAGCCCCGCCCACCATGCGCCGGCCCTGAGTGTCCGATGCTGCGCGCTCATCGCGGGCGGCCCGGCGCAGGCCGAGAGGCCCATGAGAAGGCCCAGTAGGAATGCCAGGGCCGAGCGGGCAGAGACCCCGGCGCCGACCGCTTGCATTTCACCCCGTGAGCACGCGCAGGGGTCGCTCGACCAACCTCCGCAATTCGGCGAGAAACGCCGCCCCGACGGCGCCATCGACCGCGCGGTGGTCGCAAGAAAGCGTCATTCCCAACCGCTGTCCGATGCCGAGCGCGCCGCCGCTCACTACGGCGGCATCGCGCACCTGCCCGACCGCGAGAATGGCGCCCTCGGGAGGATTGATGACGGCCGCGAACTGATCGATTCCAAACATTCCCAGGTTGGAGATCGAAAAGGTCCCGTCCGACATCTCCTCGGGCTTGAGCTTGCGGGCACGGGCGCGTGACGCGAGATCTCGAACCTCTCGCGCGATGGCCACCACGCTCTTCCGATCGGCGTTTCGCACGACCGGAGTGACCAACCCATCCGGGATCGCTACCGCCACCGAGATATCGACGCGCTTGTGGAGCAAGATGGCTTCTGGCGTGAAGCTCGCGTTGCACTCTGGCACGTGCACGAGGGCCACGGCGCAGGCTTTGATGAGCAGATCGTTGAACGACACTTTGTCGGACGGACCTGCGCCGTTGCCAGGCGCTCCTTGTGCCGCGAGGTCGGCGTTGATTTGCTCGCGAAGCTTTACGAGGCCGGACGCGTCGACGTCGATTGAGAGGTAAAAATGGGGCACCGTCGCCTTCGACTCGGTGAGTCGCCGCGCGATGGTTTTGCGCATGGGCGAAAGGGGTCGGACTTCTGGCGGATCGTGAGCGAGCACCAGGGCGCCGGCGGGAGCGGTGGGCGGGGTGCGTGTCAGCGCGGCCGATTGTTGCCCGCGCAGCTTTTCAAGATCGTTGGGCAACACCCGCCCGCCGGGCCCACTTCCTTGTGCGCCGTGCAGATCGATGCCGAGGTCCCGGGCCGTCTTGCGAACGTACGGGGAGGCCACCACCCGGCCGGTGGAGCGGCCGCCGTTTTCGACCGCATCCGCCGCGTAGGACGTGCGATCAAGAACGTGCGCTACCGACGGACGGCGCTGCGCGGGCGGCGAGATCGTTTCGGGGGGCGGTTGCGTCGGCGTGGCCGCTGGCGCGGCTGCGCTCGCTCCTGCCGACTCTGCGCGCTGCGCTGCTGCGGGTTGGGGCGCGGGCCCCGCCGCGGGCGCGGCTGCCACGAGGGCGGACACGTCCTCTCCTGGGGAGCCGACGATCGCCACGGGTTGGCCCAACTTCACTTGAGCGCCGGGCGTGACCAGGAGCTTTAGCAACGTCCCCTTGTCGAACGCTCGGAACTCCATCGTCGCCTTGTCGGTCTCGACCTCCGCCAACAGGTCATCGACCGCGATCGCGTCGCCCTCTTTCTTGTACCACGCCGACAGCACGCCTTCTTCCATCGTCGGCGAGAGCTTCGGCATCTCGAGAATTTTCGCCATTGCGGTTCTCTCGGCTCAGCCCCGCCCGCGGGCGAGCAGGCGTTTGACAGTGGCTACCACTCGTTCTGCCTGCGGCATGCAAGCCAGCTCGAGCTTGGCGCTATAAGGCATCGGAACATCGAGGCTCGTCACCCGCAGGACGGGTGCGTCGAGCGCGTCGAACGCAAGACGCTGCACGCGGTCGGCGATCTCGGCGCCCACCCCCCCGTAGGGCCACCCTTCGTGCACCACCACGAGCCGGTGCGTGCGCTCGACGCTGGCGACCACCGTGTTCTCGTCGAGAGGTCGCAGGCTGCGCAGGTCGATGACCTCGGCGGAAATGTTTTCTTGCTCCAGGGTCGCGGCGGCCTCGAGCGCGACGTGAGTCATTCGGGAGTAGGCCGCGATCGTGACGTCGGTCCCGGGGCGCGAGATCTGCGCCTGCCCGATGGGCGCCACATGCTCGCCGTCCGGCACCTCGCCCCGAACGCCGTAGAGAGTCTCGGATTCCATCAGGAGGACCGGGTCGTTGTCGCGGATGGCCGCCTTGAGCATCCCCTTGGCGTCGGCCGGGAAAGCCGGGGCGATGACCTTCAGACCGGGGACTTGCGCGTAGAAGTGCTCCATCGCGTGGCTGTGCTGACTGCCGACCTGGCGGGCGCTCGCGTTGGGCCCCCGAAAGACGATCGGGCACTCGAACTGACCGCCCGACATCTGATGCAGCTTCGACGCGTTGTTGAGGATCTGGTCGAACGCCACGGCGCTGAAGTTCCAAGTCATAAACTCGATGATCGGACGCAGGCCCACCATGGCGGCGCCGATGCCCACGCCCGCGAATCCGGCCTCGGCGATGGGAGTGTCGATGACGCGCCTCGGCCCGAACTTGTCGAGCATGCCCTCGCTAACCTTGTAGGCGCCCTGATAGTGGCCCACTTCTTCGCCCATGAGAAAGACGCGGTCGTCGCGCTCCATCTCTTCGACCATCGCCTCTCGCAGGGCTTCTCGGTATCGTAAGGTGCGCGCCATCGTCAGGTGCCTCGTCTAGTAGCTGGGGGCCGTCCCGGATTGCAAGGGGACGTTCGCCAGCCTTTCTCCGCTAGTAGGCGAAAGGCCCGCTGTACGTGGTCGCCTCGAGCAGGTCCAACCCCGGTTCGGGGCTCTCGTTTGCGAACTTGACGGCGTCGGCGACTTCGGCCTCCACCGACTGCTCGAGCTGCTCGACGCGAGGTTCGCCGAAGCCCTGCTCGAGAAGCGAGCTTCTCGCGAGAAACAAGGAATCGCGTTTCTTGTGCTCGTCGAGCTCCGCTTGCGTGCGGTATTTGGCCGGGTCGCTCATCGAATGGCCGCGAAAACGGTAGGTGCGCACCTCGACCAGCGTCGGCAGGCTTTCTTCCCGAGCCCTGCGCACGGCCTGCCCGATGCGGCGCTCGACCTCGAGCACGTCGTCGACGAAGAAACGATCCCGATCCATTCCGTACCCGATGGCCTTGACCGACACGTCCTCGACCGACATGGATCGCGAAAGGGGGGTGCCCATCGAGTATTCGTTGTTCTCGCAAATAAAGACGATGGGAAGCTTCCACAGGGCCGCCAGACCCAGCCCCTCGTGGAACCCGCCGATCGCGACGGCTCCTTCGCCAAAGAAGCAAAGGGTAACGTTCCCATCGTTTCGGTACTTGCTGGCGAAGGCGACTCCGGCCGCCAGCGGGATGTGTCCGCCGACGATGCCGTAGCCACCGAGCATGTGATGCTCTCGGTCGAACATGTGCATCGAGCCGCCGAGACCCTTGGAACACCCCGTCGCCTTTCCAAAGAGCTCGGCGAGCAAGGCGCGCGCCGTCATGCCCTTGGTGAGCGCGATCCCGTGGTCGCGGTAGGTGGTGATCACGGAATCACCGGGCTTTAGCGAGGCGATTGCGCCCACCGCAACGGCCTCTTGCCCGATGTAAAGATGCAGAAAACCGCCTATTTTGCCCTCGGCGTACCCCCGCGCGCTCTCTTCCTCGACGCGGCGGATGAGAAACATTTGGCGATACAGCTTGGCCAAGTGCTCGACGTCGTCGCTTGGACGCGCGTGGGACAGGGACGGGGTCTTCGCTTCGGGGGCAGCGGTGGGGTTGTCGAGTTGCATCGCGCAGGCGCGAGTCTAGGGCCTGGCCTCAATTTCCGCCACGCGCGCGGGCGCTCCTGGCCGACCCCTAAGAGACGACAGGATTCCAGCAAGCCACCTTGTGCCCGCTGCCGGCGACGATTTCGTCGAGCCGCGGGATGTCGGTGTCGCACGTGCCGCGCAAGGCTCTCGAGCAACGAGGGTGAAACGGGCAGCCGGGCGGGGGATCGATGGGGGAGGGGACGTCGCCTTCGAGGACGAGACGGACACGCTTGCGCTCCGGGTCTGGCTCCGGAATGGCCGCGAGCAGCGCTCGCGTGTAGGGGTGCTGCGGGGCTTGGTAGAGCGCCTCTGCCGAGGCCTGTTCCACGATCTTTCCAAGGTACATGACCGCCACGCGGTGGCTCACGTGCTCGACGAGCTTGAGATCGTGGGACACAAAAAGATACGCAATGCCCATCGTCTCCTGGAGATCGACCAAAAGGTTGACGATCTGCGCCTGAATCGAAACGTCCAAGGCGCTGACGGGCTCGTCGCAAACGATGAAGTCCGGTTCTACGGCGAGCGCCCGCGCGATGCCGATTCGCTGGCGTTGGCCGCCAGAGAACTCGTGAGGATAGCGATCCATTGCGTCGGTCCGGAGGCCCACGCGCCCGAGCAGCCGGGAGATTTGTTCTTCTTCGGCGGCGCGCGTCTTGGCGAGTCGATGAATGCGGAGCGCCTCGCCCACGATCTCACGAACGGTCATCCGCGGATTGAGGCTCGAGTACGGGTCTTGAAAGATGATCTGCATGCGGCGGCGCAGAGGCCGCAGCTCGCGTTGCGAGAGGCCGGTTATCGCGTGCCCGTCGAAAATGACTCGACCGAATGTCGGCTCGACGAGCCGGAGCATCAGGCGTCCGAGCGTGCTCTTGCCACACCCGCTTTCGCCGACCAGGCCGAGAGTCTCGCCTCTTCGCACGGAAATCGACACGCGATCCACGGCGCGCACGAAGCGTTCCCCTCGGGAGAAAAAGCCGGATCGAATGGGGAAATACTTCGACACGCCATCGGTCGCGATGAGCGTGCGCCCCACCGCGGGCTCGGGCCGATCGGGTCCTTGCGCGGTCACGGCGAGACCTCGGCCGAGCGCCAGCAGCGCGAGCTGTGGTGGGGGCCCACGGGCAAGAGGTCGGGCTCCTGCTGCGTGCAGAGCTCGACGCGCATCGGGCAGCGGTCGGCGAAGCGACAGCCCGGAGCAAGAGCGCGAAGATCGGGCACGATCCCTTCGATCGCGCGCAGGCGCCGACGGCCCGGGCCGCCCGGCGTCGGGATCGACTCGAGCAGTCCGCGAGTGTAGGGGTGCGCAGGCCGAGCGAATAGATCCCTAACGGCCGCATTCTCCACGATGCGGCCCGCATACATCACCATGACGGTCTGAGCGTTTTCGGCGACCACCGCAAGGTCGTGAGTAATGAGGAGCAGGCTCATCGAAAACCGCTCTTGCAGGTCTCGCAAGAGCGCCAGAATCTGGGCCTGGATCGTGACGTCGAGCGCGGTGGTGGGCTCGTCGGCCAGAAGGAGCTTGGGTTCGCACGCGAGAGCCATCGCGATCATCACCCGCTGACGCTGCCCCCCGGAAAGCTGATGGGGATACGCGTCGACGGCCGTTTCGGGCTCGGGCATCCCGACGAGCTGGAGAAGCTCGATCGCGCGGCTCCTCGCCTCGCGTCGCGACTTTTTTCGATGCAGCCGGACTGCCTCCGCGATCTGCCAACCGACCGTGTAGACCGGGTTGAGGCTGGTCATCGGCTCCTGGAAGATCATCGAGACGACGCTGCCACGAAGGCTCTGCATCTTTCGCTCGGGCAATCGAAGCAAGTCCTCGCCCTCGAGCTCGATTGTCCCTGCCTCAATCTTGCCCGGTGGCCACGCTATCAAGCGGAGAATCGACAGGGCCGTGACGCTCTTGCCGCACCCGCTTTCGCCGACCAGGGCGACCGTCCCTCCGCGGGGGACGTCGAAGGAGACATCGTCGACGGCTCGCAGGACTCCGGCCTCGGTGCGAAAAGTCGTGACGAGCCCATTGACGCGAAGGAGTGGCGCGTCTTCCATCCCGAGCGAAGGGATAGCACCGATGGTGGGTGTGCCGCGACGCGGAAAGCGGCGAGGTCGGGTTCGCCGAGGCCCAGCCTTCGCGGGGTTGGTGGCTCTCGCGGCTCTCGCGCCGGGGTGCCGGCCGGCTTCGACGATTTGCCCGCTCGACGCTCATTGCGCGGCTCCCGCCAGCTCTGCGACCCCTCTCTCGCAGACGCGCCGACTTCTCTACGAGCCGGTCGACGTGGCGTACGTCCGGCGCCACGGCGACGGAGACGGCACGCCGGCCCTGGCGACCCTAGGTTCCGGCGATGGCGCCCTTCTGCTCCTTCGGTTCTCCATCGACCTGCCGCCCGAGCCGGGCATCGTCGAGGCGTTCGTCTTGCTCGAACGAGCCGCGGACGTCGACGCCGACCCGGGCGACGTCATCCTGCGCGCCGCGCGCGTAACGCAACCATGGGATAGCCGTTCGGTCAGCTGGGCGCTCCGGCCGCGGGTGGAGTTGGTGGATGGGCCTCCGACAGCGGTGCGATCCGGCACCCAATCGCTCGTGAGACTGGGGGTATTGGACCTTGCCCGCCGCTGGCTCAGGCGCGGGCGCGACGAGTTCGGAATCGCCGTTCAGGCCGACGGCCCGGGCTCCGCTGGCGTGACTTTCGCTCTCGCTGCGGGCGGCGGGTCGGTGCAGAGCGATGGCGACGTCGCAGAGCGCGGCCCCCGGCTCGAGCTCTATGTGAAGTAGAGCGTCACGCGTGCTAATCGCAGCAGGTCATGACGGGCAACCGCTGGGTGGTCCTGGGCCTCGGCGCCCTCGCGCTTGCTTGCGGCAGAAGCGAAGCGGCTCCCGGAGTCGCCGCGCACGCGACGGCGCTCCCGGCGGCCTCTGCGGCATGCGGCCACTTGGCGTGTGGCGAGAGCTATTTCGTCGACGCCGCCGTTCAAGAAGGGTGCTTGGCCGCTGCGCGATGTCAGGTGGCGCTCAAGCTCGTAGCCACCGGCGCCTTTCATATCAACGCTCAATACCCGTACCGATTCAGGGCCGAGGCGACTCCGGTGCTCGAGTTTCTGGGGACCGATCCCGCCGGAAACACCGTCTTCTCCAAGTCATCCGGCGACTGGGCCGAGGGCGACGCCAAGAGCGGGGTCATCACCGTCCGCTTCACTCCGAAAGTGCGGGGGAGCTCGACGATTTCGGGAATCTTCAAGCTCAGCGTCTGTTCCGAGCAGAATTGCCTCATCGAGCAGCCCGAGCTGCACGTACCGATCAACGCCTCCTGAGAGCTCGCGCCGCACTCCGGTACCGAGGAGCCTGCCTGCCGTAAGTGCTAGGCTTGTCCGCATGGACGAACCGCGCGATGCCGCGTCGCAGGTCCGAGCCATCGCCAACCAGGTGGAGGAGCGCTTCCGCGCGGGGCGTCGCGTCCTGGCGTTTGCCGAGTTTCTCGACCTGTTCGACGCCGAACCGGTCCGCTACACGCGCGATGCCAGCCGATATCTGCGCGACGTCTTCGACCACTTCGGGAAGGTGATCGTTCACCATCCGTGGGGGGACTTCACGCGATACTCGCTATTCGAGCTCCCGTGGGAGCAGCCCGCGCGAGGCTCGCCGCGCGGAGCCCTCATCGGGCAAGAGCACGTCCAGGAGGAAGTTTACCGAGCGCTATCCAACTTCGTGCGCGAAGGGCGTCCGAATCGCCTCATCTTGCTTCACGGCCCGAACGGATCCGCGAAGTCGACGATCGCCGCGTGCATGATGTCGGGCCTCGAGCACTACTCGACGGTCGACGAAGGGGCGCTTTACCGGTTTCATTGGGTGTTTCCGTCCCCGAAGACGCTGCGCGGGAGCCTTGGCTTCGGCCCCGACAAATCCGGAGGCGGCGGCCTCGCGTCCTACGCTCATCTGAGCGACGAGCAGATCGACGCCAAGGTCGTGGTCGAGGTGCGCGACCACCCGCTTTTCCTCATTCCCGTTCCCGAGCGACGCGAGGTCATCCTCTCGGCCTTCAGGCGCGTCGGCGCAACCGACCCCCCCAACGACTGGATCCTGCGCGGCCAGCTCTCGCACAAGAGTCAGCAGATCTTCGAAGCGCTCCTCGCTTCGTATAGCGGCTCGTACGCCGAAGTGCTCAAGCACGTGCAGGTCGAGCGATATTTCATCTCACGCCGCTACCGCGTCGGCGCCGTCACGATTGGCCCGCAGCTTAGCGTCGACGCCGGCGAACGCCAGATCACGATGGACCGGTCTCTCCAATCGCTGCCTGCGTCGCTGCAAGCCGTGTCTCTTTACGAGACCAAGGGCGAGCTGGTGGATGCGGCCGGAGGGATGCTCGAGTTCAGCGATTTGCTCAAACGTCCACTCGATGCGTTCAAGTACCTCCAGCTTTCGGTCGAGACAGGCGAAGTCGCGCTTGGCGCTCAGAACATGCAGCTCAACTGCGTGATGACCGCAAGCGCGAACGAGCTTCATCTCGACGCCTTCCGCGAGCATCCGGAGTTCGCGTCGTTTCGCGGGCGCCTCGAGCTCGTCCGCACCCCCTACCTTCGCAGCTACGAGCAGGAGCGACTCATTTACGACACGCACGTCGCCCCTCACGTCCGCCGCCACGTGGCTCCCCACTCCACCGAGGTCGCCGCGCTCTTTGCCGTCTTGACGCGCATGCGAAAGCCCAATCCAGACCGCTATCCTCGTCCGATCGGCGCTATCGTGTCGGGGCTCACCGCGGTCGAGAAGGCCGATCTCTACGCACATGGCAAGGCCCCCGAGCGGCTCGACAGCGACAGTCAGAAGTTGCTGCGCGCGTCGATTCGCGACGTCTGGGAGGAGAGCGATTCGTATCCGATTTACGAAGGACGCATTGGCGCCAGTCCCCGCGAGATGCGCGCGGGGCTGCTCGACGCGGCGCAATCCCCGGCGTTCGCTTGCCTGAACCCCATCGCGGTCCTCGACGAGATTGAAGCTCTATGCCAGCGCAAGAGCGAGTTCGACTGGCTGCAGCAAGACATGATCACGGGCGGCTACCATGACGTGAAGGCCTTCCGCGACACGATTCACTCGCGCCTTCTCGCGGCCTGGGAATACGAGCTTTATGCCGCGAGCGGGCTCGTGCAGGAAGAGAAGTACTCGGAGCTTTTCGATCGCTACGTGCAGCACGTGAGCGCGTGGGTGAAAAAAGAGCGGCTCTACAGCCGCGCGACGCAGAAGTACGAAGAGCCGGACGAGAAAATCATGGGCGAGGTGGAGCGCCTCGTCGATCTCAAGGAAAACCACGAGGAGGGGCGCCGGCAGCTCATCAGCGCGATCGCCGCGTGGGCGATCGACCACCCGGGTGAGAAAGTGGAGGCGACCATCGTCTTCCCGCAGCATCTCAGGCGTATGCGAGAAGCCATCTTTGCCGAGCAGCGTCCCGCCGTGGCCAGGCTGGCGCGGGACCTGTCGCTGCTGGTTCGCGGGGAGGGGGCGGGGCTCGACGCAGAGCGTCGTCGTCACGCCGAGGCCGCGATAAAGGGCATGGTGGATCGATACGGGTACTGCCGTCATTGTGCCGCAGACGCCGCGAGCACCCTTGTCCGCAAGCGCTTTCAAGATCTCGTGACCTAGGCGTGAAGGCGCGTGGCTGCGTCGATCTTCGCGCGCGCCGTCTTGACCCCGAAGAGCTGACAGGCCGCGGGGTCGAGGATGGGCCCCAGAAGCACGCTCGCCATCACCGCCGCCAGCTGCAGCGCGAGAAGGTCGCCTGCGCTCTCTCGCTCGACGAGCCAGACCGTTGGACAACGACGGGCAAGCTCTCCAAGGCCGCCGCCGCCCGCGCGCGACTCGGCGATGTCCGCTTGGAGCAGGTCGCTCTCTTGCCGACCGCGCCCCTCGACTCGCCGTACGCCCGGGTCGCGGCCATGGGGAGCGACCACCAAACGTCCGCCGTTCTCGAGCGGTTCGGCCAGGCCGATTCGCGTGCTGAAGAAGCGTTCGCCTTGCCGATTCCAGGCCTCGACCTCGAGAAGAGCTCGCGCCCGTTGGGCGAAGACCACGAGAAAGCCGTCTGGGTTCGAAGCCTCTTTCACCGGCGCGCTTCCCCGGCGGATCCGTTAGCAGCAGGGGCCTCGTAGGGCTACCGTACCGCGCGGCCCACCCATGCTCGTTTTGGCTGACGCGCACTGCCATTTGGATGGCCATCACTTTGCCGAAGGGCCCGACAGCGTCATCGAGCGCGGCCTGGCGGCAGGCGTGGTGGGCTTCGTGGTCGTGGGTTTGGCTCGCATCGACCGCGCGGTCGACGGCGATCCCGTCGAGCCGGCGCGTTTTGCCGTGAACCTGGCGCGTCGCGTGCCGGGGCAGGTGGCCGCGTGCGTGGGTCTTCATCCGCACGACGCCGCGGACCACTCCGAGTCTCTGCACGCGAGCCTGCGGGAGCTGGCCCGCGAGCCCGAAGTTGCCGCCGTGGGTGAGATTGGCCTCGACTACCATTACGACCATTCGCCTCGCGAACGGCAGCGGGCGGTCTTCGCGGCCTTGATCGGCCTGGCGCGCGAAGTTCGAAAGCCCATCGTCGTGCATACGCGATCCGCGCCGGACGACACGCTCGACATTCTCGAGCGCGAAGGGGCGCGCGAGGTCGGTGGCATCATTCACTGTTTCAGCGAAGATCGCGGGTTTGCCGCGCGGGCGCTCGATCTGGGCTTCGACCTTTCATTTTCCGGGATCGTCACGTTCAGAAACGCGCAGTCGGTCCAGGACGTTGCGGGCTGGGCTCCACTCGATCGGATCTTGGTCGAGACCGACAGCCCGTTTCTCGCGCCCGTGCCCTTTCGAGGCAAAAAGTGCGAGCCCGCGCTCGTCCACCATACGGCCATGCACATAGCTGAGCTGCGCGCGCTCGCCCCGGAGGTCCTCGCGGAGGCGACGCTTGGCAACACAGAGAGGCGATTCCGCAAGGCGTTCGCTCGCCCTTCCTCGCCGCGTCTCTAGAGGAGCCGGGCTCTGAAGGGCCCCATCGGAGCCGGGCTCGCCCTGCGAGCCGAGATGACGCACGCTGTAGGGGAGAGAGAGGGGGCACGGCGCGAGTGGATCGAGCGGCGCACAATCGGTACGGCGTCGCCATTGTCGCGTCGTTGGCCCTTCATGGCGCCATCACGCTGGGTCCGTCGTGGTCCCGGCACCCAGCGCCGGCCGAGACCCCAAGTGTTCAAGCGCAGGCGCCGCTCGCCGCGGAGTCGACTGCGATCGCCCTCGAGCTTCCGTCGGTCGCCGAAGGCCTATCGATCGAAGAGCGGCCGCCGGATCCTGTGGGCCAGCCGCCTCCACCGCCGTCCGGCGACGAGGTGGCCCATCCCGACACGGAGCGCGCTGGCCATGGGGGGGAGGTGACCGTGCGAGAACGTGCCTTGAACATGGCCGATGAGGACGAGCGCATGCATCTCTCGCCCGATCTCTTGAATCGACTCGATCGAGATCAGATCGAGCGGCTGCGATCCGCTCGATCCCGAGCGTCGTGGGAGGACCGCCGGTCCACGACGCATCCTGCGGAGCTCACGCTGGTCGCTGTGGGCACCGGCAGCGTGCGCGAGCGCCGGCCCTTGGCTGCGGCGGTGCCTAGCCGCGGCGCTCTCGAGGCCCCGCTACCGAACGTGCGTGGCGGCTTGCCCGGGATGGAGGCGACACGAGACGAGGACGCCGAGGGCCCGCGGGCCGGTGGCGACCGAGACGGGTCGAGCCGCGAGGCGCCAGGAGCCGGATTGCGCGAAGCTCGTGCCGGCGTCGATCACCGGGCGAGCGCTCCCGTCGGTAGCGCGAGGCCGTCAATCGCGCGCGGTCCCGTGGCCGTGCTCGCGTCGGTGCCAGCCCTGCCTCGAGACGACGCGGACGCCGAACAAGAAGTCGCGACCGCGGTTCGGGCAATCGTTCACGCCAGCACCGCCGGAGGTTTGCCGGGAGCCGGGAATGGGGGGAGCGGCGTCGGCGGCGATCCGGGCGCCGGGGGGCGAGCGCCGACGGGCCTTCGCCCCGACGTCCTGGGCTTGCCCGACGGCGCGGTCTACGACTACTTCAGCTCGGACCCTCGGCTCGTCTCCTATTTTCGCCGAATTCACGCGAAGATCGATCCCCTCTGGGCCGACGCATTTCCGAAGAGCGCGCTCCTCGATCTCAGGCAAGGCACCGTCATCCTCGAGTTCACGGTATTTGCCGATGGGCATGCCGACGTTCACTGGCCCCCGCTCCGCCCGAGCGGAATCGCAGAATTCGATCGCAACTGTGCCGCGGCGATTCGCTCCGCCGCGCCATTCCCGCCCATCCCGGCGGCCCTCGGGTCGAGCTTGCGGATTCGAGCCCCATTCGTGGCGACCAATCCGATCGTGAAATGAGCCGCCCTCGATAGCCCCCCACGCCGGCGCCCGAGTCGCGCGGCGGCACAATGTGGCCCAACAGGCCCTATCGCCTCCCCAAGAACGCTTGGTGACTTTTCGGTGTGCTCGCGCCTATATGCGGGTTTAATGCGCCGCCCTCTCTCGATGGCATCGAGGGTGCACACCGCCTACGCAGTCGAAACCGAGAACCGATGCTCCAATTTCTCAAGTCATGGCAGTTACTGATTGTCGTCGTCCTCGGAATGCTCGTGGCTACGAGCTGGAGCTGGCTCCCCCGATGGGCCAGCGCGGATCGCCTCGAGCGCTGGAGTCGGAGGCCGCTGCTCGGACGCTTCTTGGCGCGCGACGCGCTTGGCCGCCTCGAGTGGGCTCATCGAGTCGCCATGGGGCTCTGCGCCGCGCTCGGGATCTGGGCGTTCACGCTCTTCGGACAGATGCACGACCACGGTGCGTTCGGTCACCAGAACTTCCACGCGCACGACTGCTATCACTACTATTTCGGCAGCAAGTACCTCAAAGAGTGGGGCTACGATCGGATGTATCTCGCGACCGTCGCGGCTCTCGAGGAAGTGGGTCGCGACGAGCCTCGCAAGGCCATCCACTTCGATCGGATCCGCGATCTTCGCGGCAGTGCGCGCTTTCTCAGGCGTGACGACTTCATGCCCCTCGCGGCCGACGCGAAGGCCCGGTTTTCGCCTCAGCGGTGGGCGCAGCTCAAGGCGGACTTGTCGTTTCTCCGCGAGAAGACGATGGACAATAACTGGTGGTCCGGCGTCGTGCTCGATTCAGGGTTCAACCCGCCCCCAAGCTACGCGGTCATGAGCAGCGCGGTCTCCAATACGGTGCCCTTCAACGAATCCACTTGGAAATGGCTCGGAGGCTTCGACTTCGCCCTTCTCGCCATCGGCATCGTGACTATCGGCTTCGCTCTCGGCCCGGTGCCTGCACTCTTCACCCCGGTCATCATGGGCAATACGCCCATAACCACTTACAACTGGACGGGCGGCTCGTTCTTGCGCCAGCTCTGGTTGTTTTTTTTGATGATGGGTCTTTCTCTGCTCGTTCGCCGACGGTGGGGCTGGGCGGGCGCAGCCCTCGGCGCTTGTGTGGCGTCGGTATTTTTCCCCGTGTTCTTTCTCTTCGGGGCTCTCCTTCCGCTCGCGTACCTTTGGTACCGAAAGCGAGGTCACGGCGCTGTGTTCAAAGTGACCGGCGCCGCCGCGATCACGGTGGCCGTCCTCGTGGGGCTGTCGCTGGTCCGGTTCGGCGCCGCTCCGTGGAGCGAGTGGAACAATCGCATCAGCGCGCATAGCGCGTCGTTCTTCGATAACCACATCGGTATAAGAAAGATTACGACCTTTGCGCCCGAAGTGGCTCCGCAGGCGTTCGGAGCGGGCGACAACGTGTACCCGGATTGGAACCACGCCCTCGTGCAGCGAACGCACCGGGGCAGGTGGGCAGACCTTCTCTTGGCGCTGCTTCTTTCGGCGTTGACCATCGGCGGAGCCTTGCGGCTGCGGCCGGCCGAGGCCGCGCTCGTCGCGGGGTCGGGGCTACTGGCCCTGTGGACGATGCCCGCCGGCTACTACACGATCTACATCGGAGTCTTCGCGGCCTTCATGTTGGCCAATCGGCGGACGGATCCCGCGCGAGTGCGATTCGGTGTGGTGTGCGTGGCGCTGACGGCGTCTATCTTTCTGCAGCGCTATCAGCAGGATCGAATCCTTCAAAGCATCACGCTCTCGCTGGGATGGCTCCTGTGCATATCGATTCTGTCGGCGCTCAATTGGCTCGAGCGCCCGCCCATCGCGCAGACGCTGAGAGACCGAAAACGCACGGTGACGGCAGTCGGAGTGGTGGCGCTCGCGCTGCTCGGGATCGGCGCGGCCTCGCGCGACGTTCTCCACGATGCAGCTTTCTTGCCCCCTGAAGTGCTCCGTGGCGCGCGCGTGGTCGACGTCTTGGACGTGGGGGCGCAAGCCTCCGAGCACAGTCACGGCATGGACCTCGGAGAGACTCTGCGCGTTCCCCGCCGCTACCTCGACCTTCACGGATACCGAATCAACGACGAATGCGGCATCCTGCGAAAGGGCCGCACCATGCACTATACCCTGGCGCCCCTTACCCATCCGGGCCGGCTCATCGTGCGGACGGACAGCTTTTACAAGGGCGAGCTACTCACCAAAATCAACGGCCGCTCGATGCCGGCAGCCGGTCTCGACCCGCGGCAAACCATCTTCACTTACCTCGAGATTCCGCTCCCCGGCGACCTCGGCGATGCACCACTGCATATCGAGCAAGAAACGAACGCGACCGACGTCGGCCTGTTCACGGTCTGGCTGGTCGAGCAGCCCTAGGCGACGCTCACGCGCGGCGTTCGGGAGTATGCTCTGGAAGCCAATGCGCGCGCAGCGTCTTCGCACGATTCAACGTGGGCCGGCGGTCGCCGCGCTGGCTTTGCTCTTGCCCTCGTGTGGAGCAAGTGGGTCGGCCGGTGGCAGCGGCGCCTCAGCGTCGGTCATCGATGCCGGCTCGGACGCGCCGGCCGCCGCCGACGACAACGGATCTCCGAGCAGCACGTACCCTGCGTTTGCGGCCGACATGCCGCAAGTGCGTGCGAACCAAGGCACCGTTCTCAAGGCCCCGATTCTCGTGACCATCACGTGGCCCAGCGTCGATCCAAACGTTTCGATCTGGGAGGCTTTCGGCGACGGCATCGGATCGTCGACATTTTGGAACGACACGACCAGCGAATACGGCATCGGCCTTGCCACGAGCGGTGCGCCCAACCACGTCCGCATGAGCGACTCGCTGCCCCCGTCGATGACGTATTACGAGGTGCAAGACTACGTCGTCGCAGCGCTGGGCGGCACGCTGCCCGACGGCGGCGCATCCGAGGGCGGCATCGGCGCGGTCGATGGCGGCGGAGCCGGCGCCAATGGCAGCCTATGGCCCGCTCCCACCTCGGAAGACGGTAACATCCAGACGATCTACTCGCTTTTCATTCCAGCCTCGACGAGCGTGACCGATCCGGGGTCCGGCCAGTCGTTCTGCGACGAAGGGGGATCGGGCTATCACGATAGCGTCGTCGTCGGCGGCCGCCCGGTGGCGTACGCAGTCACCCTGGAGTGCCCGTCGCAGCCCGTTGCATCGAGCGAGGAGACGGCTTCGCACGAATACGTCGAAGCCACGACCAATCCCTATCCAACATCGGCGAGCCTCGGCTACGTCGGTTTCGACGCGGACCACTTATCGTGGGATCTGTACACCGGATACAACGACGAGCTCGCGGACGCCTGCCAGAATTGGGCGGACTCGTACATCCAGCAGGCCGCACCCTTTCCGTACTGGGTGCAGCGAATCTGGTCGAATGCGCGCGCCCTGGCAGGCCACGATCCGTGCGCTCCAGAGCTCGCGGGGCCCTACCGTGGGATGACGCTCTTTCCTTCCGAGGAAGCAAGCATCAGCGTCGACCTCACCTCGATCGGAATGTCGAAGACCACGACGCGAGGCTTCGCGGCCAAAGTGGGCCAGACCGTTACGTTCGGCGTCGGCTTCTACAGCGATGCGCCAACCGACGGCTCCTGGACCATCGCGTACGACTTCCCACAGTCGCTCCTGCTCTTCGACGCCATGGGTCAGCCCGTGAAAAACGGCGCTGCGACCGTTCAGATCGACCAAACCGCCGGCGAGAACGGCGAGATCGCGCAAGTAAGCGTCACGCCGACGGCCGCGGGAGAGTTGGGATTCCAGGTCATGGCGATCACGTGGAGCCCACCTCCAGCCCTCGTGGCGGCCACGTACCAGCCGCATTATGCGCCGCTCGTTGTTTCGAATGAGTGAGGTTCGCACCACAACGTGGAGCTCAGTTGGTCGAGCACCGCATGCGCTTGCGACGCGCTCGGAATCCCGAGGTTTTCCGTCAGGCTGGCGTCGGGCTCGTGAGCGGCCTCGCCCCAGAGCGCTTCGACGGCCCGGGTCCGAGCTTGCTGCACACGGCGGCGCCCGTCGACGTCGAGCTTCGTGTCGAGCCACCGCGCGAGGGCCCACGAAAGCTCGGCGTGCCGAGTCTCGTCTCGAGCAATGCGCTGCATGACGCGGCGCACGCCCGCGTCTCGGGCGCGCTGCGCCTGGATCATCGCGATCGCAGCGCCGAACGTCTCCCGCACGCAGCCTTCGACCGCGTTGTCGATGGCCATGTCCTCGAGGGGCCGCACTTCGCGCCGATCGATCGTGACCGCAGGCACGCGAGCCCCCGCTCGCTCGGCGAGCTTCTTGAGGACCTGCGCATGGCGCACTTCGTCGTGTGCCGCACGACGCGAAGCCGCGCGAAGGCCCGCGGGCGCGTCGTACACGTCGAGCTCGCGCGTCAGAGTCTCGAAAGCATCGACGGATGCGGCCTCGAGGTACGACACTTCGGCCAAATAGAGGGCCGCCAAGCTCGGACCGTCGAAGGTCGGGCTCGCGAGCCCTTCGGGACGGCGGCCCACACTGCAAAGAGGATAAGCACAGACGACATGACCTCCGGCGTCGTCCGTGTAGACCGTGCAGGTGCCGGGCCGGCCCTCGAACGAGGAGCAGAGCTCGCCGCATTGCGTCGTTGAACCCGCGTCGTCGGGAGCACAGGCGCTTGCTGGCCCGAGCAAACTGAAAGTCAGCTCCGTGCCGCAGAGACCACCGGGAGCGCGCGCTTCGGCGAGCACGCACTCGCGCGTGCCCCCGTCCAAACCGAGGTCGTGGGTCTCGCCGCATGCGAGAGTGGGCGCGGTTAGAGACAAGAGAACCGCCCTCCGGAGGGCACGAGCGATCGAAGTGGATCTCACGGGAGAGGAGCCCATGCGCCGCAAAAGGCACCCTACGGTTCGCTCCCTGGGCTAGCAACGGTACATGCACGCCCGGCAAGCCTACGATCGAGGGCGAGAGATCCATGGACTGGCTCTCGCCGTGCTCGAAAAACGCTCGCGTGCCCTAGGAACCTGGCGGCTCGCCGTGGCGTTGGGGGCCGTCGTTTTGACCGGCAGCATCGTTTGGGCGCGCTTTGATGCCTCCACGCGGACGGCGGCCTGGGCCGCTCTCGGGGGCCTGATTGTGGTTTTTATCGCTCTCGTGGTGGTGCACGCGCGCGTCCACGACGCTGCGAGCTTGGTCACCGCGACGATTCGTTTTCATGAGCGCGGGCTCGCGAGGCTGTCACGCTCGTGGGACTCCCTGCCAAGCGTCGTCATTCCGGTTGGGGCCGACCACCCGTACGCGCGCGACATCGACGTGTTCGGACGCGCCTCGCTCATGAGCATCGTCGATGCGACGGAGACCCGCTTCGGACAGGAGCACCTCGCACGTCTATTGCTGCAAAAGGTTCCCGTGGGCTGGCCGGAAGAGGCGCTCGCGCGACAGGACGCGGCCCGCGATCTCGCTTCGCGCTTTGGGTTCCGGGAGAGGATCGCCGCGTTGGGGGGCGCGCTGACGGACGACGA